>Ga0255776_10000069_pt1 | contig 97785 bp, 87 predicted proteins | sample 071ome_19_FD_179974 | JGI IMG/M metagenome (GOLD analysis project Ga0255776, IMG submission 179974) | Coastal salt marsh microbial communities from the Groves Creek Marsh, Skidaway Island, Georgia - 071413AT metaG (version 2) | ecosystem: Environmental > Aquatic > Marine > Intertidal zone >...
GCCTAACCGTTAGAGACCTGCACCAGTTGCACCTCATCCACCTTGTTCGGCAGGCAGTGTGCGAGGGGCACGGCCTTGGCCGCGGCATTCGCCGCCGATATCAGGGACTCTTGCGACAGACCTTCCTCCGTCAGCGAGAGTTGAATCATTGCTTCGAGATTAGGCTTTTTTGAAGCCCGCTTAACCTCGTTGAGCATGTCCTTGTTGATACGAGAGTCTGGGTTATCAAGCAGATTGCGCGTCGCCTCGTTGGCCATATCCTCGACAACGGTTTTAGCCAGTCCAACGGCCGCCAGATGATCAGCCTGCACCCATCCCTTTGAAGGATCGAAATACAGCCACTTGTTAGTGTGTTTAACCCCAAGCAGCTTGCCACGAAACTTCTCAGCAAAGCGTTTGCTATTGGCCATATCTGATAAATACACAGCGTTAGATGGATCGTATTGCAGTCGATCGGCTAGCTTATAAACAGAACCCAATCCGACGGGTGTTGAGTGAAAAGGGTTGTATTGCTTCCAAGCAGACTCAAACCCGTCCTCTGTATACCTAGAGCTGCGTTGAGACCACTCTTTGGCTAATGCTTTGACCTCATCAGAGCCAGTTGAGGCGCATGCCCAAATAACCCCGAGCCAGTAATCGGTTGGGATAATCTGAGTGAGATTAACCGAACCCAGTCCCCGCCCTGTGTCGGGCGAGATTCTATCTAGCGCAGTCTTTAGTTTGGGAAACTCAGACTCAGAGTAGTGACTCGTCACTGTAGCGTCATTTGCGGCAACTAAACCCGTCGATAATTGAACGGGCGTGAGTTCTGCAATGGTCGCTCTTAGTAAACTCAAAGTGTTGATTTTTGTGTCTCTGTTTAGCATGATACTAGCCTCGCTTCTCGGTATGGGCGGTCTTTGGTACTTCGGCCCTTAAAAGCCTTGGTTCCTACGACCTTGGTTATTCGGCTAGCGTTGAAGACAGATCTATCTATCTTCACCACGTTATTGTCGAATTTGTCGCCAAGTCCGCTGATTAGTGTTTTTAGAAGTACCTTCGATTGATCATCGTTTTCCAGTGCGTTCAATCGATAGTAGAGATGGCAACCATTGCCTGACATGATGCGGAGGGGTTCTGACCAACCCTTTCGCGTCATGAACTCTGCAACCTGATCTGCCAGATCCTCAGCAGCCACTATCTCCTCATCTGTTGCCGGACACTTTGCAGGCTCGGCACGATCAATATCGATCAGTAGCCAATCCCTGTGTTCTATGTCTGCGTCTTTCACACTGCCAGAGCAGAAGTCTTCTCTAATGGTGTTCATGACCACATAGATGTTCATACCACCCTCGTTGAGCCTTTGTGCTACTTTTTCGACCTCTTCCTACCGAGATTTCTTTGTTGCGTAGTCCCGTAACGGGAAGAGCATCGATCTACTCCGACCCTCAGATATTGCTCTAACTTCGATTACTGGTGACTGGGGGTCTATCAGCCGCCAGAGATTTGATATTTCATTGATCATAATTTGACCTCTTTAATTTTGAAAAACGCCGCTCGAGATAAAGCACAATATATGGGCTAAACTCTTTCGACCAGTACAAGATAATGTACTTTTGCTAATTACTCTAGGGATATAGATGTTTGCGGTCTGTGTAAAGCCTGTGGATAACTCTCATATCCAAACGAGCTTTTACAGATGTGAAAAGGTACTTTACAGGGACAGGCCCGTGGGTATTTCGCGCCGCTAGATCGACCTAGCGACAGGCTGGAAATAATTGATTTAATGAACTCTCGGGTTACGACTATTCACTTCGTACTTGGGAGTCGCAGCGTTCAAACCAACCAAAACGCAAACCATCTGCGCACTAAAAACACCAGAGCATAAAAAAAGCCAGCCCCGTTAAGAGCTGGCTTTTTTATTTTCTAGCTAGGCTCAGCTATTACAGATCAAGCGTCATTACGCCAGCTGCCACAGCAGAGTCACCTAGGTCAACCACGCCAGTCAGCTTGATGATGCCGTCAGTAGCTGCAAAAGCAGCCCCAGCTGAATTATCAAGTACGATATAGGTATTTCCACCGAAGTCGAACCATGTCATAAGGCTATTAACTGATCCGTCGCCGGCAGATGCGGCCGCTATGTACTGAGCAAGAGTAGCAGATCCACCCAGCGAGACTTCTGCAGCTGCTACTTGCGCAGCGGTTAGCGTCATCACTCCTGTATCGACATCAGATAGGTCAATAATGTCCCCATCAGCGATATCAGTAATATTCAGGTGCGCTGTCGTGGTGCCAAGTGCGTCAACATCAAACGTATCTGCGCCTGCTCCACCGGTTGCTGTATCCGATCCACCAGAGTACACAATGGTATCTGTACCGGCGCCACCGTCCATAGTATCTGAACCAGTACCACCAGTCAGGCTGTCATTTCCAGCGCCACCGACAAGTACGTTAGTACCATTACCTGCAGTGATCGTATCGTTACCAGCGCCACCATCAATAGTGTCGTTAGTGTTGCTATGACCAGCAAGTGTATCGGCGCCGGCACCACCTTTAATAGTGATGTCTGTGCCAATAGTAGTGTTGAGAGTGGTATAAGTTACCGCACCCGCCGTAACAGCCGACGCATCAAAGGTGGTTACCTTCGCAGCTGTAGAACCAGCAAGTGAAATACCTTGATTACCGCTCACATTAACAGTTGTGGCATTAGCAGCTGTGAGGATTACTGTATTCACATCCGTTGAGGCAACAGTCGTGTCGCTACCGACAAGATTGATCGTTTCGAAGCCAGCAACTGTCAGAGCGGCTGCCTGAGTCAGGCCAGTGGCAGACTTAGAGGTGATAGTCAGTGCATCTGACGTGCCAGTAGCTGTTTTGAGAGCGAAGCTAGAGGCGCCTGTAAGAACATCTGTCAGCAACAGGCCAGTATCAGCTGCTGCGTTAGTGATAGCTGCAGTAACTGCGCCAAGCTGAACTGTAGTATAACCAGTTCCAGCAAAGAGCGTGAGGTTCTGGGAAGCAGAAGTATTGATGACTTCTATTCCAGTCACGTTTGCGGTTTGTGCTACGGAAGTCACCGTTGCTGAGATGACCAGAGTATCTGTACCTTCGCCACCTGCAATAGTATCTTCGTATGCAAGATTACCAGCTATAGTGATTGTGTCATCACCGGCACCACCATCAACGTTGTCGTCACCAGCAGCAGTGGTAATTGTGTCGTTGCCGTCGCCGCCAGTAATTGTGTCGTTGCCAGCACCGCCAGTAATTGTGTCGTTACCAGCACCACCGTCCAAAGTGTCAGCTCCGCCGCCACCGACAATGATGTCGTTGCCACCGTCACCATGCAATGTGTCAGCACCCGTGCCACCAGTAATAGTATCAACTCCGTCTCCACCATTAACAGTCGTAGCTGTGTTGCCAGTCAAGATGGTATCTGCTTTAGCGCCTGTAGTGACAGTAGTTGCAGTTGTTGCTGCACCCATTATGATCGCCCCGGAAGCCGAAGCATCAATAGTCTTCGCGGTTATAGCGCCCGCCGTGGTCAGACCGTTTGATCCAGTAATAGTCAAAGTACCGGTAGCGCCAACGCTCAAGGTGTTTACGTTTTGAGTTGCGGCAGTAGTATAAGAACCAGTATTCAACGTTACGGTCTCAAAACCGGTAGTTGCGATATTAGAGGTTGCTGAACCAGTATCACCAGCTGTTCTGGCGTTTGCGATAGTCAAACTATCAGTAGTGCCAGTTCCAGCAGCGGTAACTGTCAGTGTATCGCCAGCAGAGACCGCTCCTTTGATGCCAACTGTCGAAGTCCCAGCAGCGAAGTTGACCGTCAAATTTTCCGCAGTCGCGTCAAGTAAGTGAACGGTAGTGATGTCAGTTGAGATTGCAGCGACGTTCACTACGTCTGCAGCTGCAGCCGCATCTAGGCCATCCAGAGCAAGAATTTCGAAACCAGAGATTCCTGAGACAGTGCTCGCAGCAGCTGCACCGGTCCAGCCCGCAGCAGCGTCAACAATGTCAACGTCAGCAACGAGAGTATCGGTGCCGTCACCGCCTGCGTAGACATCACCAGCTGTAGTAGTTCCAGCATTAGTAATTGCGTCAGCGATAGTAAGGCTATCGTCACCTGCGCCTAGGTTGATCGCGAGCTCTGTTCCAGCGGTAGCATTAGAAACATCCACTGTATCGTTGCCAGAGCCGGTGGTAATAGTCAGGTCAACAACGTCAACAGCGGCAGGATTTGCCTTTTCAGTAGTAACACCAGTATCCAGAACCAATTTACCAGTTGCTGCTGAGCCGTCTATAGTCCGAACAGAGGCGGCAATATCAGATCGTGATGACAGGTTGCCCGCGCCGGTGATGTTGTAGGTAGTGGCGTTAGCAGTAACCAGATTTCCGATCACGGATGTTGACGCAACATCAATGTTTACTGTTTCAACGCCAGCAGCAGTAATCACCGTGTCACCTGCGGCAGTAGAAGTTACACCTGACAAGCTGAGGTTCATTGCATCAGCGGAACCTGTTGCGCCGGAATATCCAGCTGTAACGGCAACGTTCGCCACTCCCGTGAGAGAAATGTCAGTACCCAACGCCAAATTGGTCAGGCTAACGGTATCGGCCAGAGTAGTTGCGCTAGTACCCGTGATTGCTACTCCATCTACAGACGCATTGATCATATTCAAGGTCAATGTATCAGCGGCAGTTGCATCACCGTCAACTAGGTTTACCGAAAGGCTCTCAACGTTTGCTATTGTGAAGCCTGAAGCTGATGCAGCGCCGCTCAGAACTGATGTGAGACCGATTGTGTCTGTACCTTCACCGCCGTCGATGCTATCGCCGATGGTCATTGTAGTAGTGAGGGCATTGATGGTGTCATCGCCAGCACCACCTGAAACCGTGTCCAGGCCAGTAGTCAGAGTGAAAGACTGACCAGCGGGAGCGGGGTTTGCAACACTATCAGCAGACGCTTTCGCAGAAACAACAGAGGCATCGTCGCTAGTTACGCTAGCAATTGCACTTGCGCTGGAAGCGCTTTGCTCAAGAGTTACTGTGTAGTAGGTGGCAACTTCCACTTTATTGTTAAACAGCGCAGCGGATGAGCCAAAGGATGCGTCTGATTCGCTTACAGCAGCCAAGTAAGTAGCGGCCTCCAAAATAACGTCAGCGCGAGTACCACCACCGTTCAGAATACTTTCGACAACTGCGATGCCTTCTGCCAAAGCGGCTGCGGGCGCCTCTGGAACAAGGTTACCCAGAAATTCGGTGGCAAACTCAGTCGCTGTTTGGAAAGTGGGATAAATCGCTTTAAATTCAGCGCTTGCGGTGATCCAAGAGGCCAGATCCGCAAGGGATGCTCCGCCTTCTGAAGCTTCAACAAGCTCTGCGAGTAAAGCTGTACCAGGGGCTGCGTTGTATGCAGTCACTGCTAGCTCAATAATACTGTTACGGGTTGCAGCTGTAACGGCCATTTTAACTCCTTGAGATCGATTTCAATTGTTGTTCCGATGATGCGACTTTCATCTATGGTTTTCTCTCAATCCTGTAGACAGCCACATAGATGGCGGTCGCCCCATTATCGGTGAACCTAGCATAATCAAAGGTCCCCGGCAGTCTTGTGACTGTAGTCACATGGACTCGGGAAACTGAGAAAATTCTTTTATATATACCTCAGCGAGAGCGCCGCGTGCGCGCACGGGTATCTAACTGACACGCATAGGTATCGGCGGGATGTTACAAGCTCTTTAAGTCTAAGACAACAGTTAGAGAAAAAAATTAGAAGATATGGGTTAACTGGCTCTTTTTTCGCCATTTTTCATGAAAAAATTGGCGCTGTTTTTGGCCTGGAAATGGCACTTTTTCGCGTCTTTTTTTGCCTGAAAACGGCTGAATTGTATCAAAAATTGGTGGCCTGGCGGCCTCTTGGCAGATTAAAAGCGCCAGCTAAGCCCAATTTCAGCCGTGCTGTCATCGGTCTGGAATAGATTCAGCGTGCTGTTCTGGTTCTGGTGGAACAGATTGATGATTAATTGAGCGCGACGGCTGAGGGCGGGCAGATTTTCCCGGTATTGCAGGAAAAATGCACTGCGCCCTATCTGGCGCTGGGCGTTATTCGCCAGCAGAGGGCTGTAGCCGCGCTGGTCCGCGATTCGAGTGTGGCTCAGTTGGGCCAGCAAGACCCCGCGAGACAGGGCGACCTGCCAGTCCACACTCACTTGCCAGCCATCACGGCTACCCCCCAGCCGGTCCGGCTTGAGCTCGTTGTTGTGCAGGAGGTTCAGCTCAACATTCAGCCTCTGATTCGGCCGCTGCGGCAGGGTGCAGGTGCTGCCCAGACCCAGTTTGGCCTCAATCCCGTTTAGCCGGCTCTGGTTATGCCAGGTCTGGTGTTGCAGGGCCACGCCATAGTGGGGCTGGCATGAGCCAGAACGGGGCTGCCGGAAACGTAATTCCGCATCCAGGGCCGTGAACAGGGGGGCGCTGGAGAAGTAGAGATGGTTGAGGCCGGTGGACAGCTGCCAGCTGCCCGGTCGAATTTCCCGGCTGATGCTGTATCCCCCGCTCACCTGGGCCAGATTGGAATTGGAATCCTCGCTCAGACGGGTGCGCACTTCCCCGCTAAAGGTCTCCTGGCTGTCCACCGACAGTCGGCGGTGGGTGCCCTGGATGCGGGCATTCAGCAGAGGGCCGCTGACCACGCGGAATTCTTCACTCAGACTCAAGATGACCGGTTCTCCCGAGAGGGTGAGAGTGATGCTGTCCTGATCAGAGGCGCCATTGAGGTTGTCGTCATAGCCCCCCAGAATATCCAGCTGCCAACTGGTCTGACGCGTGAGGGATTGCCAGCGAGACTGGCGCGATTCGATCTGTCCGATCAGAGTGGGTGGAATATCTTCCCGCTGCAGCAACAGATCATTGATTTCCAGGGCTGTGAAGAGCTGGCCATCGCGGTATAGCGCCTCCCCGTAATCAACCAATGCGGCGCCATTGTCGGGATTCAGGAGCAATGACCGCTCCAGTGATTCGATCGCTTCTGGCAGTTGTCCTAAATACAGCTGGGCCGCGCCATACAGGGCAAAGAATTCACTGCTGCGCAGACAACGAGGAAAAATCTCCGCCAGCGCGGCGCGTGTCCGCGACCAATCCGGCTCTGCGTCGCTGTAGAACGCAGACAGGTCCGGGCAGGCCTGCGCCTGCGCCATGGCAGACCCGGCAGCACCCAAGAAGACCAGTGATGAACACAGTATGAGCAGTGGAAGCAGTGAGGGCTTGTTTCGCATCAGGCTTGTAATTCTTGAACCAGTTCCGCCTGGCTCTTCCAATATTGCGTGCGAAAGCAGCCGGCATCAGCCGTGTTTTTCTGCGGCTATCGTTGTGTACCGACGAAGAATTATCTTGAAAGCCCCGGGAGACTGCAACGCAAACTGCGGGACGATCACGGGTAAGGTCTGACTAGCGCTTTCCACCACTCAGCACAGTCAGTGCTGGCTGGTTTTTCATGCTGACCAACGGCTTGGCTGCGTGGCCATGGGCGGGCGCAAACAGGGTGTGGGGGATACGCAAGCCGCTCAACAGATAGCTGCCTTGCGATTCCAGCTTCTCATCACTGAGTTGTCTGGCGATGCATTCGCCCACCAGGATAGGCTGGGCCAGTTCGGCCGTCATTTCCTGGATACGCAGGGTGATGCTGAGGGTGTCGCCCAGCATGGTGAGGCTTCGCCGATGGGCGGGGCCGATGGATCCAATCAGGACCGGGCCCTGTTCGATACCGATACCGAGTGCCAACGGCTCAAGGCCAGAGATAGCGTGCTCGGGCAACAGGGTGTCATTCAGGTCTTTCTGCAATTCACGCGCGGTGCACAGGGCTTTCCTGGCCTCAGCGCTGTCCGCGCCATCCCACATCGCCAACAGGCTATCACCCTTGAATTCCTGCACACTACCACCGTGTCGTTCGATGATGGCGGTAGCCCTGGTGTAGAAATAATGCAGCACCGCCGCGGTTTCTTCCGGTGGGCGGGCTTCACCGAAGGCCGAGAAGTTACGCAGGTCGGCATTCAGCAAGGTGACATTGCGGCGGTGGGCATTCACGTTGGCATTGGGCAAGGCGTAGGCTATTTCCCGGGCAATATCGTCAGGGAGATAGCTGTTCAGATTGCCAAAGACCTGGGAGCGCTCCATGCGGACCCGTGCCATCTCAAGCAGCAGCAGTGAAGCCGCCGCAACGGTGCCAAACAGTGCGGAGCCGATCCAGCCGATCCATATATTGCTCAAACCCAGGATCAGACTATGCAAACCCAGCGCCAGGGTCGGCATGACCAAGGCCGCTACCGGCAATCCATAGGCCGCGACCCTGTCTCCCACTATGGCCAGCGCCATGAGGGCAGCGGCAAAGACGGCACAGAGCAGCAGGGTAAAGAAAATGGCGCCGGCAGGCGTATAAGGTACATTCACATCCAGCAGGCTGGTGAGCAAACGCGCCTGTAATTCAACGCCCTGCACAGCGCCGCTGTAGGGGGTAGGTACGATATCACCCATGCCGAAGGCAGTGCTGCCAATCAGTACCCAGGCATCTTCCAGCATGGCCGGATCATAGCGGCCAGCCATCACATCCGCTGCGGAGATGGCGGCAAACGCTTCCGGAGCCTTCTCGAAGGAGATGCGCATGCGGCCCTTTGCATCCAGCGGGATGTCCAGACCGGGATACGCGCTGAGGGACATGACTGCCTGGGGTCCAAACAGGGAGTTGCCCGGGTTGATCTCTCCAGACCAGCTGGCGCTGTTGGACAATTGCAGGAATGCCGCGATTGCCAGTGACGGGAAGGCTTGTCCGCCCTGACACACCAGCGCCGGACTATGGCGCACCGCGCCGTCCTTTTCGATTGGCGCGCCAATATGCCCCTTGGGAATAGCCGCAAAATTGGCCGCTGGCGCAACATAGGTGCTGGCGTTTGGCATCTGTACCGGTGTCGGGCTCTCACAAGAGGCGCCCGTGAACCCATGTGTCATCACGCCTACGGGTGCAATCCCGGTGCCGCCGTTTAAATCGGGTATCTGGGCCAGCACCGCGCCGTTGGCGTTTTGCAGGCTGGCGATCAATGCCTCATCGCCGGGTCGGGATTCCGGCAGCACGATATCGAACAGCTGCAGCTGGGCACCAGCCTGATCGATGGCATCGACCAGCCGCGCCATGTCAGCACGTTCCCAGGGCCAGGGTCCGACTTCGGCGATACTGGCTTCATCGATGACGACCAGGGTGACCCGCTCCTCGGGAGTCTGGTCGGGGCTCAGTGTCCAACCCAGGGCACCAGCACGCTCTTCTACCGAAGTCAGCCCGCTGCTGAACATGGCAAGCAGCAATCCGCTTAGTGCGGCCGCGAGGCCCAGGGCAATGAATTTGGACATGAGGGGTGATTCCCTCAGCACGACTGAGAGGACGCTCCTGTTTTTCGAGGGCTGCAGGTTAGTCACTACTCACTATCCCACAAGGTCAGGCCAGATACGGTGCCTTCGTTGATCTGCTTCTGGAACAGATAGCCTGCCTCGGCACCGTCATAGCTGACAGCACCACTGATGGTCTGCGTCTCATCGATCATACGGAAGAAGCCACCGTCGAAGAGACGGCCCGAGCCCGTAATATCAACCTGGCCCGTCAATTCGTGGTCGAGGTTGAGCTCGGTGGCAAACAGGCTCTGGTTGAAATCGATTTCGAGACTGCCTCCTTTGACCTGCATGGCGGCGATGCCAGTGTCCGAATTGAACACCGCCTGGGCGGTAGAGAGTTGAAACCCGATAATGCCCAGGTTGCTATCAAGACGCGCCGGTGTAGTGGGTGTCCGCAACAGCACATGATCCGAATTGCCTATCGTAGTCTCTCGTCCAACTCTCGCCACGGCAAACGGCAGGCTAATGCGTTCGTTTTCCGGTGGGAGCGAGGCGAAGCTGTATCGGCCCCACAGTAATTGGCGGCTACCGAGCTCGCGCGTGGTCAGCGCAGATTCTGGTGTGAAGTCGGAAATTGCTGGCGTGTTTGAGGCCATCAGCACACTGGCTGCATCACTGGACACCGCGGAAGTCGTGACACCTTCCAGCAGGACTTCATTCTGCCTCGTGACATCCGATTCGTCTGACCTGCTCAGGGGTGCGACAGGATTGGTGCCTTCAGCGCTGGCAATTGCGAGCTGCATCTCGTCCTGCATGGCATCGCGATTGCCAAGATTGTTCACCGGCAATACCTGGGGCAAGGGACCACTGGCATCCAGGGCGAGCATCTGCAGGGACTGGTCATCCAGCTCCATGGCGTTAGCGACACAGGGGCCTAGCGCATCCTGGCTACACAACGCTGAGAAGGGAGCCAGAATGATGGCACCTTCATAGACTTTCGCCCGGGTGGTGGCATCGTCGGCACTCACCACAAAATCCGTGCCGCGGACACCGATGGCCGCGATGGGGGTGTTCAGGCGGAAGCGCTCCCGTGCTGAACTGGCCGCATCACCGGATATGGCCCGGGTTACGCCTTCCCGAAGGCTGAACTTGACCGCCGAGTCCTGGGGTCGCTCTGCATCGTAGTCGTAGCGGACGATTTCAAGCACGCTATTGGGCCTTACACTCACCAATGCATCATCGAGGAAGTGAATATGGGCGTGGCCGTTACTTTCCGTGGTGATGCGATCCAGAACCCGGATCTCATCGCCTCTGCGCAGCCGTTCCGATGAACCATCGGCGCGATGCACATAGGCGCGGCCCAGCACAATGCCGGTTTCACCCACCCGCTGCTGCGCTTGCACACGGGAACCCTGGCCTTGTGTGACTGCAGGCTCAAGGGCCAGAGCCGTCGAATTCGTGGTTAGCACAGCGATAGCCAGCGACAATCCCACAAAATTCCTGATGAATTCTGTGCCTGCGTCAATTGCTCTAGTCAGGAGTTGAACCTGGCTGTTGTTCATTGTGAATTCCACATAGTCAGTGAGGGAAGCCTGTGCTGCCCTGATGCCACGGAAGCGTCGATAAAGGATGCCAACTCGCTCCGAACTCTTAGTTATGGCCCAGTTTTCTATAAAAAACAATAACTAAAGCACAAATCGCATGAGCGGCAAAGGCAGCTTGATTGCTGCAGGCACCGTCTTGGACCCTCTTTGGGAGGGCTGCGCACAGCTCTTCCGTAGCTTAACGATCGCTAGCATATAGTGACCGGCGATCAATGCCGGTGATTTCAATCACACCAGACTCAAATTCCCGATTTTGCCGCGGTGCATCAAGCACTTATAATGCCGATCAGCCCTATGAGCCGACTTGTTTGGCGAATTCTGAACTCACCAGGCCAGCGACAACGCCAGGCAGCTAACAAATAGCACCGCACTCGTCCCAGGGGCCCAGGTCCAATACTCATGGTAGTAACCCCCGAGCTCCTCAGTGCATTTCCGATTCTGAAGCCGCTGCCCAGGCCAGCCCTGGAGCAGCTCGCAGAACACAGCACAGTGAAGAAGTTCGCCCGTCGGGGCATTGTACTGACGGCGGGCGAGCAGGAGGATGCCGTGTGTTTTCTCTTCGAAGGGCGGCTTCAGGGCGTGGATTTCACGATTGATGGGCGGGAAGTGGGCCTGTTCTTTGTGGAACCTGGGGATTTTTGCGGTGAACTGGGCCTGTTCGATGATGGTCTGCAATCGGAGTTTGTCATTGCGCTTACCGCCGCCGTGGTCGTTTTTACGCCCAAGGAGGCCTTGCGCCAGATCATGGCGAAGAACCCCGGCATGCTCAACATTCTGGGAAGCAAACTGGCGGCAAGAGTGCGGCAGATGACGTTTCAGCGCTCACTCCTTGGCTTACCGAACATCGCCCAGCGGGTATGTTGCCAGCTGTGGATGCTGGTACCGGAACGGGACAAGGCAGACGGCAAGAGTGAACAGCACGCAGCAAACTCGATGATTGCAAATCCGCCAACCCATATGGAGATCGCAATCATGCTCAATATAAGTCGGGAAACCGTCACCCGGGTGTTTCAGTCTTTACAGAACCGGCAGATAGTTAAACGGGATGGGCCAGCTAAATTGTTGATCTCAGACCTCAATCTGCTCAAACGCTATGCGGAGGGTTCTGAAGAACTGGGCTAGGGAATTCAGGTAATTTCCCGGAAAGACTTGAATTCACGCGCTTTAACCGCACCTAAGGCCCACCGAGAGAAAAATAGCTGTCTGGTCAAGAACGCCATACCAGACTCAAAATCCAAACAAGAACACAGCAACCTACAATGAGTAAAAATCAATCGGCTCAGTATCTTGAGCTTCGAAATGCGCTGAAAGACTGCAAACAGTATTTCATCTACGCGGGGCTGTTCAGTGCGGCAGTCAATGTGCTTATGCTCACCCCTATCATCTACATGTTGGCTGTGTATGACCGGGTAGTGGCGTCCGGAAGCCTGTCCACACTCACCATGCTCACACTCCTGATGGTAGGACTATTGTTGGCCTCCGGTGGATTCGAGTGGGTGCGCTCGCTGATTCTGGTCAGCGCCAGTAACCGTATAGAAACAAATCTGCGGAAACGTGTGTCAGATGCCACATTCCGCCGGGCCTTGCTATCCGGTGGCATGATCTCCAATGCGCAACCCATAGCCGATTTGACGGCCCTGCGTCAGTTCCTGACAGGCAATGGCCTGTTCGCCTTCTTCGATGCACCCTGGTTTCCAATCTATCTCTGGGTGATGTTCATGTTCCATCCCTGGTTTGGCATCATCGGCATAATCAGCGGATTGCTGATGGTCGCCATGGCCTTTGCACAGGAAGCTGCCACCAACAAGAAACTGCAGGATGCCAATAACGAGGCGAACGCCGCATCAAGCCAGTTCCAGGGCGGCCTCAGAAATGCCGAAGTAGTCGAAGCCATGGGCATGGCTGATGCTATCCGCCGGCGCTATGAGGAAAGGGCAGATAACGTGCTTGGACTGCAGGCCGATGCCAGCCAGAAAGCAGGTATGCTGGCCGCGGCAACCAAGTCACTGCGCATGATACTGCAGTCGCTCGCCCTCGGTCTGGGTGCCTATCTGGCGCTTAATCAACAAATTTCCCCGGGCATGATGATTGCGGGATCGCTCTTGTTGGCGCGCGCCCTGGCACCCATCGACATGCTGGTCGGTACCTGGAAAGCTTTTTCATTGGCCCGGGTGCAATATCGCAGACTGGGCGAGATTCTGGAGGCCATACCGGCCCGAAGAGACACAATGAGCCTGCCCGTACCTGCTGGCGAACTCTCAGTTGAACAGGTTGCCGTGGTGCCACCAGGCTCCCAGAAAGTCGTGGTCCAAGGAGTCACGTTTAACTTATTAGCCGGCGAGGCTGTTGGCATCGTTGGACCCAGCGCATCCGGCAAATCCACCCTGGCGAGAGCCATTCTGGGAATCTGGCCCGCCTATGCCGGCAAGGTCCGCCTCGATGGGGCCGACATCGCTGCCTGGGATCGTGCGGAACTGGGTCCACACATCGGTTACCTGCCGCAGGATATCGAACTGTTTGATGGCACGATCGCCGATAATATTTGCCGCTTCGATACACCCGACTCGGAAAAAATCGTGCAGGCAGCAAAGCTGGCCGGTGTACACGACATGATCCTGCGTTTGCCTCAGGGTTATGACACGGTCATCGGTGGTGCCGGCGGCATGCTGTCAGGCGGTCAAAGACAGCGAATAGGTCTGGCCAGAGCCGTCTATGGCAACCCCAAGCTGATGGTCCTGGACGAACCGAATTCCAATCTGGATGACCAGGGCGAAAAAGAACTGGTAGAGGCCTTGCGTCGCATCAAGGCACAGGGTTGCACCATCGTTGTCATCACTCATCGCACCATGGTGCTGCAGTGTGTGGACAAAATTCTGGTGATGAAGGATGGCGCTGCCGTCAGCTTCGGAGACAAGGACAAGGTTCTGGCCAGCCTCGTAGCACCCGCAGCCGTACCCAAGTCCGCTGCCAGCTAACTCAAGGAATTTACAAAGCGCAAAGCCCATGAAGATTATTGCCAACCCAAGTCCCTCAACCGCGCCCGACAAGCTGGACGCGATTACCAGCATGGAAACACCCAAGCGTGCCGGTCTCCTGTTATTCGCCCTCGTGTTCGGCGTGTTTGGCCTGTGGGCGAGTATTGCACCGCTGGATGGCGCAGCCTTTGCGCCAGGGCAAGTAACCGTGCGCTCTTATAAGAAGATCGTGCAACACCTGGAGGGCGGCATCGTTGCCCAGATTCAGGTCCGCAATGGTGATGTCGTTAATCGCGGTGATACCTTGCTGATTCTGGACGATACCCAGGCTCGCGCAGATCTTGAAACGGCGAATGCTCGCTATATCGGCCTCAAGGTACGCGAAGCCAGACTTATCGCAGAACGTGATCAGTTTGATGAAGTACGCTTTCCAGTAGAACTGTCGCGCACCGACTCCCGCGTGGCGGAGGAAATGGATGCACAGGTTTCGATCTTCCAGGCGCGCAAGGCAGCTAACGAGGGCAGCATAGAAATTCTGGAACAGCGAATCGAGCAGTTGCAGAGCCAGCTCGAAGGCATGCGCGCCGTGCGGGAAGCAAAATTGTTGCTCGCTAAATCTTTTGAAGAAGAACTGGCGGACACACGCACCCTGCTCGAGCAAGGCTTTTCTGATATCAATCGCCTCAGAACCGCTGAGCGCAGCTATGCGTCTTACTCCGGTGAAGCGGCTGAACTCGCAGCCAATATTTCAGCCACCGAAGTGCGCATCGGTGAGGCACGGCTGGAGATCATTCAGCAACGCAGCGAATTTCGCAACACGGTTGTCAGTGAACTGGGCGATACCCAGACCGCTTTGAAAGATGTGGCAGAGCGCATTACCGCGCTGGAAGACGTGGTGCGTCGCACACGCGTTGTGTCACCCGAGTCTGGCATCGTAAACGGCATGCAGGTGCATACAGAGGGTGGCGTGATCGGCCCCGGTTCACCCATTGCCGAGATAGTCCCGGAGAGTGATGAGCTGATCATCGAAGCCAGCGTTTCCCCCATGGACATCGATCGTGTATCCATAGGCCAGGAAGCGCGTATTCGCTTTTCTACGTTCGGCAGCAGGGCACCAACGATATTTGGTAGCCTGTTGAGTCTTTCTGCGGATGCCCTGAATGACGAGCGCACCGGCGGCTCGTTCTACCTGGCCAGATTACAGGTTAATCCGGAAAGCATGGAGGAGTTGGGAGACCTGGCACTGATGCCGGGCATGCCTGCCGAGGTCTATATCAATACTGGATCTCGAACCTTTATGCAGTATCTGTTCAAGCCCCTGTCGAACGCAGCGGCCCGCAGCTTTAACGAAGACTGATCATGAGCTCATCCAGACTACTGCCTAAATTGGCGCTGGGCCTGATGTGCCTTGCCCCATTCACCTTGCCTGCCGCAGAGCCAGCTACCGGCCCCAGTGCGTTGGTTGTGGGTGAGACGCTGGAAGATTTCTTTACGGCGGCCATCGATTTCAGCCCGCGGCTGCGAATTGCCGAAGAAAGCATGAATATTGGCGGAGCCAGGGAACGGCAGGCGCGTGGGCAGCTATTACCCCAGGTGAATGCCAATGCCAGCCTCTCTGACAATCGCCGTTATGCACCGCAGTTTGGCGTACAGCGACTCAGTGAATTTGATGGCGAACGCTATTCGGTATCCCTTACCCAGGCTCTCTTCAACTGGCAGGCATGGTCGGCGAAAAAGCGTGCTTCCCATATTGAGAATCAGCTGGAAGCAGAATTTTACTACGAACTCGCCTTCCTGCTCTCCGATGTTGCCTCCCGGTATCTGGACGTCTTGCAGGCGCAAGATGCATTAACATCAATCGCTTCCGAACTGGATGCCGTTGCTAATCAGCTCGCACAAATCCAGAGTCTGTTCCAGGTGCAGCAGGCGCAAATCACTGACCTGCGCCAGGCTGAAGCCAGCCTCGCAGCAGTAGAAGCCAATCAACTTCGCCTTCAGGCCGAGCTGGCCATCGCCGAAGAATACCTGCGCGCGATTACGGGCATTGAAGTTGGGGAACTGTTTGTACTCGACCCGGAAATCAGCCTGCCGGAGGCGGAGAACAGCATCCAGTATTGGGTACAAACCGCCAGGGAAAACAACCAGCAGATTGAAGCCCGGCGTTATGCGCTGGAAGCCGCCGAGGAATACATCGCCGAGAATAAAGGTGCCAGCATGCCGCGCGTCACCTTTATCGCTCAACGCCAGAATTCCAACCTTGGTTTCGATAACGCGTTTATCGACGATACGGAAACAACTTATGTCGGTGTGGACGTGTCGATTCCCCTATACGCTGGCGGCACCAACCGCGCGCGAGTTAGTGAAGCGCGCAGTCAACAGAGCATCGCCGAGAGTGAACTCCGACAGGTTGAACTTGAGGCCAGCGCTCTGGTGAGATCAGCCTACTTGCAGGTTCAATCCAGCGCACTTCTGACGGAAGCGGCTGAACGCCTGGTTGAATCAACGCGCGTGTCCGCGGAGGCCATGCAGAGAGGTTTCGAACTTGGCACGGTGACCAACGTGGATGTACTCAATGCACTGAGAGATCAATACCAGGCGGAGCGTGAACTACAGACTGCGCGCTATGAGCACATTAAGTACCTGCTGCAGCTCAAGCGAGAGGCCGGTGTACTCAGCGCGGATGACATGCTGGAAGTTGGCGGCTGGTTGATACAGCCAACAGTTCGGTAGAAATCAGAATTTTGCTCTACTGATACAAGTCGATAATCTTGTGCGTTACTTCACGAAGCGATAACGCAAGATCAGCTTCATTGAAGCGGTAAAACCCTTCAGCAAATTTCACCGCAGGTGGCAACGAGAACGTGCGCCCCTTATCCAGCGCCAGGACCAGTTCCTGGTAATTATTCTCACTGTTTTGACTGGCATAGATCGCCATCACTTCTTCTTTCTGGTCTTTCTGGGCAGTGACATCAAGTAGCAGATTGACAGGATTCTGAACGCCGATCTCGTAGGCGATCGCCTGTGGACGCTCTCCAGCCTGATAGAGCCTCTGCAAGGCGCTCCAGACGGCGAACGCCGCTGCACGGTGATCCGGGTGTAGCTCCAATGGGCCGGGAAAGAATACGGTGGCTGGCCCAATTTCCTTGATGGCAGCGGCGATGCGCACATCGAGGCCCGCGCTGTGCTCCAGTCCCCGGTCAGCCTCCGGCCAGCATTGCAGGCTGGCGATGCCCATGAGCCTGGCCGCTTCACCTACTTCACGCTGGCGTATCTCTACCAGGTTCTCCTTAGCACCACCGAGGGCGCCGTCGGTAAGCACAATGAGATGGGTTTCCACGCCTTCGGCCCTGGCTCGCAGCAGGCTACCCCCCATACCATAGGTTTCGTCATCGGCATGGGGCGCGAATACCAACCACGGGCCTGTCGGCAAAGGAGACACTTCGAAAGGAATGAGTACGGGTTCAGGATTAAGCACGGTGGAGTCGATACTAATGGGTAGTACGCCTGGTTGTTTGAGTGCGTTTGAAGGTGAGGCCCAAGTATATAGAAGTTTGGCCTTTGACGGTTGATTCGTGGTTAAATTCGCAATTCAGCGATGCTGCAAGAAAACTCCGATTCCAAGCTTATTCACTGAGTCCGCTTACGAGCAGGCGACACGATTCTGGTAATGACGTTTACTCTACTTCGGCAATGGTTGCTGACCCCGGCCACCCATTACCGGCTTTTTCATAATTTCGCCCGCCAGGATTTCTTTGCCCAGTTCACGGCGTCGATCGGTGGCTTCCTCTGGCTGTTCCTGACCCCGATTGTCCACATCATCATCTACTCCTTCGTATTCAGCTACATCTTCCAGGTGCGCGCACCGGAAGAATTCGGCGAGACCCGCTTCGTTATCTTCATGATGATTGGCTATCTGCCCTGGTTCGCCTTCAGCGAGGCCATGGGCAAGTCCACCGGATTGTTGCTGGAGAAGGCGCCCCTGATAACGAAGGTCATGTTCCCGGTGCAGATTCTGCCAGTGGTCGGCACACTGGTACCCTATATTACACACGGTATCGGTTTTATCCTGTTGCTTGTGTACCTGGCGCTACAGGGGCTGTTTTCCCCAGGCTGGTTATTGCTGCCGGTCGTCTTCCTCTTTCAGTTCCTGTTTACCATGGGCATCGTTGCCGTGCTGTCTGCGCTCTGTGTGTTTCTCAGGGACCTGCAGCAACTGGTGTCGCTGGCTGTCACTATCTGGTTCTTCCTGACACCCATCATCTACCCGATCTCCATGGTGCAGGATGAAGCGATACGCGACCTGTTCCTGTTCAATCCCATGCACAGCTTCATCAATCTGTATCGTGAGATCATCCTGCTGGGTGATTTCTCCATGGTCCATTTTGAAATCATCATCCCGGTTTCCCTGCTGACTTATTTCGCAGGTGGCTGGTTGTTCATGCGTATCAAGCATGCGTTTGGCGACGTGTTATAGGGCAGTTTCAAAACATGGCGCGAATTACCGTTAACAACCTGCACAAGGAGTTCAGGATCTATGAACATCCCCAGGATCGCCTGTGGGAGATTCTGCAGCGGCGGCCGCGGCACACGCTCTACCACGTGCTGGACGATATCTCTTTCGCCGTACCTGATGGCAAGAGCCTGGGTATCATCGGCGTTAACGGGGCAGGCAAGTCTACGCTCCTGAAGTTATTGGTAGGCACCCTGCAACCCACCCGCGGTGAGATAGCGATTGAGGGACAGGTTGCCGCCTTGCTTGAGCTTGGCGCTGGATTTCATCCGGAATTCACCGGTCGCCGCAATATCTATCTCAATGCCTCGCTGCTGGGTGTGCCCGACGACAATATTGCCGAACTCGAAAGAGACATCATCGAGTTCTCCGAGCTGGACTATTTCATCGATCGCCCGGTTAAGACCTATTCCTCGGGCATGTATGTGAGGCTGGCGTTTTCCATCGCCACCATGGTGCGCCCCGATATCCTGGTTATCGATGAAGCCCTGTCGGTTGGCGACATGGCGTTTCAGCGCAAATGCGTGGAGCGCATGAACCAGTTTCGTGCCGACCAGAAGACCATGGTGTTCTGCAGCCACTCCATGTTTCATGTACAGGAATTGTGCGACACCGCGATCTGGATAGACCAGGGCAAGATACGTGAGATGGGCGATAGCGAGCGGGTGGTGGGACACTACGAGGATTACTGCAACAGCAAGAAGAGCTACAACAGCATTCGCGAGGATCTGCCCAGTGAGCTGGAATCCAGGTCAGCCACAGACGATGACTCAGGCGCGGCAGAGGAGCCAGCGATCCAGGACTGCCGCATCAATAATCTCAGGGTGAAAGACAGCCATGGTAATGTCATCGAGGAACTCGAGCCGCTGGGCACCGTCGTGCTGGAGATGGAAGTCGAGGTGCTCAAGGACGGTATAGAAGGCAACTTTGGCTTCGCCTTCATGAAGTCATCGGAAGAGCCTCACGCGTCGTTCCTCACCACCGAAGTGGACGACGTGGAGAAGGGACCTTTTCACAAAGGCGATCGCTTTACCGTTGCACTCACCGTTGAGCACTTCGCGATGCGAGTGGGCGAGTACTATGTGCTGGGCGGTCTCGCGGACAAGAGCGGCCTGCTCTGGTATGAGACCAAATTCAGCAAGCAGTTGCGTATCAAGGCGACCAAGGGCGTGGGGCCCATCACCATGGTATCGGGTTGGTCGGTGAAGCGCTTGCAAGGGGCTTAAGCTGCTCCTGGCTTGTTGTGTAGTTCATGTAGTTTAAGTTGTTTGTCAGTGCCCTCGAGCGCGGCTGCGGGGAGCCGGGATTCCCGTCCCGCCGGCTCGGCGCCCCTCCGAGGTGCCTTTACTCCAGAAAAAGAAAATAGGGACAGATTTATTTTTTACAAAAATAAATCTGTCCCTATTTTCTCCTCAGCGCTCAGAGTGTCGGGCAGGAGGGGCGCAGAGCGTTGGCGACAAGCCCCTGCTGTGCGGCACGGCCGTACTCTTCTGGCGTGTTCTGAGCAAAGGGTCACGACAATCCATTCCTCACCAGAACTCCGGCAAATACACGACGAGCCCTTATTAAGGGGCAACCCCAAAGAGCTAGTGCGGGAACAGGTAGTCTTCGGGGTGCAAGCGCGCAGGCGCTGTGTCGGGCAGCACGCCATAGGGATCGATCTTGTAGATTCGTGGCGGGTTTCTGTAGCTCCGCACTTCAACGATCTCCATGTAGGCCTGAGTGACTGGGTCGGGATTTACGAAATCCTGGCTTTGCTCCAGCCGCGCGAATGTTTTCGGATCCAGCTCTGATCTGGGATAGACATAGACCGAATAGACCTGCGACTTATTGTTGCCGATCCAGGCCGAAACCTCTTGCAGGTTTTCGAAGGGAATGATTTCCGCGACCTCTGTGCGATTACTGATGTCTTCTCGCTCACGGAAGGCGATGATGTTCTCGATCAGTTCTTCGTTCATGCCAGGCAATAAAGCCATGGCTTCACGGGTCGCCAGGTTCAGATTGATGGTGCGTTCGTTGCCATAGATGGTGAAGGCCGCCTCCAGATTGACGCCTTCAAACAGCTCGGCAAAGCCCTTGATATGCAGGATTTCCTCGACCGTATCCAGGTCGGCGTTGTTCCTTGGGGAATAGGCGGGCTGCAGTGACTGGTAGTACTCTTCTTCGGCACCGCCCAGGCCTTCCAGGTCATTGAGGTCGGTCCAGTCTGTCCATGCCTGAATCAATTCCTGCACCTGCTCCGGATCCGCCTCCTCAACTCCACCGAGCCGCTCCTCTATCAGCATCTGCATATTGCGGCGGGGAATGCGATTGAGGTTGATCTTGCCCGAATGGTCGTAGATACGAACCACCACGTCTTCCGGTACCGGGTAGTGCAAATCGAGAACCTGGCCATTGAAGCGATAGGCCGGATCGCGTTCTTCACCTTCTTCGGTCAGCTCCGGCTGAAAATCCACCGATGTCGACATCATGTTCAGCATCAGCTCCATCTCGGCCTGGCTCACGGCGCCCATGAGCATCGCCCAACTGGCACTGGCCTCCTGATTATGCAGGACCGTCTGCGCGGACAGCCTGACCTTGCCGGCCATAGCGGTCACCAGCACGGTCAGCAACACCGAAGTCCACAACACGATAATCAGCACCGACCCTTTGTGCTTGCAAGCTGGCGTTCGCTTCATAAGCCCCCCTGCACTTCCAGGTTGGGGCGAATGCTGCGATGAATGTTGTTGCGTATCCGGGCGAGTACTTCGAGGCTGGAGTCTGCTCCCTCGAATGGCGTGAAGCGGACATAGACGGCCAGGGGTATGCTGAGGGATTCAGCGCCGTCCCAACTCTCTGTCCACTGCAGGGCCTCATCCAGTTCCTGATACAGGTAGCTGAATTCCACAGCATAGCCCGGCAGTATCAGGCTGGCTTCCGAGTCTTCGAGCCGCGCCGCCGGGTTATCGCTGTAGGCCGGTGCCAGGCTCAGATAGACGCCTTCGTCTTCAACGGAAAACAATTCCCAGGCTGTGAGTCCGGGCGTTCGCTGTGGAGAAACCGTGGAGACCCAGCTCAGGTAATCGTCTTCGCCAATGAAGAAAATCTGCCGGGACAGGGTTTCTCTATTGGTAAAGCTATGGGGGAAGGCGCCATGCAATGCACGGTCTATTTGCAGCAGTGCCAAAGCCTGGTCCAGGTCTTCATCCAAACCATCGGAGTTACGGTTCCAGTCCTCGGCGACGATGAATACACCGGTGCTGAGCAGGCCCAACAGCATTGCGGTCAGTGCCAGGGACAGCATGACTTCGATCAGGGTGAATCCAGGCTGGCGCGCGTCCCTGCGTCTCATCGGGGTAACTCCAGGCGAATCCAGCGCGTACCGCCAATGACTTCATCCCTGTCCTCATCCACCACTTCGAATGCTTGCAGGGTGAATTCCGATGGTTGGGTCTTGCGCACGGGTGTTTCCAGTTCGTCCCCCGCACGGATGTCGTAAGTCTCCGCCAGCAGGATCGGTTCTACATCATGGAATTCATTCTGCAGCAGGGCAAAATTGGTAGCCGCCCGCAGTTCGGTCGCCCGTTGCAGACTGGATTCCGAGCGCCAGGTAAGTTGCTTGCTGCCACCTACCAGTGCAAACAGGCCTCCCAGCACGAACCCGGTGATCGCCAGTGCCACGATCACTTCCAGCAGGGTAAAGCCTTTCTCCTTCACAGGGCTTGAGCGGCGAGGCATGAAGCTAGTCCTCGTCCAGTTGTGGCTGGCTGACCCGGCCACTAAAAGGATCGATCAACAGGCGAGCTTCCTGCTCACCCTGGCCCAGGTGCAGAGTACCCCCCGTGCTTCCACCTTCAGGATAGAAGGTAATTTCCAGACACTCATCGACATTGGTCTCGATGTGAGCGCTGTCTTGGAAGCGCAGGGAGATCTCCTCACTTTCCCAGCTTCCAACCAGGGTCGGAGAAGCCAGATCCTCGCAGCTTTCACTGTTGTCGGTGACGATGAAGCGGATGCTGCTGGGTTGCCCGCGAACCACGGCGTCACGCCGGGCGTGATTGAGAAGGGAATGTGCCTGGCGTACCTGCACCGCGAAGCTGCGGGAATCGAGGTTACCCACATTGGGCACGACAAGAATGCTGGCCATGCCGATAATGGTCAGTACCAGCAGGAGTTCCAACAAGGTAAAGCCCATGTTGGTAGTGCGCTTGCGCGCAGAGAAACTACTGGAGCGAGATGTCGGCGTCATCGCCTTCGCCGCCCCGTTCACCGTCCGGGCCGTAGGAGATCAAGCTAAAACTGCGACCATCGGAGTCATAGACATAATCGTTGCCCCAGGGATCCTGGGGCAGGTCTCGTCGCAGGTAGGGGCCATTCCAGGCGGCCCGGTCCGAATCGTTTTCTATCAACCCGTCCAGTGAGTCCGGATATTGTCCTACATCGAGCCGGTAGGCATCGAGTGCGGTCTCCAGTGAGGAGATCTGGGTCAGTGCAGCGTCCCGCTGGGCACCCGACTGCTGCCTGAAGATATTGGGCGCAACCATCACCGCCAGCATGCCGATGATCGCCATGACCACCAGTATCTCGATCAGGGTAAATCCGGATTGCTGTGGGCTCTGAATTCGCAAAGCCGTTGGCCTGATAGTGTGTGGCAATCCACTGATTGACCCCGTCGTTTTAAACCCCGTTGTTATAAACATAGTTGAATCCTGACTCGTAATTCGATGTGTCTGCTTACTGGATATTGAGATCTTCGAATAACTCTGAGGCGAGTTCGAAGCGATCGAGAATATCGGAGTATTGTACACTCGCCTGCTCATTGAGATTGATTATTTCCGGCCGCAGGACAATGAACAGCTCCCGTCGTTCCTGGCTCTCCTGCCGATAGGAAAACAGGTTGCCCAGTAGCGGTACCCGATTGAGACCTGGTACACCGGTGTTAAGCGACTCGATATCGTTTTGAATCAAGCCACCCAGCACCACGTTCTCACCATTCCGGACAACCACCGTGGTGCTAATCTCCTGATTGTTGAAAACAGGATTGTCGTTGACCCCGGAAGCGCCGGTGTCCACGGAAGACAGGACCTGCCGAATAATCAGGTTCACAACACCATCGGAATTTATCTGCGGTGTTATGTAGAGCTCGATACCGGTCGGACGATACTGGATATTGGTAGTCGCGATACCTCCGGTGCTGATGGATTGGCCAGCTTCCACAGGCACATCGGCACCAATCTGAATCTCGCCTTCCTGGTTGTTGCTCACCGTCAGCGAGGGTCGGGCCAGCAAGCGCACATCGTTGTTGGCGGCAATGGCTTCCAGGGTGGCTTCTACCCGGGCTGCACCGTCAAGAAAACCTTTGGAGAACATCAAACCACCCAGCCCCTGAGCGGGCATGAAGCTGGTCGTTGTCGTGGTGGAGATTGGATTCAACGTGGCATCGTTGGCAATGCGACTCCAATCCACACCGAAGCGGGTACTGTCGTTCAGGGTTATCTGCGCGATCACTGCATTCACCATAACCTGCAGCGGCACCGCGTCAAGCTGGCTGATGGTGGTCAGCAACTGGCGATAGTCGCGAGCCGTACTGCGAATCAGCAGGCTGTTGGTGGCTGCATCGGCCACGATCTTGACCGAGAGGTTGGCAGAAACCGCAGCGCCCGATGCTGCGCTGCTGCCGACTACAGTCGCAGAGACACCATCGGAAAGTTCTACCGCCCTGACTTCCAGCTCAGCATCTTGGCCACCTGCGGGAAACAGTGCCGGAGGATTCAGCGCGGAATTGTTCTGGTTGCGTGCCTGGTTGAACACAGGTTCATCGTCGTCTTCAAATACTTCTGAAAGCGTATCGGCCAGCACCTGGGCTACCAGGTTCTTCACCCTGTAGGTGAATAGCTGCTCCACCTGCTCCTGGCTGTCCGCATCGAGTATCTGTACCCAACGTCCGATTTCCTCGAAGCCCCTGGCCGCCGGCGCCGTCACCAGCAAGGCATTGATACGCTCTATGCCCTTTACCTGGTAGGCGGGATTAGGTCCTTCGATCATCTGCAGGATTTCTTCCAGTTCGGTGGCCACCTCCGTGGCGTTGGCATTACCGAGCTGATACAAGCGCATGCCCTGATTACTGAAAGGATCGGCGTCGATAAGCATGAGCAATTGATTCACTCGCTCCAGCTCGAACTCGGAGCCGGTGATGAGCAAGAGATTACTGTTGCCGAGTTGGCTGACCGTGCCATTGGGTTCCAGCAGCGGTGTAATTGCCTGGATCACTGAGTCTGTAGACACATAGACCAGTGGGGTCACCTGCATCACCCGGGCCGCGGTGCCGTCGCCCAGGGTGTCCGGCGTCGCGATCTCTGCCGTGAGATTGCTGTTTACCCGGCGCGCGTTATAGACATCACCTGCCCGCTCCAGGATCACTCCGGCATCACGGGTCAGGAGTCGGATCAGGGGCCAGATGTCATCCCGTTGCAGTGGACGATTGGGCGAAGTGCGTATGGACACCTGGGCATCGATGGTAGGGTCGATGACCAGGGTAATATCCAGGGCGCTGGCCAGCTCCTCGAGTATCAGCCGCAATTCAGCCTGCTCGTAATTGAGTTCTACAACATCGTCACCCGCCACAGAACTGGGTGTGGGTACCTGCTCCCGAAATCCATTGTAGCTGACCCGCTGCCCATCACGATTGATGGCATCGATCAATGCCCGTTGTTCTCCTGTGTTGGTCCCGGCCAGCACGGGTATCGATGTCTCATCCTGGATAGACGCGGCCGTGGTCACGGTCGGCCGCGCCGTGCTGGCGCTGGATTGCTGGGAGGTGGTCTGTCCGCCAGACTGCAAGCTCGTGCAAGCTGACAGGGTGGCAATGAGCAATCCCAGCACCGCAGGCTTGCCGAAAGTTGTACCCGGATGGCTGCCACTACTCTTCGTCGCAGGGCAGGTGGTACTGGTTTGCAAAATCTTCACCTTCGTCTCCAGAATCTAGAATTCAACCGAGTTCATGCTGAACACGGCTGAAAGCATGGTAATCGTGATGCCACCAACGGCGATGGCCAGAAAAATAATCAGCGCGGGTTGCAGTGCCGAGACCAGCGCTGCCATTTGATTTCTTACATAGGTGTCAAACGTCACCGCAGACTTCAACAGGATGGATGATGTGCGACCGGATTCTTCACCAACCGCCACCAGTTGATGTAGCAGGGTTGGAAAATGCCGGGTTTTCTCCAGCGAGACACCAAGGCCGGCACCACCGCGGACATCTTCTTCAACTTTTTGCAGCTGTTCGTTCAGCACCGCGTTTGACACGACCTCACGGGAAACACGTAACGCGCGTATGAGCGGGATACCGGCGCCCAACAGTGCGCTCAGGGTACGGGCAAAGACCGCGCACTCGCGATACAGGATCAGGGTGCCAAGCAAGGGGAGCGATAACAGGAACCGGTGCTTTTTTAGTTTCGTCTTCGGGTCCTGGTCCAACCGGCGCCAGCCAAACACCATCGCTGCAATGACAACGATAAACAGGTAGCCGTAGCGCTGCAGGAACTCGCTGAGCGAGAGCAGGAATGCCGCCGAGGCTGGAATCTCAGTACCCGCGTCTTCGAACATGGCAGCGAACTGCGGAACAACGAAGATCAGTAACAGGAACACAGAAATGATGCCGGTGATCAGCAATACCGTTGGATAGATCATGGCGGAGATCACTGCCTGTCGTGTCCTTGCGCTGGTATCCAGAAACTCGGCCAGATCAGGCAGCAGCTCGTGCAGGATGCCGCCTTCTTCCCCGGCACGCACGATATTCACGTACATCTTGCTGAACACCTGCGGGTGAGACTCCATGGCCTCCGCCAGGCTCTTGCCTTCTTTGACATCGCGCAGCAATTGCTTCACCAGCTCGCGCATGGCTTGGGACTCGGTAATGCCGTCGAGCAGGCGCAGCGCCTTGTCGATGGGTACCCTGGCCTCTACCAGGGTAGTGAGGCCATTGGTGAAATCGAGCAGGTCAGTGTGGGAAATCTTGCTGGCACGCAAGCGTTCAGATCCTGCCTTGCCGGCAGAGATCTTTACCGGTGTGAGATTGCGCCCCTGCAACATGCGCACCACTTCCCGTTCAGAGTCAGCACTCAGCTGACCCACCTGGACCTTACCTTCGGCATCGAATGCCTGGTATTTGAAATAGGATGCGCTCATAGGGCTCGGGTCACCCGCACCACTTCTTCCGGCGTGGTTAGTCCTGCCTTCAGTTTTTCCAGCGCATCTTCGCGGAGTGTACGCATGCCTTCGCGAATGGCTGCCTCGCGGATCGTGTTGGCGTCGGCACCGGCGGCGATGTGATGCCGAATTGCATCGGTCATCATCAGCAACTCATACAGGCCCACACGGCCACGGTAACCGGTCATGCCGCAGGCATCACAACCCTTGCCGCGTTGGACTTCGGAACATTCTCCAGCATCCAGTTGCAGCACATTCAGTTCATCTTCGGTGATGGCCACAGTTTCAGCGCACTCCTTGCACACCCGACGTACCAGCCGTTGGGCCTGGATCGCCAGCAAGCTGGAACTGATCAAATAGCCCTCCACGCCCATGTCCTGCAGGCGCGTGACCGCACCGGCGGCGTCATTGGTGTGCAGGGTAGAGAAGACCAGGTGGCCGGTGAGTGCGGATTCGATGGCAATCTCAGCCGTCTCATGGTCTCGAATTTCACCTACCATCAACACGTCAGGGTCCTGTCTGACAATGGACCTCAGACCTGCCGCAAACGACAGACCTATGCTGGCATTGGCCTGAATCTGGGTAATGCCGTCGAGCTGATACTCCACCGGGTCTTCCACCGTAATGATCTTTTGCGTGGCGTTATTGATCTTTTCCAGGGTGGCATACAAGGTGGTGGTCTTGCCCGAGCCAGTTGGCCCGGTGATCAAGATCATTCCATGGGGTTGGTTAATTACCGATTTATAGTCCTTGAGAACCTGCTCGGGCATCCCCAGTTCCTGCAACTCAACGGCAGTGTCGCTGCGATCCAGTATGCGCAGTACAACGGATTCCCCGTGCACACCTGGCAGGGTAGACACCCGCATGTCCAGTTGATTGCTGCCCAATTGATAATCGATACGCCCGTCCTGGGGCAGGCGTTTCTCACCGATGTCGAGGCGCGCCATCAGCTTCAGGCGAGACGCCACGGCCGTGTGAATTTTCACTGGCAGGCGTTCGATGCGGGTCATAATGCCATCAACCCGGCAGCGTACATCCAGGTAGTTCTCGTTGGGCTCGAAGTGAATATCACTGGCGTTGAGATCGAGCGCTCGGGCAAACAGGTGGTTAACCAGACGAATGATTGGGGCGTCCGAAGCCAGGTCCAGCAATGCCTCGTCGTCCTCAAATCCAGACACGAAGACATCATCCTCTGAGCCTTCAATCTGTGGCGACAATTCTGCACGCCAATGCTTCAGCATGCGACGCACCTCATCATCGCTGCTGAGTTTGAATCGCACATCACTGCCCACGATAAAGCGAATCCTGGCACGCAGCTCGATTGAGGGCGCACGATTACAGAGCAGGCTGGAAGAAGAGGCAAAATCCTGTGCGGGCGCAATACCCTCCGGCTCGAGTAACTGGCTGAACACGGGCAGGCTCATGGCCTGCGCCTGACTATTCTCGATGCCCGTGTCTTCTGCAATCACGTTTTTGTTCATCTCGGAAATCGCCACGGCTTATACCTCGGTACTCGGGTTTGATGCCGGGTCTCGAGCAAACCCAACGACCGTTATCGAGCCGCTATATTGATTACGGCTACGGTTCAATGAAAAATCCTTTACCCGGAGCAAGGGTGAAGAGTTTTCCAGGCGCTGCAGAAATCTGATTGTGTTGGCTGCATCGGTAGTGCGGAATGACATCTCCTGGCTGATTAACAACCAGTCGCCCGACTCGAGGCGTTCCGCCAGTCGCGTGGAATTGACAGACAAGCCACTTTCCCTGGCGTGCTGGGTCAGGTCACTCTGAATATTGGCTTCGATGAGGGGTATGGTATTGCCGCTAAAGATCTGTGCCTCTACTTCTGCCGCCTGTACCTGGGCATCAATTCGCCGTTCACGCCACTGCAGCGAGTTTTCTATGAGCCGCTCTTCCCGGGTAATCGCCAGCAACACGTCATCAATCTCTGCCGCACGACGATCGTAGACTGAGCGCACTGCAGGGCCTACCTGGGTAATCAGGAAGACAACCGCAACTGCTACGGCCATCATCAGAACATTCTTTTCGCGCTTGCTTACGGGCATTGATCCGATTCCTGCCGGCTAGGTCTGGTCTGGAAAGTAGCGCACCAGATAGCCTTCGAAATTAACCGAGGCCAGGCGCAGGTCGATGTAGTAGCGGGTATTGTTGGTCGCCCTGGAGAACACAACCTCCGTGAACATGGGATCCTGTTCGAGACGCTGCAAAATGGCTTGTGGGTCCGAGCTTGTTCCCTGTATTCGAATCAAGCCATCGGAAAGCTCCAGTGAACTCAGGCGTTCTGCTGCCAATACCTCTTGCAGTTGATACAGCGCTTCCCTAACTTGTTGATCAGGAAAATCATTGAAGATTCCCCACTGGTTTTCGAAGTCCACCACAACTGCCTGATCGGCTCGTGCCTCAGCCGACATCTCTCGTGTCGATTCGAGGCGCGAGTTGACCAGGGCCAGTTCAAAACTCTGGGCAATGAAGGGAAGTGATGCCATGACCAGCAGGCCCGCGACTGCAAGGACCGCCATGAGTGCCTGGCGTCCTTTCTCTGCTTTCTTGCGAGCGGCAAGTGCACCAGCGGGGAAGAAGCTATAGGGCCTTTGTGCATCGGCATCCAACATTGACAGGTAGTCTTCGGGTTTCGCTACATCGATTTCGGCACTATCGGAATTCGAGATATTGGCAAGCTCAGCCTGCCACTGCTCGCTAAATACTTCCTGCTGCAAATCCTGTTCGTTTATTTGTAGCCAGCTTCCAAGGTATCCATCCTTCACTGAGATTGCTGTCAGAATTTCACCATCTTTTTCTATAACACTCGTTACAGGCTTTGCTGATTGCAACTGGAGCACCCTGGGCTTCACAACAGCCAGCAGCAGACCTTTATCCGCAAAAGCGTTGAACAGGGAGTCCAGTGTCGCCTGGGAAGTCCATAGTGCCGTAACCACTTCCTGCTGAATGGCCGGATCGGATTCTACGGCTAAGGCCAGATCCTCAGTGCAGGCCGGTAGCAGGGTTTCCTTCTGCAACTTCAATGCGGAGACCAGGTTGTCACCGGTGAGCCCGGGCATGCTACAACTGGTTGCAACAAACTCGGCAGCTGGCAGGAGTAACAGTACAGATCGATCCTTGCCGCCCGTGGGTGATTGACGCACCAGCAAGGCAGCCTTGTTGGCCAGATCTTCAGCGTCGAGAACGGTGCCAGACACCAGCTCCGTGCGGGACCCACTCTGGGCATGGATCAAGCTTGAACCAAGCACCAGCAAGGTATCGCTACAGGCCTTAAGCAATTCACCGCGGGCATCACCGAAGAGCCGATTCCGCCACTGCGGGGTGATCAATTGCTGTAGTTGTTGTTGCCAGGCGCTCATTACATGGTTCTCAAGCGTTATACGTCGCTCGTTCTGTGATCCTTCCGGGAGGACTCGCCCCACGGGCGAGGCCCCTGTAACGGGGATAGCGGCAATGGCCACTGTGTTTGTCACAGCTGCACATTTCCGGATGTGATCAAGCTAAGCCCTTGAAAGATTTGTTAATTCTGACCTTGTTTGACTGTGGCGAAGGGAAAATAGTTTTAGCTGCCTGAAAATAGGCCACAGAGGTCGGAGAGAGGACGCAGCGGCGGCTGAGATGGCCCCGGGATGCCATTACTGCTTGTGCTGTTGGCAGCAATGAGTTTGTTAGCCCCAGCCGCCTTCAAAGAATCCTGCTGATAACGAAAAAGCCCCGGCGATGCCGGGGCTTTTTCTCGTTTGAACCTTGTCTGAAGAGCGGTTATTCGCCAGCGTTAGCCAGACTCGCGCGCTCTTTTTCTATAAGAAAATCAACAACATTCAGCATTTCCTGCTGGGTTGGGACGCTCTCTCCCGTGGCAATCAGGTATTTGCCATTGACGATCATGTTCGGGGTGCTGCGGATCTGGTAGTCCTGCATGCGTTTCTCGGCCTGGTTTACCTTGGTGCGCACCGAGAATGAATTGAAGGCCGCCTCGAAGTCATCCCTGGCGATGCCGTGCTCTTCGAACAGCTCACCGATAACGTCCTCATTGTGCATGCGATTGCCTTGCAGATTGATGGCGTTGTAGACATGTTCATGGACGACGTCTATGGCATCCAGCGCCTCAGCCGTGTAGTAAACCTGGGCATGAATTTTCATCAAGGGGTTCCAGTTCGCCGGAAAACGCTGGAAATCCACGTCCTCGGGAATGCCTTGTTCCCAGGCCACGATGAGCGGCTCGAAGCGGAAGCAGTGGGAACAGCCATACCAGAACGCCTCAATTACCTCTACTTTCGAGGAATCCTGAGTGTTTACCGGTGTGGGGAGCACGGTGTAGTGGGTACCCGCCACATAGCGCTCGATCTGGGCATAGCTGGAAACGGCCAGGGGCAACAGGGATACCAGTACCACGGCCTGCAGAATTCGCTTAATCATTTTGCTACTCCGTCAATTTAATCAGGTATAAACAGCACTATGTGAGTATCAGATGCTGCTGAAAAACCTACCATAGCCCCGTAGAGCTTGCTATCTCGGGCTTCACAATACGAGACCAAGTGACGCGGAAAAACCTTCAGCGCCACATGCCTGGTCTCAGGCCCTAGTGCAGGCCCGATAAATAGCTGGCGAGTGCCTGCAATTCCCGGTCGGTCAGACGCTCTACCACAGTTCGCATCATGCCGCTGGGATCGTTATCCCGCTCTCCAGAGCGAAATTGCTGCAGCTGGAGCAGGGTGTATTCGGCGTGCTGGCCGCCAAGGGCAGGGAATCCGGCAGGTTCATTGCCTTTTCCGGCAGGTCCGTGACAGGCCGAGCAGGCGGCTACCGAGAGGTCCTTGTTGCCAGAGCGATAGATGCTGGCGCCCAGTTCCAGCGCCTCGGGATCGGCTCCCCCAACAGTGGGCTGCTGGGAGGCGTACCAGGCCGCGATATCGGCCATATCCTGGTCTGACAGGCCAGCAACCATGGCCGACATGGTCGCATTCGCGCGGGCGCCAGATTTAAACTCCTGCAGTTGTTTGACGATATAACTGGCCTTCTGGCCTGCTATCTTCGGATTTATGCTAAGTTCGCTATTTCCGTCGGCACCGTGACAGGTGGCACAGAGGGCAGATTTTGCCTGACCTGCGGCCGCATCGCCTTGGGCGAACGTGGCCTGGGTTGCAATAGTGGTGGCAAGCGCCGATAGCATGACAATGACAAATTTCTTCATGGGTATTCCTGGAAAACCTACTACTGTTTCGAAGCAATCGAATTGACGCTGATGCAGAGACTAGCCAGCCTTTTACCGGGTAGCTTTCGTCAGCGGACGCGGATTATAGCCTAATTCAGACCCACGCACTACGCAGTGTAGGGGCCTGAAACTGAACTTGTTATGAATTTCAATGCCACCCATTTTGTGACCAGCGCCGCCACCCTGGGAGATTGCCCCGCAGACAGCCTGGCGGAAGTCGCCTTTGCCGGCCGTTCCAATGCCGGCAAGTCCTCGGCTATCAATACCATTACCGGCCAAACCCGGCTCGCCCGAATCTCCAAGACCCCGGGACGTACGCAGTTGCTGAATTATTTCCAGGTAGAACCAGGCCGCTATCTGGTGGATTTGCCCGGCTACGGATTCGCCAAGGTACCCCTGGCGGTAAAGAACAAGTGGCAACAGGAGCTGGAAAACTACCTGCGGCGGCGCGAATCCCTGACCGGCATCGTTATCCTTTCAGACATCCGCCATCCGCTGAAAGAATTCGACCAGATGATGGTGGACTGGGCAGTTCAATCCGGGCTCCCCGTACTTTTACTCCTCACCAAGGCCGACAAACTCAAGCGTGGTGCGGCACAAAATACACTCTTGAGGGTGCGTCGTGAGGTAAACGAATTGCCAGAGGTTCGCGTTCAGCTTTTTTCAGCCCTGAAGAACATGGGTGTGGATGAGGTGCGGCCGATTCTTAGCGAGTGGTTAACCGCCGAGGCCGAAGCACCAGGAGAATCTTAGCGTAGGCAGGAATCAATGAGCCTCGTCCCAATTGTCTCCAACACCAACATCAACCACTAGCGGAACATCCAGGGATGCCGCTGTCGCCATGCGGAATTTAACGCCTTCAGCCAATAGTTCCACATCGCTCTCTTTGACTTCAAACACGAGTTCGTCATGCACCTGCAATACCATGCGCGCATCCAGGTCGCCGATGGCCAACCAGTTGGAGACGTCGATCATTGCACGCTTGATGATATCCGCCGCCGTTCCCTGCATGGGCGCATTGATGGCAGTGCGCTGTGCGGCCTTGCGAATCATGGCGTTTCCAGCATGAATATTGGGCAGGTAGAGTCTGCGGCCAAACAGGGTTTCCACGTAGCCTTTTTCATCGGCGAATGCCTGGGTCTGTTCCATGTAGTCTCTTACGCCCGGGTATTTCTCGAAGTAGCGATCCACATACTTCTGTGCTTCTCCACGACTCACATTGAGTTGATTGGCAAGGCCAAAAGCTGACATACCATAGATCAATCCGAAGTTGATGGCCTTGGCGCTGCGACGTTGTTCGGGTGTTACTTCGGCCAGGCTGGTATTGAAAACGTCAGCCGCCGTCGCCTTGTGCACATCTGCATCGCTGGTGAATGCGTCCAGCAATCCCGGGTCTCGCGATAAATGCGCCATGATGCGCAGTTCGACCTGGGAGTAGTCCGCTGCCAGCAGTTTGTTGCCTTCATCAGGCACGAACGCCTGCCGCACACGGCGCCCCTCGGCGGTACGAATTGGAATATTCTGCAGGTTTGGATCGGTGGAGGAGAGGCGTCCCGTTGCAGCTACCGCCTGCTGGAAAGAACTGTGGACCCGGCCTGTTTTTGCGTGTATTTCCAGCGGTAATTTGTCGGTATAGGTGGACTTCAGTTTGCTCAGGGAGCGCTGCTCAAGAATCAGGCGTGGTAACTCGTATTGTTCCGCCAGTTCCTGCAAAACCGGTTCAGCGGTAGAAGGTTGGCCGGTTTTTGTCTTCTTCAGTACCGGTAATTCCAGCTTCTCATAGAAGATGGATTGCAACTGCTTGGGCGAGGAGATATTGAACTCCTCGCCTGCGAGGTCGAATACCTGCTGCTGAATTTTTTCCAGCTGAGTGGCGAGCTGTTTGCTTTGTTTCTGCAGCACCTTGGCATCCAGCCTTATACCATTGCGTTCTACTTTCTGCAGAACCTCGATCAGTGGCAACTCATAGTACTTGTACAGGCCCGCAAGATGACCCTCTTTGGCCATGTCCTGTTCAAGGGTAATGGCAAGCCTGAGAACCAGATCTGCCTTTTCGCATGCATATTTGCCGTAGTCAGCCACTTCGACTTCACTGGGCTGTAACTTGCTGCGGCCTTTACCCAGTAGTGATTCAAGGGGAATCGGATCAATATCGAGATAGAATTTTGCGATATCCGAGAGCTGGTGTTTCACCGCCACAGAGTTCAGCACATAGGACGCCAGCAATATATCGGACTTTAATGGTGCCAGGTCTATGGTGTAATTTTGCAGCACATGACGCAGTTTCTTCAGGTCATGTCCTGCTTTAACGATGCTGGCGTTCTCGAATAGCGGCTTGAAGGCGGCCAGCACTTCATTCTGGTCGTGTCTGGATTTTCCCTCACCGAGAGCAATGTAATGTGCCTTACCGGGCTCGGCGCTGACGGCGATGCCGAAGATTTTCGCATCCAGGAAATGTTCGCCTTCATATTCGAGTGAGAAAGCGAACTTCGGCACTGCACCCAGGGCCTGGATCAACTGCTGGAGTTGTTCATTATCTTCGACGATATCGTAAGTCACACTCTCAGGCACTTCGAGCGGTGGCTGCTCTTCTTCATTGGCCACCGCCGAATCTGATTGAGGCAGGTCGAGTTTTACACCGCGCTCTTCAAGTTCCTTGATCCAGGTCTTGAATTCCATGGCGGAATACAGCTCGTAGAGTTTTTCCTCTTCTTCCTGCCCAGCCACCAATTCCCTGATAGCGACATCCAGTGTGCAGTCCAGCTTTATGGTGGCTAATTCATGGGACAGTCTTAGCTGGTCGATATTTTCTCTTAATCGTTCGCCGATCTTTCCCCCTATGGCGTCGGCATTTTCGATGATGCCTTCCATCGAGCCGTGTTCCAGTAGCCATTTGACCGCCGTCTTTGGACCGACTCCTGGCACTCCCGGAATGTTATCTGCCTTATCCCCGGTAAGTGCGAGGTAATCCACGATGAGTTCCGGCCCGATACCGAACTTCCTGGTGACCCCTTCACCATCGAGCACCTCATTGGTCATGGTATTCATCAGGGTAACGTTATCGTTAACCAGCTGCGCGAGGTCTTTATCGCCCGTTGAAATCAGTGTGGTCATCCCGGACTGGCTGGCTTGCACTGACAGGGTACCGATCACGTCGTCGGCTTCGACACCATCGATAATGAGAAGCGGTAGTCCCATGGCGCGTATGATGTCGTGAATTGGCTGGATCTGGCTGCGCAATTCGTCCGGCATCGGTGGACGGTGAGCCTTATACTCCGGGTAGATGTCGTTACGAAAGGTCTTACCCTTGGCATCGAAGACAATGGCGATGTTGCTATCAGGGTGTCCCTTGATCAGCGCCCTGATCATATTGATCACACCTTTCACGGCACCGGTAGGTTGGCCGCGGCTATTCACCAGCGGCGGCAGGGCATGAAATGCGCGAAACAGGTAGGACGAACCGTCTACCAGGACTAGCTCATGCGACTTGGCCATCTATATTCCTTGCTTGTTTCTCTGCAAAGTGTTGCAGCGTCGATTCAATTTATTCAAGAGTCTTCTCATCCTTGCAGACATTCCTGAAAACTCGTCAAGATGTGCCTGATTAGTTCCACGTAGCCACCCTCGGCAGCTGCGATAACGTGGCCCAGGACGTCCGCAACAACTTTCCTCGGTTGCTGATCCTGAAATACCGACGCTACCAGGTCCTCTGATGCATCCGGCTCCAGCATGACACAGCCAGGATGAAGGGTTGCAACCTGTTGTCGCAGATTCAGCAAGGCCCGCATAGAGGGTTCAGATTCCGGATCGTCCACCAGTGTTGCCGAATGTGCGATACCGGCAACGGCCTCGAAATAGCTGAAGGCATCGTGATAGACGAAAAATGCCTCTGGATCGTGCCGTCCCAGTGCGGAGATTTCCAGTTCCAGCTCTGCAAGGCTGCTTGCCAGCTCGGAGGCACGATTGCGGAACTGGTTCGCCCTGTGTGGGGCCATTGCCGCGAGATTCTCGGCGACTGCTGCTGCCATGGCGATGCCATTGGCTGGATCGAGCCAGAGATGCGGATCAAGCATGCCGTCGTCGTAAGCTCGCGTGCTGATTTCTGCCTGCCGGGTAGCCCTGATTACCGGCTTATCAGCGGCAGACGCTTCAAACAATTCAGCCAATTGCACTTCAAATTCCGGATCGATCCAGATAAGCAGGTCTGCCCGGGAAATTTCGATTCGGTCATCGGGAGTGATCGTGAAGTGATGTGCGGAATCATTGAGGTCGATCAGCGCAGAGGAATGTCCATCCTCACCCAGTACTTCAGTGACCAGGAGATGGAGTGGCCAAACGGTGCTCACAACGGTCAGTGGCTCCTGTTCATCACCTGGGAGCGCGCCGCTGCTTCCCGGCTGACCAAACACCTGGTTTGCAGAAGTGAGACAGGCAATTAGCAGGAAGAGATTGAGGCTACGCATGAATGGAAACCGGCCCGATTGACAACGCCACCATGATATACCATTGTCTGCGCTGCCATTAAGAGTCGCGGTGCTATCTGTTCAGTTTTGGTTCCTGCAAGCAGTTGATGGGAGGCCTGGCTGGGCAGCCCGTGTTCTCTGAATAATAAGTTAAGCGAGTCCTGCATTGTCCTCCGATCCTCAATTACAAGAAAAATCCCTCATCGTGGCCAGATCTATCTGCAAACGATTTGCCGATCGGGACATTCTGCAGAATATCAGCCTCACCCTTAAACCTGGCAAGGTGGTGACCCTCATTGGTCCCAACGGCGCGGGAAAGACAACCCTGGTCCGCATCCTGTTAGGTCTGCTACCAGCCGATTCCGGTACCATAGAGCGCAATGCCGGTCTACGCATTGGTTACATGCCGCAGAAAGTCACGCTTGAGCATACGCTGCCTATTACAGTCAGGAGGTTCCTCAGCAATTCCAGATTTGGTACCGAGCAGGATATCGATGCCATTCTCGAGGAATTACGCATCTCCCATCTGGCGCAGCAACAATTGATAGCCACGTCAGGCGGTGAGCTGCAGAGGGTATTACTGGCGCGGGCACTTCTGGGGAAACCAAGCCTGTTGGTACTTGATGAACCAGCGCAGGGTGTTGATCTCGCCGGCCAGGCTGAGTTGTATCAGTTGATTGGTAATATTTGCCGCGCAAGCGATTGCGGCGCATTGATGATATCTCATGACCTTAACCTGGTGATGTCGGCGACCGACGAGGTCATTTGCCTGAATCATCATGTTTGTTGCCACGGCCAACCGGAGCAGGTGAGTAATGACCCTGCATTTCTCGAGCTTTTTGGCGCATCCGTATCCGACGGCCTCGCCATCTATACCCACCACCACAATCATGAACATGATCTGAGTGGTGATATTAAACATGATGATTGATTGATCAATGCTGGAATTATTGACGTCAGATTTTTTTATCTACGCGCTTGTTGCAGGTGTTTGCCTCGCTGCGATTTCGGGCCCTCTTGGGTGCTTTATTGTATGGCGCCGTATGTCTTATTTTGGCGATACCCTTGCACATGCCGCTCTGCTCGGTGTTGCACTGGGATTGTTAACTGGAAGTAGTTTGCAATTAAGTATCATTATTTCCAGCCTGTTGCTGGCAGTATTGCTCTCACTCCTTGAGCGTCGTCCCGATCTGGCGACGGATACTCTATTGGGCATATTGGCACATAGTGCACTCGCCATTGGTGTGGTTGTTCTGGCACTAACCCAGAACGTTCGCATTAATCTTGAGGCCTATTTATTCGGCTCATTACTTACCATAACCATCAGTGACCTGTTATGGATTGTTGCGATTTCAATCACAGTGTTGCTGGTATTGCTGCGTATCTGGAATTCGCTGCTATCAGCTACGGTTCATGCCGAGATTGCGCAAATTGAAGGGCTCAATGTAAAACGACTGAACATGCTGCTCGTGGTTATGATTGCCCTGACCATTGCAGTCTCCATGAAGGTGGTTGGGGTGTTATTGATTACTTCGCTGCTGATAATCCCGCCGGCCACGGCACGACGTCTCTCGAGGAACCCTGAACAGATGGCCATATTGGCTGCTGTCATTGGAGTAGTTGCGGTCATCACCGGGCTAGGAGCTGCTTTCTGGCTGGATACACCCGCCGGACCCACCATCGTCGTACTGGCTACCGCATTCTTTGCCGGTTCCTACTTCGCGCGGTCGGCTTCGACGAGCTAGACTGATTAGTCTGCCACCAGCTGAGGGTAGAGCCTTCGCATCACTTCTTCGCGAATCGGTGGCCGAATCACGGCCGTTAACTCACCCCGGGGATTTACCAGGCTCACATGGGTATTGTGGTCAACCCGGTAGTCGTCGGGGTTCATTTCGGCCGGCATAGCATTGTGGTTGTCGCCATGCTCGCCATGATCTCCATCGGATACCTGGTAGGCGATATAGAATTGTTGGGCCGCCTCAGCGATTTGCTCATCTGTGCCGGTTAGCCCAATGAAAGAATCATGAAATTGTTGAACAAAATCGCCCACTTGCTGTGGTCCGTCCCGACCTGGGTCAACAGTTACAAATACCACCTGGGGCAGTTCGGCTGGCGGCACATCGCCGGAATCAGCGAAAAAGCGGCCTAATTCCGCCATAGTGAGGGGGCAGACATCGGGGCAGGAGGTGAAGCCAAAAAACACGAGGCTCCACTGACCCTTAAAGTTCTCCTGCGTGAAAACCTGCCCATTTTGATCCGTCAGCTGTATGTCCTGCAAAGCGGCTGGCGCCGGATAACGGGTTGCCCCCAAATCTCTCAGGTCATTGATCTCGTCAATTTCAGAGCGCACCAGGAACAGGTAGATCAGCCAACTCGCTACCAGCAGGTCGAACGCGAGAAAGGCGCCTATTGCGATTTTAGTGTTACGGGTAAGTTGCACAGCCGGATAGCTAGATCAGGTAGTGGTCGACAACCAGAGCGACAAAGAGTAGCGCCAGGTAAACAATCGAATACTTGAATGTATCCATGGCTGTCGTGGGGCCCGGCTTGACCATTAGCTTAATCGACCAGGCCAGGAAGCCTGCGCCTAGTGCCATGGCGGAAACCAGGTAGAGCAGCCCGCTCATGCCGAAAAAATAGGGTATCGCGCTCACCACTACCAGCATCACGGTGTATACAATAATGTGTATCTTGGTGACGTGTTCACCGTGGGTTACGGGCAACATGGGAACACCGCTTTTGGCGTATTCTTCCTTGCGATGGATTGCCAGAGCCCAGAAATGCGGTGGGGTCCAGGCAAAGATTATCAGCACCAGCACCAGGGCATTCGGTTCGATCGTGCCAGTAACTGCGGCCCACCCCAGCAGTGGCGGCATGGCGCCGGAAAGGCCGCCAATCACTATATTTTGTGGTGTCGCATGCTTCAGATAGCCGGTATAGATAAACGCATAGCCGACGAAGGATGCCAGAGTGAGCCAGGCGCTGAGCGCATTCACCCACAGCAGCAGTATCGCCATGCCAATCAGTCCAATGGCCACGGCAAACATAGCTGCCTGACGCGGATCGACCCGACCCTGGGGAATTGGACGATTGTGCGTGCGCTTCATCACCACATCGATTTTGCGATCGATCAGGTGATTAACCACGGCGCCAGACGCGGCTACCAGGGCAATGCCGAGATTTCCCAGTATCAGCACATCCAGGGGCACCATGCCCGGAACCGCCAAAAACATCCCCACCAGCGAAGTGAGAATCATCAGCATGACCACGCGCGGTTTGCACATTTCGTAGAAATCACGCCAGGAGGCTGTAGAACTGTTACTGGTGATATCAGTCACGATGCTTGCTTAACCTTGGGAAATTGAGACTTACAAAAGCCTTAAAATTGGGTAATGAACGCTGTTTTCGTCATCATTGAGACGTTAAGCGCTCCCTGATTGAGGCGGCGCATTTCACCACTTTTGCCTCAATAGCTCAAGTTACCGGTTCGTTCGACGGGGTGCATTTTTACAAATTTTTCCGGTGATTGTTAGTGAATTTCTACAGGCCAATTTAAAGCTGACAGGAAACTGTCAAAAATGCTTGATCTGGCTCAGAAAATAGGGACTTTATTGTCTATATTTACTTGCTAGAAATAGGGTTTTTCTATAGCATTTCGTTGCGCGTGAGGTGTGCCAAATTGACTGTTTTTTGCCGAGAAATTTTCACTTTTTCATGGCTCAAAAAACAGCAATTGATTTACCCCATCCAGACATAAATTTGCTGGGATAATCATTCAGTTCCATTTTGTTTTTTAGTTGAGTTTGCGATCGCACGCTCATTGATTATGCGCATTTGGAAATCCACACCCGGAACTAGTGGATGTTAAGCAGAGAATCTCATTCTGAATGATTCTTGGGGCCCTGTGCCCCAATAGCTAATTCTTGCGATTAGCAGGTCTTTTGGCATGGGCAAACAATATTAAGAAGGAAATCTGGTTTATGACTTTAGCGGTCGTTATCTTTCTTCTGGTAGTAGCTACTATCATTTTTCACTTCGCCAGTCCCTGGTGGTTCACAGACATCGCCGCCGATTGGGGCACGATTGATCTAACGATCAACATCACCTTCTGGGTAACTGGTTTCGTATTCATCGCCTGCAACTTGTTCATGGCCTACTGTGTGTGGAAATTCCGCGCCAAAGAAGGTCACAAGGCCGTATACGAGCCAGAGAACCACAAGTTGGAAGCGGGCCTCTCAATTTTCACCACCATCGGCGTAATTGCCATGTTGGCGCCAGGCCTGTTTGTGTGGGCCTCATTCGTTACTCCGCCGGAAAACGCTGCTGAATACGAAGTGCTTGGTCAACAGTGGCAGTGGCAATTCCGCTATCCGGGGGCAGATGGTGTTCTGGGCACAGCCGATACCGAGTTTGTCAGTGAAACCAATCCATTCGGTATAAACCCCAACGACCCCAATGGTCGCGATGATGTTGTCGTTAACGACCCTGACATGCATCTACCAGTGAACCAGCCAGTGAAGGCTCTGCTGCGATCCAATGATGTGCTGCACAACTACACCGTTGCCCAGTTCCGAGTGAAGATGGACTTGATGCCCGGCCTCACTTCGTATCTGTGGTTCGATCCAACCGAAGTTGGTACCTACGATATTCTCTGTGAAGAACTCTGTGGTATTGGTCACTTCATCATGCGTGGTTCAGTCACGGTCGATACGCAAGAAGATTTCGATGCCTGGCTCGCTGAGCAACCAACTTTCGCCGAGACACAGTCCCTGGCGGCGCCTAACCTCGCGGCCGGCCAAGCGCAATATGCAGCCTGTGCTGCCTGCCACGGTCAAAACGGCGAAGGCAATCAGGCGCTGAATGCGCCGAAGCTTGCTGGCCAGCAGGCCTGGTATATAGAGCGCCAGTTGAATCACTTTAAGGTGGGAGCACGCGGCGGTGAAGGTGACACCAACGGTGCACAGATGATTGCTTTCGCTGGCATGCTCACAACTGACGAAGCCGTACGCAACGTGGCCGCTTATATTTCCTCATTGCCTGATACACCTGCACCAACAACGGTTTCTGGTGACATCGACAATGGATACGACATCTACGATCGAAACTGTGCGGCCTGTCACCTCGATGACGGCGCCGGCACCTGGTACACCGATGCACCCAAGCTTGCAGGTATGAGCGACTGGTACTTCATGACCCAGATCAGCAATTTCCGCGCTGGTATCCGCGGTCTGCATTCCGAAGATGATTTCGGTGAGCAGATGGTATCCATGGCGACAGCCATGGCCGATGCACAGGAAATCGCCGACGTGGCTGCTTACATCAATACGCTGCGTTAATTAAGAATTCGATTAGTCGGAAAATTTTTAGTTGTTATAGCCAGGAAGCTGGCTGAATTTTTGAAGAGAGTTAGGAGGAATTAATGGCTTACGTACCATTAGCAGACCGCGATGCGGAAATGGAGATGCATCATCCCCATAGCTTCATCGAGAAGTATGTATGGAGCCAGGACCATAAAGTTATCGCGATCCAATATGGTGGTGTTGCGGTATTCACCGGTCTTGTTGGCCTTGTGCTGTCACTGATGTTTCGCATGCAGCTCGGCTTTCCTGAGACTACTGATTTTGTAGATCCCAATTTTTATTACCAGGCCGTCACCATGCACGGCATGATCATGGTTGTTTACTTCCTGACGGCGATTTTCCTCGGCGGGTTTGGAAACTACATGGTGCCGCTCATGTGTGGAGCGCGGGACATGGTGTTCCCCTTCATGAACATGCTCTCCGTCTGGGTATTCCTGCTCTCAGTGATTATCCTGATGGCCAGCTTCTTCGTCGGTGGAGGACCAACCGGAGCCGGTTGGACCTTGTATCCACCACAAACTGCTATGGCAGGCACGCCGGGTCATGACATGGGAATCATTCTGATGCTCATCTCATTGGCCGTATTCATCGTGGCGTTCACAATGGGTGGTCTGAACTACGTGGTTACCATCCTGCAGTATCGCTGCCGCGGTATGACCCTGATGCGCATGCCACTGACTATCTGGGGCATCTTCGTCGCTACCGTTCTGGGTCTGTTTGCATTCCCGGCACTGCTGGTGGCCGCCATCATGATGCTGTTCGATACTCTGCTGGGCACAAGTTTCTTCATGCCGGCCGTCATCGAAGCCGGTACCGCTCTCGATCACAACGGTGGTAGCCCGATCCTGTTCCAGCACCTGTTCTGGTTCTTCGGCCACCCCGAGGTATACATCGTGGCACTGCCTGCCTTCGGTCTGGTATCCGATGTACTTAGCGTACACGCGCGCAAGAACATCTTCGGTTACCGCATGATGGTATGGGCGATCATCGCTATCGGTGGTTTAAGCTTCATCGTTTGGGCACACCACATGTATGTGAGTGGCATGAACCCGTACTTCGGTTTCTTCTTCGCGACCACAACACTGATTATCGCCGTTCCAACGGCACTGAAGGTGTACAACTGGGTGCTGACTCTGTGGGAAGGAGACATTCGCATGAACGTGCCAATGTACTTCGCCATCGGCTTCATCTTCACCTTCATCCACGGTGGTCTCACCGGTCTGTTCCTCGGCAACGTGGTTATCGACCTGCCGCTGTCTGATACCTACTTCGTGATCGCTCACTTCCACATGGTAATGGGTGTATCTCCGATCCTGGTGCTGTATGCCGCGATCTACCACTGGTATCCAAAGATGTCCGGCCGTATGTACAACGAAACCCTGGCCAAGGTTCACTTCTGGTTGACCTTCCTGGGTGCCTACGCAATCTATCTGCCAATGCACTATCTTGGCTTCCTGGGTGTACCACGCCGTTACTATGCGCTGGGTACTACAGACTTCATTCCTCAGTCTGCTCAGGACCTGAACGCAGCCATCACAATCGCTGCCCTGATCGTGGGTGTGTCCCAGATCCTGTTCTTCGTGAACGTGCTTGGTAGCCTGAAGTGGGGCAAGAAAGCAGATCCAAACCCCTGGGGTGCAGCGTCACTGGAATGGCAAACTCCAGACACGCCTCCTGTTCATGGTAACTGGGGTGACGAGCTGCCTACCGTCTATCGCTGGGCCTATGACTACTCTGTACCGGGTGCCCACCAGGACTTCATTCCCCAGAACGTTCCTGAGGCGGAAGAGCCAACGGTGAGCGATGAGCACTTTGATCCCGACAAAGATCAATCGATGGCGGATGTGTAAGCAATGGGACTGATTAAGACAGTTACAGAGAAGCCCTGGGAACGCAAAGGCGTAATCGGTGGCATGCACCCGGAAGGCACGTTTGACACGGAGTCCGAGCGCGTAGCACTCGTTTACTTCCTGGTCATCGCGTCGGTCGTTTTCTCACTGTTCCTGGTCAGCTACTACATTCGCATGGAGCTACCTGACTGGGAACCCCTGTCAGAGCCAGGCCAGCTCTGGCTTAACACTGGCTTGCTGGTACTGAGCAGTGTGTTCTTCCAATGGGCGCGGAATATCGTGGTCAAGGAAGAGAAGCGAAACCTTTACACGGCGTTTTTTGGCGCTGGTGTATTCGCGATTCTTTTCATCGTTGGCCAACTGGTGACATGGGAGAATCTGCAGGCTGGTGGTTATTACATGACGGCCAATCCTGCCAACGCGTTTTACTACCTGATGACCGGACTGCACGGGCTTCACCTTCTGGGTGGCCTGTGGGTCTGGAGCAAGAGCTCAATTCGCTTGCTGTCAGGTGGTGAGCCGAAAGACATTAAGCTGAGTGTAGAGCTGTGCACGCTTTACTGGCACTTCCTGTTGCTGGTGTGGCTGGTGCTGTTCGGCATTCTGGCGAACACATAATTACATTTTAAAAACTTGCTTTATCGATTAATGGGATAGATGGATGAGTGAAGCAACTGTAAACGAAGTAACCGGCCACGAAGGAGTGGCAGGAATGGTAGACGACTGGAGCGCCGACAAGCAGGCGTACCATGTGCCCTGGGGCAAGGCCATGATGTGGATTTTCCTGGTCTCGGATACCTTTATTTTCTCCTGTTTCCTGGTGGGCTACCTGAACGTACGTGTCACCACGACAGAGCCCTGGCCGGTACAGAGCGAAATCTTCGCCCTGTCATTCGGTGGTGATCCAATTCCACTGATCCTCATTGCCATCATGACGTTCGTGCTGATTACCAGCTCGGGTACCATGGCACTGGCGGTGAATTACGGATACCGGAAAGACAAGGCCAGGACGTTCTGGTTAATCTGCGCCACGGCGGCCTTCGGTGCCACCTTCGTTGGCATGCAGGCGTTCGAGTGGTCCAAGCTTATCCTTGACGAAGGCGTACGGCCCTGGGGCAACCCATTTGGTGCACCGCAGTTTGGGTCCATATTCTTCATGGTGACCGGCTTCCACGGACTCCACGTATCGGCTGGGGTTATCTACCTCATGTGGGTGGCGTTCCGGGTTAAACGCGGTTACTACGATAACAAGGGTTTCGAGATCGTAGAGATTGCCGGCTTGTACTGGCACTTTGTTGACCTCGTTTGGGTATTCATCTTTGCATTTTTCTACTTGTTGTAAGAGGGGACGGTAATGGCTTCGGCTGAAGGACAACAACACCCACTGGGTATTTACTACAAAATCTGGATACTGCTATTCGTACTCAGCTTCTTCTCATACATGGTGGATTACCTGGAAGTTCAGGGCGCGATGCGTTGGACCTTGGTTCTCCTCTTCATGGTATTGAAGGCTGGCTTCATTATTGCCATCTTCATGCACGTGGTTTGGGAGCGCATGGCATTGGCACTCACAATCCTGGGGCCGCCAGTAGTACTACTGCTGCTCATTGGATTTATGGCTATAGAGGGTAAGTATACTGAGGAGACCCGCTTCGTTTATCGGGGCGATGACCGAAACGCAGTGGCACTCACACCAAGTGATCTTCACGGTGGAGGGGAACACGGCGAAGAGGCTGCTCACTGATCAGTCACTTGTATTAAAGGAAGGGCTTCTGCTTCTGGCAGTAGCCCTTTTTTTTCGCTCTGCCAAACCTGACTACCGGGTGCAAATAATGTATAAAAAAGAATGAATCTGGAACTAATAGAAGAAAAAGTAGATTCTGCAAATCGCCATGAGTCTGAGACGGGTTCCATGCTGGAGAAGCTGGAGTCTGAAATTCCGAATCTGCCCGGCATCATATCCTTACCGGACCAGGGTCCAGCAATCGCGCTTCGGGATTTTATTATCGAGTACATCAACCACGCTCCCTCGTTCATTGCTGCCGTCTCCTTTGCCGCCAAAGATGCTGGCATCGAGGAGTATGTCTCACCCTTTCTCGACGTTGCCACCAATTACTTTCTTGAGCCAGTTTCCGAGAGCACGGTATCGGGTGGGCTGGAAGAGCTGATGCAGCAGGCCTATCTCGCGCATCGGCTCATAGAAGAAGTGAATGACCAGTACATCGTTCGCGCCGGCATACCTCTGATTCCCATGGAAATGACCAAAGCGAACATCATTGTCCACCAGTTAATTGGCGAGACACTCGCCGTCAGTCTGGATGAAGTTGTTGAAGAAACCGCTAGCCAAATGACTGCCCGCGACAGCGTCTACGGCTCAGAGCAGTTCAAGGCCTATGTGGAAACCCGCAAGGGCCCGGGATGGGATCAGGTTTGGAAGCAATGGACCGATATGACAAATACTCTCGCCATTGATCTGGATTTCGACAAGGGTCGGTAAGCGCCGACTGAAGCCTGTTACCGCAACGCGGCTATAACACTTTGCGTGTCAGGTCGCACCCCACGCCAGATTAGAAATGACTCTGCGGCCTGTTCCACCAACATTCCTAGGCCATCCACCACGCGTTCAGCACCATTATTTCCAGCCCACAGCATAAACGGCGTGGGTTGGTCGCTGTACATGAGGTCATAACAGCTACAATCCGGGCCGATTATCGCTGGTTGTAACGGCGGCAACTCGCCGGCAATACTCGAGGATGTCGCATTAATAATGACATCGAACCCTGCAGGGGGTGAAATATCCAGTGGTCCCGTTTCCAGCGGATATACAGAGTTGTACTCCTGCTGAATTTTTTGGGCACGGGACTGCGTGCGATTCAGCACGGTAACCGCGGCAGGTTTTTCCGTAATAATAGCCGGCAAAACACCGCGCGCTGACCCACCCGCACCCAATATAAGTACAGATCTGTCTTGTAGCACAACACCGAGATTGTGTTTAAGGTCACGGACCAGGCCGGCGCCATCGGTGTTGTCTGCTTGAAGAGACTGATTCCTGTCGACCCACAGTGTATTCGCTGCCCTGGCTAGTCGAGCTCTCTCACTGGCATGGTCTGCCATTGAGTACACCGCTTCTTTATGCGGTAGCGTTGCATTCAGCCCACCGCCTCCCGCCGCGAAAAAGTCGCGAACAAAGGCGGCCAATTCGGGCTCCGTTACCCGAATTTTTTCATATTCAATCTCTTCGCCGGTTTGTTCGGCAAAAAGAGAGTGAATTAATGGCGATTTGCTATGGGATACGGGATCACCGATAACGGCGTATCGAGTCACGAAAGTTTCTCTATAGTTTTCAGGGTCTGGTAATCCCTGCTATCCCGCCTGGCTTAAACCCAGTCGCGGGGCTTGAGGTAATCATAAAGTCTTGCTTCTTCTGTTCCCGGTTCTGGGCACCAGTTATACGTCCATCGTACTACCGGAGGTAGTGACATGAGGATGGATTCTATGCGACCAACACCAGACTGCAGGCCAAAGATTGTGCCGCGGTCATAGACTAGATTGAATTCGGCGTAACGGCCCCGTCGATATTCCTGAAAATGCCTGTGCTGTTCGGTATATTTTTCGTCGTGTCGTTTCTCAACGATGGGCCCGTAGGCTTCGAGATAGGATTTGGCCAATCCTTGCACCATGGCAAAGGACTGTTCGAAACCTGCTTCATTAAAATCATCGAAGAACAAGCCGCCCACACCCCTGGTTTCGTCCCGATGTTTGAGGAAGAAATACTCGTCACACCATTGCTTGAATCGCGAGTAATAATCCGGGCCAAATTCATCACAGGCTTTTTTTGCGACCTGGTGCCAGTGTCTGCAGTCTTCTTCATAGGGGTAATACGGAGTCAGGTCGTACCCACCCCCGAACCACCAAACGGATTCTTCGCCGGGTTTTTCCGCGACAAACAGGCGGAAGTTGGCGTGTGAGGTAGGTACAAACGGGTTTTCCGGATGAATGACCAGGGACACACCCATTGCCTGAAAGGCTCTGCCCGCTAACTCTGGTCGAGAGGCCGTGGCGGATGCTGGCATTGCTTTTCCGTGGACATGGGAAAAATTGACCCCCCCTTTTTCAAAAACATTGCCGTCGGATATCACGCGGGTGATGCCGCTTCCACCATCGTCGCGATCCCAGCGATCTGTATGAAATTTTGCCTTTCCATCCAGGGCTTCCAGGCCGGAACAGATATCGTCCTGCAGAGTCAGCAGGAAGTTTTTTACTGAAGCTATATCGTCGTTGTTCATTAGTTCGCGTGTTTCCTTGATTCCTGGCACCCACGGTCCACTACCTGTGGGACATGAAAACCGTGTGGTATACCTGACCAGCGCAGGATTGCACCACTAAGCAGGTCCTGAATTTGAGACGGATGGCAGGAATCATCCCGATCACCATCCAGACCAGTGCTCAATGCTACTGGAAAATACTACTTCAATTATTAATCTAGATCGTATTTCTGGTTCGCCTGCCTTGAGAGAGCGTATTCCGTGAGCCGACTGGGCATGCCACGGACTATCGCCGAGTCACCGTATTGCGTCCCGGCGCAGCTATTTTCGAGAATCCTGCAGCGCCTTATCTTGCGCCTGCACCTTCTCAGCATTGGCGGCACGCTCATCGGCCACTCGTTGAGCCAGTTCAGGATCGGCAAGGGCTAAAATTTGGGCGGCAAGATACGCTGCATTTTTCGCTCCCGCTTTACCGATGGCAACGGTAGCCACGGGAATACCACCGGGCATCTGTACCGTGGATAAGAGTGCATCGAATCCATTTAGTGGACCGGCATCAATCGGTACGCCAATAACGGGCTTGGTCGTCGCTGCCGCTGTTGCCCCAGCCAGATGCGCTGCCATGCCCGCGCCGGCTATAAATATCTGACAACCCCGGGCTTCAGCATCGGTAATGAACTCCTTCGTTGCCGCCGGTGTTCTATGGGCAGAGGTAACTTTTATCTCGTAATCGATTCCCAGAGAGGTAAGTGTATCTCCTGCTGCTTGCATGACCCCGAGATCATTTTCGGAGCCCATCATTATGGCGACAAATGGCTTGGACATTACTCGATTTTCCGCTGAATTTTGACAAAAGCGGCAAACTACAGGAGTCCTTATTGGGATGCAATAGAGCGCAAGCCATCGCCTTCAGGGCAGATTAACAACGGCTAACCCTGCCACCATCTATCCGAACCAGACCTGCCAGTTCCAGCTCCAACATGATGCTGCTTACTTCAGATGCACTCAAATTTGCCTTTTGTACAATGCTATCCAGCAGGCAATCGGGCTCGCTTATCGCGGCCAGCACCCGCTCACCTGGCGAGGCTTTCGCTCCTGAATCGACGTCGGTGTAAAAGAGGTCGTTAGCGGCAAGTGTTTCTGGTGCTTTTCCCTCGATTGTCGGTGTATTCAGTCGCCAACCATCCAATAAAGCCGCAGCCACAGCTTCAGCGTCTTCGATTAGCGTGGCACCCTCCCGGATTAGCTTGTGGCAACCGGTAGCGTAGCGGGAACCAATAGGGCCTGGCACGGCAAAAACTTCTCGCCCCTGCTCCAGGGCCAGTCGTGCGGTTATAAGAGAACCAGACCGGGCCGCCGCCTCCACGACAATGATGCCCAGACTCAGTCCGCTTATGATCCGGTTGCGTCTGGGGAAATGGTAAGGCCTGGGCCCAGCTCCCAGGGGATATTCGCTGATGACGGTGCCTCGCTGGGCGATCTCCTCCATCATGGCCCTGTTTTTCGTCGGATATGCCCTGTCTATGCCGCAGCCCAATACGGCGATGGTTGAACCGCTTGCCCGCAATGCTCCCTGGTGCGCGCCACTATCGATACCAGCAGCCAACCCACTGACAATTGTGAATCCGCTTTCTGCCAGTTCCTGGGCAAGCCACTTCGCATTGCGCATGCCATAGGCGCTGGCCTTGCGACTTCCCACCAGAGCGCAGCAAGCACTTCCCAACAGTTCAGGATTACCACGCACGAAGAGTATCGGTGGTGGGCAGTGTATTTCTTTTAACAGCACTGGATACAGCGGGGAATCGAAACACAGGAGGCTGTTTCCTGGCATCTGTCGCCAATGATCTATGGATTCGATTTCGCGCTGGGGGGAGCACGGCCCCTTCGCGTAGGCGGAACTAAGTGCCAAAAGACGCTCGTTCTGCTCCGTGGCCTGGCTGGTTAATAAGTGCTTACTTGCTTCATTCGCGGCTTGGCGTAGACCCCCATGCCGGTGCAGGAGAGGTCCCAACCAGGATTCAGGCAAGCCGTCGCAGAAGAGTAGGCGCAAGTAGGCCTGAAGGTGTTGCTCTTCCATTGTTCATCCTTGAAGCTTGGAAAAGTGATGTGCAGTAAAGGGGGCCGGATTTCCCGGTCAGGAACGAACAGGCGACTGTTTAGCTCAATGGGTTCGACGCTATTGAGAATTACCCCATAGCTCATGCGCTCGAATGTGCGATACACCAGCACCGTGCCAATCTCGTCGCCGGGCAATTCGAGTCGATCATTGCTAAACAAGGCCCGAATACGCTGCCGGAAGCTCATCCGTTCGCGCTCGATGCCATCGATCACCTCAGAATCTTCCTTTACCACCGCCAGAACATCGCCGACAGCAAGACCATCAAAGGTCCCGAGATCGACAACAACCGTATCCAGTTGCGAGGCCATGGTTTCATTGCCGAGGAAGGCGAGCACATGCCCTTCAATTCCTGCCCTGGGTTCAGTTGGGAAGATGGTCGCCCCTATAGCAGACACTTCCCGGACTAGTAAGCGGTCACCAACCCGGATTTCCTTGCTGCTGTTGTTGATCAGTAGTCGCCGAACCTCATTTGACTCAACATCCGTGATGCTGGCAAAGCCCAGGTATTCCAGCTCCACACCGAGGTGGATGTCATCATCATCCGGATCCTCATGTTCCCGGAACGGGCGATACACTTCGAAAGACGTCGTACCGGCTGGCCATTGACCGCGCGCAAAGATCTCGTCACCGGTCGCTATGGCCAGGTTGTCGCCAAGATTTTGGACAATATAAGGAGCGGCTTCCAACAACTCCCGGGTAATGATGCGATTGCGAGTAAAGCTGTTCTCGATGGATTCCAGGGGAATGGCTGGAATTGCACTCGACAGGGCCTCTTCACGCATCACGGGACCAAGCCGGGTCTCGGAGCGGTCGCCTCGTTGCACCAATACCCTCGGGGCACCGTCCACGTAGCCTATACGCAGCGTGTCACCCGGATAGATGAAATCAGCTTTGTCGAGATAGGGGTCGGGCCGCCACACATCGGGCCATCTTTCGGGATCTTGCAGAAACTGTCCGGCAATTGTCCACAAACTGTCGCCATCTTGCACAGTATAGCTATCCGGGCGATCGGTACGCAGCAAGCCACCCTGGGCCATGCTCAACCCATTGAAAAACAGCAACGCGGCACAAACTACCAGGGAGGATATTGCTTGTCTGAGTTCGATTTTCATCAATTAATCTCTGCACTTACTGGCGGCGTAATGGTAGCAATACGGTATAATTATCACTAGCAACGGTACTGGCACCGACGTTCTATTTTCTACTCTGTAATGAGAGTAGTTTGAGACCTATGGCACATCTTCAGATATTGGAATTTCCCGATCCCAGGCTGCGTAAAGTAGCCAGCCCCGTAACTGTTTTCGACGAAAAGCTGCAAGTCTTGATCGAAGACATGTTTGAAACCATGTACGAAGCCCAGGGCATCGGCCTCGCTGCCACTCAGGTGAATGTCCACCAAAGACTTCTGGTTATCGATGTGTCGGAGAACAAGGATAGTCCCCTTGTCTTTATTAATCCAAAATTCGACGTAATCGAAGACGAACTGTCAGAATATGATGAGGGCTGCCTTTCGGTACCAGGTTTCTATGAGACGGTTTCCAGGCCTGGCAAGATTAAAGTAGTGGCGCTGGACAGGTCCGGTAAGGAATTTGAAATGGAAGCCGAAGGTCTTCTGGCTACCTGTATCCAGCACGAGATCGATCACCTGGATGGTAAGCTCTTCGTCGATTATATAAGCCCTCTCAAGCGGCAGCGCATCCGGCAAAAGCTGGAAAAAGAACACCGGAAAACTGCATAGCTTCATGTCTGACCTTCGCGTCTGCTTTGCCGGCACGCCCGAATTCGCTGCCGATCATCTCTCATGCCTGCTGCACGATAGCCAGCAAATTGCCTGCGTGTATACCCAGCCCGACAGACCTGCCGGTCGTGGTAAGCGACTACAAGCAAGCCCGGTAAAGGCCCTGGCACTGGAGCATGGGCTGGAGGTAAGGCAACCACCCAGTTTGAAAGACGAGGCTGCACAAGAGCAATTTCGTCAACTTAAACCTGATTTGCTTATCGTCGTTGCGTACGGCCTTTTATTACCAACGGCAATTCTCGAAGTGCCCAGGTTCGGCTGTATCAATGTGCACGCATCTCTGCTGCCTCGATGGAGAGGTGCGGCGCCCATAGAGCGTTCTTTATTGGCTGGTGACAAGGAGACAGGTGTCACTATTATGCTTATGGATGAAGGGCTCGATACGGGGCCGATGTTGCACGAGGCATCAGTCACAATCGAAGAGTCTGACGATAGGGAAACCCTGACAAACAAGCTTTCGATAGTGGGCCAGCAAGCACTATTGCATACACTGCATAATCTCCCGGGTCTCATCGAAAACAGGCAAGAGCAAGATGAGTCGCTGTGTACGTATGCGTCGAAAATCGCAAAAGAGGAGTCCGAACTGGACTGGACTCAAAGCGCAGATGTTGCAAATAGAGTCGTGCGAGCTGGTCGAGGTCGTGTTCCGGCCTACTCATTTATCGATGGTGAGCGGATTCGCATACTGGCAGCAGAGGTGCTGCATACCCAGGTACATGTTTCACCTGGCACCATACTCGGAATTGAGCGTGAGGGTATGGATGTTGCCTGCCATGATTCCATACTCAGGGTTAAGCAACTTCAATTGCCTGGTAAAAATCCATGGTCAGCGGGAGACTTGCTGAACTCCCGTAGTTCGCTGGTCGCAACAGGTAAGCAATTCAATAGCACCAGCCCGCAGTAATGCACAATATCCGAGCCATAGCTGCGAAGATCATTGCACAACTGTTGCTCGGCCAGGGCTCGCTCTCAACCTTACTCGCTCCCCACCGGGATCATACTGACTACCAGCTATTGCAGGAGATCTGTTTCGGGAGCTGTCGCTGGTTTTATTCACTCAAGCCAATCCTGAATGGCTTGTTGAGCAAACCGCTGAAGAAAAAAGACCAGGATGTATTCGCCCTGCTTGTGATCGGTCTCTATCAGCTGCGTTACATGCGCATACCAGATCACGCCGTACTCAATGAAACTGTCAATGCGACGGCTTCTCTGGGCAAGCCCTGGGCGCGAGGCCTGGTCAATGCGGTATTGAGGAACGCTCTGCGCAACGATGATGCGGTTGAAGCTCAAACGTATAGCGACCTGGGTAGGGAGTATGCCCATCCGGCCTGGTTGGTGGAGAGTCTCGCAGAGGCCTGGCCCCATCAGCTGCAATCGGTATTGAATGCCAATAATCTCAGGGCGCCACTGACTCTGCGGGTGAATGTGCAAAAGACTGACAGGAACACCTACCTGCAGGCTCTGGCCCGGGCCGGGATTGCCGCCGAACCTGGCCCATTGGCCCCTACTTCCATCGTACTGGGGAAGCCAATGGATGTATTGGACCTCCCTGGTTTCCAGGAGGGGCTCATCAGCGTGCAAGATGAGGCTTCCCAGCTGGTCGCTCCCCTGCTCGACCTGCAGGCCGGACAGCGCGTCCTGGATGCCTGTGCCGCACCCGGTGGCAAGACGTGCCATATCTTGGAGAGTGAGCAAGGACTTACTTCTATGCTGGCCATGGATGAGTCCGCACTGCGACTGAAGCGTGTACGGGAAAACCTGGACCGATTGGGTCTGCAGGCGGATTTGCTCACTGCGGATGCCATGGAGACCCGTTCCTGGTGGGATGGCGTACTTTTCGATCGTATATTATTGGATGCGCCTTGCTCCGGCACCGGCGTCATCCGGCGTCACCCTGACATCAAGTTGCTGCGGCATCAGGATGATATAGCCAAACTGGTTTCGCAGCAGTTGGACCTGCTGACAGCGCTATGGCCATGCCTGGCCCATGGTGGGCTATTGCTCTATACCACTTGTTCCGTGTTGCCGAAGGAGAACGACCACCTCATTTCATCCTTCCTTCAACAAACGTCCGACGCTAAATATGAAGGCATAGCGGCCGATTGGGGAGTAGAATGCAGTAATGGAAGACAGCTCCTCCCGGACGTAGCCAGCGGACCGGACGGGTTCTTTTATTCCTTGCTGCGCAAACTCTAAAAGTCGCGCGTAAACCGACGCCGACCCAGCCCATAGCTCGACGATATGAAGATCATCATTCTAGGCGCTAACCAGGTAGGTAGTGCCCTCGCTGAAACTCTCTCCAAGGAAAAGAACGACATCACCCTGGTAGATGAGAACAGTGAGCTCTTGCGGGAGTTGAATGACAGTATTGATGTAAAAGTGACCGCTGGTGAACCTTCTCACCCAGCCACTCTTGAAGCTGCCGGAGCTCTCGATGCCGATATGCTGATAGCAGTGACCGATAGTGATGAGGCAAATATCGTCGCTTGTAGGGTTGCCTACACGGTATTCAATATCACCAAGAAGATCTGTCGCATCCGTTCTTCTTCCTACACCGATCACAAGGAGCTGTTTCAATACGACAACGATGTCGTGGACGTTGTGGTCAGCCCAGAAGAAATTGTCTCCGACTACATCACTCGACTAATTGATCTGCCCGGATCCTTGCAGGTACTGGACTTTGCTGGTGGCAAGGTTCAACTGGTCGCAGTAAAGGCTTTTTATGGCGGGCCATTGGTAGGTCAGGAAATTCGACTTATCAGGCAGCATATGCCTGGCGTCGATACTCGGGTCGCTGCAATATTCCGGAAGGATCGTGCGATAACGCCAGAGGGTTCGACGGTAATCGAAGCCGACGATGAGGTTTTCTTCGTGGCTGCCCAAAACAATATCCGCGCCTGTATGGGAGAACTACGCCGGCTGGATCGCCCATACCGCAGATTGATTATCGCCGGCGGCGGCAAGATTGGTTTTCGCCTGGCACAGAATATCGAAGACCGCTACCAGGTCAAGGTAATCGAACAGAACGCGAGGCGTGCAGCCTATATTTCTGAACACCTGGACAAGGCCATCGTCCTCAACGGTGAGGCATCCCAGAGGGAATTGCTGATTGAGGAAAGTATCGAAGATACGGATGTGTTTCTTGCTCTCACTAATGACGACGAAGCCAATATCATGTCTTCCCTGTTGGCCAAACGACTGGGAGCAAAGAAAGTAATGGCCATCATCAATAATCCAGCCTATGTAGACCTGGTACAGGGCGGCGAAATCGATGTAGCCATCTCCCCACAACTTGCCACGATCGGCAGCATGTTAACCCATGTTCGACGAGGCGATGTTGTCAACGTCCACTCGCTTCGCAGAGGCGCAGCGGAAGCCATGGAAGCCATTGCTCATGGCGACAAGCACAGCTCGAAAGTGGTCGGCAGAACAGTTGAGGAAATAGATCTGCCTGAAGGTACAACTATAGGTGCGGTCGTGAGGGATGATGAAGTAATGATTGCCCATGATGACACGCTGATTAAGACTGATGATCACGTTATTCTGTTCTTAACCAATCGAAAACACATTCCAGCTGTCGAACGGCTTTTTGAAGTCGATCTGACCTACTTCTAGGCTAGCGGCTTAAGACCATGCACATCACCATCGTCGCGAAAGTAATTGGCATGCTGCTAATGATTTTCAGCGTTCTGGGTAATTTGCCGCCGCTTCTCATATCCTTGTTCTACAGGGATGGTTCGGCTGGTGCCTTCGCCTATTCGATGGCAATAATTTTTATTATTGGATTTCTGCTCTGGTCGGTAACGGCGCGGCACAAGAAAGAGCTCGGCAACCGCGATGGCTTTTTGGTCGTTACCCTGTTTTGGGCCGTGTTAGGCACCGCCGGTTGCTTACCCCTGATTCTGTCGGATGCGATCAATCTTTCACTGACTGACGCGGTGTTCGAATCGATTTCTGGGCTGTCCACCACCGGCGCCACTGTTATTTCCGGTCTGGATCAATTACCAAAATCCATTCTGTTTTACCGGCAACTGCTGCAATGGCTCGGTGGAATGGGAATTATCGTGCTCGCCGTTGCGCTACTGCCCATGTTGGGTATTGGTGGCATGCAGCTCTACAAAGCAGAAAGCCCCGGACCAATAAAGGACAATAAACTCGTTCCACGGCTGGCGGAAACAGCAAAAAGTCTCTGGTACATCTACCTGTCACTAACGGTTGCTTGCGCACTCGCATACTGGGCGGTGGGGATGACTCTGTTTGATGCCGTCTCCCATAGTTTCAGTACGATAGCTATTGGCGGCTTTTCCACGCATGATGCAAGTCTTGGCTATTTCAATAATCCTCTAATCGAAATAGTCGCTATTGTTTTCATGTTCATTGCTGGAATTAATTTTGCCCTGCATTTTCTTACCTGGAGCAAGAAGAGGGACACCGGGCTACGCCATTATTTCCAGGATCCTGAATTTCTGTTTTATGGCTTCATCCTGTTGCTTGTATCAACCGTCACGGTTTTCATACTGTATATTTCAGGCATCTACGAATCGGCAGTTGATGCGCTGATCAAAGGCACTTTTCAGGTAGTGTCATTCGCAACGACAACAGGATTTACCACCGCTGACTTTAACTCATGGCCTCTCTTTCTCCCTTATGTTTTGCTTTATGCAGCAATTATAGGTGCCTGTGCCGGTTCCACGGGTGGCGGTATGAAAGTTATTCGCATCCTGCTGATTTTCAAGCAGGGTATTCGTGAGGTTCAACGACTCATACATCCCCGGGCTGTAATCCCTATCAAGCTTGGAAAAAAGGTCATGCCAGACAGGGTAATCGAATCTGTTTGGGGATTTTTTGCGGTTTATGTGATGGCCTTTATGGCGATGTTGTTAGCCTTGCTGGCGACTGGCCTGGATATTATTACGGCCTTCAGCGCCGTGGGTGCCTGTATCAACAACCTCGGTCCCGGCCTGGCTAATGTGGCCCAGAACTACGGTGATCTACCTGGCACGGCAAAGTGGATACTTTGTTTCGCCATGCTGTTAGGTCGCCTTGAAGTTTTTACGCTTCTGGTCTTGTTTAGTCCGATGTTCTGGAAGCGTTAAAGAGAACTGGCAACTCATGCGGTTCTTGAAGCGGGTACTCCAATCTCAGAAACCCGCTTAAGAATAGAACTCGCTATTATCTGGCCTACGTCGAAAGCGCTTGTACTCCCACTGATATTGAGCAACGGCCTCGCGCACCACTTTCTCGACTGAATTATTTAGCCCTTGCACGGATTCGTCCAGATTGCTGCTGTAGATCGCTGGATCCGCCTCCCTGAAGACAGCGCAAAAACCCTCGCCGCTCTTTAGCCTCTTTGCATAGCCACAATAAACCCTGGCATCGGTGCGCTGTATTAGTTTGCTCACCAGGGTCATGGTCAATGCGGGCTCGTCAAAAAAATTGGCAAATATCCCACTCTCGTTTGCCGGTACCTGATCTGGAAGAATTCCGACCATTTCGCCCTTTTTCAGCGCGGCCAATAATTGGGCGACACCTCGCTTGTTGGTAGGCGCCATTTTCACGCCATTGCGACTTCTCGCCTGTCGCAACAAGCGGTCCAGCCCGGCAGACCTTGGCGGCTGGTACATGAAATTGGCGGCCACTCCTTCACTGGCAAAAAACCCAAATATTTCCCAGTTACTGAGATGAGGAGCCAACAAAATCACACCTCGGTCGCCATCCACATCTGCCCGATATTGCGCGTAGCCTTCGTTGGACTTAACCATTCCCAGGGTTTTTTCTATGGGGGCAAGCCAGGCCGACCCCATTTCCAGTGCCGTACAGGCCGTGTGAATGAGTGATTCCTTCGTTAGCGAAAGGATTTCAGCCTTGTCCAGTTCGGGGAAGCAGGTTTCCAGGTTTTTTCGTGTGGTGTCTCTTGCGCGGTTGGGGGTGCTAGCCAGCACCATACCCCAAAACCAGCCAATTCCATGCAGCACCCTGAGAGGTAACCAGGAGCAGACTGTAAGTGTGCCCCTAATGAGATAGTAACTGGGAGGTGAGATAGTAGAGCCCTGCTAGATCCAAGTTTGAGTCGATATCGGCGCGGTTTGATTGCCTCTCCGGTGGTTTTCCTGGATGGGGCGCCGAGAGGTCTAGTTTACACAAATGCGGCCCCTGGGGCTGCGCCATGAATGTGTCCTGGTCTAGCCTGCTTGCTAGATTACTCTCCGAGAATCTAGGATAATTGCAGCCCCGCAAAACAGGCAACCCTCAGTAATTGTGACTCCTGGCAACGACGTTTCAACATTTCAAGGTCTAATCCTTGCACTACAACACTTCTGGGCAGAAAAAGGCTGCGTTGTCATGCAGCCGCTGGATCTGGAAGTGGGTGCAGGCACTTTCCATCCGGCGACTTTCCTACGGGCCATTGGTCCGGAGAGTTGGAATACAGCCTATGTTCAGCCCTGCCGCCGCCCAACCGATGGGCGCTACGGGGAAAACCCGAACCGCCTACAGCATTATTACCAATTTCAGGTGATATTGAAGCCATCGCCAAAGGAAATCCAGGCACTCTATCTGGAATCTCTGGAGAGTCTCGGTATCGATATGTCTGTTCATGATATCCGGTTCGTGGAAGACAACTGGGAGTCACCGACTCTTGGGGCCTGGGGCTTGGGCTGGGAAGTGTGGCTCAATGGTATGGAAGTTACCCAATTTACCTACTTCCAGCAGGTTGGTGGGCTGGAATGCCATCCCGTGAGCGGGGAGATCACCTACGGCATCGAGCGCATCGCCATGTATCTGCAGGGGGTCGACAGTATCTACGATATCGTGTGGACCGATGGGCCCAATGGCAAGGTAAGCTATGGCGATGTGTTCAAACAAAATGAAGTTGAGATGTCGGCATTCAACTTCGAGCACGCCGATACAGACCTGCTCTTTCGCTATTTCGACGAATGCGAAACCTTGTGTAATACACTTTTGGCCAAGCAGCTGGCTCTGCCTGCCTATGAACAGGTCCTCAAAGCCTCACATTATTTCAATTTGCTGGATGCTCGCAACGCAATTTCGGTTACCGAAAGACAGCGCTTTATCCTGCGAGTAAGAAGTCTGGCCAGGGCGGTTGCCGAGGGATACTTTGCCAGCCGCAAGGCTTTAGGTTTTCCCCTCGCACCCGCAGAGCTTCGTGATCAATACCTTAAAGAGAAAGAATAATGGCCAGCCGTGATTTACTCATTGAGATTGGCACCGAGGAATTGCCACCGAAAGCTTTGCCAGTACTGTCTGCGGCGCTATCGGATGCCATGTCCGATCTTTTGACGAAGGCTGCGCTGGAGTTTAAATCCGTCAAGCGGTTTGCTTCTCCGAGACGACTTGCGCTGCTGATCACCGGCTTGCAAGAGACGCAACAGGATATCGAGCAGACTCGATACGGGCCTGCTGTCAATGTTGCCTTTAAAGAGGATGGTGAGCCCACTCCAGCAGCCCTTGGCTTTGCGCACTCCTGCAATGTTGATGTAAGCGAACTGCAGCGAAGCGACAAGGATGGTGTTGAAAAGCTAAGTTTCGTGGTAAAGGAAAAAGGCAAGGCAGCCAGCGAACTCATTCCAGAGATGCTGCAGCAAAGCCTGTCTCAGCTTCCAATCCCCAAGCGCATGCGTTGGGGTAGTTCTCGTTCTGAGTTCGTAAGACCGGTTCACTGGTTAGTGATGCTATTTGGTGATGAAGTCATCGATTGTGAAATATTGGACGTTAAATCCGGCCGTGAAACGCGGGGGCATCGATTCCATTACAACAAGCCAATAGTGCTCACTTCACCTTCTGACTATCAGTCCCAACTAGAAAATCCGGGCTATGTAATCGCGGATTTTGAACAGCGTATGGCCATGATCAAGCAACAGGTCGAATCGGAAAGCCAGAAGCTCGGAGCATCTCCCATCTATGATGATACACTGCTTGAGGAAGTGACAAGCCTGGTGGAGTATCCGGTTGCGTTGACCGGTAATTTTGAGCCGGAGTACCTGGAGGTTCCCCAGGAGGCACTGATACTCACCATGCAGAAAAACCAGAAGTGTTTCTGCCTGGTTGCTGACGATGGCACCTTACTGCCAAAATTTATCACTGTTTCAAACCTGATAAGCAAGGATCCCGATCAAGTCGTAGAGGGCAATGAGCGAGTCATTCGCCCGCGCCTTGCCGATGCCAGGTTCTTTTTTGAAACAGACAAACAGGCAAGCCTGGCAACGCGGTGTGACGGCCTGGGCAAACTCATTTTTCAGGAAAAGCTGGGCACAGTGCTACAAAAAACTCAGAGAGTAGAGGTGCTGGCCAGATCTATCGCGTCTAATCTTGGTGTTGATGAAGAGAACTGTGCCCGCGCGGCCGTGTTATCAAAATGCGATTTGCTCACTGCGATGGTGGGCGAATTTGCAGATCTGCAGGGCCTAATGGGGTATTACTACGCGCTTAATGACGGTGAAGATCCGAGTGTTGCTGCCGCTCTAAACGAACAGTATCAGCCACGTTTTGCCGGCGATTCTGTACCTGAATCGGATGTTGGGGCGATATTGGCTATCGCTGATAAACTCGATACGATGGTCGGGATGTTCGGAATCGAGCAGCCGCCTACTGGTTCCAAAGACCCGTTCGCACTGCGTCGAGCCGCGCTCGGTATCCTTCGCATAGCCGTAGAGCGGTCTATGCCGTTGGATCTCTCCAAATCCATTCAGACTTCAATCTCCAGCTATACCAACGCCAATCTTGCGCCCTCTACTGCGCAGGAGGTTTTCGATTTCATTTTGGAACGTTTTAAGGCCTGGTATCTAGAGGAGGGTATTGGTCATGGTGAGTTTCAATCTGTTTTCGTATTAAAGCCTACGAAGCCACTGGATTTCCACAGGCGCGTACAGGCAGTACAGCAGTTTGCCAGGTTACCGGAAGCCGCGAATCTTGCCGCCGCCAATAAGCGCGTGTCGAATATTCTGGCCAAGAACCTTGAGCTGGATCTTACCAATGATGTCGATCAGGCCTTGTTAACGGATAGTGAAGAAGTTCGGCTTTATGAGGAGTTGACCTCTAAAGAGTTAGAGGTGGCACCTATAATGGAGTCAGGAGACTACGCTAGCGCACTCGCTTGCCTTACTTCTTTAAAGACTGCTGTCGACGAGTTTTTTGACAAGGTGTTAGTGATGGCCGACGATGAATCTTTAAAGAGAAACAGACTGGCATTACTCAAACGATTGCAATCTCTGTTCATACAGGTGGCGGATATATCCTACCTGCACCAATCCTGAGATTCTGAGCGTGCTTCCCAATAGATTTATCGTGCTGGACAGGGATGGCGTGATTAATAAGGATTCCGATCAGTACATAAAGTCTCCTGAAGAATGGCTTCCGCTCCCTGGTAGCCTGGAGGCGATTTCCCTTTTACACCGGGCTGGTTACCGGGTAGTTGTGGCTACCAACCAGTCCGGTCTCGCCCGTGGACTCTTCGATGAGATCACCTTGGCGCGAATACATCAGAAAATGGCTGATCTCGTTGAGGCACAAGGTGGTCGCATAGAGGGTGTGTTCTATTGCCCGCATGGCCCAGATGATGACTGCGATTGCAGAAAGCCCCGGCCCGGCCTGATAGAAGAAATCTGTTCGGAGTTCGAAACCGACTTGTTGGGTTGCTATCTGATAGGAGATAGCCTTCGTGATATACAGGCTGCTGTATCAGCCGGGCTCACACCCGTGCTGGTGCGTACAGGAAAGGGCACGGAGACCGAATCCAGGCTCTTGCAGTCTGAGTTTTCTGACATTCCGGTATTCGATGATCTCCTCGATGCTGTGAAGAATCTCGGGCTGGTACACGATGACTAGGATTGTACTCGGTGTTAGATCCACTCTTTTTTATATTGGTTACGTACACATAACGATTGTTATGTCGACTCTCTTCATATTGGTTTATGGACTGCTTCCGCCGCGGGGACGCTACATTTTAGCTGCCACCTGGTGTTTCTGCGTGCTGCAGTGGCTCCGAATTACCTGCGGCGTGAACTATGAAGTGAAGGGTCTGGAGAATATACCCCAGGGTCCGGCGGTTTACCTTTCAAACCACCAGAGCAGTTGGGAGACGCTGTTGTTTTACCGACTGGTCTTTCCCATGTCACCTATTTTGAAGAAGGAGTTGCTGAAGATACCTTTCTGGGGTTGGGCACTTTGGTTGACGCGGCCCATTGCCATCGATAGAAGCAAGCCGCGAGAGGCGGGAAAATCCTTGTTGCTTCAGGGCGTAAGAAGGCTGAAAGAAGGAAACTCGATCGTGATATTTCCCGAGGGAACCCGATCACGCCCCGGTGAGATTCGGCGGTTCTCGAGAAGTGGTGCCACTCTGGCCGAAGCAGCGGGCGTACCCGTTGTCCCTATTGCTCACAATGCCGGTTACGCCTGGCCACCGAGAACCTTCCTGAAGTTTCCCTACAAGGTCACCGTGGAAATTGGCAAACCGATAGTAATTTCTGACCAATCGGTCAACCAGATTACTGAGCAGGCGGAATCCTGGATTCGTAATACCGTTGTAGTGCATTAGCGCTGGAGCGATTAACGGCCTGTGCTGAAGTCTAGATGTCCAGATTATCGGCAACCAATGCGTTCTCTTCGATAAACTCCCGGCGCGGGTCTACCTGATCACCCATCAGCGTATTGAAGAGTTGGTCGGCACTGATGGCATCGTCAATCGTCACTTGCAACATTCTTCGGGTCTCCGGATTCATTGTGGTTTCCCATAACTGATCCGGGTTCATCTCTCCCAACCCTTTATAGCGTTGCAGATAGTGGCCCTTCATAGCGTCGTGGGTTAGCCATTCAATGGCGTCGGCAAAGCTGGAAATTTCCTGTGTTTTGTCACCACGTTGTATATAGGCGCCATTTTCGATGAGGCCTTGCAGGGTCTTACCCAGTTCGGCCAGCGTTTTGTATTCAGCGGAGTGAAAGAAGTCTGCGCTGAAGTGGTAAGTCCGCTCCAGGCCATGGAGATTCTGAACCGCCGTTGGTACCCAGGTGTGCCGTTCAGGATCTTCATCAACATCGAGAATGATGGTTGACCCTACACCGGGGTGTTTGGCGCTCAGGCTTTCTCTTAATTGTGCCAGCCAATTTCTGGTGTGTTCTTCCGATTTAAGCGCAGCCTCGTCCAGCCTGGGCGCAAATATCATGGACTCCAGAATTTCTGTTGGATAGAGGCGGGCCAGGCGGCTGATTATGGCGTAGGCCTCATTGTATTGTTTGACCAGCGCTTCGAGTGAATCACCCGTAATTCCAGGCGCGTCTGCATTTACGTGCAGGCTGGCTCCCTCCAGTGCAATTTGAGTCTGATAGTTTGCCAGCTCGATATCGTCTTTCAGGTATTGCTCCTGTTTGCCTTTGCGAATTTTGTACAGGGGGGGTTGTGCAATAAAGATATGTCCTCGTTCCACGAGATCGCGCATTTGACGGAAGAAAAAGGTAAGCAGCAAGGTTCGAATGTGAGATCCATCCACATCAGCATCTGTCATGATGATGATTGAATGGTAGCGCAGGTTCTCCGGAGCGAATTCTTCATTGCCGATACCGCAGCCAAGCGCCTTGATCAGCGTTCCGATTTCGGCTGAGCTGAGCATCTTGTCAAAACGAGCCTTTTCGACATTCAGAATCTTGCCCTTGAGAGGAAGCACTGCCTGGTTCTTGCGGTTGCGTCCCTGCTTTGCCGAGCCACCCGCAGAGTCGCCCTCCACTATGTAGATTTCGGATAATGCGGGATCCTTTTCCTGACAATCAGCGAGCTTACCCGGCAGCCCGGCGACGTCCAGCGCACCCTTTCGTCGGGTCATCTCCCGCGCCTTCCGTGCCGCTTCTCTTGCCCTGGCAGCATCGATCATTTTATTGACGATCAGCTTGGCATCCTGGGGGTTTTCTAACAGGTAGTCATTGAACTGCGAGGCCATCTCCTGTTCCACAACCGCTTTTACTTCCGAGGACACCAATTTATCCTTGGTCTGGGATGAGAATTTAGGGTCGGGTACCTTCACCGAAATAATCGCGGTTAGTCCCTCTCGGGCATCGTCACCGCTAGTGACCACTTCCTTACCCTTTTTCTGGGCCAGTTCCTTGTCGATATAGCTCTTCAGCACCCTGGTTAGCGCGCTTCGGAAGCCTGCCAGGTGCGTGCCGCCGTCCCGTTGTGGGATGTTGTTCGTGTAGGGGAAGATGTTTTCCTGGTACGAGTCGTTCCATTGCAAGGCTACTTCTACCGATATTCCGTCTTCGACGCGTTCGGAGTTAAAGTGGAACAGCTTGTTAATCGTGTTCTTATTGGTGTTTAAGTAGTCAACAAAGGCTTTCAAGCCGCCTTCGTATTTATACTCATCCTTCTTGCCTGTACGCTCGTCTTTGAGAGTTATGCTGACTCCAGCGTTAAGAAACGCCAACTCACGTAGCTTCTTGGCCAGAATGTCGTAATGGAACTCCACATTGGTAAATGTGTCTTTTGACGGTTTAAAGTGACATTCCGTACCACTACTTTCCGTCTCACCAACCACGGCCAGCGGCGCCTGAGGCACACCATGCTGATAGTACTGTTCATGGACTTTACCGCCTCGCCTGATAGTGAGTTTGAGTTCTTCCGACAGAGCGTTGACCACGGAAACGCCCACTCCGTGCAGCCCTCCGGATACCTTATAGCTATTGTCGTCAAACTTACCCCCGGCATGGAGGACAGTCATGATCACTTCTGCGGCTGAGACACCCTCCTTGTGCATCTCAGTTGGGATGCCCCTGCCGTTATCCTGAACCGTAATCGTTTCCCCGACGTGAATGGTCACGTTGATCTGGTCACAGTGCCCCGCCAAGGCCTCGTCAATAGAGTTGTCTACTAGCTCAAAGACCATATGGTGAAGGCCGGTACCGTCATCGGTATCTCCGATATACATGCCCGGTCGCTTCCTCACCGCATCCAGGCCCTTCAGTACCTTAATGCTGTCCGAGTTATAGTCAGATTGAGCTTTATCACTCATAGAAATTCTCCGAGAAGCACCCCTTTGCCGGGGTGCTTTAGAACCACTAATATGTTGATTATTTGGCTAAAAATCAGCCTGTTATTATACCACGTTCCACGTGGAACTTGGCGATATCTGTGCTGCCAGAAGCGCTCAGGTCGATGGCAGATGCCTCTACACTGGTCATAAAAACCTGGCTGCCACTAGCCGCCAAGTAGTCCACAACCACGCGCCGGTTGTTGACGTCCAGCTCTGCTGGCAAGTCATCAACCAGGTATGTACACATTCGGTTGACAGCCTCTGCCAGTAGTTTGCCCTGCGTGAACTTGAGCGCACAGATCAGTAATTTCTGTTGCCCACGGGACAATATCTCCAGTGCCTTTCTGTTTCCAATCTTTATAGAAATATCGGCACGGTGAGGCCCAAGTTGGGTGGAGCCGTATTTCTGGTCAATTAACCGACTGCGAAGTAGTTGCTCACTCATGTCGGCTTCATGGTCCCAGCCACTCTGGTAAGTTATGGTAAGTCGGTCCGCGGCTTGCTTGAAAACTTCGGTGTAAGTCTCTCGGAACAGGGGCAGGAGTTGGTGTAAATAAGAGCACCTGAACCTGTGCACCAGCACCGCAGCGTCACAGAGCTCCCTGTCCCAGACCGTGATTTCGTCTTCGGATAGGCGGGGCTGTTTAAGAAGCCGGTTTCGTTGGGCAAGGCAGCGTCGCACTCTTCTCCACTGGGCCACAAAAGCAGGTTCCACGTGGAACACGCCCCAGTCCATAAAGCGCCGCCTGGCCTTGGGCCCCCCTTCGAGCAATTGGAATGCCCCCGCATCAAGCACCTGGACAGGCAGCTCTCGTGCCACCTCGTCCCAGTTCGGCTGATTAACGCCATTGAGTCTGAGCTGGTGCTTTTGCTTCCTGGGCCGGTTGAGGCCAATGCTCTTATTGTCGAACGTCCGAGCGTAAACCGTCGCCGCGCTCTCCCCCTCCATGACGAGCGGATCCACCAGAGCGCTGCGAAAAGACTTGCCGGTAGCCAGAAGGTTCACGGATTCCAGTATGCTGGTTTTGCCGCTGCCGTTGAGGCCGTACACAAGGTTAAAGTGCCTTGATAAATCCAGACTGATTTCGCGTAAATTGCGAAGTTTGGACACCTCCAGGCGGGCGAGCGCAGTCATGTATGTGAGCAGTTCCTCACGAACCCCGGCTAAAGCCGCATGGGCATGACCACGTAAAGCGCATCGCTATCCTCTTCAGCTTCCAGCAGTGCGCTACTATTGGGGTCGGAAAGCGTCATACGCACATTCTTGCTACCGATTGTTGATAGCACATCGATCAGGTAACTGACGTTGAAACCTATCTCGATGGGGTCGCCCTCATAGTCAACGGAGACGACTTCTTCCGCTTCCTCCTGCTCGGGGTTGTTCGCCAGGATCTTCAGCTCTCCATTACTCAACATAACCCGAACGCCCCTGTACTTCTCATTGGATAGAATGGCGGCCCTGGAGAATGCCTGGCGCAGCTCTGAACAGCTTCCCAGCATGACCCGATCCCCTCCTTTGGGTAATACCCTGTTGTAATCGGGAAATTTGCCGTCCACGAGCTTTGAAGTGAACGTATACTCCGGCACTCGAGCACGGATGTGGTTTTGGCCGAAAGTAAGCGTTATCTCACCCCCACCCTCTGTCAGTAAGCGAGACAGCTCCATAATGCCTTTCCTGGGCAAAATCAGTTGCTGCGTCTCGGATAGTGCATTGTCCAATGCCACTGTTTCCATTGCCAAACGGTGTCCATCGGTTGCCACCAGCCGAAGGTAGTCGCTGGCAACTTCAAACAGCATGCCATTGAGGTAATAGCGTACGTCCTGCTGTGCCATGGCAAAACTGGTGGCATCGAGCAGGACCCGCAACCGATCTTGATCGATGCTCAATGAGAATGTATCTGGCTCTTCCTCAACCCGCGGGAATTCGGTTGCTGGAAGCGTAGTAAGCGTAAACCGACTGCGGCCTGACTTAAGAAGCAGCTTATCGTCAGCGAGCGTAAGGTTGATCTCGGCGTCTTCCGACAGCGACTTGCAGATATCCAGCAGCTTTCGCGCCGGTACTGTAATCTCGCCTGGTTTACCGCCTCCATCTACCACGACACGGCCTATGAGTTCGACCTCCAAGTCTGTGCCTGTTAGTGACAAACCATTGTCATTGAACTCCAAAAGGACGTTGGATAAGACCGGGAGCGTCTGCCGGCGTTCAACAACACCGCTTACCAGCTGCAGTGGTCTGAGCAGGGCATCACGACTGATTGTTAGTTGCATTTCGCTTTATTTCCTTATTTCTCAATATGTTACTAACTCGACAAGGAGCGCAGGAGATTATTATAGTCCTCCTGGATATCCGTGGATGTGTGCCGCAGTTTGTTGATTTGCTTGCAGGCATGAAGCACGGTCGTGTGGTCACGCCCGCCAAAAGCATCTCCAATCTCCGGCAAACTGTGGTTTGTCAGCTCCTTGGACAGGCTCATAGCGACCTGACGCGGTCTTGCAACCGACCTGTTTCGCCTTTTTGACAACATGTCGGCCATTTTAATCTTGTAGTACTCCGCGACCGAGCGCTGTATGTTGTCAATTGTGACCAGTTTGTCCTGTAATGCGAACAAATCCCTAAGTGCCTCTTTTATGAGCTCCAGCGTTATGGGCGCACCTTTGAAATTTGCGTGAGCAATCACGCGCTTCAGGGCACCTTCCAGCTCTCTTACGTTCGAGCGCAGTCGCTGGGCAATAAACAAAGCCGATTCATAGGGAAGCGTGACATGGCATTGCTCCGCTTTATTCATGAGAATCGCAGCCCGCGTCTCAAGTTCAGGCGGTTCGACGGCAACAGTAAGCCCCCAACCAAAGCGAGACTTCAGCCGTTCCTCCAGACCATTGATCTCTTTATGAAACCGGTCGCAAGTGAGAATGATTTGCTGACCACCTTCCAGCAATGCATTGAAGGTGTGGAAAAACTCTTCCTGGGAACGCTCTTTTCCGGCGAAGAATTGAATGTCATCGATCAATAAGGCATCTACAGATCTGTAAAAACGCTTGAACTCACTAATCGCATTTAACTGCAGCGCAGTCACCATGGTTCCCACAAAGGTTTCAGAATGCAGATAGACAACCTTCGCATCCGGTTTCCTTTCCACCAGGTAGTTACCTATAGCATGCATGAGATGGGTCTTACCAAGCCCTACTCCCCCATAGATAAATAGCGGGTTATAGGCATATCCCGGATTCTCAGCGACCTGCATGGCAGCGGCCCTGGCCAGCTGATTGGATTTACCTATGACAAAATTGTCGAAATTATTGTCAGTATTCAGGGCTCCGCGATGCCGTAGCTTGCCCTCAATAATCGTATCAACCGCTCCGGCATTCGTGCCCTCGGTCACGACCCTCTGGATAACTGGCTTTGCATCCGCCGGCACAGACCGGGAGCCTGTGGCTTCGGGGAACCCAGCCCCATTAGAGACAGCTTGCTTTGACTCAGCCCTGTCCTGAGTCGATTCCTTCTCGGGGACCGATTGGACAGTATTGGACTGATAATCACGGTGAGCCACATGGAGCGCGACCTCTACGTCCTGCCCGGTCAGATCTTTCAGGATTTCCTCGATCCTGCGGTGAAATTTACTCTTCACCCAGTCCAGGATGAACCGATTCGGGGCATACAAATGAACCGAATCACTCGCATGTTCGGCTCTGAGGGGTCTAATCCAGGTGTTAAATTCTTGTGAGGAAAGTTCGTCTTTAAGACATTCTGTGCATTTTTGCCAATGTGCTACTACCACTATCTCCAGCCCATCCAAATATTTCTTACACTTTATTGTTAATGTTGTTTTTTCAGGATTCTATCTATCGGTGTAGAAGTTATCCACTGCTGACAAGCCAAATACAAGGGTTTTTCCTTCCTATTTTTTACATTATTTTTCAGTTAGTTACGATGGCAAAGCCGCTTTTTAAAGGGAGAAAAATGGCTGAGGAAGCGCGCAAAAATTGCTGGCCTGTTAATAAATATGCTGTGGATAACTTGTTGTTAACTACTGCATTGAATTCATGGAACAAGGCCACGCGGCATCCGGGGCCATAAATAAAGATCCGCGCATATTGAACCCCTTCCAACATTGCAAGTTCGGGGCAAAACCTCTAGAATTCCGCCTCTTTTTTCGAGCCGTTTTCTGGCTCCCTAAGTTACTGTTAAATCGGACTTTCTACTATGAAGCGTACATTTCAGCCCAGCGTGTTAAAGCGAGCCCGTACTCATGGTTTTCGTGCACGAATGGCCACCAAGGGCGGACGCTTGGTTCTAAAGCGACGTCGAGCTAAGGGGCGCGCCCGCCTCTCTGCCTGATTTTCTGTTTTTCCTTCCGGAAAAGAGAACAGAGAATGACCTGTGTCTGGATACGACTACCCCAAGAATTCTCGGCTGCTGACTGCAGAAGAGTACACTGCTGTATTCAACCGCAACCAATTCAAGGTTGCTAACCGATACTTTCTTATTCTTGCCCTGCAACAAAAAGATTGTAACCCTCGCCTGGGAACCGTGGTCGCCAAAAAGAATATTGCAACTGCGGTTCAGCGAAATCGAATCAAGCGAATTATTCGAGAATCATTCAGGCACCAACAAGGCTCTCTCGCCAACCTGGACCTCGTTGTTCTGGTTCGCAAGGGCGCTGAACAGTTGCAAAACAAAGAAATAAGCAACAGCCTTTTGCGCCTCTGGCAAGACTTGGGAAGAAAGGTCTCTATAAGAGCAGCAGAACAGACCAATGCTTAACAAAGCCCTGATCAGTCTTATTACTGTATATCAAAACACATTCAGTGCCTTGATGGGTACGCGCTGCCGCTTCTATCCAAGCTGTTCACACTATACAAAAGAAGCTATTGAGATCCATGGTGGTATTCAGGGTACTTACCTCGGCGTGAAAAGAATCATTCGCTGCCACCCGTGGCACGAAGGTGGATACGACCCGGTTCCTGGCCATATCGAAGATGTAGCAGAGAAGTAAGTATGGACATTACACGTTTTGCACTTTACACAGCGCTGGCCATCATTACGTACTTGTTATTACTAGCATGGCAAGAAGACTATCCGCCGGTTGTAGACAACGGGGGAGGTTCATCAGAATTCGTTGAACTCTCAGAGGTCGGCTCATCCACTACGACATCGCTTGCTACCGCAAGCAACGATTTACCAGCGGGTGTCCCCAATACACCAACTTCTTCGGCAACCTACAATGCACAAGCTTCTTCACAAGCACAGACGCCTATAATAGAAGAAGTAACAAATTCAGAATTTTCACTTGTTACTGTTCGTACAGATACACTCGAACTGGTAATTGATCTCAATGGCGGTGACATAGTCACTCTCGCCCTGCCTCTCTACCTTAGGCAGTTAAACGTCCCGGATGATCCATTCGTTCTTTTGGAACAGAACAGAACGCGTAATTACGTTGCCCAAAGTGGCTTGATAGGAAGAGATGGGATCGATGCACCCAGCAGGGCTCGTTATCAATCCACTACCCGATCTTTTCAACTGCAAGAGTCACAAGACTCATTATCGGTAGATCTTTTTACGACTACTGACAGTGGTGTACAAATCACGAAGCGATACACCTTTAATCGAGGTTCCTACCTGATTGATGTCAGCTTCATTATTAACAATTCAAGCAGCAACGATTTCAGAGCCAACGCCTTCGGCCAGTTAAAGCGCGACAACTTCGATGATCCGAGTAGTTCTGGTGGATTTGGCAGGACATACCTCGGCTACGTGTCTACAAACGAAGAAGATCCCTATATTGAAATCGATTTCGACGACATAGACGACGGTGCAAACTCCTTCGAAACCCTGGGAGGCTGGATAGGCTTTAGTCAACATTACTTCATCAGTGCCTGGGTTCCCGACAGCAACTCGGTAAACCGCTACACAACCAGAAAGAACAATCTAAACCAGTATTTTGGAGAATTCACAGGTTCAGCCATTGATGTGCCTGCCAATGGCAGCGCCAGCTATCAGATGCAATTCTACGCCGGACCAAAAGACCAATATGTACTGGCAGGCATTTCTCCTAATCTCGATCTAACGATCGACTACAGCTTTCTATGGTTCCTCGCCGCTCCCATCTACTGGCTTCTTCGACAGATCGATTCGTTTATCGGTAACTACGGCCTCTCGATTATCGTACTCACAATAATTGTTAAAGGTGCGTTCTATAAATTGTCCGAGACACAGTACAAATCCATGGCGGGAATGCGCAGGCTAATGCCGAAGATGCAACAGCTGAAAGAAAGTTACGGTGACGACCGAATGAAACTTCAGCAGGCCACCATGGAGCTCTACAAGAAAGAAAAGATCAATCCATTTGGTGGTTGCTTACCGATGCTAGTACAGATGCCGGTTTTCATTGCGCTATATTGGGTGTTGCTTGAAAGTGTCGAATTACGACATGCTCCCTTCATTTTGTGGTTACAAGATCTTTCAGTACGAGACCCTTTCTTCATACTTCCCCTGCTGATGGGCGCAACCATGTATTTGCAGACCACCTTGAGCCCAGCCCCAGCTGACCCAATGCAGGCCAAAGTGATGAAGCTGATGCCCATCATGATGACCGTTTTATTCCTCTGGTTTCCGGCAGGCCTTGTGCTTTACTGGCTCACTAATGGCTTGCTCGGTATCCTGCAGCAGTGGTACATCACTCGCAAAATCGAAGCAGCCTATGAGGCGAAAGCAGCCAAATAGGTTTTGCACCCGTGCGCTGCAATTGTTGGAAACCCTGCCGAGTGATTTCCACACTTCTCTGATCCCTGGGTAAACCGCATGCTCCAGCAGGACACAGATACCATCTGCGCCATCGCCACCCCAGCAGGTCGGGGGGGTATCGGCATAATCAGGGTCTCTGGCCCCAAGGCAGCAGAAATCTGTGCGCAAATCACCGGTTCTCTAGCGCCAGCCAGATTGGCCACCCGGGCGAATTTTCGAGATGACGATTCCACTGTCATTGACCAGGGCTTGGTCCTCTATTTCCCAGCGCCGAATTCCTTCACCGGAGAAGATGTCCTCGAGCTTCAAGGGCATGGTGGTCCTCATGTACTGCATGCCGTGCTCTCGAGGACTCAACAATTAGGTGCCCGCCTGGCACGGCCGGGAGAGTTCACAGAGCGGGCGTTTCTCAATGGCAAAGTAGATCTACTCCAGGCTGAAGCTGTAGCCGATCTCATAGACGCCAGTTCACAACAGGCCGCCAGATCTGCCATGAGAACCCTACAGGGTGTGTTTTCGGCTAAGGTGAACGAGATCGTTAACAGCCTGACCCGAATCCGGGTAAACGTCGAGGCCGCCATCGATTTCAGCGACGAAGACATCGATATTCTGGCGCGAAGTGGTGTCGCGACCGAATTGGCTGCATTGCTGGCGGCAATGCAGTCACTGTTTCGAGAGGCCGAGCAAGGCGCCCTGCTCAAAGAAGGAATCCACCTGGTCCTGGCTGGTACCCCTAACGTTGGTAAATCCAGCCTGATGAATGCCCTGTGTGGCAATGAGTTTGCGATTGTAACGGACATTCCCGGCACCACCCGCGACCTGCTAAGAGAACAACTTAATATCGATGGCCTACCAATAACGATTACTGATACCGCCGGCTTGCGTGTCAGCCAAGATCCTGTTGAGCAGGAAGGTGTGCGTCGGGCAACGAAGGTAATCAACGAAGCCGATCGCATCTTCCTGGTCATTGATGGCGAGCGCGAGCAAACCCCCGCCGATGAGGCGGGACAGCGATATATCCCTGACACGTGGATGGAGACACTGCTGGGGGGGCTCGGCGAGCAGGATGCAATGAACCTCCTTCGGCGTACGTCCATCATCCTAAACAAGATCGATTTGCTCTCTGATTCCGAACCCCGCCAATACACCACAGCCTATAAAGATATTAGCCTCAAATTATTCAGGGTATCCGCGAAACAGGGGCTGGGTCTGGATTTGCTCCGAGATGACATAAAACGAAGCGTTGGCTACTCGGCGCCGGATGGTAGCGCCTTCCTGGCCAGACAACGTCACTTGATTGCCCTCGAAGAAGCATACGGATACCTGGAGAAGGCGAATTCTGGAGTAAGTAAACACTTACACCTAGAGCTTGTCGCTGAAGATTTGCGACTTGCTCAGCAGACGCTGGGGAAGATAACCGGCGAGGTATCCAGTGACGATCTGCTCGGAGAGATTTTTTTCAGTTTTTGCATCGGTAAATGACTCCCCAGGACCCCGGTGCACAAGCGACGGATAGTCTTATGCCCTTGAAATGCGTTAATACACGCTCTACCCACAGCTTGTTACCGAAAACAGAATTCCAGTAGACATAAAGGACATCATGTTGACAACTCGCGCTCTGGGGTGGGTAGCCATTGAATAATTGCCAGGCTTATACACTCCAGGCCTCGACACTGCCTTCGCTTCTGAAAGCATTCACAATGGCTCCAACGGCTATACAGTCGAAATACAGACTTTATGAACCACCTTATTATCGCCTGAAGCCCAGTAAATACGCTGGCTACAGAGGGTTTTCAACAGGCGGAAGCAAGCCCTATAACAACAATAACTAAACCCTATTCCCATACTATTAACTAATAATTATTTTATTTAATTTTTAATGTTGAACTCACCGTCTAACGAATTACTTGAATGATTCCCTTTTGCGGTCGTATCTATATACTGCTCCTCCCCTGATTTGAACCAGACTTAACATGAAGCACACTGAAGAATTTGATGTCATCGTTGTAGGTGGCGGCCATGCCGGCACTGAGGCGGCCCTGGCCTCTGCTCGGCTTGGTGTGCGCACGCTACTGGTAACTCACAGCATCGAAACCCTGGGTCAGATGTCCTGCAACCCGGCTATTGGCGGTATTGGCAAGAGTCATCTGGTTAAGGAGATCGATGCCCTCGGTGGAGCCATGGCGCAGGCCATAGATAGAGCCGGAATCCAGTTTCGCATTCTCAATGCCAGCAAGGGACCGGCGGTTAGAGCTACTCGTGCCCAGGCAGACAGAGTCCTGTATAAAGCAGCGATTCGGGAAACCCTGGAGAGCCAGCCAAACTTGACCTTGTTTCAACAGGCTGTAGATGACCTGATCATCGAGGGCGGTCGCGTTCAGGGTGTACGCACGCAAATGGGGTTGGACATCCGCGCCAGAAAAGTTGTAATGACAACTGGCACCTTCCTTGGTGGAAAAATTCACATTGGCCTGGCGAATAGCAGCGGCGGCAGGGCTGGCGATCAGCCTTCCAATGCGCTTGCTCAACGCCTTCGAGAACTTCCCTTCCGGGTTGAGAGGTTGAAGACAGGCACTCCACCTCGAATCGACGCGAGAACTGTCGATTTTTCGGTCATGGAAATCCAGTATGGAGACACGCCACTCCCCGTCATGTCTTTTTTAGGCAGCGTCGATCAGCATCCGCAACAGGTACCTTGTTATATAACCTCTACCAATGAGCGCTGTCATGAAATTATCCGTGGTGGACTGGATAGGTCTCCCATGTACACCGGGGTGATCGAAGGCACCGGACCGCGCTATTGTCCATCGATAGAGGACAAGGTAATGCGATTCGCTGACAAGTCTTCCCACCAGATTTTCGTTGAACCTGAAGGCTTGCATACCAACGAGCTTTATCCCAATGGCATATCAACCAGCTTGCCGTTCGATGTTCAGGTAGAGATGATTCACAACATCAAGGGCTTTGAGAACGCGCATATAACCCGACCGGGTTATGCTATTGAATACGATTTCTTTGATCCAAGAGACCTCAAGTATTCCCTGGAAACGAAGTTTGTTGAGGGCTTGTATTTCGCCGGTCAGATTAATGGAACGACAGGTTACGAAGAGGCTGCGGCTCAGGGATTATTGGCTGGTCTGAATGCTGCTCTGTCCGTACAGGAAAAAGAATCCTGGTGCCCGCGCCGCGATCAGGCCTATATAGGCGTTCTCGTGGATGACCTGATTACGCTTGGTACAAATGAACCTTACCGCATGTTTACTTCACGAGCCGAATACAGACTGACTTTGCGTGAAGACAATGCAGATCTGCGATTAACCGAGAAAGGCCGAGAGCTGGGATTAATATATGATGAGCGCTGGCAATTCTTTACCGAAAAGTGCGAATTAATAGAGCAGGAGTTAGCAACCCTGAGAAATACCTGGGTTCAGGCAGAGAGTGAATCGGCTGCTCGAATCAATAAGCTACTTGAAAAACCATTGAGCAGGGAGTATCGACTCTCTGAACTCCTGGCGCGGCCGGGAATGAGCTATGAATCGTTAATGACAGCGTTTACAGGCGACGAGGGCATTGCCGCAGAAGCGATTGCACCTAACAGTCGGGCTGCGCAGGCGAAGCAGCAGGCCGAGACCCAAATCAAGTACCAGGGCTATATCGATCGACAGACAGAAGAGATTGAACGACTGAAGCGCCAGGAAAATACGGCTATCCCAGCTGATATTGATTACAGTGACATGCAGGGGCTTTCAAACGAACTCAGGCAAAAACTGGCTGCAGCACAACCCGAGAATATAGGCAGAGCTTCAAGAATTTCTGGCATGACTCCGGCTGCAATTTCACTGTTACTCATTCACGTGAAGAAACACCAGGGTTTGCGCCGCCAGACGGGCTAGGAAGGCTGGATACACTTGCACTCTATCTCTGATCAGCTGGAAAGCGGCCTTAAAGCCTTACAGGTACCTGCTACACCTCAACAACAACACCTGTTACTGGACTATCTTCAACTCCTGAAGAAGTGGAATAAAACTTACAACCTGGTTGCCGATGCTAGCGACTCGGTTTTGCTCTACCGTCACTTACTCGATTCCATTGCTATCGCCCCCTATGTAAATGCTCTCTCGGTACTGGATGTTGGGGCCGGTGGTGGCTTTCCCGGAGTCCCCCTGGCGATACTTAAACCCACTACCAGATTTATCCTGGTGGATAGCAATGGCAAGAAAGCCCGATTTCTGTTCCAGGTGAAAGCGGCGCTGAGCCTGGCTAATCTGGACGTGGAAAATTGCCGGATTGAGCACTATCAAAGTGATAGTCAAATTGATATTGTGACTTGCAGGGCATTTTCGTCGCTTCCTGATATCCTGCAGAAAATTGCTCCGCTATTGTCAGAAAAGAGCCATCTACTGGCCATGAAGGGACAACTCCCCGAAGCTGAAATAAAGGAAATTGGCCCTGAATTCGAGGTGGCAGGAGTATACCGGCTCAATGTACCCGTCCAGGCCAGTGAGCAGCCTGATGGTTGTCCTGACGAGAGCAAAGAAGTGGAGCGACACCTGATCGATATAATCCCACACCCGGGCTTTATCAGGTAAACTTGTACCGTTAGTTAATCAGTCAACACAGAGAACCACGTGAGCAAAGTACTGGCCATAGCCAACCAGAAAGGCGGAGTAGGGAAGACCACAACCTCGGTCAATCTGGCCGCGTCCTTGAGCGTAACCCGCAAAAACGTCTTGCTCATCGATATGGATCCCCAGGGCAATGCCACAATGGGATCTGGGGTCGACAAGTCCAGCCTTGAGTTTTCCGTATACGATCTGCTCACCTCCCAGGCCGATTTCGATATCGTCAAGGTAAGACCGGAAGAAGGGGAATTCGACCTCCTGCCAGCCAATGGTGACCTGGTGGCCGCCGAGGTGGAACTGATTAATGCGGACAACAAAGAGATCAGGCTGCGCTCGATCATCGAGGCCGTCCGGGCTCGCTACGACTTCATCGTCATAGATTGCCCGCCGTCTCTCAATATGCTGACGATCAATGCGCTGGTGGCCGCCGATGGTGTGGTCATTCCCATGCAATGCGAGTACTACGCACTCGAAGGGCTTTCTGCCCTGATGGACACCATTCGGGTAATCCAGGAGAGGATCAATCCATCCCTCAAGATTGAGGGTATTCTCCGCACCATGTATGACCCGCGGAACAAACTCACCTCAGAGGTCAATGGACAACTCTTTAATTATTTCGGTGACGCTGTTTATCGTACCGTTGTTCCAAGAAATGTACGTCTGGCCGAAGCCCCCAGCTACGGCAAACCAGTAATCAAATATGATCGCCAATCTCGGGGGGCTATAGCCTACCTGGCCCTGGCCGGAGAATTGTTGCGTCGTCATGACGAGGCCTCGAGAGTGATGAATTAGCGTGGCGGTCTTACGCCCAATAATTTTAAGCGATCCGGGGTTAATAAATACTTACAAACATGAACGATAAGAAAAAACTGGGAAAGGGTCTGGATGCCTTGCTGTCCTCAGGCAGCAGTCAGACCATGGCAAGCCTGTTGGCGGGGAAACCGCGAGAGGCGGAGCATTCAGCAACTTCTGCTGGCACTTCAAGCGCAACAAGAGCCTCGGACAAGGACGGAGACCTCAGGAATATCCCGGTGGATCTGATACAGCGGGGTAAATACCAGCCGCGTACTGATATGCATCAGGAGGCCCTCGAGGAGCTCGCCGCCTCCATCAAGACACAGGGCGTAATGCAGCCCATCGTCGTGCGGCCAATATCTTCGGATAAATACGAGATCATTGCCGGTGAGCGTCGTTGGCGGGCTACCCAAATGGCAGGCCTGGACAGTATTCCAGCCATCATCAAGCCGGTGGGTGATGAGGCGGCTATTGCCATGTCGCTCATCGAGAATATCCAGCGGGAAAACCTCAACCCTATAGAGGAAGCCATGGCTCTCAAACGCTTGCAGGATGAGTTCGAACTCACCCAGCAGGAAGTAGCCGATGCTGTGGGCAAGTCTCGTGTCACTGTAACAAACCTCATGCGCCTGATGGGCTTGCATATCGATGTGCGTCGCATGCTGGAAAACGGTGATCTGGAAATGGGGCATGCGAGAGCCTTGCTCGGTCTGGAAGACTTACAGCAGCCAGAAGCTGCCCGTGCCGTTGTGGGGCGGGGGCTGTCGGTTCGGCAGACCGAGGCTCTGGTTCGCCGTCTTCAGGCGGGTGGTGGCGGCAAGAAAGCCTCGAAAATTCTTGATCCAGACATCAAGAATCTACAGGACAACCTGGAAGAGAAACTGGGCTCCAAGGTGGTGATACAGCACACCGCTAAAGGAAAGGGAAAGTTAGTGGTCAAATACAACAGTCTGGATGAGCTGGACGGAATTCTCGCCCATATAAAATAGTGCGGATATAACGGATCCGGGTGCCATTCAAAACAGCCCAAAGCCGCTCCAGGTCTGGCTAATTCATCACGAGGAAAATCCCCCGAAAACCCTGTATTTCCGGGCTTAAATAGGTAATGGGACGTAGTTGCGATACCCCCTTAAAGCCCCTATAATGCGCCTGCTTTTGGTGATCACCGTTGCAACAACAGATGTTTGTTTCGGCTGTCGTTGGGGATCTTGAACTCGACCATCAAGCACAATATGTGTCGAATTTTTGAACAATGAGAACCCCACCAGTCCATAAAGTGATAGTCGCGCAACTACTCGCGACCGCTTTTATCGCCGCTACCTCACTGTTATTGTCAGGCACCATCACTGCCTACTCTATAATGATAGGCGGATTGATAAGCGCATTGCCTAACAGCTACTTCGCATTCAAGGCATTCCGTTACCAGGGTGCCACAAAAGCGGATTTGGTTGTTAAAAGCTTTGTAAGAGGGGAGCTGGGCAAAATCGGCATAACCTTGGTGCTGTTTGCACTGAGTTTTACCCTGATAACGAATTTGAATGAGCTCGCGCTGATACTTGGATTCATATCGATCCATTTTACCGGCGTGATGGCTTCGGCGTTTATAGATTACCGCCCTAGCCGCAACTAATACTGCATTTTCTGTTGCACAACACTGCAGAGAATCCGAACCCGACGGAATCGGGGTTTAGATAGAGTAATTAGAGAGAATCGATGGCAGAGCTAGCCGACGCAGCCCACGCTGCAGCCGAACATGGCGCTGAACTCACAGTTCAAGAATACATTACTCATCACCTGTCTTTCTTTACCTTTGGCCGCATCGATGGTCATTGGGGTTTTGCCCACACTCCGGAAGAAGCCGCAGAAATGGGCTTCTGGGCAATCAATGTGGATACCATGGGTTGGTCCCTGTTTCTGGGAGCAGCATTTCTCCTGTTCTTCCGCCGTGTTGCCGTCAACGCGTCTGTCGATAATCCTTCCGGTGTTCAGAACTTTGTCGAGTCTGTAGTTGAGTTCGTTGATGCCCGCGTTTCCGAAGCCTTCAACTACAAGAATGAATTGATTGGGCCTCTGTGCTTGCTGCTCTTTTTCTGGATCCTGTTGATGAACACCATGGATCTGGTCCCGGTTGACCTGTTAACAACATTTGGCTTTGAGCCAATGCTGCATACCGTTTTCCACATTGAAAACTCGCCATTCAAGGTCGTACCTACAACCGACCCAAATATCACTATGGGCATGTCCACCATGGTGTTCCTGATGATCATCTACTACAGCATCAAGAATAAGGGGTTGGGCGGTTTCCTGGGCGAGCTGGCATTTCATCCGTTCGGCAAGTGGATGATGCCCTTTAACCTTATCATTGAGGTCCCTACTCTGTTCGCTAAGCCAATCTCTCTCGGCCTGCGACTGTTCGGCAACCTCTACGCAGGCGAACTGTTGTTTCTACTTATCGCGTCAATGTTGGGTGTCTGGCAATTGCCGGCCCACTTTGTCTGGGCGGCATTCCACTTGTTGGTAATTCCCCTGCAAGCATTCGTATTCATGATGCTGACTATTGTTTATCTCAATGCAGCGCATGAAGTACCACATCACTAATTTCTTGAACTACATCTGAACTGAAGAAAATCTGGAGGAAGAAATGGAGTTAATTTTGGCAAACACGGTACTGGGCGTTCTGCTGGTACTGGGCTTGGGCGCAGCAGGTACTGCGATCGGCTTTGGTATTTTGGGCGGCAAGTTCCTGGAAGGTTCAGCCCGTCAGCCAGAACTGGCACCCAAGTTACAGGGTTCCATGTTCCTGGTAGCCGGTTTGATCGACGCGGTAACCATGATCGGTATTGGTATCGGCATGTGGTTTACCTTTGCTAACCCATTCACAGCGGCACTGGGCGGTTAAGAATTTAACGTAACGGGTATTGAGCCCTTAAAAGGGAGCAATACAGTTAACGGGCAATGACCTTAACAGGAGAGCACCGTGAATATTAATGCAACTTTTCTAGGCCAAATGATCGCCATGGCGTTCTTTCTGTGGTTTTGCAGTAAGTACGTCTGGCCGCCATTTATGGCCATCATGGAAGAGCGCAAGAAGAGGATCGCCGATGGTCTGGAAGCAGCAGCCAGGGCTGAAAAAGACCTGGAGCTTGCGCAGGCTAAATCCACAGAGCAACTGAAAGAAGCCAAGGAAGAAGCGGCCGGCATTATCGATCAGGCAAACAAGCGTGCAGCGCAAATCGTTGATGAGGCGAAGCAGCATGCCAGGACTGAGGGCCAGCGAATTATCGATGGTGCACAGGCCGAGATCGAGCAGGAAGTGAACCGGGCACGAGAGGCCTTACGCGCGAGGGTCTCTGAAATTGCAGTGGCTGGTGCAGAAAAGATTCTTGAAGGATCAATCGACCAGGCTGCGAACGAAGAGATGCTGAACAAGCTGGCATCAGAACTGTAAATCACAACTGCGAAAACTTAGCACCAGAGCAAACACGAGAAGCAGATGGCAGAACTAACAACCTTGGCACGACCCTACGCAAAAGCAGCCTTTCAGGTAGCGCTGGATGAAGGTGCTCTGGATACCTGGTCGAAGATGCTGGGTGTGGCTGCTTCCGTGACGAGCCACGGGTCAGTGCGAGCACTGCTTATCAACCCTGCGCTGTCCTCAGAGCAGGCTGCCCAGGCATTTATCGATATATGCGGTGACGAGCTCAATGAAAAAGGACAGAACTTTGTCCGCTTACTGGCAGAGAACAAGCGAATAGGTTTACTGCCGGAAGTTTCAATGTTGTTCGACAGCCTGAAGGCGATTCAGGAGCGTTCCGTTGATGTTGAGATAACCACAGCTTTTGAAATCAGTTCAGATATTGCACAAAAGCTGGCGAACGCTCTGAAACAGCGCTTGCAACGAGAGATCAAGCTGGCCACCAGTGTGGACAGCGCGCTCATTGGCGGTGCTGTAATTCGTGCTGGAGACACTGTCATCGATAGCTCTGTACGTGGAAAGCTGACCAAACTAGCAGAATCATTGAATTCCTGAGCGGGCCACATAGCAGCCCAGGCGGGAGAATAGGAAACAAAGATGCAACAACTGAATCCATCTGAAATCAGTGAAATTATCAAGCAGCGCATAGACAAGCTGGATGTGTCTGTGCAGGCCAAGAACGAAGGCACCATCGTGAGTGTCTCCGACGGCATTATCCGAATCCATGGTCTCGCCGACGTGATGTACGGTGAGATGATCGAGTTCGAAGGCGGCCTTTACGGTATGGCCCTCAACCTCGAAAGGGATTCAGTGGGTGCTGTGGTTCTCGGTGATTACCTGGGACTGAAGGAAGGCCAGAGCTGTAAATGTACTGGCCGTATTCTTGAAGTACCTATTGGTCCTGAGCTGGAAGGGCGTGTTGTCGATGCCCTGGGTCACCCGATTGATGGTAAGGGTCCAGTTGAAGCCAAGCTCAGTGATGCGATCGAGAAGGTTGCGCCAGGTGTTATTGCCCGTAAATCTGTATCTCAACCAGTACAAACCGGATTGAAGTCAATTGACGCCATGACCCCAATTGGTCGGGGCCAGCGAGAGCTGATCATCGGTGACCGTGAGGTGGGTAAGACAGCAGTTGCGATCGATACGATCATCAACCAGAAAGGTAAAGGCGTTAAGTGTGTCTATGTGGCCATTGGCCAGAAAGCGTCGTCTATTGCCAACGTGGTACAAAAACTGGAAGAACACGGTGCGATGGAATACACCGTTGTGGTTGCAGCTTCCGCGTCCGATCCGGCTGCCATGCAGTTCATTGCACCTTACTCTGGCTGCACCATGGGCGAGTACTACCGTGACCGTGGTCAGGATGCGCTGATTATTTACGATGATTTGACCAAGCAGGCATGGGCCTATCGACAGATCTCCCTGCTGCTGCGTCGCCCACCCGGCCGAGAAGCCTATCCCGGTGACGTGTTCTACTTGCACTCACGCCTGCTGGAGCGTGCAGCGCGAGTGAGTGCAAACTACGTTGAACAATTCACCAACGGTGAGGTGAAGGGACAGACTGGTTCCCTGACGGCATTGCCAGTGATTGAGACACAGGCCGGTGACGTATCCGCCTTCGTACCTACGAACGTAATTTCCATTACAGACGGCCAGATCTTCCTGGAAACGGACCTGTTTAACTCCGGTATCCGTCCGGCGATGAACCCTGGTATTTCTGTATCCCGTGTGGGTGGTGCTGCCCAGACCACCATCATCAAGAAATTGGGTGGTGGTATTCGTATCGCCCTGGCCCAGTACCGTGAGCTTGCGGCATTCGCAGCCTTCGCCTCGGATCTTGATGATGCGACCCGCTCGCAACTGGAGCACGGTCAGCGCGTTACGGAGCTCATGAAGCAGAAGCAGTATTCACCGCTACAAATTTCGGAGATGGCCCTGTCACTGTACGCAGCGAACGAGGGGTACCTGAAAGAGGTAGAGCTGAAGAAGGTGCTGGACTTCGAATCATCATTGCTTTCCTTTGCGCACTCCGAATACGGGGATCTGTTGAAGCAGATCAACGAGACAGGCGACTGGAATGATGAAATCCAGGGCAAGTTTAAAGAGATTATGGAGAAGTTTGTTTCTACACAGACTTACTAATCCAAGCGTGGATGGGTGTCTCTTGCAGGGCCATCCCTTCGCATTACATTGTCTTACCGCTCGCTTAAACGTCGAGCACTAAGACTCTAAGCAATTAGAAAAGGTATTTAGCTAAGATGGCTGGCGGCAAAGAAATACGCACCAAGATCTCGAGTATCAAGAATACTCAAAAGATCACCAAGGCTATGGAAATGGTCTCGGCAAGCAAGATGCGCAAAGCCCAGGATCGCATGAAGCTGGGTAAGCCCTACGCGCATCGTATTCGCACCGTGATTGGCCACATCGCAAACTCATCACCGGAATACCGACACCAGTATTTCGATACGCGCCCAGTTAAACGCGTCGGTTACATTGTGGTCTCTACCGACCGCGGACTTTGCGGTGGACTGAATATAAACGCCTTTAAAGCCACCATTGCCTCCATGAAAGAGTGGGCAGACAAGAATGTAGATATCGATATCTGCACTATCGGTGGTCGTGCGGCAACGTTCTTTAATAACTTTGGCGGCAAGGTAGTAGCCTCGGTCAGAGATATTGGGGACAACGCTGCCATATCCGACGTTATCGGTGCAGTGAAGATCATGCTGGACAAGTTTGATAATGGTGAGATCGACCAGTTAATGCTGGTCAGCAACGATTTCGTTAACACCATGACCCACGTCCCTGAAGTCAACCAGTTGCTGCCATTACTTCCATCTGAGGAAGAAGAGCTCAAGCATCACTGGGATTATCTGTATGAGCCCGATGCAAAAGAGCTTCTCGATGGTCTGCTGTTACGATTCATCGAGTCACAGGTCTACCAGGCAGTGGTAGAAAACAATGCCTGTGAGCAGGCTGCCCGCATGATGGCAATGAAGAACGCTTCGGACAATGCCGGCGAACTCATTGAGGAACTGGGTCTGGTTTATAACAAGGCCCGACAGGCAGCGATCACCCAGGAATTGTCTGAAATCGCCGGTGGTGCGGCAGCGGTGTAGTTAGAGCTACAGCGAACGAATACAGTTTATTTGAATATTTGATTTAGAAAGTTTGAGGAATCGGAAATGAGCAGCGGTCGAATCGTACAAATCATCGGCGCCGTTATCGACGTAGAATTTGATCGGGACAGCATCCCGCAGGTATACGATGCGTTAACAGTCGACGACAGAGAGATTACCCTGGAAGTCCAGCAGCAGCTGGGCGATGGCATTGTTAGAACAATTGCCCTGGGTAGTACCGAAGGATTGAGCCGTGGCTTGACTGTACAGGACACAGGCGCGCCGGTATCTGTGCCAGTTGGTACCGAAACACTTGGTCGCATCATGGACGTGTTGGGACGCCCGATCGACGAACGCGGCCCCATTGGTGAAAAGGAAAAAATGCCTATTCACCGTAAAGCACCTACCTATGAAGAGCTTTCCACCTCAAACGAACTGCTCGAAACAGGGATCAAGGTTATCGATCTAGTATGTCCTTTCGCGAAGGGCGGCAAGGTTGGTCTGTTCGGGGGTGCGGGTGTAGGCAAGACCGTAAACATGATGGAGTTGATTAACAACATCGCTACCGAACACTCAGGCTTGTCAGTATTTGCCGGAGTGGGTGAACGTACTCGTGAAGGTAATGACTTCTATCACGAGATGCAGGAATCTGGCGTAATCAACCTCGAAGGCGAGTCCAAGGTATCCATGGTATACGGCCAGATGAATGAGCCCCCGGGTAACCGTCTGCGTGTTGCGCTGTCCGGATTGACCATGGCTGAAAAGTTCCGCGATGAAGGTCGTGACGTGCTTCTCTTCATCGACAATATTTATCGTTATACGCTGGCGGGTACTGAAGTATCTGCACTGCTGGGTCGTATGCCTTCTGCGGTGGGCTATCAGCCAACACTGGCGGAAGAGATGGGAGCCCTGCAGGAGCGTATTACTTCAACCAAGACAGGCTCCATTACGTCTATCCAGGCGGTATACGTACCGGCGGATGACTTGACTGACCCGTCTCCAGCAACGACCTTCGCTCACCTTGACGCGAAAGTAGTACTGTCTCGTGACATCGCTGCCCTGGGTATTTACCCTGCGGTGGATCCTCTCGACTCCAGCTCTCGTCAGCTCGACCCACTGGTCGTAGGTCAAGAACACTACGATGTGGCGAACGGTGTGCAGACAGTATTGCAGCGCTATAAAGAACTAAAAGACATCATCGCGATTCTGGGTATGGACGAGCTGTCTGACGAAGACAAGCAGACGGTGGCACGGGCACGTCGTATTTCCCAGTTCCTGTCACAGCCATTTACCGTTGCTGAGGTATTTACCAACGCGCCAGGTAAATACGTATCGCTGAAAGATACAATTGCAGGCTTTAAAGGCATTCTGGATGGTGAATATGACCACCTGCCTGAACAAGCCTTCAGCATGGTGGGTTCCATCGAAGAAGCAGTCGAGAAGGCTAAGAAGCTGAAGTAATACCCTCGTGTTTGTGAAAACACAGGCTACGAAGGCACCAAGCAAAAGGCCGGAAGGAGATTTTTTATGTCAATGACAATGCACTGCGATATCGTTAGCGCCGAAAAGAGTATTTTCTCTGGACGCGTAGAGATGGTTGTCGCCGCGGGTTCATTGGGAGACCTCGGTATTGGGCCAGGCCACGCACCCCTGATCACTTCCCTGATCCCGGGCCCGGTTCGGCTGGTCAAGGACGGCGGTGAAGAAGAAGTCTTCTATGTCTCAGGTGGATTCCTTGAAGTTACCCGCAACGTGGTTACATTGCTCACCGACACGGCCTTGCGTGCGGATGACGTCGATGAGGCTGCGGCTGAAGCTGCCATGCAGGAAGCCGAGAGAGCCATGCAGGACGCCAGCGCTGAGCTGGATTATGGCACGGCAGCGGCCCAGCTGGCCGAAGCAGCGGCACAGCTAAGAGCCTTGAGGCAACTGAAGAATCGGGCACAGTAAGCCATTTACGAATCCAGGGAAAAGGTAGCGAGAGCTACCTTTTTTTTTGGTAATCTATTGGTAATTCCGCTGTATGCGACGGCGAATCAATTGCGAGAGTTCTAAATGGAAGTAGTAATACTGGCGGCCGGTAAGGGCACCAGAATGCAATCAGATACGCCGAAGGTAATGCACGAGGTCGGGGGCCAGCCTATGCTCGCGCATGTACTCTCAACGGCCAGGGCACTACAAGCAAACCGGATTCATGTGGTAATAGGTCACGGGGCCGAGCGCATTAAGCAGGCGTTCGATGGTGGCAATACCGGACCAGAGCTGGTCTGGGCCCTGCAAGCCGAACAACTGGGCACGGGGCATGCTGTGCAACAGGCTATATCGGCGGTGGATACCTGCGCTTCAGCGAACCCGGTTCTGGTGCTGTTTGGCGATGTGCCGCTGGTAACTATCGACACTCTGAATTCGGTAATCTCACACTGTAGCGAGAACAGCCTGTCTCTACTCACCGTCAATGCCGCAAATCCTAAGGGTTTGGGGAGGATTCTGCGAGACGAGGAAGGCAACATTCTTGGCATAGTGGAAGAAAGAGATGCAACAGCGGAACAAAAGCGCATAACTGAAGTCAACAGTGGAATCATGGCGATTCCCGCCAATCGATTGGGGGGCTGGCTTGACGCACTAAGAAGCGACAATGAGCAGAACGAATACTACCTGACCGACATCGTGGCCCTCGCCAGAAAAGATGGTTGCAATGTGCGGAGCAGTATCGCCAAATCTGAAATGGAAGTAATGGGCGTGAACAACAAATCACAACTAGCCCAGGTGGAGCGCTATTTTCAAATGACACAAGTCGAGCAATATCTACTGGCAGGGTTGACCCTAAGAGACCCGTCACGTTTCGATGTGCGTGGCGAGTTCCTGTTTGGCGCCGATTGCACTGTGGATTGCAATGTGATCCTGGAGGGGCGTGTGTCTCTGGGCAACGGCGTTAGTATTGGCGCGAACTGCATCATCAAGAACGCTAGAATAGGTGATGGTGCAAATATCCAGCCTGGCACAATTATTGAAGATGCAGAAATCGGGGAGCATGCCAGTGTAGGGCCCATGGCGAGAATTCGACCAGGATCTGTGCTGGGTGCAGAATGCAAAATAGGTAATTTTGTTGAAACCAAAAATGCAAAGATTGGCAAGGGTTCGAAAGCCAGCCATCTGGCCTATCTTGGTGATGTGGAAATTGGGGAAGGTTGCAATATCGGTGCAGGTACCATTGTGTGTAACTACGACGGGATAAATAAACACAAAACCCGTCTTGGAAATAATGTTTTTGTTGGATCGAACAGCGTATTAGTCGCACCACTGGATTTGGCAGACAATGCCTTTGTCGCCGCTGGCTCCGCAATCAATACAGACGTCCCCCCCGATAACCTCGCGGTGGGCAGGGCAAAACAACGCAATATTGCAGGCTGGAAACGACCAGTCAAAAAGCTGTAGAAAGCAGTACTCGTAAAACATAAATTATCAAGAGAACTCTATAAGCAATTAATCATGTGTGGAATCGTTGGCGCAGTAACAGAGCGAAATGTCTCTGGTATTTTATTGGAAGGGTTAAAGCGACTCGAGTATAGAGGCTACGATTCAGCGGGCCTCGCTCTGATTCAAGATAATTCTGACAAGATCAAATTTGTCAAAACAGTAGGCAAAGTAGACTCGCTGGTTAAGGCGGTGAATAGCGCCAAGGCCGTCGGGCATATTGGCATTGCGCATACTCGCTGGGCAACGCACGGTAAACCCTCGGTAACCAACGCTCACCCTCACAATTCGGATAGCGAAATCGCAATCGTTCACAACGGAATCATTGAAAACTACGAAGTAATCAAGAAGCACCTTGAGCAGAGTGGCTATGCCTTCAAGACACAGACGGACAGCGAAGTTATCGCCCATCTGATACACCAGGCCAGGAAAGGCGGGAAAGTAAGCCTGCTCGATGCTGTAAGGCGCATAATTAAAAAGCTACACGGCGCCTATGGAATTTGTGTAATAGACAGTAGCAATCCGGACCAGATCGTTGTGGCCCGCTCCGGAAGCCCATTGGTAATCGGTTTGGGAATGGGTGAGAATTTCGTCGCCTCTGATCCGCTGGCGCTTGGCCAGGTTACCGACAGGTTTATCTATCTGGAGGAAGGGGATGTAGCCAGGGTAGAGCTGAATAGTATCGAGATCTGGAATGGCGACAAGAAGGTCAGCCGAGCCGAATCAAAAGTACTTAACCATACCAAGGACAGCGAGCGGGGCGAGTACAAACATTTTATGCTCAAGGAAATTTATGAGCAGCCCCAGGTGATACGCGACACGCTGGATGGAAGAATCAGTGATGTACATGTTCTGGAAGAGGCTTTTGGCGTCAATGCGAAGAAAATATTTGATAAGGTAAAAGCCATACAGATCGTCGCCTGCGGGACCAGTTTCCATGCCGGGCTCGTTGCGAAATACTGGCTGGAATCCATATCCCGCGTTCCCTGCTCAGTTGATATCGCGAGCGACTACCGCTACAGGGATATCATTGTCCAGCCCAATACACTGTTTGTCACCATCTCCCAGTCTGGCGAGACGGCCGACACTCTTGCCGCATTACAGTACTCGAAAGGGAAGGGCTATGTTGCCTCACTAACGATTTGTAATGTGGCTACCAGCTCTTTGGTGCGGGAGTCTGATTTCTGCATGCTGACCAAGGCTGGACAGGAAATCGGGGTGGCATCCACCAAGGCGTTTACTACCCAGCTGACAGTACTACTCCTGTTGGCGATCGTCATGGGGCGTCGCAACGGCTTGAAGCCCACCCAGGAAACCCGCCTCGTAAAAGAGTTGAATACCCTGCCAGCCATCGTGGAAAAAACTCTGGAGTTGAACAAGCCGATCAAGAAAATTTCCAGACAGTTCACGAACAAGCACCATAGTCTGTTCCTTGGCAGAGGAATTCACTACCCGATTGCCAAGGAAGGGGCACTCAAGCTCAAGGAAATCTCCTATATCCATGCCGAAGCCTATCCATCGGGAGAGTTGAAGCATGGCCCGCTGGCACTGGTAGACAATAAGATGCCGGTTATCGCGGTTGCGCCCGATAATGATCTACTGGGAAAGCTGAAGGCAAACCTCGCCGAGGTAGCCGCCAGGGGCGGCAAGCTTTATGTGTTCGCTGACGCCAATGTATTGCTCGAGTCAGACAAGAACAGCAAAGTGATTCATGTGCCGCCCTCGCCAGAAGCGCTGGACCCCATCGTATTTACCATTCCGCTACAGCTGTTGGCTTACCACGTGGCGGTAATGAAGGGCACTGATGTTGACCGACCACGTAACCTCGCCAAGTCGGTAACGGTGGAGTAAATAGAACTGTCTAAATAATTTGATTAAAAATATTAAAAATACTGGTAGTTGGATTGGTGTTGGAACAGCAATAGGGGCAGCAGTTTTTGCAGCAACAAATGAACCAACTTGGATTGCGGTAGGTATTACAGTCGGTGCAGCGTTTAGTTGGAAAAATCCAATTAATAAAAAATAAGAAGCATCTTTAATTTTTAATAAAGTTTTACAAACCTGAAAGTATACAGCTAAATCTAATGAATGACTGTTGACTAGTGCGCCGAGATACGGGTGCCTGGCCGCGTAAACCAGATAGCCTCAATCCCGGCTCGGGTTCTGGGTGCGCAGGGCATTCTGGCTCTTCTCGAGTTTCTTTATATGCTCTTTCAGGAACGGTTTGCGGTGGATTGCCACGCCCGTGGCTAACACATCGATAACCACCAGGTGTGCAATACGCGATGAAACGGGTGTCGCTGCCTGCAGATCTTCTTCCATATTGACAGGTATGGAGATACTGCAGAGCTTGGCCAATGGTGTGCCTTCCGGTGCCAGGCCGATCACTGTCGCGCCAGCCTCTATCGCCAGGCTCACACTCTCCAGCAGGGCGCTGGTTCTACCCGATTGTGATATGGCCACAACCACATCGTCGGTGCCCAGGGCGATGGCAGACATATGCTGGATGTGAGGGTCTGTGTAGGCACTGGTGGAAAGTTGCAGGCGGAAAAACTTGTGCTGGGCATCGGTGGCGACCGAACTGGACGCACCAAAACCATAAAACTCGACGCGCCGTGCATTGTTGATGGTGTGGATTGCCTGTTCGAGAATCACGGGGTCCAGTTCATCTCGAACAGTCAGCAACGAGCCTATCGTTGTATCAAAAACCTTGTTCCGCAAGTCTTCTACGGTGTCACTGTCGTCGACGGCAAATTGGGTGAAGACACTGCCCAGACCCATTTGCTGAGCCAGCTGCAACTTGAAGGCCTGGAAGCCATTAAAGCCAATGGCCCGGCAGAAACGAATCACGGTAGGCTCGCTGACTTCCGTAGAGGAGGCGAGGTCCACGATGCGCATATTGATCACGTCATTGGCATTGGCAAGCACGAAGTCTGCCACCTTGGCTTCCGACTTGCGTAAGTCGGGCCTGCTCTCGGTAATTCGTCGAATCAGATTAGGTGATCGCACGGCTGGTCTGTAGAATGATTACTGTCTGGCAATGCTACCTAATAAGTCCTGGATAGTCACAGAGAAGCAACGCTTTCCATGAATACCGTCACGCTTGCGCCTTCGCTCCGCTTTGTCTCGAGCATTGAGGAAATCGGCCGCGAGCGCTGGAATGCTCTCACAGGCACCTCGAACCCCTTTACTCGCTATGAGTTTCTCCACGCTCTCGAAACAACAGGCTGTACCACTGCACAGTCGGGGTGGCAGCCCTATCACGCCGTCGTCTATGGCGGCACTGAGGGCAACGAGGGTACAGGGGAAAGCAATGAGGATTTCCCGCCAGTTCTGGCGGTGATGCCCCTTTACCTCAAGACCAACAGTTGGGGAGAGTATGTATTCGACTGGTCCTGGGCCAACGCCTACCAGAGCTACGGTTTCGACTACTACCCAAAGTTTGTAACCGCTGTGCCTTTCACGCCGAGCTTCGGACGACGAATATTCATTGCCCAATCCCAGGGCCAGGCTGCCCTGCTCAACCTTATTGTAGAAAAAACCCGGGAGAAAGCCGAAGTCCTTGAGGCTTCCTCCTGGCATGTCCTGTTTCCGCTGGAAGAGGAATATGAATCCCTGTCAGAGCTGGGCTTGTTGACTCGAATCGCAACCCAGTTTCATTGGCAGAATCGCGGCTATGGTAACTTCGATGACTTTCTGAATGACCTGAATTCCCGTAAGCGGAAGTCAATCCGCAAGGAGCGCAAGCAGGTCAGTGAACAGGGTATCCGTTTCAGGGTCACCGAAGGAGATGCGATCAGCGATGAACAATGGGCGGATTTCTATCTCTATTACCAGACAACGTATCTGACCCGTGGCATGCAGGGCTATCTGAAGCGAACCTTCTTCAAGACCATTGCGAAGACGATGCCAGAGCAACTCTTTCTGGTCAATGCGGTAAAGGACGGCAGGGACATAGCAGCGGCGCTGTTCTTCAAGAATGAGGAAAAGCTGTTTGGTCGCTACTGGGGTTGCCGTAATGAGTACCAGTTTCTGCATTTTGAAACCTGCTACTACCAGGGATTGGATTATGCTATCGAGCACGGCTTGCAAATATTCGATGCGGGCGCCCAGGGCGAGCACAAAATCCAACGAGGTTTCCGGCCGGTGACCACCTATTCAAATCACTGGATCGGCAATCCAGGATTTTCTGACGCGATAGCAAACTTTCTCAGGGAAGAACGTCCGCATATCCTTGGCTATCAGCGGGATGCAAGCTCACTACTCCCTTTCAGAAACAGTAATCAAGGCTAGAGAACAAGAGCGTCGACTCCCATCACCAGGAAAGCCAGCGCAACTACCCAGGTTGCACAGGCCAGACCATCGATAATCGAATAGCGCAGTCTTGGATAGGCCGAGACTCCCACTACAGCCGGTAGAATGCTGCGCAGGGCAGGGATAAACCGGCCTATGAAAATCGCCATGCCCCCGAACCGGCGGACCATGGCCTCAGCGCGCAGGAGTTGGTCGCGATAGCGTCGCCCCACGGTCGAATCCATCAGTCGTGGTCCAAGCAGGTAACCGGTGTAATAGCCGAAATGATCGCCCACAGCAGCCCCAATAAAGGCAAGAGCCGCGATGGTTTCCACGCTTCCTACCTCATTGCTATAAAGAAAAACTGCCAGCGCAAATAGCAGTGCACCGGACACAAAGATGCCAATACCAATACAGGCTTCGGCAAAGGCAAGTACGGGTACCAGTAGCAGCGTGGCCTGTCCGTACTGGTCAAGCCACTGATTGAGCTGGTCTTCTATGGGAATGCTCCTTGCCGGGAAAATCCTGTCTACGTCTGTCTGGAACTACTATACGAAAAAACAGGAGTTCCGGCTCACCCGGCTTTAGAATGATAGCGGATTACAAGAATTCACCTCTGCACCTATAAAAATGTGCCCAGAAAGGAGGCTCAAATGAATCGACCCGCCCCAGGCTGCTGGCCTTTTTCAATAAAGACGCTTTTCTCTGCTTTGCGAGTTGGTACCCTGGCCCTGCTTGCGATAGCTGTGTCTGCGCAAGCGCAGCAACAAGATACCTACGACTATTGGCAACATCAAAGAGAAATGATTCGCCGTGGGCAACAAGCCGTCTTCATGTGCAATGGCCTCTTCACCTCAGGTCGCAGCCTTGAGGAAGTCTATGCCAGGGAACTGGCTTTCTTGCCTGACCCCATTGGAACGCCAGAAGGTGGCGACTATAACGTGAATTGGGAGTTGCGGGCGGTGGAGATTGGCAGCGCAGGCGCAGTTCCCACCATGCGAGCAGCCTTTCGTGAAGGCATTGGCTGCATCGTGTTACCACCAGACCAGACGCTGGCCGATGTCGATCGACTGCCGGAACTGACACTCCCCTATCCTCCAGGTAACCCGGCACAGATTCCATGGCCAGACGGCGATCTCGTAGAAGACAAACCACTTCCTTCCAACATAGACCAGGCTGCGCTGCTCGCCGTCTCAGACTGGGCCTTTGACAGGGGGACGCCGGAGCAAGCGACTATTAGCCTGCTAGTTGTATACGAGGGCGAAATCATTCATGAGCGCTATGCACCCGGTTTCGATATGACGACTCGCACTCGCACTTGGTCCACGGCCAAGAGCATGGCGTCCACATTAATCGGTATGCTCGTCGACCAGGGCCGCATGGATCTGGATGAGCCTCTGGGCTTCGAATGGTACCCGGAGGCACGATCACCGGAAACGGATCCAAGAAATGAAATTACTCTGCGCCATGTACTGAACATGTCCAGCGGCCTTGAGAGCATCGACAACAACCGGCTCGAATATGCAACGGGCTCCGGGCTTTCCTATTGGGCCGGTGCCAGTTCCGTAACCGGTGCCAGAAACAGGGCGCTCATCAGGGAACCCGGTACCCGTTTCGACTATGAGAACTACGATACCCTGCTGGCCGTGTATGCCATGAAACTCGCGCTGGGTGGTGAGAAAGAATATGCAGAGTTTCCACGCAAGGCACTGCTGGACAGGATCGGCATGCGGAACACCCTGGTAAGCACTGACCGTTTCGGAGATTTCATTCTCAGTAGTCAGGTATATACCAATGCGAGGGACCTGGCACGTTTCGGGTTACTGTATCTCAACGAAGGTGTCTGGAATGGAGAAAGACTGCTGTCCAAAGAGTGGATAGATTTTGTCAGGACACCTGCCCCATCAACCAGAGAAATTGGCAGCATGTATGGTGGGCAATGGTGGCTGGTTCCGGATAACCGCAACGATGTGCCCAAAGACGCGTACTCCACGGCTGGTAATCGGGGCCAATTCACTATCGTCGTGCCCAGCCATGATCTGGTTATAGTGCGCCGGGGACTCGATTATGGCAGGCAGGGATTCGATCGTTGGGATCTTACCCGGGAGGTCTTGAAGGCCATTAACCAGTAGAGGCCACGCACCTGCTGTGATTGATGTAAAAAGATTTTACAGATGCAAAAGGGGCCACAACGGCCCCTTTTTTGCGTGATTTTTTGGGGGGGATGGAGATCAGAATGCCCGGTAGATTTCCCCAAAGACATTGGTCACCCTGGGCAGGCCATCGGGTCCGACGCTGATATCGAGACCGTCTCCATAAACCCTGTCCCAGCTCACACCATTCCAGCGATAGATGCCTTTCAGGGCATCCCAGTCATCATCGGCGGTACCAACGACCCATACCGAGCCATCTGCCCCTACGCCGATATCACCGGCTTCACCGGGTAATTCCACCCAGCCTGTATCCGTCAATGTGTAGATGTGATCACTGAACCCAACCACCCAGGGCTGGCCGTCGGGGCCGACATCAATACGGCTGCCAGAACCGCCGAAACTATCCCAGTACGATCCATTCCAGCGGTACACACCCTCAAAGGACGCGACCCAGACTGAGCCATCCGCGCCGATGCCAATATCCAGTGCTTCACCCGGAACTCGCTCCCAGAAGCCGAAATCATCAAGGCGGTAGATCTCGTGATCGAAGTTAACCACCCAGGGCTTGCCGTCTGGCGCCACATCGATCCTCAGGGCGCCACCGTCAGCCCTGTAGGCGCCGGGGCCACCCAGGCGGTAGATTCCGTAGCCACCGGGTCGCGGGTCTGTACCGATCACCCAGGTATCCTCATTTGCGCCAACAGCGATGTCGTAGGCAAACCCGTGCATGAGGCGCCAGTCCGGGAAGGGTGTAAACGGCCGCGGATGCTGGGGTGGAGGAGGCTGGTGTTGGCCGTAATTAACCAGCACAAAACGATTATCTCCCCGGCTCTCGAGCTCCAACCAATACGATGAGCCCCCAACTGATGCTTGAGGTATGGTTAGTAAGTCTTCACTAAATGTTGCAGCTAACAGACTGCCACTGGGATCAACGGGTGACGAGGCCACCAGTATAAGCTCCACCTGGTCGCCACGATCCACGACCTCAAACTCGGCGTGAAAGGCACCTCCGGCGGACGTGATTTCCGGGACCAGCAGGATGTTGTCCTGTAACTCGGCGCTCTGCGCGAGGGCGCTGGTCGCTTGCAGTACAGCCGTGAAGGCTAGAACAATACGAAGTCTGAGGGCTTTGCCTGAATACATGCCATGCAATGTACGGGCTACAGGCTGAATGAATTCTTAATAGCGGTAGCAGCAATAGCTGTTATCTACTCCACACCAGCATCTGATTGTTGGCGGGCATGGCATTGTTTTCGAGGAGGGTGAATCCGGCGCGTTCCGCCAGACCCCCGACCCATTCGAAATCCCGTAGTCCGCTTGCCGGGTCACGGTCTTTTAACCACAGGTCAAAATGGGCATTGGACTCTGTAGTGAACTCACCCCCGTATTTGAACGGGCCATAGATAAGCAGCTTGCCGCCAGGATCCACATGTTGGCCTACGGCCTTGAAGAAGTTTTCCACCGAGGCTGCGGACATGATATGCAGGCTATTTGCCGTGAACACTGCAGAATAACGGCTAAGCGGCCATGGCTGATGGTCTACATCCAGGGCGAGTGGCGGTGCCAGGTTGGGAAGGTCAGCCGCGACGATTCTCTGCCTGACAGTATCGATGGCAGCGGGAATATCCGTTGCCTGCCAGACCAATCTCGGAAAATGGGCGGCAAAATACACCGCGTGTTGTGCCGTGCCACTACCGATTTCCAACAGGGAGTCGGCACCCTGCAGGTGACGATCCAGAACTTCCCGAATAGGGATTTTGTTGTTCTCAGCCGCCTGGCTGAAAGGGAGCGCGTCAGGCATAGTCAGGAACTATCAGTTACTCGGAACGATTACAGGGCGGTGGTGAACACCGTGTTCACGGCTTCTGTTTGCGCTTGAATACCAGCTTCCTGTCTGTTGATTCAGACTCATCGAAACGATACCCCTCAACATCGAAGTCTTTCAACCGGGCAGGATCTTTCAGTCGGTTCTTTACGATATAGGAAACCATCTGCCCGCGCGCCTTCTTGGCGAAGAAACTCAGCACCCGAAACTGACCATTCGACCAATCCTTGAATTGAGGCGTGATCACTTGTCCGACAAGCTCTTTACCCTGGATCGAGTTGAAATACTCATTGGACGCCAGGTTTATCAGTATTCGCTTGTCTTCGGGGTAGGCGGCCAACTCAGTATTCAGTTTGTCTGTCAGCCTGGAGCCCCAGAACTCGTAGAGGTCTTTGGCCTTGCCGCTGGCGAACTTGCGACCCATCTCCAATCGGTAGGGCTGCATGAGATCCAGGGGGCGCAAGAGTCCGTACAGACCAGAGAGGATGCGCAAGTGCTTCTGGGCAAAGTCGAGATCAGCAGCGCTGTAATCCTCGGCTCGCAGGCCGAGATATACATCACCCTTGAACGCAAAGAGCGCCTGCCGGGCATTCTTCAGATCGAATGGTGTATGCCAGTTCAGGTAACGCTGAAAATTCTCTTCAGCTAGCGATGAGGAGATATTCATCAATTCAGCCAGGTCATCCGGCTGTAATTTCTTAAGGCCTTTTACAAGCTGTTGGGATTCAGCGAGGAAGTCCGGCTGACTGTGCTTGCGGGTTTTTACCTTGGATTCGTAGTCCAGCGATTTGGCTGGGGAAACCACCATTAACATACTCTATTCCTGTGTATCGAATTCCAGCCACCATTGCAGTGGGGTTACGCCATCTTCTGGATCATAGACATTGCCATAATACCAAACCGTACCCGGGCAGGCTGCACAGGCGGCATCGAGATGTTCTTCAATAGTCTTGAAGCCCAGTGACACATGCACACTGTAGACCAGGCCCCGGTCACTGACCAAATCGCGCGCACCGCCCAGCTTTTCAAGGCGGGGGGTGAGAAAGTCATCAACCTCATCTATGCCTCGTTTACGAAAAATACGCACACACAGATTACCGCTGCGCCGCTCGAGCTCATACTGAGCGATTGCGGGATTGATCAGGCTTACGGTATCGCCGCTGGCCAAATTGCGGGCAAACAGGGGAGAGCGGAGTAAACGCACTCGCCTGGGGTCGTCCTCGAGATACTCTGCCTGTATTGTCTCGAATACGGGAGCGCCGTCTGGTCCGAGTCCGGCCAGAAATGGGAGTTCCACTGATTTTGAGTTTTCCATTGCCCGAATAGCCTGTGCAGGGGTCATGCCTTTATGATGGGGGGCTATGATAGAGAGACTGCATCGAATTGCCACCCTGTTGAGCCGATATAGACCGGTCTTGCTGATATTGGCTGCGCTGGGCTTCATCCTGGTGCTGGGCAGCCTCGTTGGCAATCCCTGGCTGGCCTCGGATGAGTGGCTCATGCCGGCCCTGGCTTTGTTTCTGTGGGCGCTACTGCTCTACAGCCTTAGCTGGCTATTCCTCACAATCCCAGGTCCGGAACAGTCGGGCATGGCCTGGCGACAGCGAATAGCCCGTCGCTTTCGGCGCGCCTTGCTGTGGGTGGCAGCTGCGCTATTCCTGGCCTTGAGCGCGGCGGTACTATTCCTCAGTTATCAGCTGCTGCGGGTGTCGTTGCTCTGACCCAGGCTTGCCGGAGCCCCCTGATATGTCGCTTTATCGGTGCCAAACTGGGGATTTGTGGCATTATAGGGCGTCTCGAAATCACTGCTGGTATCCCCACACAAGATGGAAACACTCGTACGCTACATAGACGCCGTGTCCGAGCGGCTTGGCCGCTCAGCCGCATGGCTCTCGCTTCTGATGGTGCTGGTGATGGGACTGATAGTTCTGTTGCGCTATGTATTTCAGTACGGCTCTATCGCCCTCCAGGAATCGGTTATGTACATCAATGCGCTGATCTTCACTTTCGGCGTAGGATACACATTAAAAGTGCAGGGCCATGTTCGCGTGGATGTGTTCTACAACCGACTAGGTGGCAGGTGGAGACACCTGGTGGACTGCATCGGCGTGGTCGCATTCCTGTTCATTAGCGTGGGCTTCGTCATCTGGGCGAGCTGGGATTACGTGGCTGTGTCCTGGCGTATTCGAGAGGGGTCTCCCGAGTCCAGCGGGCTACCCTTCGTCTACCTGCTCAAGACTTGCCTGCTACTGCTGCCCGCATTGCTGGCCCTGCAGGGAATCGCCGAACTGTGGAAATCTGTGTCTTCGCTACGAGCGAGCACCGAAGGCCTGCGGACAAACGAACAGCTGGATTAACGTGGTCGAACTCTTACCCATCATCCTGTTCCTCACGGTGTGCCTGTTTCTCATGGCAGGTTATCCAGTGGCACTTACCTTGTCCGGGGTATCACTACTCTTCGCGGGTCTTGGGCAATTGGCAGGGGTCTTTGACCCCGCCTTCATCTCCCTGATACCCAATCGTCTGTTC
>Ga0255776_10000070_pt1 | contig 97728 bp, 93 predicted proteins | sample 071ome_19_FD_179974 | JGI IMG/M metagenome (GOLD analysis project Ga0255776, IMG submission 179974) | Coastal salt marsh microbial communities from the Groves Creek Marsh, Skidaway Island, Georgia - 071413AT metaG (version 2) | ecosystem: Environmental > Aquatic > Marine > Intertidal zone >...
TGACGAAGAATCACCCATGCCCATACCACATACAAGTGTGCACCCACTAACATAGGGCCAATCAGCATGATGCCAGCGGTACAACTGAATTCGAACCAGTGCATATAATTCCCGTTGATGGCACAGGTATTTCGAATGCGGTGATGAACACTGTGTACATGTTTTAGCAGCCATTTGTTTTCATGAAACGTTCGGTGCATCCAATAGTATAAAAAATCATCTAAGAATATAAAAAATACGATTTGTAACAGCACCACATACCAAGCAGGTATGTCGCCCATGTGAATGGGCGCTAACTGTATGACTGGCCATAACACAATTAAGAACACGGCTGAGATCAGCGTGTTTTTGATGCTGTGATAAATGGATGGCCAAAAAGTCGTTCTCACCTCGATGGGTTTTTCTTGTATACGGTAAGGCTTGAGCCAGTTGGGTTCAAAATACGCCAACGCCGTCCAAGGTAAGGCAAACGCCATGAACGCGACAAAACTGAGAGCGAGCGTCGCCATGGGAAACTGCCAAAACCAAGGGTCATTTAGCATGCTGGTGTAGCTGACGATGATGGAGTCAAAAAGATTCATGCTCTTACTCATTATTATTTTTTTGATTATTTTACGTTCAACTTGCACCTAGGCTAGGACTTTTAAAGACAAACAAGCGGCGAATCGAGCATAAAGCATTTGCTAATGGTAAAAAAATTGATTTAGTATGAAGCCTCGCTCACGGGGTGCCTGATGTGAAAACAGATGGCTGAGATGGCAACAAACCCGTTGAACCTGATCCGACTAGCATCGGCGTAGGAATGAGCAAGATCACGGTTTGGGTGCTCCCTATTGTGATCCGTTCTTATATGGCACTCTCATGTATTGTGTGATGGCCTAACCTCGTCTGTGTTAGTGGTTTTACAGTTGAGGAACAACCATGACAACCACTGACTCACTTCATTCAATCAATCCGCAAGCACTTTCCATTGCCCCTTTGCCGAATATCGATCTCGATAAAGTGACTTTAGGGCCACTGCCCAACAGCGTTAAGCAATTCTCGAAAGGGCTGCTTTACCCCAGTATGCGGGTGCCTTATCGTTCAATCCATTTAACCAATGGTGAAACCCTATCAGTGTACGACGCCAGTGGTCCATATACAGGTGGGGAACAACAAGTTGATATTTTAAAAGGGCTTGACCCCATAAGATCTCAGTGGATTGATGGTCGAAATCCTATCGAAGAATATGAAGGGCAGTTGAATAAGGCGCTTGAGCGAGATCGATTGCAATTCAAGTGTTTGCAGAGCCCCTTTTTACAGCGCAGACCCAAACGAGCTTTATCAGGGAAATCCCTTTCGCAGCTAGCTTACGCCAAGCAAGGCGTCATCACAGCAGAGATGGAATACGTGGCCCTACGTGAAAACCTATGCGCGAGCCAGACAGATCATGACGCAACGTCCAGCGAACGGGAGAACCGTTTAAAGGGAGTGTCTTTCGGCGCCACAACACCTCGTAACATCACACCGGAATATGTACGTCAGGAAATCGCTGCCGGTCGAGCCATCATTCCTGCCAATATTAATCATCCCGAACTCGAACCCATGATCATAGGCAAAAACTTTTCGGTTAAAGTGAATGCCAACATTGGCAACAGCGCATTGGGCTCTTCTATCGAAGATGAAGTCGAAAAAATGGTGTGGGCATGCCGTTGGGGGGCGGACACCATCATGGACTTATCGACGGGCGAGAACATTCATACCACGCGAGATTTTATTATTCGCAACAGTCCTGTTCCCATTGGTACCGTGCCTTTGTATCAAGCGTTGGAAAAAGTCAACGGTGTGGCCGAGGATCTTTCATGGGATGTGTTTAAAGAAACAATAATTGAACAGGCAGAGCAGGGGGTGGATTATTTTACGATTCATGCCGGGGTTCGCTTGGCTCATGTTCCCTTGGCTGCTAATCGTGTGACAGGCATCGTCAGTAGAGGCGGTGCGATCATGGCAAAATGGTGTTTGGCCCATCAAACTGAAAATTTTTTATACACTCATTTCGAAGAAATTTGTCACATCATGAAGCAATACGATGTGAGTTTTTCGTTGGGTGATGGTCTGCGTCCAGGGTCCATCGCGGACGCCAATGACGCAGCACAATTTGCGGAACTAAAAACCTTGGGCGAGCTGACGAAAGTGGCGTGGCGTCACGATGTTCAAGTGATGGTGGAAGGGCCGGGGCATGTGCCCATGCACCTGATTCAAGACAACATGGAAAAACAAATCGAGTGGTGTGACGAGGCGCCATTTTATACGTTGGGCCCGTTGACCACAGATATCGCCCCAGGCTATGACCACATTACGTCGGGCATTGGCGCGGCCATGATTGGCTGGTTCGGCTGTGCCATGTTGTGTTATGTCACACCGAAGGAGCACTTGGGCTTGCCGAATAAAGACGATGTGAAAACGGGATTGATCACTTACAAATTGGCAGCCCATGCAGCAGATTTAGCCAAGGGCCACCCAGGTGCGAGGGCGAGAGATGACGCGCTGTCTAAGGCGCGATTTGAATTTCGCTGGGAAGATCAATTTAATTTGAGTCTCGACCCTGATACGGCTAAAGCGTTTCATGATGAAACCTTGCCGAAAGCCAGCGCAAAATCAGCGCATTTTTGCTCGATGTGTGGGCCAAAATTTTGTTCGATGAAGTTATCCCAAGATGTCATGGAGAGTGAGGTGATATGAAGGAAATAGCCGTAGTAGGGGCTGGTATTTGTGGCTCTTTATTGGCCTATCACTTGGTTCGGATGGGGTTTAACGTGAGTGTCTTTGAACGAAGTCAGCACCAAGATTCGTGTTCGTATGCGGCGGCAGGCATGCTTTCGCCTATGGCGGAACTAGAAAGTTCAGAGCCTGAAATCTTTGAGCTTGGTATGAGAAGCCTCTCTCTTTGGCCCGAAATCTTGTCTCGACTCAGTCATGACCTAAACCAATCTTTTTATTATTCAGATCGAGGAACCTTGGTGGTTTACCATCATCAAGATCAGAGAGAGTTTGAACAATACCATCGTATTTTAAATAGAAAACTGATCAATGAATCCAACAAAGGATTCACGGAAGTGGAGCCGAAGTCACTTGAGCCTGCGTTAGGTCATTTTCATACTGGTTTATTTCTTGAAAATGAAGCCCAGCTAGATGCAGAGGAAGTATTGCTCGGTTTAAAGAAATGGTTACGATTTCGGACTCAATGGAAAAACCAAACGGTGGAAAGGGTGGCCCCTCATCAGGTTGATCAAGAGCGGTTTGACTGGGTGTTTGACTGCCGTGGTTTGGCTGCTAAAAATCCTGAGAATAAACTATTTGGTGTACGTGGTGAGCGACTATTGATTCATGCACCTGAAGTAAAACTTAGCAGGATGGTGCGTCTCATGCACCCTAGGTATCGTATTTATATTGCTCCCAGACCGGATCATAAATATGTGATTGGTGCGACGGAAATCGAAAGTGATGACGATGGCCCAATGAGTGTGCGCTCGACCCTTGAGTTGCTCACAGCGGCTTATTCTGTTCATTCAGGTTTTGCAGAGGGTAGGGTGCTGGAAATGAAAACCCATGTGAGACCCACACGTTTAAACCATATGCCTTGGATAAAACACGCTCAAGGGTTGACGGAATTAAACGGTTTATATCGTCATGGATTTCTTATTTCACCGGCCATTATTGATTTAGCTTTAGAAGAACTTTATGTCTACATATCCAGTCGCGAATCAGAATTGAGCCCGACCACCCACAAGCCAAGAGAGGAAGTGTATGAACATTCTTTTTAATGGTGAATCTATGGAATGGGACCATGCCCATGACCTGGCTGCGTTAGTGGCGGTTAAGTGCGAGCAGCTCATGTTGTCCCCGGAGCGAGTGGTCGTTGCGGTTAATCAACAGTTTATACCCATGGCAGAACATGAAACCTATTTCCTAGAAGATGGCGATTCAGTTGAAATGTTGACAGCTGTTGTGGGGGGATAACGTGACGAAATCTGAATCATTGTTACAACTTATTCACCCTGATCTCACAGAAAGGCTTTGGCTGGGCACCGCGCTATATGACTCTCCTGAATTGATGCAAAGGGCAGTGGCGTCCTCTTCGACTCAAGTGGTGACCATCTCACTGCGTCGCGCCGTCAGTCAAGTAGACGATCATGGGCCTTTTGATCATCACGAATTTTGGCATTGGCTAAAGTCGTTCCAAAATTCTCGTCGCTTTTTACTACCAAACACAGCGGGTTGTCGCACAGCAACCGAAGCGATTACCTTAGCGAATATGGCGCGTGATTTGTTTAATACTCGCTGGGTTAAGCTAGAAGTGATTGGCCATGAAGACAACCTTCAGCCTCATCCCTTTGAGCTCGTCGAAGCAGCAAAAGAATTGTGCAAACAGGGGTTCAAAGTCTTTCCCTATTGCACCGAAGATGTAGTGCTATGTGAATCGCTGTTGGCGGTAGGGTGCGACATTTTAATGCCGTGGGGAGCGCCAATCGGCACAGGAAAAGGCCTAATTAACCCCTACGGTTTGTCTAAACTTAGACACTATTTTCCGAAAACGCCTTTAGTGGTGGATGCGGGTATCGGAAAGCCGAGCCATGCGGCGGCGGCTATGGAGTTAGGTTATGACGCTGTTTTGATTAACAGCGCAGTGGCGAGATCGTTGGACCCTGTGAGCATGGCGAAAGGCTTTAAAGCGGCGGTCGAAGGCGGGCGCATGGGGTACGAGGCTGGTTTAATGCAGGAGCAATTCGAGGCGAAGCCCAGCACGCCAACATTGGGCCAACCTTTTTGGCACCAGGTTTAGGTGCTAGGGACATGACGGTAAATAGAGTTCGAAAAGGCGCTACTCGTGTTACAAGTACGTCTAGCGTTGTAAGCAATATGAAAGCCATGAGTGAACCGACCGTATTGTGTATTGGTGGACTGGACCCACTAGGCTTGTCTGGAGTGACTCGCGACATTCAGGCATTGAATCAGATAGGCGTCCATGGGGCAGTATGCTTAACCGCGAATACCGAACAAGATCATCAGGGTTTCTATTCTATAAATGCCGTTGCAGCGAAGGAGTTCGAATCCCAACTGGATCGGTTAAATGCCTTAGATAGTATTCAGGTAGTAAAGCTTGGCTTGCTGGCCACAGAGGCGCAAATTCAAATATTGTTAAAGCATCCTATTTTGAAACAGTGCCTAGTGGTCTGTGATCCGGTGATTGCAGCAACGACAGGAGCGATTGCGTTTACTGAAAGGCGTGTAGCGGGGATTCGAAAGCTTTTGCCTTTGGTTGATGTGCTGACCCCAAACTTAGAGGAATTCGAAGATTTGTTTGAACGTCCTTTCGACCCAATACGGGAAAGAGAATTGGCTGAGCAGGGTACTGAACACCACTGCTTCCTATATGTGAAGGGCGGGCATGGCATCAATCAAGCGACAGACTGGTGGATATCAAAGGGCCAGTATTGGCAAATAGAAGGACAGCGACAAATAAATGGTGAGCGTCGTGGAACCGGTTGCTACCTTGCTAGCCTTTTGGCAGGAGCCTTAGCGCAGGGGCACCATTTCTCCGATGCCATGATTCTAGCTAAGCGATCGCTCTCAATGGCAATTTCAACGCCTGCCTATCTGTATGGTGTTGCTCAGCTACCGATCCATAGTATGCAGCACAACTCAAATGCCTATTGGCCAAAGGTACGAACCATCGATGACGTAACCGCTCACGCCTTCCCTTGCTGTCAAAAAGTCAAAGGTGTGTATCCGATCGTTGATCGCGCTGCGTGGTTAACTCGATTATTACCATCCGGTGTGACGGTGGCGCAAATTCGAATCAAAGATTTGTGTGGTGAGGCTTTAAAGCAAGAGCTGCGAGCCGCCATTAACATTGCTCGACAATATGGTTGTGGTTTATATATAAATGATCATTGGCAATTGGCCATTGAACTGGGGGCGTATGGCGTGCACCTAGGGCAAGAAGATTTAGATACTGCCGATTTAGAACAGATACATAGTGCTGGGTTAAGGTTGGGTTTGAGTAGCCATGGCCATTTTGAGGTTTGCCGATCCGTCTCTTTGAAGCCTTCATATTTGGCGTTTGGCCCTGTATATGAAACACAGACGAAAGTCATGCCCTGGATTCCACAAGGCCCCGAAGGCATCGGGTTTTGGCGAAGTGCGTTTCCGTCGCTTAAGTGGGTGGCCATCGGCGGAATTAAGGACGATCGCTTCGAGGCTGTAAAACAACAGGGTGTAGACGCCATTGCGATGGTGAGCGCCATTACGGATGCGACATCACCTGAACTGGCAATCAATGATTATGTGAGACGCTTCCGCATTGAAATGGCGTGCATTGATGTGTGTTAATGTTGTGAGCAAAGAATCGGTATAGTCTTGTTATCAATCGAAGTGTTTTTTGGGAGAGAAAATCGTGAGTCATCGTTTACCCGTTAATTATTTTTCAGACGTTTTGTGTGTCTGGGCCTACATTAATGAATGGCGCTTTGATGAAGTTGAGGCCAACTTGGGTGATCGGCTAGACGTTCAATTGCATTTTCTACCCAATTTTGCTTCCGTGCATTCGAAAATCGAGACTGGTTGGGGGCAGCGCGGTGGCTTTCAGGGGTATGGCGAGCATGTCAAAGAGGTGGCGGCCTCTTTTGAAGCGCCTATTCACGAACATACATGGGTTACCACTCAACCTCGTACCTCGGTTATTCCCCATGCCATTCTAAAGGCAGCGAGTCGATTGCATGATGTGGCCACGGTAAGACACCTAGCAAAAGCACTGCGTCAGGCATTTTTTCAACGAGCCGAAGACATTAGTCAGCTAGCCGTGATTGAAACAGTGGTGAAGGCAGAAGGGCTGGAGTGGCAGCCTCTATATGACCTACTTTTAACAGGCGATGCGCTGGCGGATTTGCATTTAGACTTTAATCTAGCCAAAGACTATCAAATATCGGTGAGCCCAGCTTGGGTGTTTAACGAAGGGCGGCAGAAATTGATTGGCAATGTTGGCTATCGAGTCATTGAGGCGAACTTGAAAGAGTTAATTGACCACAAGCCATCGGCACATGCGTGGTGTTGATATCAACGATTTTTAAGATTCTTTAAACGGAAGTTGCCGTTTGCACTGTTGAGCATAATCTTCCAAATAAAGTGCTTCTTGTTTAACGAATCGTTGAACCGCTTGGTGAAAATCAGGTTGCTGCAGAAAATGGGCAGAGTATCGAAGTGTCGGTTCAAACCCGCGACTGATTTTGTGCTCTCCCTGCGTCCCTGGGTCGAAATGTGTAAGGTTATGTTCAATGCAGTATTCGATACCTTGGTAATAACATAATTCAAAATGCAATGCGTCTGCATATTCGTTGGCACCCCAATAACGCCCGTACAGCGTGTCACTATCGTGAAAAAATAGCGCACACGCTTTGACGTCTCCTTCTTTCTCTGCAACCGCCATCATCATCTGTTGCCCTAGTGTTTTTCCTAATTGCTTGAAGGTCGATAATGACAGATAGCCAGTCATACCTCGTTTTGCATAGGTAGACTGGTAGCATTGGTAAAAGCGCTCCCATAGAGCTTCGCTTATATCCTGACCGCTGATTCTTGAGTAGACAAAACCTTGATCTACTAGGGAGCGTCTTTCTTTAAGCAAGTTTTTACGTTTTCTAGATTTAAAGCGATCTAGAAAGTCATCGAAGTCGCGGTAGTTTTCATTTTTCCAATGGAATTGTATTTGATGACGAATGTGCCACTGATCATCCATGAGTGCCTTTGCTAATGATGCATCACAAAAAAGAATATGGGCCCCTGATAGGTCATACTGGTCTATTTCGCTTCTCAAAATTAAGCTCAAATCATGAGCGTCAGGGGATGATTCCCCGATGGCCCTAGGCCCTTGAGCTGGGGTAAATGGAGCGGCTAGAATCAGTTTGGGAAAGTAATTAAGGCCGTGCTGATAATAGGCTTCGGCCCATGACCAGTCGAAGACGTACTCGCCATAGGAGTGTTCCTTGATGAAAGCGGGTAACAGCCAATGGTCTTTTGAATAAAGATAGTGCGGCTGCCATCCAGTCTGTGCACCAATATCACCCTGTTGTTCTAAGGCCCTTAAAAAGGCCTTACTAAGAAAAGGGTAATCAGATGACCACAGTGATTCGGGGACGGATTCGATTGAATTTAATCGTTGCATCCAGTTTAGCCTTGTTGTTTAAATAGGGTAAAACAAAGGAGTATCATTATGTACGCACTGGATCCTCAGCTTCAACAGGATACTGTCCAATTAGGCCAGTTTCCTCTGTGCGACGTGTTGTTGATGAACGACGCGAATTTCCCTTGGGTGATTCTCGTGCCCAGACGCAGCCGTATCAGAGAAATCTTTCATTTGTCCTCGGAAGAGCAACACCAGCTAATGGATGAATCTGTCTTCGTTAGTCAGCGTATGGCGGATTTTTACGAGGCCGATAAAATGAACGTGGCCGCACTCGGAAACGTGGTACCTCAACTTCATGTTCATCATGTGGTTCGACGTCAAAATGACTTGTGTTGGCCAAAACCCATCTGGGGAGCCGTGACGCCCAAGCCCTACGCAGACTCTGATTTAAAAGCCATGGTTGACGAGTTAACACGCTTGTTTGGCGGTAAATTCGTTAGCGAAGGCCAAGGAGAAGACGATAACGACAGCGCGTTGTATTAAACGCGCTGAGTATTGGAGGCCTTTAAGTAGGCCTTTGCCAGTTTTTTTGCCCACTTTTTGTATCCAATTTCGCTTGGATGATATCCGTCTGATGCCATATCTTCTTGATCGACCGAGATGGGAACCTTTAAATAATACACTTGGTCGTATTGCACACATTTTTCTTCTAATGCTCGGTCTAGTACCTGAGCCCTGTATCCCAGTATAAACCTGAGCGGTCTAGGCAAAGCCGGAAACTCTGACATAGGGGGAACTTGGCTAAAGCAAATAGCGCCTGAAAATTGCTTTCGAAGGGTTTGAACTAATTTATCTAATTGGAGTTGCCATTGACGAATGGAGGTGAACCCTGTGACGTCGTTTACGCCGATGGAAACGAACACGATTTCGGTGTCATTTGGCAATACTGGCAGGGTGGTGCACAGTTGCTTTAAACGAATGCCATTTACGCCGTGGGAGTACCACTCTAGTGGTGCTTGTCTCTGGTCATTGAGGGCCTTGCATAATTCAGCTGTTAAGCCTTGGTCTATGTTTTCAACACCGACGCCAGCGACGGTGGATTCACCAATGTGCACAAGTTTAGGGTGATTTTGTTGAACAGGAGATTGTCTTGGTTGGGCTATCGGCAAGCGCGGAGTGGTTCTTTTAACGTAAAGTGCCTGAGGTAGAATAAAAGGAAGTGTGCTTGCGAGCAATAGCCACTTAAGTCGCATTGTGATCATAGTGTTTCCATTATCGAATGAACCCGATGTCTCAGTATCGGTAAAATGTCCTGTTCAAACCAAGAGTGTCGTTTAAACCACATTTGATTTCTAGGCGACGGGTGGGGTAGGCACATTATTGTCTCAGGTAAAGAAATCGTATGTTTTACCCGTTCCGTTAAATTTTTATACTGATTGCAGAATGCTTCTCGTCCGTGTTGGGATAACATGGACTTCAAATAATGTTGTTGACTGTATTGACCTAGTAGCAGTGTTAATTCGATGTCTTTCAGCTGATCTAATACCCGCGCATGCCATTTTTGCTCGCAAATCTTAGGTGGAGGCAGATCCCCATTGGAACCTCTGCCTGGGTAGCAAAAAGCCATTGGCAACACACTAAAGTTTTTCGCCTGATAAAAGCATTCATTGTCTACACCAAGCCACTCTTTCAGCCTCGTGCCACTGGGGTCGTTAAAGGGCTTACCTGTTTCGTGTGCTTTGCGGCCAGGTGCTTGGCCAATAATGAGTATTTTAGAGTGGGGCGCCAGTTGAATCACTGGGTTAGGTGCGAGAGGTAGAACGTCGCGGCAATGGCGGCATTCTTCAATGTTTTTGATCAGGATATTCATAATTTGAAGCTAAAAAAAACGGGAACCGAGGTTCCCGCTTTATGAAGAAAAGTTGAGTAAATTACTCAGCCATTTCTTTTAGTTTCTTCAATGGACGAATTTTAACCGCTGTGGAAGCAGGTTTTGCTTTGAATACTGTCTCTTCGCCAGTGAATGGGTTGATGCCTTTACGAGCTTTTTTAGCAGGCTTCTTAACCGCTTGGATTTTAAGTAGACCAGGTAGAACAAACTCACCCACAGCACGCTTCTTGATGTGGCCTTCGATCACATCAGATAGGCTATCTAGAACGGCTTGAACTTGCTTTTTGCTCAACTCAGTGTTTTCTGCGATTTGGGTCAGAATTTGAGTTTTGTTGAAACGTTCTTTAACGGCGGTAATTTTTTTAGCTGGAGCGGCTGCCTTCGCTGGCGCTTTTTTTGCTGCTGGCTTCTTTACGGCTGCTTTCTTACGAGCGGTTTTTTTCGCTGCCATTGTGATGTCCTTGTTGTGTTAGGAAAGATACCCACGCAATATACAAACAAGTATTGGATTCAGGCAAGAAAAAAAATGTAAAAAAAGCCTATTTTTTAGCTTTTTTTACATGAAGTCGCTTAACTGCTTGATTGAAGTGCTCTACCCACTTGGGGCAGAACAGTTTGCCAGCCTGCTGATTGATCTCAAGAATGGCCCTCATCATTGGCCGCTGAATATTTTCCTGATATGAACGTGTTTGAGTGATCGCCTCAAAAGTGTCCACAATGGCCAACAACTTTGCGCCTTCACAGATGTTCTCTTCTGTTAACTGATTGGGGTAGCCGGTGCCGTCGAGTCGCTCATGGTGATGTAAGATAATTTGCGCCGCTTCGCCCCAAACATCGAACGGTTCGATGAGTTGGTGGATACTGGTCACGTGGTTTTTTATCCATGTCCAATCGTGAAGGCTCAGCGCGCTGGCCTTCGAGATCATTCTTTTGGGGACGAATGCCATGCCAATATCATGAAGATATAGCGCCGCTTGAAGCTGGCTAGAAGGTATGGGGTTACCAGCCAGTTGATTCATGGTCATACCCAGCTCGAAGAGTCGCTCGGTTCGGCCTCGCCCGTAGGGAGTGCGTAAGTCTACTAACAAGCTGAGCTGTAAAAAGAAAGCCACTTCCTCGTTCACTTCCTCTTCGGTGAAGTATTCTCGGCTTTGTTTTTCTTGAAGCTCTTTTACAGGGGCTGTTTCAGGGGCAAGGTGCTGAATGATGGCCAGGGTTTGTTGATCAGCTTCATTTCCATTCAGCTGCGATAGTCGATGGACCAAGTCGGCCACATGATTGTAATGATCTTGATTAAAGTCGGTTTGGCCATCAACAAAATTGTCTAGCTCGGTGAAGGTGAGGTCGAGGCATAGCAATAAAACATCGCCTAGGGCCGCGTTGTAGCTTTTTTCACCTTTTCTTAAATTATCTAATACATCTTCGATAGATTGTAGGAGGGGGATGTACTGATTGATCCCCATAATGCCCAAGTCCCCCTTAACAGTATGAACATCACGAAAGAGTAGATTAATCGTGGCCATATCGTCGGGGCTATGCTCTAGACGCAATAAGTGGTCATTACAAGCTTGTCGCTTGTCGTCCAGCTCATCTTTCAGGTCTCGGATGAGATCTGGGTCAAATTGGTTCGATTTTGGGGTTGTCATGGGCCCTCCCGCTAAAATAAGCATAGCAATCGGGTCGGAATGTGTCGGAATTTGGCTCAAATTGGGTATAATGCCTGACTTTTTTGACGAAACTCGTTAACCCGCCCGTGTCGGGCTCCCCAGAGAGATGCAGGATACACCTTGCTCAGGGGGCAAAGAGGGTGGTTGGCAGGGGTAGAATGGCGTTAAGTATTCTACCTAGATATAAAAACACCTATATATAGAAGATAGACTTGGGAATTCACTATGCGCAGCCATTACTGTGGTGAAATAACAGAACAATTGGTCGATGAGACCGTAACTTTTTGCGGTTGGGTTCACCGTCGTCGTGACCACGGTGGTGTGATCTTTTTAGATGTACGTGACCGTGAAGGTTTGGTTCAGGTTGTATTTGACCCAGATACCGTAGAGGCTTTCAATACTGCTGACTCCGTTCGTAGTGAGTATGTTGTTCAGATTACCGGCCGTGTACGTGCGCGCCCAGCTGGTAGCGAAAACGATAACATGACGACGGGCAAGATTGAGATCTTAGGTAAAGAGATCAACATCTTAAACAAAGCAAACACCCCTCCATTCCCATTGGATGAATACAGTCCTGTGGGTGAAGACGTTCGCCTTAAATACCGTTACATGGACTTACGTCGTGATGAAATGCAACATAACCTGCGTTTCCGTCACAAAGTGACTACTCAAATTCGTAACATCTTAGACCAGCAAGGCTTCTTGGATATTGAAACCCCAATTCTGACTCGTGCGACCCCAGAAGGTGCTCGTGATTACTTGGTGCCTAGCCGTACTCACCAAGGTTCTTTCTTTGCGTTACCACAATCACCTCAGCTATTTAAACAGCTATTAATGGTGTCGGGTTTTGATCGTTACTACCAAATTGCTAAGTGTTTCCGTGACGAAGACTTACGTGCTGATCGTCAGCCTGAGTTTACTCAAATCGATATGGAAGCATCTTTCGTTGAAGAAAAAGACATCATGGGCGCCGCTGAAACCATGATTAAAGATATCTTCTCTGAACAGCTAAACATCGATCTAGGTGAATTCCCGCACATGCCTTATTCAGAAGCCATGAATAAATACGGTTCTGATAAGCCTGATTTGCGTATTCCAATGGAATTGGTTGACGTGGCTGAATTCCTACAAGACATCGAATTCAAAGTATTTGCAGGTCCAGCGAAAGATCCTAAAGGTCGCGTTGCAGCACTTAAGGTGCCAGGTGGTGCTGAGCTGTCTCGTAAGCAGATTGACGAATACACCAAATACGTTGGTATCTATGGTGCGAAAGGTCTAGCGTGGATCAAAGTGAACGAAATTGAGAAGGGCGTTGAAGGTTTACAATCGCCCATTATCAAGTTCATCGGCGACGACAACACCATGAAGATCATGGATAAGATCGAAGCGAAGAATGGCGACATCGTATTCTTTGGTGCAGACAAAGAAACGGTTGTGAATGAAGCACTTGGCGCGCTGCGTGTGAAGCTGGGCCTAGATCTAAATATGCTTACTCGTGCATGGGCGCCTCTATGGGTTGTGGACTTCCCAATGTTCGAAGAAACGTCAGACGGTGGTTTGACGGCTATTCACCACCCGTTTACTGCACCATCCTGTACTCCGGAAGAGCTTAAAGCCAATCCTGCTACGGCACTGTCTCGTGCCTACGATATGGTGTTGAATGGCTGTGAGTTAGGTGGTGGTTCTATCCGTATTCACGATCAAGAAATGCAAAAAACCGTATTCGAAATTTTGAACATCTCTGAAGATGAACAAAAAGAGAAATTTGGGTTCTTGCTTGATGCGCTTCAGTTTGGTGCTCCACCGCACGGTGGTTTGGCGTTTGGTCTTGACCGTCTGATTATGTTGATGACCGGTGCTGATAGCATTCGTGAAGTGATTGCCTTCCCGAAAACTCAGTCTGCTGCGTGTGTTATGACCGAAGCGCCAGGTGAAGTACCGGCTAAAAACCTACGTGAGGTAGGTATACAAGTACGCCCTAAAGAAACTAAATAATGAATAGGGCGCCTTGAGGGCGTCCGCTAGCTTTGTTGAAATAACCTTTTTAGTTAGTCACATAGGAATACTATGCTCCTGCCTAAAAAGAACATTTCGCCTCGCTAGCGAACACCTCAAGACGTCCCGAAAAGTTTTTAGTTGTTTAAATGAAGAAGCCCGCGGGCTTCTTTTTTTATGCCTTTTATTTTCGATTAAGGCACAATGATTCTTAGGCTTTGGATAGTTAGGTAGCATCATGTCCATCATTTTAGGTATTGACCCAGGTTCTCGAGTCACGGGGTTTGGTGTGATCGAGGCTCAGGGTAGTAAGCTTCGCTACGTTACTTCGGGCTGCATTAAAATGGACACGACCTTAGATTTGGCTCAGCGGCTTAAACAAATATTTGATGGTGTGACACAGTTGATTGGTCTTCAGCAACCGTCAGAGTTTGCGATTGAACAGGTGTTCTTGGGTAAGAATGTGGATTCCGCTTTAAAGTTAGGTCAAGCCCGAGGGAGTGCCATTGTAGCAGCGTCTGTAGCAGGTTTACCTGTGTTTGAGTACGCTGCTAGATCGGTTAAGCAGGCGGTCACGGGCAATGGCGGAGCGACAAAAGAACAAGTACAGCACATGGTTCAACTACTTTTGAAACTGCCCGGACGACCCCAGGCTGATGCGGCGGATGCTTTGGCGATTGCCATCAGTCACGCCTATGCCAATCAAAACTTAGTGGCCAAAGCGGGAGCAAGCCAAATGAAGCGCGGGCGAGTCCAGCGCTATGTGCCTGATTAAGCTTTTTCACGGCTCTACGGCTCTGGTGTTTTCGCACGCCTTTCGGTACTCTACTGTCTAAATTTACAGTATCTAAAAATAAGCAGTCTTACTATGATTGGTCGAATTACCGGTGTTTTGATTGAAAAGCAGGCACCAGAGCTCCTTATTGACGTCAATGGCATTGGCTATGAAGTATTAGCCCCAATGACCGCCATCTATGATCTTCCTCCCCTTGGCAGTACCGTGACCTTGCATACTCACTTTGTGGTAAGAGAGGATGCTCAACAACTGTTTGGTTTTGCCGACAAGCAACAGCGAAAGTTATTTCGAGCCTTAATAAAGGTGTCGGGTGTTGGGCCTAAGCTCGCTTTGTCGATTTTATCGGGTATCGAGACGGAACAATTTGTACGCAGTGTTCATGAAGAAGATTCCGCCAGCTTGGTGAGAATTCCTGGTATTGGAAAGAAAACGGCCGAGCGCTTAGTGATGGAAATGAAAGACCGTCTGAAAGAGTGGCAGGTGGAAACAGATCTACCTTTGATGGCTGCCGCTAACCCAACTCCGTCATCTCAAGAACAGTGGATACTTGAGGCAGAGTCAGCGTTGATGGCTTTGGGGTATAAGCCTACCGAGGCCTCTAAGGCCATCGCAGCGGTCAAGGGGACGGTAACCGGTCCAGAAGATTTAATTCGATTTGCCCTAAAGGGCATGCTAAAGCAGTAGCTAGGTGATTGAGATGATTGAAACGGATCGTTTTGTCAGCGCTGAAAATACCATGTTAAAAACGGAAGAGTCTCATCAAGACAGAGCGATTCGACCGACCAAACTCGAAGACTATGAGGGGCAACCTCAGGTTCGCGAGCAAATGGAGATCTTCATTGGGGCGGCTAAGGCACGTCAAGAGGCGCTGGATCATACCTTAATTTTTGGCCCCCCGGGTCTTGGTAAAACCACTCTGGCGAATATCATCGCCAATGAGTTAGGCGTCAATATCAAATCCACCTCTGGTCCTGTGCTGGAAAAGGCCGGTGATTTGGCTGCTATGCTGACCAATCTCGAAGAAGGGGATGTTCTCTTTATTGATGAAATTCACCGGATGAGCGCGTCAGTTGAAGAGGTGCTTTATCCGGCAATGGAGGACTACCAGTTAGATATCATGGTGGGAGAAGGGCCTGCCGCGCGCTCTCTCAAAATCGATCTCCCTCCATTTACCCTAGTCGGAGCAACCACTCGAGCGGGTTTGTTGACGAGCCCATTACGCGATCGTTTTGGGATCGTACAGCGTTTAGAGTTCTACAATGTGCAAGATTTGACCGGTATTGTATCCCGCAGCTCTGGCTTACTTGGTGTCGGCATTGAAGATAAAGGTGCGTTTGAAATTGCGCAAAGAAGTCGAGGAACACCGCGGATCGCCAACCGCCTATTAAGGCGTGTTCGTGATTACGCAGAAGTAAAAGGCGATGGCATCGTCAGTCAAGAGATGGCCGATCTAGCTTTGAATATGTTGCATGTGGATACACACGGTTTGGATCATATGGATCGACGATTGCTGTTGGCCATGATCGAAAAGTTTGGCGGTGGGCCGGTTGGCGTTGACTCACTGGCTGCCGCGATTAGTGAAGAGCGCGATACCATTGAGGATGTATTGGAGCCGTACTTGATTCAGCAGGGGTTCATGATGCGAACGCCGCGTGGACGGGTTGTGACAGAGCATGCGTACCTTCACTTTGGCATTACTATGCCAAAGGAGTAGTGTATGTTCGAATGGCCGGTTCGGGTGTATTACGAAGATACCGACGCAGGGGGGATTGTCTATCACGCGCGCTATCTGTATTTTCTAGAGCGATGTCGAACAGAGTGGTTACGCCAAATTGGCTTTAATCAGTCGGTGCTGAAGCGAGATCACCTCGGGTTTGTGATTCGTGATATGGCTATTCAGTGGCATGCTCCAGCAACCCTTGATGATGAACTAAATGTAAAAATAGGCGTCATTAAAGTGAAGGGGGCCTCTATCACGATGGAGCAATCCATAGTGCGACAAAGCGACAGCAAAAACGTTACATTGGTCACCGCAACGGTGACCATAGCATGTTTAAATACTGAATCTATGAAACCCATGGCTATTCCATCTGAGATTTCAAACGCCATGTTACAGAATAAAAATTTGGATGAAGGAGCCTGAACGTGGGTGAATCCATGACCTTATGGTCGTTAATTGCAAATGCCAGTATGGTCGTAAAGGGTGTAATGTTGGCCTTGGTTTTGGCCGTGTTTGCATCCTGGGTTGTTATTGTGCAGCGTCAACGAGTGTTAAATGCGGCGAAAGCAAGTTATCTCGCGTTTGAAGATCGTTTTTGGTCCGGAATGGACCTGAGTCTACTCTACAAAGAAATTAATCAAGACCCACCGCCATTTGGCGTCGAGAATATCTTTGCGGCGGGTTTCCGCGAGTTTAATCGCTTGCGCCAGCAGAGCAGTGGCGATCCCGAGGCGATTATGCAAGGGACACAGCGAGCGATGCGAGTGGCCGTGACCCGTGAGTCAGAATTTTTGGAAAGCCACCTTTCTTTCCTGGCAACGGTGGGATCTACCAGCCCTTATGTGGGTTTGTTTGGTACCGTATGGGGAATCATGAATAGCTTTAGAGGTTTGGCTAACGTACACCAGGCGACTCTCGCGACGGTAGCCCCGGGTATTGCAGAGGCGTTAATTGCGACGGCTATTGGTTTGTTTGCAGCGATTCCTGCGGTTATTTTCTACAATCGCTTTACTAATAAAGTGGACCAAATCACCACCTCTTATGAGACCTTTAGTGAGGAGTTTATTAGCATTCTTCATAGGCAGGTTTATAAGAAAGCGAAAGCGCCTTCAGACGCCGGTGCAACGGTGGCGAAATAATATGGCTAAGGAAAAGCGTCGCCCCATTGCTGAAATGAATGTTGTACCCTATATCGACGTGATGCTGGTGCTACTGGTCATATTCATGATTACCGCACCAATCATGACGCAAGGGGTTAAAGTGGACTTGCCAAAAGCGGCCAGTGAACCACTTAAAAATCAAAAAAATGAAGAACCGCTGATTGTCTCCATTAAAGCCAATGGTGAATACATCATTGAACGCGGTCGAACAGAAGACAAAGCAGCGAATCTTCAATACGTTGAACAGTATGTGGGCAAGATTCTAAAACAGCAGCCGGATACCAATGTGCTGGTCAGAGGAGATCAAGCCGTACCGTATGGCCATGTGATTCAATTAATGACCACTTTGCAATCGGCCGGTGCAGGCTCAGTGGGGCTTGTGACAGAATCACCGGAGCCATCTAAGTGATTCAAGTGCTGCCTTTAACGGACCCAAGAAGCTTTGCTGTACCGATTGTGGCCTCCAGCCTCATAGTGCTGTCTATATTGGTTTTGATGTCGACTCAGTGGGTCGATACCACGGAGCGAATAATTAAGACGCCTAAGCACATAAATGCAACTTTGGTGGTGGAAAAATCAAAACCTAAGCAGGCAAAAAAAGAGACCAAGAAAAAGACCGTTAAGTCAGTAAAGCCTAAGGCTCAGGTTAAAAAAGCACCGGTGACTCCGAAAGAAAAGAAGGTGCAACCCAAAAAAGAGACCAAGCCTGTCGTTAAGCCTAAGGAAGACAAAAAGGCGCTACCTCTCCCTGGGGCGGATTTCTCAGAGGCATTGTTGCAAGAAGAAAAACAAATGAGCATTAAAGAAATGCTAGAAGAGGAAGAGGCGGCTAAAGCAGCTGAAGAAGAAGCCGCAGCAGTGGCGGATATTTCGACTCAGATAAGAAACTTGGTGCAAAGTGTGTGGCGTCAGCCACCCAGTGCCAAACATACAGATGAAGTGGTGTTACGGATTACCTTGGTTCCAACTGGCGAGGTCACAGACGTCTTTCTGGTGTCTTCCAGTGGTAATCCAGCACTAGACCGAAGTGTAGAGCAGGCGGTATGGAAAGTGGGCAAGCTGCCAGTGCCGAAAGACCCAGTGTTGTTTGAAAAAGAGTTTAGACAATTTAATTTTTTATTTAGACCAGAAGATGCACGATTATGAGATTTGGATTTTTTAGCATTTGCATGCTTCTTATGTTCAGTTTTCAGGCAAGAGCCGACCTGACCATTGAAATTACTCAGGGGATTGCCTCTTCAATACCGATTTCGGTCGTACCATTTAAGGTGCCAAGTGGCATAGAAGAGGATGTGGACGGCATCATTCGCAACGACCTTGAACGCAGTGGGCACTTTACTGCTCTTGCCCCTCGGGACATGCTTAGCCACCCTCAGACTGAAGGGGATATCTACTTTAGAGACTGGCGATTATTGAAACAAGACTACTTGGTGATCGGCGAAGCATCCGTTTCTGCCCCTGGCCAGTACCAGATTCGCTATCAATTGTACGATGTGTTTAATGAAAAGCAGCTTTTGGTGCAAACGCTTAAAGGAAATGCGAGCCAGCTTAGAGATATTGCCCATCGTATGAGTGATGCCATTTATGAGCAACTTACGGGAATTCGAGGCGCATTCTCAAGCAAGCTAGCGTACGTGACAACCAACCCCAGACGCACCAAGTTTAATTTGGTGATTGCGGATAGCGATGGGGCGAGAGAGCAGGTTGTTCTGACCAGTAAGTATTCGATTATTTCACCGGCATGGTCGCCAGATGGTAAGCGCCTAGCTTACGTTATGCTGGAAGACAGTGGCAGTAAGGTGTACGTTCAAGAGCTCGCCAGCGGTAAGAAAACCTTGGTGAGTGCCAATAAAGGCATTAACAGTGCCCCGTCATTTTCTCCTGACGGAAACAAATTGGCGTTAACCTTGTCGAAAGATGGCAACCCGGAAATCTATGTGGTCGATTTGAACACGCGACATTGGCTAAGAGTGACTAACCACTATGCTATAGATACCGAGCCAAATTGGATGCCAGATGGTGAGCACATCATCTTCACCAGTGGTCGAAGTGGTAGCCCACAAATCTATCGAGTGAACATCGAAAGTGGTTACATTGAAAGGTTAACATTTGAAGGGCATTATAACGCTAGGGCACGTCTGGCGCAGGATGGGCGGTTTTTAGTGCTGGTGCATCAAGCGGAAAAAGGTGCGCCATTTCACATCGCATCTTTGGACTTGTTAAGGGGACTTTTACAGATCTTGACGTCGGACACATATCTGGATGAATCACCCAGTGTTTCTCCTAATGGAGTTATGGTAATGTATGCTGCAAAGCATAATAAACGAAGCATCTTGGCCGCCGTATCTGTAGATGGTGATGTGAAGCTGTTGTTTCCATCTAAGACGGGTGATGTTCGAGAGCCCGCTTGGGGCCCCTACTTAAATTAGTTTTAGAAAATAAAATAAGGTAATCAAACGATGGAATTGAATAAATTATTTGCGGTATCTTTATTGGCTCTAGCAATCACGGGTTGTGCGAGCAGCGGTGGTACCACAGATGAAGCAGCGACGACTGACGCTGCAGTTGAGGAAAGCCAGACTCAAGGTGTTCCTGGTGCTGAAGGCATCGATGTAGTGACCGAAGAGCAGTCTGCAATGGCGGCTAATCCTTTGCTAGAGCAAACTGTCGTTTACTTCGGCTACGATCGCTCTGAAATTCGCCCAGAATTCAAAGATGTACTAAACGCACATGCTGAGTACCTAGTGGCAAACCCTCAAGCGCGTGTTGTACTAGAAGGTCACTGTGACGAGCGTGGTACGGTTGAATATAACCTTGCTCTAGGTGAGCGCCGTGCGGATACCGTTAAGCGTTACTTGGTTGTTCAGGGTGTTAACCCAAGTCAGCTTGAAAGTGTGAGCTTCGGTGAAGAGCGTCCAGTTGAAGTGGGTTCTACTGAAACGGCTTGGTCTAAAAACCGTCGCGCTGAGATTAAATATCAGTAATCATGAACGCTAAAATCGTATTAAGCTTGTCTGCGGTCGCTTTTACGGCCGCAACGTCTTTCGCTGATACATGGTCATCGGTGCCTCAAGCGGGCACCGATACCACGCCTACTGCGCCTGCAACCTCTCCTCAGGCAGGTACCCTGTCTCAAGGTGCCGCTCAAATGCTACTTCAAGAAGTCGACCAATTAAGGCAAGAAGTCCAGCGCCTACAAGGCATAGTTGATCAGCAGCAGTTTGAAATTAATAAGATTAAGGTGGAGCAAAAAGAACGCTATCTTGATCTTGATCGCCGACTGTCCGCAAAAGTGGCTAGGCCTGCTGGTATGGCTTCAAGTGACGGTAGCTCCCCAAAAGACCAATATGCAGCGGCCTTTGATTTAATGAAGAATCAAAAGCTAGATGAGGCCACACAGGCCTTTAAAGGTTTTTTAGACGCTTACCCTCAGCATGATCTGAGCGTAAACGCCTACTACTGGATGGGGCAAATATTCTACAATCAGGCTAATCTAGATGAAGCCCGCAAGGCTTTCACTATTGTCGTAAACCAATATCCAAAGCATCAGAAGGCAGCGGACTCAAGCTATAAGCTCGGGGTTGTTTTGCATCGCTTAGGGGATACGACAAAAGCGAAGCAGTTATTAAAGGGTGTGGTTAAAAATCATCCGAATTCAGCTACGGCGAGGCTAGCCTCGAAATATCTAAAAGAAAACTTCTAATCGGCCCATGGCCGATTTTTTGTATCTTCTTTGTCCTTTTCATATGGTCTAGTTTCTGGCGTACCCTGTCTTAACCCAGTATTTTCGCGGCTTTTAGCTAAATTTCAAAAAATATTAAAAAAAAGAAGGGCTTAGGGGTTGCTTTATATCTTAAAAATAGTAACATTTGCGCCCGCTTTGGGGGTCGTTAGCTCAGTTGGTAGAGCAGTTGGCTTTTAACCAATTGGTCGCTGGTTCGAATCCAGCACGACCCACCACTCTAAAGCTAACAGAGTGGCAATGTATTGATTACAAAGTTAAGTCGCATTTAAGTTATTGAAATTGTTGACAAAATAATTTTTCTAAGTAAAATGCGCAGCACCAACTAAGGGTCGTTAGCTCAGTTGGTAGAGCAGTTGGCTTTTAACCAATTGGTCGCTGGTTCGAATCCAGCACGACCCACCAAATTTAAAAAGGCAGAGTTTTACTCTGCCTTTTTTCGTTTCAGCGTACTGTGTCGGGAGACTACCCTCTAGGTTCCCGTATCTCTGCCTTGTGGTAGAATGCGGCGCAGTATTATCAATGAGTTGTTTTTCAGATTTATGACCGTTTTAGAATCTATGGCCGCCGACAGTGAACTCGTAAGGCATCACCTTGAGTACGGCATACAAGAAGATTTAACCTCCGAGCAGCGAATCGAGCATGTTGCGGATATCAAGCGCCTTCTGCTTGAGAAGGACGCTGTATTGGTTGCGCACTACTACACCGACCCTGTTATTCAAGCACTGGCCGATGAAACGGGCGGTTGTGTTGCGGACTCCTTGGAAATGGCTCGCTTTGGGCGTGACCACCCTGCAAAGACTTTGGTTGTGGCTGGTGTTAAGTTCATGGGTGAGACTGCTAAGATTTTAAGCCCAGAGAAAACCGTGTTAATGCCCACCTTGGAAGCCACTTGCTCCCTTGATCTGGGTTGCCCCATTGATGACTTCTCAGCGTTTTGCGATCAGCACCCCGACCGTAAGGTGGTGGTTTACGCGAATACGTCTGTGGAAGTAAAAGCCCGTGCAGATTGGGTTGTGACGTCCAGTATCGCGCTTGAAATTGTGGAAAGCCTACGAGATCAAGGTGAAAAAATCATTTGGGGTCCAGACCAGCACCTTGGTAACTACATTCAGAGAATGACTGGGGCTGACATGCTTATGTGGGATGGAGCATGCATTGTTCACGAAGAGTTTAAAGCGAAGGGCCTACTGGATCTAAAGAAAGTCTATCCTGATGCCGCTATCCTAGTGCACCCTGAGTCACCGGAGTCTGTCGTGAAAGTGGCAGATGTGGTGGGCAGTACCTCGCAAATTATTAAGGCTGCCCAAACCATGGAAAACGATACCTTTATCGTGGCAACTGATAAGGCAATCTTTTACAAGATGCAGCAAATGGCGCCGGGTAAAACCTTTATTGAAGCGCCTACCGGCGGGTCTGGTGCTACCTGTCGTAGCTGTGCCCATTGCCCTTGGATGGCCATGAACGGTTTGCAGAATTTAAAATCGTGTTTAGAGCGGTCTTTAAATGAAGTGACAGTGGATGACAAGATCGCGGATAAAGCCTTGGCATCGCTGAACCGAATGCTCGATTTCGCACAGACTCATGGTGTGAAGTCTGAAGGGCGTCGCTTCTAATCAATTCAGCTTGAGTCGCTAGAATTCTAGCGACTCATTTGCATTATCCATTTCCCTTGCTCTTTGCTCAATTCTCGCTGCGAGCAAATAGTGTTCACCGGCCAGCTTAAGGGCCGTTTGCAATTGCTTTAGAGCTTTGCTCTTTTGTCCTGTTAAAAACAAAAACTCCGCTCTGGATCGAAACATTCCGACCTGATTGCCTGATTTGCCTTGAGCTTCACTGAGCCTCTGCCACAAGTGTGGGTCGTTGGGGCGAATGTTGACGTGCTTTTGTAGTTCGGAGGCCGCCTCTGAAAACTGTTTGTTTTCAAGTAGTAGGTTGGCATAGGTCATCGTCAATGGGTGGTTATCTGGATTTAGTTCCAAAAGCTTTTTCAGTTTTTTGAGTGCGCGTTCGGGTGATTGAGCAAAAAATAGAATTTCGTTGTGTAACGCTTGGTAGCTGATTCTGCTTTTATCCTGTAAGAGTAGTGCGTTGGCCTGGGCCAGTGCTTGCTTGTACTTTTTTTGTTCTAAAAGTAGAAGCGCCATACCGTATTGGGCCACTTGCTGTTGTTGCTTATTTTTAGCGGTTTTGAATAGCTTTTGATAATGGGGCAAGTTGTGGGAGTTTTGTTGATAATTCACTAGTATGCGGGTTCTCATAAGTTGATACTCGAGATCCTCGGGTATGGGGGTCACGTTCAAGTTATCCACTCGGGCCGCGGCATCACTGATTCGGTTTTCTGTTACAGGGTGTGTAAGAAGGAACTCTGGTGGTCTTTGACTGTAGCGATGAGCCTCGAACATTTGGCTAAACATATCAGGCATGCCTTGTGGGTCTATTTCTGCCGATACGAGGGTGTGCATCCCAAGACGATCAGCCTCTCTCTCCCAATCTCTGCTGTAACTCAACGCCCACTGCGTGGCGGCGGCTTGGCTTGTCATGAGCCCTGCAAATCCAGCCTCTGTGTTGTTAGATGCCAGCAATAGAATGCTACCCAGTAACGTGGCCATGGCAATCGGGGCTTGTTTGCGGCTTTCTTCCACCTGTCTGGCAAAGTGTCTTTGACTTAAATGCGCGAGTTCGTGTGCCAGGACCGCAGCGAACTGCGGTTCATTTTGGGCATGGATAAAGAGCCCGGCATTAATCCCAATCACGCCGCCAGGTACGGCAAATGCGTTAAGTTGCTTGTTGTCGAGCAAGACAATTTCAAAGCGGCGGTCGTTCACCTGGCTGTGGGCGGCCAATCTATAGATTAGGTTTTCCGTATATTCGGTTAGCACCGGGTCGTGTAACGTGGCGGCTTGCTGGCGTAAATTTCTAAGCCAGGTTCTTCCTAGCTCGTGCTCTTTTTCTATGGATATGAGGCCGGAGGTGGCATCGCCTAAGCTGGGGAGGTCGTTATTCGCTGCAAGAGAATACTGAGTCAAACAGATAAGGATGGCAAAGACCAAGCGTCGCATAGGTTTCCTTAGATAAATTGGGTCGCTAACCCAGTGCATTTCTTTTACTATTAGCGCTATCAATAAATAGTGGGCTAACCTTTAAGATGACGCAACCCTTTGATAGTGAGCTAGATGTAAAAGGACTTCGGTGTCCGATGCCACTTTTGAAATCGAAACAGGCATTAAGTTCCATGCTTACGGGGCAAGTATTGAAGGTAGAGGCGACAGATAAAGGTGCATTAAGGGATATCCCCGCCTTTATATCTATGAGTGCTCACTCACTTCTAAAACAAGAATTAGAACAAGACGTTTACATTTTTTATATACAAAAAGGAGCCTAGGCACTTTATGTCTATGATGCGATTGATTCGCGGCTGGATAGATCAGTATTTCTCAGATGAAGAAGCGCTGTTTTTACTCTTACTTCTCGTATTAGGGTTTGTGGTCATCCTCTCTTTGGGGTCCATTTTAGCACCGGCCATCGCCAGTGTTATTTTAGCTTACCTCCTGCAAGGGCCCATGTTGGCACTTAAGCGGCGAGGGTTATCTCATACATTGGCCAGTACTGTGGTTTTTGTGGTGTTCATTGTCGTCTGTTTGGCTATCTTGCTCATCATTATTCCGGCTGTATGGGGGCAGGTGACTCAGCTCTTTAATGAACTGCCCAAAATGCTGTCTAAAGGGCAGTCTTTGTTGACGGTACTGCATGAGCAGTATCCGCAATATTTCTCTGAAGAGCAGATTAAGGCGTTAACGGTTAGCGTAGGTGAAGAGCTCGGGCGGATGGGGCAGTTGGTGGTGTCGTTTTCACTTCACAATTTACCTAACATGGTGGCCTTTTTAATCTATGCCATTCTGGTTCCCTTGCTCATTTTCTTTTTCTTGAAGGACGGTGACATGATGGTGCGTTGGTGGGTATCTCTATTGCCAACGAAACGCGCTCTTATCGGTCAGGTATGGCGAGAAATGGATGAGCAGTTTGCGAATTACATTCGGGGTAAAGTCGTCGAAATACTGGTTGTGGGAATAGCGACTTATATCGCATTTGCCATTATGGGAATTCGCTATGCTGCACTTTTGGCCATATTGGTGGGTCTGTCGGTTGTGATTCCCTATATCGGTGCTGCGGTGGTCACGATTCCAGTGGTTTTGATTGCCTACTTCCAATGGGGGATTGGTTCGGAGTTTTACTATCTGGTGGCGGTTTATTTCATTATTCAGGCGCTCGATGGCAACGTTCTTGTACCTTTGTTGTTTTCTGAAGCGGTTAATCTGCACCCTGTGGTGATCATTCTTGCCGTTTTGGTTTTCGGTGGATTATGGGGGCTTTGGGGGGTATTTTTCGCCATCCCGCTCGCGACATTATTTAAGGCTGTTATCACCTCTTGGCCCAAGGGGGTAAAAGCGGCCAAAGAAGAGCAAGAAACCGCAAATTAACCCACTTCTTAGTTGGGCGGCCCTTGCCACCAAGGGCTTTGCTCAGTACCATTGCCGCTTATTTTTTTACCCGTTCGGAGAAGGTTGATGATCACCGGTAGCATCGTAGCATTAGCGACACCAATGACAGCGTCTGGAGAGGTGGATTGGCCTGCTCTAGATAAGTTGGTGGAGATGCACGTGGAGAAGGGTACCTCCTCTATCGTGGCCATGGGTACGTCAGGTGAATCTGCGACGTTCGACGCCGATGAGCACCTCAAAGTCATTGAAGTCGTTGTGAAAACCGTCAATGGCCGAATTCCTGTGATCGCGGGTACTGGTGCAAATGCGACATCGGAAGCCATTTACCTTACTCAACAAGCTCAAGAGCTCGGCGTTGACGCTGTGCTATTGGTGACCCCGTATTACAACAAGCCGACACAAGAGGGCTTGTATTTGCACCATAAGGCCATCGCTGAGGCGGCCAGTGTTCCCCAGATTCTTTATAATGTACCGGGTCGTACTGCTTGCGATATGTTGCCTGAAACGGTTGAGCGTCTATCGAAAATTGACAACATTGTCGGTATTAAAGAAGCCACGGGTGATATTGCTCGTGCTCGAGATATTATTTCACGAGTTGACGCGGAATTTGCGGTGTACTCAGGGGATGACGAGACGGCCTACGAGTTAATCTTGGCGGGTGGTAAAGGAAATATTTCAGTGACGGCCAACGTGGCACCTGCTGAAATGGCACAGCTTTGTGAGCTGGCATTGGCTGGTGATGCAGACGGAGCAAAAGCGCTGAATGATAAATTGATGCCTTTGCATAATGCGATGTTTGTGGAATCGAATCCAATTCCTGTGAAATGGGCCCTTCATGAGATGGGCTTGTGTGACGTGGGTATTCGTCTGCCGCTAACGCCTTTAGCAGAAGAGTATCGGGAACCTTTACGTAAGGTCTTGGGTCAACAGAACCTGCTATAGAAACCGTGAGATTCCAAATGAAAATAGTTTTTGCCCTAGTTGCAGTATCCCTTCTATCTGGTTGTAGCTGGTTGTTTCACGATCGTACAAATGATTACTTGCAGGCAAAAGAGCAGCCAGTGATTGAAGTGCCAAAAGAAGTGGCTCTCGTGGCACTCAAGCCACAGATGGTCATTCCAAGTGTGAAAAACCAAGAAGCGTTACCAGAGGCTTTTGAGCTTCCACGCCCAGGCAAGCTTGAGATTGTAGAAGAAGATGAATCGGCTTCCTTGGTTGAAGTGAGCAATCAGCCGTTGGTATCTGAGCTTGAAAAGGACGGAAACGGCACGCCCATCTTAAGGCTAAATGTTAAATTTCCTCGTGCTTGGGCTGCCATCGGTGAGTCCATTAAGCAAACGGATATTGATGTTAGCGACCTAAACCGCAGCATTGGGACGTATTACATCCAAGTCGAAGACAAAGAAGCGGTCGTTGAGCAAGGCTTTTGGGCCAGCTTGTTTGGTTCGGAACCAGAGAAGGTCATGGTCGATTACTTAATCAAAGTGAACCGTGCTCGTAGCGGTGTCTATGTATCCATTCAAAAGGATGCCGAGACCTTAGCCGATGAATCCATCGCTAATTTATTATTGGGTCAGATTCAAGAAAACCTAAAGTGAGATTTTGCAGTATCGGCAGCGGAAGCAAGGGTAACGGTACCTTGGTTTCCGCCGGCTCCACCACGCTTTTAATTGATAACGGTTTTACTCTTAAAGAGTTTGAAAACCGTCTTGCCCAAAAAGGCCTTACCCCCCTCGATCTAACCGCCGTGTTAATCACACACGAACACGGAGATCACATTAAGGGTGTCGGCCCTTTAGCCCGTAAATACAAAGTCCCTGTTTACTGTTCCCACGGCACGGCCATGTTTGATGGTTTGGGCTCGATTCCCAGTTTGCGCGTCTTGAATAGCCATGAGCCACTGGCTTTGCAGGATATTTTGGTGACACCCGTCGTGGTACCCCATGATGCAAAAGAACCCACTCAGTTTGTGTTGCAAAGTGGGGGGCACAAGCTTGGAATATTGACCGATCTTGGCAGTCTGACGCCTCATATTTTGAAAGAGTATGATGATTGTCATGCCTTGCTGTTGGAAACCAATCATGACCCGCAACTGCTTCAAATGGGACCGTACCCTCCTAAACTAAAAGCCCGAGTTGGCGGACCATTAGGGCACTTAAGTAATGCTCAGGCCGCGCAGTTTTTGCATTCGGTGAACCATGATAATTTAAAATATTTAGTGGCGACGCACATCAGCGAGCAAAACAACGATCGCACTAAAGCCATAGCCGCGATTTCTGAACCGTTCGATTGGAGCGAAGATTTTGTGATCATGGCGGATCAAGAGAAAGGCTTCGATTGGTGCGAACTGTAACCGTTTGTTTCTAAAATGTTTAATTTCAGCGGTTTTTGTGCTGTTATTGTCATAATCTTATGGTTAAATTTGGCAGTTTCTTAAAGTAGTGGTAGCGTTAAGCTATCGTCTACGACAATTTTAAAGGACCATAACAATGAAAAAAATCCTATCTGCAGCGGCTTTAGCGGCGGCCCTACCTCAAGCAGCCAGCGCCCTTCCTTTGGTTGACTTTTATGCTGGCGGTTATTACTGGGATCAAGGTATTTCTGGTGAAGTCAGTGGTACCGCAGATTTTGAAGATGATTTGAACTTAGATGCAGGTGGTCAAAACGTGACCTATCTTGCGTTTGAGCACCCAATTCCAGTGCTACCAAACATTAAACTTAAAAACACCAGCATGAGTGCTGATGGTACTGGTCAGCTACAACAAACGTTAGATCTAGGTGGCCAACAAATTACTGGCTCTACTAATGTTGCCAGTGAGCTAGATCTAACTCATACCGATTACACCTTGTACTGGGGTCTACCATTACCGCTAGTGACATTTGATTTTGGTCTAACGCTTCGCCAGTTCGATGGCAGCATGGAAGTGGTTGATACCTCAAATTCTAGTAACACAGCATCTGCAGACTTGGATGTGGTGGTGCCTATGGGTTACCTAAAGGCGGGTGTCGATATTCCAATGACGGGTCTATCACTGGGTGGTGACGTGAACGTGATTTCATACGGTGATTCAGGTATCACAGATTACGATCTAAACATGACCTATGTGTTGCCATTGATCCCTCTACTGGATGTGGGCATCACTGCGGGTTACCGTAGCTTTGACTTAGAAATTAATCCTGATGATTTCGGTGGTAGCAGCGACGACCTAAGTGCGGAAACCACGGTAGATGGTCCGTACATTGGTATCAGCCTGCACCTTTAATCTTTTCAAAAGCGCGACACAGTTCGCGCTTTTGTTTTTAAAGCGGTCATAATAATAATGAATTCTCACCTGAAACTTTCTACTGTTATTGCTCTCATAGTAAGCTGTGGCTTGGTGGCCTGTAGTGGCGAATTAGGTCGACTGTCTGACGACGAACTTCGTAAAAAAATACAGGAATGCGATTACGCCGTAAATTTGTCCACGGCTGAGCATCAGGTTTGTCAAAATTATCACCGTGAATGCCAGCGACGTCTGAATGATGGTCGTTTTGTTTGTCAATAATTCACACAAAATTGAGAAGAAAAATGCGTAAGTTACCCCTAGTCGCGTTTATGTCAGCTGCACTTGTGGCAGGCTGTAACGCCGAAAAAGAAGTGGTTTTAGAATCTGATATCGACAAAATGAGCTACGGTATTGGTATGAATATGGCTCGCAGCATTAAAGGTCAGCCAATCGAACTCAATGCGGATGCTTTGGTGGCGGGTCTTAAAGACACGTTAGCAGATAAAGAATTGAAGTTAGATGAAGCGGCGGTTCGTGAGGCATTTGCTGCCGTACGTGAAGCGCAAATGGAGAAGCAGAAGCTAGCTTCTGAAGAAGCACTAAAAGCGGGTGAAGACTACCTAGCTGAGAATGCCAAAAAAGATGGCGTTAAAGTGACTGAGAGTGGTCTTCAATACGAAGTGATTACCGCAGGGGATGGTCAGTCTCCAGCTGCAACCGACACGGTTGAAGTTCATTACCACGGTACGTTGATTGACGGTTCTGTATTCGATAGTTCCGTTGAGCGTGGCTCTCCAGCCTCATTCCCTGTTAACCGTGTTATTTCTGGTTGGACTGAAGCCTTGCAGATGATGAAAGTAGGTGACAAGTGGCGCTTACATATTCCATCTAACCTAGCTTATGGCCCACAAAGCCCTAGCCCTAAAATTCCAGCAAACTCGACTTTGGTATTTGAAGTTGAACTATTGTCTGTTGCAGGCGGCGCCGAAGGCTAAGCCTAGTCTTTGAGGCAGAAAAAAGGCCAATTCAAAGTGATTTGAATTGGCCTTTTTGTTTTCGAGATGGAGCTATTTATCCAGTTCTTTAATTTTGTTCAGAAGCTCATTTGTTTTTTCTTCCATGAGTGCCTGATCACCTTTGGATTCCACATTGAGACGAACAACTGGCTCAGTGTTAGACGAGCGTAGGTTAAAGCGCCAATTGTCGTAATTGATGCTAATGCCATCAGTATGATCGATGCTGGTTGCCCCTTCCGAATACAATTTTGTAATGCCGTCAATCACCGCTTTTGGATTGCTGAGCTTAGAATTGATCTCGCCACTGCAAGGGTAGGCTGCCATGCGCTCACTGACGAGCTGTGACAATGGTTTACCCGTTGTCGAAACGAGTTCTGATACCAATAACCAAGGGATCATTCCACTGTCGCAGTAGGCAAAATCTCTAAAGTAGTGGTGAGCACTCATTTCACCGCCGTAGACGGCATCTTCTAACCTCATACGTTCCTTGATAAAAGCGTGGCCAGTTTTGCTTTGGATCGCTTGACCACCGAAATCCTCAGCGATGGCGACCGTATTCCAAGTCAGGCGAGGGTCATGAACGACTTTAGAGCCGGGTGCTTTTTTAAGGAAGGCTTCAGCAAGCAAACCGACAATATAATAACCTTCAATGAAGTTACCGTTCTCGTCGAAAAAGAAGCAGCGATCGAAGTCGCCATCCCACGCAAACCCCATGTCAGCATTGGATTGTTTAATCGCCTCAATGGTGGGGGCTCTGTTCTCTTCCAATAATGGGTTTGGAACGCCGTTTGGGAAGTGTCCGTCAGCCTCGTGGTGCACTTTCACCCACTCGAATGGAAGCGACGACTCAATGGCGTCAATGACGGCACCCGCTCCGCCGTTACCGGCATTGCAAACGACCTTCAAAGGCTTTAGGTCTTTGACACTCACATACTCAAGTAAATGCTCTATGTAGGCTTCTCGTGTGCTTTGCTCGTGCAGTAGTCCTTTACGAGACACATCAGGAAAGCGATTGTGTTCCGCCAAAGCTTGAATATCTTTTAGCCCAGTGTCGCCACTGATGGGTTTAGATTCCTCCCTAACGAACTTCATGCCGTTGTAGTCTTTAGGGTTATGACTGGCGGTGACACAGATCCCGCCATCAGCACCTAGGTGGCTGGTCGCAAAATACACTTCTTCCGTACCGCATTGACCAATGTCGGTCACATCGGCTCCTGCATCGGTGAGACCTTGTATGAGGGCTCGGCTCAATTCAAAGCTGGTTAGACGAATATCGTAACCGACAACCACGTTAGATGGGGTTAAAAACTCTCCGTAGGCACGACCAATACGGTAGGCGATATCTTCGTTGAGTTCGTCAGGAATACGCCCACGAACATCGTAGGCTTTAAAGCAGGTGAGTTGACTCATTTAAAACTAAGATCCCTTCTTATAAATATTGTCATAGACGTAATTGGTGGCTTCTACAAAACCATCAATCGAACCGCAGTCGAATCGGCGTCCCTTAAACTTGTAAGCGATGACACAGCCTTGTTTGGCCTGTTGCATGATGGCATCGGTAATCTGTACTTCACCGTTTTTACCTGGTGGTGTGTCCTGTATCTTATCAAAAATGTCGGGTGTAAGAATATATCTTCCAATGATGGCTAAATTGGAAGGTGCGTCTTCTTTATTGGGTTTTTCAACCATGTTGGTTACGCGATAGATGCCATTCCCCATATCTTCGCCAGCAATGACGCCATACTTGTGCACCTCATCCATGGGGACCTCTTCAATGGCAACGATAGTGCAACGAAACTGCTCGTATATGGCTTTCATTTGACTTAATACACCAGGGCCTCCAGGTTCAGGCAGGCATAGGTCATCGGCTAGGACAACGGCGAATGGGTTGTCTCCCATGAGGTTTTTCCCGGAGAGGATGGCGTGTCCGAGCCCTTTCATGTGCACTTGGCGGGTAAAACTAAAATCATTTTCTTCTATGAGTTTGTTTACATCAGCAAGAAGGGCCTCTTTACCACTCCCCTCAATTTCTTTTTCAAGCTCATAGTTAATATCGAATTGGTCCGAAATGGCACGTTTATTTCGACCTGTGACAAATCCAATGTCTTTCAGGCCAGCTTCTACGGCTTCTTCTACGCCATATTGCACGAGAGGCTTATTGACGACGGGCAACATCTCTTTGGGCATTGCTTTTGTGGCGGGTAAAAATCGTGTGCCGTAGCCTGCAACAGGAAATAAACACTTAAACAGCATAACTTAACTCCATTTTTATTAACTACCCTGATACCTAAGCGAATAACGTACCAGATTTATGTGAATCTAGAATGGCTTGTCTGCGACAGAATCATGACAAGGTATGAATATAGGAGTATTGTTTTAATGCGATTTACTTCTTTTTCGGCACATATAGTGCAGGCTTGAGAGGACTTAATCATTCGCCATACTTTAAAAAGTGTCACTTTTAAAAGATCAAGGTGTAAGGACAATTCGAATGAAAATGCCCGATATCACGCAACCCTTCGACCTGATTCTATTCGGAGCGGCAGGGGATTTAGCCCACAGAAAGCTCATTCCAGCGCTATTTAACCTAGACATTGACGGTCGTTTGAACGCAGATGGGCATATATGGGCCGTGGTCAGGCCGGATACGTCATCAGAGGATTATCTAGGGCAGGTAAAGAGTTGGTTGCACCACTATGGTGCTGAGATGACTGAGGATCAGTGGAAGGTGTTCTCTAAGCGTATCCATGTGACAGGGATCGATTTAACCCGTGCTGGCGGTTATGCCAAGTTATCTAAAAAACTGGAAAAAAGCACCTTTAACCGAATTTACTACTGTGCGGTGCACTCAAGGCTGTATCCAAATATATGTGAGCAATTATTCTCACATGACTTGATCACTCCGTTCTCGTCGATTGTTTTAGAAAAACCCATCGGAACGGACTTACATACGGGCAAGGCCATCAACCAGAGGGTGGCAGAGTTTTTTGAAGAATCTCAGATTTACCGAATCGATCATTATTTAGGAAAAGAGACTGTTCAGAACTTGTTGGCTTTACGTTTTGCGAATTCTATTTTTGAACATCAGTGGAATCAGCGCTACATCGATCACATCCAAATAACCATTTCAGAAACCGTTGGGGTTGAACAGCGAGCTGGCTTTTACGAAGGCACAGGTGCGCTTAGAGACATGCTGCAGAATCATTTGCTTCAACTTTTGTGTATGACCGCCATGGAACCACCGGCTTCTATGGAGCCGGAAGCCATTCGCGATGAAAAGGTAAAGGTGTTGAAAGCACTCAAGCCGATCGAAGGGCAGGCGGTCTTGGAGAATGTGGTGCGAGGCCAATATGAACAAGGCGTCTCAGCAGGAGAAGTGGTGCCAAAATACCGTGATGAACCCGGTGTTGTGGCTGACTCGACCACAGACACCTTCGTGGCTTTGAAAGCTGAGATTGATAACTGGAGATGGGCAGGTGTGCCCTTTTATTTGCGAACAGGAAAGCGTATGGCTGAACGAGCGTGCGAAATCGTAGTCCAGTTTAAAGAGTTACCACATACGATTTTTGAAATGCAGCATAAGAAGACCATGGCGAATAAATTGGTGTTTCGACTGCAACCGGATGAAGGGGTGAGATTACAACTGTGTGAGAAACGAGTTGGGAATCATATGCAAGTACGGCCGATGATTTTGTCCCTCAATCAAAATTCACAAAGCAAGAAACGAGTACCGGATGCCTATGAGCGCTTGTTAGCGGACGCTATTAACCATAATCCAACGCTGTTTTTAAGAGAAGATGAACTCATGACTGCCTGGACTTGGGTGGACCCAATCCTGCAAAACTGGGATCAATCTGATCAACGCCCAGATGCCTATGTTGCTGGAAGCTGGGGGCCGGCTGCATCCACTTTACTCTTGGCTAAAGACGGCCGCCTATGGGAGGAAAGCAGTTGAGTGTTGAATTTCACGCCTATCGCAGTCAGGACGAAGCTAACCAAGGGCTGCTGCAAGCGTTGCTAACCGCAGTGAGTGGTCGTTTAGCAAGTCAAAACCATGTGAGTATCGCGTTGGCAGGTGGCAGCACACCAAAGCCTCTTTACCAGAAGTTAAGTAAGCAAACCTTGCCTTGGGATCGGGTTAAAATCACGTTGACCGATGAACGCTGGGTACCCATTGTCGATGATCAGAGTAACGAGCGCATGTTGAGGGAGTGTTTTTCTGATCGCCTAAAAGACATGGGTTTGATAGGGCTTAAAGGGGGAGAAGATACAGCGGAAGAAGGCGTTGGGTTATGCGAATTGAAGCTAAAGAAAGCTTTAGGCACGTTGGATGTTGTGTTACTTGGTATGGGAGAAGATGGTCATTTTGCCTCAATTTTTCCATCCGAAGATTTGGTTGAACAATTTGAAAAAAATCGTGAGCGTTTGTGTGTAGCGGTAAACCCCGAGAATCAATGTGAACGGATCTCTCTCACCATGTCATTTTTACTGACCGCTCCGTATATATTTTTTCTAATCGGAGGCGAAAAAAAGAAGCAGCAATTCTATCGAGCGCTTGAAGGGGAAAGCGCCCTGCCTATTCACCACCTATTAACGTCAGCCAAGCAATCCATTCACGTATTTTGGTTTAAGGGGCAGTAGTCTAATGCACAGTGTGATTCAAGCGGTAACCGAAAGTATTCGTCAGCGCAGTCAATCCACCCGTCAGCAATATGTAGATTTGATGAACCAATATCGTGGCGACATGCCCTCTCGTTTTAATATGGGTTGTACCAATTTGGCTCATGTTCAAGCCTCGGCACAAGCGGATGAACAGTTGATATTACGGGAAGGGCGCAGCAATTTTAATTTTGGAATTATTTCAGCCTACAATGACATGCTCAGTGCTCACCAGCCTTATTATCGATACCCAGAGCGGATTAAAGAGTATTTATATCCCTACGGTGTAACGGCTCAGGTTGCGGGCGGTGTTCCTGCTATGTGTGATGGCGTGACGCAAGGTTACGAAGGGATGGAACTGTCATTGTTTAGCCGAGATACCATTGCTCTATCGACGGCCATAGCCATGTCTCATCAGGCGTTTGATGGGATGCTGCTATTAGGGATATGCGACAAAATCGTGCCAGGCCTGTTAATGGGCGCGCTGCGCTTTGGTCATTTGCCTGCTGTTTTTCTGCCCTCAGGCCCCATGCCCAGTGGTATCAGTAATCAAGATAAGGCCAAAGTAAGGCAAGCGTTTGCTAAAGGAGAGGCGAGCGAAAGTGCGTTATTGGATAGTGAAGCTAAGGCTTACCACAGTAGCGGCACGTGTACGTTCTATGGCACTGCAAACAGCAATCAGATGCTGCTTGAGGCCATGGGTCTAATGCTACCAGGCAGTGCATTTGTTCAGCCCCATACAGAGCTAAGAAACGAATACGATCGCTGGGGGTGTCTCGCTATGGTGTCGGCAAAACGGAGCCAGTTAACCCTAGGGGACCTAGTGAATGAAAAGTCCTTGGTTAATGCCTTGGTGGTTTTGTTGGCCACCGGGGGGTCAACCAATCTAGCGATACACTGGCTAGCGGTAGCGAGATGTGCGGGTTATCTGGTGACGTGGGAAGACTTGCATGAGTTATCAAATGTCATTCCGCTAATATGTCGAGTTTACCCAAATGGCCCCAGTGACATTAATCAGTTTCACCAAGCGGGAGGCACAGCCTGGGTGTTTTCACAGTTGACACAAGCGGGGCTAATGCATGGGGATACGCTGAGTATATTAGGGCAGCCTTTTGCTGAAGATTATGTTTTCCGTCAACAAGTGATTGATGGTAAGTGGCAGTCTCAACCCCCAACGAATGACGACGACACCATACTGGCCTCGGTAGAATCGCCGTTTATGGAGTCTGGAGGCATCGTCGAAGTGAAGGGGAACGTGGGCAAAGCTCTCATTAAAGTCTCTGCCGTGCCGCGCTCCCATTGGAATATTTTGGCACAGGCGAAAGTATTTGATGATCAACAACAGGTGAAAAAAGCTTATGAGAATGGGCAGTTGAATGAAGACTGTGTCGTGGTTGTGAAAGGCCAAGGGCCGAAGGCCAACGGCATGCCAGAGCTTCATAAGTTGATTCCAATTTTGTCCAATTTGCAGGATGAAGGTTACCGCGTCGCGCTCTTAACGGATGGCCGTTTATCAGGGGCCAGTGGTAAGGTTCTGAGTGCGATTCACTGTGTGCCAGAAGCCGCAAACGAAGGTGCGATTGCAAAAATTCAAGAGGGTGATTGGATCGAAATTGACGCAGAAAACGGTTTTCTAACACTTAAAAATGTTGAGTTAGACAGTAGAGAAGCCGTGATTAGTCACCATGCTAATTATGGTGTCGGTCGTGAGTTGTTCGGCGTGTTTCGGAAACAGGTTACACCTGCTGATGAGGGAGCAATGTCGGTGAGTTGGGAGAATTAAATGAGTAGGGCATCTGAACAGTGGGATAGTTGGTTTCAACGCACTAAACCGGTGTTACCGGTCATGGTCATTGATGAGTTAGATTTTGCTGTGCCATTGGCAAAGGCGCTCGTGGAGGGTGGGATACATCTTCATGAGGTCACGCTTAGAACCGAATGTGCGTTAGAGGCCATTGAGCGTATTGGGACAGAGTGCCCAGAGGCCATTGTTGGTGCAGGCTCTGTCATGAATGGCGAGGACATGCGCAAGGCGGTTGCTAAAGGTGCGAACTTCGTACTGAGTCCTGGCATCAGTGCCGATCTGTGCGAAACCGCTTTGGCTCTTAAGGTACCGTTTATTCCCGGTGTGATGTCGGCAAGTGACGTCATGTTAGGCCTTGAATATGGCTTTAGCCTATTTAAGTTCTTTCCTGCGGAAGCCGCTGGAGGAATTCCTATGTTAGCGTCGTTGAATGGTCCGTTTCCCAACGTACGATTTTGTCCGACCGGGGGCATCAACGAGAGCAATTTCGAAAATTATCTAAGCCTTGATTACGTGCCGGTTGTTGGCGGGTCTTGGATGTGCAGTGCAAAATTGGTGCGAGAACAGGCATGGGAGAGCATCACTGAACGATGTTTATCCATAAAATAAGAAGATTGTGTGTGCGTTGATAAAAAGGGGTGGCAAGGATTTTGTCACCCCTTTTTATTTTGGTGCGATTTTATTGGTAAGCAAATTGCAACAGTCACGATAGATCATGGAAATACAGTCTGATTTTTTGATTGATGATTCAAAGTGGGGCATTCTTATTTTTTGCACCACAATAAGGCGAAAAAATGAAGCGAGCAGAATCTTACATCCAGGCATTAGTGAAAGAGCAATCTCTGCCAAGCGCTTACGTTGAAATGGCGGGTGATTATTTATGGCCCCTTGTACAGGATATCGTACAGGTAAGACCGAAAAGCGATGAGCCACTTTTGGTCGGTATTCAAGGCACTCAAGGAAGTGGAAAAAGTACCGTTAGCCTGTTCTTAAAAGCGCTGCTTGAGCAGTGTTTCGATCTTAACGTACAAGTACTATCTCTCGACGATTTTTACCTCACGCGGGATGCAAGGATTGGTCTATCCCACTCAATTCATCCCTTGTTGCAAACGAGAGGGGTGCCGGGCACCCATGATATGCATTTGTTGCAGACCACTGTTGAGCAACTAAAGCAATTGCCGGCTGACCAAAGCATGCGAGTACCTTGTTTTAATAAAGGCATTGATGATCGTGAGCCTGACGATGGTTGGCCAGTGGTAACAGGCGGCATTGATGTCATTCTGTTCGAGGGGTGGTGTGTCGGTATTCCTTCACAACCCAACTATCAACTTAATGACCCCATTAATCAGCTGGAAAAAGAAGAAGACCCTTTAGGAATTTGGCGTTTCTATGTTAACGACCAGCTCAAACTGCATTACGAGCCTTTCTACGCTCAACTGCATCATTTGATCGTTCTAAAAGCGCCCAGCTTTAAGCAAGTCTTTAAGTGGCGACTACTGCAAGAAGAGAAGTTAAAACAAAAGTTATTAGATCACGGACAAGATATACGTTCCCTAAGATTATTAAGTCCAGACGATATTGCACGGTTTATTGCGCATTATGAAAGGTTAACCCGATATGGATTTCAGGTGCTGCCAGAATTAGCAAGTTGGGAAATAGAACTAGACGATCTGCACAATATGACTCGCCTTACTCGAAATAATCAACTGGTTGAGGTGAGCTAATGCAAATACAAACCGTGGTGATTACCGATCTCGACGGCACGTTGCTCGACCACGATACCTATGATTGGCAGGCAGCCAAGCCTGCACTAAAACACCTTAAATCCCTCAACATTCCCATCATATTAAATACCAGTAAAACCCGAAGCGAAGTAGACGATCTGGTGAATCGTATCGGTCTTCCTATGTTGCCTTATCTTGTAGAAAACGGATCAGCTTTGGTGATTCCAGATCGCTTAACGAATTGGAAGGCCGATGCGCTAACAGGAGAGGTAGTGCATTTACCAGAACAAATGTGCTCAATGGTGACGTTTGGACTGCCGCGCACCACCATTTTAAATTGGATAAAGGCATTACCAACATCGATTTCTGATGCCATCGATGGCTATCGTAACTGGTCTCTAGATGATATCGCCGAGTTCACAGGGCTCTCACCAGATGAGGCGCGCCTAAGCGCTCAAAAAGAATTCTCGGAACCCTTTATTTGGAAAGGAAGTGAATCTGAGTTGGGTGTCTTAATGCAATTGGCCGAAGAGGCAGGATTAAACATTCTTAAAGGGGGGCGCTTTTATCACCTGCAGGGCAATGTCGACAAGTCCACCATCATCGATGTACTGAGAGCTCACTATCGATCCATATGGCCCAATAGAAACGGCTTGTGTCAAATCGCTTTAGGCGATGGTGAAAATGATGTGGGTATGCTGAATCGGGCAGATTTTTCGGTGTGTATTCGATCCCCTAGTCATGAATTTCCGATTATTCGCCATATTGATGTTATCTATTCAGAGAAATACGGCCCAGAGGGCTGGAATGAAGAAATATTGAAACTCATTAAAAAGCTTAATTTATAAATTAGAGAGGGCCCCATGGCAGATTTTTATCAAAACGGCATCATAACGACGTTGCATAATCTAAATCAAAGACCTTTAGAAGCAATGGAGGATGAGCTTAGAGAGTTTTCTAAGGTGAGGCCTATGACTCTGGTGTTACCTTCACTGTATAGCGAGTTAGAAGGCCCAGCCTTGCCCAATATAGTGAATGAATTGAGTAAAGTTGATTATCTCGATGAAATCGTCATAGGACTTGATCGAGCGAGTGAGGCGGAGTACGAAAAAGCACTAAAATTTTTCCAACCGCTAAATCAAAATTTTAAAGTGCTTTGGAACGATGGCCCGCGTTTAAGAGAAGTGGATGAAGAGTTAAAGTCTCATGGTCTTGCACCTATGGAAGCAGGAAAAGGCCGAAATGTTTGGTATTGCTTAGGTTACGTTTTAGCCTCCAATAAAGCGCAGTCGGTTGCCTTACATGACTGTGATATTTTGACCTATGATCGAAGTCTATTAGCCAGATTAATCTATCCTGTGGCTAACCCAAGCTTTAATTACGAGTTTTGTAAGGGTTACTACGCCCGCGTGGCCAATGGAAAGATTCATGGGCGGGTCAGTCGATTATTGGTGACACCGCTCATTCGAGCATTAAAGAAAACATTGGGTTCTAGCGCTTATCTTGAATACATTGATAGCTTTCGGTATCCGTTGGCAGGTGAGTTTTCATTTCGAACCGACGTGATCAATGATATCCGAATTCCTAGTGATTGGGGTTTAGAAATCGGAGTGCTTTCTGAACTGAATCGAAACTACGCCAATAATAGGCTCTGTCAGGCAGATATAGCAGAAACTTACGATCACAAGCATCAAGACCTTTCTCCCGAGGATGCAGAAAAAGGCTTGAGCAAAATGTCGATTGATATATCAAAAGCCTTGTTTAGAAAACTGGCCACTAACGGGGTTGTTTTCAACACGGAAACCTTTCGTTCGATCAAAGCCACCTACTTTAGAATAGCCCTTGATTTTGTCGAAACCTATTACAACGACGCGAAAATGAATGGTCTCGATTTGGATATTCATGCTGAAGAGCAGGCCGTAGAGTTGTTTGCCAAAAATATTTTGATGGCAGGACAAAACTTTCTGAATAATCCCATGGAGAAACCTTTCATTCCTAGTTGGAACCGTGTGGTGAGTGCTGTGCCGAATGTATTCGACAAAATAACCTCTGCTGTAGAAGCAGATATGAAATCCTATCTCTAGTCTGAAGGGAGAGTGAATTTATGGTTCACAGCAGTGGTGAGGCCTTAAAGCTCAAAGTCATTTCTCACTTATCGGTGATTTATCCAGATTTTGATGTGGAAGCGATGGCGAAAGCCATCATTCATGAAATGGGGTTGGATGAAGATTGGGTCAAACCGACCAGTCACGGCAATCGATGGGATGAACGTGATATATGGGTCATAACCTATGGTGACTCGATTAAGAACCCAAATTGTGTGCCATTACATTCACTTTCGCAATTTTTACACCGCTATTTAATCGGCTTAGTGAACGGGGTTCATATTCTGCCATTCTTCCCATATAGCTCTGATGATGGGTTTTCAGTCATTGACTTTTCTCAGGTTAACGAATCGTTAGGCAGTTGGAGTGACATCACTGACATATCAAAAGACTTCCACTTGATGGCAGATTTGGTAGTCAATCATTGCAGTAGTCGGAGCATCTGGTTCGAGAATTTCAAAAAATGTGTCGACCCGGGTAGACATTATTTTGTCTGTGTTGATGATGACTATGATGTTTCAAAAGTCGTTAGGCCACGCACTTCGCCTCTTTTGAGAGAGGTGGAAACACTCGAAGGGAAGAAAAAGGTTTGGTGTACATTTAGTCATGACCAAGTGGATTTGAATTATGAAAATCCAGACTTGTTGATCGAAATGATTCGAACCATAAAATTATATTTGGACTATGGCGTAAGAATATTTCGACTGGATGCAGTGGCATTCTTATGGAAAGAGTCAGGTACCGATTGTATTCATTTAAAGCAAACCCACGAAATGGTAAGGCTATTTCGCACGTTAATCGAGCATCATAGCGATGACGCCATCATTATCACAGAAACGAATGTTCCGAATAATGAGAATTTAAGCTATCTCGGTAACGCTAACGAAGCCCATGCAGTATACAACTTCTCCCTTCCTCCGCTGTTAATTCAGGCCCTGATTAGCGAGTCTTGCCAACACCTGAAGCAATGGTTGAGTTCCATGCCTGCGCTACAGATGGGCACATTTTATTTTAATTTCATTGCGTCCCATGATGGTATTGGACTGAGGCCGGCCGAAGGCTTACTGGCAACGGATGAAATCAGTGCCATGGTGAACTGTATGAAAGAGTTCGGAGGGAGAATTTCGTGGCGCAGCACGGATGAAGGATTAGATAAACCTTATGAGATGAACATTACGCTGTTTGATGCTTTACAGGGAACCCTGAAAGGGCCAGATCGTTGGCAGATTCAACGATTTTTATGTGCCCATGCCATCATGTTAGCGCTTGAAGGTGTACCAGCCATTTATATTCATAGTCTTTTAGGTACGCAAAACTTTTATCAGGGCGTGGAGCATACAAGTCAAAATAGAACCATAAATCGCTATAAGTGGGATGAAGAAGAACTGAATCAACTCCTATCGACTGACAGCCATCATAAAGAGGTGTTTGACGGCATTCGTGAATTGATGGCGATTCGACGAGAGCAATCGTGCTTTCATCCGAATGCAGAGCAGTATCTGCTTCATATATCAGATGAAATTTTTGGTTTCTGGCGTCAAAACATTCAACGTACTGAGCGTGTCTTTTGCTTATTTAATGTATCGAGTCAGCCTCAAACATTGGATATGACGTGTCTAAATTTGCATGCTGATCATCCTTGGCGAGATTTAATCAGCGGGCAGGTGTTTACCGATGTATTTGGGTCAATGCAGTTATCTCCTTATCAAAGCATTTGGCTAAAGAGTTGCCCTAGTTAGGCCCCAAAATTCGATCTCAATACGAACATCACCAGTCCATTTACTCGACTACACTATTTAGATGGGGATGGTTAAGGGTGCAAGGGTGTTGTTATTGGGGCCAGAAACAGCAAAGAAGTGGCTACATGGCCTAGTATGGCTAACTTATATACTTTGCTTTTCTGCAAATGCTTTACAACCAGTGAGCTTCACTGCGTCTATTCATCAAGATACTTCTCGTCAGTTTGATGGTATCGATAACTTTCAGTTCGAACGTTTGGATACCCGAATTTCAACACCGGTTTTAGAAAAACGGCCGAGCGTGGGCACCTGGCTGCTTGGTGCTGATTTTACAGAGTCACGCTTTAATATAACCACCGACACGTCTAGTCAGCGGCGATTTTATAGGATCTCAATCCCAGTGCAGTATTGGCCTAGAAGAGTCGGGCGTTGGCAGCATCGGTGGCATTTTGAGCCTGCTTACTATTCCGATGAGTCTATGGTGGATCAGACTCGTTACGAGTTTGAGTACGCTTGGCAGGCCAAGTATTGGGTAAATAGGAAAGTGGGTTGGATTGCAGGGGTACGTAATGACAGTCGTTTTGGCGGTGCCCAGTTTTATCCTGTCTTTGGCCTGGAAGCACGGCCAAATCGACGGGTGCACCATCATTGGGTATTTCCTGATATCTATAGCAGTTTTAGTGTAGGGCGAAATCGCTGGCGTCTGTTTATGGAGCCGGATGGCGGTAATTGGCGCTACCTTCAAGATGATGGTACGGTGGCATCATTTGCCCTAAATGAGTGGACCGTCGGTGTGGACTGGAGTCGCAGTGTTCACCGCCGTTGGCGGATGAAGCTATCTCTTGGGATGAAAGCCTTGGGCAAGGGCAGTGTTGCGGGGGCGGATGGCACTTTGAGTGATGCTTACTTTCTATCCATTGGCCTAATGAGTAAGACGCAGCTGTCAAGATCGTCTGGAGGCCGATGACGCGCTATGGCACAATGCCTGCCACTGTTTTAGGGGGTTAATATGCCATTTATCAAGCGTCATTGGGAAATACTCGCTTTTTTGATCTTTATGTCCATATGCATCGTATTTTCAGAAATCGATTTATGGGTAACATCGTTGTTTTACGTCGAAGGCGTTGGCTTTCCCGCTAACGACAACCGCTTCGTGCAAATCGTTTACGTTATTTTTAGATACATTCCCGCTTTTCTCATCCCTTTAGCTCTCCTTCTACTGGCAGCCCCTTGGTTCATCAAAGCACTATCGGGTACGCGACAATATACTTCGTTTTTGTTATTGGTGTTGCTCATTGGGCCAGGCCTTATCGTGCACCCCATTTTAAAAGATAACTGGGATCGACCTAGGCCGAGAGATGTGCAGGAGTTCGGTGGCCAGTATGAGTTTCAACCTGCATTTATTCCCGGTGATAATGGCGGTAAGAATAAGAGCTTTGCCAGTGGGCATGGGGCTATGGGCTTCTTTTTTATGGCTTTCGCCTGGGTCTTTCGCAAGCGCCGTTACCTTGTATTAGGCTTGGCCATTGGTGCTGTTGTTAGTGCTGGGCGAATTGTACAAGGGGGGCACTTTATCAGTGACGTGCTGACGGCAGGCTTCATTGTCTATTTTACCTGCCAGATCTTGAGTTATTGGATGTTAGGGCATTGGCGAATCAAAGAATAAGCATCTAAAAATTCGATTATTTAGTTTTATTTTATTGCCTTTTAGTACAGTAAAGTAGATGTATTATCTTCCTAACGATACGAAATCCAACGCTTACGTTAGGGAGACCCCTCATGAAATTACTCCATATCCAATCCGGTATCTTTGGCGACCACTCACAGTCTAATGCACTGTCCAATCAGTTCATCGATGTACTGCGTGAACAAGATAGTCACCTTGAGGTAGTCACACGAGACCTTGTTGCAAGCCCAATCCCACACTTGGATGCTGAAATCATTACGGCATTGTCAACGGCATCTGGTGAACGCAATGAAGTGCAACAGCAGATCGTTGACTTCAGTGATCAACTCATCGAAGAGATCGTGCAAGCGGATGCGATTGTATTAGGCGTGCCGATGTACAACTTTGGTGTCCCCAGTCAGCTGAAAGCATACTTCGATCAAATTGCTCGAGCGGGTGTTACTTTTAAATACACAGAAACCGGACCCGTCGGGCTTTTGGAAGATAAGCCAGTCTATGTATTAGCCGCTCGTGGTGGTTTACATAAAGATCAACCTACGGATTCGCAAACAGGCTTTTTGAAAACTATCTTGGGTTTTGTGGGTTTGCAAAATGTTCAAATCATCTATGCCGAAGGCTTGAATATGGGTGACGCTGCAAAAGCTGAAGCATTGCAACAGGCTGAGCAGGCCATGAAAAAAGCCGTTGCTTAACGGCTATAAAACACTTCAAGGTTAATTTCCTTAGGAAGTAAGGCCCTCTGCAATCGTTAATGATTGTAAGCAAGGGCCTTTCTTTTTACGTACCGTTACATTCGCTCTACACGCAGCCAACAAACCCCGCCTTTTGTAGCATTCAATCACAGCTAACCTGTTAACAGGATCACAAAAAAGAGGGCAGCGTATGTTACAGAATGTTGGCCACTTAGACTGCTACACTCAACATCTCGCTCGTATGGCAGAGCAAACTAACGTGGTGATTGAGTCGGATATTTGTAATGCGCAAGGGGCGGTTATTGTCCCTGCGGGTAGACATTTTGACGCGAGCATGGCGGAGCGTTTAGATGCTCATAAATTACTGAAGCCCATCGATCAATGTATCGCGATCAGTCACAGTTTATGGTCGCAGGAATTATTGCAACTATTTCAAGTGTTTATTGAACGACACGAAGAAGTGGCGGTGTTTCATCACCAATGCAATTTGGATAGTGTGCTGGTGGAAGCCTGTGATTATTATGAAACCTTTCCTTTGCTCGTACAGAAACTCACGGTTTTAAAATCGGCGTTTCCATCTCAGTTCAAAAAATCGTTGTTTTGTGCGTATATGTCTATGGCCATCGCCAACCGCATGGGCGCATCGAGGGTAGATTCGATTAATGTGTTTATCGCTGGATTGGTTCACGATGTCGGTATTTTACATTTGCCGCCCGAGTTGATTCTAGATAAAGGGGAGTATAAACCAGAGCAATGGAAAGCGATGCAGCAGCATACGGTCATTGGCCATGACTTGCTCAAGCAGGTTGATGAGCTGCCGACCGGTATATCAAGAGCGGTATTAGAGCATCACGAACGCTTTGATGGTTCAGGCTATCCCTATTCAAAACGCGGTTCTGAATTGGGCATGATGGGGCAAATTATTGGTATGGCTGACACCTGCTTGGCATTATACAAGCGTGAATTAGCACCTAAAAAATTAGGGTTTGATGCACTGCTTCCTATTTTACAGTTGAACCCTGATATTTATTGTCGTCGCGTTTTTTCTGCGACGGTGGAGTTGATTAGGGACGTTCCTTGGCCACAGAAACGCGTGTACTCAGATGATGAGATGCCAGAAGTGATTAGCCGACTAATGGTGGAAAATGAAGGCATTCAGCATGACTATTGCGTACTTTATGGGTTGGTGACCAGCATTAAGCCTCATCTGCCTGCCGATAAGCGAGCGTATATGTTGACGCGTATGGCGGAGCGAATTCATCAGTGCCTGCTGTCTTCCGGCATTATGCAGAGTGAACATAATGAATGGATGGTGATTAGTTGTGGGGCGCAACAAACTCAAGACTTCCTTGCCATTGAACGCTTAGAAGTCATGTACGGAGAAATTAAATGGCAAATCAGGCAGTTAAAACGCCTACTGTATTTGTTATGGAAGAATCAGCAGTTTAAGCATCAAGCTTTGCATAAACAGGTGCAACAGGGCCTATGGCAGATTGCTAATTATCACAAGCAACACCAACTCGCATCGCTACATTAAGTCAAATGGGGTGCCATGGCCAAGGAAGGCTGACTTTTCCTCTCAGGTTGCTAAAATTGGCGTCTCTTAAGTTTGAGTGATGGACGCCACCATGGCATTGCAATATAAGATTGTTCCTGTAACCGCGTTTGAACAAAACTGCAGCATTTTATGGTGCGATGAGACCATGAAGGCAGCAGTGATAGATCCAGGTGGAGACTTGCCTCGCATTGACTCCGTCATCTCTGAGCTGGGTGTGACCTTAGAGGCCATTTGGCTCACTCATTGCCATATTGACCACGCAGGTGGTACTCATGAACTGGCTTCCAGCAAAAATATTCCTATTGTAGGCCCTCAAAAGGAAGAGCAATTTTGGATTGATATGCTGCCTCAGCAAAGTGCCATGTTTGGTTTTCCCGCCTGTCAAGGGTTCACGCCGGACCGTTGGTTAGAGCAAGGAGATGAAGTGGTTTTAGGTAATCAGACTTTGTCTGTTTTGCACTGCCCGGGGCACACGCCTGGCCACGTCGTGTTTTACAGCGAGCCGAGCAAATTATTGGTGGTGGGCGATGTATTATTTAATGGTGGTATTGGCCGAACGGATTTTCCAAAGGGGGATCACGAGACCCTGATCAATGCCATTCGTGAGCGGCTATTCATCCTACCCGATGACACTCAGTTTATCCCAGGCCATGGACCTATGAGTACCATCGGTCACGAGAAAAGAACCAATCCTTTTGTGAATATGTACGGCTAATCGATCGTTTCTTTAGCCTCATAATAAAATGCCTCCGATGGTTTATTATCCTAATAAACCAAACGGAGGCGAAGGGACTATGATGATCATATTGGAAATTGGGTAACCAATATGACCATTTCATTATGGCTCACCTAGATGCAAAGTTGTGTAAAGCAAAAGTAAAGATTCTGTGCAAACGTTATTGCATCATTTGTTTTGTCACACCATCTAACAATGAACTGTCCACTGGAATGCCTAGACCAGGCTTTGATCGCACAGTATCAATGGTTAGCCAACCTGCAGCACCAAATTGCAAGGGTTCATCCGTAATGTCCACTTTTAGTAAACGAGTCCCAAACGCTCCTTCATGGTAAACGCAATTCCCCAATAGGGCTGCTAAGGTGAGTCCTGCACTGGTTAATATGGACGTTTCACCTACCTGAGCACCCAACTGGTATTTGAGACCGTTTTCGCTGGCTAGTTTAGCTAATTTCAAGCTATTGATGATGCCGCCATTTTTGGAAATACGAAGATTAAACATACTGGCACCATTATGTTCACTCATCCACTTCGCATCTTCAAAGTTACACACGCTCTCGTCCAGTGAGACATCCATCGCGCTATCAAGAAAGGCGGTTAAACGGGGGTAGTCATCTCGATTAGACGCTTTAAGTGGTTGTTCGACGCTGGCAATACCGTAGGGCATAAAGCTGGAAAGCTGTTGCTTGGCTTGCTCTAGTGTCCATGCTTCATTCGCGTCAATTCGAATATTGGCAGTGGGGCCCAGAATATCTCTGGCGAGTTGAATGTTTTTCAAATCCTGTTCTGGATTTGAACCCACTTTTAGTTTAACGGTCGTTATGCCAATATCTTTATATTTTTTTAGGAACTGCTCGACGATCATTGAATTTTCCGCGGATACGATACCACTGTATTGAACCTGATGGGATTTTGGGCCACCAAGCATATCGATAATCGATTGATTAACGGATTTTCCCATGGCGTCTAAAAGCGCAAGCTCGATGGATGCTTTAACACACAGATCATTTTCTGATAACTCTGGAAAGATCTTCTCGAATGTTTCTAGAAATTGAATGAGGCTATCTGCGGTATCAAAGCTCATTTTGTTTATTCTTGGAAACACAATAGAGGTCAGTTTAGTCGATACTGATTCAATGCTCTCGCCTGTCACGTATTCCCGTGGAAGCGCTTCACCGTATCCAGTAATACCATCTTCAGTTTCAACTTCTACCAAAATCGTTTGCACATCAGAACGAGCATGACTGCTGTGTTTAAATGCAATGACAAAAGGAATGTCTAATATTCGTAAGCGGCAGCATTTAATTTTCATAAGTAATGGCTCTTGTGATGTTGGTAGCGCCAGGTATCAAAAAACGATGAATATCCTGAAGCGCTTGATCTCTATCGACCGTAAATGTTAGAAAATGTTTGTGGTCGTCACCACCGGAATAAAACTTGTATATGGCCCCGGTGGGCGCACTCTTAATGGCTTCAACAATTCTGTCATTATCCATCATTGAATCACCATTCACCATTAAATAGAAGCGCTTGATTCCGTTTAAGGCCTGAGTATCACGTTCTACGTCTTCATCCATCTTTCGTGTTTGTAGAGCCATTTCTCGGGTCATGGTTCGATTTGATAAAGGATCATTCTTAATCTTTTGACTCCAGTTAGCCATGCTTGTAAACCAGCTGGCCCCGTTGTCACCATTAATATTGGTAACAGGTGAAGGAAACGAATCAGAATTATAGCCAGCGATAAGATCAAACTTAGAAAATGGGAGTGGCATGCTCGTGTTATTTCGATAAAGCCCGGGTGTGGTGAAGATGCTGCTCGTCACGCGCGTTGCATTTTCTGTGTTTTGCAAGAAACGGCTGACAATCTTCGCCGCATAGGAGTTTCCCCATAGGTGTATTTTTGATGTGGCGTCCTCTTCCTCAACAATATCTAACATTTTGTTAATGGTATCTAAATGTAGCGCGTAACTAGCAGCATGACTGCGCTTCGGCTCCAAGGTAACACCAGGCAAAAATGTGAAAATGTCTTCTAATCCAAATGGCCAGCCATTTTGGGCAAGCGCACTTTGACTGGTACCGGACCCTGCTCGATCGAAGGCATATAGGGTGTACCCCATTTTCCTAAGAATTTCGGCTGTAGAGTAAAACCATCCTCTATGGCTTTGTAGGCCATGAAGATAAACAATGGTGTGACCGTTGCCATGATCTGGTAGCCAGCGAGTATAATCTATTTGATATTGAATTTCTTTGCTGTACTTGTCAGACAAATAGTGATCTTTTACCAAAAAGTGGAAATGCTTCCCCATCTTTAAATCTTCATCGAATGGTGTATCTGTGTACCCGTTAGCAAAGTTACAGATAAGTACCAAGAAGGAAAACAGCATGGTACTTTTAAGCATCCTGTTTTACCTCGTCGAGAATCACACTGTCTAGTACGGTTAGTGCATCTAAGAAATCATACTCTTGTACAAGGGGGGTGATTTTGAACTGAGCCTCACGAACACCGTTTTTAATTCGCCATCCCTTGTAGGCTTCGAATGATTTAGGTGCCAAACGGAATAGAGCGATGGGCCGTAATCGTAGTGACTTACGTTTAACGGCATATTCGATGTTAATGTTGCATAGCTCGCTCTCTAGGGTTTGAATAAATTTATCCTGATCAATTTCACTGAGATCTTCCTGAGAGAATTCGCAATAAAAATCGTATCGTGTTTTTTTGCTGTTGGCTTGGCAAATAAAGAAGTTAGTTGTGATACCCGTTTGGGATTCTACTTTTTCTACCGAGGCGAGTAATTGTTGTTCATACAGCTTTTCCCCAGTGAGATTAGTGACGCCTTTGCCTTTTTGAATGAATATGATTTTCGGGGTGTTATAGCGGTATCCAGTGACTTCAATGATGTCGTTGATGTTGTATCTATACAGGCCTGATTTAGTGGTAAAGAAAATGTAATATCGTTCACCCACTGTAAGTTCATCAGCCAAATAGAATTTGGGCTTTGGATGATCAATATCGGATGCTTTAACAAACTCGAAGAAATTTTCGCCAATGGTCAGAACCCCGGATGGATCATGATTGTGCAGTGGAATACTGCCTCTGATTTCTGACGCAAGGTAGCCAAGATCTCGGATGTTGACTTCTCCATACCATGATCTAAGTTCTCTTAAGAAAACGCCGGAATTGCCACCCGTCCAACAGGTAATGAGATTTAGATGATCAAAGTAGTGACGAGGACGCAGTTTGTTTTCAGGGTCTTTGTAGATACATAGCCTTAATTGGTCTGCCCTTTGTGGTGCGGGATTGAGCCTTGCGTTTACCTCGTCACGTATGTCTTGAGGCAGATTGACGGAAGAATCAAGACAACCGCGCTCGGTATCATCGATGAGGCGATCCTTCCATTCATTGCCTTGCTTTGCCAATAGACTTAATGTGGATGGGTTCGCGGTGGAAAGCATGGTCACATCGCTATTAATGCCCAATAACAGAATGCAGTAATTTCTAGCCTCGTAATCATCTAGCGTCAATACGCCATAAGGAATGGTGTACTTGTCCTTAACCACCTTGTTCATACTGAGTATGAGTTGACCGGATGTAGAGCCAAATACGGTGCCATCAGGGGTCTGACCTTCCTCGGCAGGAGATACGATGGTGAGGATGGTGCCATCGTAGGCTTCTGGACACTCTTGATAAATACTATGGGTAAAGATACGAGAAATGTTTTGATGCGACTCTAATTGAGCTCGTTTAGTAATGGGGATAAATTTCGGACTGCCGGTCGTACCGCTGGTTGTTGCGTAGGATATGGGCGAGCCCTTAACAATAATATTGGGCTCACCATTAGTCTGCCGAGTGACGTAATCTTCTAAAGAATCATAGGTGTTAACCGGTACGTAGAACTGAAAATCATCGATCGATTTGATGTTTTCGAAATTATGTTTCTTTCCAAACTCAGTATCCTTGTTTTCTTCCAAAATATCCTTTAACAGCAATAATTGTCGTTCACGACAATATTGTGTTTTGAATTGAAAACGTGTCGACAATCGAGATCCTGTTGTGTCGAGTCCAAGACGAAAAACGCTCTGGCTAAATCGTCTCGGCTTCTTTTTGCCTATCAAGGCTAGTCCCCATGATTGTGCGTGCAATAGAATTTCATGAACGAGAATGAAACAAATGCGGTGAAAAATTTTAAGGCCAGTCAGTACTTTGTTGCAGAAATTTTTGCAAAAGTAGCTAGGGGAAATTCGAGCGCATTTCATTGTCGTCTTTTTTGTTTCGAACGCGCGCGCCTTGCTAGATACGCTTTCCATGGTCGGTTGTTTCCTGTCGTCGTTTTTGCTGCGTGCAGTAATTGTGTGTTACGGGCATTTAGACTGTGGCATTATGATTGGAATAAAAGGTGGCCACATCACCATCAAATGGTCGTTTTTATCAGTTAATTTGAAAGAAAAAGCGATCACTTGTTCGCTGAAATTTATTCAAGAGTGTGATCTAGGTCAACGTCTTGAGGCGAACTAAAAAAGAGTTAACACTCTAAATATCTGTAAATTTGTTTAATAAATGGACTATTAGTGCCTCATGGTCATCTTTAAGTATTAGATAGATGATATAAGTGAGGTTTTAATTGAAACAAACGTACATTAAAAAAATACAAGTGTTTACTTGGTTGAATGGTTTGCAGGAGGTGTTTATGACCAATCACTCTATTTCTATGAATCTTTTGCTTCATGAATATTTGCTCGAGGCGAGCTCCCGTGAATCCGAACTTTTAAGGCAGCTCAGAAAAGAAACCGCGAGGGACCCGATGGCTCGTATGCAGATTGCACCGGAGCAGGGTCAATTTATGGGGCTGTTGGTGACGCTCATGGGGGCAAGAAATATTGTTGAAGTGGGAACATTTACGGGGTACAGCTCTATTTGCATGGCGCAGAATATCGTTCGTCCAGGTAGAGTAGTGTGTTGTGATGTGAGCAAAGAATGGACGGACATGGCTCAACGTTACTGGCGATTAGCCGGTGTGGACGATGTGTGTGAATTGCACTTACAACCGGCGCTAGATACCTTGCACATGCTAAAAACGTCAAGACAGGTATTCGATATGGCATTCATTGATGCCGATAAGGCAAATTACGATCAGTATTTTGAAGCCTGCATGAGTATTGTCCGTAAAGGTGGTTTGATTTTAATTGATAATACCTTGTGGGGCGGACGAGTGGCGGACCCAAAGGTACGCGACGAAGATACCGTGGCGATTAGAAAGTTGAATGAAAAATTAAAGCAGGACTCGAGGGTACAGATCAGTCAGTTACCCTTGGCGGACGGACTAACATTGTGTTTACGACGTTAGTTCATCCATTTTAATTAAACGACATTGGGCGTTTTGATATACCTCGTACATTAAATGTGACCTGTTGGCGCAAAAACTCATTAAAGTCGTATTCAATGTTATCGAAAAAACCGTCAATCAAAAGCGAGGCGATACCATGAACCGTTGTCCAACAGCTTTTAGCTAAAACCTCAGGGTCCATATCCACAAGAAAGCCTGAATCTACGCCTTCTTTTACTTGGTCTAGTATGCAGGCGAATGCCGTATGACTCGCATCCATTAGTTCTTGATAATCTCGTCGATTTTCTATGCTACTGCCAAACATTAATTTGTATTGCTCTGGGTGCTCCTTTGCAAATTGAACGTAGCCGATGCCAATTTCAATGAGATTTTCTTCGGAGTACGGTTGAGTGCGAATTTTCGTCTTGCGTGCAGCCAGTGTGTAAAACCCCTCGGCTGCCAATTTGACGAGCAAATCTGTTTTGTCTTTAAAGTGACGATAGGGAGCGGTTTGAGATATACCGACATCTCGGGCAATCGCCCGTAGGCTCAAGCGCTCAACGCCGTGTTCGCGGATAGATTTTAATGCGGCCTCCATAAGCGCTCGTGGTACATCGCCATGGTGATATTTTTTATTTTGACTCATGCTGCCTCATGGATATTGTTGACAGTGTAAACATATAAAACTAGGATGTTTTCAGTGTCAACATAATGCACCAAATTCTAATTGATTTAAATGGCCATAAGGGACTCAGTTCCCAGTGACGGTGCTCGAGGAGCCAAGCTATGCTGTTAACGTTTGCTGTGCGTCAGATTAAAAATTTACATAAAAAACAAATGCTTAGGGTGTCTAAGGGGCATCTTTCTCATGTTTCGAAGGGATTGGCGGTTACCCTGTTATTGCTGGCCACAGAAGGATATGCCGTTACAGAGGTTCCGACGCCGGTTTTGGTGGGGCAGGTGCAAATGGAGTCCATTGCCCCTGTAGTGGTGGCCAGTGGCTCGGTGAAGCCCATTTCAGAGCAATCTCTGGCATTTAAAGTGGGTGGCATTGTCCATCAAGTCAGGGTAAAGCAAGGGCAAGTCGTCAAGAAAGGGCAGGTACTTGCTTCTTTGCTATTGGAAGAAATTGATGCCAACGTCAGCAAGGCCGAGGCGGTGCTCGCCGATGCCAAGCGCGAGTTGGTGCGGATTCAAGCCCTAAGTGGTAAAAGTATGGCCTCTGAGCAGCGTCAGCGACAGGCGGAGACGGCTTTACAAGTCGCTGAGGCGGATCTCAAAATTGCTCGATTTAATCAGAAATACGCCTTAATCAAGGCGCCTGCCAACGGACGTATTCTTTCTCGCGTTATTGAACCTAATGAGTTGGTGCAGCCAGGACAGCCAGCTTTTGTCTTTGCAGATGAAAATAAAGGCTGGAGTGTGAGGCTATCAGTATCTGACGTGGACGTGGTGAAGTTAGCCATTGGAGATGCCACCGAAATTCACCTTGATGCCTACCCAGATAGACACTTTAGCGGAGAGATTTATGAAATTTCTGGTAGAGCGGATCCAAGTTCCCAAACGTTTAGTGTTGACGTTCTGTTCACCGACAAGAGCGCGCCTGTTCTTTATTCTGGGTTGATTGCACACACACGCATTCAATCAAGCGCCGCTCGCACTCTGGCTAAAATTCCATTGACGGCTTTAATTCACGGTGATGGCCGAGAAGGGCGTTTGTACGTACTTACATCACCAGAAAAACATGAACTAAGAAAGGTGAAAATTGCCTACTTGCAGCAAGGCTTTGCATTGGTTTCAGAAGGGCTCGAGCAAAACGAATGGTTCATTTCTGAAGGTGGTGCCTTTATCGTCGAGGGAAATTCGATTCAGATTCAGAATGCCTCGGCACTGTCTGTGGGTGGTTTTGACGCACTAACAGCACCGAATTCGGCCATGGAGTAGGGCGAAATGAATTTACCCGTTTTAGCCATTCGTAATCATCAGTTAACCTGGCTTGTAAGCAGCTTATTGATTTTGCTTGGTTTGGTCTCGTACTTCACCATGCCTCGAGCTGAAGACCCGCAGTTGGACTTCCCGATGAGCAACATCATCGTGGTAAATCCTGGTACCACAGCTGCAGATATTGAATCACTCATTGTTGATCCCATTGAAAGTGCGCTTAATGAATTAGAAGACGTACAAGAAATTAAATCGAACATCGAAGACGGTTTGGCAAAAGTACATATTGAGTTTTTATATGGCAGCGATGCTGATGAGAAATTTGATGATGTGCAAAAAGCGGTAAACAGTATTCGAGATAGCCTTCCGCAAGGTATTGTTAAGTTAGAGATTAGTAAAATTTCTCCGAATGAAGTCGGCATATTGCAATGGGTTTTAACTTCCGATGTGTCAGATCATTCTGAACTGCGAAGGCTCGGGGAAAAACTCGAAAATCGTATCGAGCGTGTAGCAGGCGTAAAACGAGTTGATATAGAGGCCTTGTCTCAATTGGAGGTTCAAATTCAATTGAACCCTTCAAAATTGCATGGATTGGGTTTAAGCCTTGAACAAGTTCAGCAAGCCATTAACACGGCGTCGCTGAATATACCTGGAGGACATGTTCAAGGTGGAGGTCGCCGATTTAGTGTTGTGACCAGTGGTGATTTTGAAAGTTTAGAACAAATTGAAAACACGATTATTTCATCGGTGAATGGTCAGCCCATTTATCTTAAGAGTATTGCTGAAGTTGCATTTAAAGAGGGTCTTCCCAGTTATCGCGCTTTCTATAATGGCAAGGCCTCCATTATTTTGTCAGTTGTGCAACGCAAAGGCAGCAATATTTTTAACGTGTCCGATGCGGTAAAAGGTGTGGTTGCTGAGTTTAAAGCCTCGCTACCTTCCTATATGAAAGTGAGCGCCATTGTGGATCAAAGCATCAGCGTTGACGAGCGTGTCTCAGGCTTCTTCGCTAATTTACTGCAAGGTTTGTTGCTAGTGGCCATTGCAACCATCGCCGTGTTAGGTGCGAGAGCGAGCCTGATTGTGGTGACGGCAATACCTGTATCGATCTTTATCGCTATCGGTTGGTTGGATTTATCTGGTTTTGCGCTACAGCAAATGTCTATCGTGGGTTTAGTCATCGCCTTGGGCCTGCTGGTGGATAATGCGATTGTGGTGGTGGAAAACGTCATCCGGCATCGCCGTAATGGTCTTAGCAGAATTGAAGCTGCAGAGCGAGGCTCGAAAGAAGTGGGAATGGCTATTTTGAGTGGCACCCTAACCACGGTACTGTCTTTTGTGCCCATGCTGTTAATGCAAAACGGTTCGGGGCAGTTCATTCGATCTATGCCTGTGACCGTCGTATTGACCTTGGTGGCCTCTCTTGTGGTGGCTTTAACGCTTACGCCACTGCTGTCCAGTTTGTTAAAAAAATCACTGAATAAAGATACCCGAGTGCAGCAGTGGCTGAACCAACTGGCGGACGGTCGTTACCAGCAAGTTTTAAATTTCGCGTTAGATTATCCTAAACGTGTGATGTTGGGTGCGGTGATGGTGTTTACGTTGGCTTTAGGTTTGTTCCCGTTAATTGGGGTGAGTTTGTTCCCGAAAGCGGAGAAGCCCATGATTTTGGTCAATGTGGACTTACCTCAAGGAACGGCGTTTCAGAAAACCCAAAATGCCGCATTTGAAATAGAGCGAGTTGTGCGACAGGAAGCGCTTGTTGAAGATGTGATGGTCAATGTGGGTCGCGGAAACCCCCGTGTTTATTACAACGTAAGCCCTGATCGTCAAACCCCTCATTTTGCGCAACTAATGGTTAAGCTTAGCAATGGTAATTTAGCCGTGGTGGAGCCATTTATTGAGTCCTTGCGCGAAAAGCTCAGTGTTTATCCTGGGGTCAAAGTGTCCATTAAGGAGTTTAACCAAGGCCCACCGTCGGAAGCGCCCATTGAATATCGAGTGATGGGGGAAAACTGGGATGCCATTCAGCAGGGTGCTAAAACGGTAGAAACACTTATGCGTAGAACCGATGGCACGATTAATGTCGAAAACGCCATCGGCGAGCATAAGGTCGATTTAAAACTTGAGATTAATCGAGACAAGGCCTCCATGTTGGGCTTGCCGATTAATCAAATCGATCAAAACGTTAGGGCTGCATTGGTGGGCTTGCCCATGGGCACCTATAAAGATGAAGCGGGTGACGAGTTCACCATCGTGTTGAAAAATGCACAGTCCGAAGAGCCTGAGCTGCAGGCGTTTGATACCTTAATGTTGAAAGGGCCTACGGGGGCAATGATTCCATTAAGCCAAGTAGCAAGCCTACAGCTGGAAACAAACATGCCCAGCTTTCAACATCACAATCTTATGAGAACGGCAAGGGTGACGTCTGACATTCGTCCGGGGTTCAACACGGCAAAGGTAAACGAAAACATATTGGCTCAGATTGAGTCGACTGACTTCCCGGCAGGTGTGTATGTTACTGTGGGCGGAGAAGAAGAAAGTCGAGAGGAAAGTTTCGGCGGTATGGCAAAGGCGCTCATCATTGCCATGCTGGGAATTTTCTCGGTATTGGTGATGCAGTTTAAATCGTTTAAACAGCCGTTAATTGTGTTTAGTGCTATTCCATTTGCAGTGACGGGCGCGTTCTTCGCTTTATTTATTACCGGTTATACGTTTTCTTTCACCGCTTTTGTGGGGCTGACATCGTTGGTGGGGATCGTTGTCAATAACGCGATTATTCTCATTGACTATGCGAATCAGCGTCGGCAAGCAGGTGTCAGTATTCAGCAAGCAATTACCGATGCTGCAAAAACCCGAATGACGCCAATACTGCTAACGACTGCTACGACCATTGTGGGCTTATTGCCCCTAACACTGAGTGGTTCAAGTATGTGGTCACCCATGGGGTGGGCGATCATTGGTGGGTTGTTAATGTCGACGTTGATTAGCTTAATTTTGGTGCCTGTTTTGTATACTTGGTTTACGCAAGAATCTAAACTTCAAGGGGTGCCAAGTGAAGAATCATTATCGACGTTATGACGGACCTCTCTGAATATGAAAAAATGCTGGCGAGTGAGCTCTATTTAGGCGCTCACCCGCAGCTGATACAAAAACGAGAAGCGGCTAGATTGGCATGTGCTCGATATCAAAGCCACCCATCCAAAGGCAATTTAAAACACATCACCCGGTTGTTCCATAGCTTTGAAGGTGGGCATATTGAACCTGGGTTTCAGTGCGATTATGGATTGCATATTCGAACAGGAAAGCAGTTTTTTGCCAATTTCAATTGTATACTACTAGACAGTGCCGAGATCTTCATCGGCGATCATGTCATGTTCGGCCCCGATGTTCACGTGTATACCGTGGATCATCCTCGCGACCCAGTCGAGCGAGCAAAAGGCCTTTGCATGGCTCGCCCCGTCAAGATAGGGTCTAACGTCTGGGTTGGTGGAGGATGCAGAATATTGCCCGGCGTTGAAATCGGCGATGGCGTGATTGTCCCGGCAAATACGGTAGTTAAAGAGTCACTACCAGAGGGCTTTCGATTTTAGCTGGTTCCATTAACAAAAAGAAAAGCCGCCCCAAACAAGTCATGCTTTGCTATACTCAGCCCTTTAGATCGATACCTGTGCAACGTGAGTGAGCCCTGTGGAAGAAGTTCAAGAGATTTCCGTTACGAATAATCAAAAGAAAGCCATCGAAAAGGCGCTTAAACGCCGAAAGTCTGCCTTCATGGTGGATGATAATGGTGACTTGATCGTAGAAGTGGAAGCGTATGAAGACTTCATGGATGAGTTCGATAAGGCTCCGATCGAAGATTTGTTAGGGGATGACGTTTTAGACTACAGCCAAGAATTTTGGATATTCATCTCTTAACAGCATACCAGCCTGGTTAAATAGAAGAGCCCGACGCTAAATCGCATCGGGCTTTTTTTGGTCCATGGTAAACGAGAGCAGGGGCTGAACCAGTTGAAACAAAATCGTCATGGCCAGCAAAGTGGAAATCATATCCAACCATGTGTGATAACCCTGAAAGTCCATAAGAATGAAATACATGAGCAAACTCATTAGGCCTGTGGCTGCCAGTCGTTTGTTACTGTCTTTCCAGTGCCAGATGAGCGCATATGCCAGAGCGGTATGGGTGCTGAAGTCACTATTAAACGCTGGCCACAATGAAAAAACTTGGTCTAACCACATACTGATATAAACCAATGGGATTGTGGTGATCAGTGACATGATTCCCAGTTGCAGTTTAAGCCAATATTTAGATCTGAAAAAATGCCCCATTAGCCCTAAATTGATGAATATCAAAATCGGAGTGTAGGCGTCGGCAATAAAGTCCCACTGTTCGTATGTCATGGTACTCGTCACTCTTGGATAAACGGGTGCAATTCTAAAAGGCTTTGGTTACTCTTTCATCCTTCGCATAACGAAAAATGATGTATATGGAATCTTCTCTGCACATTAAACGCACAGCTTATGGGTGGGTCGGTTCGTTTTCTGCCATGGCCAGTCCCTGCGAGATTTTGGTTGAATGCGATGTTAACGATGGTCAACTCGAATCAACCGTTGCGAGCATGCTTCAGCATGTGATGAATGAGGCGAAGCGGATCGAACACAAGTTCAGCCGCTACCGAACGGACAACTTGGTATACAAGATTAACCACAGTGATGGGCAGCCTCAAAAAGTGGATGAGGAAACCGCTCGATTACTTGATTTTGCATTCCAGTGTTACGAACTGAGTGATGGGTTGTTCGATATCACTTCTGGGGTGCTCAGAGAGGTGTGGACCTTTGATGGCACTGATCGTGTGCCCAGTGAGCAAGATGTTTCTGTCGTTCTACCTAGAGTGGGGTTGGAGAAAACCCAATGGGATGGGACTTTTTTCACCTTGCCTAAAGGCATGGAGGTGGATTTTGGTGGCATGGGCAAAGAATACGCCGTAGATAAATGCCTGCAGTTAGCGTCAAGCTTTGGATCTTGGCCTGTGTTGGTTAATTTCGGTGGCGATTTAGCGTGTAATGGTCCTAGAGCCAATGATCTTGCTTGGCAGGTGGGCATTGAATCAGTAGGTGGCGGCGACCCTGCCATGCTGACGCTAAAACGCGGTGCTATGGCCACGAGTGGTGATGCTCGTCGTTTTCTCGTCAAAGAGGGCGTTAGATACAGTCATATCTTAAACCCGAAAACGGGGCAAAGTCTCGTTGGGGCCCCTCGCTCGGTGACGGTCGCTGCACCTTCCTGCATTCAGGCGGGCATGATGTCGACCCTTGCCCTTCTGCAAGGGGCGGAGGCAGAGGCTTTTTTACAGGCGCAGGAGATCCCTTATTGGCTTCAGCCATAAATCTTGCCCTGCATCATTCTTTTATCTCTTAAACGGTTGACCTGTGTGTAACACACAGCTTTATAGTGTAACCTGAAGTCAGTCATTCTTCTGGTGGAGGCACTCGTGCTCACGGTCAGTCAACTCGCTACCCGTTTTAATATCAGCCCGGATACTGTGCGGCACTATGTTCGCAGTGAGCTACTGGTACCGACAAAAGATGCGGTCAACGGGTACAAACGGTTTGATCGTGAAGACCAAAAACGTTTGGGCTTTATTCTTCAGGCTAAGTCGCTGGGTTTTTCTTTAGGGGATATCAAGTCGATTTTGGGCCAAGCCGAGAAAGGGCAATCACCTTGCCCCCAAGTACGTGAAATGATGGAGCAGCGAATGAAGGAAACCGAAGAAAAAATTGCGGCGATGCAGGCGACTTTGGATCAAATGAAGTTAGCCATGCAAACTTGGCAGGCTCAACCGGACTGTTTACCGACTGGCGATCATATTTGTCATTTAATCGAAGGTTTTTCAGAAGGAGGTTGTTGCGATGAGTGACTGCCATTCTCACGACGATAAAAAGCAGGAAACCAAAAGCAGCTGCTGTTCAAGTAAGGCCGAAGCAAAGCCAGTGCAAAGTTCGTGTCACTCTGAAGAGGTGGCGGCTGAGACCAGTTGTTGCGCCAGTAAGGCAAAACCTGCAGCAACGTCTTGTTGCGGGACGGAATCACGGGTCGATAGCTGTGCGGTCGAAGACGCGGGATGTTGCGGTGAGACCAAGTCCAGTATCGACTGGATTATGTGGGGCTCGATCATTTTTGTGGCTGTGATGTACGCATTGTACCTAGTGATGGGTCATAGCGAAGGGGATATAACCCACGACGGCTCGATGCCGAATTGGCTTGTAACCATGAGTCATACCTCATTCGAGATGCTTAACGCCATGTGGTGGGGCGTGCTACTGGGTGTGTTCCTGGTGGGCTGGTTAAATCGAATTCCCCGTGAAGTGGTCATTGCTGCGTTAGGTAAAGGGCACACCAAACGAGGCCTGTTCAGAGCCACCTTAGCGGGTCTCATGTTGGATCTTTGTAATCATGGCATCTTAATGGTGGCCATGAAATTATACGAACGGGGTGCAAGCCTTGGACAGGTGATGGCGTTCTTAATTGCTAGCCCTTGGAACTCTTTTACGTTAACGCTCATTTTGTTTGGCCTTATCGGCGTAAAATGGACACTGGCCTTCATCGTATTTTCCATGCTGATTGCATGGATCAGTGGCTGGATTTTCGACAAATTAGAAATCACTGGCAAGCTGCCCATGAATCCCTATAAAGAAGATTTGCCTGACGACTACCGACTGTGGCCTGCTCTGGGTGAGTTAGCGAAAAACGCAGACTACAGTGCAAAAGCCACTACGGCCATGATTTGGGATGGTGTGAAGGGTGCTCGTATGGTGATTCGTTGGATCATGTTTGGTGTGGTATTGGTGGCCTTTTTACGAGCCTTCGTACCGTTAGATATTTTCGAGACATGGTTTGGTGCAACCATCGGTGGATTATTTCTCACCCTTGTGGCTGCTACCGTGATTGAGGTGTGCTCAGAGGGTTCTACGCCCATCGCCGCCGATTTGGTGAATCGAGCCGCCGCGCCAGGCAATGGTTTTACTTTCCTCATGGCGGGTGCGGCCACCGACTACACCGAAATTATGTCCATAAAGGACACCATGAAAAGTTGGAAGATCGCTTTATTCTTACCCCTGATCACAGTACCTCAGGTTCTGTTTATTGGCTGGGTCATGAATATGAGTTGATCGTTGGGGAAGAGTGGAAGAAGAATCCAAAGTTGATTCGCGCTTTTATTCAAAAAATTTAAGGGGCCTAAGGGCCCCCTTTCTGCGTTTAGAGATAATGGCCGATGATTAGAACGGATGTCATGATCACGACTAGGCCATTGGTGGATAGACCGAGTTGGCGAAACATTAGTCGCTCCTTAACTTGGCTTACTCCGTAGGCGTGCAGTAAACGTCCCACGAATAATGCGATGCCCAGCCCGTGAATCCACTTAGTGCTCACTCCGATGGATTCGGCTGCAAAGATGAGGATCAGTGTCAAAGGAACATACTCGGCAAAATTGCCATGTACGCGGATGGCGCGACGTAGGGCTTTGTCACCCCCATCACCTATGGCCACACGCACCGTTTGTCGCAAACGAATGACACGCAGGCTTAATAGAGCAAACATGAAAGAAAAAACGGCAATGTAAAGCGGAGAGATCATAGGTTAATCCTGATTTATATTTAGGTCGAAAAATATATTCTATTGATAACTTGGCTACAAACTGCAAATAATAGCCTTTTGGAAAAGAATAAGTTTTTTATCGATGCACTATCGTAAAACCCCTCCCATTCAGTATTTGCCTGTTTTCGAAGCGGCTGCACGCCATTTAAGCTTTAAGCTGGCAGCCGAAGAACTGTGTGTCACGGCGCCGGCAGTGGGGCAGCAGGTAAAGGCCTTTGAAGCCTGGCTAGGCAAGCCCCTGTTTTACCGGCACACGCGTCGCCTGAGCCTGACGAGAGAGGGGGATTATTATTTTCAGTTGGCCAGTGACATCCTTCATCGCCACCAACAGGGGTACGTGCAATTCAAGCGGCAATTTGATGATAGGGTGTTTCATCTGAGCGCCTCACTGTTTGTGGCGCAAGAAGTGATCATGCCCAATTACCTGCAATTTTCTCAATATGTGCCTAATACAGAACTGCGTTTAGATGCTCGGGTGTCCTACGTGGACTTTGGGCTTAATCAGCTGAATGCTGCGGTGCGTTTTGGCGAAGGGGACTGGCCGGATCTGGATGCGAAACTGCTGGCCACGGGTCGTGTGTCTCCCGTTTGCAGTGAGCGCTATCTGGCTGAGCACCCAGATATGTCGCTGGAAACCCTTTATAAGAACCGGCTGCTGTATTCTTTGCCAGACATGGATGAATGGGGGCCGTACTTTTGGAAATCGGATCAAACCCCTGAGCATGAACCTGTGTTATGTGATTCGTACCTTGCCGCCATAAAACTGGCCTGTGAAGGGGTAGGTGTCACCCTGGGTATCTTTCCCACCTTGAATAAGTGGATGGACAAGAACGGTTTGGTTAAGCCCTTTGATATCGAGGTGAATCTAAATCGAGCCTTTTGGTTTGTATACCCAAAAGGCAGTGATGACCCGAGGTTAGAGCAGACCTATCAATGGTTAAAGGGTGTGTTTGACTCCTTAGAAGCTTAGTCAGCGCCACAAATAATGACTGGCGGAAATACTGCCAAGGGTAAATTCTGCGCGCGCATCCACGGGGCGCTGCATCGCCGCTGCCACCACGGTTAACGGCAGTAAATGCTCTTCTCTTGGGTGGCAAAAGCGAGCACCAGGGGCCGCTTCCCAATCTTGCCATTGGGATCGTGAGAAGGGTTGAGATAGGGTCGCGGAAATCCACTGTTCAAACTCAAGGTTGCTTTTTGCTTCTTCCGTCGACAACGGGTTGAAGAAGCCTCGCATGTTGTGAAACGAAAAACCGGAACCCACAAGCAGAGTGTTGTCAGTCACCACGCCCGTTAACGCCTCACCAAGTGACATATGGGTTTCGGCGTCGAGCGATGGGTGCAATGACACCTGAACGATCGGAATGTTGGCTTCAGGAAACAACAGCATAAGGGGCACAAAGACACCGTGATCCCAGTCGCGCTTTTCGTCTAACCGAGCGGCTAAGCCTCCAGATTGCAACGCATGTTGGACTTTTTGCGCTAATTTTTGGTGACCGGGCGCTGGGTAACTAAATTGGTAGCTGGCGGATGGAAACCCGTAGTAATCATACAATAGCCCTGGGTGAGCTTGATGGGTGATGGAGATGGGGTCGGCTTCCCAGTGGGCGCTGACAATGATGATCGCGTCGGGCTGCTTAATTTGGGTGCCTAGATCTTTCAGTGTGCTCACCATTTGATCATGGCTGGGGTCTAGTAGCAGCGGCATTGGGCCGCCCCCGTGGGAAATAAATAATGCTTGGCCTAAATTGCTCATAAATAAACGACAGTTAATGAATGAGAAATGGCCGATGACCCAATAGATCGTGCCTTTCCCATGGGTTAATTGAGTATGTTAGCTTGCATGAAGCAGATAGAGGTATCCATTTCAATTTTGGATACAAACGATCAAATTTTCCCGATCTTAACATTCAACCCATTGGCTTAGTCTTTGCTAATAAAAAACAAAGACATAATGAGGGAAGCAAAGCCGATGGCCTTAACCGAAGCACAAAAGGATCTCGTTCAAACCAGCTTTAAATTGGTTGAACCCATTGCCGATACGGCAGCGGACATATTTTACACTCAACTGTTTTTGCGCTTGCCCGAGGTAAAACCGCTATTTAAGTCCGACTTGACTCAGCAAGGTAAGAAGCTCATGGGGACGTTATCGGTGGCAGTCAACAGCTTAGACAAACTGGACGCTCTCGTCCCCGTTTTACAAAATTTAGCGATTAAGCACATTGACTATGGTGTAAAGCAAGAACATTACCCTCCCGTAGGTGAGGCTCTACTGGCCACTTTGGAGATCGGATTAGGCGAGCACTTAACGGAGGAAACGAAACAGGCATGGGCGGATACCTATGGTTTAATTCAATCCGTCATGTGTGAGGCGGCTTACGCAGAAACCGCATAACCTATTCAGCGGGGCCGCGAAGGAGACCTTTCTAACTTAGAAAGGTCTTGGTCCATCGTGAAAGATTTTTTAGCGTTTATTCACTGACGTTGTCTTGCGTTTTGGTGTCAAAGTCACTGGCGCTGTGTCGTTCGATCAGTTGACCTTCTTTGGGCCCCCAAGACCGGTTCACCATCTGGCCGCGTTTAACGGCAGGGCGCTCAGCAATTTGTTCTGTCCAGCGTAATACATTTTTATAGGTGTGGGCTTCTAGAAACTCAGCTGCACTGTACACTTCGTTTTTCACCAATGCGCCATACCAAGGCCAAATGGCCATGTCTGCGATGGTGTATTCGTCACCTGCCATGTATTCATTGTTCGCAAGGTGCTTGTCCAGCACGTCGAGCTGACGCTTAATTTCCATTGTGTAGCGATCGATGGGGTATTGGAATTTTTCAGGGGCGTACGCATAAAAATGACCAAAGCCACCGCCGAGAATAGGGGCGCTCCCCATCTGCCAGAATAGCCATGAGAGGCACTCGGTTTTCTTGGAGGCCTCTGTCGGTAGAAATTGTCCAAATTTTTCAGCCAAATAGAGCAAAATTGAACCAGATTCAAAGACACGTGTAGGCGGTGTTGTGGAGTAGTCCATCATGGCGGGAATTTTGGAGTTCGGGTTGGCGGCCACAAAGCCAGAAGAGAACTGTTCGCCTTCCATGATGTTGACAATAAACGCATCGTAATCGGCTTCCTTAATGCCCAGCTCATATAGCTCTTCTAATAATATCGTGACTTTAACGCCGTTGGGCGTCGCTAAAGAATACAGCTGTAAGGCATGTTCACCTTTAGGTAAGGGTTTTTCATGGGTCGCGCCAGAAAAGGGGCGGTTAATGTTAGCGAATTTTCCGCCATTTCCGGGTTCCCATTTCCAAACGTCTGGCGGCGTGTAGTCAGAGTGAGACATAAGCGAATCCTTAGGTTTTGAATACCGTATTAGAGGAGTCAGTGTAAACCAGTTATCTAATGAATTTGAGAGCTAAAGGTCGGTGAATAATTCTGTTGCGACAGTGAGGTTAATGTTGGCGGAACAACATACACGTATTGCGACCCTCATGCTTCGCTTGATAAAGGGCTTGATCGGCCTGCTCAAGAATGTCATCTAATGGTGTATGAATATCGAGATCGGTAATACCGATGGATAGTGTGATGGGGACGGCTTGTTGTGCGAAAGCTGTTTGAACATGTTCGCGTAAATGGTTGGCGAGCGTCAGGGCAGAATCAATCGGTGTGTTTTCTACCAAAATGATGAATTCATCGCCGCCCCAGCGTGCGAGTGTATCGGTTTGCCGTGTATGGTGTCTTAATATCGAGCTCACTTGTTTAAGGACGGCGTCCCCTTGGTCGTGTCCCTGTTCATCATTTACTTGTTTAAAGTGGTCGATATCAATGAACAGTACACAGCTTTGCCACTCGTAACGTACCATGCGATAGCGAGCCTTTATCAAAGCTTCCTCTCCTGCCTTGCGATTATTTAGGCCGGTTAATGGGTCCGTGCTGGCGAGTTTTACGAGCTGTTCTTCTTTGTGCTTGTCATGGATTATCGAGATGGCATAAGGAATGTGGTCAAGTACAACGCTTGAAATGGATATATCAACATGAAACACGGTCCCATCCAGTTTTTTAGCTAAAAACGTTCGGTTTCTGTGTTCCATACCTTCAGACTGCTCTCTTTCTAAAAACATTTTTCGAACGTATTCGTGCTTATCTGAAAATTCGTTTGGGATAAAGTCTTCTACTGAGAAGCCGTTGACTGCCTGTTGATCGCTGAGTTGAAATATGCGTCGAAATGCGGCGTTGCACTCCACGATTTTCCCTTCAAAATTCGACACCACAATAGCGTCGGGTGCCAATTCGTACACAGCGGCTAGATGTGAAAGTTGTGACTCAATGGTTTGATTAAACTTCATTAATAACCTGATGCAAAACCAGTACAAAATAGAGATGCCAACCAACCACCATAGCCATTTTTGGTGCAAAATGTGTAGTAGCTCAGTGGTACGGTTTTGTGAATTGATGAGGGCGTTGCCAAGAGAGTTATGAAAGCGTTCTAAACTTTGAAAAGCGAATTCGTCATCAACCTTGACGAGAGCGTCGAGCTGTTTGACGCTCATAGGTTGAAATCGATCAGGGTCGTTGGCGAGCATGTCTGCTTTGGTTTGGTATTCCATAACCGTGAGTTTGATCGTTTGAATGTCCTGCCGTTGCTGGGCGGTCAGTACAGAACGTTCGTAAATGTCTAGCACAGCTGTGGTGTTGCTCATGGACTCTTGAGCGGACATTAAATAGTGCGGATCTCGGCGTATGACGTAGTTTTTAAAATGATGGATGAAGCCGCCATAGCCGAAGCCCTTTTGTAATTGGTTGAGCAGCCACTCTTGCTGAGAGGCAACCGCCATTCCATGCTCCCATTCCTTTTGAATCTCGCTTCCGGGCTGGCGAATGAGGTGCCAAGATAAGGTCACCCAAATGACATAGGCGGCGAGGGCCAATAGTATTCCCTTGTGGGTGATCCAGCGCGTTACGTCCATGTGGCGAGCCAAGTTAATTAGTCTGAAATGAGTATAGTTCAGGCTACGCCTAGGCGCGGGTTAATTGCTAGAGCGGCTGACAAGGTATGTCGAAGTCCACGTGATAGTGTTCATCGTGCCGGACCCAGGATTTTCTAGTAGATAGCTGGATATGCTGCTGAATGTATTGACCGTGGGCGGTGGCGAGCAAGTTGGGCTGAAGGCTTGGGTCAAAGATCACCCGCCAAATGCCGACCCCTTTGGCGCGGGCGGCTTTGTCTAGGGCAACGATGTGTGCCGCTAGGGCTTCATAATCAATGGTGTAGCCCTCGTAGCGCCCGGTCTTGGAAAATTCAATGTCATAGCCGAATTGGTTCCACGGAAAGGTGGGCAGATGGACGGATTCGCCGTCGTCATTTACCACTGGCGTCATAAAGTCGACAGATAAACCATTCTGATGGGTCTTGTGGGGTTTGAACCGTGCGCCCTCAGCAAACCCCGTTTCAGCGTATTTATACACTTTCTTGGGGTGGGTTGCCGCAAGCTCTGTGTATGCGGCGGTGACGATTTCAGCGACTGTTGAGTGAACATAGGTGCGCCCCATGGAGGCAGCCAGATAGCTGTAGGTGACAAAGTTTTCGCCAGAGGTAGGCAGTTGTACCCCATTCTCTAGTCTTCCGTTCTTAGTTTCGCCGAAGCAGGTGCTGTCCGCGATACTGAGGTTTGCCCCCATGCCACTGCACAGTGCGAGAAAGCCTAGTATCCATTTCATTTTGCTCGATTCCAATGACTCAAAAACTAACCTTAACTTTGCCTGTGGCTAAATACAGGATCAGTATCACAGAAATGGGAATGATCAAGATTGCGATGGCTGTAAAGGGGCCATGATAAAAATGCAGTAAACGGTCTTCCCAGTGTGTGGTGGGATTGCCCTTTGCCATTTTTTGGGTAACACGATAGGCGAAGCCATTCCCTACCACTATATCTATCGCTTCCAATGGAATGATTAGCCAGAGAATGATATACCACTTTTGCTGTAGCCATTCACTTGACCAAAAACCAAAGCGGGTTGCTAATAGCCAGCCAGATGAGAGAAGGCCGATCAGTGCGACATGTTCGACCACTAAACAAAAAAAGAACATACGCTGCGCTCGGTAAATGGCTTCTGGGCTATTGGTCAAAGGCTCTAGATATTTGAGAACCAGCCATGCGCCCAGTGGAGGGCCAAGCCAAAATATAAGCGCCCCAATATGAAATGACTTAAGAAGTGTGTATTCGATCATGGTGAGTGCTGGTTTGAGGTTGTAATAAGGTGTGTGCAATGAGCAGCATCCAGACGGTACTTAGAATCATGCTGATCGCCGTCATGATTTCTGCCCATTTAATGCTTTCAGCAGCCATCGCCAGTGAAAGCCCGATACCGAGTGCCCAAGAGGTTATACCCCATGCGAACACCCAATGTGGAAGTCGTTTTTGTTGGTTGGCGACTAACGTGATCAGCAGTCCACCTATGTTGTATAGGCCATTGCCTAAAAAACCGGTTAAATAAGAAGCGATGCGTTCAAACAATAGAAACGATGCCTCATCACCTAGTGCTGCAAGGTAAGGGAGTACAAACGCATATAGCACTTCAGCGGTGAGATCGGGCGCAATGCCAATGGCAACGACAATGATACCGACTTTGGCTAACAAGCTAGGGGATAATTGATGGAAAAGGATGAGGCAAAACGTCAAGAGTCCCAGGGCTGACAGCATCCAAGTAAACCAGCCAAGCTTCCATATCCACAGATGATCGCTGATGTAGTCCATTCGCTCGATTGGGGCTGTATCAATGGGAAGCCCGGGTCGCATGGGCCAGTTCATCATGACGCAAGCAATAAATATGATGATCACGATCATGTGTATGGCTATAACATGTTGTTTATCCATGATTGTCCTTTTGTACCATGCTTGGACTTCTTCCTGGTTGCTGCAGAGCTTCGTTAATGCGATGAAGCGACGAGTATATCCCATTGAACGAGCAAAATGCGTGACTTGGCTTCATAGGTTGTCACTATGGTTTTTCGATAGTTAATAGCTATAGCACCGATACAAACTATCAATTTTCAATATCGCTTTAAAATACGCAAAATGCTCGGCATGGATTCGCAGCAATGAATTCAATATTTTTAAGTTCAACCATTTAAAAAAACCATCGAGGATCAAAAAATGATCAACACTGAAATCAAGCCATTTTCAGCTACCGCTTTTAAACAAGGTGAGTTCGTTGAGATCACAGAAGCAGACGTGAAAGGTAAGTGGGCCGTTTTCTTTTTCTACCCAGCGGACTTCACATTCGTATGCCCAACTGAGCTAGGTGACGTTGCGGACAAATACGAAGAGCTTCAAAAGCTAGGTGTTGAAGTATTCTCTGTGTCTACTGACACTCACTTCACTCACAAAGCATGGCACGATAGCTCTGAAACCATCGCTAAAATCAACTACTACATGGTAGGTGACCAAACTGGCAACATCACTAACAACTTCGGTGTAATGCGTGAAGGTCAAGGCCTTGCTGACCGTGCTACTTTCCTAGTAGACCCACAAGGTGTTATCCAAGCCATGGAAATCACTGCAGAAGGTATCGGCCGTGATGCAGACGACCTAATGCGTAAAGTGAAAGCGGCTCAGTACGTTGCTGCTCACCCAGGCGAAGTTTGCCCTGCTAAGTGGAAAGAAGGTGAAGCGACACTTGCTCCTTCTCTAGATCTAGTAGGTAAGATCTAACTTGAACGAGGGCCTGCTTGCAGGCCCTAGTTTCCTCTAATTAGGCCTCCACTTTTGAGTAGGAGAGAAAAAACAGAATTTTTTGTGGTCGCTAACATGCGGCTACTCACTATAAAGAATAGGTATCACTATGTTAGACCAAGGCATGAAGCAACAATTAAAAGCGTATTTAGAAAACTTGAAGACCGACGTTCAGCTGGTTTTAAGTCTTGATGAGAGTGATACCGCCAAGCAACTACATGAATTGGCTCACGATATTGCGTCGTTATCAAATAAAGTATCGGTATCCGATGGCGGCTCAAATCCACGCAAACCACTGATGGAAGTGGTTAACGTTGAAAAGGGTACATCCCTTGGATTCGCTGGTTTGCCTATGGGGCATGAATTTACTTCTTTGGTGTTGGCCTTGTTACATAGCGGTGGTCATCCAATGAAGTTGGAACCAGAGGTAATCGAGCAAATTGCACAGCTTGATCAAGAATTGAATGTAGAAGTGTACATTTCGCTTTCGTGTCAAAACTGCCCAGATGTGGTTCAAGCGTTCAATATGATGGCGGCCATCAATCCAAATATCAAACCGACTATGATTGATGGCGCAGCCTTCCAGCAAGAAGTGACAGACCGAAACATCATGGCGGTGCCCACTGTTTTTGTGAATGGCGAAGTGTTTGGCCAAGGACGTATGTCCCTGAACGAAATTTTAAACAAAGTGGATACGGGCGCAGAAAAACGAGCGGCCAAGGCAATCGCAGAAAAAGCACCCTACGATGTATTAGTAGTGGGTGGTGGTCCTGCTGGTGCATCTGCGGCGATTTACGCTGCCCGTAAAGGCATTCGTACCGGTATTGTAGCGGAACGCTTCGGTGGTCAAGTGATGGACACCATGGCCATTGAAAATTTCATTTCTGTGAAAGCCACTGAAGGCCCGAAATTGGCCGCGGGCTTAGAAGAGCACGTAAAAGAGTACAACGTAGACATCATGACCGAGCAGCGTGCAGCGGAAATTGTTTCGGCTGAGCAGAGCGATGACGGTTATGTGCAGGTGACATTGGAAAACGGTGCAACGCTGAGAAGCCGCAGTGTCATCGTTAGTACAGGTGCTCGCTGGAGAGAGATGAATGTACCGGGTGAGCAAGAATACCGTAATAAGGGGGTTGCTTACTGCCCACACTGTGACGGTCCTTTGTTCAAAGGTAAAAAGACAGCTGTGATCGGTGGCGGTAACTCCGGTATCGAAGCGGCCATTGACCTAGCTGGGATTGTTGAGCATGTCACCGTATTGGAGTTTGCTGACACGCTTCGCGCTGACCAAGTTTTAATCGATAAAGCCAACAGCACCGCTAACATTGAGATCATCAAAATGGCCCAAACCACTGAGGTGGTGGGTGACGGTACCCGAGTCATTGGCTTGAAGTACAAAGACCGTAACACCGATGAGATCAAACAAATTGACGTGGCGGGTATCTTCGTTCAAATCGGTTTGGTACCGAACAGTGAATGGTTGAAAGCGTCTGGTATGACACTGTCAAATCGTGGCGAGATTGAAGTGGGAGCCCATGGTAATACGAACCTAGCAGGCGTATTTGCCGCTGGTGACGTGACAACGGTTCCATACAAGCAAATCATCATTGCCATGGGTGAAGGGGCGAAAGCGAGTTTGGGGGCCTTTGATTACCTCATTCGCACCCCAGCACCGCAATCAGTTGCTGCGAAACAAGAGGCCGTGGCGTAGAGCGTTCGAACACGAAGGCTCAGCGGTCTCCCCCGGCCTTTGGCCGGGGTCCTTTTTTTCATGGGTCGAAATGACCTGACACCTCCCTAATTGTGCTGTGGTCTAACAGCATGACGTTTGCCCTAGCGTTTGTCCGGCGCTAGGGCTTTTTTTTCATTGATGTGTTTTTCCTGTGTGCCGTTAACCTATGGCTAATGGCATCTTTATTCTGTGTGAGTAAAGGCGGCAGGGCTGTTTTGGTCGTGGGATAAGAACAAGATACGCTTGTTTTGAAAATGGGATGTGGATTAATTGACGTGCTCCCATTGCTAAACCATATAATAAAGGCCTCGTTAGAGGCCTTACTTCTACTTCACTGTGATCGTGATTTTTTCACTGATGATGGGGGTGGCATGCGGGGTGTGCATTTTATCCCCCATAATGAGCTGTAATGTGTGCTGACCTGGGCTGAGTTCTAATGTAGTTTCGGTTTGACCCTTGCCAAAATGTTTTACTTGGTTCCCCATAGGTTGATCTAGAGCGGGTAGTTCACCATCCACAATGAGGTGGTGATGACCTGAATTGGCATGGCCCGTACCCGCTGGGGCAACCTCCATACCGTCCAAACCAAATTGAATCGTTACTGGGCTCGATACGGTGGCACCATCGGCGGGGCTGACAATATAAGCCTTGGCTTTAGGGTTTGGCATCTCATGTTTCATGTGCTCGTGGGCAGAAGCCATGCTTGTGGTGAGCAGCAATCCGGCGATCATCAATGATGTTTTCATTTTTATTCCTCTTTTTGATGGCCACACTTTACGATACTGATTTGAGATCGCAATTAAAGATTGGCTTTTTTGTGAAGGTTGTAATCTGGATATAAGAAATGCTCGGGCCTAGTTCAGGCGCGAGCATTAGACTTTCTGATTGATCAGAAGAAATTGTGATTAAGGTATAGCTGCGAACTATCGCTTGCGCAAGGTGGAGCCACGGGAGTCTAAACGAGCCAGAATAGCCGCCATTTCATCAGCCTGTTCCATAATTTGCTTTGATTTCTCGGCTTCGCGAGCGGCCTTTTCCGCTTCGATGCGCTCTTTGATGCTCTTTTCTTTCTTGGCTGAACCTGTACGACCAGTGGAAAGCTTTTCTTTCACCATCTTTGTTGAGGTGGCTTTAGAGCTTGAACTGGCAGCGCGTGCCGGTACAGAGGTAGTGGAAAGCGTCCGCTTGGCTGCCTTCGGTGCGCTGGATGCTAAGGGGGCCATTTTAGCAATACTGGTTTTTCCGAGAGAGGTTTTTACACCGACTAAGCTCTTACCTTCGTAGGTGTCCATCGCTTCTTCAAACAACTCGCGCAACTCTTCTCTGTCTTCGGCAACGGCAAAATCATCAACGGTGAAATTTTGCACACCAAAGTCTCTAAGGTCTTTATAAAATGAATGCTTTATACCGAGTGCCATGGCCTCTTGATACTGCTGAAAGCGTTCGTCACAGCTTTCTTTACACGTGCCAACCCAAACGTCATCGGTAATATTGTTAGTAATGGTAAATACGATCATGCGCTTTGTTCTACAACTCTGGAGACTTAACCTGAACAAGGGCGGCGCATTTTAAAGGGGAAAAATAAAATGTGTAGGCTTGATTTTTCTGGAAAGTTTTTTTTGAGTAAAAAAAGTGGCAATGACAAAACGAAACTTGACGGTTCCAAAAAAAAATGGCTGTTTGGTAGCGTCTGCCATGTCCTAGACTAAACCAAGCAAATGCCAACACCGATTTCGGGGTTGGCAGACGTGGGCTTTAAAATAAGGTCGCTGAACTAGGCGGTGGCGCTGGCCGGTGCGGCTTTTAAAATACCGTCCACAGACTCGACTAAATACACCTGGCCTGAGTTTACTTCTAAGCATTCCACGGCGAGCCCCATGCTCAGTTCCATATCCATTTCTTCTTGCCCAGCAATACATTCAATATTGCCTGTGTTTGGGTCGAGTTTGATCTGAATATCCATACTATTACTTATTCTTGTTAGATGATTTTGAAGCCGCTGAGATCAACAATAGATGTGCCTGATCGACATCTACCAGTAATACAGAGTCATCGCGACGCCTAGCCATGACGTACAGCACGTGGCAGTACGAAATAAGTACCAGCTTAGCAGGCAATTGTCGACCTGTTGACGTGAAAATCGGTCATGAAAGAGGAATTTCCTGCGGCATCCATGCAAAGCGATTCCATTGTCACTGTGATTCCGAGGCGATACCACCTAAGGGGTGGTGGGAGGGCGCATGCCATTTATGAAGTCTGGGTTCCAGAAGACTCGCCCAGATATCCGCCCTCCGAGGGCCTCAAGCCAGTCTGCGAGTTCATGGTTGCAGTTGTGCCAAAGGCCGTAGGGCGCGGAGTAAGGGACGAAATAGACTTGGTCCTTCTCATGAAATACGGCCCGTGACTGCTGTTTTTCGAAATTGTGGCTTAGCTTATGGTACAGCGACAGTGCCAGTGATCGCGCGACAGTGAGGGGGGCAACGGCTTGGCAGTTGGTGAAGTGTGGGTGGATGTCCTCACCGGGTTTCCATGGGATCTGTTTACGCCCGAGGGCGCCTTGAGTAGGCCATAACATGTGGCTAACCGCTGTCCACATATCTCTTTGGTCTAGTGCGAATAGGGCCCAATCCCCGTAGGTGAACTCGACAAGGTAGGGGGCGTCATAGAACGCTAGGCTATGGTGTCCCCAAGTACTGTATTGCAGTAAATATACGGTCTCTACGTCGGTAGTATCGACTGCGGGAAGGTGAAAGCGTGTCGGGCCCAGCATGAATGGTAATCCTAAGAATCATGGTCTTATTGTAGCCGGATATCAGGGAGGCGGATGAACCTATATGGTCTAGAGTTAATGGAGGCTAATAGGATTCCGAATCATGTCATTAGGCAAGGACAGCAAGGCTTTGAAGCCCGGTCGTTTGAGTGGTCTCGCGTTCAAAATCCCATTTTTATTTCTCGCTATGCTGCTCATTATGTTGGGTGCGTTTCTCGCCGTCATGAACAACTATGGCGAGCCGTTACTCAGAGATTTGGCTAAGAGCCAGCTGCGTGATAAGGGGGAGAGCATTGTATCTTCCATGAGTGAGCGGGTGGCCTTTACCTCGGCACTGGTCACGTCTTTGGCGCATGTGGCTCAAACTTTGCCAAAACAGGTCGCTTTAAGCCAGCCCAGTTTTAAAGCCTTGATTGATTATCCTGGTACCCATAGCTTTATTGCTGGTGGTGGAGTGTGGCCGGAGCCATTTGCATTCGATGCCAAGCAGGCTCGTCGCAGTTTCTTTTGGGGGCGGGACGAACAGAACACGTTACACTACTTTGAGGATTACAATGACCCAAAAGGGACTGGGTATCATCAAGAAGAATGGTATGTACCGGTTCGTCATATCGAACCTGGGCAAGTCTATTGGTCTCGGTCTTACATGGACCCCTATTCATTTCAATCCATGGTCACGGCCTCGGCCCCCATATATCGCGATGGTCAATTTTACGGTGTTGCCACGATTGATTTGAAACTAGAGGGGCTGTCAGAGCTGCTGGCACAAGAGTCAAAGACCTTTGGCGGTTACGCTTATGCGATTGATCGTAACGGCACTTTCCTGTCTTACCCTAACGAAGCCATTGCTAAAAAAATTGTGCTAAATGCCAACGGTAAACCAGAGGTTCAATACCTTAGTGTCCAGGAGGCGGCCAAACAAACCCCTACTTTTCCCTTTATCGAGACAGCCCTTGAACGAACTGAGGGCTTGTCACGACAAACCGATACCCTCGCCAAGAAAGCGTTGGCATTGGCAAGCGATAGCTACCAAATCGATGAAAACGAAGCTCATCGTATTATGAGCATGCTGGCGAACCCGTTAAAAAATAAATCTTTAGGAAATACCTTTATTCGTGAGCAACGATTCTCCGATGACCCCATTTTGCATACACAGGTTCTGGTTAATGCGTTTCATGTACCGAATACCTATTGGAAAGTGATTACGGTTATGCCTGAATCGATTGTGTCCAAAAGTAGTGATCAGATTACTGAAGCTGTGGTGACCAGTTTCATGTACGTCATTGCAGTTGGGCTATTCATTGGATTGCTATTGTTACATCTCATCCTAATACGACCACTGCATTCCATGATTGACCAGGTTACGGCTGAGGAAGGCCAGCTAGGAAAAATTGAAGGTATCAATGGGGGGGAGCTGGGTGTCTTGAGTCAGCAACTGAATGAACGCTCGCAAGCCCTAACAGAGGCAAATAGAAGCCTTGAGGCCTCAATGGATATGACGAAACAAGCCGTGCTAGCCAAGTCTCAATTCTTGGCCAATATGAGTCATGAAATTCGAACCCCCATGAATGGTGTCATCGGCATGCTAGACCTGCTTTTATTGGGAGACTTAGAAAACCACCAAAAACACTATGCCGAAGTGGCTAAAAGCAGTGCAGATAGCTTGCTGTTGTTGATTAACGACATTTTGGACTTCTCAAAGATCGAAGCGGGAAAATTAGAGCTAGAAGAATTGGACTTTAATCTGACCGATTTACTAACGGACTTTGCTGGCACGATGGCCCACCTTGCACAGAAGAAGGGCTTGGACTTTGTGGTGGACTTGTCTGAAATGCAGTATCAGTGGGTGAAAGGGGACCCGAATCGGTTTAGACAAGTGTTCACCAACCTCGTGTCTAATGCGATTAAATTCACAGACGAAGGTGAAGTCGTACTCAAGGTCGGTGTCAAAGACGCTAACGGTATGGGCGTTATTGTATTCGCCTCTGTCAGCGATACGGGCATTGGTATTCCTATGGGCAAACAAAAAATTCTGTTTGATTCGTTTTCTCAGGTGGATGCCTCTACGACACGACAATACGGCGGTACGGGCTTGGGTTTAGCCATATGCAAACAACTCTGTGACATGATGGGAGGGTCTATTAGTGTTCGCAGTGAAGTGGGCAAGGGCAGTTGCTTTGAGTTGGTCATCACATTAGAACACAGTCACGAAGGCCAAGCGGAGCATTTAAGCTTAGAAGGTAAACGCGCACTGCTGTTCGAGCCAAATCAATCAGCCGCTGAGGTGATGCGTAAACTTCTTCAAGGCTGGGGGTGCGAGGTCTACTGCGCTCAATCGCTTGAAGACGCCACTAACGTGTTGCTTAACCAGTCTCTGTCTTTAGCGTATGTGGATGTTGTCACCGACCATGATTCTGCCTTGCTAATATTGAAGCGTTTCAATGAGGACGAGTCCCTTGAGCACATTCGGGCCATCGCATTAACCTCGTTCTTGAATGAAAACGACGATGACTATTTTCGTGAAATTGGTGCCCGTGGTTATATCATCAAGCCGGTTCTGCCGAGCAAATTGGTCGAGGTCACTCGACGGGTGCTAGCGCAAGCGCATCACGGAATGCACTCATTAATCGAACGTGAAAGGATGACGAGCAGTGATTCCGCGCCCCTTCGAGCACGGATTCTATTAGTGGAAGATAACGTGGTTAACCAAGAAGTAGCGGTGGGGCTATTGCAGGAAATTGGCTACACAGTGGATGTTGCTGATAACGGTTGGGAGGCCTTGCAAGCTATTAAGGACTGCCAACATAGCCATCCCTTTCATTTGGTTATTATGGATTGCCAAATGCCCGTGATGGATGGATACGAGGCCACCCGCAAAATTCGCACGGGTGCCAATGGTGTTGGTCAGCGCAATATCCCAATTATCGCTATGACTGCTAACGCGATGAAGGGCGATGAAGAGAAATGTTTGGCGGCTGGCATGGATGACTACATGTCTAAGCCGATCAGTTTAACCATACTGAAAGAAAAACTCGAAAAATGGCTGCAAGATATTTAGTCATACTCTTTTCACTACTTTTGTTGAGTGCTTGTTCTGGTGTTGATTTGAAACCAGAAATGGGCAGTGTTCGCTACGATTTTCAGCAACGAGCGTCCTATGAGCTGTCCAAGCAACATAAAACAATAAAAGTTAAATTAGACGTTGAAGACTTAGAGTTGCCTGATGAAGCTATTCGTATCCCTGAACTTTTATTGGATTGGGTAGAGCCGAATCACGCATCAGATATTACCATTTATGTGCGCTTTTCAGAGTCATATCTGGTGGAGCGTTTACCGGGCGTACGAACGGAAGTGACCTATGATGAACGAAAGAAAGGCACGGTAAAAGATGTTCCAATACAAAGGGCGTACGTTCGAACGGTTTACGTGGTGGAAGTGGTGGACATCATAAATGATGTACTGATTGATCAGTTTCAAGGGGCAGGAAATTATGACTTTGAAGCAGATTTTGGTGCTACTAAACAGCAGGACAAGCAACTTATGAAAACGGCATTTAATGAGGAGGTGGGGGTAGCGAGATACCAGTTATTAACCGATATTTGGCGTCGGATTAAAAAAGAATACCTAAACAATCTACTGGTGACCTTTGGTAAGGTCGAGTACCCAATGGTGGCCTCTTTAAAGCAAGAACCAGCATTCGCTGAAGCTTATGACGAGCTATTAAATAACAACAAACAAAGTGCTGAAAAAGCCCTGCGGATCTACAGTGATGCATTAAAGCGCTACCAAGGTGACGATGTTGATGCGGCCGAGCAGAACATTCGGGCTTGGTTAGATCAGGGGGTGACCGTTGCGTCGTCGATTTTGAATCATCAATTTGATGATCGTTACCCCCCTGATCTAGATTAGCTTTTTAATCCGCGGGGTAGGCCAGCTCCAATCTATTTTTAAAATGGTTTAATGCCTCCGGGTTCTTTAACGCATCGGTGTTCTTAACCGGGCGGTTATGTACGGTATCTCGAACCGCTATTTCGACAATTTTTCCTGATAACGTTCTTGGAATATCTTCTACTTGTACAATGACGGCAGGTACGTGTCTGGGCGTTGTATTGGCACGAATGACGTCTTTTATGTCTTGTTGCAAAGCTTCGCTCAAGTGGATGTTATCTCGAAGTACCACGAACAATACAACGCGAACGTCATCGCCACCCTTGGGCCATTCTTGTCCGATGGCGATGCTTTCTACCACATCATCGAGTTTTTCTACTTGGCGATAAATTTCTGCAGTACCAATTCGAACCCCGCCGGGGTTCAATACCGCGTCTGAACGTCCGTGAATGATTAAACTTTGATACTCTTTGCCATGATCTTCGTGGCTGATCAGTTCAGCAAAATCCCCGTGGGCCCAAACATTGTCAAAGCGCGCGAAATAGCTTTTCTTATAACGTTCTTGGTTGGGATCATTAAAAAAACCAACTGGCATGGAAGGGAAGGGAACCGTGCAGACTAGCTCGCCTCGCTGTTTTGAGTTTGGCTCAATTGGCTGGCCAGCGTCATCGAATACGTTCACTGCCATACCTAGGCCTAGGCATTGCAGTTCGCCTCGATAAACCGGTAGTGTCGGGTTGCCGAGCGTAAAGCAGCTAACAATGTCTGTGCCTCCTGCAATCGAGCTCAAGCACAGGTTTTGTTTTATGGTGCTGTAAACAAAATCAAAGCTCTCTTTGCTTAATGGTGAACCAGTGCTGAGCAAGGCGTTCAAGGCCGATAAGTTGTGGTGCTCTTTCGGTTGATAGTTGGCTTTTTCTAACGCGCTAATGTATTTGGCGCTGGTGCCAAATACGGTGATGTTTTCGTTCTCGGCCATGTCCCAAAGCACATTGGGCCCTGGGTAAAATGGAGATCCATCGTAGATGACTAATGTGGCGCCCGTCATGAGGGTGGATACCATCCAGTTCCACATCATCCAACCGCAAGTGGTGTAGTAAAAAAGCGTGTCATTGGCCGTAACGTTCGTGTGCATGACCAGCTCTTTGTAGTGCTGAATCAGCGTACCACCTGCGCCGTGCACGATGCACTTTGGAGCACCAGTCGTGCCAGAGCTGTATAGAATATACAGCGGGTGATCAAATGGCGTGGGTGTGAAGCTAATATCTTGCGCTGTATTATCTAAAGCCTGTTGCCATTGGCTAACGGTGAGTGAGGGCAGGCTGCCCAAAGCATCGTTTGAAACTGACTCGTTGGCGAGTACATAAGGCACGACGAGCACGTGCTCTATCTCTGTGAGTTCAGGCAAAATCGATTTCAGTTTTTCGACACTGTTTTGAACTTTGCCATTGTAAAAATAGCCATCTGTGGTGATGAGCAATTTCGGTTTGATCTGCCCGAAGCGATCCAATACCCCTTGGATGCCAAAATCTGGTGAGCAGCTAGACCAAGTAGCCCCTAAGCTGGTGGCGGCTAACATGGCAATGATGGTTTCAGGAATGTTTGGCATAAAGGCTGCCACCCGATCCCCTTGTTGAATACCGCACGCTTTCATCCAGTGGCTGACTTTGGCCACTTTTTCGTAAAGTTCGTAATAGGTTATTGAGGAGCGCTTTCCTCGTTCGTCGTAGGCGGTGATGGCGACTCGCTCATCACGGAATTTCAACAGGTTTTCAGCAAAGTTGAACGTAAGGCCTTCAAACCATGTTGCCTCCAACATTTTGTCTGCATGGGAAAGGACGCTTCGGTAAGGCGTGTGCTCGGTGAAGCTGCCGTATTCCCATAGGTATTTCCAAAACAGGTGGGGTAGCCTAACCGAAAACGCGTAAAGGTCGTGGTAATGACTCAGCTTATGGCCGTCTTTCGCTATGAATGCCATGAAGCGAGTGAGGCTAGCAGTGTCTATCTGCTGCTGCGTGGGGGTCCAAATCGGTGGGTTTGTGTGTGACATGGAGGTGGCCTGTTCGCTCATGGTGACGTCACCATCGCTTTTTTAACATGATTGTGTGGAGACAAGGATGTAGTAAGTGCTACTATTTATCAAACTTAAATATTTTATTAATTGATAAAAAATATAAATGAATGAGAGTGCGATTCACGCTGTCACGCTCAAACAGGTTCAGGCCTTTATTGCTGTGGCCAGTAGTTTGAGCTTTGCAAAAGCCAGTCAGGAGCTCAATATCAGCCAGCCTGCATTGAGCATTGCCCTGAAAAACCTAGAACAAGCCTTGGGTGGTGACCTTTTACAAAGGACTACTCGGTCGTTGCAATTGACGCCAGAAGGGGAGCAATTCTTACCCATCGCACAACGCTTTATGGCATCTTGGCGCAGTGCAATCACAGACATTCAGCAACAGTTCTCCCTCAGTACTGGGCAGTTGTCTTTGGCCTCTATGCCGAGCTATGCCGCAGCGCAGTTGCCGAGCGCATTGTTGGCTTTCCGTAATGAGTTTCCTGGTATTCGGGTGGGCGTTCAAGATGTCGTGGCGGAGCAGGTTGAAAGGCTGGTAGCAAAAGGGGAAGTGGAGCTGGGCATATCGTTTAGGCCAGCCCAATCAGCCCCTTTGGATTTTGTGCCCTTATTCGAGGATGCATTCGTATTAGTGGTCGCTCCGTCCCATCCATTAGCCAGTAATAAAGCCGTCAGCTGGAAAGACATACATAATGAGGCCTTTGTGCTCCTGCATCACCCTTCGTCTATGCGTCGTCAAATTGAGCAGGCACTGCCTGGCAAGGTTAATTTGGCGTTCGAAACCCACCAACTGGTGACAGTGGGGGCCATGGTGGCTAAAGGCTTAGGCGTCAGTATTGTGCCCAGTTTGTGCAAACGCATGATGGCTAAGGAGGGGGCTATTTGCGTCCCCATGACGGATCCAAGCATCATACGTGAAGTGGGTATATTGACCCGACCAGGAGACAGCTTGTCAGCCAGTGCTCGCGCTTTCGTCACGCTACTTAAAGAACTTTGAAAGCTCATTTTTTATACCGTTATCTGTCTGAGTGTCAAACCAAGCGCTTGCTTGGTTTGAGTGACTGGGGTAAGGTAGGTCTAGCTTTGCCAATATCGACACATTAAACGAGGGGAGAGGATGATGGAAAAAGCGGTTATAACTTGTGCGCTAACAGGTGTCTTAACGAATCCTAAGCAACACCCTGTGCCGGTCACGGCCAAAGAGATGGCGGCGTCGGCGAAAGAGGCTTACGACGCAGGTGCTAGCTGCATGCATATTCATTTTCGCCAGCAAGATGATGGCAAGGGTCACTTGCCAAGTTGGGAGCCCGAAGTCGCGTTAGAAATCAGCGAGGCGATTCGGGCAGCCTGCCCAGGTGTAATTATGAACTTTACGACCGGCACCATTGGTCGTGACCAAAAAGGGCCGATCGAATGTATTCGGATGGGTAAGCCTGAAATAGCAGCTTGTAACGCAGGGTCGCTCAACTATTTAAAGACCCGCTCAAATGGAAGCTGGGCGTGGCCCCCCATGTTGTTTCAAAATACGGTTGATAAAGTGGCAGAGCTTTTAGAGGTGTGCAAAGAAACCGGTGCTCGCCCTGAGTTTGAATGCTTTGATATGGGGATTGTTCGCTCTGTTGGGATGTTTCAAGAAGTGGGTATGTGGGAAGGCCGCCTAGATTATAACTTGGTCATGGGCGTGAATTCGGGCATGCCTGCGGACCCGGATCTGTTGCCAATTTTATTGAAGTACCTTAAACCGAACAGCCACTGGCAAGCCACTGTGATTGGTCGCGAAGATGTATGGGCTGTTCATAAGCGAGTGGCCGAGTTAGGGGGCAATTTGCGTACTGGCCTCGAAGACACTTTCTATTTACCTGGTGGTGAAAAGGCAACCTCGAATGGGCAATTGATCGAAGCCATGGTGAACGTAGCTAAAAATGCGGGCCGTGAGGTGGCTACTCCCGATGAGGCGCGTCAGTCGTTTCTTTAATCAGAATGTGCGCGCCAGCGATTTCACCGTCGGTGGCGCACGATTACTTTTTTGTGGGCGATGATGGATCTACTTTTCCTTTCGATGCGTAAACCCTATTGAAGCGTGCGAATGGGAGTACCTAGCCATGAAAATGACCCTCAGTGATTTACGTCATTTGACCCACCCGATCGATAAACTGCTGTTAGTCAGTGTGTGCGGAAAAAGCTATCAACTGTATGCAGAGGACCAGGGCATTCGGTTCGCGATATACGATGAAAAGGGAAATCCCATTGCGAGCCAAAGTATCGAGCAAGGCAAGGCGATTATTCAAGGCATCAAACACAAAGAAGCGGTTTTGTACCAGCAGCTGCCGTATGACGAAGCTTGCGCGGTGACCGATACACAAATTACTGAAACGAGCCCCGCGATGGAAATCGCCATAACGGTCCACTAAGTAACATTCTTATCTTCCTAATTGTTCTTAGCCACGGCGTTTTTAATCTTAAAAGCTCCGGCTAAGAACCTTGATCACTCCCTCCGATAAAAATAGAAATGCCACTCTGAAGACATTGTCCTGGTCCTTTACCGTCATTTGCGATAATAAACTTCGCAAGTAAGCCATCCAGTTCAGAGTCGCTGGGATAGGCTGATTCATGAAATGATTTTAGAATTGAAGCGTAATGAAGAGTCAAAGTCAGACTCCCTGAATGTCGATCTTTTTTAGCCATAAGGTAAGCTAATATCTCATTAGTAAAGCTAATGATGTTTTCCAGTTAAATAACTATCTTTAAGTAAATTAGAGGTTGACTCGTTCTGTTTTAGGAGTAGCCTTGAGGCCTCGTTTTTTGGAAGTGACACCATGAATAATTTCACCACACATAAATGTATCGCGATGCGCACAGCAATGCTGCGTCCGGTTGTGTGTGCGTCGATTATTCGTTAACGCCTCTCTTTGTTTGGGAGGCTTTGCGGCCTTCCAATGTTTCTCTTTAGAAAACCCGGAAGGACTGCCTTTCGGGTTTTTTTATGCCCGATTCAGTGGGGAAATCAACCCCGTCGTTTGGTAGCCAAGTCAGTCTTGGTCTTTAAAATGGATTAAACCATGTTGCATTATTTAAAAACGGATTGGGAAACGTTAAAGGAATTAGTACGCCTCTCCATGCCAATGGTCATTTCTCAAGGGGCCTTCGCGATCATGATGTTTACGGATCGCTATTTTATGTCGCAGTTAAGTCCGTTGCATTTGTCGGCGGCCCTAGGCGGTGGCGTGGCGGCATTTTTCTGTGTGTCACTGTTTGTTGGCATGTTGTCCTATGGTAACAGTATTGTCGCTCAATATTTTGGTGCCAATGATCATGCTAAGTGCTCTAAGGTACTTACGCAGAGCTTGATTTTGGCCATGATGAGTTATCCATTGATCTTGTTGATGGGATTTGCCATGGAGGATATTTTCCGGTGGATGGATCACCCTGAAAATCAAATTCAGTTAGAGGTGAGCTACTTCAACCTATTGATCATTGGCAGCGTCATTACGCTAATCAAAACCGCTCTGGCGTCGTACTTTTCAGGTGTGGGTAGGACATCCGTAGTCATGACGTCTAACTTGGTCGGAGTAGTACTGAATATCCCATTATCTTATGTTTTGATATTTGGTGAGTATGGGTTTCCGGCGTGGGGCATCATTGGTGCGGCCATTGGTACATTGATTAGCAGTGGCTTAACTCTGGCTATTTTATTGGGCTATTACTTTGCAAAAGAAAACCGAATTCAATTTTCAGTCATGGAAAGCTTTGGTTGGCATAGTGCTATTTTAAAACGCTATGTTCGATTGGGTTTACCTTCGGGTCTTGAGGCATTTTTGAATATATCTGCGTTTAATTTATTCATTTTGATGTTTCAGTCCTATGGTGTGGTGGAAGGTGCATCAGCTGCCATCGTTTTGAATTGGGATATTTTATCTTTTGTTCCTATGTTTGGAATCCACATAGCCGTAAGCAGTCTGGTGGGTCGCTACATTGGTGCCAATAAAATGGAACGGGTAACGTCGGTTATCTCTTCTGGGTTTATTTTGGCTTTAAGCTATTCCGCGTTGCTTGGGGTGATGTTCATCATCTTTCGAGACCCCATGGTGGGAATGTTTGTGGATGGCGATGAGCAAGGCCAAAAAATACAGGCGCTTGCGTCGTGGATGATGGTCGGTATGGCTAGCTACGTAATGGCCGATGCTGTCATCTTAGTAGCAGGTGGTGCCCTACGGGGCGCGGGAGATACTAAATGGTTAATGTATACCTCCACCTTTTTGCATTGGGCGATGGCGGTTGCTCAGTATGTAGTGATTGAAATACTTGAATATGGCCCTGATGTTTCTTGGGTGATTTTCGTAAGCATGCTGATTACGCTGGCTCTGGCTTACACCAGTCGCTTGATTGGGCCCAAATGGCGGCATCCTGAGGTGATAAAACGGATGCTGGCCGAATAACGAAATGCATGAATAGTCCCTTCAGCCTTATCTTTTGATAAGGCTTTTTTTTGCCTAACGATCCACGTTGGGTCAAATTAGCCAAAATACTCAGATGAGTTGCATTGGTTTTACTTGAATGTTTACACTGTCAACACTATGAAAAACAGCCGAAAGGAAAGATGAATGACGCTTTTAATTCTGGGATTGGCCCTATTTTTTGGGGTGCACCTATTGTCCGCCATCAGTGCATTAAAGACGCCTGTCGTGCGAAAGCTTGGCGCCAATGGTTACAAAGGGGTACATGCTCTGATTTCGATATTGGGTATCGTGTTCATTGTCCTGGGCTATAGAGATAAGCCGCTCATTTCCGTGCCAGAGTGGTCGGCAGGGGCTTCTGCTTTTCACATGGCTTTGCCGCTTTTGTGGCTAGCTGTGGTATTGCAACCGGCCTCTCACATGAAGAGCAACATTAAACGGTTTACTCGTCACCCCATGCTTTGGGGGGTGGCACTTTGGGCTGGTGTGCATTTATGGTTAAACGGTGATCATGCTTCTATTTTGTTGTTTGGCAGCTTTCTCGTATACAGTTTGTTTGCCATGGCAATGGCTAATGTGAAAGGCGCTCAGAAACAGACGAAAAAGTTTCCGCTTAAAAATGATATCGCCGTCGTTGCCGCAGGTACGGTTGCGTTCGGTTTGTTGATGTTTGCCCATCAATGGTTTGCGGGAGTGAAACTTATTTAGGATGGAACGTTTTGAGATTTAAAATATGGCTGCAAAGGCAGCCATTTTTTTTACTTCATGGCCAAACCCACTTTGCTTTGGTTTTCTCTGCCGAGAATGTCGCAAATCCAGCGGCCGGTTTCAACAACAGAAGCCAAATCAATTCCAGTTTCTATATTCATGCCTTGCAGCATATACAAAACGTCTTCCGTGGCGATGTTTCCACTAGCACCTTTTGCATACGGGCAGCCACCTAAACCGGCGACGGCCGAATCTACTTTGTTGATGCCGTATTCCAAGCTAGCGTATATATTGGTGAGTGCTTGCCCATAAGTGTTATGGCAGTGAACGGCCAGTTGATGCACTGGAATGTCCTTTAGCACTTCATCGAGCATGCGCTTAAACTTAATGGGCGTGCCCACACCAATGGTGTCCCCGAGGGATATTTCATAACATCCCATATCCAGTAGTGTTTTGGCGACGTCTGCGACTACTTGCGGCTGGATGTCGCCTTCGTAGGGGCAGCCAATGACAGTCGAAACATAACCACGCACGGGTAAACCCACTTGCTGTGCTTGAGCGACGACAGCCTCGAAGCGCGACAAACTTTCTTTGATCGTGCAATTGATATTTTTTTGCGTGAAGGATTCACTGGCTGCACCAAAAATGGCAACCTCATCAGCCCTGTGTTGAATGGCACCCTCTAGGCCTTTTAAGTTGGGCGTGAGTACACTGTAACTTGCGCCAAATTGATGTTTGATTGAACTGGTATTGAGCTTGTCGAGCACCTCATCTGTATGGTTCATTTGTGGAACCCACTTAGGGGATACAAAACTACCCGCCTCAATCGTTTTAATGCCCGCCTTTACTAAACGTTCAATCAGTTCGACACGAACATTAGCGGGCAGGGTGGTAGCCTCATTTTGTAAACCATCTCTCGCACCCACTTCAATGATGGAAACCTGTTTAGGTAAACTCATTCGGCTTCTTCCATTTCGATCAATAAGGCGCCTTCGTTCACTAAGTCGCCCTTGCTATAAGGAATGTTGATGACCACGCCATCCATAGGCGCTTTAATGCTGTGTTCCATTTTCATCGCTTCCATGATTATGAGAACGTCACCCGTCTTGACCATTTGTTCTTTCGTTACCAAGGTTTCGATGATGGTGCCGTTCATGGGAGCCGTTAAACTGCCCTGTGAATCGGCATCACTTTGGAATTGATGGCTGTGATATTGCAGTTGGGTTTCGCCGTCCGCATCATAAACGGTAACGGTTTGATCGTGATTGATCACAAAACTTCGATACCAGCGTCCATCGATTTCATATTGCAGTTCTGGACCATCAAAACGTGCTTTCACATCGGCCTGTTGGTTTTCAAATGCAATGGTCCAATGGTCCAAGGAAATGTGGTCAACGACCAGCGTTAGGGGTTGCTTTTCATGATCGATGAACGACAGGGTTTCGCTACTAGGTTGATTTAATCTAAATGGGATGGAGCCGTTCCAAGGGCTAAACGGGTCCTTGTGGTTCGTTGTCGATAATGTGCGTTCATTGCGTTGCATTAGGTGTTGGCAGGCAGCCGCGATGACATGATGGTATTTGCTGTCGCAGTCCATGGACAATTGAGATTGGTGCTCCTCAATAAATTGAGTGCTGACATCGCCGTTGGCAAAGGCGTCCACAGAATATACTCGACGCAAAAAAGATAAGTTGGTTTTAATGCCGGCAATTTGATATTCCAACAACGCCTTGCGCATTTGTTGCAGACAGGTTTCTCGGGTTTCGCCCCAGGTGATCAACTTACTGATCATGGGATCGTAATAGGGACTGATGGTATCCCCTTGTCGAACACCCGTGTCCAAGCGCACACGGCCCTCGATTAGGGTAGGCTCATTAAGGTGTTCAAGGGTACCTGTGGTGGGTAGAAAATCGTTGTCAGTATCTTCAGCGTAAATGCGCACTTCCATGCTGTGACCATGAACCGACAATTCGTTTTGCTTTAATGGCAATGCTTCCCCTTGAGCCACTTTTATCTGCCAAGCTACAAGGTCTTGTCCCGTGATCATTTCGGTCACAGGGTGCTCCACTTGCAGACGTGTGTTCATTTCCATGAAATAAAAGTGGGAGCCATCTGCGCGAGTCTCAAACAAAAACTCAACCGTACCAGCTCCTACATAATTGATGGCTTTGGCTGCTTTTAACGCCGCTGACCCCATTGCATCGCGGTCTTGTTGGGAAAACTGAGGCGCGGGGGCTTCTTCCACCACTTTTTGGTGTCGTCTTTGAATGGAGCAGTCTCGCTCGAACAAATACACTCCGTTGCCATGGGTATCCATGAACACTTGAATTTCAACATGACGTGGGCGTGTCACATAACGCTCAACCAGTAATTTGTCGTCGCCAAAACTATTGAGACCTTCCCGTTTCGCAGCTTGAATCGCCGCTGCGAGTTCGGATTCTGAGTTCACCACACGCATGCCTTTACCACCACCGCCGGCGCTGGCCTTAATCACGGCTGGGAAACCGATGGCGAGAGTTTGCTCAGCCAAAAACGTTTCGTCTTGGTTGTCGCCATGATATCCAGGCACCAGTGGTACATCTGCGCGTTCCATTAAGCACTTGGATTCACTTTTTGACCCCATGGCTTTTATGGCATCCACTGGTGGGCCTACCCAAATCATATTGGCATCCATGACAGTTTGAGCAAATGCCGCATTTTCAGATAGAAATCCGTAACCCGGATGCACGGCATCGGCGTTGGCTTGCTTAGCCACCGCCATGATTTTTTCAATATCCAAGTAACTTTCTTTGGCAGGACTTGGGCCAACGTGCCAGGCTTCGTTGGCGATTTGTACGTGCATGGCGTCGCGGTCAGCGTCACTGTAAAGCGCAATACAGTGTATGCCTAACGACTGCGCGGACTTCATAATACGAACCGCAATTTCTCCGCGATTGGCAATCAGTAATCGAGTGATTTTTCGTTGAGTATTCATAAACTAATTCAGGCTTCTTTAATCTTCAGCAAGACGATGAGAGCCATTACCCCCTTTGCCAATTTGGAGAACGTTTTTCTAGAAAGGCGCTAAGACCCTCTTGACCTTGTTCGCTTACACGGATGGCAGCAATGAGATTCACCGTGTACGCCCTCATGTCATCATCGATGGCTCCACGGGCCACTCGCTCAATTAACTTTTTGGTTTTGCTCATGGCTTGCGGGCTGTTACTGGCACAGGCGCTGGCAAGCGTGCTAACTTTTTCATCTAGCTCGTCTTCGTCTTTAGCCATTTCGTGGATTAAATCGAAGCCTATTGCAGTCTGAGTATCAAATACTTCGCCGGTTAAAAAGTAACGGCGTGCTTGCCTTTGCCCCATCGCGGCGACGACAAACGGACTGATCACGGCAGGGCTTAATCCAATTTTTACTTCGCTTAAACAAAAGCGACTGCGTTCCGTGGCCACCGCCATGTCGCAACAGGCGATTAACCCCACAGCACCGCCATAGGCTGCGCCATTGATTTTAGCAATGGTGGGCATCGACATTGAGTTTAAGATATACATGAGTTCGGCGAGTGCATTGGCGTCGTCGCGGTTTTGATCTTCCGTGAGTGTCGCCATGCGTTTCATCCAATTCAAATCGGCACCGGCACTGAAGTGTTTGCCTTCACTGGTGAGTACCAATACTTGGACATCTTCGCGGGTGTCCAACGCCTTGAAAGTAGCCACCAACTCTGCAATCAATTGATCATCAAAAGCGTTGTGCACCTCAGGACGATTGAGCGCGACGGTGGCGATGCCGTTTTCAATGTTAAGGTTTAAATGAGTGGTCATAGGGCCTCCTTACATCCTAAACACGCCGAAGCGGGTATCCTGTTGTGGTGCATTTAATGACGCACTGATGGCTAAACCTAAAACGTCTCGGGTTTGAACGGGGTCGATTACACCGTCATCCCAAAGACGTGCAGAGGCGTAATAGGGGTGTCCTTCTTTTTCATATTTTTTAAGTAGGGGGTCTTTGAACGCTTTTTCATCGTCGGCACTGAAGGTTTCGCCACGCTTTTCTTTGGCACCCTTGGTAATCAGAGCCATCACGCCTGCGGCTTGTTCTCCGCCCATAACACTGATGCGTGCGTTAGGCCACATCCACATGAAATTTGGGTCATAGGCACGGCCACACATGCCATAGTTTCCAGCTCCAAAGCTGCCGCCAATCACCACGGTAAATTTTGGAACCTTAGCGCAAGCAACAGCATTGACCATTTTGGCACCGTGTTTAGCGATGCCTTCTTGTTCATATTTTGAGCCGACCATAAACCCTGTGATGTTTTGTAAAAACACTAAGGGAATGTGTCTCTGGCAACACAGTTCAATGAAGTTAGCGCCTTTTTGAGCGCTTTCCGAAAATAAAATGCCATTGTTGGCGACGATGCCCACGGGATAGCCATGAAGGCGAGCAAAACCGCAGATCAGCGTGTTGCCGAAGCGGGCTTTGTATTCGTCAAAGTCACTGTCATCGACGATGCGAGCGATGACTTCTTTCACGTCCATAGGTTTTTTTAAATCTTGTGGAATCAAGCCATACAACTCTTGAGGATTGAATGCGGGGGGCTTGCTCGGTTGGATGTCGAGTTTTAGTGTTTTTTTCCAGTTCAATCGGCTGACGGCCTGTCTTGCTAAAAGCAATGCGTGTTCGTCGTTTTCCGCCAGATGATCGACCACGCCACTCATGGCCGTATGCATTTCACCTCCGCCCAAGGTTTCGGCATCCACTTGTTCGCCCGTGGCCATCTGTACCAGTGGCGGTCCTGCCAAAAAGATCGTGCCTTGCTGTTTTACGATAATGGACTCATCGGCCATGGCGGGTACATAGGCTCCACCTGCGGTACAACTGCCCATAACCACGGCAATTTGCGGAATGCCCATGGCGGACATATTCGCTTGATTGAAAAAAATACGTCCAAAGTGTTCTTTATCTGGAAACACCTCGTCTTGTCGCGGCAGGTTGGCGCCACCACTGTCGACCAAATAGATGCAGGGTAAATAATTTTTTTGAGCGATCTCTTGCGCGCGTAAATGCTTTTTCACCGTCAGGGGGTAGTAGGACCCGCCTTTTACGGTGGCATCGTTCGCGACGATCATGCACTCCACATTGGACACGCGGCCAATGCCTGCGACAACGCCAGCGCAGGGTACGTCTTCACCATAAACCTCATGGGCCGCTAATTGGCCAATTTCCAGAAACGGTGAGCCTTCATCGAGTAATTCTGCGATGCGCTCTCGGGCCAAGAGTTTGCCCCGACTTTTATGGCGCTCTTGTGCTTGCTCTCCACCACCTTGTGAAATTTTATTTACCAACTGATGTAGGTCGGCGACCACTTCCAAATTGTAGGTGTAATTATCCTTAAATTCGGCCGCGTTGGGGTTAATGTGTGTATGAATTACCGGCATCTTTTTATCCTAAAGCTATTCCGCTTGATCTAGCTTTTAGTGGTTCCTACCAAGGCAGGAACCGTGAGTCATTGTGAATCTTTTTGTCCGCGTAGACGCGTGGTCGAATTAGCGCTTAGATTCGTTAAATAGCTCGCGGCCGATTAACATGCGTCGCACTTCAGAAGTGCCTGCGCCAATTTCATAAAGTTTGGCGTCGCGCAATAGTCTGCCGGTGGCAAAGTCATTGATATAGCCGTTACCACCCAAAAGTTGGATGGCATCTAATGCCATTTGTGTGGCTTTTTCTGCTGTGTATAGGATGACACCAGCCGCATCTTTGCGTGTGGTTTCGCCGCGATCACAGGCCGCTGCAACCGTATATAAGTATGATTTGCAGGCATTCATGGTGGAGTACATGTCAGCGATTTTGCCCTGAACTAATTGGAATTCGCCTATGCTCTTACCAAATTGCTCACGGTCGTGAATGTAGGGTACGACGATGTCCATGCAGGCTTGCATGATGCCGGTTGGCCCACCGGATAACACCACTCGCTCGTAATCGAGACCACTCATGAGTACGCGGACACCTTGGTTTAAGCCGCCTAAAATATTTTCGGCAGGCACTTCACAATCTTGGAATATCAGTTCACAGGTGTTAGAACCGCGCATCCCCAATTTGTCGAGCTTTTGTCCTCGGGAGAATCCAGGAAAATCTCGCTCAACAATGAATGCAGTTATGCCATGAGGGCCTTTTTCAAAATCGGTTTTCGCATAGATGACATAGACATCGGCATCTGGGCCGTTGGTGATCCACATCTTGCCGCCGTTGAGTATGAATTTATCGCCTTTTTGTTCGGCACGTAATTTCATGCTGACCACGTCAGAACCCGCATTAGGTTCACTCATGGCTAATGCACCGATGTGCTCACCGGAAATAAGTTTAGGTAGGTATTTGGCTTTTTGCTCAGGACTGCCATTTTTTGTAAGTTGGTTAACGCAAAGGTTAGAGAAAGCGCCATAGCTAAGACCGATAGACGCCGAGGCGCGGCTGATTTCTTCCATGGCGATTACATGAGCAAGGTAACCCATATTCGTGCCACCGTATTCTTCTTCGGCGGTGACACCCAGCAAGCCCATGTCACCGAATTTTTTCCAAAGTTCGTTGGGGAAGGCGTTCTCTTTGTCGGTTTTATCAGCGATGGGGGCGATTTCGCGAGCGGCAAACTCATTGACTTGCGTGCGCAGCATATCGATGGTTTCACCAAGGCCAAAGTTGAGTTCGTTGTATATGGATTTCATAGCAGTCTCCATGTATTGAGCCATGTCTACCCAATAGGGCAGTAGGAGTTGGCGTCAATGATGTTTAGTAAATTATTTTTATTTGAGTTAACTAAAATACATCTGGATTTTTAGCGTTTTATTTTTATGTTCGGTGTTCAATCCCAATTAGCCATCAACTGCCTTTGAGCATGGCCTTTTTAACTCGAGTTTCGTGTTCATCTAATTCCATTAACATGATTTCAATGTCATGTTTTTGCTGTTCTAGACGGTCACGGCTTTCATGAACTTTTTCTAAAACCTTTTGATACTGTTCTTGATTGTTGCTGTTGGCATCGTACATCTGAATGAGCTCACGGCTTTCTGCCAAGGACCACCCTAGGCGTTTGCCGCGTAAGATCAGCTTTAGCGTGATGTAGTCACTGTGGCTGTATAAGCGTTTTTGCCCGTCCCGCGCTGGGCTTAGCAAACCTTCACTCTCGTAAAAGCGAATCGCCCGCGTGGTGATATCAAAGCGCTGGGCCAAATCACTGATGGTGTAAATGTCATTTTTCTTACTCATACCAAGTATTGAATACTAGGTTGACGTTTACGTCAACGTAATCATTCTTACGGATTATCCCTTTTGGGGCCTAAGGTGTTCAAAATGGCCTGTCTCATGCCTTAAAACAGAGCGCTTGCTTGGGGCTTTATGCACAAAAATGAATCCAGATAAGATTTTGACCTAATGCCGGGTTAGTCTGGCAGTCATGGCCTATTGACTGTTGTAAGTGTTTGAAAATTAAAGATTTTGTTAATTGTTTGAAAAAAGCTCAATTTGATCTACGCCCAGTAATGGCGGGCACTGGCGAGGTTTTTTAAGGTTTTATGCACTAAGTTATCCACAGATTTTGTGAGTAAGTGACGAAAGCCCAGAGTTTATGCCGGTTGACGCCAAACAGGTGTTTCAAATTCATGAAATGAGAGGGATCGTCAGTGGTATTGAAAGATGTGGTAATTGGCCAGGCCGGGTCTTTAGGCTAGAGTTTCCTGCTCAATTATATTGCCATTAAAGGGTGGGGTAGATGGATTTGGCCATGGATGAATACCTAAACGAAACGCGGTTTTTCAATTTTCGCTCGCCGACGGTGCAAGGGTTTGTTGAGCAATATCGACTCGAAGACGCCACTCCCACAGAGAATATGATCGCCCTTTATTATGGGGTGCGTGACGCCATCCCCTATAACCCTTATGTATTCTCCCCTCATCCTGATCGTTTTAAAGCCAGTGATTGCATCTCACAGGGCAGCTCTTACTGTATTCCGAAGGCAATACTGTTGGGCGCCTGCGCTAGAGCCATCGGTGTGCCGTCGCGCTTAGGACTCGCTGATGTGAAAAATCATTTATCCAGCCCGGCCTTAATCGAGTGGTTGCAAAGTGATGTATTTGTGATGCATGGCTACATCGAGCTTTGGCTAAACGGACAGTGGATCAAGGCAACACCTGCATTTGATCAAACCTTGTGTGACAAGCTGGGCGTACCAGCCTTGCCATTTGATGGTTTAAGCGATTCCATTTTTCATGCTTACACTTCAGGCGGTGAGAAGCACATGGAATATCTAACCGACCACGGCACCTTCGCGGATGTTCCTCATGGTCTTATTGTGCAAACCTTAGCCCAAGCATATCCACACCTCATAAACCGTTTTGTTGAACAGGGTGCATCACGCCAGTTGATAGACGAAATATAGTGCAATAGCGCAATTCATGTAATGTGAGCGTGGGCAGATGCTAAGCTGATTGTATGCATTACACTAAGTGGCTTCTCCCTAGTTTTGTCCTTGTGTCATCGTTTTCGGTGGCCGAGGATTTGTTCGACTTGTCGTTAATGGAGTTGGGGCAGTTACCTGTCAGCGTGGCGTCGATGGGAGAGAAGACCCTTGTCACGGCCCCTGCTTCAGTATCCGTATACGACGCAAAGGATATCGCAAACCTTGGCCGTTATTCATTGGCCGACCTCGCGGAAGTGACTCCGGGATTTTCAAGCTATTACATTTATGGTGAAAAGGTTCTTCAGACCCGGGGCCAGAAAGCGGGCAGCTTTGAAAACAATAAGCACCTTTTATTGCTTGATGGCATTCCCATTAACCATGCCCGCGCCAATAAGGCCGGTATTGAACACGAGCTGCCTTTGTTTATGGCCAATAGTGTGCAATGGATGCGGGGCCCCGATTCGACTCTACATGGCTCGGGGGCATTTTTTGGCGTAATCGAAGTGGAAACGGCACACACCTCAACGGGCTTGGTTCGGGTGCTGGGCGAAGGTCAACAGGTGAGCTTTTCTCAAGTCAGTAACCAACAAGCCCTGTATGCCAGTCAGTATTTGTCACCGGATAGCGGCGAGCCGGTGGGGCCCGCTTTCAGCGACTTGCAACGGTTGCGAGATCACCAAAACAGTCAATTTTTCTATGGTAATGTGCGCCCACAAACGTCGGCGAAAGATTGGCAGTTTGGATTCATTTATCTGAGCAAGCGATCCGGGCTGGGTGAGCACTGGATGGGGGACTTTTCGACTCAAGCCAATGACATCACTTGGACCACAGCCATTCCTTTTGTGAAGTATCAGTTAAAACGTGGTGGTGGTGAATGGAATGTAAAAGCTTGGATGAACAGAGGAACTGAAACGGGGTACTGGGCACCTTTTACAGCCACTTCGTTTGTTGATGCAACGGGTCAAGGGGGCGTTTTTAATGCATATGATGTTGTGGTGCTGAAGCGCGCCGTGAACGTGAGCTGGCAGGGACCCATTGCGATGTTTGATTGGCAATTTGGTGCGCACGGTGAAACCACCAACAACGTCAGTGGTGACAGCTATCTCTTAAATGTGATGGCGGACGATGTGAATGATGGGGACCCCAGTACGACTCCCTATGAATATTCAGCCGTCGACAATGAACCCATTCATGGCTATTCCGCTTTTTTTAATGGCGAGACGGCTCGCGGCGCTCATAATTTTTCTTTTGGTGGGCGACTGGATTTAGGGCATTTTAAACGGGACGAATACGAGCACTTTAGCCCTAAAATTTCTTGGGTTTGGTCATTGTCACCCAGTTCGGCCATTAAGGCGTCATACCGTTCTGCTTTGAGGGCTCCAGGTATAAAGGAATACAGTTTAAATGATGAGGCTAAGTCGAACCTTTCAGTGTATGGCGTAACTGGCAGTCTCATTTCCGATCTTCGGCCGGAAACCTTTCGCAATGTTGAACTCAATTGGGTTAAAGGGAGTCAAGCTCAGTATTGGCAGATAAATGTTTTTTACAATGAAACCCATGACGCTCTTGATGGTGGTCAGTTGCAAGTGACTGATAATAATAATGTCCAGCGGGTAGTGAATCGGTTTGAGAATCGAGAAGGGGTGATTTACGCAAACGGGATGGAGCTTGAATCTCAGTGGCGAATGTCTTCTGCACTTATGGTGCGTACGAATTTAAGCTATGCGCAGAGTGAATACCAAGGGAGCGCTTTATTTGATGTTCCTGATTGGTCAGCCAATGCTTGGTTTACCTATGAATCTGGCCTATGGACGTTATCTTCTCTTTATCACTACCAGCATGCTTACCAAAATGGTGAGCAAAAGAAAGGAGCTGGCATTCAAACTTGGGACGCCACACTGGCTTATCGCCTAGGAGCCGGTATATCTGCGTATTTTGATGTTCGAAATCTGCTTGATCGTCAGCAGTATTTGAGTCAGTCGGGTGAGGATCGAATTCCATTGCCTGATCGTCAGTGGGGCATTCGACTGACTTGGACGCTTTAGTTTCAATCGAACAAGAACGGTTAGGCCTGCCAGCCAAAGTGCTTAAATAGCCCCGCCATTTGCCCCTCTAGCGGTGCTTCAATTTTCAATAATTCGTTTGTAATCGGGTGACGGACTTCTAATGTATGCGCGTGCAGTAGAAGCCGCCCAGCATCCAGATGCTGCTTGAAGTAGCGATTGTAATTTCCCTTGCCGTAACGGGCATCGCCAATGATTGGGTGGCTTAAGTGTTTTAAATGTCGGCGAATCTGGTGGGTTCTACCTTGCTTAGGCTCAGCTTCAATCCAGCTGAAACGACTTTGAGGATATTTGTCTATGGCAGCGTCAATTTCAACGGTGGCTTTTCCTGTAATTGACGTTTGAGCGTCTTGGCTGACGTTGGTATCTTGCCCATAATCGGCCATGCCTTTTAACGGGTGGTCAACGAGTATATCCTGCTTAAGCCAGCCTCTTACTACCGCCCAATACACCTTTCTGGCACTCTCCCATTGGGCTTGCATCTGTTGTGCAAGTGAACCGCTTAGACCAAATATTAATACGCCAGATGTCGCGCGATCTAAACGGTGCACGGGAAAGACGTGTTGCCCAATCATGTCTCTAACGGTTTGAATGGCATACACCTTCGCGTCTTTTGCTACCCAGCTTTTGTGTACCAACAGCCCACTGGGCTTGTTGATCGCCACGTAATGTTCGTCTTGAAACAAAATGCTTGGGGTGTACTCAATGGGCGCTGAGGTATCTTCTTGCATGATGAGAGGCGTTATCAAATGGGGTGCGCATTGTAATCAATAACGTGACATTACGCACCCCAATCCCGCTCAATGATAAAGCAGAGGATTTAAGGTTGAACCTCATAGGCAAAATGTACGGGTAACCCTTTGCGCATAACAGACAATGTCACCTTGGGTTCGTTTGCTAGGGTTTGGAATAGCGTATTGTTGTTTTCGTGAATCCACTCATCATTGATACGTACCAGAACATCGCCAGGCTGCATGCCCAGCGTAGTATAAAAGTCATCGACATTTTCTTCTAACTTAACCAAAGCATGCCCTTCAATTTTGGATTCGGTTAACTTAAGAGAGTGTTCCAGCTCTTGTTGGCGCATGAGCTGACCCTCAAGCCAGTTTTGTGGAATATTCATGGGTTTAAGCTTAGCCATTTTGGCTTCGTAGCGAGCTTGGTGATCATCACTGTACTCCTCGGTCGAGGACGAAGTGGACTGATTTGAAGAGGATTCATACGAACTTAAATCGTATAAGGACGTGCCATCGTTTGCTTGATCGATTGAGGAATCCCCTTGATCCAGTGATGTTACATAATAGTCAGCACTTTGTTGGGCGACAGGTAACTTTACGAATTGTTTATTTACTAATAGGCGTATGCCATCGGGTAATACATTGCTGACCCAATACTCGCCAATGTTGACTCCAGCAGTGACCCGTAAAATCTGTCCTTGATGCTCAAGTAATGCCCAGCTTTGCTTCTCATTGGGGGTGATCCAAGATTGCAGCCAATTCATACTGGGAGTGTTCTGGCTAGTGGATGTCAGTTTCATACCAGGGGTGAGACGCTGAAGTAACTCCCTCGATTCGTAGCCGCGACTTATGTATTCACCGTTCACAAACAAACTGGGCGTTTGTTTTATGCCAAAATCGTTTAAAGCGATGATATTGCTTTTAATCCCTTCGAGTGTCGCTTCTGAAGATAGGCACTGGTACGTATCGCTTGGCGTTGGGCTATATAAATCGATGGCAGCTGTGAGTGCGGCCATATCGATATTGCCATCCCGTTGCCATAAAAATTGCTGTAGCTGTCGTTTGGGGTCGCCATCAAGGCACGAGACGGCGGCCGCCGATTCTAAGCCTAAGCGGTGGTAGCCTTGAGGGAGGTCAAAAAAACGCAGTCGATAAGGAGATTCTAGCAGTGGTAACCAGTGATTAAGTTGATTGACAATCTCAGCGCATGGCCGACTTGCATAACTGCAGGCTAAATCTAGTTCGATGAGGGCACCGTTACCGTCAAGCTGCTCCTGCTGCCATGCTGGGAGGCCGTCATATTTTGCTTTGGGCGGTTTGGGCTGATCGATTAGCCAAGTGATTTGGTCGGCAGAGGTGGTTTGTTTTTCGATTTTTTCCCGAGTGGCTGACAGGGTTAGCTCATGTAGTTGGAAAGCAAGATTAAAAAGCTTGATTTGATCGCTGACGGATAGGGTTTCTTGAGAGAGCGTATTGCTTTTGTTTACGGTAGCCAGTGGTCTCGACTCAGGATGCGCAAGCGACGGACTTTTCGTGTCACAGCCAGTCAGATTTAAGCCCATTACGGTTGCCAAGCTTAGGGCTATTGTTTTGAACCATGTATT
>Ga0255776_10000071_pt1 | contig 97577 bp, 103 predicted proteins | sample 071ome_19_FD_179974 | JGI IMG/M metagenome (GOLD analysis project Ga0255776, IMG submission 179974) | Coastal salt marsh microbial communities from the Groves Creek Marsh, Skidaway Island, Georgia - 071413AT metaG (version 2) | ecosystem: Environmental > Aquatic > Marine > Intertidal zone >...
GAAGATGTTGGCTCTCGCATTCCTGCTTCTCATCGGATTTACCCTGGTCGTTGAAGGATTCGGTGAGCACATCCCGAAGGGCTACATCTACGCAGCAATGGCGTTTTCTGTGTTCGTTGAAACTCTCAACATCGGAACCCGTCGACACGGCAACGACCCGGTGAAACTCCGCGAGCAGCCTGATCCGGTTGATTCGAAGTAGTTCGCTCTCATCGCGAGTGGTCGTGTGAATCAACGACTACGATCAGAGTACGTTCCGTCCGGGCAGTAAAGGAGCGTTCGCATGCCTGTCACCGTCGTCGTCGGCGCCCAGTGGGGTGACGAAGGCAAAGCCAAAGTCATTGATCTGCTGGCGAAAGAGCACCCAGTGGTCGCCCGCTACCAAGGCGGCCACAATGCAGGCCACACCGTTGTCGTTGGCGACGAAAAGTACGCGCTGCAACTCACGCCATCAGGCGTGTTTTACGACACCGTCACGCCGGTCATCGCAAACGGTGTGGTCGTTGATCTGCCAACGCTGTTCAACGAGATCGACACGTTGACCGCCCGAGGAATCAACTGCGACAAGTTGCAGGTGTCGACTCGAGCCCATCTCATCTTCCCGTGGCATCAGAGTCATGATGCGCTCGCCGAGGAGGGACGCGGCGACAACAAGATTGGAACAACCCTGAAAGGCATTGGGCCGGCTTACGCCGATAAGGCTCGCCGAGTCGGAATTCTCGCCGGTGCAGTTGCCGATATTGATTCGTTCTCTGCTGCGGTTCGAGAGCGATGTGAGGCAGAGAACGTCCTCATTACTCAAGCGGGCGGCGAGGCGGTAAACGTTGATGAGACGGTTGCAACATTCACCGAGCTTGGCCTTCGGTTGCAGCCGTATCTGTGCGACACCGTGAATTTCCTTCATGATGAACTTGCCGCAGGTTCACCAATTTTGCTCGAAGGCGCGCAGGCAACATTCCTTGATCTCGACCACGGAACGTACCCGTATGTCACCTCATCTAACCCGACTGCCGGTGGTGCGTGTGCCGGAACAGGAATCGGTCCGCGCAACATCGATCGGGTTGTCGGTATTTCGAAGAGTTACACAACCCGAGTAGGAGCAGGCCCATTTCCTTCCGAACTGACCGATGAGCTAGGTGATCGACTTGTGGATATCGGACGTGAGTTTGGAACGGTTACGGGGCGGCGCCGTCGAGCCGGTTGGCTTGACTGCGTCATGTTGCGACATGCAGTGCGTCTCAACAGCCTGACTGAGCTTGCGGTGACAAAACTTGACGTGCTCGACACGTTTGAGACCATTCGTGTCTGCGTCGGCTATCGAATCGATGGCACCGATGTTGAGAACTACCCCGATCTGCCAGAAGTTCTTGAACGCGCTGAGCCGGTGTATGTCGACCTTGAGGGCTGGCAGTCTGATTCCACTACGGCACGAATGCCCGCAGATCTTCCACCGCAGGCTCAGGCGTTCATCAGGCTCATCGAGGAGCAAGTTGGTGTGCCGGTGCGCATCATCGGCGTTGGTGCTGAGCGAGACGATTATGTGCTGTGGGGTTCTTCGTCATGATCGACCGGTATCAGACTCCCGAGATGGCTCTGGTGTGGTCTGATGTGTCGCGAATGGGCCGTTGGCTTGAGGTCGAGTTGCTGGCAACCGAGGCGCATGCGACCCTCGGAATTGTTCCCCACGACGATGCCGTGGCCTGTCGGTCATCCGCCCCGACCGTCGATGAGAGTTTCGTGGCATCGGTTATGGCTCGCGAAGAAATCACCCAGCACGACGTCGCTGCGTTCGTCGACGTTGTGCAAGAGGCGATCGGCGGCACCGCTGGGCCGTGGATTCATTACGGTCTGACATCCACCGATGTTGTCGATACCGCGTTGTGCTGGGCGATGCGTGACGCCGCCGATCTGTTGCTGTCTGCAATTGATGAGCTCATTGATCAACTCGTGTCGACTGCGAAGACCCACCGCGAAACGGTGATGATCGGTCGAACTCATGGTGTTCATGCAGAGCCGACAACGTTTGGGGCGAAGGTTGCGTTGTGGGCGTTGCAGTTTGACCGAGATCGCCATCGACTTCGCGCCGCTCGTGATGCGATTGCCGTGATGAAGCTGTCGGGAGCGGTCGGAACGTACTCGAATGTCCCTCCCGAGGTGGAGGCTCATGTGGCACAGGCCCTCGAACTCGAACCGGTTCCCGCCACGCAAGTCGTTGCTCGTGATCGTCATGCCGAGTTTCTGTGGGCATGTGCATCGATCGCATCAAGTTGTGAACTTGTTGCCGTCGAGTTGCGACATTTGCAGCGAACTGAGGTGAGCGAGGTGCGAGAAGGTTTTGCCCCTGGCCAAAAAGGCTCTTCGGCGATGCCGCATAAACGGAACCCCATCTCGGCTGAAACGATCTCTGGGCTCTCGCGTGTGGTCCGGTCAAATCTCTTAGCCGGGTTGCAGGACGTTGCGCTTTGGCACGAGCGAGACATCTCGCATTCGAGTGTTGAGCGCGTGGTCTTGCCTGATTCGTCAATGCTCGTGCATTACATGTTGCGACGGCTTCGTCGGCTTATCGAACGCCTCGAGGTAGATGCCGCACGCATGGAGGAGAATCTCCACTCAAGCCATGGAGTTGTGTTCTCGCAACCGGTGTTGCTTGCGTTGGTGGCTTCGGGCCTCACGCGCGATGACGCTTACCGGATTGTGCAACGCAATGCCATGAGTGCGTGGGAACAACGCATCCCGTTCCGTGATGTACTCGCCGCTGACCCAGAAGTGTCGTCTCGTCAACCCGCAATCGATCTTGATGCTGCGTTCGACCTTCGATCGTCACTTCAGCACGTAGCCGCAACATTCGCTCACCTTGACGCCCTGTAATCAAGGGCTGCTGAGAAGGAGCAAGCCTCCTACAAAGAGCGCGGAATGCCAGCTTTCTTGAGCACCGCAGCCTCAACACCAATCTCGCGCCACGTGGCGTACGAGATGTGACGACGATTGCTGTAGGCCAACGCAATCTTGACGAATTCGGCTTCGGCAGATGAAATGTCAGCCCCTGACCCAAGTGCCTCAAATTCGTCTTGAAGGTCACGGCGCTCTTGGAGAAGAAGAAGCTCGTTGAGTGGATCGGCTGCTGAGAGCTCAGATTCGATCTTGTCGAGACGCTTTTGAATACTTTCGGCGGTCCTTTTGCGGCCACGCTTTGGTTTTGTGGACTTCAGCGCTTCTAGGTATTCGCGTACAACGCGACTCTCGTGGCGTCCTTGAGCGAGGGCCGCTTTATGGTCGTCGCTCATTGCGGAATTGTCAGACTTATTTGCCATAAAGTATGAGTATAGAGCCTCTTTATTTTGTGTGTTTACCGGAGTCTCCTCTTCTTTCTTTTGAGTGCCGTCAACTCGCGAGTAGATGCAACTGTTATCGAACATAAACGACTGCAAGTTTCAGTTGTTGTTGCCGAACCGGATGATGAGCGATGCCAGATGGTTCTTTTTTGAAAGGAGAGGCAGGTCTACAGAGGCAATGATTCCCTGTACCTCTTCGGTTGAGACGAGAGATCAGGCTGAATGTTGGTTGAATAGAGGAATGTTCGAACTCACCCCGCATGGGCCCGACACGTTTGTGGGGACTGGCCCGAGGTATCCGTGGGGTGGTCTCTATGGTGGCCAAATTGTTGCTCAGGCCCTACGTGCAGCGACGTTGACAGCGGAACCTGAATTTCGGCCCCATTCCATTCGGGCGTATTTCATCCGCCCAGGTGACCACAACGAACCCATCCGCTATGAGGTTGACCGCATTAGAAATGGGCGCTCGTTCCTCACCCGACGAGTTGTTGCTCGGCAAGCAATTGGCGCAATTCTCAACGCCGAGTGTTCGTTTCAGCGATCGCACGCTGCGACCGACCTGCAAACGATTGAGATGCCCCGTGTTCCAGGGCCAGAATCTTTGGAGGAAAGTTCGTTCACCCGTCGTTTTGATCGATGTTTCGTACCCGATGAAGCCGTTGATGGTGCAGCTCGAACTGGTGCTGGCCGGGTCTGTGCATGGATAAAAGTCAATGACTACGACTTAGTGAATTCTGTCTCTTCAGATGCTGAACTCATGCATCAATGTTGGCTCGCATATACCTCAGATGATCTTGCGACCGACACCGTTCGAGCGGCCGCTATCGAAGGCACGGGGGTTGAGCGCGAACACTGGAAAGGTGTCAGCCTCGACCACACGATTTGGTTCCATCGCCCGATGCGATCAGATGTCTGGCACCTCCACGATTTCACGTGTCATCACTTCACTGCATCACGTGGTCTTGCGGTCGGTCACGTGTTTACCCAAGAGGGTGAACACGTTGCGACGGTGGCTCAAGAGGTGCTTCTACGCGATACGCGGACGAAACCATCGTCGTAAACCTCTCGTCGAGCTGTAAGAGATGCAGATGTGTGAAACAGAACGCGATGGTCAGAGATGAGGGCCGGGGCCGCTACCCGAGTAACGATGCGATGAGATCGAGGTGGTCAAGATCGGAAAGATCGAGAATCTGGAGGTAGATCCGCTCCGCCCCCGCTTCACGCCATTTCTCGATCGTGTCGATGAATTGCTCTGTCGACCCGGCAGCGCCGTTCTGTCGTAATTCGTCGGGCTCCCGGCCGATTGCTTCGGCTCGACGAGTGAATTCATCTTCGGTGCTCCCCACGCAGGCGACGAGCGCAGCTGACCACGTAAGGTCGTTGGGTGACCGACCGATTGCTTCACAAGCACCCCTGACGACTGCTGTTTGCGCAGCGAATGTTGAGAGGTCGGTGAACGGCATATTGAACTCAGCTGCGTATGCAGCTGTCAATGCTGGAGTTCTCTTCGCACCGCGACCGCCGATAATGATCGGTATGCCCCCCGATTGCACAGGCTTGGGAAGAGCCGGCGAGTCGGTGAGTGACCAGTGATCACCGGAGTATGAAAAGGTTTCACCTGCGGGGGTTTGCCACATCCCATCGATAATTGCGAGTTGCTCGGTAAGGCGATCGAATCGCTCGCCAAGAGCCGGAAATGGAATTCCGTATGCCGAGTGTTCAGCCTCGTACCAGCCCGCACCAAGACCGAGTTCAACCCGTCCTCCCGACATTTGGTCGACGTTCGCCACCGAAATAGCGAGCGGCCCCGGGTGTCGGAAGGTGGCGGCGGTCACCAGTGTGCCAAGTCGAATTGTTGTCGTGTCTCGCGCCAGTCCGCCGAGCGTCACCCATGCGTCGCTTGGGCCTGGGTCACCACTGACGGAACCCATTTTGAGGTAGTGGTCAGAGCGAAAGAATGCACCGAAGCCAAGCGACTCGGCGCGCAACGCCACGGCGAGAAGATCGTCGTAGGTGGCGCCCTGCTGGGGTTCAGTAAAGATGCGATATGGGGTGAGAGCGGTTGTTGTCACATCTCGAACATACGAGGTTTAGGCGAAGAGACGTAACCTCGAAGATGTGACACAACTTCCCGAGCTCTCCTCGACCGGCGCGGCGTTACGGGAGCACGTGCTGACGCACTCGGTAAAACGCGGCGAGTTCACACTGAAAAGTGGAGCGAAGAGTTCTTGGTTTCTTGACACCAAGCAGACTGCCTGCCGGCCAGATGGAATCGTCTTGGTCGCAGAGGCGTTGCTCGACATTCTTCCCTCAGATGCCACAGCTATCGGTGGTCTGACGATGGGTGCTGACCCTGTTGCCTTTGGAGTTGCAGCTGTTGCGGCAACGAAAGGACGAATGTTGAGGAGTTTCAGTGTTCGTAAAGAAGCTAAAGATCACGGAGTCACCGGCCGACTCGCTGGTGCATTGCTTCCCGATGATCGCGTTGTCATCGTTGAAGACACGACAACACGAGGCACAAGTTTGCTTGAGGCGGTGGAGGTTGTTCGAGCGTTTGGGGCATCGGTGGTGCTCGCAAGTGTGATCGTCGATCGAGGAACGACCTGTGCTGACCTTTGCGCGGCGGAGGGTGTCGAATATCGCCCGCTTCTCACCGCCACCGACCTTGGTTTTGATCCCGGCACGTAGTCAGCCATCACCATCGCTCTTGAGAACGTCGACGCAAGTCGGCACGAAACGCAGCGCTGATCAGCCATCACTTCGTCAAGGGGTGGGAGCCCGAAAACGACAACAGGCGCTCGCAAGCGCCTGTGGTGGTCGAGACCGGCGTCGATCCGGTGACCTTCCGCTTTTCAGGCGGACGCTCTGCCAACTGAGCTACTCGACCGAGTGCGATATGGAACGGGTTGCGCACCACATACGCAACGAGGCTGCCAAGTGGCAGCCCCGAGCGGTCCCGACGGGACTCGAACCCGCGACCTCCGGCTTGACAGGCCGGCGTGAACTCCAACTTCACCACGGGACCAGGAGTTCTATTTATATCTAGCACCCCCAACGGGATTCGAACCCGTGCCGTCACCTTGAAAGGGTGATGTCCTAGGCCGCTAGACGATGGGGGCTTGGCCTCATCTCGTTGAAGGCGCCGTCACGTTAGCACCCTCTTCACGACGTTCCACCCTCACGAGGGAGTGTTTCCGCAAGAGCGCCGACGACCCACTCCAACATCCAGCCTGACCACATATAGAGGTGTTGTTCAGGGCTTGCATCTGATTCGTCATCGGCGTCTGCTGCAGAGTCATCGTCGACGATGCCGAGAGCGCTTGCCAACGTGACTCGAAGGGCATTCAACGTTTGAAGAAATGCGGTGAGTTGCCCATGGCTCATTGTGATGTCGCCACCCTCCGCCGAATCAAATGTGCTGAGCACCTCAGAAATCGCCGTGCGCCGAGCGGTGATGAGCTCATCACGCATGAGGCGCTGGTACTCCTCATCGAGTTGTTCGTGTTGAGCATCGTGATGGGTGAATGCAGGCGGAAACAACCTATCGACAAGCGCGCTCTCGTTACCTGTCTGAGCCTTCTCGACGAGTTCATCGAGTTGGTTCATGATGTGGGAGAGCACTTCTTGTTCATCGGCTTGGAGACGAACAATCCATGAGTCGTCATCGAGTCGCTCGACCGGTGGTTTACGTCTAAATGCCATCACCCAGCCTCTTCAAGAGTTGCCCAGAGGCCGTGTTCATGTAGTCGGAACACATGCATCTCGCACTGTTCTCGATTTCCGCTTGCGACGTTTGCGCGACCTTCGTGGTGAACCGCAAGCATGAGCTCGGTCGCTTTCTCGGTGGAGTACCCGAAAAGTTTTTGCAACACATAGGTGACGTAGCTCATCAAATTCACCGGATCGTTCCACACGATGACAATCCATTCGCGCTCGTGCTCGACCCGTTCAGTGACATCGGTGTCAGGCGCAGTGATGGTGTCGGATGACGCCGAAATAGGTAACAACGAATATGTCACACCACACAGTCTGCCGGATGGCGTTGGTCAGCACATCGGCTCGGTCGTACGATGAGGGTCATGTCCATCGGCAGTCGCCCCCTCGTGCCCTCACGCGTGGCCTCCGGTGGAGTTGTTCACGGGAGCCGTGAACCTCGAAGTCGAGTCGGCGCGTTCGTTGCATTAACAAAGCCTCGAATCATTGAACTTCTGCTCATAACAACCGTGCCCACGATGGTGCTCGCTCAGAACGGATGGCCGTCAACAACATTGGTGATCTTCACGCTCATCGGCGGCGCTCTCGCTGCGGGTGGGGCAAACACCATCAACATGTACGTCGATCGCGACATTGATGCGCTCATGGAACGCACTCGTCATCGGCCGCTCGTGACCGGTGTTGTTAAGCCGAAAGAGGCATTGATCTTTGCGCTTGTCCTCGAGTCGGCTGCCGTTGCGGTGTTGTGGGTGTCGGCAAACCTGTTATCGGCTCTCCTTGCGCTCTCTGCAACGGTGTTTTACGTCGGTGTGTATACGATGTGGCTCAAGCGGACGAGCAGGCAAAACATCGTCATCGGTGGCGCAGCCGGCGCAGTTCCTGTTCTCGTCGGATGGGCTGCAGTGACAAATGGTCTGACGTGGGAGCCAGTTGTGCTCTTCGCTGTCATCTTCTTTTGGACGCCACCACATTTCTGGGCGCTTGCACTTCGTTATGCCGATGATTACCGCTCGGCAAACGTGCCGATGCTGCCGGCGATCGTCCCTTTCCGGGCTGCCCATGTGCAGATGATCGCGCACACGGTGGCGCTGGTGGCGTCGAGTGTGCTTGTCGCTTTGGTGTCATCGAACCTCGGCGTTATATATCTCGTCTCGGCTGGCGCACTGGGGGCAGCGTTTCTCGCTGGAACGATCCGCCTCGGTAGAAATCCTTCCGAGTCTGCCTCGATGCGACTTTTTGGTTTCTCGATCACGTACATCACTCTGTTGTTTGCTGCATTGACAATCGACGTGTTGCTGTAATTGACGTCGTTGACGCAACAGTGGGAATTTCGGTTGCGAGGCCCTCACCGAGGTAGTCTGGAAGGCGGTAGTTTCGAAAGAGGTGTGCTCCGCCGCGGGCGCGACTGAAGCAGAAGTGAGTCAGATCTGAGATGACGACGTTGGAACAATCGGGAACCGGAGCAGGAGCGGGTTCAGCGCTCCTTTCTGACGGTCGTATTGGTACCGCTGTTGGGGCGGCTGTCGATTGGGTGACATCTACCGACCACAAGAAGATTGGGCGCTTGTTTACAGGGTTCGGAATCCTCGGGATGATCGCCGTGTCGGTGATTGCGGTGCTGCGGTCGCTTGAGTCAGTTGCTGATCTCGGAGCATTCAACGCTCAACAACTCGATCAGCTCACTCAACTGCATCACTTTGGTCTTGCGTTGATGGTGGCGCTGCCGTTGACCCTCGGTCTGAGCATTGCGGTCGCACCGATGCAGGTTGGTGCTCGAGCGATTGCGTTTGCTCGTCTTGCACTCATGGGCTTCTATATGTGGCTTGCAGGAGCGGTGTTGACCATCGTTGCGATCGTCAACGGTGGGGGCATCGGTGGCGCAGATAGTGACATGGTCGATCTGTTCCTCGCGGCGATGGCCCTCATGATGTTCGGTGTCATCGCCTCAGCGATCAGCGTTGCGACGACCATCCTTACCTCTCGTGCCCCTGGGGTCACGATGCGTCGTGTCCCGTTCTTGACATGGACGGCGTTGGTTCAGTCGTTGGCACTCATCATCACTGCGCCAGTAGTGGTCGGTCTCATCATTTACCTGTTTGTTGACCACCGCAATTCAGCCCTTGCGTTCGGTGCCGCAGATGGCCTTGCCGATTGGCTTCCGAGATTCTTCACCGCCCCGGTCGTGTACATCTTTGCGATCCCGGCGCTGGGGGTCTTCGCTGAGTTGCTGCCCGTTTCGATGAGCCGACGGCACCCCATGCGCCAGTTGGTGTTCACCGGTGCAGCATTGGTCGGAGTCGCATCATTTGCCGGCGTCACCATGCAAAAGGCGTTCCCGGTTGACTTCTCCGAATCAGGCCAAGATGTCGTGAAGTCGCTTGTCGTGATGGCGTTCTTTGTTGGTCTTCCATTGCTCGGTATCGCAATCACGTTGCTCACGTCGTTGCTTGTTGCGAAACCTGATGGCTCGGGTGCGCCAAAGCCTCGAATTCTCAGCCCACTGCTGTTCGGGCTTCTTTCGATCCTTCTTCTCCTTCTTGGTGCTGTGGTCGGTGTGCTCACCCAGATTGTTGATCTCGAACTGAGCGGAACCGCAGCGGTCGAAGGCACGGTTGCGTTGATCTGTCTGGCTGCCGCTCTCGGAACGCTGGGTGGCCTCGTGTTTTGGGCTCCAAAATTTTCCGGCACTAAGCCTGACGAGAAAAAAGTTCTTCCTCTGGCTCTTCTCGGCGCTCTCGGTGTGGTTCTTGCCGGAGTTCCTGGTGTGATCGCTGGTCTTGCCGATTCAGATAGCTCTCTATTCTCGACGTTGACCCTCATTGGGTACGCATTGATGGCTCTTACCGGTCTCGCCTTCGTCGGTGCGACCCGTGGTGGAACATCTGACGGCACCAACAACCCCTGGTGTGCTCACACCCTCGAATGGTCAACTACATGCCCGGCTCCAGCCGACAACTATGAAGCTCTTGCCACCGTTCGATCAGCAGAGCCCGAACTCGACCAACTTCCAGAAGGGAGCCCCTCGTGACGCTCGCTCTACCATCAGGTCCGGCACCAGCACCGCGTCGCCAACTCCTCGTTGGGTCTGCTCTCGCGGGGCTCGCGGGCACCACTCTCATCGGTGGAATGCTCGCCGTTTGGCTTCTTGAACGTCAGCACGCTGTCGATGCTGGTGAGCGGTTCCCGATGAAATACATCATCCCCGAGGTCGCGACGAACGTCATGTTGATCACGCTCTTCGGGCTTTGTTTCTTCGCCCAATGGGCGGTCTACGCAGCCCGCCGGCAAGACCGCGGGCACACCGGACTTGCTCTGTCAGTTGTCATTATCCTCGGTTTGGCCTTCATCAACGCTCAAGCATTTGTCTACAGCCAAATGGAAGTCGAGATTGCCGACGGAATCTATGGCGCCCTGTTCTACGCCCTCACCGGCACGATGATGGCGATCGTGATTGCGGGGCTCATCTTTACTGCGGTCGCAGCCTTCCGCACGCTTGGCGGTCGCGATTGGCAGTCCGAGATTGTCTCGGCGAATGCTTTGTATTGGTACTTCGCCGCTGCGGCCTATGCAGCGGTGTGGTTTGTCGTCTACGTCACGAAGTGAGGTCAGAGATCTGATGTTCACCACCGGTTCAAAACTCCTCTTCGGGGCGAGCGGGGCTTCCCTCGTTGGAACGTTGCTGTACGGCATTCTTGTCGGCGGCATCATGGGCACGGTCGGCTTGGTGTCACTCACCACCGGGCTCATCTTCATTGCAGGTATCAACGCGTTTATTCGCGATGCGAACGTTGCGTCAGACGATGTCTCACAGTTCTCCGGGTCGGCTGCCGCAGCACCTCGCCCGGCGTCATCGGTCTGGCCGCTCGTTGTTGCAGTTGGTGGCGCTCTGATCGCTCTTGGAGTTGTCATTCACGAAGTACTGACGATTACCGGTCTGGTCGTTGTGCTGGCAGCATCCGCTGAGTGGCTGTTGCAGGGCTGGGCAGAAAGTGCCTCGTCTGATGAATCGCATAACCGTGAGGTACGTGGCCGCCTTGCGTACACCGCAGAGATGCCCGTTGCTGCAGCGATTGGGCTCGGTCTTATCGTCTTCATGTTCAGCCGGGTGATGCTTGGCGTTCCGACGAAAGCGTCCACCATCATCGCATTCTCGATCGTTGCGACGATTGTGCTCGTTGCGGGAGCGATGATCAGCCGTGCTCGTTCAATGTCGGCTCCCCGGATGTTCGGGCTCTTTGCCGTTGTGAGCGCGGTACTGCTCGCCGGTGGTGCTGTCGCCGGATTTAATGGCGAACGCGAGATCAAAGAGCACAAAACCACGGCCTATTACGCCGCAAATGACAAGTGCGGCGAGAAAGAGATCTCAGCCGACGAGCACGCAAGTCAGACCGTTGCAGGCAAGGCAAATTCATCAGCTGAAGTCACGCTTGACGAAAACGGGCTGTCGTATACACGACCGGGTCTCAACATGGTGCAGAGCGGAGTTATTCAGTTGCCCCGTTCAAATGCGAACAACATTTTGTTCCGCAACGAAACATCTGAGCCTCGACGCTTCATCGCAGAGATGGCCAACGCTGATGGTTCCCCCGCACGAATCTGCACGGCGCTCGTCGAAGAAGGTGGCGTACAACTGCTTACCGTGAACTACTCGGCGCCAAGTTTTGACCCCGTAGTCGAAGAGTCAGGTGGCTACGCATTCGTGGTCGCTGGGCTCGACGACCGGATTGAGGTGATTGTGCCATGAGTCACGAGAAGGTTCACTTTCGCACCATCTGTAATTCTGAACGTGCGACTTCTAGTCTTGAGAATATGAGTTCTCGCGGCTTCAAAGTAGCGACGACGGTTGCAGGAGTGGCGGCGACCGCCGTGCTCGCCGGATGCGCATCCGACGCCCCTCAGGACACCTGGAAACCGGCCGGTCCAAACGCGCAAAAGATCCAAGATCTGCAGTGGCCAATCTTCCTCACCGCCGGCATTGTTGGCGTCATCGTGATGGCCTTCATTGCGTTTTGCGTCGTCAAGTATCGAGATCGTGGCCAAGCAATCCCCGATCAGGCCCATGGCAAGGCATGGCTTGAATACCTGTTCATTGCGATTCCGGCGGTCATCCTGACTGCAATTGCAATCCCCACGGTGGGTGTCGTTATGGCATTGAACGACACTGATGACACCGAATGCGTGATCAACGTGACGGGTCAGCAGTGGTGGTGGGAGTACGACTACGAGGTCGGTGCCGACGGCACGATTTGTGGCTATGCGCCGTCAGAAGTTGCGGCGAGCCCGATTATCACGTCTGGTCAGTTGGTGATTCCCGCAGACACGAAGGTGTTGTTGCGAGGCACCAGTCGCGACGTCATCCATAGCTATTGGATTCCACGTTTGAACGGCAAGCGCGACATGGTCCCAGGCCGTGTGCACTTCCTCCGTCTCGAATCTGACACCCCAGGCATTTACGCCGGTCAGTGCACTGAGTTCTGCGGCCTGTCACACGCAAACATGCGCATGGAGACTGTCGTTCTCGAGTCGGCTCATTTCCAGCAATGGATTGATAACGAACTTGAGCCGTATCAGGCCCCAGCCGAAGGCAGCCTTGCGGCCGAAGGCGAGACAACCTTCATTGCCCAGTGCTCGCGATGCCACCAGGTCAACGGGTTGGTCGATCCAGGTAACGGCAATCTTGTGGTCTCGTATCCAGATCAATTTGTCTACTCAGGTGCCGCGCCAAACCTCACCAACTTCTTGGGTCGCAACACCTTTGCAGGCGCAACGTGGGATCTTCTCACGCCCGAGTGCCGCACCGATGTGTGGGAGTCAAGCCCTGAAGAGTTTGGCGAAAAATACCTCGCAGGTGTCTCGCAAGATTGCCTCAACGAGATCGACCTTCGCGAATGGTTGCGGAATGCTCCAGCGAAGAAGCCGATGTATGCCGATCCAGCGATGCTGGAACAGAGTGACGGCAAGGTTCGTGGTATGCCGTATCTCGGTCTGAGCGAAGACCAAATTGACCAACTAATCGCCTACCTCCTTGAGCGGAAGTGAGTAACTGATGGCAATCATTGAACGCCCTTCAGATGCAGTCGAAGTCGTTGACGAGACAACCCCTTCGGTAGCGACCCCTGAATCTTCGTACGGTGTGTTCCGCCGTCCGGTTGAAACGACCGGCTGGAAGTCGTGGCTCTTCACCATCGATCACAAAAAGCTCGGCATCATGTATGGCGTTGTCGCCATGTTCTTCTTTGTTGTCGGCGGCATTGAGGCCATGCTCATTCGCTTGCAGCTCGCAGGTCCTAATGGCACCGTGCTCTCTGCAGACAAGTACAACCAGATGTTCACGATGCACGCCACAACCATGGTGTTCCTCTTCGTCATGCCAATGGCTGCGGCGTTTGCGAACTATTTCGTTCCTCTGCAGATCGGGGCGCGCGACGTCGCGTTCCCCCGCATCAATGCGTTCGGATTCTGGGCGTTCCTCTTTGGTGGACTGTTCCTCAACACCTCATGGTTCTTGGGCGGCGGTGCCGACGGTGGATGGTTCATGTACGCACCGAACTCATCGGTAGCGTTCTCTCCGTCAAACGGCGTTGACTTCTGGGGACTCGGCTTGCAGATCACCGGTGTCGCCTCCCTAACTGGTGCGATCAACCTCATCGTCACCGTCATCAACATGCGGGCACCGGGCATGAGCCTGATGAAGCTTCCGATCTTCACCTGGATGGTGTTGGTTGTGCAGTTCCTGTTGCTCTTCGCAATCCCAGTGATCACCGTTGCACTGTTCATGTTGATGTTCCAGCGCAGTTTCGATGCGACGTTCTTCAGCGTTGAGGCTGGAGCCGACCCGCTGCTCTGGCAGCACCTGTTCTGGATCTTCGGTCACCCCGAGGTGTACATCCTCGTTCTGCCAAGTTTTGGCATTGTCTCCGAAATCCTTCCGGTCTTCTCAAAGAAGCCGCTGTTCGGTTACCCGCTCGTCGTGTTCTCGGGCGCAGCAATTGGCTTTGTCGGTTGGGGCGTGTGGGCGCACCACATGTTTGCTTCGGGTCTCGGCCCGATCTCGGTTGCGGCCTTCTCGGTCGCAACCATGGCAATCGCAATTCCAACCGGTGTGAAGATCGTCAACTGGACGCTCACCATGTGGGGCGGAAAATTGCGATTCACTGTGCCGATGCTGTACTCCGTTGGCGTCATCGTGCAGTTCACCATCGGTGGTCTCTCCGGTGTCACGCACTCGGTTGCGCCATCTGACACGCAGCAGACCGACACGTATTACATCGTCGCTCACTTCCATTACGTCATCTTTGGTGGTGCCGTGCTCGGGCTGTTTGCAGGCATGTACTACTGGTGGCCGAAGATGTTCGGAAAGATGCTCAACGAGCGTCTCGGACGAGTCAACTTCTGGCTCACGATCATTGGCATGAACCTCACCTTTGGACCAATGCATATCGTTGGTCTTCAAGGTCAGCCACGCCGCATGTATGTATGGACGGAGAACCGTGCCGGTGACGGCTTTTTCAACATTGGTTTCTGGAACCTCATTGCCTCAATCGGGTCATTCGTCTTGGCTCTCGGAATCTTGCTGTTCTTCGTAAACATCTACGTGTCACACCGTAAGGGAACAGAAAAAGCTCCTCTCGACCCATGGGATGCCCGTAGCCTCGAATGGATCACGACAAACCCGCCGAAAGAACACAACTTTGACCGGCTGCCTCAGGTGGGTCACCTCGATGAGTTCTTCCACCGGAAGTATGAAGACCGGGGTTCAGATGGCCATCACGAGTTCCATCAGATCGCTACAGCCGAAGAGGTTGTCGCTGAAGAAGAGAACAACGCTGACGGGCACATTCATTTGCCATCACCGTCGTACTGGCCAATTCTTCTGGCCTTCAGCCTTCCGATTATGGCGTACGGTGTGATCTACAACCTGTTCCTTCTCATCGGAGGGGCCGTACTTGGTCTGGTCTCGTTCTACGGGTGGGGTCTTGAGCCTCACACGGCGCCAGAAGATGATTACGATCCGCCAACCGGCACAGCGATGGAGGTTGCCGCTCATGGCTGATACCGCAGTTCACGCCGACGAACACGTCGATCACGGAGGTCATTACTCATCTACCGGCTTGTCGAACAACAAGCTGGCAATGTGGATGTTCCTCGGTTCAGAGTGTTTGCTGTTCGGAGGCCTCATCTCGACGTACATGCTGTACCGCGGTCGTCACTCAGAAAACCTTGGGCCTGACCAGGTGTGGGACATTCCGTTCACATCAGCGTCGAGTTTCGTGTTGCTGATGTCGTCTCTCACGATGGTGCTCGCAGTGTCATCGGCTGTACGCGACGATGACCGCAATACGAAGGTATGGCTGTCGGTGACGGCTTTGCTCGGTGCACTATTCGTTGCCGGTCAGGTGTACGAGTTCACCACCTTCTATCGCGAGGGCCTCGGTTTCACGACCAGCCTCTTCTCATCGAGTTTCTACACCCTCACCGGTTTCCACGGTGTTCACGTGAGTGTCGGCATCATTATGTTGATGTCGCTGGTCGGAATGATCTCAAAGAACAAAGTCGTCGGTGACAAGAAAGAGACCGTCGAACTCTTTGGCCTCTACTGGCACTTCGTTGACGTGGTGTGGATCCTCATCTTCACCCTTGTCTACCTGATCCCGGCCTGATAAGAATCGAGTTGACATGAGCACCGTCACAGAACAGCACGACACCCACGGCGATGAACACGCCGACCACGGCTTAACCGATCTGGGCTATATCAAGATCGCTATATTCCTTGCGGTCGTCACCGCTGTCGAGGTCGTCTTCAGCTACACCCAAGATCAGTTGGGTGCAGCATTCCTGCCGGGCTTGCTCATTTTGATGGCGGTCAAATTCTTCATGGTGCTGCTCTACTTCATGCACCTGAAATTCGACTCAAAGCTGTTCAGTTTGATGTTCTACATCGGGCTCGTTCTTGCTGTCGGTTGTTATGCAGTGTTCTTGGCAACCCTGCATTTCTTCCAGAGCTGAGATGTGGTCGACATGATGTTGGCGCAGGTCGACATCGCAACTGATCCGTGGAAGTTTGTCCCGCACCCTGAGGTGTGGCTGCTCACGAGCTTCCTGACGATCGCCTACATCTACACGGTGCGCGTCATCGGGCCGAAAGCCGTGGCTCCTGGTGAATCGGTCCTGAGCCGTTCACACGTCGTGTCGTTTGTGGCGGCCATCACGGTGCTGTGGGTGTCAAGCGACTGGCCGATCCACGACATCAGCGAGGATTACCTCTACTCGGTACACATGGTGCAGCACATGGCGCTGTCGTTCTGGCTCCCACCACTTGCCCTGCTCGCAACCCCCGCCTGGTTGATGCGCGTGCTCATCGGATCGGGTTCGACGTATCGAGCGATGCGCTTCCTCACTCGCCCCGTCATCGCTGCATTGCTCTTCAATGGCGCAACATTGCTCACCCATATGCCATCGCTGGTGAATGCGTCGGTTGGCGACGGCTACTGGAATGGGGCTCTGCACTACCTGCTTCACGTGCTGGTCGTTGCGTCAGCGTTGTTGATGTGGATGCCCGTGGTTGGTCCGATACGAGAATTCCAGCTCGGGCCGTTGGGCAAAGGCATTTATCTCTTTGCACAGTCGATCATTCCGACGATTCCCGCTGCATTTCTTACCTTTGCCGAATCTGCGGTGTATGAGGCATACGCCCGTCCGGTTCGACTCTGGGGTCTCTCGCTCGCAGAAGACCAGCAACTCGCTGGGGCGATCATGAAAACGATGGCGGGCATGTTCTTGTGGGCGCTCATTATTGGCTACTTCATCCAATACGCAAAGCAATTCCGCAACAGTCACGACTACCGGCGAAACTCCTCCAACACGTCTGAAGAGGCTGACGAGGCACCGCTGACGACCGCCGATGTCGAAGCGGCGTTTGCACGCACAGCTCCTGCCCGCGAAGAAGACTAAGCGGTAACCTCGGCACCGTGATTGACGTTCGGCAGCTCCGAGAACACGCTGATGAGACGTGCTCAGCACTTGCGCGCCGGGGTGACGTGACCTGCGATGGCCAGGTCAAAGACCTTCTTGAACTCGACCAACAGTTGAGAGTGATCACGGCGCGGCGAGACGAGGCTCGAGCGAAGATCAATGAACTCTCTCGTGAAGTCGGACAACTTCGCCGTGATGGAAACGTCGAACAAGCCGAGGCGGTTCAAGCAGAAAGTCGGGCTCTCGGAGACGAAGTAGGCCGAATCGAGGGCGAGCACGAAACAGTCTCAGCAAAGATGCACGATCTTTTGCTGCACATACCGAACGTCCCGCATCCTGATGTGCCCGCTGGTGTGAGTGACGATGACAATCCGGTTGTCAATGGACCATTTCTTCCCGACGGCGGCATCGACGGTTTTCCTGCGCACCAACGAGTTCCACATTGGGAGATCGGTGAAGCCCTCGGAATTCTCGATAATGAGCGGGCAACAAAAATTGCAGCTTCGATGTTCACCATGCAGCGTGGAGCTGGCGCAACGATGGCTCGAGCGCTCTGCCAGTACGCGCTCGACAGCAACGCCGATGAGTTTGAAGAAATCCGCCCCCCTTCGCTGGTGTCGACCGCAACTCTGACTTCAACTGGGCAGTTGCCGAAGTTTGCCGATGACGCCTACGCAATTGAGCGAGATGACCTGTGGTGTATTCCAACTGCCGAGGTACCACTTACGTCGCTGTACGGAGGCGAAATTCTTGATGCAGGAGATCTACCGGCGCGCTTCATGGCATACAGCCCGTGCTTCCGTCGAGAGGCCGGCTCTGCAGGTCGAGATACTCGAGGCATGCTTCGAGCCCATGAGTTCGACAAGGTCGAAATTCTTGCGCTCGCAACCCCGGAGCAAGCCCCCGGTCTTCTGTCTGACATGGTGGCGCGAGTCGAGCGCATGATTTCTTCACTCGGTTTGCATCATCGAGTAATTGAGATTTGCACCGGCGATCTCGGTCAAAGCCACCATCGATCATTCGATATCGAGGTGTACGCACCTGGTTGCGAGCAGTGGCTCGAGGTGTCATCGGTGTCATGGTTCTCTGATTACCAAGCCCGTCGGGCAGATATCCGGTATCGCCAGGTAGATGCCGACGGAAAGCCGGTAAAGGGCACCGTTTTGGTGCATACGTTGAACGGTTCGGCTCTTGCGGTGCCGCGGGTGTGGGCAGCGATTCTTGAAACCCATCGTCAGGCTGATGGCACCGTGGCAATTCCTGAGGTGTTGTGGCCGTATATGCGCGGTCTCACCGTGCTCGGCGGCTGATATGGCAGACGACAACGATCTGGTTCGAAATCGGCGCGTGCAATACGAGACCGCTGGGCTTGATGTTTCAGATGTTGATCCGTCCCCAGTCGCTCAGTGGCATCGGTGGCATGAAGACGCTGCCGAGGCGAGCCTTGTGGAACCGAATGCAATGACGGTTGCCACGGTTGATGCATTCGGCGTGCCCGACGGACGTATTGTCCTTGCGCGCGAGGTTTCTGACGGTGGTATCACCTTCTTCACCAACTTCAATTCGGCGAAAAGCGAGCAACTCAATTCCTCGAGCAGTGCAACAGGGGTCTTTGGTTGGTTGGCGCTGCACCGACAGGTTCGAGTTACTGGCACCGTTGAACGAATTTCTGATGAAGACAGCGACGCATACTTTTTGAGTCGCCCTCGAGGTTCCCAGATCGGTGCGTGGGCCTCGCCGCAGTCAGAGGTGATCGACAGCCGAGAGGTTCTTGAGAATCTCGTTGCTGAGGTCGAGGCTCGGTTCGCGTCGAGTGAAGTTACACGGCCACCGTTTTGGGGTGGCTGGCGCATCATTCCTGTGAGATGGGAATTTTGGCAGGGTCGCCCGAGTCGTCTTCATGATCGTGTGCAATATGTGCGCTCGGGCGACGGTTGGCTTCGCCAGAGACTCGCTCCGTAAGCCACGGCTACGACCTGCTCGTAGACTTGTCGTGTCATGAATACGCAACCTCCAGTGGGCTCTCTTCAGGCAAACGATCCGTGTTGGTGCGGAAGTGGACGGAAGTACAAGCGATGCCACCGCAACACTGAAGGTCGAGTTCATCCGGGCGAAATCTCGCCGATGAGAACCGTGCCAGACACGATCCCTCGACCGTCCTACGCCGATACCGGTGTGGTTGAGCACTGGGATGAGCCCCTGGTGAAAAGCCCTGAAGTTATTGAGCGCATGCGGCACTCAGGAAAGATTGCAGCCGAGGTTCTGCGCCTTGCCGGCGAATTTCTTGAGCCCGGCAAGACAACCGATGAGGTTGATGCCTACGTGCACGATTTATTCATCGAACGGGGCGCCTACCCGAGCACGCTCAACTACCACGGCTACCCGAAGAGCTTGTGTTCCTCGGCCAACGAAGTGATCTGTCACGGCATTCCTGATTCAAGGGTCATGCGTGATGGGGACATCATGAACCTTGATGTCACCGGGTTTGTCGGCGGCGTGCACGGCGACACCAATGCAACTTTCTGTGTTGGTGAGGTTGACGAGGCGAGCCGTGATCTCATCCGGGTGACCGAAGAATGCACCTGGCTCGGCATCGAAGCTGTCAAACCAGGCCGTCCGGTCAGCGATATCGGTCGAGCCATCGAAAACCACGCAAAAGAACATCGCTACGGAGTGGTGAAAGCGTTCATTGGTCACGGCATTGGCGAACAATTTCACACCGATATCCAGATCCTTCACTACTACGACTCTCGGTCAACTCTCGAAATGTTGCCGGGTATGACGTTCACTGTTGAGCCGATGATCACCATTGGTGATTGGCGTCACCGTATGTGGGATGACGGATGGACTGCAGTGACCGCTGACTGGCAGCGAACCGCACAGTTTGAGCACACATTGCTGGTTACCGACGATGGTGTTGAAGTGCTGACCGGTGGTGAGGGAGCTGTGTCGCCAACAGCGCCGTGGAACCGGTGAGCACCTTTGTGGACACTCATGTTCGATCGGTAGGGTACGGCATATGAAGTTTGGTGCAGCCTTCCCCTTCTCGTGTGTGTTGATTCTGGCATCGTGTGGAGGAAGTGACCCGGTCACGGTTTCTGATGCGTGGGCACGAAGCAGTCCGTCAGGTGTCACGACGGGGGCGGCCTACTTCGACATCACTTCTGCTGATGATGATTCACTCGTGGCGGTTTCTGTGTCGAGTGATGTTGCTGCTCGCGCCGAGATCCATGAGGTCGTCAAGGCCATGGACATGGGTGATGATGAGATGCACGATCACGACATGGGTGATGACGAGATGCACGACGATGCAATGTCGATGCAAGAGATGGATGCGCTAGAACTACCAGCCGGCACCCTGGTGCAACTCGTCCCTGGGGGGTATCACATCATGTTGATTGATCTCGCCAAACCTCTCGTCGTCGGCGAAACCTTCGACGTCACCCTTGACTTCGACCAAGCCCCTGACCTCACGGTGGCCGTTGAAGTGAGCGACCGTTAACTACGCCTGACGTGGCGATGGCCGAATCGCGTTGGCGATCTGCCAGAGCCCGACGAGCGCATAACCGGCAGTCGCACACGCAATGACACCAATTGCAGCGGTTCCTGCTCGATCAACCCAATAGGGCAGCGAGGTGGGTAGCAGGGCTGCATCGAGCACGTCTTTTCGTCTTAACACCCAAAGCGCAAGGAAGATGCTGCTGATGAGTTGCACTCCATTTCGTTGGATCGACGATGTGCGATTGAACACGATGGCCGACCCGCTCAACACAGTGGCCAACAATGGGAGCGCAAACGATGTGAGTTGTGGGCCCGTTCCGGGAGCCGCCCACAGATACTGAGCGCCGCCGATCACGAGCCCAACCAAAGATGCCGCAACCATCAGTCTCTGAAGCGCCGCAGATGTTCGACCGATGACCCCCACGACAAGAAGTAATGCACCGGCAGCGGCGACGAGTGGGGCGAGCAAAGACGGTCTCTCAACCAGAGAACTTTCGACGCGCACAGCCACGGAAATATCGTCGATGGTGAGCGGGATCGAGTCAGCAACGATCACATCGCCCGGCTTGGCATTGACTGGCGGTTGCGGTGACATGTAGTGAATGCGATGGTCGTGCCATGCAAGCGTGCAGTTCGAAGCAATCTGCAACCACTCGGGGGCAGCATCGTGATCTACGACGTCTGCTCCAAAGTCTGACCCGTAACGCTCTTTGTTGTACCACGTTGACATTGAGCGCTGGTTCTCATAGGCGGTGCAATCGGATTCGATCTTGAGGTACTCCTCTCCTTCATATCCGGGGACCTTGACGGTGGTTCCTCGTGCAACAGTCACTGAGAGAAATGAGTCGTGTCCTTCAATCGTGATCGCAACATCATCTGCAAGTGGAAGAGACTCAGGTGTGGTCACCTCAACGATCACCGATGAATAGTCGGTGGGCCCGGGTGCGTCGGCGTGAGCGAATCCGGCAGGCGTAGCAGTCAAGATTGCCCCAGCAATAACCGCCCACCAGACGCGGTGTTGCCAAAGTTTTTTGAACGTCATTCGAGAACCTGGAGTGTGAATTCACCAGTGGGATGAATAGAGCAACCACCGGAGAGCGTGCCGGTGCTGGTGAATTCTTGTGAGAGTGTTTCACCTGCGCCAACGAAGAACACGCCGACGACATGTCCACGGTCATCATCGTTGATGATTCTGAGTGATTCGCCGACGCGCACCATGAGTTCCGCTGGGATGATGTTGATCGACTCACCGGCCTCGATCTTTGCACCAGCTCCAAGCGGGATGATGTACTCATAGTCGGCGTCTTCTGAATTGGCGATCGTTTGAAACTCAGGCTCATCACCGCCGGAGACAACGGCAACGACAGCAATGATTGCTCCGGCGAGAGCGATGAGCGCCAATGCGATTCCACGCTGCTTCACGACCGTCGCCCATCAAGAAGGTCGTTCAAGTCAGCAGAAATATCAGACGAAGGCACGCCGAACGGCCACGTGAGTAGCAGGGTTCCTTGGTCATCGACAACATACAGCGACGTCGAGTGTGCAACTTCGATGTCGGCGCCCACACTCTCGACGAGATAACTCGCACCAAACGGTTGAGCGGCGGCGGCGAGTTCGGACTCGTCGGTCGTACCGAGAGCGATTGCGGTCGGGATGAAACTTTTGACGTAACCGTCGAGCACGGCAAGGTCGCGATCAGGATCGACCGTGACCATTGCGACCTCGACGCGAGATGCATCTTCGAGACGGCGAAGTGCGACCGTGAGGTCTTGAAGTGTTGTTGGACAGATATCCGGGCAGTTCGTGTAGCCGAAATAGATTGCGAGCAGATTGCCGCTGCTGGCAACGAGTTCGCGCGACGACTCCCCACCGATGACCGGAAGGCTGATCCCTTGGGACGATGGCGCGGGAGTTCTCACATATCCCGAGAACTCCCGGGTACTGCCACAGCTAGATGCAATTGCCAACACCGCACACGAGACGGCGAGCAAACGGCGCGTCATGGCAACGGCATCTCTTCGATGAACTGTGCAATGAGGTCCGCTTGTTCAGCCGTCAGACCGTTCTGCGGCATCTTGATGTTGTAGCCCGCAACGAGTTGTGCTTGAGGAAGAAGTATCGACTTAGTGAGGTACTCGCGATCGGCGAGCACCGATGAACCATCGCTCAACGCAACCGTAGAGCCAGCATGGCCAGCCAACGTCGGGCCGACCCCACCACTACCGTTCGCTCCATGACATGCTGCGCAACCGTTGTTGTCGTAAAGGGTCTTTCCCTCTCGTGCGCCGTCTGAAAGAGAAAGTTCAGGCTCGGTCGAACACGCACCGACTCCGATAGCCAGTCCGATGACGGCAGTCAGCCGAACCCAGAAGATCGATCGATGACCTCGCACACCTACAGTCAATCAACGCTTGATGGGTTCTTGCCTATAGGAGAGGCTCTTTTCCGGCGTGGTTGACCAGCGGTACGCCACCATGCCGTCATCATTTCGGCTTCATCGCCGGTGACCCCGAACGCTGCACACATTTCGATGCCGAATGCGTGTTGTTCGCCGCGTGCAAGTTGCGATACGACCTCTACGTTGAACCGATGTTGCGGCCAAGGCAACTCAAGAATTGAAGTGGGAGAAAGGCGCAGCGAGGTTGGTGAGAGCCCAGTACCGGCTCGTTCGTGCCAGGCGATAAGCGCAGCGATCGGCGAGTTGATGACTGCGGTAAGTGGCAGAAGGTCATCGACTTCAGTTGGGATCACCGTGGTCACCGGCACCCCAGGCAGCCATTCACCCTTTTCGTCGGCCACCGCCTCGATCGTTCTGGTTTGGGCCGCAACGAGCACCTTCGGTCGCAACATGTTGTGTGCCCATTCGTTGAATCGGCCAGTGAGGAGCGCGACATCAACTCGTGGAGCCGCAAAGAGTTGGTGGGCGAAGCGAACTGGATGCGTTCCCCAGAGGCAGATACTGGGATCAATGAGACCAGATGTCACGAGAGGTGGACCGTCGTGATGATCTGCAACCGCTGGAACGAGGGCGTAGTACTCGTCACGAAAGTTGGCGGTAGCTGTCGCTCGATCGCCGACCACCCCGGAGGTGTAGAGGGTTGGAATCGGTGGAATCCCGAGCGCAGCAGTGATCGCAGATGTCCAGGGAGCGTCACTTCCCACGACAGACGCTTTGCGGCGCTCAAAGATGAGAACCGCCACGGTCACATCAGCATCAAATTGAGGGGATGATGACCACCATGACGTCACAGGAGTTGCAAGCGACGTGACGCGGGACCTCAACTCAGCGGTATCTCGCGAGGCGAGCACTGATTGAGGCAGCACGATGGCAAGGCGGCCACCTGGTCGAAGCGCCTCTACGCCAGCGAGGCAGAATTCCATAGCGCTGTTCGCATACGGGCCGCCACCCCGCTTGCTTGCACCCTTGCGAGACGTTGATGCCGACAACTGTGACAGAAATGGCGGGTTTGAAATAACGAGATCAAATCCGTTCTCACCATGAAACGCAGCCCAGTCGATGTCGAGTCCATTGGCCTCAACAAATTCGATGTCGTGTGCCTCATTGCTCTCTCGTGTCTGCGGATTGACATCGCAGCCGACGAGTGAGCATCTTCGGTGCAGTCGTTGCTTCACTGCGAGGAGCAGTCGTCCATCTCCGCACGAAGGGTCAAGGATTCGCATGTCGTCAGGTGTCGGCACTATGGGCCAGCCATCGTTGGTGAGGAGATCAAGCATCTGTTCGATGAGTGCCGGAGGCGTGTACCACGAGCCAAGGCGGCGGCGCTCGTCGCTGTTCGCCACCGATTGTTGATCCGACACATTTCCAGCGTAGGGTCACTGCCGTGCCAAGTGGGTACATCGAATTCGACAGGGCCGAATGGGCCGCACTTCGTGCTGCGACGCCGTTGACGCTGGCTGAGGCCGACCTTGAACAACTGCGAGGCATCAACGAGCAGATTGATCTTGAAGAAGTAGCTGCCGTGTATCTCCCGTTGAGCCGCCTGCTCAACCTCTATGTGAGCGCGGTACAAGATCTGCACCGAGTGTCCGCAACGTTTCTCGGAGCGTACGCACCGAAGGTGCCCTACGTCATTGGAGTAGCCGGATCGGTTGCTGTCGGAAAGAGCACATTCAGTCGAATCTTGCAGGCATTGCTCTCGCGCTGGCCAGATCACCCAGCGGTTGACCTCGTGACCACCGATGGATTCCTCTATCCGAACGCAGAACTTCAAGCCCGCGGTCTCATGGAGCGCAAAGGTTTCCCAGAAAGCTACGACACTCGTGCGCTCATCGAGTTCCTACGTAATGTGAAGAGTGGAGCAACAGCATCAGCGCCGGTGTACGACCACATCACCTATGACATTGTTTCTGACGAACGAGTTGTGGTCGACTCACCCGACATTGTCATCGTCGAAGGCATCAATGTGTTGCAGGTGGGCGGCGACGAGTCAGAATTTGTCTCCGACTACTTCGATTTCTCGATTTATGTCGATGCGGATGAACTTCATATTCAAGAGTGGTACGTCGAGCGATTCTTAGCGTTTAGAGAGTCGGTATTCCAGCGCGAAGACAGTTTTTTCGCGCACTATGCGCACCTCAGCGACGAAGAAGCAGCTGAGATGGCGAAATCAATCTGGCAGCGAATTAACGGGGTGAACCTCAGCGAGAACATCATGCCGACCAGAAATCGAGCCTCGCTCGTCGTGCGAAAGGGTCGAGACCATCGCGTATCTGAGGTTCGACTTCGGCGGCTGTGATGGCTTAGGACGGACGCTCAGCGGCGAGCCATTCGACCACATCTGAGATGGAGGCAACGGTGTCGAAGGCCTCTCTGGGGGCATCGACAACCTCATGATCCCAGGTGACGTGATACGGGATATGAAGGCCGAAACCTCCAAGTTCGACGACCGGGAGGATGTCTGAACGAACCGAATTGCCGACCATCAGAAATGTCGATGGGTCGATACCCCACTCGTCAAGAATTGCTCGGTACGTCGACACATCCTTCTCAAGAACGATTTTGATGTGCTCGAAGAGATGGTGAAGACCAGAGGTTTGAACCTTACGCGTTTGGTGAACAAGATCGCCTTTGGTGATCATCACTATCCGGTGGGTCTGAGCAACAGCATGCAGGGCGTCAGCGACACCATCGAGAAGTTTCACCGGCTCTCGCAGCATGTCGTGAATGTGATCAACGAGAATGCCGATGTCTCGAGAGGGGATGGTGCCCGCCGACGAGGTCACCGCTGCTTCGATCATCGAAAGGCCGAATGCTTTGACGCCGTAGCCCGATATTGCAAGGTTGCCGAGCTCGGTGGCACGAAGTGCATCTTCGAGATCGACTCCCGGTGAGGCGTACGGGCCCACCGTGTCAAAAAAGAGCCGTTCAGCCTCATCGAATGCGTCTTGGCATTGCCATAAGGTGTCGTCGGCATCAAAGCCGACCACCTCGATCATGTCACCGCGCCGCATCAGCGGTGTATCGCGTTGAGATAGTTGTACACCGTGATCCGACTCACACCCATTGCATCGGCAAGGTCTTCGACGGCTCGTCGGAGCGTGAAGGCACCTCGCTCATCGAGGAGCCTCACGGCACGCTGTTTGTCCTCGCGTGACATGTCGGCAAGCCGCCCGCCGATTTCTGTTTCGACCGACTCGATCATGCGGTCAAGGGCACCGTGTAATTGTGGAAGCCGGATGGCTACGACAATCTCTCCGTTTGTCTCTAGAGGAATGTCTGACGGTAGTGCGGCTGCCGGTTCGACTGCAGTGGCGCCGATCGCATCGAGCAGAGGTTGAAGCGATGAGACCAGTGGGTGTTGGTCGGAGGGGTTCATGTCGTGGTATCTCCGACGACGTCAACATTGACCCGAGTGGCCCCGTGTGCAAACGCCGATTTGAGAACCGCGGCAACGACGTTGGGGATGTCTTCCTCGTCAGCGTCACAACTTGAGCCGAAGGCTCCAAACTCAGCGGTGATGCCAAGCGAGGCGAGTACCGCAATGGGCTCGGTCACATGAGCACCGGGTTGGCCCTCAACGAACGGCTCAATAGTGAAATCAATGCGTGCCACGAGCCAAGTGTACGAGAGTTACTTAGGTGCTGGAGATGCGGGTTAGCCGCCCATCACTCTGAGCAGTTCCTCAGATCGAGCAATACAGTCTCGACCCGCCGAACCAAATGCTTCATCGAGACGATGGAGGGTCTGTTTGAACGAACCATTCCACTCCTGCTCGAAGCGTTGGCGTGCCGGGCCTTGCCATGTGGTTGATCCGATCGTGCGATCGACGGTCGACATCAGTTGAGCGATCACCGACATTTGCTCGTGAAGCGTTCGACCGAGTTGAGCAAGTTGCTCTGGATTAGCTCCGTACATCATTGCGTTACCTCTTTTCGATGTGAAGGGTCGCAACAGAGTGCGGAGCGGTGTTTGCTCACCGGAAATCAGTCGCTGGCGAGCGGCCAGGAGCGAACTCCCTCGGCTAAGCCCTCGATAAGACTCTCCGTGTGGGGCGTCAAGCCCCCTTCCCAGTCCCACCACATCGGTGATGAACCTCTCACTCGTGGAGGGAGTTCGATTTGAACGCCGCCATGTTTTGGAAGGTTGACAGGGTTCTTGGGGTGAAGCCCTCGAAGATGTTTGGGGATGTCATCAACGTCGTCGATGAGGTTGTACGCCGGCAGGCGTGGCTGAAGCACGGTCGTTAGGTGTTTGGCCAGCGGTCGGTTTGTGCCCCCGAGTAGTAAGGACGAGAAGAGTCCTCGCCTTCCGAAGCCGTGGATGGTGATGACGACATCAACGTGTTCAAAAAATGCGCGCATCGTGGGAGATTCATCTGGTTGAAACCGCGTTGATGGCAGATGAGGGGGGTCTCCGTCAGGATGAATGACCCCGTAGTACGACGCATTCGACTGGGCTGCTGCTTCACGAGCCACGATGTCGGTGAAGGCTTCGAGACCGCCGCCGTGAAATGCCATAAAGCCAAACGTTGACCGAAGGGTCAACTCTTCGCGAACACCGTCCATTTCGAGGAGTTCAGCGAAGGTTGTTGGAGACATCTCTACATCGTGGCAGATCGACCGGATCAATGTCGCTTGCTCCTGCGATCTACCCAAAACTGCCGATGCCCCGTAACATCAAAGGCGTGTTGGTATGGATGGACCTCGAAATGACAGGACTCGACCACATGAGCGATGTCATCGTTGAGATTGCGACGATCATTACTGATGATGAGCTCAACATCATCGCAGAGGGCCCTGATCTGGTGATTCATCAACCAGAAGAAGTTCTCAGCAAGATGAACGAGGTTGTCACCAACATGCACACCGAGTCAGGCCTGCTCGATCAGATCACAGCATCAACGCTGAGTCTCGATGAGGCGGGACGCCTCACCCTTGACTTCATTAAAGAGCACTGTCCGGAGGCCGGAACCGTGCCACTTTGCGGCAACTCGATCGGCACTGATCGGAGATTTCTCGCTCGTTACCTGCCCGAAATCGAGAACTACCTCCACTACCGAAGTGTTGACGTGTCAAGCATCAAAGAACTTGTTCGGCGCTGGTATCCCGAGGCAAATGCACGCCGACCGTGGAAGCCAAATTCTCATCGAGCGCTCGATGACATCAAAGAGAGCGTGGCCGAACTGCAGCACTACCAGCGGGTTGTATTCCGGTCGCCAGGCGAGGTGACCAAGCTGTTGGCTGACAACCCACCATCGTGAACAATTGACGTAGGGGTGCTTCGCAGGCGACACTCGTCAGATGCGAGCAGCAGTTGTAGAACAATACGGAGGACCCGACGCCATCGTGGTGAAAGAGGTCGCAGATCCGACGCCTGGCCCAGACGAGATTCGCGTGGCGGTGTCGTACAGCGCCTGCAACCGCGCCGATACGTTGCAGCGTCAGGGCGCGTACCCAGACCCCGTCAAACGAGAGCACGAAATTCTCGGTCTTGAGTACGCAGGTGTTGTCGAATCGATCGGATCTCGGGTCACTCAATGGTCGGTGGGCGATCGAGTCATGGGAATTGAGGCGGGGGCGTGCAACGCTGAACTCGTTATCACTCACGAGCGCATGGCGATGCCAGTTCCTGAGTCGGTCGCCGATGCAGAGATGGCGGGCATTCCAGAGGTCTTTATCACGGCGTGGGACGCGCTCGTGGCCCAAGGCGGCCTCACCTCTGGCTCCTGGGCTCTTGTTCATGCGGGAGCGAGTGGGGTTGGCACGGCCGCAATTCAGATCGCGAAATCGATTGGAGCGAAGATCGCAGTGACGTGTTCCGCAGGCAAAGCCGATGCATGTCGCGACCTTGGCGCAGATCTTGTGCTTGAGCGTTCGCCGGCTGACTGGCTGGCAGCACTCCAAACCGCAGTGCCCCAAGGGATGAATGTGGTACTCGATGTCATCGGAGGCGAAGAATCAGATCGGAATCTCCGAGCACTCGCCTCCCAGGGCACGGTGATGCAGGTTGGTCTCATGGGTGGGGCATCGTCATCGATTACGACGGGGCTCATTCTCGCAAAGCGCGCAACATGGATTGGCACCACTCTTCGTAATCGGCCTATCGAACAGAAGGTGTTGGCCGTTCAGGGCTTCGCTTCCCAGATGCTGCCGAGGTTCGACTCCGGTGATTTGCGACCTGTGATCGATACGACGTTTTCGTTAGACGACATCGCAGATGCGCATCGGCATATGGAAGCCGATGCAAATGTCGGAAAAATTCTGCTGAAAATCTGAAAATATGTGAGATGTTGCAATGTTCGCGCTCTTGAAGAGCATGAGCATTCAACTTGACATTCCAGAATTCCCAGTAACTCCGCCGTTGCCACTCGACCGGGCGCGTTGTTCAGATGGAGAAGGTGGGCTTGCCCATCTGTTCTTTTCAGATCATGCCCATGAGCTGGCACGAGCAAAGGCGATCTGCAGTCGATGTCGGCTTGCCGACGACTGTTTAGAGGGAGCTCTACAACGTGGTGAGTATTACGGCGTGTGGGGCGGGCAACTTCTCATGGAAGGCGTGATCGTCGAAGACCGTCCTCGGCGGGGACGGCCACCAAAAGAACAGCGAGAGATGCTTGTTGTTGATGAGGTGCCCGTGCCGCCGCACCTCGTTGCCTAATAGCCTGCAAGAGTGACCCGAAATGTTCGTCTCCGACTCTTTGCGGTGGCCATGGGCCTTGTGATGGTTGGTCTTATCGCGGTCGGGGCGCCAGAGGTGCGTGACGCCATTGTCAACGACGAAACTGACGCGGTTTTGTCAAACCCGGGTGAGTATCAGTTGTCAGACGAAGGCGAAGTTGCAACGCGCTCGGTATTTCCGTCGGCGGAAGTCATTGATGTGAACGGAGCGACGGTCGACTCTGCGGAGTTCATTGGCGCGCCGATGGTGGTCAATCTGTGGTTCGCAGCGTGTCCTCCCTGTCAGCGTGAGATGCCGGACTTCGCAGCAGTTCACGAGCGTGTTGGCGACGAGGTCAGGTTTGTGGGAATTAATCCCATCGACTCCGCATCAGCGATGACCGACTTTGCCGATCGGATGGGTGTGAAGTATGAGCTCTACCGTGACCCACTTGCGGAACTCACTGACGCGTTGGGAACACTCGGATTTCCATACACCGTGTTTGTCGATGCCGATGGTGTCATTGTTGGAGATGCGGGCGTTCTCACCGAAGATGAACTCGTCGGGTTCATCACTACATATTTCGATATCGAAGGAGGATCGGACACATGACGCTTTCGTTTCTTCGGGGGCTCGTTGCTGCGGTAAATCCTTGTGGGTTCGTCCTGCTACCGACGTACCTCATGTTTTTCCTTGGTGCAGACACATCTGAAGCGGCATCTGGTCTCGGGGTCCGTCGAGCCAGTATCCGACGAGCACTCACCGTGAGCTCTTCACTCACCGCAGGGTTCATGACCGTTTTTATCATCGTTGGCATCGTCACCTACAACTTCACATGGTGGATCCAGCAAAATGCTCGATACGCAACGATCGTGATCGCGGTAGGCCTGATTGGTCTCGGAATTGCGATGCTCAGCGGGCGCTCTGTAGGACTTGCCTTGCCGCGACTCGATGTCGGCGGGCGTGATCGAGGTCTCCGATCAATGTTCCTCTTTGGCGTGGCATACGCAATTGCCTCATTGGGGTGCACGATCGGTCTTTTCTTACCGACGCTGATCGCAGTTCGAAATGACGGATTTGTCGGGGCGATCGGCAACGTTGCCGCCTACGCAGCCGGCATGGGGCTACTCATCACGGCACTCACGGTGTCGCTCGCAGTCGCAAAAATCGGCCTCCTTGGGGTGCTGCGTCGGGGGATGCACCGCGTCGAGCAGATTGCTGGTGGATTCGTTTTATTGTCGGGGATCTACCTTGCGTATTACTTCTGGATGGTTGACATCAATAACCAAAGCGACCCGATCACCGTTGCCGTCGAGAACTTTCAGCGCAGGGTCATCACCGGTCTTAACAACAACTGGCAACTTGTCGCCATCGTTCTTGGAGGCATTGTTGTTGTTTCTGGAATGTATGTGCGAAGTGGTCGAGAGGCGCGACAGAAAGTTGATGTCGAGTCGGGGAGCTGACCTCGGTAGAAACTTTGTGAGCGAGGTACGGTCGACGTATGGCTAGCGACTCACCAACTTCGAACACACCTCAAGAGCAACCCGAACGCCTTCTCGCTGCTGATATTCCTGTTCGGCCTGCTGCCACGGTGATGTTGGTGCGCGACGGCGATGGGGGACCAGAAGTCTTCATGTTGCGTCGCACCCTGTCAGCGGCATTCGCAGGTGGTCAATATGTGTTTCCTGGTGGCAAAGTTGACGGCACCGACCATGCCGATGAACTCGAGGCGATTTGCGACGGTCTTGATGATGCCGAAGCCTCAGCCCGCCTAGGTGTTGAAAGTGGCGGCCTTGCATGGCTCGTCGCAGCGATACGAGAAAGCTTCGAAGAAGCAGGAGTATTGCTTGCCCGACGGGCCGATGAGACGGAAATGATTCGATTCGAGGGCGACATCGTTGCTCCGATGAGCGAGTCCCGTGACGCCATCTACAACGGGACAGAGTCGTTGTCTGAGCTTTGTGCCCGTCATGATCTCCGTCTGGTGACCGATGCAATCGGTTTTGTGAGTCACTGGATTACTCCGGTAGGAGAGGCTCGGCGCTTCGACACTCGGTTCCTTCTTGCTCGTGCTCCTGAAGTGCAAGAACCATTGCACGATGGTGGGGAGACGATCGACAGTTTGTGGGTACGGCCACAAGATGCGTTACAGCGTTGGAAAGCCGGAGAGTTGCAGATGTTTCCGCCGACGGTTGCCAACCTCGAATGGTTAAGCAACTTCGCGACCGCCGATGACGCACTTGCTGGAGGAGAGGCAATGGGGCTTCCCGAGACGATCCTCCCTCGAATGAAAACCGACGCAGAGGGAAATGTTGTTGGAATCGCAGTTCCAGGCGATGACGACTACGACTCGGTGCCGCCGCCAGAATTTGTATTCGCCAGATTCCGCTGATCTTCAGCTGCGAATGCATCGTCGAACGCAGCAAGAATCTTCGTTGCGCACCCGTCGAGTTCATCGGCCACAGCAACCGGTGGCGCAACATCGGTCACGATGCGATCGACAATGGATTGCATCGACGCAGCAGCGGCACCGGTGCCGCTGAGAATGGCAGGCTCACCGCTGTCTCCGCCTGCCGACACCGATGTTTCGATCGGGATCGACCCGAGTAGCGGTACATCGACCGCCTCGGCGAGCGCCTGACCGCCGCCTTGCCCGAACACGGGATGGAAGTCGCCGTGTTCGCAGATAAAGCCACTCATATTTTCGATCACTCCGAGCACCGGGAGGAATGACCGTTGCGCCATATCTGCTGCCCGTTGCGCCACTCGTTGAGCCGCAGTTGCAGGAGTCGTTACTACGAGAAGTGATGTCCGTGGTAGAAGTCGGGCGAGACCCATCTGCACATCACCGGTGCCGGGAGGCATATCGATGAGGAGGTAATCGAGATCTCCCCATGCAACGTCTCGAAGAAATTGTTCGACCGCTTTTGTCAACATCAAACCACGCCACATGAGAGCGGTTGACTCTTCGACTAAGAAACCGGTGGAGACAACCTCAAGCACCCCTTCACCGATCGTTTTGCGGTTAGGAATGATTTGTGGGCGTCCGTCGACTTCATGTGCGTCGAGTCGGTCGCTCATTCCCAGAAGGCGAGGGACTGAGAAGCCCCAGATATCCGCGTCGAGGACACCGACGGTGAACCCCTTCTCCGCAAGACCGGCGGCAAGATTGACAGTGACGGAGCTCTTGCCGACCCCGCCTTTACCGCTTGAAATCGCGAGCACCTGACAGCGTTGGCCGATTGCGGTTTCCGGCGCCCGGTCGCGAGCGGCTGCCCTCGCTGTCGACATTGCGGCAGAGCGTTCGTCGGAGTCCATTTCTGACCATTCGAGGCGCACTTTCGTGACCCCGGGATGAACGAGAAGGCGTTGCTCCACCATCTTTTTAATCTCGGCCCTCATTGGGCAACCCGAAATGGTGAGACGAACTTCGACAACCACCGCGCCGTCTGGAGAAATTTCGGTACGTGGAATCATGCCGAGAGAAACGACATCACTGCCAAGCTCGGGGTCAATGACCGTTGACAGCACGTCAGTAACTTCCTCAACGGTTGGGGGAGCGGTTCGTTCTGCCGACATAAGGTCAGATTATCTATGAGTGGCGTTCAGGTCACGTTGGCATATAGGATTTACGAAGGTTTAGGAGGTTTCCATGATCACGCTCACCGACACAGCAGCATCAAAAGTTCGCGATCTTCTCGACAGCGAGGGCGCAGAAGAACTGGCATTGCGAGTGGCCGTTCGTCCCGGTGGATGCAGCGGATTCTCGTATGAAATGTTTTTTGACGGCGACATTGCATCAGACGATGAGCAGGCAATGTTTGGCCAAGACCTTCGTGAGGTAAAAGTTGTGGTTGACCCGGCATCGGCTCAGCTGCTCGTTGGCGCCACACTCGACTACAAAGACGGCCTCGACCAATCAGGGTTCGCAATAACGAATCCGAACGCAAGCCGTACCTGCGGTTGCGGGCAGAGCTTCTCCTGACAGCCGCATCGCCCCGAAAAAAAACCGTAGCGCTGGCCCTCGTCGCCGGCCTCGCGTTGTTTTCAGCTGGAGTTCCGCTCTATCTCTCATCGATCGAACAAGATTTAGAGAGTCGTACCCTCGAGCGAGCCCGACAACTTGAGCCGTTGGTTAATGGCGTCAGTTTCGCTGGTCAAGACGGCACCATCTTTTGTTCATCACCCGTCGAATATCCTGCACAACTCCTTCGCGGTCTGAGCGCTCTTGATGGCGTGCATTCTGTAGTCGCCGATAGATCATGTCGTGTATTGCGAGCACCGACCGTCGACGGCTCCAGCACCGCCACAATTCCTTCGACCACCGAAACACCACAGCCAACGACCACCTTGGGCTCGATCGTCAGAGAGACCACGACGACCGAGGCATTGCCCGTCAGCAATGATGAGTTACTTCTCTCCGTCCTCGAAAGTGATCCTGAATTGACGACGATGGCGCGGCTTGCGCTTACCGCCGGGCTCGACAGTCGGCTTGGTGATGTCGTGATCGTTCTCGCACCGGTTGACGGTGCATTCGACGAGTTTGGAGCTGATCTACTCGCAGAGATTGAAACCGATGTGGCTTCAACCATTGCGCTCGTTGACATGCACGTACTCGAATCGGTGGACTCGCCACGTATTGATACCGCAGACGACGTGACGACGGTCGATGGTTACGCGCAGGTCATTGAAGTACTCGATGTTGGGGATCGCCAAGTGTGGTTGCTCGATTCGGTGTTGCAGGCAGATGGAACCGGGGTCCTTCCACTCCTCGAAATCGAGCTCACCAACAGCACCCTGCAAATCGCAGGCTCACATGTGAGCGAGGAGGTTCTTGATGCGGTGACATCGATCGCCGAAGAATCTGGTCGAACCGTCGAACGCAGATTCGGGTCGACGAGCGATGACACCATGCTCGACGAGGCACAAGTGATCTCGTTGAACGCCATCGAACGGTTGTTGCGAGCAATGATTGGCTCACTTGAGACCGGCGTCTTGACGGTTGCGGACACCGGCACCAGCCTTGCCGGGTCGTATCTCGATGAGAATCGAGCGGCATCGCTGACCGCAGTCGCTCAGTCGGTCGGAGCAGAGGTTTCGCTCGCGCCACCTGCGCCCCTCGGGTCAGCCGACATTGATGCCCTCAACGACGACATTGTTGAACTCCTCATCGGTAAGCCAGTCAGCTTTATTTCGGGAAGCGCCGAATTCGTATGGGGAAGTGACGGCGTGCTTGATGAGATTGCACAGTTGCTTGTTGATGTTCCCGGCATTTCAGTAGTGGTTCGAGGCCATACCGATAGCGACGGGGTTCCCGAATCGAATGTACAACTCAGTACCGATCGCGCGGCAGCGGTCGCGGCGGCACTCATCGACGGAGGACTTGAGCGTTTGTCGGTGAGTTGGGAAGGCGTCGGATCCGCTGAACCGGTCATCATTGAAGGTGTTGAAGACAAAGAGCTGAGTCGGCGAGTCGAAATTATTGTGTTGGCCGCGTGAGAAACCTTGCTGCAGGGACAACTTCTGGAAAGATGATCACTCGATGCCGTACACGTTGACGATGGGACTTATCTGGTTTGCGCTTGCTGCGATGATCGGTCTTGTCGTTGGCTGGGTTCTGCGAAGCGCCGCAGCGAGCCGCCAAGTTGCTCGCGGTCGCAAGCAGGTTCAGAAAGAACTGGCATTAGAAATTGATGACTTACGGGAGCGCGCCACGACACTGGGAAGAGCGGCTGAAGAGCGCGACCGTCTACAGGCCGAACTCGAGTCGTTGAAAGAGTTGCAGCTGGCGTTGGAGGGCTCTCCTTCTGGCGAGGTCAGTACAGATAGCAACAATGCAGTCTCCGAAGGCGATGAGGGAACCGACAAAGCCAATGCAACGGCAACGCCATCGCTTCCCGATGTTGCCCTCGGCTCATCGGTACTCGGTCGTCGCATCGTGCAAGACGACCTCAAAGCAATTGTTGGCATTGGGCCTGCGATTGAACGGCTGTGTCATGGTGTGGGAATTCGCACCTGGTGGGATCTCGCCCGTGCGGAGAATGACACCTTGACCACGATGCTCGCAGATGCTGGCCCGCGTTTCGGACGGCACGATCCATCGACCTGGTCTGAGCAGGCTAAGCGCTTCGCTGAAGGTCGTTGGGACGAGGCACGCGCATTCGAAGCGACGATCGGCGAACCACAAAAGCGGTAAGTCACAGTGGCACTCCGCAACCTAAGGTGTAGCCATGGCTACACCAATCGGACCGTATTCACCTTCTGTTCGAGCAGGAGATTTCATCATCGTCTCGGGTCAATTAGGTGTCGTTGACGGTGCTCTGGTCGACGGCGTGACGGCGCAGACCACACAAGCCGTCGCCAACCTTGCCGATCGATTGGCGGAATATGGTGCAGATCTCAGCGCGATTTCGAAGACCATGTGTTTTCTCACCGACATGTCGACCTTTGGCGAGTTCAACGATGCCTATGTCGCTGCATTCGGCGATCATCGCCCAGCGCGATCAACTATCGGAGTTGCAGCACTTCCTTTGAATGGCGCAGTCGAAATCGAGGCTTGGGCCTATTTCCCTGAGCGCTAGCCGCTTGGGTGCTGAGGCTGTTGTTTCGGCCCCAGCGAACTACACTGAAACCTATGGCAGGCGCAATTGCGATCATTGTGGTTCTTGCGATTTTCCCCGTCCTCATTGCGATGAGCGGCGGTGTAGCAAGCGCCATTCTCGGTGCTGTGCTGCAACGCGACGGTGAGCGTCGCTTCGAGGGCAGCGAACTGCTTGATATCGACGACTGAGCGGCCCAACTCCCGGCTGATCTTTGTGACGCAATAAGAGTCTCGTTTGTTGATCTTGTACTGATTAGCGTTACCGCATGGCAGATCTCGTCATTCTCAACGCCCGGCTGGTGGCAACGATGGATGATCAACGTCGTGAACTTCCCGGCGGTTGGGTGTCGGTGACAGGTGGGCTCATCGACGGCGTAGGTAGCGGTGAGCCACCGTCAGCGCCGACAATGATCGATGCGTCGGGTTGTCTCGTCACACCCGGTCTCATCAATACGCACCATCACCTCTACCAGAACCTGACACGGGCGTATTCAGAGATGACTGACAAACCACTGTTCGGTTGGTTGCAGTCGCTGTACCCACTTTGGAAGGCCCTCGACGAAGAAAGTATCTACCTGTCGGCGTGGATTGGGCTTGGAGAACTTGCCTTATCAGGGTGCACCACCTCAACCGATCATCTCTACGTGCATCCTCGCGGGTCAGGCGATCTGCTTACTGCAGAAATTTCCGCGGCTACCGACATTGGAGTTCGTTTTCATCCGACCCGGGGTTCGATGTCACTATCGGAAAAAGATGGTGGGTTGCCACCTGACGATGTGGTCGAAGATGACGATGACATTTTGGCTGCCTGCGAAGAAGCGGTGAACCGACATCACGACCGGTCGTGGGGTTCGATGACACAAGTTGCACTTGCTCCGTGCTCACCGTTTAGCGTCACCGAAGAACTACTCGTTCGCACGGCCGAACTCGCAGAACGTCTAGAGGTTCGCCTCCACACTCACTTCGCCGAAAATTCTGAAGATGATGAGTTCAGCGTTGCTCGCTTTGGCTGTCGTCCGACCGAATATTTGGAGCGCACCGGTTGGGCAAGCCCACGAAGTTGGGTTGCCCATTGTGTCATGCCGAAAGGTGATGAGATCAACCGACTTGGCGCTGCCGGAGTTGGCGTTGCGCACTGCCCAAGTTCGAACCTGATTTTGTCGTCGGGTATCGCTCCGGTGACGTCGCTTCGTGCTGCAGGATGCCCGGTCGGACTTGGAGTTGACGGTTCCTCATCGGCAGATTCAGCATCGATGTGGTTGGAGGCTCGCCAAGCCCTACTGCTCGCAAAACTCAACGACGGGGCAGATGCAATGACGGCGCGCACTGCGCTGGAGATGGCGACGCGTGGCGGCGCTGCCTGCCTTGGTCGTACCAGCGAATTGGGAACCCTCACCGTCGGTGCTGCAGCTGACATCGCCGTCTGGGATCAAACGGGAATTGCTCACGCCGGCGCAGTATCTGATCCGATTGAGGCATGGTTGCGATGCGGGCCAACCGGTGTTCGAAACACCATTATCAATGGCAAAGAGGTCGTAAAAGATGGACTTCTCGTATCGGCCGCAACCGAAGAAATGCTGACTGCTCACGCTGCGGCGTCACAGCGCGTACAACGACTCATTCAGTGATTTACGCTTTCCAGCGTGAACGACCAAACCTGTAGCCAACCGACCGTACGGTCTGAATGAGATCGGCGTGTTCTTCGCCGAGCTTCGCTCGGAGACGACGAACATGCACATCGACCGTTCTGGCGCCGCCGTAATAGTCATAGCCCCACACCCGGCTGAGGAGCATTTCTCGAGAAAACACTTTGCCAGGGTTTTGCACGAGGAATTTCAGCAACTCGTATTCCATGTAGGTGAGGTCGAGCGGTTGATCTGAAACCGATGCTTGGTAGGTCTCCAAATTGAGCGCAAGGTTCTCGTACATGACGACTTCAGATTTCGTGGCAACCGGCCCAACCGATGCGAGTAGATGGGCCACCCGAGCCTCAAGTTCGGTTGGGTGAAACGGGGTCAGGCAAAAGTCATCGAAAAGGTCGTCGCGGTGTTCGAGTTCTGAAAGCTGGGCGCCGCTCACCAATACGAGCGTTCTGATCGGGTCGCGATCTGTTCGACGAAGGTTTCGTGCAACCGACCAGCCCGCCTCGGGGTCGGCGGAAAGATCGATGATGGCTCCAACCCAGTGACCGTCAGGAATTGTTGAGAGCGATTGATCTGAGAAACAGATGCCATGCCATGTACGCCCTGAGAGGTCGAGGGTGCGCGCAAGTTCGGCGGAAATCTGATCGCCAACGACGAGGAGGGTCCCGCTCTCAGATTGGGTCACAGCGTCCCCAGGTACCTGTCAATCTCAAATTGGCTGACGTGGGTTTTGTAGTCCATCCACTCGCGGCGCTTATTTCTCACGTACCACTCAAAAATGTGTTCGCCGAGTGCCTCGTGGGCAAGTTCTGAATGTTCCATCACGTGGAGTGCCTCAGAAAGTGACTGGGGTAATTGTCCAATTCCCAGTTTGCCGAGCGCCTTATCGTCGAGTTCGAACAGGTTTGCATCGGCCTCGGCTGGAAGTTCGTAACCCTCTCGCACCCCCTTGAGCCCGGCGGCAAGCATGAGGCTGAACGCAAGGTAGGGGTTGCAACTCGGATCAGGCGAACGGTATTCGAGTCGGGTCGCAAGCGGGTTACCCCGTTTAGGGATGGGTACCCGAATGAGGCCTGACCGGTTATTACGTGCCCAACTGAGGTGCACCGGGGCTTCGAATCCCGGCACGAGTCGCTTGTACGAATTCACTGTCGGATTCGTAATGGCCGTAATTTCCGCAGCGTGTTGCAATAGACCGGCCATAAATGATTTCGCGAGGGGAGAGAGGTTGTATTCGTCGGCCTCGTCATAGAACGCATTTTCATCGCCGGTGAAAAGCGACAGGTGAGTGTGCATACCTGAGCCCTGCACTCCTTCGAGTGGCTTGGGCATAAACGTTGCGTAGACCCCGTGTGCCGCCGCAACCTCTCGCACGACGTGACGGAATGTCATCACCGAGTCGGCAATGGTGAGAGCATCATCGTGACGAAGATCGATTTCCTGTTGGCTTGGAGAATCTTCGTGGAATGAGTACTCGACCGGGATCCCGATTTGTTCGAGGGTGCGAATTGTCTGCTTGCGAAGGTCGCCAGTGACATCTCGGGTGGTGAGGTCAAAGTAGCCCCCGAAATCGAGAGGGGTTGGTCGCTCGCCAGGTTGCGGAGGTGTGAAGTAGAAGAACTCGATGTCGGGTGCAATGTAAAACGTGAGGCCTTCATTGCGCGCCGCTTCAACATGGCGTCGCAGCACTTGCCGAGGATCGCCCGTGAACGCAGAGCCATCAAGGTGGTGTATGTCGCAGAACACCCGCGCTTCGGCAGCATCCTTGTCGCCAAACGGAAGAATTTGAAATGTGTCGGGATCTGGGATGGCGAGTACGTCAGATTCTTGAACCCGAGAGAACCCGTCGATTGATGACCCATCAAAGGTCATTCCATCGTTGAGTGCATTTTCGAGTTCGTTTTGACTGATGGCAAAACTCTTCAAATTGCCCAGCACATCGGTAAACCACAGACGCACCATGCGAACGCCACGCTCTGACGCGGTTTTCAACACATAGTCGCATTGCTGTTCACGCATGATTCCTCCTCTAGGTGTTCATTCTGGCAGTGAAAAACGGTGAAGGGGACCTCGTACGTACGAGGCCCCCTTCACTAAGACGTCACCAAGGGACGCTGAACTGGTCAGCGCTTCTTGGAACCCTTTGCTGCAGCCGAGCACACGGTGTCGGTGATGAGCTGCGCAACGGTGTACGGATCGCAGTTGGCATTGGGGCGACGATCTTCTGCGTAGCCCTTGCCATCTTTCTCGACCTGCCATGGAATACGGATCGATGCGCCGCGGTCTGACACGCCGTAGGAGAACTTGTTCCATGGGGCTGTCTCGTGGTCACCGGTGAGGCGATCTGCAACACCGTCGCCATAGTTCTGAACGAGGTTCATGTAGTTCTTACCGATGGCTTCACATGCCGCAGTGATGGCTTTGTAGTTGTCACGCATTGCAACTGTTGAGAAGTTGGTGTGACAGCCAGCGCCGTTCCAGTCGCCCTTCATTGGCTTTGCATCAAAGCTGATGACGACGTCGTAATCTTCGGCGATGCGGTGGAGGAGCCATCGGGCGACATACATCTGATCGCCAACTGCGGTTGGTCCGAGTGGTCCAATTTGGAATTCCCACTGTCCGGGCATGACTTCTGCGTTCGTGCCAGAAATAGAAAGCCCGGCATCGATGCAGGCCTGGGTGTGCTCTTCGACAATTTCACGTCCGATGACACGACCAGTTCCGACGCCGCAATAGTACGGGCCCTGAGGAGCGGGCTGTCCGCCACCGGCGGGGAAGCCGAGGGGTGAGCCGTCAGGGCGCATCATGGTGTACTCCTGCTCGAGACCGAAGATCATCTCATCGTCTTTGTACTTCTTCTCGATGCGAGCGCAGGCGGCACGAGTATTTGACGGGTGGGCGCGCATATTTGATGCGAGGAGCACTTCGCACATCACCAACACATTGCGGCCTCCACGAATGGGGTCAGGGCACACAAAGGTCGGGCGAAGCACGCAGTCAGACTTGTCGCCGGTGGCCTGCTGGGTGGAGGAACCATCAAAGCCCCAGATGGGGGGATCGGTGACCTCGTCAGCGAGAACTTTGGTCTTTGAACGGAGGAGTGGAGTGGGCTCATGGCCATCAATCCAGATGTATTCAGCTTGGTACGCCACGGGAATCCTTTCGGCGGTAATCGCAGTTGTAGGGGTACGCACACTGTGTCAGCACGCGATTTCTCGCCCGTATCTCAATTGTTAACGGAGTGTGAACTACGCCGGCGTCACTGGCGGCGCATCGGCAGTGTACGGCGTCGATCGCCATCAAAGTCATAGAGCGCCGCCGCGACCGCAGGTGCGGTTGGTACGAGGCCGATCTCGCCAACACCTTTAATGCCGTATGGCGAGCGTGGTTGCGGCACTTCCACCACTTTCACATCGATCTTTGGGATGTCTTTGGCGCGGAGGATTCCCAACTGCCGAAGTGTGTCGACCGAGGGCATTCCTGTTTCGTCGCTCGGGAAATCTTCTGTGAGAGCGTAGCCGAGACCCATGTGAACAGATCCTTCGATCTGCCCTTCGACGAGAGTCGGGTTGACCGCTTTACCCACATCGTGGACAGCAAGCACGCGATCGATAGCGCCCGATGCGTTATCGATCTCGACGAGTTGTGCTGCATAGGAGAAGCACGAGTGGATAGTTGGGTTTGGGTGTTCGGGATCACCGAGGTGATGCGTCCAGTCGACGACGTACTCCCCATGGTGATCGACACCGACCTCACAGTTGGCAGCAAGCGCCGCCTGGCAGGCAGCCGCAACCGACCCGGCGGTCATCAACGTGCCACGACTTCCGGTGGTTTGCCCAAAGCCAAGTTCTCTCGTGGTGTCAACGATGACGTTGATGCGTGCAGCATCAACGTTGAGTTCTTGAGCGGCGACCTGAAGTGCCACGGTGTGAACCCCCTGACCCATCTCGGTCCAGCCATGCCGCACTTCGATTTGGCCGTCGTCTCGGAAATGAACAACCGCCCCACAGACCTCTCGGAACCCGTTTCCGAGGCCCGAGTTCTTCATGCCGATCGCAAGGCCGACCGACCGTCCCTCAGAGCGGGCCCGGTCGTAATCGGGTTTGATGGCATCGAGGCATTCGCGTGCGCCTCCAGCGCCGTCGTCCATTATCTGGCCTGGCCCCCAGGTGTCTCCAGGGGTGATCACGTTCTTGCTACGAAACTCCCACGGGTCAATGCCTGCAAGCTCGGCCAGACGATCGATGACTCCTTCGGTTGCGAATTGTGCTTGGTTAGCGCCGAAACCTCTGAATGCACCGCAGATCGGGTTGTTTGTACGCACCGCAGTCGCTTCGATATCGAGCGACTGCCAGCGGTAGGGGCCGGCGACATGGCCGGCGGCACGTTCGAGCACCTTCATGCCGACACTTGCGTAGGCCCCCGAGTCTCCGATCGCCCTCACGTGCAGACCGGTCAAGACCCCATCGGCGTCGCATCCGGCCCGAACGTCAAGAGTGATCGGATGACGTTTTGCATGCATCCGGAAACTTTCAACCCGGCTCAAGGTGCACTTCACGGGTTGGCCAAGTAGCCACGCAGCGAGTGCAGCATGACCTTGGTTGCTCATGTCTTCTTTGCCGCCGAATGCTCCACCATTCGACACGAGCTCGACCGTTACCCGCTCGCGTTCGACACCAAGAATCGCAGCGATGTCGTTGCGGTCATCCCAAACACCCTGACCACCTGAGTACACATGCAAGGTTTTCTGTTCGCCGTCACCTGAAGGCACTGCAAGCGTTGACTCGGGTTCAAGAAATGCGTGCTCGATGCGTTGGGTGGTGAAGGTTTCAGACACGACATGAGCACTTGATTCGAGCGCGTCCTCGATGGAGAGTCCAACATCTCGCTGATACGCGCTCACCGACAGCACATTTGAGTCGGTGCCCCACACCGCAATAGGTGAGTCAGAGGCAAGCGCGGCCTTCGCGTCTGTGACAGGCGAGTGCGCGGTGTATTCGACCTCAATGAGCTCTGCGGCTGCTCGTGCATGCTCGCGCGTGTCGGCGATGACGACCGCAAGAACATCGCCACCAAACGATGTCGTGCCGCCCACAGGAATCATGAGTGGCCAGTCTTTGTGAATGAGGCCAGATCGCAATTCACCAGGAATGTCAGCTGCGGTGAGCACGCTGACGACGCCCGGGGCAGCGATGGCGTTCGCAACATCGATGTTGTTGATGTCGGCACGGGTGTGATCGGTGAGGTGGAGTGCAGCGTGAAGCATCCCGGGCACCCGTATGTCATCGATGTAGGGGCGATCCCCGAGCGTTAACGGATGCGCCTCGTACTTCATGCCTCGTGCACCGACTCCGCTTTTCACCGTCGGCGGTTCGACAGGAGTTCCATGGGCGACCGCCTCAATCGCGTCGAGAATCTTTACGTAGCCGGTGCACCGACAGAGGTGTGCTCCTAAGTGAGGGGCCATTGACTCTCGAGTGAGAGACGAGCCTTTTTTTGCAATTTGGTAATGCGCTCGCATCACGATGCCCGGGATACAGAAGCCGCATTGGAGCCCACCGCACGCTGCGAATGCATCAGCAAATTGTTGGCGTTCGCTCTCCGGGAGTCCTTCGAGGGTGGTGATTTCGCGTCCCTCGCACGCATCGACAGATTGTTGGCATGCAACGACGGCCTTGCCATCGATGAGCACTGTGCAGCAACCGCATTGCCCAGAGGGTGAACATCCGTCTTTTGGCGACGTGATGTCGAGTTCGTCTCGCAGTGCCGAGAGCAGATGGGGGTGGTCGCCGGTGATGGCTGACGGCTGGCCGTTTACCGTGAATTGGATTTCCCCGGGCACACCGTCACTTTACTGATTGTAAAAGTCGTGCTTGTGACGCAAGATTGAGACCGATGGGATGAACTGCGCGACGATGCAGGGATGTCAGTGGTAAAAATCAATGCAATTGAGGTTCCCGAAGGCGCAGGAGCCGAACTCGAGGCCCGTTTTGCGGCAAGGGCTGGGATGGTCGACAATCAGCCCGGTTTCGAAGAATTCATGCTGTTGAGACCCACCGCAGGAGACGATCGCTACTTCGTCGTGACGCGCTGGGAAAGCGAAGAGGCCTTCCAAGCGTGGCGCAGCGGTCAAGCCTTCGCTCACCAACATCGCGAGACCCACACCGAAGACGGTTCAGGTGACGCAAAGCCGCAGCACCCAGTCGCCACGGGAGCGTCACTTCTTGAGTTCGATGTTGTTTCACTCACAGTCGCTGACGGTTCGTGACAGCCGTAGGCTGTTGACCTTGTGGCACTCATTGTCCAAAAGTACGGCGGCACTTCGGTAGCTGATCCTGACCGCATGCGCGCGGTCGCCGACCACGTCGCCTACACCCGACAGCATGGTGCGGACGTCGTCGTCGTCGTCTCAGCGATGGGTAAGTCGACCGACAATCTGTTGAAGCTTGCAAATGACGTGTCAACCGTGCACCCGGGGCGTGAGATGGACATGCTGCTCACCACCGGTGAACGTGTGTCGATGTCGTTGCTGTGTATGGCCCTTGCAGAGCGCGGCATCGAGGCGATGAGTTTCACTGGCAGTCAGGTCGGCATCATTACCGATAGCGCGCACGGCAAGGCAAAGATTCTTGAGGTCAAAGGTGATCGTCTGCGTGAGGCCCTGCATGAAGGAAGGGTCTGCGTTGTCGCAGGGTTCCAAGGGGTCTCAACCGATCGTGAGATCACCACTCTCGGACGAGGCGGCTCCGACACGACAGCGGTGGCACTCGCAGCAGCTCTCGACGCTGACGCATGTGAGATCTATACCGATGTGACCGGTGTCTTTTCTGCAGACCCCCGAATTGTTCCGCAGGCACACAAACTGGCACGTATCAATTTCGATGAAATGCTCGAAATGGCAGGAGCAGGCTCAAAGGTGCTTGCGTTGCGTTCAGTCGAATTTGCCCGAAATCACAATGTCCCTCTTCACGTACGCTCGAGTTTCACTTGGGAGCACGGTACGTGGGTGACCTCTGAGGAGCCTTCAATGGAAGATCCAATTATTTCTGGTGTCGTAACCGATGCGAGTGAAGCCAAGCTCACCGTGCTCGGTGTTCCTGATCGTCCGGGCATTTCCGCGACCCTGTTTGAGCCTCTCGCCGATGCAAATGTCAACGTCGACATGATCGTTCAGAACACGTCAACTGAAGGAACGACCGATATTTCTTTCACCGTGCCATCTGCTGATCTGAAGGTTGCTGATGAAATTGTGTCTCGGGTTGCGAGCGAGATGTCGGCAGCCGGTGTCACTCAAGACAGTGAGATCGCCAAGGTGTCTCTCGTCGGCGCCGGAATGAAGACGTCACCTGGCATTGCAGCACGCATGTTTAGGTGTCTTGCAGAGGCTGCGGTCAACATCGAGATGATTTCGACTTCGACCATCCGTATTTCTGTCGTCATCGCCGCAAGCGATCTAGAAACTGCAGCTCGCAGTTTGCACACCGAATTCGGCCTTGATTCGGGCGAGTCGTACTCGGCTCCATTGCCAGAACGCAAGTGACTCACCGATGTTCACCGCAATCTCTGGTTGAGGTGTGCGAGAATCACTCGTGATGCGCCAACGTTCTCAACTCATCGCTTGGAAAGTTGCGGGTCGCGTCTCCGATCGACATACCAGTGCTGACGAAGTCGTTCGAGAAACCGGATGGGTGTTCAACAACGCAACCGGAGATCACCTCACCCTGGCCGATTTTGTCGCAACGGGAGACGATGAGGTCCCTGCGTATTTAGAGGCATTCGGCCTACGTGACCCCGAGAACCATCAGCAGACAATGATTGAAATCGGTTCCGGAATCGGTCGGATGACGGCAGCCTTCACCCGGGAGTTTGATCATGTCATTGCCGCAGATCTTGACATCGGATTTCTTGAGCGTTGCCACGAAACGGTGTCGCGGTTCGGGCGGGCAGACCACCTGCGCACCCTTGAGGTCGCCGACGGCCGGTCGCTTGCACTCAACGACGACAGCGTTGATTTCGCATTCAGCTATCTCACGTTGCAGCATTGTGCTCAAGCCGATGCGTTGAAACTCGCTCGCGAAGCGGTTCGAGTTACTCGATCTGGCGGCCGCATTGCGTTGAACTTCAGAGGCCCTTCGCGAATTGATCCGTTGCTTCTGCCGCTAGGAACCATTGTCCGTTTTGCGTTCCGGCTTCCCCGAGTCGGTGAATGGCTGAGTCAGCGTCGGTCAATCACTCGTTTGGCCTGGCAGGTGAGTCGAATTTCTCCGAGTCAGGTTCTCGCTGCGTTGGGGGCTTCGATCGATGGCGTGACGATTTGGTCGGGTGGCCCGGTCGATGATCTTCAAGGGGCGTTCCGTCGAGGGCGCTTCGAAGGCATTAACGAAAACCATTGGTGGATCACCGCCACTGTTGTCTGACACGAGCGCTTCTCTCAATAGTCGGCAATCGACTGCTCGTCGCCATGCGCCGTTAGCCTGCCGACATGCGCATTGGTGTAGTAGGTGCAACCGGACAGGTCGGAGGCGTTATGCGACGTCTCCTCGTGGAGCGTGGCTTTCCCGCCGAGGAGGTCCGATACTTCGCCTCTGCGCGGTCGGCTGGTAGCACCCTTGATTGGAACGGTACTGACGTTGTCGTTGAAGACGCATCGACCGCCGACCCTTCTGGGCTCGATGTCGCTCTCTTTTCTGCAGGTGCGACATCATCGCGTGAACTCGCACCCAAGTTCGCCGCTGCGGGCGTGACCGTCATCGACAATTCGTCGGCATGGCGTATGGATCCTGAGGTTCCACTTGTCGTGAGCGAGGTCAACCCTGACGAAGTGAAGAACATTCCAAAAGGAATCATTGCCAACCCGAACTGCACGACGATGGCAGCAATGCCGGTTCTCAAGCCGCTTCACGACGAAGCAGGTCTTATCCGAATGATTGCGTCGACCTATCAGGCGGTGTCAGGTGGCGGTCTTGCAGGAGTCGAAGATCTCGATGAGCAAGCCCAAGCGGTTGCACAACATGCGGCCGAACTCACTCATGACGGACGGGCGGTCGACTTTCCGCCGGCCAAAAAATTTGCCGACACGATCGCGTTCAACGTTCTCGCACTTGCGGGATCAATGGTGTCTGACGGCTCTCTTGAAACCGATGAAGAGCAGAAACTTCGCAATGAGAGTCGAAAGATTCTCAGCATTCCAGAGTTGAGAGTGTCAGGAACATGTGTGCGGGTGCCGGTGTTCACGGGTCACTCGCTTTCGATGAACCTTGAGTTTGAACGAGCGATTTCGGTCGATCGTGCAGTAGAGGTGCTGTCAGTTGCGCCAGGTGTCGAGTTGAGCGATGTGCCAACACCTCTAGACGCGGCGGGCCGAGACCCCAGTTATGTGGGCCGGGTGCGTCGAGACCCGTCAATCGATGACGACCGAGGCCTCGCGCTCTTTATTGCGAATGACAACCTTCGTAAGGGTGCGGCTCTGAACGCCATTCAGATTGCAGAGCTGTTGCTCTGAATACATTCTGATCAGCATTCACAGGGAATCGCTGAACACTTCGGGCACCCGTCTTTATAGCGGTCAACGACTTCGGTGAGGTCGACTCCGACTTGGTTCGCCAATGTCGCTATCCACGCAAGCACGTCACTGAATTCGTGTTCAACTTCGGCGGGTGTGCCTTTCCGAACGGCTTGGGCGAGCTCTCCCAGTTCTTCACAGAGCCAGGCAACGGTTGGGGCAACCCCTCGTTCTCGATCGCGGTCGCCATAGGTGGCGTCGATGACATCTTGAAGTTCGCGGAAGTTCACACCATGACCGTAGTTCGAACAGTCATCCCAATAATCGCCGACGAGAAGCGGGATCTCTTTCGTAATCTTCGACCGTGCCGAATCTGCACGATGAGGTGAGGTTTACCCGAGCGAGGCGCCAGTGGTCGGTGCCGATTTCGATCGCGCTCGGAGTGATGGTGATGATCGGTTTCTGGCCTGCTCCAAATAGCGGCGCAAGCTCACCTCGTAGTTCTGTTCTCGAGACGACAACAACACTCAGATCGATCGTGACGCAGGAGGCTCCGCCTTTGGCGCCAGATCCATTGCTGGTCGCCGACGATGGTGAGTCGTTGCCATCGGTCGATGTTGAGGTCGATCAACCGCAGTCACATGAAGCGCTGGGAGTTGAGCAACTTCTTCTTGGAACACAGCCGCCTCCAGCAGATCTCGGTGGCGTTGATGAACGCGCGGTTGATGAGGGTGATCTCGATGAATCTGCTCAGTCACCAACCACGGGAACGGTTGACGACGGTGAGACGAATTCTCAGCCGGTCGAAGATGGTGATGTCGCTCAGCCCGACGCCGTTGAGGAACCAACCGGTTCAGACGTACTGCAGGTTGTGCGTTGGGTGAACAGCGCGGTGGCGCTTGGAGAGCCGGCAGATGCGGAGACGGTCGATGGTGTGGTGCAGACGGTGAGGTCGGCGTGGGAGGCTCAGCGGCGGGCGGTCGTCGCTGGTGGGAGTTCTGATGAGTGGTCGCACGTACTCGCTTCACGATCAGGCTTTGCACGAGTGGTTGCGTCACAGCTGATGGCGTCGATGAGTGCCGGTTCAGATCGTGCGATTTCGGATGCTGCGCTCACGGTGAGCAATGTGCGACTTGATCCTGCCGGCCGAGCGATTGCAAATTTCTGCGTGGTTGAAGACGGCGGGTTCGCGTCATTTGGTGACAGCCAGGGTGAGTGGGGGGTCGTGGTCACGGTGACCGGTGTTCTCGGCCTCATGAGAAACGGCAGCGGGTGGTTTGTCGATGATGTCGCACAGCACTCATCTGCGGCGCAGTGTTAGCGCGATTAGCGGTGGTGTCGTGTAACTCGTTTGAAGGGTCCTGCCCGCGTAACGTTGAGACATGACACAGCAAGTACCCGACCGAACGGTATTCGAGCGAGCACTTCCTCGAGAGGAGATGGATGACACCACTCGTGCGCTCTTTGACGCTGCCCTCGGCGTGCAAGAACATGCACATGCCCCGTACTCGGACTATCACGTTGGATGTTCGGTGCTGACCTCATCTGGACAAATTTATGTGGGGGCGAATATTGAGAATGCGGCATACCCGCAGGGTCTGTGCGCAGAAGCGACCGCTCTTGCCGTGATGGCGTCTCATGGTGAACGGCAAGCTCAGGTCGTGCTCACGGTATGTGATTCTGAGGGTCTTGCGACGTCGTGTGGGGGATGTCGCCAGAAGATTCGCGAATTCGCGACGTCCGAGACAATTATTCATGCCTGCAGCCGAAATGGTCTCTGGGCGACGTACACAATGGACGGTTTATTGCCAGATTCGTTCGGTCCGGAGCATCTTTCGACCGCATAGATCAACAGAAAGAAAAATCCTTAGTCATATCGACTCAAGTTTTCTGTTACTGAGGTTGGTGTGATTGTGTTGCGCTCATAGACTGTGGATAAACCCCCCACACAACGTAGTGTGACCAACTCTAAGGAGCACAACCAAATGCCAAAGGCAGTCGGTATTGACCTCGGAACGACAAACTCCGTCGTCGCAGTTCTTGAAGCGGGCGAGCCCGTCGTTATTCCAAACTCAGAAGGCGCACGTACAACCCCATCGGTTGTTGCATTCTCGAAAGCGGGCGAAGTTCTCGTCGGTGAAGTAGCCAAGCGTCAGGCCATTACGAACCCAGACCGAACCTTTAGGTCGGTGAAGCGCCACATGGGCGACAACTGGAAGAGCGATGACGTCGATGGCAAGCAGTACACACCGCAGGAAATTTCGGCTCGCACATTGATGAAGCTCAAGCGCGACGCCGAGGCCTTCCTGGGAGACACCGTCACCCAAGCAGTGATCACGGTCCCCGCGTATTTCGATGATGCCCAGCGCACCGCAACCAAAGAAGCTGGCACAATCGCCGGTCTCGAAGTGCTGCGCATTATCAACGAACCGACCGCAGCCGCCCTCGCATACGGGCTCGACAAAGGCTCCGAAGATGAGACCGTTCTTGTCTTCGACCTTGGCGGCGGTACCTTCGACGTCTCGGTTCTCGAAATCGGCGATGGTGTCTTCGAGGTGAAGTCAACCCATGGCGATACGAGCCTCGGCGGTGACGACTGGGACCAGCGGGTCATCGACTGGCTCGTCACCCAGTTCAAGAACGCTCAGGGTGTCGACCTTTCGAGCGATCGCATGGCGATGCAGCGCCTCAAGGAAGCGGCCGAGAAGGCAAAGATTGAACTCAGCCAGGTGCAGTCAACGCAGATCAACCTCCCGTTCATCACTGCAAATGCTGATGGGCCACTTCACCTCGACGAGACATTGTCCCGTTCGAAGTTTCAAGAGATGACAGCAGACCTCATCGAACGCTGCCGGGTCCCATTTGAGCAAGCCCTGAAAGACGCAGGCATCTCGAAGGGTGATCTCCACCACGTGATTCTCGTCGGTGGTTCAACCCGCATGCCGGCTGTCACCGATCTCGTTCAGTCGATGACCGACAAAGAGCCGAACAAGACCGTCAACCCTGATGAGGTTGTTGCGGTTGGTGCTTCGGTGCAGGCAGGTGTGTTGCGTGGAGATGTCAAAGACGTGTTGCTTCTTGACGTCACCCCGCTCAGTCTCGGTATCGAGACCAAGGGAGGCGTGATGACCCGCCTCATCGAACGCAATACGACGATTCCAACCAAGCGAACCGAAGTGTTCACCACCGCAGAAGACATGCAGCCCTCGGTTGAAATTCACGTACTGCAGGGTGAGCGAGAGATGGCGTCGTACAACAAGACCCTTGGCAAGTTCCAACTTGTCGACCTTCCTCCTGCTCCACGCGGAGTTCCGCAGATTGAGGTGACATTCGACATCGATGCAAACGGCATTGTGCACGTTGCTGCGAAAGACCGGGCAACGAACAAAGAGCAGTCGATGACGATCACTGGTCAGTCAACCCTCGATAAAGACGACATCGACCAGATGGTGAAAGATGCTGAGGCACACGCCGAAGAAGATAAGGCTCGTCGTGAAGAGGCTGAAGTTCGTAACAACGCAGACTCCCTCGTGTACCAGACCGAGAAAGTGCTTCGAGAGCAGGGCGAGAACGTCTCCGACGAAGAGAAAGCTGCAGTTGAGGGACCACTCGCTGAACTCAAGGCTGCCCTTGAAGGCACCGACACTGCAGCGATCAAGGAAGCAACCGAGAAGCTCATGGCGTCGAGCCAAGAGTTCAGCCAGAAGCTGTACGAAGCAGCAGCACGTGACAATGCGGCCGGAACTTCAGCATCAGGATCTGCAGATGAGTCAGCAGATGATGACATCGTTGATGCTGAGATTGTCGACGAGCAATGAGTGACATGTCGTCGCACGACGACGATGTTCTTGACCCCGAGGACGAGCGAGGCTCAGAGGTGGAAGATTTCACCTCTGAGACTCCACGTCCCTCTTCATTCTCAACGTCAACGACTGCAGATTATGGAGCAGGTGACTCGATCGATGTTGAGGGTCTCGATGACCTCACCGAAGGTGACGGTTCATCAGGCGAAGAAGACGTCGATCAAGTTGCTGCAGAGATTGAACGGTTCCGAGAGCTCGCAATGCGAACGCAAGCCGACTTCGAGAACTATCGCAAGCGAGTGACGAATCAGATCAACGATGAGGTCGATCGCGCGACAAGTCGCGTCGCAGAAGCACTATTGCCCGTGCTCGATGCAACCGAAGCCGCGTACGTTCGTCACCCAGATGAAATTGGGCCGCTGCTCAATGTGCTTCTCGTCGAGTTAAAGAAAGTTGGACTCGAGGCGATGAACATTGCTGACCAGCCATTCGACCCCGAGACGGCTGAAGCGGTTGCCCATGAACCAGGAGAAGGCGCCGAAATCGTTGTGGCGGAGGTGCTTCGTAGCGGTTATATGTGGAAGGGCCGAACGTTGCGTCCAGCAATGGTTCGAACGAAAGACTGAGGAACGACATGGCTGCACAGAGAGAGTGGTTCGACACGGACTACTACTCGGTGCTGGGCATTGGTCCAGAGGCTTCCGCGAAAGAGATCACTCGCGCCTATCGAAAACTTGCGCGTGAACTTCACCCTGACAAGAACCCGGGTGACACCGCGGCCGAAGAACGTTTTAAAGCGGTGAGTGCCGCCTACGACGTGCTCGGCGACGAATCACGCCGAGCCGAGTACGACGAAGTACGCCGGCTCGGGCCGATGGCCGGACAGGGCGGGCAGGGCGGATTCAGTTTCGACGTCGGCGATATGGGTGGCTTTGGCGACCTCTTTGGTCAGATGTTCAACAATGGCCGCCAGCGTGGCTCTGCCGGTCCTCGCCGCGGGGCAGACCAGTCAGCTCGTCTGACGTTGTCGTTTTACGACGCGGCAAAAGGTGTGACCACCAGCCTCAATGTGACAAGTGAAGGCCGGTGCGAGACCTGCACAGGTACTGGCGCCCAGCCCGGGTCGGAGCCTCGACTGTGCGGAGTATGTGGCGGCCGCGGTGCCGTCGATGAAAATCAGGGACCATTCTCGTTTTCCACACCGTGCCGGGGTTGTAATGGTCACGGTCGCATCATTGATCATCCATGCGGATCCTGTGGTGGAAATGGCGCGACGGTCGGTCACCGAACGGTGCAAGTGCGCATTCCTTCTGGGGTGAGTGACGGCCAAACGATTCGCCTGAAGGGAAGAGGAGGTCCGGGTCGAAACGGCGGGCCAGCAGGTGACCTTCTCGTCGAGGTCGCAGTTCAGCCACACGAACGGTTTACGCGTCAGGGTGCAAACCTCGAGGTCGCGCTCCCGGTGACGTTCTCTGAACTTGCACTTGGATCTGAGGTCGATGTGCCAACCCTTGAAGGGGAGTCTGTTCGCCTGCGATTGCAGCCAGGCACACAAAGCGGATCACGGCATCGAGTGAGCGGTCGCGGTATTGAGGTGACGAAACGAGGAACGGCGACGCGCGGCGATCTCATCGTTCGCGTCGTGGTTGATATTCCCACCGCTCTCACCGACGAGCAGCGCAAGGCGGTCGAACACCTCTCAACAGTGCTCACCGAAAACCCCAGAGCCCAAACGGTCTACGATGAGAGTGCATCATGAATATGAGAAGTTCACAGCAAGCGGTCTACGTCATTTCGGTAGCGGCTGAACTTGCCGGCATGCATCCGCAGACTCTGCGCATTTATGAGCGACGCGGTCTTGTTCAACCGGCTCGCACCGATGGCGGCAATCGTCGGTACAGCGACGATGACATTGAGTTGTTACGTCGCATCTCAGAATTGGTCGATGCGGGAATGAACCTTGAAGGCATCCGTCGGGTGATGGAGCTTGAGGCTGAAGTCGAGCGACTTCGGAATGAACTCGAACATGCACGGCAGCAAGTTGTTGAGGCGGTCGACGAAGCTGAACGTCGACACCGTCGAGACCTGGTGCCACTACGACAGAGTGTCGCCATCTTTGGTGAACGACTCAGATTTCCCGAGGTTTGATCCGAACCGGATGATCATTGCTGGTTCGACACTGCCCAGTAGCGGTGTCAAATCTCCACCCATGGAGAGTGCAGACCAGATCATCGCCGTCAATTTCTCCGAAGACTGAGAAATCTGCATTTCGGTGGGGGCACCGGCGTTGGACGATGAAATTCCCGACCTCGACATCGGTTTCAGGAATGTCCTCAGATGAAGAAGCGGCAACCTTCGCTCGTGCTTCAGATTCGGTTCGAGTGATTCGCTCCACAGAGAGCGACTTCAAAAAGTTGTAGACGTTCTCGTTGTACTGTCCCCGACGCCAGGCGGTGAATCGACATGACAGCAGAAGCGAATTTGACCAGTCGACCGCGCCAGAGTCAACGGTGAGTTCGAGAAGATCTCGTGGAAATGTGAATCGGAATCCCGGGGGCGATTCGGTGTAGTCGACGGTGCTGCCATCTACGACGTTTCGTTGGGCAACATCGACGAAAATCTCAAGCACTGAGCCGTCAGTATGTTTGGCTTCGATGAGGATTGGATCGCCAATGAGGTTGCAGACGGTTGGCGCTTTCTGCATGAGTGGTTCCCACCATGCAGCGAGTCGAGCGACGAGATCAGTGGGTTCGCGCTTCCATGAGGCATGGGTGTCGTCTATCCATTGCTGCCAGTCTGAGCGGTAGTGCTGGAGGTACGACAACTTGTCGGTGAAGATCTTGTCGACCTCTTCACTCGACATGGGGTGATCAACTGCGATGTCGGTTGGTGTCACCGATACCACCGTTCCGGGGATTGCAAGGACACCGTTTTTGCCGGCCGCCGCCAACTGGTCAAGGAACCATCGCTGATCAGGGAAGATGCTCGCTTCGTCACCAGAGATCATGTTGAGCCCGAATAGGTCATCGTCGAGAAATACCGGCGGGCCCGCACTAGGGATGACAGCTCGGGCATCGAGTGCGTCAACATATTTCATTGCTCGGTTGCCCTGGCTTTCCACCTTTGCCCGACAGAGATCTGCCATTTCTTCCTCGGCTAGTTCGTACACCATCGGGTACCAAATAGCGCCCGAATATTGCAGCCAGTGCAGGTCGACGGGGCCGTGCGAACGAAGAGCCGCAAGATCGTGCGTTCGGCAGTCGTTCTGATTGACGATTCGATGAACGCCATCGCTCACCATGATTGCGGAGTCACCACCTGGGCCGTCGGTAATCGAGGTCTCTACGTGAATCGCAACGGAGAGACCGTTACGTAGCACTTGCTCCTCACCATCAGCAGTGTGGATGAATTTCGAAAAGCCGAGTCGTTCGAACTCGCGTTGTTGTTCAGATGTTGGATAGTCCGGAAGGAGAATTGGGATATCTCGCCTCAAGTGTGACGCAAGCCAGTGCGAGTCGTGGTGGTCACCGTGTAGGTGCGACACATAGAGATAATCAGCATGTTCGATGCGATGAAGTAGTTCAGCATCGAGTTGGTCGTTTCGGGGGAAGACAAACCATGAACCGAGGAACGCTGGCTCAAACCACGGGTCGCAGAGAATCGACCCGGCCTCACACTCGATGAGGATTCCGGCATGACCGAGAGATGTTGCGCGCACGGGTTAGGCGACGGGAGGGTCGGTCGATTGCTGTCCCGCCCGCGACACGTGCTCGGTCCATTTGTCTCCGTTCCAGTAGCGGAGCTCAAATCGACCCGAGGGGTCGGCGTACCAGCCTGCAGGCGCTGCCGCTGAGGACGCAGCCGAGGAAGGTTCGGTGTTCGCCGTTGTTTCAGATGCAGCTGACTGTATGCCCCAGCCAACCCCGCCTTCTTGGGCTGGTTGCTCAGCCGCGGGTGCAGCCGCATGTTCTTGCGGTGCACCAGAAGCTTGCCGTGAAAGATAGGCGACGATGTCGGAGCCAGCGTTGACGATGGAGACCACCGTCCATCCTTCACCCGACAGCCGTTGAAGTTCATCTGAGAGATTCGACGCCTCGTATGACGACACACTGACCGATGTGAACTCGAGCATGTTTCGAACCTTACCCGCTAGAAACTGCACGTGCCTGATGAAACCGGCAAACTATAGGGGTGGGAGTCGTAGCACTAACCAAGTATGAGATCACCGACATGGTGGAAACCTTGTCGGCAACCCTTGCCGTCATTGTTGGAGTTGCAACGCTCGTCATTGCCGTGAGTTGGATCACAGGTCAAGAACGTGTTCTTGGAGCAGTCAGAGAATTTCGGTCAACGATCACGCTGTGTGTTGCGGGCGGCGCAATGCTCGGTTCGCTGTACTTCTCTGAAGTAGCCAACTACATCCCGTGTCGGTTCTGCTGGTTTCAGCGCATTGCGATGTACCCGATTGCACTGATTGGTCTTGTGGCATTCATTCGACGCGATGCTGGGGCCCGCTTCTATGTTCTGCCTATGGCTGCGATTGGAGCGTGCATTTCGGGATGGCACTACCTCATCGAGTGGCGGCCGGGCCTCGATACCGGTTCGTGCTCAGCGACCGGGCCATCGTGTACCGATATCTGGTTCCGCTCATTCGGGTTTCTCACCCTTGCTGGCATGGCATTAATCGGCTTCCTCGCTCTCATCGTGGTGAATGCGATTCCGGAGCCGGTCGACGAGTGAGGACAGCGATTGCCGCGTTCTTCGCGGTTGCGTGCGCAGTGGCATGTTCATCAGATGTCGTCGTGCGCTTTGAATCAAGCCCGTCATCAACGACGACGCCCGTAACTGAACAGCCCGCCGAAGAAGACGAGCGCGAACCGTCAACGACTGCGCCGAGAGTCGAAGACGATGCACAACCGGAACCGGTCGAATTTCCTGAGGAATTTGAAGATCAGGTTCGACAGGTCATTATCGAAGGACAATCTCTTCCCGCTCTCGTTGACCCCCACGCTGATGAATCTGTGGGAATGCCAATTCCTTCGTTGACCGGCGAAAATTTTGACGGAGACGTTGTTGCGGTTCGTCCCACCGATGGGGTGGCAACACTCGTTGTGTTTTTGGCTCATTGGTGCCCCCATTGCAATAACGAGATTCCAGAAATCAACCGGATTCGAGATGCGGAGGCGTGGCCGTTTGGGCTTCGTGTTGTCGGGGTGAGTACTGCGGTGGCTCCTCAACGGCCGAACTTTCCTCCACAACGTTGGCTTGCGGAGAAAGATTGGACCTACGACGTCATTGCCGATGCCTACGATGCCGATCGTTCAACGTTCATCGCGGCCGAGGCCTTTGGGGTGACCGGATTCCCGTTCATGGTGCTCATCGACGAAAGCGGCCTCATTCGAGGGCGCTGGGGTGGCGAAGTTGGGGCGCTTGCACTCGCCGAGCTCGTTACGTCGTTGATCGATCCGCCAGCAGATGTATGAGCGCTGGTTGAACCGACCACTCCGCCGCCAGTTGTAACGCACGCGTCCGCGCCGGCTCATCGAGTTCACCTGTTTGCGAGGCACGAATCATGATGTTTTTTGCGGTGTGTTGATTGTCGACGAACTCGATGACATCGGTGCGCCAACCGAGAGCAGCAAGGACATCGGCTCGAAATGTGTCGGTCAAGAGGTCACCGAGACGTTCGCGAACGATGCCGTGGCGAACGAGTGACTCGAACCCAGGAGGAATGTGCGATCGATCGATTTGGCGCTGAAGATCATGTTGACAACATGGAGCGGCGAGCAGATGTGAGCTCTTCCATGCAACTGCTTGAGCTATTGCATCATCGGTAGCGGTATCACAGGCATGCAGCGCAATCACGAGATCTGGTTGGGCACCAGGCTTGGGCTGCCACTGGGAGATTGCTCCCGTCACGAATTCGATCGTTGACCATCCGAGTTGCTCGACCGTGCTGTTGAGTTGAGCCATGAGCTCACCTTTGAGGTCAACTCCGATGGTATGAACGTTCACTCCTGAAGCCATCAGATGGTGGTGAGCTGCCAATGTGAGCACACCAGATCCGCATCCAAGGTCAACGATCCGGAGTGGAGTGGCGTGATCGTGATCGGCGACGAGGTGGTCGAGAATCCCGACGAACTGTTGAACCTGCCGGAATTTGTCTCGAGCGTTCGGTCGTACCGTGCCGTTGTCCGTTGAGATGCCGACGTGACGAAGAAATGGTGCCGATTCAGCGATGAGATGCTGCTTCTGACGATCATGCTGGGTGGTCGACAGTTTTCGAGAGGCTGCGTGCCTCACCTGTTGCACCTTGCCGCGACGCGAGATGGTGACTTGAATATCGCCCGTAGTCGTTCGAATGAACGCGGTTTTCATCCCCGAACCAAAGAGATGAACAATGCGTTCGGCCGCTGCCTCAATGTCGAGGTTGACGACCTGCGTGTTGGTGCCGTCAAACTCTTCAAATTGGATGACGTCGGCGTCGCCGATCGACACGGGTCGCATACGAACTCGTTGAAGAGAGGTGGTCGCTCCGGGGCGATGTCCTCGGATGGTGGCATCGATGAGCCCGTCGTGAACGACGGTTGTTGCAAGGGAGCGAACCTCGTCCGCGTCGATAGGAACGTCAGTGGTCATGGAACGAGATCCTTTGTTGCTGATGAGACGAGAGCATTCCACACGTCGTCATCTTCGTATCCCAATGCCCACAACGCCACACCTCGTATTCCAGCACGCCGAGCCATCTCGACTCGGAGTGCGACACCATCAGCATCAACCCAGTGCAACTGTCGTGTCTGAACACAACTCGAGACGCCATTATCAATTTCGAGTTCGTAGGTGGCAGACCATTCACCGGTCAAGGCGTCGGCGACAGGTTCGATATTGCGAAGAGCAATGAGATCGTCGAGGGTGCCTGGGTTGATGCTGGTGCGACCTGGAGCATCTGCTGGACAGTCGCCAACGACGATGGTCGGCCAGTTATAGCCATACGACGGAATTCCAAGAACGATACGATCGTGAAACTCGGGTGGCACTGCGAGCAACACGCCATCGATGACCTGTTGAACCCAGTCGAGTGGAGCGATTGGGCCGGGTTCTGCCACCGAGTAGTCGTAGGCCATGATGCGAAGCCCATCGACGTGTTCGGCGATCGCACCGTGGTCGTAAACCCAATAGCCCGGGTCTCCGGTGACGCTCTCGTCGTACACGGCTGGAATGCTGACCGACAGTGTGCGGCCGTCGTCGTGCAGCACCTCAGAAAGTTCTGTGATGAACGCAACCCAGTTCGGCCGCGTCGCTGACCATGTCGATGGGCTATCAGCAAATGCGAACTGCTCGTAGTCGATATCGATCCCATCGACCTCAAGATCGTCTGCAAACTGTCGAATCGCATCGACATGTGCTGCTCGAACGATCGGGTCGGAGAGCACGGTTGCCATTTGGCCGGCGTCCATCCGATCGAGTAACGACGGCACGATTGCGACATCGGAATTGCGAAGACGATCGACGTATGTCTGAGTGAGGTCGTTTGGAGCGAAGGTATCTGGATCGATCGAATCGAACCCGTTCACAGAAAACCAGAACGGCGATACCTCTCTGAGGTTGCGAAGGCGTGAATCACCCGAATCGGGTTGCTGCAAGATTCGATCAAGAACCCAGTACGGCGTCCATCCATCGATCGTCACTGCGGCAGGGGGTTGCGGTGCTGACGAGACGGTAGGGCTGGTGTCATCTGATGCGCCAGACCAGATGGCAAACCCGATCACCCCAACACACACGGCAAGAAGTGACGCAAGTAAGACTTGCGAGCGCCTTGCGGACCGCAACGTGGTGGTGTCTACGTCGTCCATAACGTGGCGGCGTCGATCTCGGTGAGTGACGAAACGATGCGAACTCCCTCGATGTGCTCAAGCGGTTTCATATTCGGCACGCCGATGACGTGGCATCCAGCTGCGTGAGCGGATGCCACCCCTGTCGGAGAGTCTTCGATCGCGACACATGTCGAGGGCTCAACATTGAGAAGGGAAGCTGCTCGCAGATACGGCTCAGGGTGCGGTTTGCCGTGCGCCACTTCATCACCAAACACCGTCACCTCAAACGATGGTTGAGGAAGCTGTTCGAGGACAGCTTCGGCGAAGCGTCGCCACGACATGGTGACAAGCGCACAAGGAATACCGAGGGAGTGAAGTTCGTCGAGAAGTTCTCGCGCTCCCGGTCGCCATGGCAGACGCTGCCGACATGAGGTGATGACAGCATCGAGCAGGTGCTCAACAACGTCTCTCGGTGCAAGGTCGACGCCCCCGTGCTCAATGATGTAGGCGGCCGTATCAAGAAGGTCAAAACCCACCACTGCATGGGCATGCTCTTCTGACCAGGTATTTCCAAATGATTCGACGAGCTGATGCTCAGCTTCGAACCAATACGGCTCGGTATCAACGAGGGTCCCGTCCATATCCCACAGCACTGCTGCGGGAACGTTTGACATCGTCTTCGTTACTCTTGGACGAGTTCAATCAGGGTTCCGAAACTGCCTTTCGGATGCATGAAGGCAACGGTGGTGCCACGACTACCAGGTCGGGGCGCTGAGTCGATTGGCGTTGCCCCGGCGGCAACCATTGCCTCAAGAGCAGCAGCGCAATCGCTCACCCGGTACCCGATGTGGTGAAGACCCTCGCCCCGCTTTTCGATCGCCTTCGCAACGGGTGAATCGTCTCGCGTGGGAGTCAGTAATTGCACGTAGCTTTCAGCAACCTTCAGCAACGCTTCCTCAACACCGTCAGATTCAACGATCTCACGATGGTCGACGGTTGCACCAAATGCCCGCTCGTAGTAGTCGATTGCCGCCTCAAGATCTCGAACGGCGATGGCAACGTGGTCAATTTCTGTAAGCAACATATGAACAGTTTGCCTGAGAAGTCAGCCGGCGTGACGCCTGAAGGTCGTGATCTTGTGTTCTCCGATGCGATCACGCTTCTCAGGATCGTCGATTCCGAGGCCCTCCGAAGGGGCGAGGCAGAGCACTCCGGCCTTCCCTTCGATCTCATTTCGATGGACCGCGCGAGCTGCTTCGCCGGTTTCATCAAGGGTGTACACCTTGCTCAACAGTGGTTGGATGCGGCCTTGGTCGATGAGGCGGTTCGCAGCCCACGATTCGGCGTAATTGGCGAAGTGAGACGACATGAGCTGCTTCAACTTCATCCAGAAGTGGCGGTTATCGAACTCGACCATGTAGCCCGATGTTGCTGCACATGTGACCACCGTTCCTCCACGTCGAACGGCAAAGATTGAGGCACCCATCGTTGAGCGCCCAGGGTGTTCGAAGACGATGTCAGGGTCTTCGCCGATGAGTTCGCGGATCTTTCCACCGAACCGGCGCCATTCCGACTCATCTTGATTGTGATCGTCTTTCCAGAACGAATACCCCTCGGCGCGACGGTCGATGACGGCTTCACAGCCAAGGTCGTTGAGCAGCGCTGCCCGCTCAGGTGATGAGACCACGCCGATGGGTGTTCCGCCGCCATTCAGAACGTATTGCACGCCGTAACCGCCGATACCACCGGTTGCGCCCCAGATCAGCACCGAATCGCCTTGCTTCATTCGAGCGCCGTTGTCGCTCACCAGCATGCGGTAACTCGTTGAATTGCAGAGCCCGTTGACTGCAGCCTCTTCCCATGTCAGGTGGGTGGGCTTTGGCATCAACTGATTGGCTTTGACCACCGAGATATCGGCGAGGCCACCAAAGTTGGTCTCGAATCCCCAGATGCGTTGGTTGGTTGCGAGCATTGAGTCATCGTGCGCCGAGGGGTCTTGATCGTCGACGTGGTTGCAGTGGACGGTCACTCGGTCTCCGGGCTTCCAGTTACGAACCGCGGACCCAACGCGAAGGACGACAGCGGAGGCGTCAGAACCAATGATGTGCTCGTCGCGCTTATGTCGGGATGCCCACTCAGATTCGCGTGCGAGACGGTCGAGAAAGCCGAATGTGGGAAGTGGCTCAAAAATGGATGTCCACACCGTGTTGAAGTTGATCGATGAGGCCATGACGGCGATGTACACCTCGTCAGGCGCGAGTTCAGGCATGGCAACTTCGCCGATGTGAAGAGATTCTCGAGGGTCCTTATCTTCTGAAGCAAGGCCTTCGAACATCCCGACGTCATCGCGCTTCACGAACGCTGCTCGATAAGACTCCGGAAGGGGGAGCGCCGCAATGTCGTCGCCGGACGCGCCTTCGAGAATGGCCTGCTGGATGGCGAGGGATTCAGAATTGGGGGTTGACATATCGGAAACCTACCCGCGGGTAACTCCACCTTCCAAAGTGGACGAGGCGCGCAGTACGGTTTGCGGCATGACCTCTTCACACATCGTTGCAGGAGCACGCACACCAATCGGCAAAATGAGCGGTGCGTTCTCGACAATGTCGGCTGCCCAACTCGGCTCAGTGGCAATTGCTGGTGCGTTAGAACGAGCGGGTGTCGACCCGGCTGAAGTTGACCACGTTGTGATGGGTCAGGTGTTGATGGCAGGTCAAGGCCAGGTGCCGGCGCGCCAAGCGGCGGCGGGCGCAGGAATCCCCATGGGTGTGCCATCGGTCAACGTGAACAAGGTGTGCCTCTCTGGACTTAACGCCATCTACCTGGCGCACCAGATGATTATGAGCGGCGACGCCGACATTGTGGTTGCGGGCGGTATGGAATCGATGACGAATGCTCCGCACCTCCTCGCAGGAGCTCGAGGCGGATATCGCTACGGCAACACCGAACTTGAGGACGCAATCATCAAAGACGGTCTGTGGTGTGCATTTGATGCGTGTTTGATGGGTACCGGAACCGAGCAATATGCAGACGGTTCAATTGCTCGAGCCGAACAAGATCGAATTGCTGCTGCGTCACATGAACGAGCGGCAGACGCAACGAAGAACGGTCGGCTCGCCGAAGAAATTATTCCTGTCGAAGTGCCTCAGCGACGAGGGGACGCGATCACCGTGTCAGAAGATGAGGGAATTAGGGCCGACACCACCGAGCAAAGTTTGGCCGGGCTCCGTGGAGCGTTCGGAGGAGAAGGCACAGTCACCGCCGGTAACGCCTCTCAGATTTCCGATGGAGCATCAGCAGTGGTGATGATGTCACCGCGCGCCGCAGCCGATCGGGGGGTGGAGTCACTTGCAGAGTATGTCTCGTACGGAATGGTGGCAGGCCCCGACAACCCCTCGCTTCTCCTTCAGCCGGCGAATGCGATTAGAGCGGCTCTTGCGAAGACCGATCTTTCTCTCGATGACATTTCGTTGTTCGAGTTAAACGAAGCGTTTGCTGCCGTGGGCATTGCGTCGATGAACGATCTCGGAGTGAGCGATGAGATCGTGAACGTCAATGGCGGGGCAATTGCCGTGGGTCATCCGATCGGCATGAGTGGTAATCGACTTGCCTTGACCCTCGCCCACGAACTTCGTCGGCGAGGCGGAGGGTATGGAGCGGCCGCACTCTGTGGTGGTGGTGGCCAGGGCGACGCGCTCATCATCAAAGTTTGACGAGACGTAAGGCCCTCGCTTCAGAAAGCCGAGCGGCTCTTTCGCCGCGCTAGTTCGACTCGGTAATGCGGGTGCGGCCTTCGAATGCGCGCCCCAAGGTGAGTTCATCGGCGTATTCAAGATCTCCGCCGACGGGGAGACCACTTGCAAGTCGAGACACGGTGATGCCGAGCGGTGACAGCATGCGGGCGAGGTACATGGCGGTGACCTCTCCCTCGGTATTCGGGTTTGTACAGATAACGACCTCTGTGACCTGCTCGGGGCCAAGCCGTGCGAGAAGTTCCCGAATCTTGAGCTGGTCTGGCCCAATGCCCTCAAGAGGATTCATCGCGCCAAGGAGCACGTGGTATCGACCTTTGAATTCGCCTGTTCGTTCAATCGCAATGATGTCGCGGGATTCTTCGACGACGCACAGGGTCGTGCCGTCGCGTCGCTCATCGGTACAGATGGGGCATAGCGATGACTCCGCAACATTGAAGCAGCGCTCGCAGAACTGCACTCGCGCCTTTGCCTCGCGGATGGCGTCAGCCAGTCGATAGGCATCAACATCGGGAATTTTGAGCAGGTGAAATGCGATGCGCTGTGCAGACTTTGGCCCGATGCCCGGCAGGCGACCCAGTTCATCGATAAGGGTTTGCACCGGAGGTGTATGTACTGCAGCCATCGTCAGTCGTCAGTCGTTGTGATGAGTCGGGTGCCGGGAAAGATGTCAGCGATCTCTTCCTCGGGGCTCCGCTGCGGTGTGGTTGGTGCGTCGACGATGTCGTTCGGGTCGATCGGCTCTTCGACAATCTCGGTCGTACCCGGTGATTGTGTGACCGCCGTTGAACCTTCAACGTTCAGCGCGAGTTCGACGACGACGCCAAGCGATTGTGCAAGTTGCTGCTGGACAGCATCTCGATGAGCCTCACACTTTTGAGCGTGCACCTGACTCGGAAGCAACAGTTCTACCGACAATCCTTTTGCAGAACTCGAGACCGCGCCGACAGATGCCGGAGCGAAGAGTGCCCGAGTCATACCGCTGAGAGATGACCGCACACTGTCAGACCACATGGCGGCCACAGAGTGCGCGTCATGTTCGGACGAGGTAGTGGCAGGAGGCGATTGCTCACGTACTTCGGCTGCTGCCGGCGTTGCGGTTGTTGCAGGCTGCTGATCGTTTTGTTCCGGCGGTGCAACCGGTGGTGCCGGTTCGGGTGCCGAAGCAGGCGAGTCAGTGGCGACAGTTTCGGCTGTAGGCCGAGGAATTGAGCCACTCGGGTCAGGCCGCCGCGCACGACCACCGATGATGGCTTTGCCGGTTGAACTACTTCGGGGAGGCTCTTTTGGTTGCGGTGAACCGCCTTCTGCGACCGTGCGCTCAAGACGTTCAAGCCTGGCGAGCAACGCCGATTGGTCATCTGCACCGCCATCGCGTGTCAATTGCACAAGGGCGATCTCAAACATGATTCGCGGGTCGGGAGCAAAACGCATTTCGACCAGAGCTGAGCCAAGGCGCTCCATCGCCCGAACGATTGACGCAGTGCCAAGCTCTTGAGCAGTCGCGGCAAGATCATCGAGACGATCGTGACGTATCGAGACCATTTCGGGAGACATCACCGATAAGAACAGATCTCTCAGGTGGCGCAAGAGTTCTTCGCACAGCGTGCGAGGATCGTGCCCATTTGAAATTGCGTGAGCGGTTGCACTGAGCGCAATGCCGGTATCTGCGTCGACGAGACTGCGAATGAACTCCGAGAGGTCAACAGAGTCGTCGACGTCACTTCCGCCCGCCGCAAGAAGTTCAAGTGCCGACAACGTGTCGCGAGCTGAACCTCCACCTTTTGCGAGGGCCGCATCAATGATGTGGTCATCGAGCGCGAAACCGGCATCTTCAGCAACCCACTTGATGTGTTCAGCGAGGGTGTCGCTGGGAAGAAGGTGAAATTGGAGATGCTGAGTTCGAGACCGAATGGTGTCTTTCAGCTTCTGCGGATCTGTTGTCGCAAGCACGAAAACGACGTGCTCGGGCGGTTCTTCGAGCACCTTCAGCAACGCAGCTGACGCCCCGGCGCTCAACATATGAACCTCGTCAAGGATGTACACCTTGTGGCGGCCAGGAGTACCTAGCGACACTTTGTCGATAAGGCTTCGAATGTCCTCTACAGAGTTGTTCGAAGCTGCGTCGAGTTCAAAAACGTCGTAACTGTTGCCCTGTTCGACCGCAACACACGAATCACATTCGCAGCACGGTTCCCCATCAGAAGGGTTTGTGCAGTTCAGCACTTTGGCGAGTATTCGAGCGGTCGTGGTCTTACCGGTTCCACGCGGCCCCGAGAACAAATACGCCTGACCTTCCCTTCCAGCCTTCACCGCCTCTCTGAGCGCGCGCACGATGTGTTCTTGGCCGCGCAACTCATCAAAGCGTCGAGGCCGATATCGGCGGTAGAGCGACTGTGTAGCCATGTGAGGCCACACTACCCGCAGGGGATGACAGCGGTAAGAGAGGTGCGATGACTACCGTTGAGACGTGGACTTCGCTCGTCATCGCTCCGCGGATTCGCGTGGGCTCTTACGAAGAGCTTTTGCGCTCATTGGCGTGGCGGTCGCCATTGTTGCGGCACTGCCTATGGCTGCACAGGCGCAATCGAGCGACAACTCGCTTGCGGGCTCAAGTCCGTCAGATGGTGCGACCCTTGGGACGTCGCCGGCGATCATGACGTTCACATTCCAGCAGCCGGTGGGATCTGACGAGGCGTTCACCGTCGCCGTCGGTTGCGGCACTCCGGCCCAGCCCCAAAGCACGGGAATTCCGCTGCTCGGAGATGACGATGTCACCTTCACTGTTGAAGTATTGAGCCCGTTTCCAAAAGGGGCCTGCACGATTACGTGGTTACTTCGAGATGATCTCGATCAAGCGATCGCAACAGATCTCATTGCGTTCTCCGTGTCTGCTGATACGCCAACAGCTTCATCAGATTCGACGGCCTCAACGATTCCTACCGCCGCATCTGGTGCAACTGCGTCCTCGATAGGTGACGATGTTGAGGCGGTCGGGTCGACGGGCGGTTCGGTGTGGTTGGGCGGCGTCATCTCGACGTACGGCATCATGATTTTGTTTGGCGCCGTCGCTCTCATTTCGTTTGGTTGGCCCGAGGGACCGCTCTACGAAATCACTCAACGGTTTACGTTCAAAGTGTGGATGCTTGCCCTTGCCGGTACGTATCTGCACACCGCAGCGTTGACATCGTCATTGACCGGCACGTCGTTCACCGCGTCACTCAACCCGTTCAGTTTCGCTGACACATTCACCGAAGGTTGGACCGGTGCCGCAGCTATTATCCGGCTGGTCGCGGTCATCGCCTGCTGGTGGGTGGCCTATCGACCGGAGGCGGTCCTCGACGACGTGTCCCGACCACTTGCGATTGCAGCTCCGACGGTTGCGGTCGTGACGCTGGCCTTTGGTCGCGTGAGCGGCAATCTCGCCCTCATCGGACTCATCGTGATGGTCCTCCACGTGATGGCCGTGGCGATTTGGCTGGGTGGTGTGATCTTTGTCGGTCGAGCGGTGCTCGCCGGTCCTGGTGAGAACGACCTCGTTCATGCTGTGAAGGCGTATTCACGAGTCTCTGCACCAGCGATTCTTGTGGTGATCATCTCTGGTGTCGCAGAAACGATGCGGCTCGACGGCGACGCGCTGTTCACCAGTTCTCACGGACGGGTGCTCATTCTCAAACTCTTGGCGGTCGGCGTCATGCTGTTTGTCGCCGTGAAAGCTCGAGCGATGGTTCGAATGCGACTCGGACGTGTTGACCAACTGACCCGCCGGAGTGCGATGCGTCTGCGGAGGGTGTTCGCAACCGAAGCCACGGTCGGCGTCATCGTGTTGATGTTCAGCGGTTGGCTGCTCGCCATCAACCCCCCGAAGGTGTCGCTTATCCCAGAGCGAGAATACGCACTTGTTGTGCCTCTCGCTGATGAGGCGGCAGGGTTTAGCGCAGAGGTATCGCTTGATCCTGGGGCCATGGGGCTTAATGCGCTTGAGGTTGAGGTGTTATCAGCGCCCGCCACCATCGTTGGGCTCCGACTCGAGTTTGATCCAGAAGTTGGCAGCTACGGCCGGGGAACGATTCAAGATATCCCGCTGACGGGCACAGGTATTGCTCGACTGAGCGCAGCCGATGGACTTCCGTTCGACGTGACCGGGAACTGGACGGTCACGCTCTCAGCAGTGTTCGAGTCGGGCCTTTCGGCTGTTGTATCAAGCCCGCTCGCCATTGTCGGTGAAGATGGAGTAGTGCCGACAACGACGACAACTCTCGTGATCGGTACGTCAATCGTGCCCTCTGAGACAACGGTTGTGGAAACCACAACGACCGATGTCACGCAGGCGACCACAGCATCTGTGGTCACTGTCGATTAGCGTCTTCGCTGTGTCAACAATGAAAGAACGCCTCGATGACCTCCTCAACCGTAAGGAGGCTGCTCGCAATGCCGGATCTGAGCGATCGGTTGAGCGTCAGCACGCAAAAGGCAAAATGCTGGCTCGTGAGCGCATCGATTACTTGCTCGACCCGGGCAGCTTTCACGAGCTCGACATGTTGGCTCGCCACCGCGCCCATGAGTCAGGTCTTGAAGAGCAGCCATACACCGACGGAGTGATCACGGGCTGGGGAACGGTTGATGGCCGAAAGGTGTTCGTCTTCAGCCAAGACTTCACTGTCTTTGGAGGTGCACTCGGCGAGGTGTTCGCAGAGAAAATTCACAAGGTGATGGACCTTGCCCTATCAACCGGTGCTCCAATGATCGGTCTGAATGATGGAGCGGGTGCCCGAATTCAAGAGGGTGTGGTCAGCCTTGCGTCATATGGAGGCATCTTCCGTCGAAACGTCATGTCGTCAGGCATCGTGCCCCAGATTTCCGTCATTCTCGGCCCGTGCGCAGGTGGCGCGGTGTACTCGCCAGCAATGACCGACTTCATCTTCATGGTTCGCGAATCATCACACATGTTCATCACCGGACCAGATGTGGTGAAGACGGTGACCGGTGAAGATGTCACCCTTGAAGCGCTCGGTGGAGCGATGGCTCACGCCTCCAAATCTGGTGTTGCCACCTTCGTCACCGACGACGAGAAATCATGTCTCGACGAAGTTCGCTATTTGCTGTCGTTGCTCCCACAGAACAACCTTGAAAATCCGCCGGCGATTGAGTCGACAGATGATCCTGAACGCCTGTGCCCAGAACTCGACTCGATCCTCCCTGACAGTCCGAGCATGCCCTATGACATGGCACAGGTCATCGCATCGGTCGTCGACGACGGCGAATTCATGGAGTACTTCCCGCACTGGGCGAAATCGATCATCTGTGGTTTTGCTCGTGTCGACGGCAAGACGGTCGGCATTGTCGGCAACCAGCCGATGGTGTTCGCCGGCGTGCTTGACATTGAGTCATCAGAGAAAGCGGCACGATTCGTGCGCACATGCGACGCGTTCAACATCCCGCTACTCGTCTTTGTCGATGTGCCCGGGTTCCTCCCCGGTGTCGACCAAGAGCATGAAGGCATTATTCGCCACGGCGCCAAGTTGCTGTATGCGTTCTGCGAAGCGACCGTTCCTCGTATCCAGATCATCACCCGCAAGGCATACGGCGGAGCGTATGTCGTGATGAACTCGAAGTCGGTTGGCGCTGACCTTGCGTTTGCATGGCCTTCAGCCGAGCTTGCGGTGATGGGTCCGCAGGGAGCGGTCGAGATCATTTATCGACGTGAACTTCAACAAGCTCAAGACCCCGTTGCCCGCCGGGCCGAACTTGTCGAGCAGTACACCGAGCGATACGCAAACCCGTACGCTGCCGCTGAGCGTGGTTTCGTCGACGATGTCATCACACCGTCAGAAACTCGCCAGAAGGTTGTTGCGGCTCTACGGGTGCTGGAGTCGAAGCGCGAAGACTTGCCGCAGCGCAAACATGGGAACGTGCCGTTATGAGCGATCCAGTGCTTCGGTCGATCAGTCCGGCCCCAACCGATGAAGAAGCTGCAGCAATCGTGTCCGCAGTCGAGGCGCTATGGCCTCGTCCGGTTGTGCCGAACCAGGCTCCTGATCAGGTCACTGCATGGCGATTCGGTAGCCGTCCTTGGCTCCGCAATCCACTGTCGTCACGTCAGCACATCAGTCGACCCTGGTACTGATGCCCGACGCTGATCTCAGCCCCACATTTACCGTTGGTGAACTCACCGACGCGATCAACGCTCAACTGAAGAGCGGATTTGGTGGCGGGGTGTGGGTGACGGGAGAGATCAGTGGCTATCGAGACCAAGGCCAGCACACTTACTTTTCGTTGGTTGAAGATATCGATGGCAAGAAGGCGATGGTGAATGTTGCGTTGTTCGCAAATGTGAAGCGGAACCTTCGACCGATGTTGGCGTCAAACCGACTCGAACTTCAAGATGGCACGAAAGTCAGGGTGTTCGGAACGCTCGATGTGTACGCGCCGTCAGGTCGCCTCAGTTTGAAGATTTCTGATCTTGACCCTCGATTCACCCTGGGAGACATCACCGCAAGTAGAGATCGTGTGAGAAATGCACTCACCGTCGAGGGTCTCTTGCGAAGAAATGCTGAACACAGCATTCCGACGGTGCCGTTGCGAATCGCGGTTGTAACGAGCATTGGTTCAGCGGCATGGCATGACTTCACGGTCGAGTTGGGGTCAAGCGGATTTGGTTTTCACCTCCTTGCATTCGATGCCCGAGTCCAAGGTGACCAGGCGGAAGAGATGGTCATCGCAGGCATTTCTGCTGCGGTTGAGCATGGTGCCGATGTCATTGCGGTGATGAGAGGAGGAGGGGCGCGCAATGATCTTGCTGCCTTCGACACCGAGGGCATTGCCAGGGCGATCGCAACGTGTCCTCTCCCGGTGATTACAGGTCTTGGTCATGAAATCGATACGACGATTGCCGATGAGGTTGCCCATACTGCGCTGAAAACTCCGACCGCGTGCGCGGGGTGGCTGATCGAACGAGTGCAACGATTCGTCGATGACACAGAATCGAAGTGGGCTGCGATCGCTGAACGAGTCTCGTTCGAGCTCGCTGGCCATGCCGACCGTCTGGAGTCTCGGGCAAGCAGGGTTGTGACCCGAACCAACTCTGCTATCGAACGAAGTGCTGAGCGGCTGCGATCACGACAAGATCGGCTTGCCCGTACCTCGGTGACGTTGGAGAGAATCGAGATGTCGATGATGGAGAGAGAGCGGCGACTTGATCTTCTCGACCCTGCTCGCCTTCTCGAACGAGGGTGGACAATGACTACCACCTCAGATGGTCGACCGGTGATGTCGATCGCAGATCTGTCTCAAGGTGACGAACTCGTCACTCGAGTGGCAGATGGAACGGTGACGAGTACGGTGACCGCAACAACTCCAGAGGAGCAGTGAAATGGCAGAAGAATTGAGCTATGCAGATGCACTGACTGAGCTCGACGACATCTTGAACGAGCTCGAAGCCGTTGATGTAGATGTTGATCGCCTCGCTGAGCGTGTGAGTCGTGCCGCTGAACTCATTGCGATATGCCGTGACCGTATCGGTGCGGCCCGCATCCGAGTCGATGAAATTGTTGCGGGTCTTCCGGCAGCTCACGACGACTGATGACATCAGCTCCACCTCATCTGCTTGCTATTGGTGAACGGGTTGATCAACGTCTTGAACGTGATCTCACCGCAGAAATTGAACGTTGGTCTGGTCTCGACGCGCTACTAGTTGACCCGGTTAGCGAGGTACATCGGTTGGTTTCCTCAGGTGGTAAGCGGCTTCGTCCGGCGTTCTGTCATTGGGGCTTCATTGCGGCAGGTGGCGACGTCACTCGTGCCGAAGACATTGACGGGAGCGTTGTTGGGGCAGGAGCCGCGATCGAACTCACCCACGCGTCCGCGCTGTTTCACGACGATGTCCTCGATGACGCGGATTCCCGCCGTGGGGCCGAAACCACTCATCGCAGATTCGAGCGGTCGCATAGTGATCAAGGTTGGGATGGCGAGTCGCGTCGGTTTGGAGAAGGCATTGCGATACTCGTCGGCGACATCGCTGCGGTGCTCGCTGACCGTTACCTCGTCGATGCTCACCCCCGGGCATTTGCGATGTGGAACGAGCTTCGTATCGAACTCAACATTGGTCAGTTGCTCGACATCACTGGGTCGGTGCAAGGCGATCGGCGAATCGAACTTGCCGATCGGATATGCCGCTACAAGAGCGGTAAATACACCGTCGAACGGCCACTGCATCTCGGAGCGCTTCTTGCCGGCACGAGTGACGTCGACGAGGTCATGAGCAGACTCAGCGCATACGGGTTACCGCTCGGTGATGCATTTCAGATGCGCGATGACGTCATGGGAGCATTCGGAGATACATCGATGACTGGCAAACCCGTCGGCGGTGATCTTCGTGAGGGAAAACCGACCCCGCTTCTTGCGAGAGCGATTGCATCGGCAACTACTGCTCAAGCCAAGATTCTTGAGATGGTCGGGTCGATCGATCTTTCCGATGAGCAGGTGGCCGATATTCAGCAAACGATTGTTGATGTTGGAGCTCTCGATGAACTCGAGTCCCTCATCGCCTCGAATGTTGCGAGCGCGATCCAGGCCATCGAGTCTCCTGCGATCGCAGAGGCCGCACAGCAGCCTCTCATCGAACTTGCGGAGTTCATCACCAATAGATCGTCGTAACGGCTTAGTGATAGAGATTGAGCGCGTCACCCAGCGGTAGTGATGCAACACCCGGGGCTGCTGCAACTTCGGCTAACCATGTTGGTCGATAGAGAGCCGACACATTGATCGGTTCAGCGAGTTCAGAATTGGCGACGCTGTATTGCACGAAATCAAGTGCGTAATCGGCTGCTCTGACATCACGGCTCAATTCATGGAGGGCGTAGGGGTCAGGGATTTGACCTTGATCCATGAGTCGAGCACTTTGAGGCACCGACGATTCGTAGGAACCGCCTGTGAGACCGGGGCCATCGGTGATCACCGCCCCATGCACCGCATCGACGCGTGCACCTGCTGCGAGCAACGCAACGTACCCCCCTAGCCCTCGACCGACCAAGGTGACAGTTCCAAGGTGATTGATGGCGGCATCGACATCGCCGAGGAGTACCTCTGCCGAATAACCACCGCCCACCGGGATTGTCGATTCGCCGTGTCCAGTGAAATCGAGCCCCCAAATGCTCCCTGGCCAACTCTCGACATCATGCGGAACCGATGAGGGAGAGCATTCTCCGAGACCGTGAAGAAGGAGCAGCGGGCGTCCTTCTCTGGTTGCTGGTCTGAGTTGGTGAAGGGCAAGTTCAATGCGGTTGTGCTGGAGAGTGACGGTGCTCATGCCGGAGCCCCAAGAAATTCGAGCGCCATATCGGCGACCATTTTTGGCTGCTCAATGTGGATGAAGTGACCGAGATCATCGAAGTATTCGAGACGTCCGTTTCTCGGCATCCATTTCTCAACCTGATGAGGTTTTGTTCCCCACCCCATTGGCTCATCAGCACCAACAAGCACTCCTAAAAAGGGCACACCGAGACCGGCGAGGCGGAATAAACCGTATTCAGGTTTCCAAGGGCCGAAGCCTCCCATCCTCATCGATGGGTCGAGTTTCCAGCGCCAGCCATCGGCATCTTCGCGAGCGCCGACGGTGACGAGGTATTCAAGCCATTCGGTGGAAAGCCGAGGGTTCATTTGAGCTCGGCGACATGCGAGTTCTTCAATGGTGCCGGGTTTGCGTGATCCGGTTGCCGATCGACGACGATGCTCAAGCCAGCCGGTGATTTCAGTGTTGAGGGCGTCGGCGCGTTGATACTCAGGTAGGTCGGGACCGGGCCTTCGATACGGAATGCCATCGAGGTTGATAAAGGAACGAAAGCGAAATGGTTGTGCTTCGGCAAGCGATGTGAGAATGGAGCCACCCTTGGAGTGTCCGAGTACGGCAACCGGCCGTCGTGGGGCGACGGCGTCGAGCACGCGAGTGGCGTCACGAAGATCAGCTTCGAACGAGTACAGGTGTGTGTGATCGCTGTCTCCGTGGCCGCGGTGGTCCCATGCGACAACCCGCCAGCCGGCTGCTGCAAAGAGCGGAGCGAAGACGTCGAATGTGCGAGAGAAATCGGCTCCCCCATGCACCATGACAAGAACGGGATCGCGTTCATCTCCCCATTCGTTGACGGCAATTCCGACGCCATCGGCGTCTACTCGGTAGTGGCGTTGAGGCGCGACTGCACCTGGAAAAGTTCTGGGGGATTCCACTTGGGTGAGGCTAGAGCGCATTGGCCGTAGAGTTCTTAGCGGAGAACACGTGATACCCATGCGGAAACTTTTGCCAACACCACTTCAGCATCGAGAGATGGCCCTTGCGGTGTTGGCGACTGCGTTGGTGCTCGTGGCTGGGTGCAGCAACAGCGATCTTTCGCTCGACCCGTTGCCTCCCATTCAGACAACGACAACGACGACAACAACGACAACAATTCCAGACACCAACCGTTACTTCTACGAAGTGAGGTCAGGTGACACGCTCTCGGCGATCGCAGCAGGATTCGGTGTTCCGATGAAGCAGATCGTTGAACTCAACGAACTTGAGAATGCGAGCGATATTCGTGTTGGAGAGATCATTGAGATACCCCAGGGCTTCGTCATCGTCACTCTCCCTCCAGACTCGACGATTGCGAACGCTGGTGAGTAGCGCTGCTAGCCATGGTGCACCCATCTGTGCGCCATGACTCCATACACTCAGTGACATGAGCTTCTGGCCCAACAGTGAACATTGGAGCGTCAAGATTCCGCTTCACACCGATCACTACCGCATGAGCGCTCTTGATCTTGACGGGGTTGTCGATCTCTCTCCGATGCCGATCGATGTCCCCGTCGAAGAATGGGAGGGGCTCGACTACATGGACTGGAAGAGCGGCGGAGATACCAATTTTGCCCCTCTTGCGTCGGCCGATGGCGAACTCGATTGTCGAGGATTCTGGGATAAAGGCAAGACCGACAAAGATGCGTTGTGGACATCTAACGCGGAGATTGCGCCGACACTCAGAAGCTATGTCGATGGGGTTGGCGCCAACTTTGGACGCGTGCGAGTTATCAAGTTGGAGCCTCAAGATCGAGAGACTGCCATCAGGTCGCTGCATCGTGATGACAACAATCGTTTCAATCCTGAAGGTGAGGGTTGGGTTGTTCGTACGTGGGTTGAGCTCACCGATTGTCCAGACAGCTACATGCTGCTGATGGACAACGATGCAGACGGGTTACCTGACCCCTCGACAGAACGTCGGGTATCCTTGCAAAAAGGTGCACGCTTCATCGTTGATACACAGCGTTTGTGGCATGTGGTCGTGCATACGGGTGATGCGCCTCGCTACGCGCTGATCACCAGCTTTGAGTCGTCTCCACATCTCGCAGAGTGGGTGGAGAGCGAACGAGCTGTCAGTTCTGGCTGAGCCGGTGCTGAGACGTCAGCTCGGAGATGTCGGTCATGATCGCCGCCAGTTCGTAATCTTTCGGCGTGTAGACCGCTGCGACACCGTTGTCGATGAGACCTGGTTGGTCTTCATCGGGAATGATGCCACCAACGATGATCGGTGCATCAACACCGAGTGAGCGAACCCGTTGCACAAGTTCTGGAACGAGTTCAAGGTGCGAGCCAGAGAGAATCGACAACCCGATGACGTCAGGGTCTTCATCGAGAGCTGTCGACGCAATTTGATCGATCGTTGATCGAATGCCTGCGTAGACGACTTCCATTCCCGAATCACGAGCTGCGACCGCGATCTGCTCGGCTCCATTTGAGTGTCCGTCGAGACCGGGCTTGGCGACGAGTAGTCGCGGCGGGCCTCCCGGCATTTCCCGGACCTTTGCTGCCACCTGTGACAGCGAGTGATCAGAACGAGTTGTCGCTCCGATACCGGTTGGGGCTCGGTACTCGCCAAAGACATCTCGCAAGGTCTGACCCCATTCACCGGTGGTTCCTCCGGCAACTGCAAGCGCAATTGAGGCTTCCATGATGTTCCCGCCATCGAGGGCTGCATTTCGGAGGTCGCCGAGAGCCTGTTCGACTGCTGCCTGATCGCGTTCATTGCGCCAGGTCTCCACATCTGCGATGGTTTCGGTTTCAACCGCAGGGTCAACACGGAGAATTGCCTCTGAACCACCGAGGGGGGAGGGTTCAGATTCTGTAAATGAGTTAACGCCGACGACGATTTGTTCGCCGGAGGAAATACTGCGAGTCCGCTCGGCCATCGACCCGACAAGACGTGATTTCAGCGTTTCGATTGCGTTGAATGCTCCACCGAGCTCAAGAACATCGTTGAGCTCTTGCGTTGCTGCTTCACGAAGTTCGGCGGTGCGTTGCTCAATGACATGAGAGCCATCAAAGATGTCGTCGTAGTTGAGAAGGTCGGTTTCGAAGGCAAGCACTTGCTGCATCCGAAGTGACCACTGTTGGTCCCAAGGTGTTGGAAGGCCGAGGGCCTCGTTCCAGGCAGGAAGCTGAACAGATCGGGCGCGAGCGCGCTTTGAAAGAGTGACGGCCAACATTTCGAGCACGATGCGCTGCACGTTGTTTTCTGGTTGCGACTCGGTGAGACCGAGCGAGTTCACTTGCACGCCGTAGCGGAAGCGAAGCGCCTTTTCGTCGGTTACTCCGTAGCGGGTCCTACCGATGTCTGCCCACATGTCGGTCATTGCTCGGAGCTTGCAGATCTCTTCAATGAATTTGATTCCGGCGTTCACGAAAAACGAGATCGATCCGAACACTCCGGTGAATTCGTCGTCGGTGATGCGACCCGATGCCTTCACTGCATCTAGGACATCGATTGCTGTCGCCATTGCGTACGCAATTTCTTGAACGGGCGTCGCTCCGGCCTCTTGGAGGTGGTACGAACACACATTCATAGGGTTCCACGACGGTGCATGTTCGCGGCACCACACGATCATGTCGACGATGAGCCGTCGGGAGGCCTCAGGAGGAAAGATGTAGGTGCCGCGTGAGAGATATTCCTTGACGATGTCGTTTTGGGTGGTGCCACGAAGTTCTGTCGAAGGAACGCCCTGTTCGGCAGCATTCGCGACGTACAACGCAAGAAGCCATGCAGCGGAGGCGTTGATCGTCATCGAGGTATTCATCTGGCCAGGCGGAATGCTGTCGAGCAGCGTTCGCATGTGGCCAAGGTGGGCGACGGGGACACCAACTTTCCCGACTTCACCTCTCGACTGTTCGGCATCAGGGTCGAAACCGGTTTGTGTCGGAAGGTCGAAGGCAATAGAGAGCCCGGTTTGGCCTTTTGCGAGATTCGTCCGATAGAGCTCATTCGATGCGCGAGCGGTCGAGTGACCTGAATAGGTGCGCATCATCCATGGCTTATCCGGCATATCGGGGCTCCTCATTGCGACGTTTCGACGTCATTCTTGCGGCTGTTCGGCTAAATCGCATCTTTGAGCAGTTCTAAGTAGTCGGTTCGGGCGATGTCGATAGCGCCGAGAGAGACGAGATGCTCGGTGGTCCACTGAACATCGAGAAGCTGTCCACCGGTGTCGTTGAGCCAATCGACGAGATGAACAAGTGCGACCTTTGACGCGTCCGTTGCATGGTGAAACATTGATTCACCGGCAAAGAAATGGTTGATTCTCACCCCGTAGAGCCCACCAACGAGCTCGTCGGCATCCCATACTTCGAACGAATGGGCCCAGCCTGTGAGATGGAGTTTGTTGTACGCGTCAATGATTGAGCGATCAATCCATCCACTTGGTCGACGTGGGTCGGCACAGTTGACGATGACTTCGTTGAAGGCGTGGTTGCGGGTCACGGTGTAACGACGAAGGCTTCGGCGCAGTGACCGTGAGATCGCAAGTTGGTTGAGCGGAATGACGCCGCGCGGATCGGGTGAAAACCAGCCAATTCTTCGGCGGGGTACCGGCATAGGGAACAGGCCGATGCGGTAGGCGTTCAAGAGTGTGCCGGGTTCAAGGTCTCCCCCGATGGCGACAAGTGCGGAGTCGTCTGTTGGGCCGTCGGTCGGTAGCACCCAACGCGACGGCTCGGGCTCTACGGGAGTGATCTCGTGAGGCAAGGACATGCCGTTGGCGTCAGTCATTGCGTGAGCACCCTGTTTGAGCATCTTCTCGCCACTGCCCCGCAAGCGCATGGATGCGCGTGGTGGTGGGCGTCTGCATCTCGTCACGTTATGGAGGGTCGTTAATCGAAATCAATCTGGGTCGTAAGAGAATTGGAACCTGCCGGTGAGGCATTCACCTACGATGTGGTCATGACCGAGCAGCACGCAGGTACATTGGCACTGTTTGGTGGCGGTCCGTTCGTCAGCAATGATGAACTTGACCAACAGTTGCTGCGGGGTCGAACGGGGCCTGTGGCGGTTCTTCCAACGGCCGATGCGTTCGAGCAGCCGCAGTTGCTGATCGAGTCGGCCCGTCAATGGGGTAAACGGCTCGGTGTCGAGATTGTTCCGGTGATGGCGTTGACGCGAGCGCAGTCATCCGATGCGGATTTTGTTGCGGTAGTCGACGCCGTTGAGATGGTGTGGCTTGTTGGCGATTCACCAATTCACCTGCGAACTGCACTCAAAGACACGCCACTGTGGGCGTCGGTCTGCGGAGTGCTCGAACGAGGAGGCGTGGTCGCAGCAGTCGGAGCGAGCGCCTCGGCTATGTGTGACCCAATGACAGACCCGCGAGGAGGGGCGTTTACCTTTGGGCTCGGGCTTGTCGAAGGCCTCGCAGTTCTTTCCGAATCAGAAACATGGGCGGCCGAACAGTTGCAGCGCGCGCAACACCTCGCTACCGACGTGCCGCTCATCGAACTTCCTACGGGTTCAGCGATCGTGCTCGATCGAAGCAGTGCCGAGTGGGGTCGTCACGGCGAGGTCACCGTCAACGGCATTTGGTAGCGCCCTACTTCCAGGCGAATACAGGCTGTTCCATTTCATCAACCCGCGCGTCGTCTGCTGCTCGACCTTCAATGCCGACCCAACGGAATTGAACGAGAACTGCCCCGGTTGGAGCATGAATGAGGTCGCCGCCGAGCGGTACCTGAACAACGGGGCGATCACTTTCTGGAATGTCGACATAGCGAGGCGAATCATCGCGGCACAGTGCGTGCAGCCCGATTCGGTACACCGCTCTAACTTCGTCAGGTGATGGGATGAGCGCTGGGTCTGCTCCTCCCCACAGCACCACCGGTGTGATCACATAACCCGACCGCGTTGGATAATCGTCAAGCAACCCGAGAACGCTTTCGGCTCCGAGTTCGAGACCGAGTTCTTCATGCAGTTCCCGTAGCGCAGCCTCTTCGACGGTTTCACCTTCATCGATTCGACCGCCCGGTAACGCCCATTGGGCGGAATGGCTGTTGAGTCGAGATGCTCGGCGGCAGAGCAGGAATGCTGCTCCTCCAGCAACCCCAACCATTCGACCGTCGAGTCCCTCCACATCGCCGGGCACCATCGACATGTCGCTGAACTCGGGTTCGAGTGGTTGTTCACCATCGTGCAGCACGGGGTCGGAGTCGACGATGGTGATGGCGACAGCGGCATGTCGGCGACCTTCAAGTGGGTAGGTGCGTCGGTCGTGGTTCGCAAGGTGGCCGACGATTTGTTCGCGGAGCATTTCGTTGAAGGTGATCATCACCTTCCATGGTGTCACTTTGGGTGCCTATTTCTCGCAGGCGCGCTCGTTTTCTCTGGTTTCGGAAGAGGCAACATCCATCGACTGATCTCATCAGTCAAGGGCTGATGCGAGTTCTTGGTGTTGGCCATGGGCCCGTTGGCGATGGCGAACGACGAGTTCGAATTGTTGATGTTTTGCTTCGGAGGGTTGCGCAAAACCCCAGTGAGATGGCAAAAGTGATCGTGTGGAAGTTCCAAGAGTTGAGTTCTTCATCGATGAGTACATCGAAATGGTGCTGCAATCCACGAACACGCCCGACCCGCAGCCGCTGTTTAACGCGATTAACAAGGCATCACCAATTGTCATGCCGCTGATTGGGGACGACCCACGCGTCGTGCAGCCACTCGAACGCCTTCAGAGCGTCGTTCAAGATAGTTCCGAGCCCAACTCTGGCATTTCCGAGGCTGTTGACGTTCTCCAAGGAATGTTGGACTGCATTCGCGAAAAGATGTGGGTGAAGCCACTTGAGCATCAAATGGCTGGGGTGCTCGACGAACGGGCTCAAGACGGCGAGTTAGACCGCTGGCACTGGAGAATCTGGAACAACATTTTGTTGGAGATCGTGGAGAACCACGCCAACGGCGCGACGAGTTTTGAAATCGATGTTGAAGGCATTGCCCAGATGGGTGGGGGTAAGAAGTGGTGGATACCGCTGAAAGAACTTGCAGTGCAAGATGCCATCGACGATTTCGTGAGGTGGGGGCTTATTGCGCCGATGCCTCGGATTGACGAAGACGACACGGCTCCGACGTTGTACGTGATTCACCCACGCTGGGTGTAAGGGCTGCGTAGCCGTGTAGGCGCTCGCTAGTTCGCGAGGATTCCTTCAATGACTCGCTGTACACCGAGGGCTTCAGCGAACGTCGGCAGATGATGGGTATCGCCGTCAAGCATTGCGGCGAGGCCATCAAGCTGTGCCCGGTAGGCCGCCCACGGGGCAGAAGGCGAAGCATCGATCGCGACAGGCGCCCAGACTCCCTCTGAGTTGGTCGCTTCGACGTTGTACCAGTCGACGATTCGCATTGACTGTTGGGAGCCTCTCACGGTGAATATCAATGAGTCGATCCCGGCTGAACCGCTTTCGCAGTGCATGGTGAACGGAGCCTGACCGGAGTTGAGTCGAGCGGTAACGAGGTTCTCGGCAAGGTGCGTTTCTGGTCGGCGAACAAGGCAGTGATCGAGAGCCACCTCACCGAACAGTCGTTGCGCGAGAAACACATAGTGTGAGCCAACTTCGCGAATCCATCCGCCCTCAGCTGCCTCGGCAAGCCAGGTCGCAGCTGCCTGCCACGCTCTTGGCCACTCGGTGAGGTGCATCATGAACTCCACAGAGACGATGTCACCGAGTTCACCGGCCGAAACACGGCGGCCAAGCTCGACGGCCGATGGTGCAGAACCGAACACGTAGTTAATGGCGCTCGGCAGGCCTGACGATTCGACGAGTTGAAGAATGTGCTCACTCTCTTCGATGTCAACGCCAAGCGGCTTCTCACAGAAAATTGCGCACTTTGCTGCGACAGCCTGCTCGACGTAGGTGGCATGGGCGGCCGGTGGAACGGCGATATAGACGACATCGCAATTGGCAATGACATCTTCTGGAGACTCGACCACGTTCTCTGTCGAACGAAACCGGTCTTTTGCCTCAGATGAGGCATCCCAGCAGGCCGTTAACTCAAAGCGTTCGTGAAGGTTGAATTGTTCAACGAATCGTGCGCCTACTGTTCCAAGACCGATGATGCCAACGCGGTGTGTCTTCATGGCTCCAGTGTGGCTGACATACTGTCTGAAATGCGTATCCAATTAGCGATGAACGTGCGAGACCTTCACGAATCAATTGCGTTTTACAGCAAGTTATTCGGAGCGCAGCCCTCAAAAGTCAAGGAGGGCTACGCAAACTGGGCCCTTGAAGACCCGCCGTTGAAGTTCGTCATCGTAGAGAACGACACCGACCCGTCGGGCACCGTCAACCACTTGGGCGTTGAGGTCGACTCAGCGGAAGAGGTGATGGAACAAGAGTCGCGGCTTCGTAATGAAGGGCTGGAAACAAGCGGTATCGACGACACGATTTGTTGTTTCGCAGAGAAGGTTGAAACCTGGGTAGATGACCCGAATGGGCCCCGATGGGAGTATTACGTGAAGACAGCCGACCATGAGACTCAGTTTGCGAACGTAGTTCTGAGTAAGGCACCGGTGGGCGGCGATCGCAACCCGGCCGACGACGCCTGCTGTGGATGACCAACCTCAGGTGATCTCTGATCGCAACGAGATGGTCCGCTCGATGGACCCTCAGGTTGTTCCTGGAATCTTCGTCTTCGCAACGGTTCCGCAGATCGAATCGGTGCCCGACGACGTCGGTGTGTATTCGACAGTTCGCGAGGCTGAGGGCCTCTCGGTCGTCATTGCCTATGACGATGCGCACCGTTTTGGTCTCACCGAACCAGTCAAATTGGGATGGATCACACTTACGGTGAACTCATCGCTTGAAGGAGTTGGGTTGACCGCAGCAGTGAGTGGTGTGCTTGCTGAGCACGGCATTGCGTGCAATGTGATTGCCGGACACCACCATGATCATCTGTTGGTGCCGATTGATGAGGTCGATGCAGCGATCCAACTATTGAAGACGCTTGCTGATCAGCGATAGCCATTCGTGATCGGAACCCGCCGATCTTTCCCGAAGGCTTTCTCGGTGACGCGAACGCCGGGGGGAGACTGCCGTCGTTTGTACTCTGCGATGTCGACAAGTCGCGTGATGCGAGAGACCATCTCGGGGTCATGGCCCTCATCGATGATGTCGTGCGCCGTGCGATCATGCTCGACATACAGCGAAAGAATCGGATCGAGCACCTCGTACGGCGGAAGGCTTTGGTCATCTCGTTGATCGGGACGCAACTCGGCTGACGGCGGCTTCACGATGATGTTGTGAGGAATGACTTCTTCACCGGCACGCTCATTGACGAGTCGGCAGAGGTCGTACACCTTCAACTTGAGGAGGTCTTTGATGACGGCGTAACCGCCAACCGAATCGCCATAGATCGTGAAATAGCCGACGGCGGCCTCGCTCTTATTACCGGTCGTGAGCACCATCCAGCCGAATTCGTTCGACAGTGCCATCAAGATTTGGCCGCGGCATCGTGATTGAACGTTCTCCCAGGTGAGCCCGGGCTGGCGTCCGTCGAATGACGGATCGAGCATGTCCATATACGCAGCGAACGCCGGCTCGATCGAGATCGTTCTCATGTCAATGCCCAAGTTCTTCGCGAGAGCTTCGGCGTCGCTGAGCGAGTGATCAGACGAGTAACGCGACGGCATGGCGACTCCATGCACATGCTCAGCACCAAGAGCATCGACTGCGATGCATGCGACGAGGGTCGAATCAATTCCACCCGAGAGCCCGATGACAACATCACTGAAGCCGTTCTTGCGGCAGTAATCGCGGGTGCCGACGACGAGAGCTTCGTAGAGTTCGTCATCTCCCGACATCGAATCGACGATCTCAGCCGGGTTGGAAGCGCGTTGCGGAGGCGGTGTCGAAGAGTTGAGAGAAATGTTGGGAGTAACGCGGGTGCCGTGGTCCGCGATATCGATGTCGACAACAAGCAGCGATTCAGTGAAGAGAGGTGCTCGAGCAATGAGCTGACCTGAATCGTCAACAACGAATGATCCACCGTCAAAGACGAGCTCGTCTTGGCCACCCACCTGGTTGACGTACCCGATAGGAACATGAAGTTCGGTGGCTCGCTGAGTGATGAGGGTTTCGCGCTCAGAGTCTTTATCGAGGTGATACGGCGATCCGTTAATCGTGACGATTACTTCTGCTCCGAGATTGACGAGGTCAACATGTGGGCCGTCATCTATCCAGATGTCTTCACAGATCGATACTCCAACGGGAATACCGTGAACACCGATGAGTTCAAGCGGTTCTGTTCCGGGGGTGAAATACCGCTTTTCATCGAACACGCTGTAATTCGGGAGGCTGCGCTTTCGGTAAATGTGCTGGATCTGCCCGTTCGCACAAATCGCTGCGGCATTGCATAAGTTCTCCTCGTTGCGGTCGACAAATCCGACAATGGCTACGCAATTGCCTGTTATCGCAGCAAAGTCGTGAAGGGCAGCGAGTTGATCATCAATGAATCGGGGTTTAAGGAGGAGATCCTCGGGTGGGTAGCCAGTGATGCTGAGTTCTCCAAACGCGACGATCGAGCATTGCTGGTTTTCGGCATCTTGGTACGCCGATTTGAGCTGTTCGAGGTTCGCGCTGATCGCTCCCACGGTGGGGTTGAGTTGGGCGAGCGCGAGCCGGAGGTTCACAGCGCTAAGGCTAACGATCGCCCGGGAGAACTGTCGCAACTGTGCGTGCAGTCGGCGCTACAACAAGCCGGCTGCTTCTAACGCCTCGCTCACGCCGCTGACCCGAATGATCTCGATGCTGTCGATCGGTTCGGGCGACCGTAGTGGGGCAATGACCCGTGTGAAGCCAAGTCGGTGGGCTTCAGAAAAACGACGATCGGGTTGGGCAACTTGGCGAACCTCTCCGCCGAGACCAACCTCTCCGAAGACGGCGAGGTCGGGTGGCAGCGGACGGTCAACGATCGACGACGCAATTGCCAGGCTGAGTGCGAGATCAAGGCCGGGCTCGGCGATGCGTACACCACCGACGGCTGAGGCGTATACGTCGGTGGCTGCAGTGGGCACATTGCAGTGGCGAGCGAGTACAGCGAGCAGCATTGCGAGACGTGACTGGTCGACCCCCTGCGCAGTTCGGCGTGCGGGCACACCGGGCGGCGCAACCGAGGTGAGTGCCTGCAATTCGACGATGAGCGGTCGTCGCCCTTCGAGTGTGGGCACAACAGCTGAGCCCGGAACTTGCGGTTTGCGATCGGCGAGCAAGAGTTGGCTCGGGTCGGCGACACCAACCAGACCATCGCTTGTCATTTCGAACACGCTGAGTTCGTTCGTTGATCCGAACCGATGTTTTACCGCGCGAACGAGGCGAAGTGAATGATGACGGTCGCCCTCGAAACTCAACACGGTGTCGACGAGATGCTCGAGAACTCGCGGACCGGCGAGGTCACCTTCTTTGGTGACGTGTCCGACGAGCACTAGGGGAATCGAGCGACGCTTTGCGAGGTTGACGAGAAACTGGGCGCAGGCTCGTACTTGTGCCACCGACCCGGGTGCTGACGTCACTACCGGGTCTGAAATCATTTGGATGCTGTCGACAATGATGAGCGATGGTTGAGTGCTCTCGATCGCATCGGCAATTTCACCAAGACCATGTTCGGCGAGCAGCCAGACATCCGACCGAATTGCTCCGAGACGTTCGGCTCGCTGCCGAACCTGTTGAACGCTCTCTTCGGCACACACGTACAGCACCGAGCCACTCCATTTATGTGCGGCTTGAAGGAGAAGCGTGCTTTTACCGATGCCGGGCTCACCGCCAAGCAACGTGACGGAGCCATCGACAAATCCACCGCTTAGCACATGATCAAGTTCTGCGATACCGGTGGGCTGCGCAGTTCCAACATCGGTTGTGGTGTCGTCGAGCGCGACCGGCGGTCGGGCATCTGCCGACGATGGGCGTGGTGCTGATGGCGACGACGTGTCGGCGGCAAGACCGGTGGAGATCACCTCTTCGATGAGCGTGTTCCACTCGCCGCAGCCCGCACATTGGCCACCCCATTTGGGGTGGTGGGTGCCGCATTCGCTACAGACATGTGACGTCTTTATTTTGCTCACCCCTACAGTCTGGCCGACGGGTGTCACGACGCCGATAGGGTCTGGCGATATGGCGACACCTTTTCCACTTTTTGACGGCTCCGCACCACGGCAACAGCAGTTCCCTGAGGCACCAGAGATGGGCATCGACCCGGCGAAGCGATACACCGCAACGATGTCGGTGTCGATTGCGGGGGAGGCAGCCGGGGAGATCGTGATCGCACTCGACGCAGTGAACGCACCGGTCACCGTCAACAACTTTGTGTTCTTGGCGCTCCATCACTATTTCGATGGTGTGATTTTCCACCGCATCATCAACGGTTTTGTGTGCCAAGGTGGCGACCCCACTGGAACCGGTCGTGGAGGCCCTGGCTACCGATTTGACGATGAACTACCGAAGCCAGGTCAGTATCAGATCGGTTCGCTTGCCATGGCAAACGCTGGCCCGAACACAAATGGCAGCCAGTTCTTCCTCATCAGTGGCCCCAGCGGTGTGCAACTTCCTCCGCTCTACAGTCTTTTTGGTCAAACGGTGAAGGGTCTCGAGTTGGTTGAGCGAATGCAGAACGTTCCCACCGCAGCGGGCGATCGTCCGAAAGATGACGTCGTCATCGAGTCGGTGACGATCAGCGTCGCTGACTGAACGAGTCGGGTCGGGTGACCGCTACCCGTCGGTTATCGATTTCGCAAGCCCGCCGAGCGGCGCTTGCTGCACAGGGCTTCCATCGCGATCGTCCCCTCGGGAGAGTTGACCGCCGTCATTTGCGTCGAGCGTTCGACGACATGGGAATCATCCAGATTGATTCGGTCAACGTGTTGGTGCGAAGTCAAGAACTTCCCGTCTTCGCTCGTCTCGGACCACACGACCGGTCGCTGATTCCCGCAGCGACAGGCCGCGGTGAGATCTTCGAATACTGGGTGCACGAGGCAAGTCATGTGCCGGCTTCACAGCACCGGTTGCTTCGCTGGCGAATGAGCCAGCCTCACGCGTGGAAGGGTGTCAACCGAATCGGCTCCGAACGTCCTGATCTCATCACTCGGGTTCTTTCCACTATCGGTAGCGACGGCCCGATGACGGCTGGTGAGCTGTCTCCGCGCAAGACCCCTAAGGGCGAGTGGTGGGATTGGGATTCAGCGAAAGCTGCATTGGAGTTTCTGTTTTGGAAAGGGGAGGTTGCGGCTACTCGGCGAGCCTCAGACTTCGCTCGGCTGTATGACCTGCCCGAACGAGTGCTTCCCGCATCTGCCCTCGAGACCCCGACCCCAGACGAAGATGACGCTCGGCGAGAGCTCATAGTGCAGGCGGTACGACACGTCGGTGTTGGCACCCTCCACGACATTGCCGACTATCACCGTCAGCGCCTTACCGATATTCGCTCGCATGTTGCATCGCTGGTGCTGAGCGGAGATGTCGTTGAAGTTTCTGTCGACGGCTGGTCACAGCCCGCGTATGCGCTCCCCAATTTGTACATTCCGCAGACGGTCGATGCTCGAGCACTGTTGAGCCCATTTGATCCGGTTGTGTGGTTCCGCGATCGCGATGAACGATTATTTGATCTCCACTACCGAATCGAGATCTATACCCCTGCGGCGAAGCGTCGGTATGGCTACTACGTGTTGCCGTTTCTGCTCGGAGATCGCATAGTCGGCCGTTTCGATCTTAAAGCTGACCGTGCCCGACAGACGCTGTTGGTTCAGGCTTCATGGGTTGAGGCCGCTGACGACACCCCGGTGCGTCGACAGGAGATCGCCCGTGCCGCTACCGAAGAGTTGCAGATGATGGCTGAGTGGCTCGGGCTCGGTGAGATCGAGGTGGTCGCTCGTGGGTCGCTGGCTGCGGAAATGCGGGCGACGTCAGGCTGACGGCTGACCTGGCTGTAACGCCCATCGAATGGTTTTGGTGATGAGATCACCCGCCGGGCGAATCGCAAGGCGCTCTGAGACCGGGAGCCACGGGATTCTGAGTTCTTTGCGAGCCCACAATGGGAGCAGAGAGGCACCAGCTGCCGCAATGAGGCCATAGGCAGGTTTTGAAGAGGCCGGCAGCGGAGGGTCGATGAGCAGGTAGCGAGCAGCCTCTTTCGCTTCTGGTGTTGCACGAAGTTCTGACCGAAAGTCGTTGAGAAGGTCAGCGACACCCTGCTCGGTGGTTGGCACCGGGTCGGCTCCCAAACGAGCAGCAATCGAACCAGATTCGGCAACATAGCGGTCGCGATCAGCCCCTTCGAGTGGTGACTCTCCGTAACGATCGTGTGCACGAAGAAATGAGTCGACCTCGGCAACATGAACCCACGCAAGAAGGTGAGGATCATTGGCTCGGTAGTCGACACCGTCAGCTGTCGTGCCGGTCACTCGATCGTGGATTGCGGTGACGGTAGCGATTGCTTGGTCTGCAGCTTCTGCGGGCCCGAACGTGGTTGTCGCGAGAAAGTCGGCGGTCCGCTGCAGTCGCCCCCACGGGTCGTTTTTGTAGTCAGAATGCTGAGCGACACCGGTCATTGCGAGCGGATGCAGGCTTTGCAGTAGCAGCGCCCTGATTCCACCGATGAACATCGAGGCGTCAAGGTGCACGGTGCGGATGGGGGCATTGTCATCAAACCAGCGTTCGCCGGGTGCATTGAAGAGTTCATTCGTGCGGTCTTCCGCGTTCGGCCCGACGACTCGGTCACGAATTTGGTCGGCGAGCCAGGTTCGAACCTGCTCGGCGGGTTCTTGTTGAAACTCGGTCATCGGCACATGCTCTCACGATGCGTTACTAAGATCCTGATTGTGCAAGACGATGATTCTGATCTCACGGGGGACACAGACTCAGAAACCCAGTGGCTTCCACCCCGCTGGATCCTGTTTGCGGTCGTGTTGTTTTGGGTCGGATCGGTTGTCACCGATGTCGTGGTTCTGACGTGGGGACGGGTCGACGATCTCGTTTTGTTGCTGGTGTTGTCATTGTTTTTCAGTCTTGCGATCGAACCGGGAACCAACTGGCTGGTGCGACGAGGATGGCGACGCGGTCGTGCGACGTTGCTCATCATTTTCGCTGTTCTCACCGCAGTCGGTGCGTTTCTTGGGGCGATGGGAACCCTCATCGGCACGCAGATCGCAGATTTGTTGTCGAACCTTGAGGTCTACATTTCAGACACGGTGACCCGCATCAATAATTGGTTTGGCACCTCGATTGATGCTGCTCAAGTCATTGAACAATTCAATGATCCAAACGGTGCCGTTCAGAACTTCATTTCCGCTCAGCGGGGCGATGCACTTCGACTGACCGGACGGGCCCTTAACGGGCTCTTTGCAACGTTCTCTATCGTGCTCTTCACCTTCTACTTCGTTGCTGACGGACCACGAATGCGACGTGCGATTTGCTCGAGGTTGCGTCCGGCGGCCCAACTGCGCGTACTGTCGATCTGGGAACTCGCAATCGACAAGACCGGTGGATATCTCTATTCACGCCTGTTGCTCAGCGCCGTCTCCGCAGTGTTCCACGGCATTGTGTTTGCCTCCGCAGGAGTGAGATCACCGATTGCTCTTGCGCTGTGGGTTGGTCTCATTAGCCAATTCCTTCCAGTGATCGGCACGTATTTTGCGGCCGTTCTTCCGGTCGTGATTACCTTTCTGGATTCGCCAATTCGGGCGCTCGTCGTCTTCGGCATCATCATCGTCTATCAGCAGTTTGAGAACTACGTAATTTCACCAAAGGTGACAGCGAGAACGATGGAACTTCACCCTGCGATTGCGTTTGGGGCGGCGCTCGCCGGTCTTTCCATCCTCGGACCGAGTGGAGCATTACTGGCGCTGCCCGTTGCTGCAATGGGGCAGGCGATTGCGAGCGAAACTGGCCGACGTCATGTTGTTGTCGACAGCGATCTGCTCGGTGGCGACTCAATTGACGATGACGCCGCAGAAACGGAATAGCGACCGAACAGCATGTTGCCGTAAATGTGAACTACCGTCGTAGAGGTGAGTTCACCTACCTTTCTCCCTCTCGATGATGTTGTCTATGGCGAAGCGGTTCAGGTCGCTCCAGATGTTCGCCGAGTAATTGCTGAGAACCCCTCGAAGTTCACCTATCGAGGCACCGGCACGTACATCATTGGCAATGGTGATGTGGTCGTGATCGACCCGGGTCCGCGCCTCGACAGCCATCGTGACGCTCTGGCTGCAGCGCTGAAGGGTGAGCGCGTTCGAGCGATTCTCATCACACACTGTCATGCCGATCATTCCCCGCTGTCGGAGTGGTTGAAAGCGGAGACCGGGGCACCCACCTTTGCCGTTGGCCCGCATGAGACTGTTGACGAACCGGAGGGCATGTTTGAAGGTGAGGAAGAACTGGCTGTTCCTCCTGACCCTTCAGAAGAAAAAGAAGAAGACGAAGTGAAGATGGAAGAGTCGACCGACGTTGATTTTGTTCCCGACGAACGAGTGACCGACGGTGAGGTTGTCGTCGACGGCAAAGGTCTGACAATGCGTGCGGTCACGACACCTGGTCACACGGCCAACCACTGTTGCTTTTCGCTTGAAGAATCATCGAGCCTGTTCACCGGTGACCACATCATGGGTTGGAGCACGACGGTTGTTTCGCCCCCAGATGGGTCGATGAGGGCTTACATCGAGTCGCTGCACAAAGTCGCCGACCGCGCTGATGCCACGCTGTGGCCAACTCACGGGCCGCCTCGAACCGATGGTGCCGAGTACTCGCGGGCACTCGTTGAGCATCGACTGCAACGTGAGCAGCAGGTGTTGTCGTTCATCGACGAGCACGGGCCTTCAACTGTGCCCGAGATGGTTCGGGTGCTCTACGCCGATGTGAACCCTCACCTTCACCGGCCGGCGGCCCGTTCAGTGCTGTCACACCTCATCAAACTGGTCGACGAAGGTCAGGTACATGTTGCTGATGGTGGAGCGATTCGTATCGCAGCTGCGTTCGCCCGTTAGTTGACTACGCCCGATCGTGGGTGATTCCTGCTAGTTCGATGACAGCGCGAGCGACGTCACCAAACCTCGTCGTGAGTGCAGAACATCCGAGCCGAACGAGATCAGGGTCTCGATAGTCAGCGATTACCGAACACTCACGTTCAAGACGCTCAACAACATCTTTCGCATGAGGGTGGCGAACTGCGATATGGGCCCCTCGCTTGCTGGAATCACGGGGCGAAATTGATTCGAGATTCAATTCGTCGCAGCATTCGTGAGCAAAGTTGGTGAGTGCTCTGCCTTTTGCCGCAATCGATGGCATTCCAGCCTCAGCACAGAGTTCAATTCCGCACCGTGCAGCCTCGAGCGCGAGTATCGAGGGCGTCCCGATCATCAAGCGGCCGATGCCTGGTTTTGGTGACCACGCTCCGTCCATTGCGAATTGGTCATCTTGACCGAACCACCCTCTGATGGGCTGGTCGACCTCTTCAATCAAGTTAGAACGAACGTATGAAAAGGCAGGAGCTCCGGGACCGCCGTTGAGGAACTTGTAGGTGCAACCGATAGCGAGATCGACCTGCGCAGCGTGGAGGTCAAGCTCGATCGCTCCCACGGCGTGGGAAAGGTCCCAAATTACAAGAGCGCCTGCATCTCGGGCACGAGACGTAAAGCCAGAGAGGTCGGCCATTTCTGCCGACCGGTAGTCGATGAGCGAACGCACAACGACAGCACAGTCACCAAGATCAAGTTCCTCGAGCCGCTCGTTGGGCCCTGGAGAAACGACCGTGAGCCCATGTTGAGCGGCAACCGACTCGACGGCGTAGCGATCTGTAGGAAATTCATGCGCGTCGACAGCGATACATGATCGGTTTGGTCGAAGTCGAACCGCGGCATGAAGTAATTGATGCAGATTCACACTCGTCGAGTCGTGCACGACGACCTCGCCATCGTCGGCACCAAGCAACGGAGCGAGTTCGTTTCCGACGATGAGCGGCAGTTCAAGCCATTTACGCCACGACCGAATGAGGCCCGAACCCCATTCTTCGTTCATCACCTCGTGAAGGCGATGAACAGTTGTTCTCGGCAACATGCCGAGCGAGTTGCCGTCGAGGTACGACAGGTCGGGATCATCGATGACGAACCTGTCGCGCCAATGCGCAAGGTCATCAGTTGAGTCGAGTTCAAATGCTCTCGTGAGCAGCTGCTCAGAGTTCATTGATTAGCGGCGCGGAACATGAGAGGACAAGACACCGTTTTCCTCAAGTTGATGAAGGGTTGCGCTATCAAGGCCGAGTAGTTCGCTCAGCACAGTCTCATTGTCTTCTCCCCGGTAGCGGGGTGTGCCATGAATGCCGACGTCGGCACCGTCACTGAACCGCCAAGGGGCCTGCGGAATTTTGACAACGCCATCTCCACGGTCAGACACCTCGACAATTGCTCCTGTCTCCGCGCACCATTCCGATTCTGCAAACTCACGAACAGTGCGCAACTGGCCAACAGCGAGATTGTGCTGCGAAAGGATTTCTTCGTAGGCAACCGCATCAGGGATGGTCTTTGCGTGGTCGGCGAGCATCTGATTGATATCCGAGAGGTTTTTTCTGCGGCTCGCAATGTCGGCAAAACGTGGGTCATCGATGGCATCTTCGCGGCCAATTGCCCGCATGAAGAATTCAAACGTGCCGCCCTCTGCAGGGTGACCACTGACGATGACCGATGAACCATCGCCAAGCTCTAGCACTTGGTAGTCACCCGGCTGAAATGAGCGAATGACTCCCTCAGGCACTGGCTCATCCCACAGAGCATCATGGGTGTGTTCGTTGACGTAGAGCATCGTCTGGGCCATGGTCACCTCAACCTGCTGGCCACGACCTGTCGCATGTCGATGGTTCAACGCAGCCAGCACGGCAACGGTGAGTTCGAGGGCGGTGTAGACATCGGCGTGAGAATGGCGGTCGTTGAAGTATTGGCCATCTCGTGCGTCTCCCTGAGATTTGATGAGCCCAGTCTCTGCGCCGATGACCGGGGCATAGGCACGACGCTTTTCCCAACTTGTGCCGGTGCCGTAACCATTCGATGACGCATAGACGAGTTCAGGTCTGATGGCGGCGAGCCTCTCGTAGTCAAGGCCGAGTCGCTTCATTACTCCTGGACGGAAGTTCTCGATGACAACATCTGCGTGTTCAACGAGACTAAGGATGATGTCGGTCGCTTCCGGCTTTGAAAGGTCAAGCGAAATGTTGTCTTTACCGGTGTTCTGCTGGGCGAAGTAACTCGAGATCGAGTTGCGTCGCGGGTAGCAAAATCGGGTGAGATCTCCTGCCGGTGGCTCGATCTTGATGACCCGTGCGCCGAGATCTGCGAGGGCGCGACCGCAATGTGGGCCGGCGAGAACACGAGAAAAGTCGAGAACGACGATGCCGTCTAATGGTGCTGCCATAGAGACATCCTGCCCGATGAGCAGGCCGTGAATGGAAGCGGATCAGCCTCTCGGCGAGATTGCGTTGTCGTTACTGATAGCGCTCACGTTTGTGCATATCGAATAACGACGATCAGATGCCATCTGCAGCTTCGTCAACCGCTTCATCAATGGCGGGGGCGGTGCGCTGTGCAGCGACGTTTGCGAACGCTGCTGGCGGTTCTCTCCAGGGGTCTGCGGGTTGTTGGATCGCTCTCCACACACGCTCTGGGGTGCACGGCATATCGATATGGCGAACACCGAGATGGCTGAGTGCATCGATCACTGCATTTTGGATGGCAGGGGTGCTTCCAATGGTGGACGCTTCGCCGATGCCTTTGGCACCCAGCGGGTTCAGCGGTGACGGTGTTTCGGTTGAATGCACATCAAATGACGGCATCTCCGATGCTGCGGGCAGTCCGTAGTCAGCGAAATTCGCAGTAAGCGGATTTCCGTCAGCGTCATACCTGACCTCTTCATAGAGGGCTTGGCCAACGCCCGACGCAATTCCTCCGTGCTGTTGGCCCTCGACGATCACCGGATTGAGAACGGTGCCACAATCGTCAACCGCAACGTGATGAACGATCGTGACGCGCCCTGTTTCGGTGTCAACTTCGACAATTGCAACGTGGGCACCGAACGGGAATGTCGCACCCGGTTGATTGAAGGCATGGTCGGCAGAAAGTTGCTCGCCATCGGCTTCAACTTGTTGTGCAATATCTGACCACGTGCGGACAGTTGCGGGCACTCCTACGACGTGGAAACCCCCGGAAGCAATATCGAGCACGACATCTGCGACATCGGCTTCGAGTTGCTGGGCGGCAATCGAACGGGCGTGTTCGATAACAGCATCACGTGCCCCGACGACAGCCGACCCGCCGAGTTGGAGCGAACGTGACCCTCCGGTGCCTCCGCCTCGAGGAAGTAGGTCGGTGTCACCGTCGATGTGAGTAATGCGATCGATCGGGATGCCGGTAGCAGCCGACACGATCATCGCGTATGACGTTGCGTGCCCCTGGCCATGAGCTGCGGTACCCGCAGCAACAGTTGCTGAGCCGTCGGCATGCACGGTGACCGCCGCATATTCTTCTGAACTGCCGCCGGCCGTGATCTCCACATAGCTGGCGATGCCAATGCCGAGTTGCATGCGGTCGCCTCTCGCTCTGCGTTCGCGTTGTTCTTCGCGCCGAGATTTGTAGTTGGCGAGTTCGGCCGCGCGCTCAAGCGTGTGGAGGTAGCGACCAGAGTCATAGGTGTTACCGGTCGCCGAAGTGAATGGAAATACATCATCAGCAAGCAGATTTCGCCGCCGGAGTTCAATCGGGTCGATGTCGAGTTCATGAGCGGCCTGGTCCATGAGCCGTTCAACCATCGAGGTTGCTTCGGGTCGACCCGCTCCGCGATAGGCGCCCACACATGTGGTGTTGGTGGTTGCGCTGATGGCATGCGCTTGAAATGCCGGCACCGCATAGGTGCCAGGGGCCATGCGTCTTGTACCGCCGACGAGTGCTGCACCGATGGTTGGATAGGCGCCGGAATCACCGAGAATTCTGAATCGAAATCCGGTGAGCATGCCGTCGTCGTCGAAGCCAGCTTCTGCCCATTGGATCTGCCCTCTGCCGTGAGGCATAGTGAGCATGTCCTCAGAGCGTGACGGTGCCCAGAGCACCGGGCGGTTGAGATGCCGAGCAGCGGCAACCACGGCGGTGTACTCGTGGTGAAGACCGGCTTTGCCACCGAATCCTCCTCCGACTGCAGGTGTACGCACTCGCACCGAGTCACGGTCGATCGACAACGTTGCAGCAAGTTGGTCTCGAAGCATGTGCGGCATCTGCGTGGAAGCCCAGAGCGTCAACTTTTCGTTGTCATGTGTGGGTTCGGCGAGGCAGGCATCGGGTTCCATTGAGCCAACAACGACGCGTTGATTCAGGTACGTGCCGCGTACGACGTGGGTTGATATTGCATCGATATCGATTGGGTCATCACTGACCTCGACAAATGCAATGTTGCCCTCGTCTCCGCCAAAGAGTGTTGGAGCGTCGTCGGCAACCGCTGCCTCCATATCGGTTACCGACGGGAGGACATCGATATCGGCCCATACCAATTGGGCTGCATCAGCGGCTGCGGCACGAGTCTCGGCGATGACGAGCGCAATCGGCTCGCCTACGTACCTGACCGCATCGACCGCGATGGGATGTCGCGCAAATCTTGAGCCGATGGGCACGAAGCCATGGTGGGCATCAACCCCAAGTTCATCTCGAAGCGATGGGCCGGTGATGATGGTGACGACACCATCGACTTCAGATGCATCTTCGGTGTGCACTTCGAGAAGTGTTCCGTGCGCAACCGGTGACGGCACGAAAATGGCATGGAGAGCCTGCTTGACGATGTGTTGAGGGAGATCTGCTGTGTAATGGCCGCCCCCCGTGAGCAGTTTCGGATCTTCACTTCTCACTACCCGCGTGCCGAGAATCGACCCATGCAAGTTGGAATGATCCGAGGATTCTGCCATGCAATGACCGTAGTTTGTTGGCCGTGCGCAAGCCGACTCCTCTCTACCTTGTGAGCTTTGCCATCAGCGGGTTTGCGCTCACGATGGTTGGCCCTGCGTTATCTACGCTTCGGGAGCGAACGGGTTCGTCAATTGCGGAAATCGGTTCACTGTTCTTGGCGCTCCAACTCGGGTTCATCGTGGGTTCGGTGTTCGCAGGTCGGATGCTTGATCGGTTTGACGGGAACCGGATCTATGCCCTTGGCTTTCTGATGATCGCTACCGCATTAATGGCATTGCCGTTCGCGACATCACTTGGGGCACTGTGGATTGTGATGGTGACGATTGGGCTCGCCGCCTCGATAGGCGATGTGAGTGCGAACACATTGTTGATCTGGCATCTCGGAGAACACGTCGGCCGTTCAATGAATCTCCTTCATTTCAGCTTTGGCGCCGGAGCCCTCATCTGCCCACTTGTGGTTGCGCTTGGTGTCGACGCGGCCGCTCGCCTCGGAGCGGTGATCGCATTGGTGATGGCGGGTTGGTCCCTCATTGTTCCCTCGCCAACAGCACCCCTCGTCAGACGTGACGAGCAATCGACCGCGTCGCGAAGGGTGTTGGTGTTCGCAGCGATGTTCTTCTTCGTCTACGTCGGTGTGGAGATCGGATTTTCCGGCTGGATTCACACCTATTCTGAAGAAGTTGGTTTCAGCGGACGAGCGGCCACGTTAATTACAACAGCGTTTTGGGTGTCGTTTACAGGCGGTCGCCTGATGTCGGCATGGATTTCAGACAAGGTCCGACCCAAAGTCGTCATGGTGTTCTCTGCAACAACCGCTGTTGTTGCCGCGGTTGTTTTGGTTGCCTCGCAAGGAACAGCGCTCGGATTGTGGGTCGGCACCGTGCTCTTTGGGTTTGCGACCGCTCCGCAATTTCCCGTGATGATGGCCTACCTCGAGCGACGTATCCAACTTTCGGGTTCTGACACGTCATGGTTTATGGCATCCGCAGGCATGGGAGGACTTGCGTTTCCCTACCTCATCGGCCAAATGATTGACATCTCAGGTACATCCACGTTTCCGTGGATGATGCTGGGTCTTGCGGTGATCGCGTTGGTGGCGTTCGCACGAGCGAACACCGTGTTGGGGGGCTGACGCTCAGTGCTGGTGATTCGTGCTGTTCTCGACAACGCGAGCGGCAACGATGGGCAGCATCTTGGCGGCAACTGACGGAACCTGCTGGATGAGGTCACCGAACGCGCGGCCGTCGAGATGAAGGGCCTTGACGTCGCTCTTCGCTGTGACGGTGGCGTCGCGGCGAGCGTGAGTGAGCACGGCCATTTCCCCAGCGAAGCCACCAGGTCCGATGTCGGCGATGTGCTCGCCTGCACGGGTGACTTCGAGTGTGCCGTCAACGACGACAACCATCTCGTGGGCCCCTGCTCCCTCGTTCATCAGCGCTGTGCCGGCTGAGAAGTTGAGTTCGGTCGTGATTGCTGCGACCGCATCGAGTTCACTCTCGTCGAGATCTGCAAACAGCGGAACTGAAATGAGGTGATTGTGATATGCGTGTGCCATGGTGTTCTCCTTGTGGAACTCGCATTGAGCGAATTCCTCTGTTATTCGACCGACTTAATGATCGGACGATAATGCGAACGCTATCCCTCTCTCTGGAAGTCTTGAGTGTCAAATTCGACACACCTGCGCTGAGACGATTATGTCTGAAATAGCTGTGTGAGTAGCCGGTCATGGGAGACTTTCGGTGTGGCGGCCCCCTCTTCATCAGATCAATGTTTTGATCGTTATGTGATGATCGATTGGAGTGCCAACTCCTCGCCGAAGCAAGGAAAAGATTCGATCTGGGTGGCGGTTGCCGACCGCATCGGTGAGGTCGTATTCCTGCATAATCCTCGGACGCGGGAAGAGACGACGAGCCTGTTGTGCGAAATTCTGACAGACCGATCTGAGCGCGTTCTCGTTGGCTGTGATTTTTCGTTTGGGTACCCGGCTGGTCTCGCGAACGTGATTGCCGACAATCCTGATGCCTCCTGGCGTGACGTGTGGTCGTGGGTTGGTGCTCACATTCTTGATGAACCGAACAACCGCAACAATCGGTTTGACGTCGCAGCAGAGTTAAACGACCGTTGCGATCGCTCAGTTGAAGTGAGGCCGTTTTGGGGTTACCCGGGGGCCTCGTCTGCATCTGGGGTGTCTCGGTATCGCCCAGAGTCGTATGCGCCCTTCGATGAGTTTCGTGTCGGTGAGCATCGCTTGCGTGCCGATGGGCTTCGTCCATTCAGTTCATGGCAACTTGCGTATCCGGGAAGCGTCGGCAGCCAGATGTTGATGGGTATTGCGTGGCTCGAGCGTGCACGCGTGTCGACTGAATTCGGCGAGCGGATCGTCATCTGGCCATTCGAAACAGGTATCGGTGCGACATCGCTGCAGGGTGAGCCAGGTGATGTCGTGTTCGCTGAAGTGTGGCCGAGCATGTTTGAGATCGATCGTGAATGTCATGACATCCTCGATGCTGCTCAGGTCATGACGGTCGTTCAATTAATGGGTCGAGCAGATCGTGATGGCTCGATTCACAAGTGGTCGAACCCGACGTTGTCTGCACGTGAGCGTTCGCTCGTGCTCCAAGAGGAGGGTTGGACGCTTGGCGTGCTCTGATGTGGTTCCGCCGCCGACGATGTCACCACCCCTCTAAGAAATTCTGCCGCGTCCATCGCACCTTGTGATCTACCGTCCGTTGCACGTTGCGGGGGTTTGTTATGCGGGTAGCTCAACATGGTCGTTGGCAGAGGTCACTTCACGGTGGCCTCTTTCTCCTCGCCGTGATAAGCGGTGCATTGTTCGTCCTGCTTTGGCGCGCATCAACTGAACGAGCTCTGCAGGGCTGGCTGTGGAGAGCGATGAACGGTGACGGCTCCATCACCTACGGCGACTGGGCACGAATCGTCGTGGAGCTCTGTCTGCTCGGGGTCAGCGTTGGGGCGAGCTCTTCGTTGCTGTTCCGAATAGTCGGGCACAAAGTTCGTGCGTCTGAACGAGCGAGCACGGTTCACGTGCGACCGGCTGTTCGTTGTGAAGAACTTGATCTCGGAACGCGTGTCGATCTTGTCGCAAGAAGCATTGCGACGTTTCCATGCGAACGAGTGTTTGAGCAACTTGCGATCGTGAGCGACCCGACAACAGGTGTCGGGGTTGAGTGGAACGAGTCTCCGGTGATCGCTCTCCCCGACGGTTGGAGCGCGGTGTCGCCAACGACATGGTCGCTTGTTGAGGCTTGTGAGTTCAAAGAGGGAGGCTTCCCGTATCCGTTATTGATCAGTCTCGGCACAGATGTTGGCGACCGCGAATATTTCGTCGACCTCAGCGGTGTTGGCGGGATCTGTTTTGTGGGAAGCGGCTCAAGTCGTGCGAGAGAGCAACTTACGGGCGGAGGATCCACGGCGTTGTGGAGTGGGCACCAGCAGGTGGAACTCGAGGGCAGGCTCAACGAGTTGGTGTCCGAAGGCTCTGAACTTTCATGTGCCGGGCTCGTCATCGATGTCGCAATCGTTGATGACGAAATGACGTGGTCGGTGTGGGGACGGTCGT
>Ga0255776_10000081_pt1 | contig 95056 bp, 74 predicted proteins | sample 071ome_19_FD_179974 | JGI IMG/M metagenome (GOLD analysis project Ga0255776, IMG submission 179974) | Coastal salt marsh microbial communities from the Groves Creek Marsh, Skidaway Island, Georgia - 071413AT metaG (version 2) | ecosystem: Environmental > Aquatic > Marine > Intertidal zone >...
AAACGTCTCTAACACGCTCTAATCGCTTGTTATTTAAAAAATCAAGGTCCTCAATCCTTTGAATATCCTCTTTTGAGAGTGCAAGTTGCTTTGTAACCTCTCTACTAACTGCACAATCTTTGAAACTATTATCAGTTATGTATCCTTGCTTGAGACAATAATTTAAAAATGTTTTGATAAGACCCAGATTGCGACCTACAGTGTTTACTTGGTGTGATTTTTTAGTCTCACAGTATTCTTTAAAGCTTAGAAGCCAGTTACTATCAAACGACTCCATCGACAAAGTCTTATCGTACTTTTTCATTAGCCGCTGTATCATTCTGTATCTTCCTGCAGTTGAATCGCTCCACTTTCCTTCCTTTATCTTGAAATTGTAAAAATCTTCAAAGCAGCCATCAAAGCTCTTAGGTGATTCCTTTTTCTTTACTCCCTTAAACTGGATGTCAAATTCTTGCTTTAGTAACTGCTTTGACAATGTCTTACCTGCTGATTTGAAATCCAAGTTGACGCTCATATAGAATGATTTGATTTTATCTAACCTAAAGTTGACTGAATTTACAATCATCTGATCGCTTTGAGATTTTGTTTTTTTGGGTAGTTGAGCATGACTGTCCCATAACCTTACTGGTATTTTTTGTCCAGTTGAGTACACAAAACGGCTACCACCAGGTAGGTTGACATAAAAAAGAATAAGAGAACTTGACTGTGACTTTGGTGTTTTTAACTTAAAATTCATGATACATTGATTAAAATTATAAATTGACAACTCCAGTTGCCTGGATAGTTGCCTGAACTATGTCACAAGAGTACCCCAAAAAGGGTGACAATTATGGACAGTTTTCAATGAAAATCAATGGTTGTCTGCTATTTGCACATAAATACAGGACAATAGAGGACAAATCAAAAGGAGCCTCTTTCTCCGCAACAACAATCCCTATCACGCTTAAAAAAAAGTGTTTAGGGATTTTTTATATTTGATAGATTGCAATCTGGAAGAAAGATAAAATGAAGAAGAGGTTAATAGTCTTTTTTTTGGGGCCTCTTTTAGTGTTTTCACAAGAGTGGAACGACAGAGCAGTTTCTGGTGATGGCTTTGCAGGGGTTTCATTGGGCTTTTTGGTTGAAGGGCAGACACTATATCCAACTCCCTATTATGGTCCAGAAGTAAATGCTTTGTTCAATGATGGAGCCTATCATTTCATTTTAGATGTCTACTATGATAATTTCATTGTCGGTTTTCAGGTTTCAGAAGAATTTTTATACCTAGAAAAATTTGAGCAAAATGCTGTTTGGAAGCCAAGAGGATTCAATGGTAGCTTTGCTTCACAAACCAGAGCCTATTGGCTTACGCTGGGCTATAAGGTCATTGAAAATTTCAATGTTAAACTTGGGGTTGGCTTACGAAGTGGCCCTAAAAAAACCTTGCTAAACAAAGGATATAAAGCTTCAGAGGTTGCAGAAGGGTTTTCATATGCCAATCCCGAACAGCTATACAACACCCTCCAAACACTAGATTCCTTTAGTGAGATAGACTATTCCCTATCCATCACCTATCCCATCAAAATCTATGGTAATTTTGGTCTAGTGCCCGAAGTGGGATATACAATCAAACACGGTGGCATTTTAACCGGTATAAGCATAATTTATTAATGAAAAAGGGATTACTCCTCTTAGTGGTTTTGCTGTTTAATAATTGTTTCAAACGCAGCCTTTCTGAGGAGCTTATTGAAATACCCCTAGAAACTCTAGACACTACTGCTGCTGCTACCCTGACCAGTTCTTCTACCCTTATCTATTTTGAAAATGGAATTTGTAAATGTCCAGAAGCCTCTGCCGGAGATACAGAAATTATTGACGATATCATCTACACAGTAGTTGACAATGCCACTATTGGAGCACAAATCGAAGTAGGCAATGTCAGCTTGTGCACAACCTTGGTTACGGATATGAGTACTCTTTTTCAATCTCATTATGACTTTAATGAAGCAATTCATTTTTGGGATACGGCTAATGTAACTAATATGGAAGCCATGTTTAAAGAAGCAAGCACATTTAACCAAGAAATAGGGAATTGGGATACGTCTCAAGTAACTAACATGAAAGCTATGTTTCAACAAGCAACAAACTTTAATCAAGCTATTGGCAGTTGGAACACCTCTAAGGTCACTACTATGGAGGCCCTTTTTAAAGAAGCAACAACCTTTAATCAAGCTATTGGGAGTTGGGATATCTCTAGTGTAACCACTATGGAGGCTATCTTTCAAGAAGCAAAAGCATTCAACCAAGAGCTTGCAAATTGGGATACAGCAAGGGTATTCAACATGAAGGCAATGTTTCAAGAAGCTACAGCTTTTAATCAAGCTATTGGCAATTGGAATACAACTGTTGTTAGCACTATGGAGTCTATGTTTGAAAAAGCCACAAGATTCAATCAAACTATTGGCGATTGGAACACAGCTAACGTCTTAAACATGAAGTCAATGTTTAAGGAAGCCTCTGCTTTTAACCAAGATTTAAAAAATTGGAACACCGCTAAGGTAACCACTATGGCCTCTATGTTTGAAAAAGCCAAATCCTTTAATCAAAATATAGGAAGCTGGGAGGTTGCTAGCGTAACCAATCTGGAGGCTATGTTTAAATATGCATCTGCATTTAACCAAGATATTGGGAATTGGAATACCTCAACAGTAACCAATATGAGGGCACTCTTTCAAGAAGCATTAGTTTTTAATCAACCTATTGAGCAATGGGATACCTCCTCCGTGGAGGATATGAGTTATATGTTTTACAGAGCATTAGCATTTAATCAAAATATTGGAGGTTGGAATACCGCATCTGTAAAGGACATGGGGTTTATGTTCAGTAAAGCCATTTCGTTCAATCAAAATATAGGGTTGTGGAACACTGCCAGTGTATCCAATATGGAATCAATGTTTAATTATGCTACTTCTTTCAATCAAGATATCGGAAACTGGAATACCGCTCGCGTAAGCAATATGGAAGCCATGTTTATTTATGCCACTTCTTTCAATCAAGACATTGGTAGTTGGAACACCTCCAATGTGGCCAATATGTATGCCATGTTTCAAGAAGCCCAACTCTTCAATCAAGATATTGGCAACTGGAACACTTCTAAGGTAACCACTATGGGAGCCATGTTTCAGGATGCCATAGCGTTTAATCAAAATTTAGGACGTTGGGATACCGCTAATGTAACCAGCATGGTGTCTATGTTTAATAATGTAGCCTTGTTTAATTATGACATTGGAAATTGGGATACTTCTAAGGTAAAAAATATGGGGGCTATGTTTAAATACGCCAGAACGTTTAATCAAGACATAGGAAGATGGGACACCTCAAGTATTACTAATATGTATTCTATGTTTGAAGAAGCCACTGCGTTTAATCAAGATCTTTCGGGTTGGTGTGTAACCAATATACCCAATGAACCATCTGAATTTGGAACCAACTCAGCACTTACAGACGCCAACAAACCCCTTTGGGGAACGTGCCCCTAAAAAAGGAAACAATGCGTTGGAGAATTGTTGGGGCTGGCAAATTGTGTAACACACAAATCAAATATTTACAAAAGGTTTTTCCTTTGTTCCTTTGCATAATAGCATCTCTAAAAATTCAAGTCCTTCAGAAGAGATTTTAAACTTTTAGTGAATATTGTTGTCAAAGAGGTCAAATTAAAAAGTTAAAATAATTAGCTTGTTAACTGGGGGCTAGATTCAAAAAAATAGCCTTTATTTTGCAATAAAATTCTGAAAAATTAAAACTTGTTTTCGCCTTTTCATCAACAGAGGTTGCGCAGGAACACAAATAGCTAGCTTTAGTTGTCACAAAACTACAAGCATAAAGAAAATCATATCCTTTAAATCATGTCACAAAACAGACTAAAAACCATTCGAAAAATTATCCTATTTGGGGTGGGGATTCTCATTATTGTCTCAGCCTTTTCCTTATCAAAATCCATTGCAAATAGTAGCGCTCCACCACGGCAACAAGCTGAAAAAGTAGTAAAAACCGTATATTATGTTGAGGTAAAAAACGGCCCCTACCAGGTTCAAATCCCCTCCAACGGTGTGTTGGAAGCCTATCAACGGATCAAAGTTACGTCACGCGTTCAGGGGGTGATGCAAACCATTAACCCCCTTTTTAAATCTGGACAATCTTATAAAAAAGGACAAAAACTGGTTCAGATAGAGGCTTCAGAATTTCGATCAAATGTCATTGCACAACGTGCTACTTTATACAATCTTATCACCTCGGTCCTGCCCGATTTACAACTAGATTTTCCGCAAGCCTATGAGGCTTGGAAAGCATATTTAGCTGGTTTTGATGTAGAAAAAGTTGTTCCGGCCCTGCCTCAAATGGAAGAAAATGTTCGGCTCTTTATCTCTGGCAGGGGCATCATATCTTCCTACTATACCCTCCAAAATCTGGAAAAAAGTTTAACCTTTTATACCATTAACGCCCCTTTTGATGGAGTGCTGGTAGGGGCTAATGTAACGGAAGGCTCTTTGATTAGGCCCGGCCAAGAACTGGGCGATTTTATTGCACCCCATCACTATGAATTAAAAGTGGCCCTTCCAAAATCCTATGTTGAAAAAATTGAGGTAGGCGCCCAAGTAGATTTAAAATCTATTGATACACAAAAACAATATAAAGGCACCGTAGCTAGAATTAATGCAAAGGTGAACACCGAAACCCAAACCGTAGAAGTGTTTATTCGGGTTAGTAGCAAAGAACTCAAAGAAGGGGTTTATATGGAAGCTTTAATTGGAGCCTTAGCATTTGAAAATGTTTTTGCGCTAGACCGAGGACTTCTAAATGGAGATCAACAACTCTACCTTGTTGAAGACAATAAATTGGTGTTAAAAAAAGTAGAAGTAGCTCATTTCACTGAATCGCAAGCGGTTGTTCGTGGCTTAGAGAATGGAGCCCATGTGGTTTCGCAACCCATAATAGGAGCCTATCAAGGCATGGAAGTAAGCCCAACCCTATTTTCAACCGCCAACTAAGTTGTAACAATGAGAAAAATTATTAATTACTTTATTCGATACCACGTTGCTGTAAACGTTCTTATATTGGCGTTTATCCTGTTTGGTGTTTTGGGAATGAGCAATTTAAAATCTTCGTTCTTCCCACTAACGGAATCCCATATTATTCAAATTGCCGTTACCTATCCTGGTGCTTCTCCCCAAGAAATTGAAGAAGGCATCGTTTTAAAAATAGAAGACAACCTCAAAGGTTTGGCTGGCGTTGAAAGGGTCACCTCTGTTTCTAGAGAAAACAGTGGATCCATAACAGTTGAAGTGGAAAAGGAACGCGATATTGACTTTATGTTGCTGCAAGTCAAAAATGCGGTAGACCGGGTGCCTAGTTTTCCTTCAGGCATGGAGCCATTAGTGGTTTCCAAACAAGAACAAATTAGAGCCACCATAAATTTTGCTTTGAGTGGCGAAAACATTCCACTTCTCACGCTCAAAAAAATTGCCTTGCAAGTGGAAAATGACCTCCGCGCCATAGAGGGTATTTCACAAATTGAATTAAGTGGCTATCCAGAAGAAGAAATTGAAATTGCCGTAGAAGAGAGTAAATTATTGGCCTACAAATTGAGCTTCACCACCGTAGCGCAAGCCGTTGCAAGGGCAAACATTATTGTCACTGGGGGCCGACTGAAAACAGATGCTGAAGAATTTTTGATTCGGGCTAAAAATAAATCCTACTACGCTGATGAATTAAATCAAATTATAGTAGCGTCTCAACCCGATGGCACACTGGTTCGCTTGGGCGATGTAGCCGTAGTTAGCGATCGATTTTCAGAAACACCAAACGCTTCATATATCAACGGCAACTTAGCCGTAAACGTTCAAGTAAATTCAACCAATACAGAGGATTTATTGTCTTCTGCAGAAAAGATTAAAGCCTACATCAAAACCTTTAACGCCGGCCGAGAGAATCTACAAATTGAAATCCTCAACGACCAATCTATTTTGCTCAACGAGCGAACCAAACTCTTGGTTAAAAATGCGCTGCAAGGAATGGTGCTGGTATTAATTTTCCTTTCTTTATTTCTAAATACACGTTTGGCCTTTTGGGTTGCCTTTGGTCTTCCCATTTCCTTTTTGGGGATGTTTATTTTTGCACCTCTTTTTAATGTCACCATAAATGTTTTGTCTCTTTTTGGGATGATAATTGTCATTGGGATTTTGGTAGATGATGGAATTGTAATTGCCGAAAATATTTACCAGCATTATGAAAAAGGAAAAAGTCCTTTTAAAGCAGCTATTGATGGGATTCTTGAAGTTATACCCCCTGTAGTTTCCGCCATCATCACCACAATATTAGCCTTTTCACTTTTTCTCTTTTTAGACAGTAGAATTGGTGAATTTTTTGGTGAGGTTTCGGTTGTTGTTATGCTAACGCTAATCGTCTCTTTAATAGAAGCCATCATCATTTTACCGGCTCACCTAGCCCATTCAAAAGCGTTGACCAATCACCGAAAAACTCCAAAAACAATAACGGCAAAGGTCTTTGCAAAACTTCGAGAAATCAACAAATTTGGTGACCGCTTAATGCAATATATGCGAGATGCTATTTATGCTCCCGTCTTAAATTTTGCGTTGCAAAACCGCTTTCTCACCATGGCCCTGTTTATTGCAGCACTATCGCTCACCCTAGGCTCCATTGGCGGCGGGGTTGTTCGCACCTCGTTTTTTCCCATCATTGCAAGTGATCGGGTGCAGGTGACCCTCACCATGCCCAACGGAACCAATGAAAAAATCACCGACTCTATTATAAGCATGATAGAGGATAAGTCTAAAATTGTGGAGCAAGAACTAAATGAAAAATACTTATCGGGTACCGGAAAAACACTTTTTGTGAATTCAATTAAAACCTTAGGCAATGGTTCCTCTCGTGCAACCTTAACCCTCAATATGATTCCGGGTGAAGAACGTCCTAATGTGATTCGTGCTAATATGGTTTCTTCCCGTTTAGCAGAATTGGTTGGCCCTGTGATTGGGGCTGAAAGTCTTGTTTTTGGATCGGGTAATAACTTTGGAGGAAGCCCCGTATCAGTTTCCCTTCTGTCCAATAACATTCAAGAACTAAAAGCTGCCAAGGAAGAATTAAAGAAAATTTTATTATCTAATGCTCTTCTAAAAGATGTCACAGATAATGATCCGGCAGGAATTAAAGAAATTAAAATCCAACTCAAAGACAATGGCTATGCGCTAGGGTTGGATTTGCAATACATAATCAACCAAGTTCGCTCCGGATTTTTTGGAGCGCAAGCACAACGTTTTCAAAGAGGTCAAGATGAAATTAGAGTTTGGGTTCGCTATAAAAAAGAAGACCGTTCTTCTATCACACAATTGGAAGACATGAAAATTAGTTTGCCCAACGGAGAGCGTGTACCGCTGAAAGAAATTGCCTATTATACTGTAGAACGTGGAGAGGTATTAATCAACCACCTAGATGGGCGGAGAGAAATACAGGTTTCTGCCGATTTGAAAGATGCGCAAAACACTTCCGCAACCGATATTATGAGTGATTTACAAGAAAATATTGTGCCTCAAATTCAGGCAAAATATCCAACCATAAGTGCCTCTTATGAAGGTCAAAATAGAGAAGCTGCTAAGCTTTCAGCCTCTTTAGCTTCTGCAGGAATTCCAATTTTGATTTTAATTTTTCTCACCATTGCCTTCACCTTCAGAAGCTTTTCTCAACCGGTATTGCTAATGTTGTTAGTTCCTTTAAGTATCACAGGAGTAGCTTGGGGACATTGGATTCACAACTTTCCGCTTAACATTCTTTCGCTCCTAGGAATCATTGCCCTAATTGGCATTATGGTTAATGACGGTTTGGTACTAATAGGAAAATTCAACAATAATCTAAGAGCTAATTTGCCTTTTGATAAAGCCTTGTTGGATGCCGGTAAATCACGATTTAGAGCCATCTTTTTAACTTCCGCAACAACCATTGCCGGATTGGCTCCGCTAATTTTGGAAAAGAGTAGACAGGCACAATTTTTAAAACCAATGGCCATTTCCGTTTCCTATGGAATTGCCTTTGCTACCCTTTTAACACTCATTGTGCTACCCATATTTTTATCCTACAGCAATCAAATTAAGGTTTATCTCAAATGGCTCAGCTCGGGCAACTTTCCCACAAAAGAGGCTGTTGAAAGAGCCATAAAAGAACAAAAAGAAGAACAGCAAATGCTCGAAATAGAGACACCTAACACCCAAGAATCATGAAACAAATTCAATTTCTCTTAGCGCTATTCCTGCTTTCCTTTTGTGGTGTTCATGCACAAGAATTGCTTTCTAAAGAAGCTGCTTTAGCGCAAACTTTGGACTCTAATTTTGGGATTCAAATGACCCGAAATGCAAACGAAATAGTCAAGAACAATAGCGAATTTCTAAATGCCGGATTTCTTCCCAACGTTTCGGTCTCGGGAGGAACTAATTATGCAGCTTCCGACTCTGAAATTGCCTTCCCTGGTCAAGTACAAGAAGATGGTTCGCCTCGTCTCAATTTAAGTCTAGACAATCAAGAAAGCCAACGCTACAATGCAGGAGTCAATGTAAATTATACTCTGTTTGACGGTTTAGGTCGAAAATATAACTACAAACGCCTCAAAGAACAATATGCGCTTAGTGAATTGCAACTCCGAGAAACTATTGAGCAAACCATCCTACAACTTTTTAGCGTTTATTTTGATGTTGCCCGCCTAACGGAAACAACAGCCAACCTTGAAAAAACTTTAGAAGTTTCCAAACAACGGCAAAAACGAGCAGAAAGTGCTTTTGCTTTTGGTCAAAGCAATAAACTAGCGGTGTTGAATGCTCAAGTAGATGTGACCAATGATAGTATTAATCTCTTGCAAATAAAACAAGAGCTAGACAACGCCAAACGGGATCTCAATCTGATTATCAATCAGCCCATAGAAACAGCTTTTGAAGTAGATACAGACCTAACTTTTGTGCCAGCAATTCAAATTGAACAATGGTTAGAAACAGCAGCACAATTCAATGTTCGTTTATTGCAGCAAGAACGCAATAGGCAACTCAATGCCTATGACTTAAAAGTGAGCCAATCGGGCTATTTACCCACAGTAGGGTTGGTGGGATCCTATGGTTGGAACCTCAACCAAAGTCCGGCCTCTGCCTTTTTTCCAGGAACCAATAACACCACTTTATCGCTAGGCCTAGGAGCTTCAATAAGTTGGAATTTATTTGATGGCGGAAGAACAATAACACAAGTAAAAAATGCTAAAATTGCCATAGAAAACCAAAAACTGCAGGAAGAAGAAACGCAACTTACCTTTGAACGAGACCTCAGTAATGCAAAACAAAACTACCAGAACGCCATTAATATCTATACCATTCAACAAAAACAGGTAGAAACAGCTACCTATAACTTTGAACGTTCCGAAGCACAATATCGATTGGGGTCCATAACGGCAATTGAATTTAGACAAGCACAAATCAATTTTCGAAATGCCCAAATTCAAAGAGCTGCAGCTAAATATCAAGCCAAGCTGGCTGAATTAAATTTGATCCAAATTAGTGGCCAGTTATTGAATGTAGAGCTTTAAAATTTTCGTTTTTTCTAAAGTAGTTTTCTCCCCATAGATCTCTAGTAAATATTTCTCATAAGAAGTAGCAATATTCTTTATTTTTGGAGGAAACCTTTGGTCATGAAAAAAATAATATTGCTTTTCTTTTTTATTTCTCTGCTTGCATTAGGGCAAAACAAAACGCCGGAATACAACTTTTATGGAAAGGATTACTTCCAGTTGGAAGGAACCATAATTCCAGACTCTCTAAAAGAAAATAGCTACGACCGACTCCCTCTTTCCTACAAAAATAAAGTGCGAAAACCGGTTTGGGAGCTTTCAAAATCTTCTGCGGGCTTGTCCATTCGGTTTCGTTCCAACTCCCCAACTATTAGAGTAAAATGGGAACTTTTAAACGACTTTAAAATGGACCATATGGCCGAAACGGGCATCAAAGGGGTTGATTTGTACTTTAAGAATAAAAACGTCTGGCAATATCTAAACACCGGACGTCCAAATGGAATTAAAAACGACTATACCCTCATGGAAAACATGCCTAAAGAGGTGCGAGAATATAAATTATTTTTGCCGCTCTACGAGGGTGTTAAAAATATCGAAATTGGGATTGAGACCAACAGTTTTATTGAAAAGCCCGAACCAAATTTAAAAAAGCCTATTATTTTTTATGGAACAAGCATCACCCAAGGGGGCTGTGCTTCTCGCCCCGGTATGGTGCACACCAATATTATCTCCAGAAAGTTAGACCTAGAGGTAATCAATTTTGGATTTAGTGGAAATGGAAGAATGGAACAACCCATTGCGGAATTAATTTCTGAATCAGACCCATTGTTTTATGTTATTGAATGCATGCCTAATATGATATCTCCTGAAAATGTTTCCAAACACACCATTCCGCTTGTGGAAACCATTCGAAAAAAGAATCCAAATACCCCCATTCTCCTTGTAGATTTATTTAAAGCCTCGTTCTCCCAATTGAATCAAAAGGCGGAACAAAAAAGCGTGGCAATGGATGCAGCCTTAAAAACAGAATATCAAAAAATGGTTGACGGCGGATTTCGAAATGTTTTTTTAATTGAGACTAAAGAGGCTTTAGGCAAAGATCAAGAAGGAACAGTTGACGGCGTTCACTTCACAGATTTAGGCTTTCTTCGCTATGCCAACTTTTTGCTAGCTCGTTTTGAAACGTTAAAGCTAATTAAGTTGGAGGAATCAGCCCTGCTAAACCAATTGGAATAGCAAAGCTGATAAAGCCTTCTACCTTGGTGAACCCTGAGGCAACAAAACACCTCCAACAAGAGAAGAGAGGAACCCTTAAAAAATCCAAAGGCCACCAAAAACACTGTGGACAGCAACAACAAGTTGCCCACCACCATGGCAGGGTCTAATTCCACTTTCAATTCTCAAATAAATTCGAGTGCTGGTGCCTTTTGAGCCGTCATGGAAAAACAAGCTAGAATTAGTAAAAAGGAAAAAATATTTTCACAATAGCGTCTCTTGAAGATAATATCTTATTTGTGTTGCGCAGCCATCCACTCCATGATGCTAACCGGTTTTCCCTTCCACAATACGGGTTGATTATCATAGTCATAAAACACTTGATTGTCGTGCAAATAGACCCAAGACCAATGTCCGTTATAGTGATAACTCTCCCCACCATATTGCCCCGTAACGTCAATCACATGGTCAAATAAACTGTAGTGCACGTTTTTGCTTTTGATTTGTTTTAATCGCTTATACAAAGGGGTAGCCGTTTTATCTGCCTCAGTAGTCTTATCATCTTGAGCATGAACAAACCAAATGGGAATATTTTTTAAGCGCAAGAGCTGTTTTTCAGATACAAATTCATTATAGTAAGCTAAGGAACTGATATAAGCTGCAGCAAAATAGTCTGGATTTTCCAACAAAAGTTTTAAGGTCATATAACCACCATTGGAACATCCACCAACATAAATGCGATTACTATCAATTGTTGGATTCTCCTTAACAAAGTTTTTTATTAAACCAATTAAGGCCTTGTGATAGATATCATCTTCTTGCCCACGCGTATAGGCAGTTGTGACACCATGCATCCAGCGGGTGGGTGTTTGGGGAGCGAGAACAGCTGCCCCATTGAAATGTCGCTGAATTTCGGGAGCAGCATAATTATAGGCTTTGTTGGCAATGATAGGAATAGTGGGATCGGTTCCTCCCTCTCCTCCTCCGTGAAGCCAAATGATTAAGGGAATTTTAGCCTGTTTAGTTTTCGGCATAAAAGAGGCATAGGTGAGTTTAATAACCCCTTGTGTGTAAGTTCCTGAAGTGTCAAAATCATCAACAATGGGAATGATTCTGTTGTTTTCTGTATGCCAAACCGCTTGAGTAGGAACGTGCACGATCGTCATCGCATAGTCTATCCAAATGTTTCCTCCACTGCTCTGACCTCTGTAATATTGTATGGGCGATCCCAAAGGATTGTTTGGAGCAACACTAAATAGCAAGGTTGTATATTGGCCCTTAGCATCGGGATTTCCACTGGAGTCTGAAGCAAAAGCTTGAATCACTTCTCGCTTTCCTGATCTGGTTGAAGTGGATATGGTAGCAATGTCTGAACTTCGGCTCACCATCACTTCAAAATCGGTAGCTACTAGTTTTTCAGTCTTTAGGGTTGGGGCTAAAATCACTTTATTAACTCCAGGCCCCCAATCAAATCCAGTAATCACTGTGGTGTAGCTTCCGTCAGAATGGTTTTGCGCTTGAACGCTATATAGAGCAAGAAAAAAGAGCAATAAGGGGAGTCTAAAGAGGTGATTTAATTTCATAAAAATTGGTTTAAAGCCCAATTTAACGGTAAAAATCAACATAAAAAAATATTCTTTTTACACCCTACTAAAAATCCTATTGTCGTGCTTATTATTGTTTTTTATACATTTAAAAAGTCTAAAACGAAATGTGATGAAAAAATTGTTGAGCCTATTATTTCTCCCCTTGTCCTTATGGGCACAAGAGCTTCCCACTCGGTGGGATGAACTAACCGCAAGCGACTGGAATGCAGCCCTAGAAAAATCAAATTACACTTGTATTTTACCCATCGGAATACTTGAAAAACATGGACCTCATGGCCCTTTAGGTTCAGATTTAATCAAAGTGAGAGAATGGTCTGCTCGAGCAACCCAAAGGGAATACGCCGTGGTTTTTCCCGATTATTTCTACGGACAAATTAATGAAGCAAAACAACAATACGGCACCTTTTCACTCCCGAGCGGTTTGGCCATGCAACTTTTAGAGGCAACCTGCCAAGAAATGGGACGAAACGGTTTTAAGAAAATCATTATTGTAAACGGACACGGGGGTAATCCTCAAATGATTCGCTATTTCATCCAAAATCAGTTGGAAAAAAAACGCGATTATGTAGTTTATTTTTTCGATCCCAAAACACCTAAAGAGGTAGCTGAAAAAGCAGCCAAAATGAGAAAATCTGAAGCCTCTTATGATATGCATGGCGGAGAAAATGAAACCTCTTCCCTGCTCTATTTACGTCCCGATTTGGTGAAATTAGACCGAAGTACGAACGAATCAGGCGAAAATCAAAACCGTTTACAACTTTCCAAAGACCTCTATACGGCCATTTGGTGGTATGCTGCTTTTCCAAATCACTATGCAGGCAAGGCAGAAGTTTCTTCGGTTGAATTGGGTAAATTATTATCCGAATCAATGATCGAATCCTTAACCAATGCCATCAAGGCTGTTAAAGCAGATCATCAAAGTTTACAATTGCAAAACGAATATTTTTCTAGGGTTAAATAGAAGCGTTTAAGCGAATTTTTTTTTCTTTATTTTTCCGGGCTAATATAACCTAGATAGCGTCCGGCCCAATAGGGCAATAAATATACATAGGGAGAATATTCTCTAAAGCCTCCACTTCCACCCTTGTTTTGATAGGCTCTGTTGTGCAAATGAAGGGGTCTTTCATCGGGTGGCAATACATCTTCAAATTCTTGTCCCCTAAAGTTCGGTGCCAATTGTGGCACATCCTTTCGGTGGTGGTTTTCTACTTTCCAATCGACTAAATCCAAAGGAAATTCTTGTAGCCACCAAATGGAATCTTCTAAATCAATTTCTGTCCCACCCGACAAAGCATATAGGAAATTCCATAGCGGATTTTTTTCTGAACGTTCTATTTCCCAATGAGACGTTACCGATTCTAAATGTTTGGCTTTTGTTTTTGCATCAAAAGCATAGTTTACAAAAGCGGGGGCTGTGAGGAAATACATCTCATCATCAGAATGATTCCAAGCATCGCTTAAGAACTCACCCTCCACGTAGCCAATGGTTGAAGCTAAACGGTTGGCGTTTTCTTCATAACCGTGTTTTTCGGCTAGCATAAGGGCTAACTTTTTATATTTTTCATCTTGTGTAAAATGATAGGTAGACTGTAAAAAAGCCAATATTAAAGTTGAGTTTAAACGTCTATCACCCACTTCTGGAGGAAAACTATTGACATAGTCTGGGTGCCATCTTCCCCAACGTGTGGGCTTGCCGTCCCAAGACACCAAATACCAATTGTTGGCAATAATATGGTCCATTTGTTTTTTGAGTAAGGCCACAGCCCTTTTTTTCCACGTTTCGTCTTTTATGAGTTCTGCAAAAAGAGCATAAACAAAAAAATGACCACAAGATTCATCACTACTGGTGGTGGTTTTCCAAACCCACTTTGGATCATTAGCTTTTTGCCAGGTGCCATAGGTATCATTGGGTTTCCAATCGCTTTTTTGATAAGAATCCAACTCATAGGTTCTCGCCGGAAATCCTTCAATACCCGAAATTTCTATTAACCGCTCCATGGCTACAAAAGCTTCCAAGGCATTTTGCTTGGCCTCTTCAGATTGCGTGGCAGCATACCGAAACAATTCCCCTGCCAAATACATGGAGGTCCATAATCCATCATTATCAGTATCTATTAATTCTAAACTAGCCAGATCTCCAGCTTTTCGTAATTGCACGCTAGAACCTAATCCATAGCGAATATGCCGCTGCCGCTGAATACGTTGAAAATAGGCCGCCTTTTGAGCTAAGGTCATCCCTTTAAAGACAATTTGACTCAATCCCTCTTTAGACAAAATCAAGACACTTTCGTCGGGCCCAGGAGCTATTGCCAATACCCCATCGTCTACCAACCAGCGACGTGAAGCATAATAGTCAAATTTTCCATCGTCCCGAAACGCAAAAGCACCTTTTGTTGTGCCTACCCACAGCCTTCCTTCAATAGTATTTAGAGCAGTAATTTCCGTATGGGGCAAGGCCGTATGCAATTCTTCTTCTTTAAAGTCTTTTCGGTTTAAGAGATGAAGCCCCACCTTTGAACCTATAATGATGTTTGACTCATGACAGACCACTGCAGATAAGCCTTCGCCGCTATAAACTTCTTCCAGCTCTTGTTCACTTGGCTTAAATTGATATAACCGATTTGAGGTGAGAATTAAAAAAGATTGATTTTGTGTGTCATAATGGAGTGCTATGGGTTTTTCTGGAAGGGCTAGTTCCTTATACAACTGTCCATTTGCCCCAAAAAAACGCAACCGATTGGCAGCGAGCACTAAAAGGGACTGCTCAGCTCCAAAACTGAAATGCGTTGGATTTTTTAATCCGTGTGGCACATAAAATGTACCGCCCTTGGCAAAGCTCAGAACCGCCTTTGGCGTTACATAATAAAATTCATTTTGATAGATCCCCAAAGCGCGTAAGTTCATCTTTTGTAAGGGTCTATATTGATAACTTTTTTGCAGTTTTCCTTCCCAAGGCATTAAGAGCCCTATTGAAGAAAGAACCAAACTATTTTGGTTTCGATCCGTTTGTACTGCCCATAATTGAACCTCAGTTTCTAGGGGATATTGAATCGAAAAATCTTGCTTGTAGACTTGGTCAACATAGGTTTGGGCATTTCCTAGCCAAAGACCACCAATAAAAAGAATAACCCAATTAAAATTTAAGTTGTGCATGTACAATAGATTTTTGATTATTTGAGCGATAGGAATAGGACAAATGCACCAAGCCGGAGGCTGCTTGAATCAGTGTGGGATAGGAAAAAGAATCACTTGGTTTCTCAGACTCTTCAATAATCATAAGGGTTTGCCAAGATTTTCCTTCGTCTTCAGACAGGTTCAGATGCAATTGATTTCGCCCCTCCTCTAGATTATTATTGACCATCAACCAACGGCCATCTTGTAACTTGAGCATGTGCAAACTCGCACCAGGATTTTGAATAGGGATGTCTTCTACGGCTTGCCAAGTTTCTCCGTTGTCTACAGACACACTCCTCATGACACGTCCGGGAAAATCTCCATTGTCTCGCATATAAGCATGTATAGCACCTCCCTTTTCTTGAATGAGTGAGGGTTGCACATTGCCATAGCCAACAAGGGGCTCACTAACCTGCCAATGTTGTCCAAAGTCATCAGTATAGGCTATGAGTGAAAAATTAAATCCATCAGAATAGAGGGGCAACAACAACCTACCCGAATCTAAAAAGAGAGGCAGGGTTCGGGTCATCCACCCGCTTTGTCTTTTGGTTTTTTCGGCAGCAGCCTCAACCAACATTTTTTCATATTGAGGCGCATATTCTGCCCAACTCAACCCTCTGTTGGGGAGGGCCTTAAACTTTTCTTGAATAACCTGCTGAAAACCATTGCCGGGTTTTAGTAAAATGAGGTCTTGCCAGTTCCATTGTGGCGCACCCTCATCGAGGTAGGCATTGGCGCGTTTATATTTTAAAATAGACTCTTCCCAACGATTGCTTTTCACCACGATCCAAAACAAAAATAATTCGTTGCGTTGATTTAAAAATAGAATGGGATTACAATCCGGAAATCCAGGTGTATCGGCCATAACAAAAGGCTTTCCCCATTTTTGTTTTCCCCTTTGCAAACGTGCACCCATGATTTTTACATCATCGGCTTTGCGCTCTCCTGAGCCCTCAAACCAACAGGCTAGCAAATCGCCATTAGGCAATTCAACCAAAGAACTGCTGTGCACATGGTTTTGCTCTTGCAAAGGGAAAATAAACTGCTTTTCAACGGCTAACTCTTGTCCCCAAAAAACACTTGACGAGAGCAAGAGGAAAAGGAAAAAAAAATATTTGAGTGGACTGAAAAGCAATTTAATTCAATTTATAGGGCTAAGGCTCTTTGTAAATAAGTATTCGATAAAACTCCTTTTGGATCCAATTGCTTTTTCAATTGTAAAAAATCCTGAAACTTAGGATATCGTTTCACCAAATCAGCAGCAGGTTGGGTGAAAATTTTACCCCAATGCGGTCTGGCATCAAAAGGTTTTAAAACAGCTTCCAATTCGGGCAATAAAGCCATTACCCCTTCCGTATTGGGCTTCCACGTGAAATGAATGGCCACGCTTTCTCTTTGATAGGCCGTACTCATCCAAAAATTATCGGCGGCAATGCATCGAATTTCGGTAACAAACAAAAGAGGTTCAATTTTTTCATGCAAGGTTTCAACAGCCATAATAGCTTCGTAGGCCCTTTCTCGAGGTACAAAAAATTCGGATTGTAATTCTTCTCCATTACTAGGCGTAAAATCCATTTTAAAATGAGGTAATCGCTCATGCCAAGGTCCTACAACACCCATTTGGGGTGTGCAATTGATAGGTGAATTAACTTTTATGGGATGAAGGTCTGCCGTGGCAGGTGTGGCACCATAAACATCGACCATGGGTTCTTGTTGAGCATCTTGGCGTGACTTTACCCAAACTTGATTGATGTTTTTATCCAACCAATGCGTGAAAAAGCTCACACTATAGCCCAAGCTCATAATATCATCAAAATTTTCTTTTAGGGCTTCCATAGGAAGGTTTTCATACACCTGCTGTGCAACGGTATAGGTGGGTTGTACGGCCAGCTTTATTTTGGTCATAATCCCTAAGGCACCCATGCTCACGGCCCCGGCATAAAATAAATCGGAATTGGTTTGGGGGTCAACCCAAAGCACTTCTCCAAGCGGAGTGACCAACTCAAATCCGAGAATTGCAGTAGCCAAGTTACCATTTTTTATGCCTGACCCATGTGTGGCTGTGGCACAAGAACCACCAACAGAAATATGTGGTAGGGAGGCTAAATTGTGTAAAGCCCAGCCTTTGGCATGAAGGTGTTTCCCTAAATCGCCATATTTAATGCCCGACTCCACTACAACATATTGTTCTTGTTCATTTAATTCTAAAACGGCCGTTAAATGTTTGGTGCTCAACTGGGTACCTGAAGTGTCCGCAATATCATTAAAACAATGTTGGGTGCCCAAAGCTTTTGCTTTAGAAAGACCTTTTAAAGTTTCCGATAAAGCCTCAATGGAATCTGGAAATTGGGTCTCAGCGGCTTTATAGGTATAGTTTCCAGCCCAATTTTTTAAACCCAATCCTTTTTTTGGAGCAGATTGGCAGGCCATCATATTGGGTAAAACTACAGTTCCTGCTACAGAAGAGGCTAATGTGGTTAAAAAGGTTTTTCGTTTCAACTTAGTTTTCGTTTAAATTAATTTAGTTTATGTTGAAGTTGTTGCCAACCGCCTCCATTGTAGACTTCTTGAAACCCATTGGATTGCAACAAGGCCTTGGCCGAAGCACTTCGCATTCCTGAAGCGCAACAAGTGATAATGGGTTTTTCTTTAGGTAATTTTTTCAATTGAGAAGACAAACGGTCTAAGGGAATATTTTGAGCCTTGTTTACATGTCCACCGGCAAATTCTGCGGGAGATCGAACATCAATAATAAGGGCTCCCGAAGAAACCAGTGCTTTAAAATCTACTGTTGGCCCAAGGCCAAAAATTCTTTTAATAAAGGCTATCATAATTTAAAAATTTATAGTGCTTAAAACTAAAAAATTATTCGTTCTTTCTTGGTTATAAGCTTCTTTTTCTAAAGTCATTGACGGTTTTAAAAATGGTTTTATGGATTTAGGTGCTTAGGGTAAAGTCTTTTAATTGTTGAAGTAAGGCTTCAAATCGTGCCGGCTGCCATTTTTTAATCGGAAAACCTAAAACACCATATCCGTTGGCTGCAATTTGCCGATTCCAAAAAAATTGATCCGCAATATGAGGAATAATGGCTTGTGGTTTTTGATAAGCCAAAGCCGTTTGTGTGGTTCCTGCACCACCATGATGCACCACCATGCCCACTTTTGGAAACAAATAATCAAAAGGCACATCTTGAATCACAAAAACACTTTTTGGAACCGACTTGGGCGGCTCAAGCCCACCCCATGAGGTGTTCAAAATGAGAGCAATGTTTAATTGTTGGCAGACGGCTATAAGGTCCTTAGCTATTTTTTTGGGTTGCGCGTTTGACATACTCCCAAAGCCCACATAGAGCGAATTAGGGTGTTGTGCTAAAAAGGTACTGAGGCCTTTATCGGGCTTGTAATTTTGTGGTTGTTTGCGCTGTAGAAATTCAACACATTTTGCTTGTGGTGGCCAATAGGCCGGACGCATAAAAAGTTGAGGAGAAACACTGTATTGCACCTCTAGCTTTTGAAGATAAAATGCTTTTAGCTGCTGATAGGTTAACTTGATTTGGTGCTTCCTTAAAAATGTTTTCCCATACCCTAAAATTGACTGTTTGATAAGCGCGAAACGTGCAAGGGTATAGGTAAATCTATTCCACGCCTTAAATTTGGGTGCCCCAAAGGCCACATGAGGTATCTCATTCACAGGATGCAATAAAGCAGGAATGGGACTTAATAGTTTCACTGTTCCCCCATACCATAGTTTCCAAAACACTGGGTAAATACATTTGATATGAAAAATAATTTCATCGGGTTTAAAGGCATTTACGGCGGCAGCTTGATCTAAAATCATTTGTTCTTGCACCGCTTTAGTCTTTTTCAATAAACTAAACACAATTTTTAGGCGAGACCAGCCACTGCCCACCTGTCCCATAATATTTTTAATTTCTGTACTGTTGACTAAGTCAATAAAACTCTTGTCTTGAGGATAAAAATGAGGGGTTATGGAGTGTGCATGTGTTTCGAATTGTGCTGGAAAACAAAATCCAATGACATGTCCTTGGCCTTGCAAAGTTTCACCCAGTGCCAAAAAAGGCTCCATATCGCCTCTGCTGCCTAAACTCATCAAGAGGATTCGCTTCATTTAAAAAATTATATTTTTATGAAATCCATCACTCGGTAAACCTTTCCATTGCTTTTTGTAAATACATATAAATCACCCTTGTGATCTTGGCCAAAGCGCAAATCTACTCGCTCATTGGGTCTAATCTCTTGAAAGCTTGTTGGGGTTCCATTCACCACCAAATTCACTTTTTGCAAAGGAGCTGCTTTTCCTTGTTCAAGTTGGGCTTCATCTGCCATAAATAGAGTGCCTCGGGCAATATCGCCAAAAATATATTTTCCTTTTAGGGAAGGAATTTTTTTACCCCAATAGAAATAGCCTCCCGAAACTGCATTGCCTTCATCGTGATCATATTGAATAACAGGGTTTAAAAAAGAACCTTTTTCTTCTTGATCAAGAGGATAAACCATTTCTGGATTTGCGTTCACGTCAAAAACAAAACTACCCTCTCTGTAGGGCCACCCAAAATCACCGCCCTTGCTTATTAAGTTTACTTCCTCCACACTGTGTTGACCAATGTTAGAGACGAGCATTTTTTCACCCTTTTCATTCCAAGCTATACGGTGTGGATTGCGAAAACCTCTACTCCAAATTTCGCCAACCTTATTTGGCTGATCAGCATAGGGATTGTCTTTAGGAATGCCATAATTTTTGTTTTTACTATTGTTTCCGCTTGGATCAATTCGAATTATGCTTCCCCAAATGGAAGTTTCATTTTGACAAATTTCAGGATGCCCAGCCAGGGCTGCTCCCCCATCGCCTATTCCCAAATAAAGGAGTCCATAATCTGCACTACCGGGTTTTGCTGTTGGGTTAAATGTCAAATCTTGAAAACCGTGAATACCAGTTACCATATCTACACGCAGGAGTTCTCTTCTTTGCCCTGCAAATACTCCTGCATTCGGATCTTCCATTTGCCATTCTGAAATCACCCACTGTAAAGTTGATTTTGCACCCTCAGGCACGGCAAAATCTGCCTTTTGGGTATTGGCAGGTTCTGTATGCGTGGTATAAAGCAACCCATTGCGTTCAAATTCGGGATGAAAAGCAAAACTACCCAAACCCGATCCTAATCCGGGACGATCAATAAAGTTACCTACCCATTGATTCATATCGAGAAAGGGATGGGGTTTACCGTCCATAATTTCAAACAACACCCCCCTTAAATCGGCCACAAAAAGACGCTCTTTTTGTTTGGTTTGTAGTGGCCTGAAGGTATTGATTCTAGTATCAGGAGCATTGGGAGCACTAGCTGGAAGGGTCACAAAATCTTCCACCACAAGAGCATGAGTAGCGGGAGCGATTTTTTCTGGAATTGGATTTACCAAGCCTCCTTTTCGGTTGCTTTTATTTCGCTTTTCACCTTCTGAAAATTTATGAATAAACCCCAACAGATTTTCTAATTGATTGTCATCAAATTGGGAAAAAGCAGGCATATAGACTTTAAATTTTTCAAATTGAGCTGAAGCCCTTTCATCACCATCTGCAATCATTTGTTGGGGGTTTTGAATGAACTGCTTGAGCCAATCTTTTGAAACGGCAGCGGTAATGCCACTCAAATTAGGGCCAATTTCGTTAGAAGAAAAATTATGACAACTGGCACAATTTTGATTAAACAAAGCCATTCCTTCTTGAACGGGTAGCTCGCCTCGGCGGTATTGATCTTGTGCAGCGACTTCCTTTTTAGAGGTTGGTGATTGGCACGCCAATAAACTCCCCAACAAAAGAAAGCTTGTTATTCTTAAAAAGTATTTCATGAAAAGTAATTCAATTTTGGTTTACTGGTTAAGTTTCGATAATTGTAAAAGAGACACCTTAAAGATAGTTATTCTTGGATAATTCTTTACATTTAAACAACAATTGAACATTTAACAACAAGAGAAAAATTGATTTTATACAACACCAAAGCAGGACCCGTAATTGAGCAAAGCGGGGTTTATTATGACTATCTCCGAACTGATTTTGAGAATCTTTTGTTGGAGGAAGAGCTTTTTAAAAAACTAACTTCTGAACTTACCGATTTAAAAAAGAATATTCATTTTTCATTACATAATAATGCCTCACTTCTCCCTCCTATTGGTTCACAAGAAGTTTGGGCAGCAGGTGTTACCTATTATAAAAGTCGTACTGCGAGAATGGAGGAATCGGCTTCTAGTGGAGGAAGTGATTTTTACGATCGGGTTTATGAAGCCGACCGCCCTGAACTGTTTTTTAAATCCAATGGCTATCGCGTAAAAGGGCATGAACAAAATGTGCGCATTAGAAAAGACAGCCAATGGAGTGTGCCCGAACCCGAGCTTACACTTGTGCTTCATCCCACTCAAAAAATTTTGGGCTATACCATTGGTAACGATATGAGTTCTCGATCAATTGAGGGCGAAAATCCACTTTATTTACCTCAAGCCAAAAGTTATAGAGGAGCTACAGCATTGGGTCCAGGCATCCTAGTCACTGACCAACCTCTTTCTGATCAAACAAACATATCGATTACTATTAATCGTAAAGGTACTCTCGTTTTTGAGGGAAGCACTTCAAAAGAAAACCTCAAGCGTAGCTTTAAAGATTTGATTTCCTATTTATTTATGGAATTGGATTTTCCCCACGGATGCTTTTTAATGACGGGCACCGGTATTGTTCCAGAGGCTGGCTTTACCTTAGAAGAAAAAGATAATATTTCGATCACCATAGCCGGTATAGGCACCCTAACTAACACTGTTCATTCATGATTTCAAACACCAATTTTTTATCCCTATTTAGTGCTTTATTCTTATGGTCACTAGGCGCAACTTCACTCCAGGCACAACTCCATTTAAAAATAATTTCAGAAGAAATGGTCTATGAAACACCACCTTTTGAAGCTTGCCATGCCTCTACTATTTTAGAGACCCAACCCAACCAATTTCTTGTGGCTGCCTTTGGTGGTAGTCGAGAAGGCAATAAAGATGTTACCATTTGGTTAAGTAAAGGTACCGCCACCCAATGGCAGTCTCCCACTCAAGTAGCCGATGGGATTTCTCCCGATGGTAATCGGTATCCAAATTGGAACCCTGTTTTGTTTAAAGAACAAGGTGGCACTGTTTTTTTGTTTTATAAAATAGGGCCTTCCCCCCGGGAGTGGTGGGGGGCCGTAAAAACTTCTTCCAACAACGGAATGGATTGGAGTCAAGAAAAAAGACTGCCTAACACCATTTTAGGCCCCATAAAAAACAAACCTATTCAACTCAATAACGGCACCATTTTGGCCCCTTCTAGCACCGAAACCAGAACCGCAACTGGTCTTTCTTGGAAGGTGCATATTGAAAAAAGTGTGGATGGAGGCACCCAATGGGAAAAAATTGAAGTAGACCCACAAACCCCCTATAATCTCATTCAGCCTAGCATTTTAGTTCATACGCAAGAAAAACTTCAAATTTTGTGCCGCAGTAGAGACAACGCCTTGTTACAAGCCTTCTCCTATGACGGTGGAAACAGTTGGGGCAAAATTACCAAAACAACTTTGCCCAATCCCAATTCAGGTACAGATGCCTTGACCCTCTCCAACGGATGGCATGTGTTGGTCTATAATCCAACCGTTCAAGGTCGAAATGCACGAGCCAAATTAAACATAGCCATTTCTAAAGATGGAAAAGATTGGCAAGATGCTCTTGTTCTAGAAAATGAAAACAAGGGGGAATTTAGTTATCCTGCTCTCATTCAATCTTCAGATGGAAAGCTCCATTTGACTTATACCTACAACAGAAAAAATATCAAGCATGTTGTTCTACAAGTCGAATAAAAATGAAAAATAAAAAACGCTTTGAGGGTATTATGGTGCCCATGGTTACGCCCTTAAACGACCAACAGCAAATTGATTTTGAGGCTGTAGAGCAACTAATTGAGCATATGCTAAAAGGGGGTGTACACGGTATTTTTATTTTGGGCACAACCGGAGAAGCTACCTCTCTCTCTTATGCCCATAGAAAAGCACTCATTCAACACACAGGGCCCCTACTCGCTAATCGGATTCCGTTTTGGGTAGGGATTTCTGATACGGCAACAACAGAACTGCTAGACTTGGCCGATTTTGCCGCAGCAAATGGAGCCGATGCCGTGGTGGCAGCCCCTCCTTATTATGTTCCAATGCAACAAAAGGAATTGCAACAGTATTATACATATATAGCCAATCATGTTGCCATACCGCTTTATTTATATAACTATCCAAGTTTAACTAAAGTTGAAATTGCTACAGAAACCGTTAAAAAGCTATCGGAACATCCAAATATTTGGGGGTTAAAAGACAGCTCAGGTAACCTGCCCTACTTAGAAGAATTATTGGCATTTAAACTTCCAAATGATTTCAATTGGTTGGTTGGACCAGAAGAACTCTTATTTGAGTCACTTTCTATGGGAGCCCACGGTGGAGTGAACGGCGGAGCTAATTTGTTTCCCTCCCTATATGTTGGTGCCTATGAAGCCCATTGCCAAAAGGACACTAAAAAAAGCCTTGCCTATAAACAACTTATTGATCAGGTTGGTGCTAAAATATACCGAGGAGCCTATCCAGATGGTTCCTTTTTAAAAGGACTTAAGGCAGCTCTTGCCCTAGAAGTTTTATGCCAAAACATACTCACACATCCTTTTGATGCCTATTCAAAAACAATCCAAGAAGAAATTGGAGCAGCAGTAGCTGAAATTCAAAACCAAATGGCTGCTATCAAATGACCTCCTTAGATTTAATTGTTTTTGGTGTTTATTTGCTCTTACTCCTTTTTTTGGGGGGGTCTTTTTTTAAAAAAAATCGAAGCGCAAAAAATTACATTCTAGGAAGTGGTGGCGTACCAACCTGGGTGGTGAGCCTATCCATTTTTGCCACTTTTGTGAGCAGCATTAGCTATTTAGCCCTACCCGGTAGTGCGTTTCAATCTAATTGGAATCCTTTGGTTTTTAGTTTTTCCATTCCCTTTGCCTCTCTAATTGCTGTGCGCTATTTTATTCCAGTCTATCGAAAAACCAACAGTCCCTCTGCCTATACCTTCATAGCCAATCGGTTGGGAAATGGCGCTAAATATTATGTATCGCTCTGCTATTTGATCACACAATTAATGCGTATTGGCACTATTCTCTATTTATTGGCCATAGCTATCAATGCCATAGTGGGATGGGACATTGTTTGGATCATTATCTTAACCGGATTTTTTGTCTCCCTCTATTCTATTCTAGGAGGTATTGATGCTGTGCTTTGGACCGACGCTATCCAAGCGATTATTCTCATCGGAGGCGTACTTTTTTGTTTGATTTTTATTGTCTTCAAAATGCCAGAAGGAGTATCTCAAATTATGAGTATTGCACAGCAACAGCAAAAATTTAGTTTGGGCAGCATGTCTTTAGATTTCAATGATGCAACTTTTTGGGTAGTGCTGATCTATGGCTTTTTTGTAAACCTTCAAAATTTTGGCATTGATCAAAACTACATTCAACGCTATATGGTGCTTCCATCCTTAAAAAAAGCACAGCGCAGTGCCTTTGTTGGTGGACTGATCTACTTGCCCGTTTCGGCCCTTTTTTTGTTTTTGGGAACAGCGCTATTTAGCTATTACAAAGTCATTCCCACCCTACCCCCCGATTTATGGGAAACCACCGATAAAATTTTTCCCTATTTCATTGCACAAGAAATTCCTAAAGGCTTTGCCGGATTACTCATTGCCAGTATTTTTGCGGCAGGCATGAGCACCATTTCTACCAGCTACAACAGCATGTCAACCGTTTTTGTAACCGACTATTTTTCAAATCGTTTTCTTTCAAAAGGGAACTCCAAGGTGAGAATCTTATATTTCTCCACAGCATTGTCGGGTCTCATCAGCATTATTATTGCCTTGAGCATGATTGACGTTAAAGGGGTGCTGGACGTTTGGTGGAAATATGCCTCAATTTGCAGTGGAGGCATGCTTGGACTTTTTTTATTGGGTGTTATTGCTCCTCTTAAAAACAACTTATGGATTGGCATTGCCGTTATTTTGGGAATTGCAACCCTCCTTTGGATAAATGTGTCCGGTCAAACCCTATTTCACTCTTACTTATCTATTGTTTTGGGCACCACAATATTGTTTGGAATAGGATTTTTGGGTAGCATTATAGGTAAGAAATAAATAGATTTTCTATCCAAATCTATGGATGAATTGGTTTAAGGTTACTGCAATATAGCAAATTGCAATTAAAAATATAAGTAAATAAAATATTTTCTATTCGTGAACAAGTTTTTCTCGTGCTTCTCTATAGGTTGAAGTAGTCTGTTCTATTATTTGTTCGTAGGATTTATCTTTATTTTCTTCTATTGTTTCAACAGCCAGCGGATGCAATTCAAATTCAAGATGTTTTGTAGACCAAATAGACATATTGTGTAGAATGGGAAACAGATCAATTCCTTTATCTGTTAAGTAATATTGCTTTATTTTTTTATCTCTTGCATGAACTTTATATTCAATAATCTCATAGAAGAGTAACTTTTTTAATCGATCTCTAAGAATATTCGAAGCAATTTTTTCAGGTGCCTCTAGAAAATCTGAGAAGGTCATTCTTCCTATGAATAAGTTTCTTACGATTAGTAATGACCATCGGTCTCCAAATAAATCAAGAGTGGTACTGATAGGACAGCCTGATCTATTATCAGCTATTTTCATGTAATACTAATTTTTAGATGTTCGGTTTCTTAAATGGATAGTCAAATGTAAAGTAAAAATTATGGACAAACCAATAAAAATTAAGTTCTTCAATTAATCCTTCACTATTTACTATAAAAAAAAATTGTAGTTTTAGTTTTCAATAAAAAAATTCATGCTCAGAGGAATGATAGGGATGATGTATAGATTTGGAGCAATTATCTCATTGATTGCTCTAGTGGGCTGTTCTGAAAAAGACATTGATTTTAATGCACAGGTAAAACCCATCTTAAACAAACATTGCATTAGTTGTCATGGCGGGGTTAAAAAGAATGCAGGTTTTAGTGTTCTTTTTGCTGAAGAAATTTTGAAACCAACAGAAAGTGGAGAACCGGCCATCATTCCAGGAGATGCTAAAAACAGCCCTTTTATCAAACGTTTGCATGAAAAAGATCCCGAGTTGCGCATGCCCTACCAAAAGGAGCCTCTCTCTAAAGAAGATATACAAATCTTGACTCAATGGATTGATCAGGGTGCAAAATGGGGAACCCATTGGGCCTATGAAGCTCCTGAAAAAAGTAACCCCCCAATCTTTGAGGAAAGCCTTTTTGAAAGACAGGATGAATTTTTGCAAAATCCAATAGACCATTTTGTGTTGGCTCAAATGCAACAACACAATCTCTTTCCTAACCCAAAAGCCAACAAGATTTCATTAGCTAGGAGAGTTGCCCTAGATTTAACAGGACTTCCTACTTCAAAAAAATGGCTACAGAACTTTCAAGAGGGTTTTATGACCTATGAACAACTCGTAGACAGCTTGCTGCAAAGCAATGCCTACGGAGAAAAATGGGCTAGTTGGTGGCTTGACCTAGCACGCTATGCCGATAGTAAAGGCTATGAAAAAGATTCCGGTCGGTCCATTTGGCAATATCGAGATTGGGTCATAGATGCCCTTAACCAAGATTTGCCCTTTGACCAATTTACCATAGATCAATTGGCTGGTGATTTATTACCCAACCCCACTCCTGAGCAATTTATTGCCACTGGTTTTCATCGCAATACGATGAACAACGATGAAGGGGGCACTTCTGATGAAGAGTTTAGAACAGCCGCGGTCATTGATCGGATCAATACTACTTTTTCGGTTTGGCAAAGCACTACCATGGAATGTGTGCAATGTCACAGTCATCCCTATGACCCCTTTAAACACGAAGAATATTATCAACTTCTTGCCTATTTTAACAATACGCGTGATGAGGACACCCCTGATGAGGCGCCTAATTACAGAAACTACAGTCCGGCAGACGCTGAAAAAGTAGCTGAGGTACTTCAATGGATTGCCACCTATGGAGATGCCAGCCAACAAAAACAGTTTAAAGATTTTCTCTATTTTTTAGAGCCTAAATATCAACTGCATCATTGCGAAAATTTCACCAATGGAGCTATGGCTGACGGCAAATGGTTAGCGCTTTGGGACAATGGTTCTGCCTATTTGAGAAATGTAGATGCCCAACGCGCCAATCGGCTCTATTTTAATTATTTTTCTAGACAAAACGGAACTGTCATTACTATTCGGGAAAACAATGCCAAGGGTGCCGTCTTAGCCCAATTAAAAATTGATAAGCACAACGGACAAATTGGACAAGTGGCTTTTAAAGCTCCCTTAACAAAAACAGACCTTTATATTGAAGCGCAAAATGATGCCTTAGCACCTCAAACCACCACCAGCTTTTTTTCTTGGTTTGCTTTTCTGCCTGAACTGCCAGGAAAAAATCAAAAGGGATATGTGAACATAAAACGCATTTGGAATGAACTCCTTAATGCCAAAGTGGAAAAATCACCAGTGATGATTGAAAATCCACCCTTTATGAAAAGAACCACCCAGCTTTTTGAACGAGGCAATTGGCAAATAAAAACCGATACGGTAAAACCCCAAACACCCAAAGCACTAAATCCTTGGAAAAAAGAGTGGAAAAACAATCGGTTGGGATTAGCCCAGTGGTTGGTGAGCAAAGAAAACCCCCTCACTGCCCGAACAGTTGTGAATCGTATCTGGCACCAACTCTTTGGTAACGGTTTAGTAAGTCCTATAGAAGATATTGGTTCACAATCCGAACCACCTACCCATCCTCTTTTGTTAAATTGGTTGGCGGTTGAATTTATGAATACTCATCAATGGCAACTTAAATCGCTAATTCGCACTATTGTCCTTTCGGGCACCTATCAACAAAGCGCTTCACTAACTGAAGACAAAAAGCTATATGATCCGAATAACATTTGGTATGCTCGGGGCCCAAAAATGCGTTTAAAAGCGGAACAAGTTCGCGACCAAGCCCTTTATATTTCTGGTCTATTGAGTAGAAAAATGGGAGGCCCAGGGGTGATGCCCCCTCAACCTAAAGGCATTTGGGCGCATGTTTATTTGGGTGATTTATGGGTGGAAAGTAAAGGAGAAGATAGATATAGAAGAGCCCTCTATACCTATTTTAAAAGAACCAGTCCGTATCCTTCATTCATTACTTTTGATGCTGGAAGTAGAGAAGTTTGCCTCGTCAATAGGATGCCTACCAATACTCCGCTGCAAGCTTTGGTTACCCTAAACGACCCCGTGTATCTTGAAGCAGCTATGGCCTTGGCTAAACAAGTAGCACAAGAAAATGATAGTGAAACAGCCATTGCTAAAATGTATGAAAAAGCACTCTACTACAACCCCCAAGAAGAAAAACTAGAACCTCTGGTCTTGCTTTATCAAAAAGCCCTCACCTCTTTTAAAGAAAACCCACAAGCTTTACAAAGCTTTTTAGATCAAAAGGAACCCACCACTGAGCATTTGGCTGCCCTCACCATTGTGGCCAACGCCATCATGAATCTAGATGAATTTTTAACACAATCATAGCGCTATGGATCCACTTTTGAAACTTCTTGAAGAATATAAAACCAATCGAGCTCAAGACAATTCGAGACGGCATTTTTTGCACAATTGTACTTTAGGATTGGGAGGAATAGCCCTAGGTTCTATGCTGCAAGGTTGTAAAACTGGAGAAAATGCTAATCCTTGGTATGACGCTCAACGTGCACTCAATCCTTTGGCTACTTTGCCTCCTCCCTTTAGCCCTAAAGTAAAAAGTGTAATCTACCTTCATATGGTGGGTGCCCCTTCTCAACTAGAGATGTTTGATTATAAACCCGAATTACAAAAATTACACAACCAACCTTGCCCAGACTCATTGTTGGAGGGCAAAAAATTTGCATTCATCAGAGGGCGGCCTACTATGCTTGGCTCACAAGCTGAATTTGTTCGGGCCGGACAATCTGGTAATTGGGTTTCTAATTACCTTCCTCATTTTCAAAAAGTGGTTGATGAAGTGGCCTTTCTTAAGGCCGTAAAAACAGATCAATTTAATCATGGGCCAGCGCAATTGCTCATGCATACAGGAACTCCACGTTTTGGCCGTCCTAGTTTAGGATCTTGGGTAACCTATGGTCTGGGTTCTGAAAACCAAAACCTACCAGGATTTGTGGTGTTGTCATCAGGTGGTACCCCCGATGCTGGAAAAAGTGTTTGGGGAAGTGGCTTTTTACCCTCTGTTTATCAAGGAGTTCAATGCCGTTCTAAAGGTGATCCGGTGTTGTATTTAAAAGACCCTAATGGCGTGAGTCGTAACCTTAAAAAAGACATTATTGACGCCATAAATGACATCAATTTTAAAACCTTCGCCCAACAAAAAGATCCTGAAATTTTGACCCGTATCAATCAATATGAAATGGCCTATCGCATGCAAATTACGGTGCCAGAAGTGATGGACATAAGTACGGAACCCGAATATATTAAGGAATTATATGGTGTTGAACCCGGCAAAGAATCCTTTGCAAATAATTGCCTACTTGCACGTAAAATGGTGGAAGAAGGCGTGCGATTTGTGCAGCTTTATGATTGGGGTTGGGACAGTCATGGCACCGATCACTCTACTGCAGTAGATTTGGGGTTACGCAATAAGTGCCGAGAAATTGATCGGCCCATTACGGCCCTACTCCTCGATTTGAAACAACGAGGCCTCTTAGATGAAACTCTTATTGTTTGGGGGGGCGAATTTGGCCGAACACCCATGCAAGAAACACGGGAAGGAAAAACAATGAAATATAAAGGACGAGACCACCACGGAGAAGCATTCACCATGTGGATGGCCGGAGGGGGTATTAAAAAAGGTGCTGTTCACGGTGCTACCGATCCCATTGGCTATCAGAGTATTTCAGGAAGTGTTTCGGTGCACGATATTCAAGCTACCATTTTGCACCTTTTAGGCTTCGATCATGAATCTTTTACATACGATTTTCAAGGCCGCCCTTTCCGATTGACCGATGTACACGGAGGCATTATCAATGAAATTTTGGCTTAAAATGTATGGAGGTGTTAGTTGAGCTTTTTGGACGCATACACCCATTGGTAGTTCATTTACCCATTGGTTTTATCCTAATGGGTTTATTGTTGCTGGTGTATGAACAAAAAGTAAAAGCGAACCAAAAAGTACTACAGTTTCTTTTTTTCTGGTCTGGAATCAGTGCTCTCATAGCCGTGTTTAGTGGTCTAGTTCATTATAATTTAGAAGGCTATAGTTTTGAAAGTGTGCAACTCCATCTTTTTTTTAGCCTGCTCACAACTCTTCTTTGTTGGTTGCTCTATTTTAGATTGCTTAACAAATTTCTCCCCACTACAAAAGTTTCCTTTTTTGGAGGAACTCTTTTTATAGCACTCCTTTTGGCAGGACATTTCGGAGGTAATTTAACGCATGGAGATGACTATTTGGTTGAGCCCCTTCCGCAAGCATTTAAAGAACGTTTGGGTTGGAGTAGCGCCCCAAAACAAATTGAAATTGATCCTTCCCAAATTGAAATTTTGGTTTGGTATGATGACCTAATTAATCCCCTACTGCAACAAAAATGCGTGAGTTGCCACAACCCCAAAAAAACAAAAGGAGGGCTTCAATTACACCAATATGAAGCAATTCTTAAAGGAGGTGAACATGGGGAGATCATTAACTTTTCCAATCCAGAAAAAAGCGCTTTCTGGCAACGAACCCATCTACCCTTAACCCACAAAAAGCATATGCCTCCCTCTTCAAAAACACAATTCTCCCAAGTAGAAATGACCCTATTGGAAACTTGGGTAAAGGAAGGAGCACCAAAGAATGATCTCCTCGCACTCAACAATGCGCGAGCATTACTCATGCCCTTTTTCAAATCAAATGAAGAAAGCCTCTACCCAGAAGAAGAATTACAAGCTCCTGCATCAACGGCTTTAAAGTCCTTACTAGATTTTAATCTCATAGTGCTTCCTGTGAATCAAAATTCGAATTGGTTGGAAATTTCTGCGGTCAATCAACCTGCTTTTGCCGATCAAGATCTCGAAAAATTACTTCCTCTTGCCGAACACATTGTGGTTTTAGATTTGTCTAAAACACAAGTGAGTGATGCGGTGTTAACAAAACTCCAAAACTTTCCCAACTTGGTGGTGCTAAAATTAGATTACACCGCTGTGACAGGAGCAAACTTTGAACTATTGCAGCCACTAGAACGACTGACCTTTTTGCACCTTACGCATACCCTTTTTGAAAGCTCTTATCTGGAAAAACTCTATGCGCTTTCTAACGTGAAAGAAATATATCTTTTTAACAGCAAGCTAAGTCAAGATAGTGCTTCTATTAACCTTCCAGAAGCGCAAGAGAAGAGGATTTTAATCGGTAATTTCAAGCTGCCAAAAATTGCCTCAGATGAGGCTGTTTATTAACCCCATTTTAGCCTTAATTTTTATCAGCTTCCAAAATTTTAAACAACTCTCTTGACAAGGGAATGATGGTTAAAATGGCAATAAAAAAGAGGACAAATGCATATTGGAGTTTAAAAATATGGGCAATATAACCAATGAGAGGAGGCCCTATCAAAATGCCCACTGTGGCGTAGGTGGCAACTAACGAAATAGCTACACCGGGTGCATATTTTTTTGATTTGCTCGTCATGGTAAACGTCATAGGAAAAATGGCAGCCACACCAAAACCAGCAATGGAAAACCCAATGAGAGCCGGAATAAAATAGGGGAAAAGAATGATCATAGCTATGCCTACAAGAGCCACAGAAGCAGAAATGATATAGTATTTAGATTCTCCCAATTTTTCGATAAACCGATCGGAAATAAAACGAGAAAGCGTCATGGAAACCATAAAAGCCAAATAACTGAGCGTAAAAAGCTCTACCCCCACAACCTCTCTAAAATAGACCCCACTCCAATCATACATTCCACCTTCACAAACGGCTGCAAAAAAAACGAGTAAGCCCAAGGTCAATATATATTTATCTGGTTTTCCAAAAATAATTTTATTCCCCTCCGATTGGCGGTCGTTTTGTAGTAAATAGGGAAAGGAAAGAAAACACAACACCAGGGTTACTCCACCCACCGAAAGTAAATGGGGCACTAAGCCTAATTCTAAACGAACCATAAGGGTTGAAAATAAAATACCAGTGAGTCCGCCTAGACTCCACAATCCGTGCATGAGCCCATTAATTTTTTTGGGATACATTTTTTGAACCATGAGCGATTGGGTATTCATGGCAATATTAATGATGCGCATGCTAAACGAAAAAAGAAAAACGGCCATAGTTAGCTGAAACAAAGTGGTGGACAACCCAATGGCAAAAAGACCCAAACAGAAAAACACAAATCCAACTAACAAGGGATAGCGACTATCAAATTTTGCCACTAACCAACCTGAAATTGGCAATCCTATTAGAGAACTAACAGGCAATACAAAAAGTAAACTACCCAACTCTGCCTCATTTAACGAAAAAGTTTCTTTAATGGTTGGAATTCTCGAGGCCCAGGTGGAAAAACAGGCACCGGATAAAAAAAAGGAAAGTCCTAAGGCAACTTTAATTTTATTATGTGATAATTCCATAGACTAATAATGCCTGCAAATATCTTATCAAAATTTAAAATAATGTATATTTAAGAACACAGTTTCTAAAAAAAATTTAATTTTAAATGTTCGACAAAATTTATTTCCATGAAATCAAAAAATAAAAATTCTCAATCGAGACGTAATTTTATCAAAACAACAGCAGCAGCCAGCAGTCTTTTCATTGTTCCTAGGCACGTTTTAGGAGGACCCGGCTATATGGCGCCTAGCGACCAATTGAATCTTGCCGCTATTGGTTCAGGTGGAAAAGGTGCTAGTGATATTAACAATGCCTCAGTGCAAGGCAGAGAACGAGTGGCTGCCCTTTGTGATGTTGACTTTTCTGGAAGTGCCGCAAAATCGGTAGAGCGATTTCCAAAAGCCAAACTCTATGCCGATTATCGGGAAATGTTGGACAAAGAAAAAGACATAGATGCAGTAACCATTTCCACCCCAGACCACGTTCATGGTCCTGCAGCAGCCTTTGCTATGGAAAGAGGCAAACACGTTTATGTGCAAAAACCCATGACACATAACATTCGAGAGGCGCGTATGCTTACCGAAATGGCAAGAGAGCATAAAATTGTGAGCCAAATGGGAAATCAAGGAGGGTCAAATCCTTTATTAAATATGGTGCAACATTGGATTGACAGTGATACCATAGGCCCAATTTCTGAAGTGAAAATTTGGACCAACAGACCCGTATGGCCACAAGGGGTGGCTATGCCTCAACCCGATCCAAGCCTCAAACCAGAGGCCCTCGATTGGAATTTATGGCTCGGCCCGGCTCCCGAAAAACCCTATACCCCTAAAATGCACCCCTTCAACTGGAGAGGTTGGTGGGATTATGGCACAGGTGCTCTTGGTGATGTAGGTTGCCACCTCATTGACATTCCTTTTAGAACCTTAGGCCTAAAATATCCTACCGATGCTGAATGTAGTGTGGGAAGTATTTTTAGTCAAATGTGGACCCCTGATTATCACCCTGAAGGATGCCCTTCTGCTTCTTTAGTTACCATTAATTTTGAAGCCACTGAAAAAAGTAAAGCACCCATCCAAATGACTTGGAGCGATGGCGGCATTAGACCCCCACACCCTGCCATAATTCCGGCTGATCATGATATTGGAGGTCCTAATAGTGCCAATGGCGTGTTAATTATTGGTGAAAAAGGTATCATTTCTACTAATATTAATGATAGTTCACCCCTCACTCCTAAACTTTATCTCAACGATGGCACTACCGAATTTGGCCCTGAGGTTGAAAAAATGGCAGAGCCTGAATATGGGCATCAAAGAAAATGGGTAGATGCTTGTAAAGCTGGATTTAACAGTAAAGAGCACAAAGCCCTTACGTCCTCTTTTGACTATGCTGGGCCTATGACAGAAACCGTGCTCATGGGTAATTTAGCTATTAGAAGTTATATGCTGAGACGGGAAGATAAAAATGGTAGAATGCAATTCTATGGTCGTAAAAAATTACTTTGGGATGGTGAGCGTATGAAAATTACCAATTTAGAAGAGGCCAATCAATTTGTGACAAGAAGCTACCGACCAGGCTGGGAAGTATAAACCAGCCTAATCTGGTTGCAGTGTGGTTTTCAATTAATTAAGAAAAGCCGCTTTCTTTGGGTTTAAAGCACTACTTTTGCAGGCATAAAACTATTTATGACCACATTCCAATCCCTGGGATTGCAACCTGATTTAATCAATACGATTGATGCTTTGGGTTTTGAAAACCCAACACCTGTTCAAGAAAAAGTAATTCCTGTACTGCTTAATCAAGACACTGACATTGTAGCCCTGGCCCAAACCGGAACGGGAAAAACAGCCGCCTTCGGGTTTCCGTTGCTTCAAAAACTTGACACTAAACAACGTGAAACACAAGGGCTAATTCTGGCTCCAACGCGCGAACTCTGTTTGCAAATAACAACCGAAATGGAACGCTACAGTGCCGGTCAAAAAGGCATGTCGATTGTTGCTATCTATGGCGGGGCCAACATCAACGAACAGGCCAAAAAAATAAAAAAAGGAGCTCATGTTGTGGTGGCCACTCCAGGCAGACTCAAAGATATGATCAAACGAAAGTTGGTTAACATACAAGACATTTCCTATTGTGTGCTTGATGAAGCTGATGAAATGCTCAATATGGGGTTTTATGAAGACATAAAGTCCATTTTAACACATACCCCAAACACTAAAAACACTTGGCTGTTTTCGGCCACCATGCCCAATGAAGTGCATCGCATTGCGCAAAAATTCATGCACAACCCGGTTGAAATTGAAGTGGGTGGTAGAAACACCGGAACCAAAATGGTGGAGCATCAATATTATGTGATTAACGCTCGAGAACGCTATCAGACCCTTCAAATTTTAATCAACCTCTATCCCGATATTTTTGGCTGCATATTTTGCCGTACCAAAATTGAAACCCAAAAAGTAGCCGAACGACTGCAAGAAGATGGCTATAAAGCCGCTGCCCTTCATGGTGATTTAAGTCAAAACCAAAGAGATGCAGTTATGCAGTCTTTTCGGAAAAAGAAAATTCAGCTTCTAGTAGCCACAGATGTGGCTGCTCGTGGAATTGATGTTGATGATATTACACATGTTATTAACTACCAACTTCCAGATGAAATTGAAGTGTATACACACCGAAGTGGAAGAACCGGTAGAGCCGGAAAAAAAGGAATTTCAATCATCTTATTGCCTAAATCGCACTTGCGGAAACTGAAGCTCATCCAAAATAAAATGCAGATTAAAATCAAAGAAATGGAGCTTCCCAATGCCCAAAATCTTCAAAAACTGCAACTTGATCATTGGGTAAGAACACTTAAGGAAACCCCTTTAAATGGTGATTTTCATGACTATTTTCAAGAATTGAATAGTGCTTTTGAAAGCTATTCCAAAGAAGACCTTTTGGCGCTAATGCTTTCTAAAGACCTAAAGCCTATTAAGCTAGAAAAACCCGTTCAAAGAGAAGATACCCAAGCCTCATCCGGCAGCAAAAGAAACAGAAAAAGTAAAAATGATCGCTATTTTATTAATATCGGAGCACGAGACCAATATGAGTGGACTTCTTTAAAAGATTTTTTAAGAGCTACACTGTCAGTGGGACGTGACGATATATTTCAAGTAGAAGTAATGAAAAACTTTTCTTTTTTCTCTATGGAACACGGCTTTAAGGATTTAGTTTTAAGCACTTTTGAAAATTTTATGCTCGATCAAAGAGCCATTTCTGTTGAGCTTACCAAAAAAGAGAAAACCTTTGGATCTCCGTCTAAAAAGATGAAAAAACGTTCAAAGTTTAAAAAATAAACATCTCCATTTCTCCCGCCCCAAGCCGTTTACATTCCATAGGATTTAAGTATATTTGAGAAACAAGCAAATTTAAATTGCTGGAAGTAACACCAATGAAATTTAATCTTTCTCAAAAGCACGCCCTCATTACCGGTGCTGGTAGTGGCATTGGCAAAGCAATTGCCCTCACTTTTGCTCAACAAGGAGCCACCGTTCACCTCCTCGATTTAGATCAAGATAAACTCAACACGTTAGCCAACACCATTCAGGAGGCAAACGGAAAAGCCGTTCTACACCGCTGTGATGTTCAAGATTTTTCTGCCCTTGAGCAAACCCTCAAACCTCTTGAAAGACTTGATATTTTGATCAATAATGCAGGTATTGCCCATGTAGGGAATCTAGAAAACACTGATGAGGCCGTACTTGACAAACTATATGATGTGAACATTAAAGGCGTTTTCAATTGCTCCAAAGCAGTGCTTCCCCTGTTTAAAAAACAACAAAAAGGCTGCATACTAAACATGGCTTCTATAGCTGGTTCGGTGGCTGTGGCAGACCGTTTTGCTTATTCTATGACCAAAGGTGCCGTGCTGGCCATGACCTATTCTATAGCCAAAGATTATATGGCAGATGGTATTAGATGCAACAGTATTTCTCCGGCTCGTATTCATACGCCCTTTGTGGATGGGTTTTTGGAACAAAACTATCCGGGAAAAGAAGCAGAAATGTTTGAAAAATTATCAAAAACGCAACCTATTGGTCGGATGGGAACACCACAAGAAGTGGCTGATCTAGCACTCTATTTGTGTTCGGATGAAGCCGGTTTTATCACCGGCACCGATGTTCCTATTGACGGAGGTTTTATTAAATTAAATAGTTAAATGAAATTAATACGCTTTGGAAATCCCGGAGAAGAAAAACCCGGATTATTAGATGAGGGAGTGCGCTATGACGTTTCTGCCATAGGCAGTGATTACACCCGTCACTTTTTTGAAATCAACGGATTGGAAAAACTGCAACGGTGGTTTAGTCAAAACAAATCCAATTGCCCTGTAGTTGAAGGATCGGTTCGTTTAGGGCCTCCTCTAAAAGACCCTTCTAAAATAGTTTGTGTAGGACTTAACTATGGCAAACACGCCAAAGAAAGTGGTATGCAAATTCCAGATGAACCTGTTTTATTTTTTAAGGCTACTACTGCAATTTGTGGCCCTAATGATGATGTGATGCTCCCCAGAGAGGGAGACAAAACCGATTGGGAAGTGGAACTAGCCGTTGTGATTGGAAAAAAAGCCTCTTATGTGCCTCTAAACAAAGCGATGGATTATGTAGGCGGCTATATGCTTCACAATGATATTAGTGAACGTGGGTTTCAATTGGAACGCTCTGGGCAGTGGGTAAAAGGAAAAAGCTGTGACACCTTTGCACCCCTTGGCCCTTTTATGGCAACACCCGATGAAATTGACGATCCTCACAACCTCAACCTATGGCTAAAACGCAATGGAGAACTGCTTCAAAACAGCAATACCTCTGATTTTGTGTTTAATATCCCCACTGTAGTGAGCTACATTAGCCAATTTATGACCCTTTTGCCAGGAGACATCATCTCAACGGGGACCCCCTCTGGAGTGGGTCTAGGCTTTGATCCTCCTCAATATTTAAAACCTGGAGATGTTATGGAGTTGGGAATTGACAATTTGGGTGTTGCCCAACAAAAAGTAATTGCCTTTAACCAATGAAAATAATTGACAGCCATCAGCACTTTTGGCAGTTTGATCCACAACGAGATGCTTGGATTGATGACACGATGCGCATTTTACAACGGGATTTTATGCCCCAGGATATAGCCCCTATCTTTGCGCAAAATAAGGTGGTTGGTAGCATTGCTGTTCAGGCGGACACCAGTGAGGCAGAAACCTCTTTTTTATTGGATTTAGCCCAAAAAAACCCTCTTATTTTAGGCGTTGTGGGTTGGGCAGATTTTACGCAAAGCCAAGTAGAAGAAACCCTAGAAAAATTTTCAGATCAGCCTAGCTTAAAAGGCTATCGTCATATTGTGCAAAAAGAACCCAACGGTTTTCTCGATCGAAAAGACTTTAGAGCCGGAATTCAAAAATTAGCGGCTTATGACTACAGTTATGATTTGTTGGTCTTTCCGCATCAATTGGAAGAAACCATTCGGTTTGTGAAGGCCTTCCCAAACCATCGTTTTGTATTAGATCATTTAGCCAAACCCTACATAAAGAAAAAAGAAATTTCGCCTTGGAAAGAGCACCTACAAGAACTAGCTGCTTTTCCCAATGTGAGTTGCAAGGTATCCGGTATGGTGACCGAAGCCGATTGGCAAAATTGGAAATTCAATGATTTTATTCCTTATTTAGACATCGTTACCGATGCCTTCGGAACTGATCGTCTTCTTTTTGGCTCCGACTGGCCGGTTTGCCTTTTAGGTGGTCGTTTTGAAAAAATTCTTCAATTGGCCCTTTCCTATTATGCTTCCTTTAGCACCCAAGAACAAGAGGCTATTTTTTATGGTAATGCCCAGCGTTTTTATAAGGTTAATGAAAAATGAATTTAGATCTAGAAAATAAAGTGATTTTGGTCAGTGGTGGCTCTAAAGGAATTGGAAGAGCCATTAGTGAATGTTTGGCACAAGAAGGTGCTATTCCTTTTGTGATTAGCAGAAATAAAGCCAGCCTAGCCGAAATGCAAAATGCGTTTCAAAAAAAGAATTGGCCTTTGGGTGTTTTTCAAGCCGAATTAACAGAACCTGAAGCCTGCGAGCAAGCTGTGGCAGCGGCAGTAGATCAATTTGGACGTATAGAAGGTTTGGTAAACAATGCCGGAGTGAACGATTCCGTTGGCCTAGAAAAAGGAAACTACCAAGACTTTATGCGGTCTTTAAAACGAAATGTGGTGCACTACTATCTTTTGGCTCAGCATGCGCTTCCCTATCTCAAAAAGTCTAAAGGAGCTATTGTCAATATTGGTTCAAAAGTAGCCACAACGGGACAAGGGAATACCTCTGGCTATGCTGCTGCTAATGGAGGTAGAAATGCGCTAACGAGAGAATGGGCCTTAGAATTATTGCCCTATAGCATTAGAGTTAATGCCGTGATTGTGGCCGAATCTTACACCCCTCTGTATGAAAAATGGATTCAAACCCTGCCCAATCCAGAAGAAACACTAAAAAAGATAACCGATAAAATTCCACTCGAAAACCGAATGACAGACCCCATAGAAATAGCCAATATGGTTGTTTTTCTATTGTCATGTCGTTCTAGTCATACGACAGGACAAATGCTCTATGTGGATGGAGGCTACACCCATCTAGATCGGGCACTATAACTTTTTTAAACCATGGAAAACAAACCCACCAGTGCCCCTACACTCAGCAAACAAATGCGCCTCCCCTTTCTCTTGGTGAGTGCCCTTTTTGCCCTTTGGGGATTTGCCAACGCCGTGACAGACCCTATGGTACAAGCTTTTAAAAAAGTTTTGGAATTAAGCAACAGCCAAGCGGCTTGGGTTCAAATGGCCTTCTATGGCGGCTATTTTTGTATGGCCCTTCCCGCTGCCTATTTTGTTCGAAAATATACCTATAAACAGGGTATATTGATTGGGTTAGCCCTCTACGGTGTTGGAGCCTTGCTTTTCTACCCGGCAGCCATAACCGAACAGTTTTGGTTTTTTTGTCTTGGCCTTTATGTACTCACCTTTGGACTGGCCTTTTTAGAAACTACCGCCAATCCCTATATCATCTCAATGGGCAATCCTGAAACAGGCACTAGACGACTCAACTTTGCTCAAGCTTTTAATCCAGTGGGGCTTCTACTTGGACTTTTAGTGGCGCAACAATTTGTGTTGAAAAAACTTCAATCGGATGACATTGTGTCTTTTGACACCTTAGATGAAATGCAAAAAATTGCCATTCGAACAGCAGATCTCCTTGTTATTCGAGATCCCTATGTGATTTTGGGACTCGTTGTATTGGGCTACTTGGTTATTATTAGCCTACTCAAAATGCCCAATAGCAAAAACGAGGAGGCACTGCCCCCGCTGGGAGCAACTTTTATCAATCTATTGCGAAAGAAATATTATCGCATGGGTGTTTTGGCTCAAGTGTTTTACGTTGGGGCCCAAATCATGTGCTGGACCTATATTTATCAATATGCTGAGGCCAAAGGCATTAACGCAGATGTTGCCGCCAATTATCAATTTGTAGCTTTCGTTTTATTTTTGGTGGGGCGCGCGGTAGGCACCTATTTCTTAAAAGATTTTAAAGCCAGTGTGATGTTACGAACCTTTGCTTTTTTTGGATTTCTCAGTGCTTTAGGCACAATTCTATTGACAGGACAAGAAGGACTTTATGCCTTGGTGATCACTTCCTTTTTTATGTCGTTGATGTTTCCAACCATTTATGGAGAAACTTTAAAAGGATTAAATTCAGACGACACGAAGGTTGGAGCCGCCGGATTGGTTATGGCTATTGTTGGAGGGGCCTTAATGCCTAAATTCCAAGGAGATTTGATTGACCTAGGTGGCAGTGGGGTTGCCGATGTGCTATGGCTCGGAATTCCAGAAGTTAATTGGTCGTTTATCTTGCCCCTTCTTTGCTTTGTTTATATTTTATTTTATGCTCAACAACTCTTGCGACAATGAAACAATTCTTCCTGGCTTTAGATTTACAAAACGACCCTGAAAAAATTAAGACCTACATAAAATACCATCAAAACGTATGGCCTGAAATTTTGGAAAGTATTGGAGCTAGTGGAATTCAAAGCATGCAAATTTTTAACGTTGAAAACAGACTGTTTATGATCCTCCAAACAGAAGACCACTTTAGTTTTGAGAAGAAGGCCAAAATGGATCTTGCCAACCCAAAAGTGCAAGCATGGGAAAAGCTTATGTGGGAATTTCAGCAAGCCTTACCTCAAAGTAAAACAGGAGAGAAATGGCGGTTGATGGAAGAAATTTTTGCTTATCAAAAAAACGCATAAAAAAAGGGGCAAAAGAACTCCTTTTCCCCTTTCATTCTATTCTAAAATTTTAAAGTTTACGCATCCATATATTGCGATAACTCACGTGATTACTATGGTCTTGAAGGAGTAAATAACGTTCAGTTCTTGTATTACTTCCATAACCAGGCATCTCATCACGTCCTGTTTTGGGTGCGCCTATATATTCTGTAGTACCCTTAATTTCAACATTATTTTGCACCAAAATACCATTGTGAAATACGGTAAAACGGCCAGGCGCTGTCATCTTGCCGGCTGCATCATACTTAGGTTCCATAAACACAATGTCATATACCTGCCATTCACCTGTGGGGCGCATAGCATTTACTAGCGGAATAGATTGCTTGTAGATAGAAGCCGCTTGTCCGTTTGAATAGGTTCTATTGTTGTAGCTATCCAAGACTTGCACTTCATAACGACGCTGAAATATAATACCACTATTGCCTCTGCCTTGACCATCTCCTGTTATTTCAATAGGCGATTTCCATTCAATATGCAGTTGGATAGATCCGTGTTCGTCTTTGGTCACGATATCGCCACTACCGGGCTTAACAGTCATGCTACCATCGTCATTTACCGTCCATTTAGCTTCACTACCGTCGCGTTCACTTTTCCATTTTGAAAGATCGGTTCCATCAAAAAGAACAATGGCATCACTTGGTGCTCCGTTGTTTTGTCCTGGACGTACCAAACGAGGTTCGGGTTCCCAAACTTCTGTTTCTTCAGGTTTTGGTCTATTTTGGGCCACTATCACTTGCACCGAAAGAGCAAGAATAAATAAAAAGTTTAAGCGTTTCATTTTTACAGTTTTGGTAATTTATAATTGTTGTGATATTCGTTTGTTAAATATTTTTCGTTGATCTTTTGATCAGTGAATTGATGCGCGGCAGCATCCCAAAAGATTTTTTCTTTGGTTTTATAAGAAATATTTCCCATTTGGGCTACCGTTGCCACATGAGCACCCTCTTGAATGCTACAATTTACCATTTTAGGATTGTTTTCTCGAATGGCCTGAACGAAGTTTTCAGTATGCTTATCTAGTCCATTATCGAGAGGTTTTTCTAGTGGCTTAGCCACTTTTTGCTGGCTTCGTCTTTCCTCAATCACTTCCCAACCGCCTCTATTAAGCACCAGGGTACCATTATTGCCAATATAGGCAATACCATGATCTCTGCCATAAGAGCCATTGTCTATGCCCATGGCAGAATCCCACACCAAATTAAAATCGTCAAATTCATAAAGCGTAGTGAGGGTATCAGGTGTTTCTTGACTCAAATCTGGATAGGCAAATTGTCCGCCCACTCCCACTATGGTTTTAGGTACAGAAGCTTTCATTCCTAGAAGTCCATAGTCAAGTAGGTGGACACCCCAATCGGTCATAAGACCACCGGCATAATCCCAAAACCATCTGAAGTTGAAATGGAATCTACTGGCATTAAACGGTTTTGTTTGGGCGGGGCCTAACCAACTCTGATAATCTACTCCAGCTGGAGGAGTACTGTTAGGCACTATTTCAGCAGGACGCATCCATCCTTGATAGCACCACACTTTAACCGTTCTAATTGGGCCTAACACTCCAGTATCTATAAAGTTTAAGGCATTTTTAAAATGCTGTTGGCTGCGTTGCCACTGCCCTACCTGCACCACATTGTTATATTTTTCTTGAGCAGCCACCATAGCACTGCATTCGCCAATAGAATTTCCAATGGGTTTTTCTACATATATATGTTTTCCTGCTTCGGCAGCATGAATCATCATTAAGGCATGCCAATGGTCGGGGGTTCCAATAACCACCGCGTCTATATCTTTTTGATCTAATAATTCACGATAATCACTATAAACCCGCACTTTCTGACCGGCATCACCTAATTCTTTTTTTCGCTTGTCAATCACGTTTTGATCAACATCGCAAATGGCCACCAGCTCTACACCCTCAATTTTAAGGAGTGATTTAGTGTCTGACCATCCCATTCCATTAATCCCAATGGCACCAATACGTAAGCGGTTGTTGGCTCCAAGCACACCTGAAGAAGCAAAGGAAAATGAATGGGGAGTTAAAGTAGCTCCTCCCAACACCAATGAGGAAGCCTTTAAAAAATCTTTACGTTTCATATTCATTTTAGTTTTGTTGCATTAAACTTAATCATTTCTTCATAGTTTGGAACGGAACTACCTACTTAATTTGATTGCTTTTTCAAGATATTTTTTAATTTTAATAAAAATTGGATCTTATGGAGTTGATCATTGCGTATTTTGAAACGATCCCCTCATGGCACAGAAGTTTGCTGTTGGTTGGCGGTTTATCTCTTTTTTGGCTGCTCGAAAACAGTTTTCCCCTACAACGTTTTCAATACAGAAAGTGGCAGCATGCGCTACCCAATCTGTTTTTTACAGCCACAACGGTTATCATCAATTTTATATTGGCTTTTCTTTTGCTCTTCACAGCCGATTGGGTGGTAGAACAAGAATTTGGCTTACTCTATCTTCTTCCTCAACTCCCTTTTTGGTTGCATGTTCTAATAGGTCTATTGCTCTTAGACCTTTTGGGTGCCTATTTGCCACATTGGGTGGAACATCAAGTAAAACCGTTGTGGATGATTCACTTGGTTCATCACAGCGACCACAAAGTAGATACTACTACCGCTAACAGACATCATCCTCTGGAGAGTTTAGTGCGATTTGTTTTTACTCTTTTGGGTGTCTTTGTTATTGGAACCAGCATTGGCATTGTGATGCTCTATCAATCTCTTTCACTAGTAGCCACTCAATTTAATCATGCCAATATAAAACTCCCCAAGGGTGTAGATCGCTTTTTAAGTTACTTCATTGTGTCTCCCGATATGCATAAAGTCCACCATCACTATGTGCTGCCCTACACCGATTCAAACTATGGGAATATCTTTTCATTTTGGGATCGTCTTTTTGGCACCTATCGCCAGTTGGATAGAGAAAAAATAGTCTATGGCGTAGATGTCTTTTACAATGAAGAGGCAAATGGCAAAATTAACACCTTGTTAAAACAACCGTTTCAACCCTATCAGAAACCAACTACGGAAGCTTAGTTTTTAGAAGCAAAAACAGACAAGAGATCGGCCATAGCATGGGTGCTTTGCTCACCGCTTTGCATATTTTTTACTACAAATTGGTTTTGCTCCAATTCTTCCGAACCGATTAAAACAACAAAAGCCACTCCTTTTTTATGGGCATAGAGCATTTGCTTTTTAAGTTTGGCCGAAGAAGGATAGAGCTCGGCACTTATGCCAACTGCACGGAGTTGATGCACCAAAGAATAGCTTTTAGCAGCAGGGTTGTCACCAAAATTAATAAACAAAATGGGCTGCTGCTGCACAATGGATTTTGGAAATAATTCAAGACTTTCCAAAACGAGATAAATTCGTTCAAAACCAAAGGAAATGCCAATCCCCGGCATGTCTTTCAGACCAAAGGTTTCGGTGAGGTTGTCATAGCGACCGCCCCCACCTATGGAACCCATTTTAACAGAGGGAGGGGGTTGGACCTCTACAATCATACCAGTGTAATAATGTAGGCCTCTAGCTAGGGTTAAATCAAAATCGATCCCTAAGGTTATTCCTAGCGAATCTAACTGCCTCAAAACAAAAGAAAGTTCCTCTAGTCCAGTGGTGTCCAATTGCTTGGTTTCAAAAAGCTTCTTTACTTCTTTCAACTTTTCTGAGGCAATACTTTTTTGTTCTAAAATGGGAAACAAAATGGCTAGGGCATCCTGTGAAAACCCATTTTGGATCAGTTCCTTTTGAACCCCTTCTTGGCCAATTTTATCCCATTTATCTAGTGCAACAGTGAGTGCAACAAGCTGATTTTCTGCTCCAATGAGTGAAGCAATTGCGGCTAAAATTTGTCTGTGATTCACTTTCACTCGAACGCCTTCTAATCCTAAGGCTTTGAAAGCTGCGTCGTAGAGGCAAATCATTTCTACTTCTTGCCAAAGGGAACGTTCTCCAACTATATCGGCATCGCATTGATAAAACTCCTGAAAGCGTCCGTGTTGAGGACGGTCGGCGCGCCAAACGGGCTGAATTTGATAGCGTCTAAAAGGAAAACTTAATTCGTGATGGTGCTGGGCCACATAGCGTGCCATGGGCACCGTGAGATCATAGCGCAAGGCTTTTTCAGAAAGGGATTGTGAAAACCGTTTATAGTGTCCTTGCTCGAGGGCAGCAATATCAGCTTTTTTAACTTTTTCGCCGGAGTTTAATACTTTAAAAATCAATCGGTCTCCTTCTTCTCCATATTGACCTGAAAGGGTTTCTAAACGTTCTAGGGTTGGTGTTTCTATGGGATAAAAACCAAACAGTTCAAAAATATTTTGCAGGGTGTTTTTAAGATAATTCCGACGTGCAATTTCCTCTGAATTAAAATCTCGTGTGCCCTTTGGTGTTGCCGGTTTAATTGCCATAGTATCTTATTCCTACAAATATCCTTTATTTTATTGAATTTTTAAAATAGATTCCCACTGTTGGTATAGATAGCCCTCTGTGATTACAGCTCCTTTTTTAAAGTAGTCATATAAAACCAAATTTCGTTCCCCTGCATATTTTTTGATGCTGCTAGAAAAAGTGAGCTTGGAGTCTTCCCAATGTTTCAACACCCATTTCCATGCTTCTTCCTGGGTCAAGTCAAGGGTAGGCACCTCATTTTCTATCACAATTACTTTAAGTGTATGCGTTTGAGCGTGGAATAGAAAAGCTTTTTGGGGAGTTATAAATTCTAAAAAACGGGCTTCATCAAAGAGTTTTTCCCAAACCACATCGCTAAAGGCATCCAATAGAGGGTCTATTTTTGCTGGCTCGTTTTGCTTGAGAGCGTCCCACTTATTTTTATCAATTCCTTGGGTGGCTAAAAACTGGGCAAATTCAAAATGAAGTTGGTGAAGTTGGGCTTCAGAAAGTCGATGATAGGTAGCCATAGAGCATAAAAAAACCCGCCAAAAGGCGGGTTAATTTGTTAATTAGAAGCCTTTTCGGGAATAACCTCAAACGGAAACTGAAACTGTACCTCTCGATGTAATCGGATGGTGGCTTCATATTTTCCTAATCGTTTAATGGTTTTTCCAGGAATGCTAACACCGTTTCGGTCTAATTCAGGGCCTTGAGCTGAAATGGCGTTTACTAAATCAGCGTTGCTCACTGAACCAAAAAGTTTATCACCTGAACCTACTTTAGCGGCTATTTTAATTTCAATGGCTTTTACTTTATCCGCTAATTTTTCTGCTTCATCAATAATTTTCTTCTCTTTGAAAGCTCTTTGTTTCAATGTTTCAGCCAACATTTTACGAGCAGATGTAGTAGCTATAACGGCTTTTCCTTGTGGGATTAAAAAGTTACGACCATAGCCGTTCTTTACCTTCACAATGTCGTCTTTAAACCCTAGGTTTTCAACGTTTTCTTTTAAGATAATCTCCATACTATACTTTTTTCGATTATTTTAACATATCGCCCACATAAGGCAACAAGGCCAAATGACGAGCTCTTTTGATAGCCACAGAAACTTTTCTCTGATATTTCAGAGAAGTTCCAGTGAGTCTGCGAGGTAAAATTTTCCCTTGCTCATTGACAAATTTCAATAAGAAATCGGGATCTTTATAATCTACATACTTGATACCACTACGCTTAAAACGGCAGTATTTTTTCTGTGAGTTTGTGTCTATATTCAGGGGGGTTAAATAGCGAATTTCCCCTTCTTTTCTTCCTGAATTTTGTTCTTCAATCTTAGACATAGTCTTAGGCTTTTTGGGTTAATTTCTTAGCTCGTTTCTCGGCCCACGCAATGGCGTGTTTGTCTAGCTTCACAGTTAGATAGCGCATAACGCGTTCGTCACGACGAAATTCTAACTCAAGTTCACTAATGGTTTCAGAAGAAGCACTAAATTCAAAAAGATGATAAAAGCCGCTTTTTTTGTTTTGGATGGGATAGGCTAATTTTTTAAGCCCCCAATTTTCCTTATTGGAAAATGTTCCTTTGCGACTGGTAATGAATTTTTCAAATTTTTGAACTGCTTCCTCTATCTGGGTTTCCGATAGAACGGGATTTAAAATGAAAACAGTTTCGTAAATATTCATAACTCGTTATTAATTTTAGGTTGGCAAAAATAAGTGAAAGTATGCTCTAAACCAAAAAGTTTCCTTTTTTATTATTTAATATTTTTTCTACTTTTGAATAACTGAATTCTTATCTGTTGTTACATGAACCTAAGTTATATTCTTGTAGTCCCCAAACCGCTTGAACGATTGCACCTCTCCCAACTCCTAAAAAAAATAGACGGGCTCACCCTTAAGGCAGAATTCTCTAATGCTATTGATGCACTTAATTATTTGAATTACAATTCTATAGATTTTATTTTTTTAGCTTCAGATCTACCCGTATACAGTGGTTTTGAATTTCTGAAAAAAGTGAAAGATCCCATTGAAGTCATTCTGCTCACCAACGACGCCAAAGACGCCCTAGAGGCCTATTCAATGAATATTTTAGATTGCATTGCTCCCCCCTTAAGTCTCAAACGGCTCAACCTTTCGGTAAATAAAATCAAAGACAAAAAACAGTTTCAGTTTTTAGTTGCTGATGAAAAACACAAATTTGTGGTGGTGAAAAGCAACCTTAAAACCGAAAAAATTTTGCTGAGTAGTATTTTTTGGATTGAAGCTATGGGCGATTATGTTAAAATAATCACACAAGAAAAAAAATACTTGGTGTTGTCTACCATGAAGGATTTTTTACAAAAACTACCCCAAAATCAATTTGTTAGGATTCATAAATCCTATATCATAAACCTGAATAAGGTTTTGCATCATACGTCAAACTCAGTCAATATTTTAGGGCAATCGCTTCCGTTGAGTCGCAACCACAAAAAATATTTTCAAACTACCTACAGCAATATTTAATTAGGATCAACGTCAATATTGACTCTAACGGTACGAAAAGAAGCGATACTCTGAAAGCTTTGTTCAATTTTAAACAATTGCTTTTTGGTATGGGCAACAGATTGATTGGGCTCTATTTTAAGTAGAACTTCTTTGTGATAAAGGTTTCTAATTCTTGAAACAGGTGGAAACATAGGCCCAAGAACCGTAATGGAAAGCAATTGTTTGAGCACGTTGGTAAACCAATCGGCAGCTGCATTCACGGTTTGATAGTTTTTATTCTTAAAAGTTAAGCGAATCATCCTACAAAAAGGTGGGTAGTGAAATTGCATGCGCTCTTTGAGCTGTTGTGCTAAGAGAAGCGAATAATTGTTTTGAAGAACTTGTTGTAGCACCGGATGCTCAGGTTGAAAAGTTTGAACCAGCACCCTGCCTAAACTTTCTGATCTTCCGGCACGGCCTGCCACTTGCACAAGCATTTGAAAACAACGTTCGTGTGCTCTAAAATTTGGAAAGTTTAACAAATGGTCTGCATTGAGCACCCCCACTAAATGCACGTTAGAAAAATCTAAACCCTTCACCAACATTTGCGTACCCACTAATATTTGGGTTTCTTGAGCAGCAAATGCGGCAATAATTTTTTCAAAGTCATATTTTCCACGGGTTGAATCCCAATCCATTCGAGCTACTTTTACGTTTGGAAAAAGGGATTCTACTTGGGTTTGAATTTGTTGAGTACCCACCCCTTTGGTGTCTAAAGTGGCCATACCACAAGCATGACATTGAGTTGGAAGCGGTGTGTGATAGCCACAATAATGGCATTGCAGTTGGTTGGTGGTTTGATGATAGGTTAGGGAAACATCGCATTGGGTGCATTGGGGAGTATGACCACAACTCAAACACTCCACCACAGGGGCATAGCCTCTTCTGTTTTGAAATAAAATAATTTGTCCCCCTTTTGCCAACGCCTGTTCCATGGCTTCTTTTAGTTGCGTAGAAAAAACACCCTGCATTTGCTTTTTCCGATAAGCTTGACCTAGGTTTATGCATTCAATTGTAGGAAATTGTGCGGGTCCGTAGCGTTCGTTGAGTTGAACCCAACCATATTTTCCAATTTGAGCATTATAACTGCTCTCCAAGGTGGGTGTTGCCGACCCTAAGACCACTTTAGCGTCAAAAAGTTGCGCCATATAGATGGCACTGTCTCGGGCGTGATAACGGGGAGCTGGGTCAAATTGTTTGTAGGAAGCTTCGTGTTCTTCATCAACAATAATCAATCCAAGGTTGGTGAATGGTAACAAGAGTGCTGAGCGAGCGCCCACCACAATTTGAGCATGTGGCTTTTCCAAACAAATATTTTGCCAAATTTCGGTGCGTTCTTGCACCGAAAATTTGGAGTGATAAACACTCACTTTATTGTTAAAGCGTGCCACTAGCCGCTGCACAATTTGTGAGGTAAGTGAAATTTCAGGCAGTAGATAGAGCACCTGCTTTTGTTGGGCTAAAACGGAAGCGATTAAATCCATATAGACCTCTGTTTTGCCAGAGGCCGTTACCCCTTGAAAAAGGACGACGTTGTGCTTTTCAAATGAGGATTTTAGGGCTTTTAGACTATCTTGTTGGGCGTTTGAAAGCGTGTGCATTCGGGGCGGGTGATTATGTGAAAACTGGACCCTATCTTGTTGTTCCTTTTTCTCCTCTACTATGCCCTTATCAACCAATGCACGTAATACGCTACTCTCCACCCGAGCGTGTTTTTTTAAGGTTGCCGCACTTTCCCAACTGGTGGAAGAACGACTGAGAAGTGCTAGAATGACATCCATTTGTTTGGGAGCCCGTTGAAGCTTATCAAAGAGTTCCTCTTGTGCTGATTCTTCCAAATAGACAGGGGCTAAACGAAGAAGGCGTACCTTTTTGGGTTTATATTGGGTTGCTAGTTTTTGATGAATTTCTAGAAAACCCTTTTTCATTAATTGCAAAACAAGGGGCATATTATTTTTTCTTCCAGTTAAGGAAGCCACTTCGTTCATGGTGAGGGGTCGTTTTTCAAGTGCTTCACAAATCTCTTGTTGTGCTTCCGTTAAAGTGTCATACTCTTGGGGAGGATTGTGAGACAGCACCACCTCTGTTTCACTTTCTAAAAGCAAGGGGGCTGGCAAGGCGGCTTTGAGAATAGACCCTACGGAGCACAAATAGTAGTTTGACATCCATTGCCAAAATTCCAGTTGCCGTTCTGAGAGCAAGGGGCGTTCTTCATAAACAAATAAAATATTTTTAGCCTCATAGGTTTGAGGGGCTACAGCATGCTTTTTCAAAACGATGGCTGTGTACCATTTTCGTTTGCCAAAAGGAACTAATACCCGATATCCGGGTGTGAGTTGTTTATATTGTTCTTCCGATACAGAATAGGTGTAGGGTTTGGGCAAAGGAAGCGGAAGTAAAACATCAACAAAACATTGCATCATTAAAAATCAATTGCTGGTTTGTGCTCTTCTTTTTGAACTGTTCTTTAATCGGGAGAGGGTTGCATTCAATTCAAAACCCAATAATAATACGGTGGCATTGATCCAAATAAACAATAAAAAGATGAGAAGGGCACCAATAGACCCATAAAGCTGGTTGTAGGTTGAAAAATTTTCGATATAGATTCCAAAACCGTAGGTTGATAGCAGAAAGAGAAGAGTGGTCATTAAAGCTCCGGGTGAAAAGAAACGTGTTTTTTTCCCCTCAATGGTGCCAAAGTAATATAAGATACTAACAGAGAGATAGGTTAAAAAACTAAAAAAGAGACCTTGTCCAATTCGAATCCAATTGATTTCACTCGGAATAAGAGTATTGAGGTTTTTCAGGATATAAAACTCAAAATAAAAAAAGATGATGACTGCTATTAATAACAAAAAAGCCAATAATACACTAACCCCAATTGCATAGAGGTATTGCCGGAAAAAGTTGCGTTCCAACTTAACGTGATAGGATACTTCAAAGCCCACAAAAATGGAAGACACTCCATTGGCGGTTAAAAAAATGGAGAGCAGAAAAACCGAAGAAAGTAATCCCCCACGAGGTTTATTTCTAATGTCATTAAAAATAGCACTAAAAAACCCTTGTGTCTCTTCTGGAATGAAAAGCTCCATATAATTCAAGACGGTTTCATCAAAATTTTGAATGGGAATGATGGAGTCAATAAAAGGAATGAGATTGAGAATGAAAAGAATAAAAGGAAACAAAGCCATAAAAAAACTAAAGGAAATGCTCCCTGCTCGAGAGCCTAAAGTGCCTTTCCAAATGCCAATGACATATAACTCCAGCAAGTCATAAAGAGAAAAATCGTTAAACCCGGGAGGTTTGATGGCCTTTAAAAAATCCATTGCCTTTTGCACCCAGGAATTGATCGTTTTCATAACACAAAGATAGTGGCTTCAACTGTTTGAAATTCATAATAATGTAAAAATTCCAAGAGCTTCTTACCTTTGTGTAATGGAATGGGTGTTGCTCTGTGTTGGAAAAACTGCCGATCAGGCGGGAGAACAACAAATTTTGGACTATCAAAAACGCATTAGTCGTTATTTTAATTTTGAAATTATCACGCTGCCCGCAGTGAAAAGCAATAAAAATTGGGCCGTTCCTATTCAGCAAACTAAAGAAGAAGAAAAACTCTTGTCGCAGCTTAGACCCCAAGACAAGGTGGTGCTTTTAGATGAAAAAGGAAGCCTCTACACCTCTGTTGATTTTGCTCAAAAACTGGATAAGATGCAACATCAAGGTTCCAAGCGAATTGTTTTTATAGTGGGTGGGCCTTATGGTTTTTCCACAGCTTTTAAGAAACAGTTTCCCGAACACTTAGCCTTGTCAAAAATGACGTTTTCACACCAAATGATTCGTTTGTTTTTTTGCGAGCAACTCTATCGTGCCTGTACCATTTTAAACAATCATCCCTATCACAATACTTGAGCTATGAAATTGGTTTTTGCCACCCATAATGAACATAAAATTAAAGAAATTAAACCCTTACTTCCCAATGATTTTGAGTTGGTTTCGTTAGCGGAATTGGACTGTCATGACGATATTCCCGAAACCGGAAAAACCCTTGAAGAAAACGCACTTATCAAAGCTAATTATGTCAAAAAACACTATGGGCTTGCTTGTTTTGCTGATGACAGCGGACTGGAAGTTGACGCTTTAGCAGGTGCCCCAGGGGTCTTTTCGGCCCGTTATGGGGGGCCTGAGAAAAACAATGCTCAAAACATTGCCAAACTACTGGCAGCTATGGAGCCTCATACTCAAAGGAAGGCCCAATTTAGAACCGTAATTGTTTTGTTACTAAAGGAAAAACAATATAGGTTTGAGGGAACGGTTAGGGGTCAAATATTGAGTGCTCCAGAGGGGAATGGCGGATTTGGCTATGATCCTATTTTCCAACCCGAGGGCTATGCACATTCTTTTGGGATACTTCCTGCTTCAATAAAAAATGAAATAAGTCATCGAGCAAAAGCGGTTCAGAAAATGATCCACTTTCTCCAAGAAAACAAATCCTATTTATAATTAATCTTATGCAATTATAGTCTATTGGCTCATTTTGCATAATTTTATGGCATGCAGAAACGCCTTTTCTACATTTTGATGCTTTTGACTTCCTTAGGGTTTAGTCAAGAAACCTTTAAGGCCGTTGTGGAAAACGAAAGTACGGGACGACCTTTATCTAGTGTGCATATTTTAAATCTTACGCAAGTGGTGGGAACCATTACAAACGCCCAAGGGGTTTTTGAAATTCCAGCAACACCAAAAGATACGCTCTATCTCACCTACTTAGGTTTTAAGCCCTTAAAAATTGCCGTGACAAACGACATGGTAAAATTTGGGAATGCCGTTTTTAAAATGACCGAACTGGCTTTTGCCCTAGAAGAAATTATTGTGAAACCCTATCAACTAACTGGCTTTTTGGATATTGATGCTAGAAATGTACCCATCAATGCGGCGCAACGCTATCGCATTCCAGGGCTTCCCAACGGTGGCTATGAAGCTCGCAACAACAACAAAGGAGCCCTAAACAAAACCCTTGGTGCCCTGTTTAATCCCGCCGATTTTCTTCACAATCTTTTTGGAAAAAATCCGCAACAAATGAGACGACTTAAAAAAATGCGGGAAGACGAGGAAATTAAAAATCTTTTGGCCTCCAAATTTGACCGACAAGTGTTAGTCCAACTTTTGCAACTTGATCGAGAATCTATTGATGAAGTTTTAATCAATTGCAGCTATTCAGATGCCTTCATCCAGCAAGCCAACGACCTCCAGATCTTAGAAGCCATCAGCAAGTGCTATGAAGAATATCGAGTCCTTCAATTCTGAAAAACTTCATGCCCTTTTGTTGTCGTTAAAAGCCTCTCGAAAAGAACGTGAGCAAGCAGCAAAATGGGTGGCCCATAATCCCGAAACATTTATTAATTTATTGAATTGGGCCTTGCAACCCCAAAAAAGTCGTTTGCATCAAGCAGCTGCTTGGGTTCTAGAATTGGTGCTTTTGGAGAACATCGACAGATAGCAGCCTTATTTCAATCATTTTTTAGATAAACTACCCCAAATCACCTCAGAATCTAGTAAGCGGCCACTGTCTAAAATTTTATTTCACTATGTGCGGTGGCAAGCTCAAAACAACCCACTCACTACAGGCCAAAAAAAGAAAATCATCAGCCTGTGTTTTGATTGATTGCTATTGCCCAGCAAAACCGCCACACTTGCTTTTGCTATTAAGATTTTGATACACTTTCAAAAAGAATATCCTTGGGTGAAAGAAAACCTTTCTGATTTTGCTCAAAATCAAATAGTCAATCCCTCTGCGGGACTCCGTGCTAGTTTGCGATCCATTTTTAAAAAATGATTTTGGAAGCCCTCAATTTCAACGTATCTTTGCCCTTTAAATCAAGTCTATGCTGCTCACCGCACTAAATGCAATTTCGCCCATTGACGGACGCTACAGAGCCAAAACAAAAGCCTTAGCCCCCTTTTTTTCTGAAGAAGCACTCATTCGATATCGCGTGCGTGTAGAAATTGAATATTTTATTGCCCTTTGTGAACTTCCTCTTCCTCAGTTGGAGGATTTCAACGCTACCCTTTTTGAAGATTTGCGCAATATCTACCAGCATTTTAGTGCAGACGATGCCCTTGAAGTCAAAAACATTGAAAACACCACCAATCATGATGTGAAAGCGGTTGAATATTTCATAAAAAATGAATTTGATAAGCTTGGGCTTCAACAATACAAAGAGTTTATCCACTTTGGACTCACCTCACAAGACATTAACAACACGGCTATACCCCTTAGCATTAAGGAAGCAACCGAAAAAATATACCTCCCCGAATTAGCATTACTTCTTGATGTTTTAACAGATTTGGCCGAACAACATAAAGAGGTTGCCATGTTGGCTAGAACGCATGGGCAACCGGCCTCCCCTACTCGATTAGGGAAAGAAATTGAAGTGTTTACTGAACGCATAAAACAACAACTAAACCTGTTGCAACAACTGCCTCATGCGGCCAAATTTGGTGGCGCTACGGGCAATTTCAATGCACATTTTGTTGCCTATCCGGCGGTGGACTGGAAAGCTTTTGGACAACAGTTTGTTGAACAAAATCTTGGTTTACACCATTCTTTTCCCACCACACAAATTGAACATTATGATGCCTTTGCGGCTCTTTGTGATAATATCAAACGAATCAATACGATAATCATTGATCTCAATCGGGATTTTTGGCAGTACATTTCAATGGATTATTTCAAGCAAAAAATCAATCCTAATGAAGTGGGATCTTCTGCCATGCCGCACAAAGTGAACCCGATTGATTTTGAAAATTCGGAGGGAAATTTGGGCATGGCTAATGCTTTGTTTTCGTTTTTAGCTGCTAAGCTTCCCATTTCTAGATTGCAACGTGACTTGACAGACAGCACCGTGCTACGAAACGTTGGTGTGCCTTTTGGGCATACGCTAATCGGTTTAAAATCTACGGTTAAAGGCTTGCAAAAATTGGTCTTGTTTCAAGAAAAAATTGATGCTGATTTGGAAGCCAATTGGGCAGTAGTAGCCGAAGCCATTCAAACCATCTTAAGACGTGAAGGACATGCCAACCCCTATGAAACCCTAAAGGGATTAACACGAACCCACGGCCCTATTACAAAAACTGTTTTTGAAGAGTTTATTGAAACCCTAGAAATTTCCTTGTCAGTAAAGGAAGAACTCAAAAGAATTTCGCCTTTTAACTATACCGGCATTTAAGGTTCGGCTTTAAAGCGATTGATTTTTGCCCGCCTTTTTCAACTGTTCACCACCGGGTAAGTCCATTTTTTCGGTCAGTTTAGAAATTTGATTCAAATCTATAGCACCTTCCAAAAGCATAAGGACACTTTCTACTTGCTTGCCATTCACTATGGGCAACTTAGTTGCTCCCGATTTATTGAAGGCAAACATGATCAATTGTTCTACCAAATCTTCTTGGTTACTTTCCTTCACATAAAAATGAATGTCAGCATCCACATCGCGAACTGTCATGAGTTCATCAAGTTGTTTTTCAAAAACCTGCTTTTCTACCCATTGCATCATTTCATCACTAATGGTAACATTTCCAGATATTAATACCTTAAAATTTTTGATGCTTTGCACCATTTTGAGAAACTCTTCAGCCTCAGGGTCTGAGCTCGATACACTCATTTTACCCAACATTTGAAACATTTTAGGGCTAATGGAAATATAGGATACTTCTTCGTTGTTGGCATAGACATCAAAAATGGATTGAGCCGGAAGTAACAGGGTGTTACAAAACAGTAAAATTAAATACGCTTTTTTCATTTTTATTCTTTTATAAATTCTTTAGTTGTTTCATCCCAGTAGGTTAAATAATGTACAGAGGTGGTGCCCTTTTGCCAGTTTTTTGATAGCAAGGTAAAATTAGTTTTAAAATCTTCTAGCGCTTGTTCAGCAGCTGCTTGATTCAATTCTTCTTCAGAGGCCGATGGATTTAGTGTTTGAAAGGTCAATGCCACTCCAATTAACACAACCAAACCAAATGCCATTGCCGGAATAGCCACCCTTTTTCGTTTTGGCTTATAGGTGGGAAATTCTTCTTTTTTAGCCTGATGATAATACAAAAATAAAGGCCTGTATTGTTCCAAATCTGGGGGCAAGGCTTTATTTTTCAGATAAAAATTCCGTATCAAATCTTCTTCCTTTCGAGTGGTTTCTCCCTCAAAATAGCGATCTAATAAATGGCTCATATGTTTAAAGTCCATACCTATCTATTTTTAAAAATGCCGTTCTAATTTTTTTTCTAGCACGAGAAAGATAAACCCGCACGCTCGTTTCGGGCATCTCTACAACAGCACTAATTTCTTTAAAACTATATTGTTCAATTTCTCTTAATTGCACAATAATACGCTCCTTTTCGGGGAGACTATTGATTATTTTAGCTACCCATTGATGCGCATCTTTAAGTTCAACAGCTTGGCTAAGTGAAGCGGGTACGGCAGCTTGAGGAAGCTCACCAGAAACCGTTTGTTGCACTTGTTTTGACTTTAGGCGATCCAAGCAATAATTCTTGATCATGGTGATACTATAGGCCTCCAAATTGTTGAATTTGGCCCTTTGGGCTTCTTCTATATTCCAAAGTCGATACAAAATTTCTTGAGTGGCGTCTTCAGCTTCTTCTTTAGAAACCAGAAGTCGTTTAGCTACCCGAAATAGCTTGTTCTTGAGTGGAAGCAATTCATTTAATAAAGACTCATTCAAGGTCAAATGCATAGATTAATACTATATTATTCAGACGAGGGACTCATTTTTTTGTAACAAGAAAGCTTAAAATTAAAGATAACTAATTAGTATTTTATACTTTTAGACATTGAAAATCCCTAAAAAAAGATATGAAAAGAACCGTTCGATTTTGTGGCCTAGCTTGTGTATCATTGGCGGTCCTGTTTGCCTTTGGTTGCACCAAGGAAGCTCCCATAGAAGAAACGCCCTTGATTGATACTTCTGGCACCAACCAAGACACCGATGACGTTGCCATTAGTTTAGAAGGTGATTTACAAGTGAGTGATTTTGTTTGGCAAGGCTTGAATTATTTTTATTATTGGCAAAGTAGTGTCCCTGCTTTGGCTGATAGTAAGCTCAATAACGACCAGACCTATGCCCAATATATAAATGACAATCCAGAGCCCAAGGCCTTTTTTGAAAGCCTTAAACACGAAGATGATCGTTTTAGTGTGATTAGTGATGACTACGACCAATTTAACCAAGTGCTCGATGGAACCCAAGCGAGCAATGGTTTAGAGTTTTCTTTGCTCTACGCCTGTGCCAATTGTGATGAATTGGTAGGCTATGTAAAATATATCTTAAAAGATTCTGATGCTGCTTCAAAAAACATTAAACGAGGTGATTTTTTTGTTGGAGTAAACGGCACTACCCTTACCATAGACAATTACAGAACCTTGCTTTTTGGCGACGAATTGACCTATACCCTCAATATGGCCTCCATTGTAGAGGGCAGTTTGGAGGCGAACGGAGTGAATGTTAGCCTCACCAAAATTGAAAATTTTGAAAGTAACCCTATTCAAGAAGAATTGGTGATAGACGTCAACGGAACTCAAGTGGGATATTTGATGTATAACCAATTTTTAGCCCGTGCCAATGAAAGCCTCAACGATGCCTTTGGCCGTTTGCAAAATGCCGGCATAACAGAACTGGTGCTCGATTTACGCTATAACGGAGGGGGATCTGTTCAAAATTGTGTGTATTTAGCCTCCATGATCACGGGCCAATTTACCGACGAGGTGTTTGCCAAACAAAAATGGAATTCCAAACTCGATTCCTATTGGAACGAACGCAATCCAGAAAGTATTATCGATCGGTTTACCGATCAAATAGTTGATGGATCGGCTATTAATAGTTTGAATTTAAATCGAATATTCATTTTGAGTACGAGAGAAACTGCCTCTGCTAGTGAATTGATCATTAATGGCCTTAAACCTTACATTGAAGTGATTCAAATTGGCGAAGCCACTACCGGCAAAAATGTAGGCTCGATTACCGTTTACGATTATGTTGACAATGAAGGCACTAAGAATCCTGATCACAAGTATGTAATGCTTCCCATTGTTTTTAAGGTATCGAACAAAGATGGCAATGCCGATTATGCCAATGGCTTACAACCCGATATTGAAATTGAGGAGGATATTAAAAATTTACAACCGCTGGGCAATAAGCAAGAACCTTTTCTAAAAGCTGCTTTAGACCAAATTTCGGGTACGGCAAAATCCACTTATCCTAAGGCCGAATGGAACAATGAACTTCAATTGCTCGATCCACTGACCCAAAAAAGACAACTTTTAATAGACGAAAGAATTCATTTGCCTTTTTAGAAGGGTGCATAGCGCAAGACCAACATAAAGTTTCGACCCCGTGTGGCATAGCCCTCCAGTTGAACATAGTTAACATTAAACACATTTGTGACCCGTAGAGAGGTATCAACTTTCCATGTAGGAAGCTGTTTCTGAATATGAAAATCTAGGAGTTGATAGCCGTCAAGCAAAGTTTTATTATCTAGGCCCAAACGCTTTCCTTTGGTTTGCCAATTTAAGTGGAAAAAGGTGGTAGAATTAAATTGATATTGTAATTGGGATAGGGTTGCGTGCTTGGGCAAATAGCGGAGATCTCCCGTAGCGGTGGTGGTAAAAAGATATTGAAATTCGAACCTTATTGTATCCGAAAGGGCTGCATCAAAATCAAACTCAATTCCCTCATACCACAAATTATCTGGACCATTGGCATAGCGATAGGAAAGCATATCATATACCAAGGCAGCATTTTCTAGGCGACCAAAATACAGCAAGCCGCCTGAAAACTTTGGAGCATCAAGACTAAGGCCCACTTCAAACGATTGATTTTCTTCAGGTGTTAAATCTATATTTCCAGCATAGGGATCAAATAGTTGATAGAGACTAGGAGCAATAAAGGCACTACTGGCAGCTCCCATAATTTTTAATTGTAACTCATTCTTTTGGACCACTAAGAGAGACGGATTGAAACTATAGGTGAAATGATTGTTGTAGGTGCTGTGTCGGTTCCACCGAAGTCCAGAATTGATTCTAAAAGCAGTAGAAAATTGCGAGACCACATTGGCGTAAAAATCGGTTTGCTGACTAGTGGGAAAGGCATCAAAAGCAGCATAGTTTTGTTGCCATTGCAAGCCCATAACCGTGTAAAATTTATCTTTAAAATTGCGGGTATGAAACAAATCAAAAGTACTGTTTTCACTAAGCGTTTCGTAGGGATAATCGCTTTTAAAATTGCGCCTTGTTTTTTGATAGCCCGAACGGAGAGAAAACCTCCCTTTTCCATAGCTATAATCGCTGTTTAGCTGAATACGATTCATTTTAGTAAATAATTCAAAAGCGGCATCAGCAAGGGGAAAACTATTGTCATAAGCAGACTCAATATTATGATGACCAAATGTAAAGCCCCAATTGAATTGAGAGTTGGGTTGATGCTTTATTTTAGCTTCCCACTGATAGCGTAAAAAGGGATCTTGCTCTGACCCAATCACGGCACTCATACCATCGGCATAAAGATGGGCAGCTTGCAAAGACAACCCCCACTTTTCTGTACCGTTTTGAATTGCAATCGCGTTTTGAAATCGATCTAATGAATTTCTATTTTGATTGTGTGCCCCCAATGAACCCACGCTGCTTTGAATACTAGTGTGAAAACCATTTTGCAAGGGGTTGGTTGAAATGTTAATGACACCAGTAGCCGCTGCACTTCCATATAGGGTGCTGGATGCTCCTTTCATAATTTCTATAGAGGCTATATTGGCTAGGGGTAAAAAATTGAGATTAAAGTCATTGTCTATGCGCGACGGATCCGAAACACGAACGCCATCAATCAAAATTAACACTTGGCGGTTTCTTCCTCCTCTAAGAGAAAGGGTTTTGTTTTGTCCGGGGTAACTTCCTTCACCAATCATTTCAATTCCTGCAAGGGAACTCAAGAGGTCACTTAAATCCATCCCTTGAAAATTGCGAAGAGTGGTTTGCGTTATTTTTTTAATCCTTTTGCCACTTTGGGATTGCTTAAATGGAAATCTACTATCCGTTACTACAACTTCCTCTAAAACTTGAGGTTGTGTTTGTGTAGCCAAAGAATCTTGCACCATCAGGGCTTGCTGAAAGCTGAATAAAAACATAGGTAACAGCAAGAAGCCAAAAAAAACTCGCATACTAATATCTTTATTTTCACTCTAATCCCGAAGCGAAATAATGTTAAGAAGGCAGGTCTCCTGACTGGCCTCTTTTTATTGACCTTCCCATCTTAAAAAAAGACAGTGGTATAAGCATTCAATAAAAAGGGATATACCGTTAGGCTTTACAGTTGCGGGTACAGTTTTGGATTTTCACCAAATTCCCTATTCTCTTCAACACGAAGCACCTTCTGAACAAAATTAGACAAACTCTTTAGAGGACAGATAAGAAATTCCAACTAATTTTTCAGCACTATAAAACAATGCGGCTGTATAGAAAAGATCACCGGCCAAAGTATTTCCAAAAAAAGGAATGGCCAACGTATAGCATTGCATAAATCCTTCCCAAGTGTGAGGGTAGTAGAGATACCAAACTCCAAAATTAGAGGTAAGGAAAAAGAACACCGAAGCCCCTAAAACACTAATAAAACGAACTTTTTGCATCCATTGAGCAGCTGCTGAAATGAGCAAAAAGGAAGCATAGACCACCAACATAAGACTGTGAAAGCCTAAAAAGACATCGGTAATAAAAAGGCAAAGCAGGGGGAGTAAAAGCGCCCAACGTTTGTTGGCAAAATAAGTTCCTGAAAATAATGCAATCCCTGTTATAGGGGCAAAATTGGGGGGATGGGGTATTAAACGAGTTACTACAGCGAGAACTATTATTCCCATTACTCCCATCATCGTCAATCTATTATAGCGTTCCATAGCAACAAAGTTTACTTTAAAAATAAAAAATTATTTGGTTAAATACATCTTTCGTCTGGCGTATAAATCATAAAACTCATCTTCTTTCAAACTATCGATGAAAAGAATACTCTCCCCAGTACTTTTCATTTCGGGCCCCAATTGTTTATTCACATTGGGAAATTTGCTAAATGAAAAGACGGGTTGCTTAATGGCATAGCCTTCTAATTTGGGATTAAAATCAAAGTCGGTCACTTTATTTTCACCTAACATCACCTTGGTGGCATAGTTCACATAGGGCTCCTTATAGGCTTTTGCGATAAAAGGAACGGTTCTCGAAGCTCTTGGGTTGGCTTCAATGACGTAGACCTTATCATCTTTAACTGCATATTGGATATTGATTAGACCCACAGTATTAAGAGCCAAAGCTATTTTCTTAGTGTGGTCTTTAATTTGTTGCAACACAAATTCACCTATGTTGAAGACTGGGAGCGTGGCATTAGAATCACCAGAGTGAATTCCACAAGGTTCAATATGTTCCATGATGCCAATAATGTATACGTTTTCACCGTCGCAAATGGCATCGGCTTCCGCTTCAATGGCCCCATCCAAATAGTGATCAAGAAGCAATTTATTATTCGGAATTTTTTGGAGTAAGTCCACCACATGAGCCTCTAAATCCTCTTTATTAATCACAATTTTCATCCCCTGACCTCCTAACACATAAGAAGGGCGCACTAAAATGGGAAAGTCCAATTGGTCGGCCAAGGCAAGGGCTTCGTCAGCAGTTTGCGCCACACCAAATTCGGGATAGGGAATGTCATTATTTTTAAGCAGGGTAGAAAAACTACCACGGTCTTCAGCCAAATCAAGCGATTGAAAACTAGTGCCTATGATTTTTATGCCGTAGCGGTCTAATTTTTCGGCAAGTTTCAGAGCCGTTTGCCCTCCTAATTGCACAATAACGCCCTCAGGTTTTTCATGCTGAATTATATCGTATATATGTTCCCAAAAAACGGGTTCAAAATAGAGCTTGTCGGCGGTATCGAAATCGGTGGAAACGGTTTCTGGATTACAATTAATCATAATGGTTTCATAACCACATTCTCTTGAAGCCAGTACTCCATGCACGCAACAATAGTCAAATTCTATTCCTTGGCCAATCCGGTTAGGACCAGACCCTAAGACCACAATCTTCTTTTTATCGGTTACCTTACTTTCATTTTCACTTATGGGCTCTTGACCGGGTAATTGCATTTTAGCTTCAAAAGTGGAATAGTAATAGGGTGTTAACGCTTCAAATTCGGCCGCACAGGTGTCTACTAACTTGTAAACTCGTTCAATACCCATTTTATTTCGCAGGGCATAGACTTCACTCTCTACACAGCCTAGCATGTGAGCCACTTGTCTGTCTGCAAATCCCTTTTGTTTGGCCTCTAACATCAATTCTTCTGGCAAGCTGTCTAGGGTATGCTCAGAAATGGCTTTTTCTAACAAGAATAATTCTTCATATTGTTTTAAAAACCAGAGGTCAATTTTTGTAATTTCATGTATGCGGTTGAGGGGAATACCTAAACTAATGGCATCATAAAGAACAAAAACTCGATCCCAACTTGCTTTTGCTAATTTTTTAAGAATCAAATCATAATCTGTATAGCCTTTTCCGTCTGCTCCTAATCCATTGCGTTTCACCTCTAAAGATTGTGTGGCTTTGTGCAAGGCTTCTTGGAAAGAACGGCCAATGCCCATAACCTCTCCTACCGATTTCATTTGAAGTCCCAAAGTGCGGTCAGAACCTTCAAACTTGTCGAAATTCCAACGAGGAATTTTGACAATCACATAGTCTAATGTTGGCTCAAAAAGGGCCGAAGTAGATTTTGTAATTTGGTTATTCAATTCATCTAGGGTGTAGCCAATGGCTAACTTAGCTGCAATTTTAGCAATGGGATAGCCTGTAGCCTTAGAGGCCAATGCAGAAGATCGAGAAACTCTCGGATTGATTTCAATAGCAATAATATCTTCCTTTTCGTCTGGGCTCACGGCAAATTGCACATTACACCCTCCGGCAAAATCACCAATGCTGCGCATCATTTTTATGGCCATGTCACGCATCCGCTGAAAAGTTTTATCAGATAGGGTCATGGCAGGAGCCACTGTGATGGAATCTCCTGTGTGAATACCCATAGGATCCATATTTTCTATGGTACAAATAATGACTACGTTGTCATTTTTATCCCGTAACAACTCCAATTCATATTCTTTCCACCCTACTAGGGCTTTGTCTATTAACACCTCATGAATAGGGGACGCTTCTAATCCCCGGGTGAGCAAAGCATCAAAGTCTTGGGCCTCATGCACAAAAGAAGCACCCGTTCCGCCCAAAGTAAATGAAGGACGAATAACAAGAGGAAAACCAAATTTTTGGGCAATTTCTTTTCCTTTCAAAAATGAAGTGGCCGTATCTGCCGGGGCAACAGGAATGGAAATATCACCCATTAACCTTTTAAACTTTTCTCGGTCTTCTGTAATTTGGATGGCATCAATATCTACGCCTATGATTTCCACACCAAAGTCTTTCCAAATGCCCTTATCATCAGCTTCAATACAGAGGTTCAAAGCGGTTTGACCTCCCATGGTTGGGAGAACAGCATCTACTTTGTGTTTTTTTAGTATTTCAACAATTGATTTGGTGGTTAGTGGTTTTAAATAAACATGATCTGCCATGGAGGGGTCGGTCATGATAGTGGCTGGATTGGAATTAATTAAAATGGTTTCAATTCCGTCTTCACGCAGAGAACGTAGTGCTTGAGAACCAGAATAATCAAACTCACAGGCTTGTCCAATCACAATGGGCCCTGAACCAATAATTAAAATACTTTTAAGGGAATCAACTTTCGGCATAATCAAATAATATAGAGTGTGAATATAAAAAAAAGGTGCTATTTTGAAAAAATAACACCTTTATGTTTGAGGGTATGTTCATTTATTTTTTGTGGCGCGGCTCAGATGATACAGAAAGTTTTTTTCTACCTTTAGTTCTTCTAGCAGCCAAAACTTTTCGGCCATTGGCAGAAGCCATGCGTTCACGGAAACCGTGCTTGTTTCTTCGTTTTCTTCTCGAGGGTTGAAATGTTCTTTTCATAATAGCTTACAAGAATAGGACTTTTTAAAGTCGGGCAAATATACGATAAGTTTTTGCTTCACCAAATCCAAATTTGAACATTTAGCTTTTGTTTTTTCTATCTTTGGCAAAAATCTTAAACAATGTTTTCTAAAAACATCAAATTGATCTTGGCCGCCCTTAGTTTGGGTTATGCTTCTTATTTATTTTATGACAATTATATTGGCAATGGCATCTTAATGCTTTTGCTAACCGGTATTTTTATTTTGCTCTATTTTAAAAACGAACTTATTTTTTTAGCCTTCTTGCGTTTGCGCAAACAAGATTTTGAAGGTACCGGAAAATGGTTGAGCAGAATTTCCAATCCAACCAGTAGCTTAGTGCAAAAACAACAAGGCTATTACAACTATATGTTAGGCATTTTAGAGTCTCAGAAAAACCTCACCCAAGCCGAAAAATATTTTAAAAAAGCCTTGCAATTGGGCTTGTCTATGAAACACGACCAAGCGATGGCCAAAATGAGTTTGGCTGGCATCTTAATGCAAAAAAGACGTAAAAGAGAAGCGCAACAACTACTTCAAGAGGCTAAAAAACTCGATAAGCATGGCATGCTGACCGGGCAAATGAAGCTCATGCAGCAGCAGATGAAAAAAATCTAAGGCTATGGCTTAACGGGAATAGCAATCTCGTAATATTTTCTTGATTTATTGTTTAAGTGATTTTCTAACAACCAAGGATTGTGAAGTTTTAGGATTTTGTAATTAATATCCATCTTTTTAGAAAAACTAGCAATGTTTGTAATAGCCGAATCAACCCCCACTTTTCGAACTTCAGGCATAGTATAGAGGTCTTTTTTATTATAAATAAAGCCATACAGTCTAGGATTTGACATGATTTGCTTCACGGCCAATATTCGAAAGATATAACGTCTAGTTTCAGAATTTAAAAGTAAATCATAATAATTATCTACTTGTTGGCGATTCAATTCGCGGTCAATGCCATACATGCCTCTATTATATGAAGCTGCGGCAAGGGTCCAGGAGCCAAAGCGTTCTTTAGCTTTACGCAAATAGCCGCAAGCCGCTCGAGTCGATTTTTCAAGGTGATAACGTTCATCCACGTTGCTGTTTACTTCTAAACCATATTCCTTAGCAGTGCCGTGCATCATTTGCCAAAATCCTTTTGCTCCTTTGCTTGAAATTACATTGAGCAAACTGCTTTCAATAACGGCCAAATATTTAAAATCATCGGGTATGCCTTCTTCAGCTAAAATTTTTTCAATGACAGGAAAATGTTTGTGTGCTCTTTTGATTAATAACATCATGTTTGACTGCCAATAGGTATTCACTAACAACTCACGATCTAGGCGTTCTTTGACGTCATCCTCCTGCAAAGGCACTTGCTCTCCACAAAAATTTAGTGTATTTGGAATAGGAAGGGCATAGATTTTATGGGATTGTATTAAAGAATCATTGACCAAGGTGGGCATTTCTTCTTCATTGATCATGAGTTGAAAAGCGAAAGAAAATGGAGAAACCCCCAACAGAAATAAGAAAAATATTCTTTTGAGAGAATTATGGAAAAAGCACATAGACTAAAATTTCTGAAAAGGTAAAAAAATTACTTTTTTTCACCTAACAGTTTTGGCAAATGCGTGTTGAACCAAGTAGCTTGGGTCAATATAATGGCATGCCCACCCGAAATGAAGTGCACCGGATCAGCCAAATTTTTAGCGGGAAAAACCAAGTCTCCATGCCCATGGATATGCAACACTGCTTCTGTAGGCTCTTTTTGCCCCCAATAAACAAGCGCATCTATAGCCCACCGCAAATAATTCGGATCTCGCTCAGAAAGATATTTTTGATATAAACTAATGCGTTTTTTAAGCCTTGGACCAAAAGCAAATAAAGCCAAGGTATCTAAATTTTCTATCCACTGCAAAGGTAAAAGCTTATGAATTTGGGTTCGATTGGCCATTTTCATGGGCAGAGGCAATTCTTGATTAGATTTGATGCTAGACACTATAACTACTTTTTGAGTAGAAATGATTTTAGCCATTTCCTGCACTAGCACCCCACCAAAGGAAACCCCTAATAAAATTGGATTTTCTGTCGTTATAAAGGCACACATTCGTTTGGCATAAGCCGCTATAGATTCTCGGGGCTTAGGCGGAATCCAATGTAGGGTTTTAACAACGTAGGGACTTGGCAAGTCTAAAAATTCAAAAATTTTAGGACTTGCCGCCATTCCTGGCATACAATAAACTGAAACGGGTAACATCTTTAAATTAACTGTTCGTTATACCTATATTTTGTTTACATTTGCAATCCGACTTTTAATTTCAGACAAAAATAAATCTTTTGTAAGCATGGAGAATTTAACCTTGGTGAACAACGAGTTTTTAAGACAATTTGAATTAAAACATAACAACGCTCTAGCCCGAATCGAATATTCCGAACAAGAACGTAAAATTTTTCTGACCAAGTTAGCCATTCCCAAAGAAATTAATTCTCCCGAGTTTGAGGAAGCATTTATTAAGAAAGCTTTAGAATTCATCGCAGAAAAAAATTTAAAAGTTGTTCCTACCTCTCCTAAGATTGCTGGGTTTGTGAGAAAAAATCGTAGTTACAAATCGCTTTTGCCAGTTGGCATTAAACTTTAAGCTCCTCTTTCTTAACGGTTCCCAATACGGTTCCATCTGCATGAATTGAATTGAGTTCCATTACGATTTCTTGATTTACCCATTCCGGATTCCATGTTGCTTTTACTTTCACATAGTTAGGTGTGAAACCAAACATATAGCCGTCTTTGGCACGTTCTTCAAATAAAACCGACTGCGTGGTTCCCAATTGAGTTTCATAAAAGGCATGTCTTTTTTTTACCGACAAAATTCGAAGCATTTTGCTGCGCTTGTTTCGGACTGCTGGAGAAATACGCCCCTCCATTTCTATTGCTTCGGTTCCCGGTCGTTCAGAATAGGTGAAAACGTGCAAATAGGAAATGGGCAATTCTGTTAAATAGGTATAGGTTTTTAAAAACTCCTCATCCGTTTCGCCGGGATAACCCACAATCACATCTACGCCAATACAGGCGTTTGGCATTTGGCTTTTGATTTGGGTAATCTTTTGAGAATATAAAGCCGTCAAATAACGTCTTTTCATGCTTTTGAGCAATACATCACTACCGCTTTGCAGCGGAATATGAAAATGAGGCACAAAACGTTTGCTGTTGGCCACAAATTTGATGACAGAATCGGCCAATAAATTGGGTTCAATAGAAGAAATTCTCAAGCGTTTTGCTGCTGTTTTAAGCTCCAAAGCCTCAATTAATTCAAAAAAAGTATGTTCGTGTTTTTTATTGCCAAATTCACCTTTACCAAAGTCACCAATATTAACGCCCGTCAAGACAATTTCTTTAATACCTTGATCCGTTATAGCTTTGGCGTTTTGCAAGATATGGTCTACGGTATCACTTCTCGAAACACCTCTTGCTTTTGGAATGGTGCAGTAGGTGCATTTATAATCGCATCCATCTTGTACCTTTAAAAAGGCCCGGGTTCTTTCGCCTATGGAATAGCTACTTTCAAAACGCTTGGTAGCCTCAATTTCACAAGCGTGAACTCGTCCCTCTTTTGTTTTGCTTAAATCGGTGATATATTCTACCAATTTAAACTTCTCTTTAGCGCCCAACACCAAATCTACACCGTCAAGTTGGGCAATCTCTTTGGGTTGCAATTGTGCGTAACAACCTATGGCAGCCACATAGCCCTCTGGATTGAAGCCCAATGCTTTTTGCACTAAACCCTTAAGACGTTTGTCTGCATTTTCGGTAACTGAGCAAGTATTAATCACATAAACATCTGCCTTGCTTTCAAACGGAACACGCTCGTAGGCAGCCGATTCAAACCCACGGGCTATTGTTGCTGTTTCAGAAAAATTGAGCTTACAGCCCAAGGTATGAAAAGCTACCGTTGGTTTTTGTTGATTTTGATAGGTCTCATTTTCTTGCATGCACAGCGTCTAATCTAGTTTGACTATTTTTGGCAAATATACCAACAATAGCAAATGCCACAAAAGTATTGGTTTTTGACCTTGGGTTTGAGTTGGGCATTGCTTTTTCAGTATTGCGCTCATCCCCCCGAAATTGATTCGAATAGCGTTTTTCGTTATAACGAATATCGAAATGTTACTTCCCTTGACCCCGCTTTTGCCCGAAACCCCCAAAACATTTGGCCCATCAACCAACTTTTTAATGGTTTGGTGCAACTGGACAGCACCTTAAGCATACAGCCTGAAATTGCTAAACATTGGAGTTTAAATAAGGAGGGCACAACTTATACTTTTGTGTTGAGAGACGATGTTTATTTTCATCCCTCACCTCATTTTGGCCGTCAAAAAACACGTAAGGTGGTGGCGCAAGATTTTGTCTATAGTTTTGATCGACTGCTAGACCCTCAACTGGCCTCCCCCGGGAGATGGGTCATGCAACAAGTGGCACACTATGAAGCCCTCAACGATAGTGTTTTTCAAATCGAATTAAAAAATCCTTTCCCTGCATTTCTTGGCCTGCTCAGCATGCGCTATTGTGCTGTTGTGCCCCAAGAAGCTGCCTCTCTTGAAGACTTTAGAAAAAATCCTATTGGAACAGGACCCTTTTATTTTAAACGATGGGAAGAAAATGTAAAATTGGTTTTACGTCGCAATCCTAACTATTTTGAACAAGATAGCAAGGGGCAAAAGCTACCCTATTTAGAGGCCATTGCCATTCAGTTCATTCCCGATATTCAGAGTGAGTTTATGTTGTTTTTGCAAGGCAAACTCGATTTTATCAATTCTATAGATGCCACCTACAAAGACCAACTCCTCAATCCCCAAGGCAACCTGAGACCAAAATATGAATCTCAATTTGTGATGCAAAAAGGACCTTATCTAAACACAGAATATATTGGCTTTAATTTAGAGGCCAAAAACACCCCCATTGAAGACATACGAATTAGAGAAGCTCTAAACATTGGTTTCAACCGAGCTAGTATGATTGCCTATTTAAGAAACAATATAGGCACACCCGCCAAAAAAGGATTTATTCCCAAAGGACTGGCCGGAAGTTCGCAAACTGACTTTGTCTATGATCCAGTAAAAGCCAGAGCCCTTGTGGCTGCTCATAAAGAAGAATATGGAGACCCTTCTCCCATTCGAATTGCCACCGATGCCAATTATGTTGATTTGTGTGAATTTCTTCAAAGTGAACTTGAAAAAATTGGCCTTAGCATACAAATAGACATTATGCCAACAGCAACATTGAGACAGGCCAAATCGAAGGGTCAATTGGAACTTTTCAGAGCTAGCTGGATTGCCGACTATCCCGATGCGGAAAACTACCTCTCATTATTTTATAGCAAGAATTTTTCTCCTAACGGACCCAACTATACCCACTATGCCAACGCACAATTTGATGCCCTCTATGAACAAGCTGTTCAAACCCTTGCAGAACCAATGCGCGTTGAACGCTATCAAAAAATGGATAGCCTTGCCCTTTCAAGTTTTCCTTTGATGCCCCTTTATTATGATGAAGTGGTTCGGTTTACCCAAAAAAACATCACCGGCATACCCCTCAATCCCATTAACGTATTAGACCTCAAAAGAGCACAAAAAAAAACCACTCCGAACTAGGAGTGGCTTATTACTGAAAAAACAGTTTCCTTATTTTTTGAATTTGGCATATTTGTTTTTGAACTTATCAATTCTACCGGCCGTATCAACCAATTTGGTTTTTCCAGTATAATAAGGATGTGAAGTTCTAGAAATTTCCAATTTAACCAAGGGATATTCAACCCCTTCCACTTCAATAGTGTCATTGGTAGTGGCAGCTGATTTGGTAATGAACACGTCGTCGTTGGACATGTCTTTAAAAACAACCAAGCGATAATTTTCTGGGTGTATGCCTGTTTTCATTTTTTATTCTTTTTTCGGATTGCAAATCTAGGCTTTTTTTCAAAAAAACTTTTTTTTTAATCAATTTTTTTAATTCATTTACAGACAAGAAACCTTAAATCCCCTTAAAAATGGAAAATTCCCCTTTAAAAACCAGTACTTATGCTCTTCGTTATGGCCTTCTTTTAGGTCTGATTTCAGTTGTTTTTGGTGTCATGATCTTCATGCTTGAAATGCATTATCAACAAGACCAAAAAATTGGCATTGTGAGTCTTGCCATTAATCTCATTTTGATTATCCTTGGACTTGTAGCGTTTAAAAAAGCAAATGGAGGCTATATTAGTCTCGCACAAGCTTTAAAAACAGGCCTAGGCATTGCCTTGATTGCCGGTATTATTGCAGTTACTTACCAATTAATTTTAGTGACCGTATTGGATCCCGATACCATCCAAAAAACCATTGATTTCCAAATGGAAAAAATCAGAATGGAGCAACCTGAATTACCCGCCGAGACTTTGGATCAAATTGAAAGCATGCAACGAAAATTTACTAGTCCTTGGATGATGGTAGCAATTGGTCTTGTATTCTCTTTGTTTATTGGCTTTGTATTTTCTCTCATTGGAGGCTTAATCATTAAAAAATCTAGACCCGAGTAAGCAAAATGCTTAGTTTTGCACTAGATGCAAAATAAAATAACTCTTTCTATTGTCATACCTCTGCTCAATGAAGCTGCCTCACTCCGTGAATTAAACGAGTGGATTCAGAGGGCATTAGCAAAAGAAGACTATGCCTATGAGGTTATTTATGTAGACGATGGTAGCACCGATGATTCTTGGGAAGTGATAGGTGCTTTAGCACAAGCCCATCCTCAAATTAAGGGAATTTCTTTTGCTCGAAACTACGGTAAATCGCAGGCCCTCCATGCCGGTTTTGAGGCTGCTCAGGGAACTTATGTGGCTACCTTAGATGCAGACCTACAGGATTCTCCCGAAGAACTCCCTCAGATGATGGCACGGCTTAAAGAAGAACAACTAGACCTCATCTCTGGTTGGAAAAAAGTGCGCCACGATTCGGTTTTATTTAAAAATATTCCTTCAAAAATATTCAATTGGGCAGCTCGTAGGGTTTCTAAAATTTACCTTCACGATTTTAATTGTGGCATAAAGCTTTACCGCAGTGCTGTGGTAAAAAGCATTGATCTACGAGGTGATATGCATCGCTATATTCCTGTTTTAGCTACGCAACATGGATTTTCTAAAATAGGGGAACAAGTGGTGCAACACCAAGCCAGAAAATTTGGCAAAACAAAATTTGGCTCCGAACGATTTTTTAGAGGCTTTCTTGACTTAATAACCCTTTGGTTTTTAAACGCTTTTGGTAAAAGACCCATGCACTTTTTTGGTCTATGGGGAAGTTTCATGCTCTTAGGAGGTTTTCTGTTTACGCTCTATTTAGGGATTGATAAATTGTTTTTTGACATTCGAGGGAGGCTCATCACCCAACGTCCCGAATTTTATATTGCACTCACTTTTGTCATCTTAGGCAGTCAGTTGTTTATAGCCGGATTTCTTGGAGAACTCATCTTACGGCAAAACAACCAGGGGCCTAGATATATGATTACCCAAAAAACTCATGCTCATGATGGAAAAAAAGATTGAGGAATGGCTACAGCCTCCTTTTGATCAAGAAACCCAAAATGCCGTTAGAGCCCTCCAAAACGACCCCACTCAATTAGAAGACGCCTTTTATCAAGATTTATCTTTTGGAACCGGAGGTATGAGAGGTGTAATGGGAGTGGGCACCAACCGCATCAATGCCTATACCTTAGGTAAAAATACCCAAGGCCTTTGCAATTATTTACGCCAACGGTATGCCGGTGAAAAAATTGCTGTCGTGGTGGCCTATGATTGTCGCAACAACAGTAAAAAACTGGCCCAAACAGTAGCTGATATCATTTGCGCGAACGACATATATTGTTATCTTTTTTCGGATTTAAGACCAACTCCTGAACTATCTTTTGCCGTCCGCCATCTAAACGCCCATTGTGGCATTGTGTTAACAGCCTCTCACAACCCGCCAAAATACAATGGCTACAAGGTCTATTCTAAAGACGGGGGACAATTAATTCCACCTGAACAAGGTGAAATTATTGCTCACATTAACAAGACTCAATTTCGGGATATTCGCTTTGGCGGACAAAAGGAGAAATTAAGACTTATTGATGCCAAAGTAGATGCAGCCTACCATCAAGTGGTTTTAGAAGCAGCCAATTTTAGTGCGCTTCAACAAAAAAATTTTCAATTGGTATTCACCTCTCTTCATGGCACAGCCATCAAAGCCTTGCCGGAAGTGCTCCAAAAAGCAGGCTATGACCAACTCCATATAGTGGCATCACAAGCCGAACCTGATGGGAATTTTCCAACGGTTCAATCCCCTAATCCAGAAGAACCCGAAGCGCTAACAGAGGCCCTTAAAATAGCCCATGAAAAAGGAGCCGACATGGTTATTGGAACCGATCCGGACGCAGACCGACTAGGCATTGCTGTTACCGACGATGCAGGAAAGTGGCAATTGCTCAACGGCAATCAAACCATGGCTGTGATGACTGAATTTTTACTCCAAAAACAACAACAAAAAGGTACACTTCATTCCAATCAATTTGTTGCCAGTACCATTGTTTCAAGTCCGCTAATTGAAAAAATTTCACAACACTATGGCGTGCACTATAAAAGCTGCCTAACGGGGTTTAAGTGGATTGCAGCCCTAATTGAGAAACACCCCGAATTAGAATTTGTAGGCGGTGGAGAAGAAAGTTTTGGCTATTTGGTAGGCACTCAAGTGCGTGATAAAGACGCCATATCAGCCTCGCTTTTAGCCTGTGAAATTGGCTTTGAAGCTAAATCACAAGGAAAAAGTTTCTGGCAATTACTCATGGCATGCTATCAAAAATATGGTCTCTATCATGAAAAGTTAGTGGCCCTTACCAAAGAAGGACAAAAAGGCGCTCAAGAAATTCATCAAATGATGACCCACTATCGAAACAACCCGCCAAAAACCATTGAAGGCATTGAGGTAGTGTCTATAGAAGACTATCAACGTCAACAAAAGACCCTAATTCGTTCAGGAGAGACTACTCCCCTTTTGCTGCCACAAGCCGATGTGCTCATTTTCAACCTAAAAGAACACTCTCGAATTGCACTTCGACCTAGCGGCACCGAACCTAAAATCAAGTTTTATTTTAGTGTGAATGAGACTTTTGATCCTTCTAAAACCTATGCAGAACAACAAGCTGTTCTTCAAGAAAAAATTGAAGTATTAACAAAATATTTTAGTCGCTATGATGCGTGATTTTAGAACCATCATGCGCTATGGCTTGGCCTACAAAGGCTATGCAATGCTCAACATTGTATGTAATATTTTCTATGCCCTGTTTAGTGCCTTGGCTTTTGTTTCGCTCATCCCCATGCTAAATGTTCTATTTAAAACAACCCAAACTACCCTAGAGGCACCCACCTATCAAGGTCTCGCTTCTTTAGAACAGTTTTTGAAAGACAGTATGAACTATTTTCTCACCCAGCGCCTAGCAGAAAACGTGGAACATACCCTTTGGCTAGTCATTGGCTTGGTTCTACTTCTGTTTTTCTTGAAAAACCTAGCCAACTACTTCGCTTTGTTTTTTATCACCTACTTTAGAAATGGAATTTTAAGAGATTTGCGCAATGCCCTGTACCAAAAAATAATTGAATTGCCTGTTGGCTATTTTTCAGAAAAACGAAAAGGAGACCTCATGGCCCGCATGACCACTGACGTCACCGAAATACAAACTTCTTTCCTATCGGTGTTAGAATTGTTGGTGCGAGAGCCCCTCACCATAGTATTCACCTTGGGCTTTATGCTTTCCTTTAGCGTTAAGCTCACCCTTTTTGTGTTGTTCTTCATTCCTATTTCCGGTATCGTTATTTCGCTTTTAGGCAAAAAACTAAAAAAACACGCTCTTAAAGTACAAGAAGAACAGGGTCATTTTTTAAATGTGATGGAAGAAACCGTGAACGGACAAAAAATTATCAAAACCTTTGCGGCCGGAAATCATTTTAAAACCCTTTTTGAACAGACCACGCAACGCTTTTTTAGCCTTTCAAATAAGTTGCTCAATAGAGTGAATCTAGCGGCCCCTGCTAGTGAATTTTTAGGCATTTGTGTCATCGGGATTTTGTTGTGGTTTGGAGGGCGAATGGTGCTACTAGAAAACAGTTTAACAGGGCCTGAATTTATTGTTTATATGGGTTTGGCTTATAACATACTCACCCCTGCTAAGGCAATCAGTAAAGCGGGCTACAGCATTCAAAAGGGCAATGCTGCTGCGCAACGGATTTTAGCCATTCTCACGGCTGAAAATACGGTTAAAGAAAGTCCGGATGCGGTTGTCAAAAATCAATTTAATAAAGCCATTACATTTAGCGAGGTTTCTTTTGGCTATGATCAAAACCAAGTCCTCAACAAACTCTCTTTTGAGTTGGACAAAGGAAAAACACTAGCCCTAGTGGGGCCTTCTGGCGGAGGAAAATCTACCATTGCCAATTTGCTTTGTCGTTTTTATGATGTGCATTCGGGCGTCATTACCCTTGATGATGTTCCCCTCCCTAAAATTAAAAAAGAATCTCTCTACCAAATGATGAGCGTTGTAACGCAAGAAATTATTTTATTCAATGACACGATCACTCAAAATTTATTGCTTGGCAATCCAAAGGCCACACAAGAGGAACTGATTGAAGCAGCTAAAGCCGCCCATGCACATGAGTTTATTGAAAAGCTACCCCAAGGCTATAATACCGTGATTGGCGACAATGGAAATAAACTCTCAGGAGGACAAAAACAACGGCTATCTATTGCCCGTGCCTTGCTAAAAAACCCACAAATTTTAATTCTAGATGAAGCTACCGCCTCATTAGACTCTGTTTCAGAACAACTGGTGCAACAGGCCTTAGAAAAACTCATGGCCAATAGAACCGTGCTCATCATTGCCCACCGACTTTCCACCATTAAGAAAGCCTCTCAAATTGGAGTGATAGAAGAAGGACAATTGGTTGAAATAGGATCACACCAAGAATTGATGCAGAAAAATTTACGCTATAAAAAACTCGTTTCACTACAATCTTAAAAGTAGGAATTAAACCTTTTTATTAAATTCAAGTCAAAAAGATAAAAAATTTGGAGACAGAACAATCGCAATTGATTCGATCCCTACAAGATCCGGAAACCCAAGAACTGGCTTTTCAACGTCTTGTAGCAACCTATAAAGAGCGATTGTATTGGCATATTCGGAAAATTGTGCTCGATCACGATGATGCAAATGATGTGATACAAAACACCTTTATTAAGATTTATATGAATATTAATTCTTTTCAAGGCCAAAGTAAAATTTACACGTGGATGTATCGCATTGCCACCAATGAATCGTTGAATTTCATTCAAAAAAAGGCCTCTAAATTGGGGCTCTCCAACAGTAGTTGGATTGAAGCAAAAGCGGCAGGGTTGGTGGCTGACACCTATTTTGATGGTGATAGAGCTAGTTTAAAACTTCAAAAAGCCATAGCGAGTTTGCCCGAAAAACAGCGCTTGATTTTTAATATGAAATATTTTGATGATCTTAAATATGAAGCTATTTCAGAAATTTTAGATACCTCGGTAGGAGCGCTAAAAGCTTCCTACCATCATGCTACTCAAAAGATAAAAAAACAACTCAGTGATGAAACCGAATAAATCAAATCCTTTCAAAGTACCTTCCAACTATTTTGAAGAATTGGAAGCATCGCTACTAAAAAAGCCAATTGCAAAATCGCAATCCCCCTTCCGGGTGCCCCCACTCTATTTTGAGACCCTTGAAGAAAAGATTACACAAAACGTGAACAAGAGAACAGTTAAAGAAGAATATGCATCTCTCTACACTATGGCAGCTATATTTTTGGTTTTAGTGATGGGATTCTTTTGGACACAAACTGATAGCGAAGAAGCTATAGCCAACGATGCCATTGAGTGGGTAGTCTTAGAAGAAATGAACACTTACGAAATGGCTACTTTTATTGAAACCGACCTCTCCTATGTGAACTTTTCCACAGAAGGGGTTAATTTTGACTTTATAGATTATGCTTTAGATTTAAACGAAACCAACACCTATGAAAATAGCTCAAATTAATCTAACCTTGCTCCTTTTTGCTTTGACTACCCTCAGTCTTTCTGCCCAAAAAAAAGGACGAAGCTTTGAGCGGATCAAGGCACATAAAATGACTTTTATAGTTGAGAACAGCAATTTAAATGCTGCTGAAGAAAGCATTTTTTGGGAAATTTTTGGCCCAACAGAAGATACCCTATACAAGGATCTCTTTAGAAGAAAAAGAGAGATTATTAAGGAATTAAAAGAAAACAGCGCTTCTTTAGCGGCAGCAGAAATTAAAGCTAAAATAGAATTGCTAGACCAACTGGAGAGTGAAAAAGTTAAGGTCATCAAAAATCGAAATCAAGCCTTAATGAAACAACTTTCTCCTCATAAAGCCCTAGAAATCATCAATGCTTCCGAAGAATTTAGTCGAGAAATGTTTCGAAGAGGACAAGGCAATACAAAAAAACAAGAAGAGAAAACTTCACCCCAATAAAGGCATTCGGTATCGCTTTGAAACTTCATAAAAACATGGCCCAAGGTGTCCTCTTGGGATTGCAGCGCATTTTAGAAGAACAACAACCGGCTCGTGTAGTGTTGCCTCAACTCTACAAAAAACATCGCCAATGGGGTTCTCGAGATCGAAAAACAGTGGGCGAAATGCTGTTTGATCTATTGAGATGGAAAGATCGCTATGCCTATAGCGCTTCCACTAACCCAGATAACCCTTACTATTATTGGCACCTCATTGGAGTTTGGAGTGTTCTAAAAAATGGAGAACTCCCCCCATGGGAAGAAGTTCAAAACTTAAGAGCAGAAACTATTTTGGCGCTTTTTGAAAAATCTAAAGCCGTTCCAACTTTATGTCATAGCTTTCCCGAGTGGATGACTAAATTGGGGTCTCAAACCTATGGCGAACAAGAATGGCAACTTGAAATGGAGGCTCTCAATCAAACGTCCACACTCACCATTCGGATTAATAGTCTTAAAACAACACTAGAAAAACTACAACAGGCTTTGCTAGAAGACCACAACATTGTGACCCATCAAATTGAAAATTATCCGGATGCGTTGGTGGTAGCTAAAACACAAAAACTTGAGCCGTTAGCTTTGTTCAAAGAAGGGCATTTTGAAATTCAAGATGCCAATTCCCAAAAAGTGACTGCCTTCTGTGAAGTGCTTCCGGGGCAAAAAGTTTTAGATGCTTGTTGCGGAGCCGGAGGCAAAAGTCTTCATTTGGCTACCCTAATGAAAAACCAAGGCCAGCTTCTTGCTTCCGATATTAGAGCTCATAAATTGGACCAACTAGTGATGCGAGCAAACCGCAACGGGATCAAAAATATTCAAGTTGCAGCAGCAGATGCCTTGCCAGAATCTTGGCTCAACAACACCGATGTGGTGCTCATTGACGCCCCTTGCAGCGGCAGCGGAGTGATTAGAAGAAGTCCCGAAACCAAGTGGTTACTCAATCCCAAAAAAGTGACGCAACTCTCCCAACTGCAAGCCAACCTACTCCAAGAAAAAGCCCAATTTGTGAAACCCAATGGCAGCTTAGTTTATGCCACTTGTTCGCTATTAAAGGAAGAAAATCAAGATCAAATTAAATCTTTCCTGGCATCCTCTAATGGACAAGCATTTGCATTGGAAAAAGAATGTTTGCTAATGGTGCATCAAACCAGATTTGACGGATTCTATATGGCACGACTGAGAAAAAAAGCCGTTTCTAGCCAATAATTAGTGTCCTAATTCATCTCCTTTTTTCCCTTTCAACTTTGTTTTTATTTCCCGAACAACTCTTTGGAAACATCCCTTTCCAACTCACTCTGTTGGAGCAATATGTCTTCAAAAATTTAAGCTTACTGGCAGGCATAATTTACCTCTACCGCAATTCCATTCCTGCCTAGCATGTGTTCTTGGCCTGCTTGTGAATAAACAGAAGATAACTTCCTGCATTGTATTGCCTACAAGGGGAAGATTCTGCTGTTAAAAATTTATTTTTGTGTTTTAATTTTTATTCTATGATCCACTTTTTTGGAGCGGAAAACGACAAGGTTTTTGTGGTTGACAGCAAAACGCCCTTTTCTACTGATGAACTTGAAAAACTAGAATGGCTTTTTGAAGCCCCACTCCTTGATGTTCCTTCCGTTTCAGGTCCTTTTTTGGGCCCTCATGCAGCAATGATTAGTCCGTGGTCTACCAATGCGGTGGAGATCACACAAAATATGGGAATTGTTGGCATTAAACGCATTGAAGAATTTAAACCCAAAAAAGAAAACACTTCCTTTGACCCCATGCTTTTGTCTCAATATGAGGAATTGCATCACGATATTTTCAAAACCCAGGTACAGGTTGAAGACATTAAAGCCATAGAGGACATTGAGTCCTATAATGAAGCAGAAGGTTTGGCTTTAAATGCAGAAGAAATTGACTATTTAAATCAACTGTCCAAATCCCTCGGACGCTCTCTAACCGATTCAGAAGTTTTTGGTTTTTCACAAGTAAATTCAGAACACTGTCGGCATAAAATATTCAACGGCACCTTTATCATAGATGGTCAAGAAAAAGAACACAGCCTTTTTCAATTGATTAAAAAAACGGCCAAGGCCAATCCCAATAGTATTGTTTCTGCCTATAAAGATAATGTAGCCTTTTTAGAAGGCCCCAAACTGGTTCAATTTGCCCCAGAACAGCCAGAAGAAGCCAGTGCTTACACCAAAAAAGAAATTGAAAGCATTATCTCCTTAAAAGCAGAAACGCACAATTTTCCTACCACCGTTGAACCTTTTAACGGTGCCGCTACCGGCTCCGGAGGAGAAATTCGCGATAGAATGGCGGGCGGACAAGGTTCTCTCCCCTATGCCGGAAGTGCTGTGTATATGACCCCCTATGCGCGATTAGATAAAAAACAACCTTGGGAAAAAGCAGTGCCTGAAAGACCTTGGCTCTATCAAACACCTGTTGAACTCCTCATCAAAGCTTCTAATGGGGCATCTGATTTTGGGAATAAATTTGGTCAACCACTCATCAATGGTTCCTTGTTAACGTTTGAACACCAAGAACAAGGTCAACAGTGGGGGTATGACAAAGTGATTATGCTTGCTGGAGGAATTGGCGCCGGAGTAAAAGACCAAGCCCATAAGCAAAAACCTAAAGTTGGCGATTTAATTCTGCTTTTAGGTGGCGATAACTATCGTATTGGAATGGGAGGTGCTGCCGTTTCTTCGGCCAACACCGGAGCTTTTGAAAATACAATTGAATTAAATGCTGTGCAACGCTCCAACCCCGAAATGCAAAAACGAGTAGCCAACACCATTAGAGCACTTGTTGAAATGGGAAAAAATCCTATCGTTTCCATTCACGATCATGGGGCCGGAGGACATTTAAATTGTTTTTCAGAATTAGTAGAAGAAAATGGTGGCCATATTGCCCTAGACAAATTGCCCTTAGGAGATCCCTCTCTTTCCGCTAAAGAAATTATCGGAAATGAATCACAAGAACGAATGGGCTTGATTATTGCCCCAGAAGACCTTCCCTTGCTTGAAAAAATTGCCCAACGGGAAAGAGCACCGCTCTATGTGGTAGGCACTGTGCGCGACGATCACCAATTTATTTTTGAAGACACCCCAAAAAACCTTAAGCCCATTGATTTAAATTTAGATGCTTTTTTTGGAAGTGCGCCCAAAACCATCATGCAAGACAAAACCTCCACCTTTCAATTTGAGGCATTGGTCTATGACCCTAGTCAAGTAACAAAATATTTAGACGAAGTCTTACAAATTGAGGCAGTTGCCTGTAAAGATTGGCTTACCAACAAAGTTGACCGCTGCGTGTCTGGCAAAGTAGCCCAACAACAAACGGTAGGCCGTTTACAATTGCCCCTTAGCAATTGCGGTGTGGTAGCCTTAGATTATGAAAGCCATAAAGGAATTGCCACAGCCGTGGGACATGCTCCTTTGGTGGCATTGGTAGACCCTGCAAAAGGCAGTGAGATGGCCATTGCAGAGAGTTTAACCAACTTGGTTTGGGCACCCCTTGAAGAAGGCCTCAAGTCGGTTAGTCTTTCAGCCAATTGGATGTGGGCCTGCAACAATCCAGGTGAAGATGCACGTCTTTATAAAGCGGTAGAAGCTTGTTCCGATTTTGCAATTGCGTTAGGCATCAATATTCCTACGGGAAAGGACTCGCTGTCTATGAAGCAGCAATATGAAGACACCACCGTGATTGCCCCCGGCACGGTGATTATTTCGGCTGCAGGAGCTTGTTCGGATATTCGTCAAACAGTGACTCCTGCTCTTCAGCCAAAAGGGGGCGAACTATACTACTTTGATCTTTCAGGAGAAGTTCTCTCCTTGGGAGGATCGGCATTAGCCCAAACCCTTAACAAAGTTGGGAATCAAGTGGCTGGCATTGCCAATCCAAACTACTTCAAAAAAGTTTTTGACTTTATTCAAACCCTCATCAAAGAAGAAAAAATTAGTGCGGGACACGATATTTCTTCCGGTGGATTGCTTGTTACACTACTCGAAATGGCATTTCCTACGCCCAACCTTTCCTTGCAACTAAATCTAGAGGGCATTGAAGCCCAAGATGATGTGCACCTTTTCTTTGCCGAAAATGCTGGTCTCGTAATTCAGTCTTCAGAAGCTTTAGAACAACTAGCTCAAAAACTAGAAATTAAATGTGTTAAACTGGGCTCGGTCACTGAAGGTGGTCAACTGAAGGTTAAAACCAACCAGCAAGACTATGAGTTTGACATTGCCGAGAAACGTGCGCTTTGGTTTTCTACTTCTGCCCGTTTAGATGGAGCGCAAACCCAAGGCACATTGGCACAAGATCGAGCAAAGAACTATATGCAACAACCCCTAAGCTTTAGTTTTCCAACAACCTTTTCAGGAAAACTTACACCAAGAAAAAATACGCCGAAAATAAGAGCTGCCGTCATTCGAGAACAGGGTAGCAATTCTGAGAGAGAAATGGCCAATGCGCTTCACCTTGCGGGATTTGAAGTGGTGGATGTGCATATGACCGATCTTATTTCTGGTCGCACCACCCTAGAAGAATTTCATTTTTTAGCAGCTGTAGGTGGGTTTTCCAACTCAGACGTATTAGGTTCAGCCAAGGGATGGGCTGGGTCGTTTAAATATAACGAAAAAGCCAAAAGGAGTTTAGAGGCCTTTTTTAAGAGAGAAGACACGCTCTCGCTTGGAGTGTGCAATGGTTGTCAACTTTTTGTGAGTTTGGGAATACTTACACCAGAACACCAAGAAAAGCCAAAAATGCAGCATAACGATTCCCAAAAATTTGAATGTCAATTTACGGCGGTCACCATTCAAGACTCCCCTTCCATATTGTTAAACAATTTGGTGGGCAGCACCTTAGGTATTTGGGCGGCTCATGGAGAAGGAAAATTTGAGTTTCCCTATGAAGAGCGCCACTATCATATTCCAGCCAAATATCATCAAAACAGCTATCCGGCCAACCCCAACGGGTCTCAATATAACGCGGCCATGCTCACCAATGAAGACGGTCGTCATTTGGTGATGATGCCTCATTTGGAACGTTCAACCTTTGCCTGGAATTGGGCCTATTATCCCGAAAATAGAAAAGACGATGTGAGCCCTTGGATGTTAGCCTTTGAAAATGCTTTTGCATGGTTGTCTGATAAGGTATAGGCATATTTTTAAAAAATTGCTATTTTGCATAAAATAGCAGGATTATGACGCCAACGAGATTATTTGATTTCATCGATTATCAAATCGAAAATCATCCCCTAGACAACGCTTTTTCAACCAAATATAATGGCCAGTGGGAACGCCTTTCTACTCAAGCCTTTTATGAAAAAACGCAAGCCATGAGCAGGGCGCTTATAGCAATGGGTGTGCAACCCAATGATAAAATTGCTATGATATCTACCAACAACAGAACGGAATGGTGTGTTACTGATTGTGGGCTATCTCGAATTGGCGCCGTTAACGTGCCTATCTATCCCACCATTTCGGCTACAGACTATGAATATATTTTAAAGCATTCTGAAAGTAAATATTGCTTCGTATCCGATCAAGAAGTTTACGAAAAGGTGAAATCAATACAAGAAAAAGTGCCCCATCTAGAAAAAGTTTATAGCTATGACGTTCTAGAAGGCTGCGCACACTGGAGTGAACTTTTAGATTTTGGTGCCACACAAAACAATGCCAAAGAAGTTGAGGCTAGAGCCGCTAGTGTGAAGCCTACAGACTTAGCCACCATTATCTATACGTCTGGCACAACAGGCACCCCAAAAGGGGTTATGCTCAATCACAACAATGTGGTTTCTAATGTTTTGGCGAGCTCAAAGAGACTTCCATTAGAACCCGGAGCTTCTAAGGCCCTAAGCTTTTTACCCCTGTGTCATATCTATGAACGGGTCATTTTATATATCTATATCTACAACAGCATTTCCGTTTCCTTTGCCGAGTCTTTGGAAACCATTGCGGATAATTTAAAAGAAGAAAAGCCTCATGTAATGACAGCTGTGCCAAGGCTTTTAGAAAAGGTATATGATAAAATTTATGCCAAAGGCGAAGAATTAGCTGGTCTTAAACAAAAACTTTTCTATTGGGCGGTTAAAATTGGATTGCAGTTTGAGCCCTATGGTCAAAACGGAGTGCTGTATGGACTTAAATTAGCCCTCGCTCAAAAACTTATTTTATCTAAATGGAAAGCGGCCTTGGGAAATAATTTAAGTCTCATTGCCTCAGGAAGTGCACCCTTGCAACCCCGATTGGCGCGTATTTTTACGGCCGCAGGAATGACCGTGGTGGAAGGCTATGGACTTACGGAAACCTCACCGGTTATTTCTGTGAACGACCTCAGAGAGGGTGGGTTTCGTATTGGCACCGTTGGAAAAGTGATTGATGGCGTAGAAATTAAAATTGCTGAAGATGGTGAAATTTTATGCAAAGGGCCCAATGTGATGCAAGGCTATTACAAACAACCCGAACTCACCCAAGAGGTGATGAGTGGAGACTATTTTCACACCGGAGACATTGGCGAAATTTATGCCGACGGATTTTTAAAAATTACCGATCGAAAAAAGGAAATGTTCAAAACCTCTGGAGGAAAATATATTGCACCCCAGGTTATTGAAAATCAAATGAAACAATCTCTGTTCATAGAACAAATTATGGTGGTGGGTGAAGGGCAAAAAATGCCCGCTGCTATCATTCAACCCAATTTTGTTCACATTGAAAATTGGCTGAAAGAACAAGGTGTCTCAACATCTGGAGAAGCACATGACGTGATCAAAAATGAAGCTCTGTTAGCTACCATACAAAAAGAAATTGACCAGCATAATGCTCATTTTGGTCAATGGGAACGCATCAAAGCTTTTGCCCTTACACCAGAAGAATGGACGGTTGAAGCCGGGCACCTAACGCCCACCATGAAACTCAAAAGAAAAATAATTGCGCAAAAATATCAATCCCTGATTGATCGTCTTTACGCCTAGTTTTTCCCTCCTCTGTTGGAGCAAGAAACTTTTATTATTTTATTATGCATGCATAACATTTTGTGTTACATTTGGGTTTATGAAACAAGAAACCTTAGATGGAATTTTGAGAGCTGCTTGGCAATCAGTGAGTAAGATGTACAACAAAGAAGCACAAAAATTTAGTTCAACTATGGCAACCGGTTTTGCACTTTTAAGTATTGCCCCTGAAGGAACACCTTCTACCACATTAGGTCCAAAAATGGGAATTGAAGCCACAAGCTTGTCGCGCCTATTGAAAACCATGGAAGCCAAAGAGCTTATTTATAGACAACCCAATCCTGCAGATGGCAGAAGTGTGCTCATATGCCTAACGCCATTTGGTGTAAAAAAAAGGGAGGATTCTAAAGCGGTAGTCCTTAAATTTAATGAAACATTGCGAAACCAAATTGCGCCTCAAAAAATTCAAACCTTTTTAGAAGTCTCACAACACATTATGAACACCGCTCAAAACTTTACGTATTATTAAACCAAATCTCAAAAAATGGAAACTAAAACAATTAATTCAAATCAAGGAGGAGCCTTCCTCCTAAAAGAGACAGCTCCTCAAGACATTTTCTGTCCCGAAGATTTTTCTGAAGAACAGCAAATGATGAAAGAAAGTGTGAAAGAATTTGTAGATCGAGAAATTTGGCCTCACAAAGTGCGCTTTGAACAAAAAGACTATGCCTTTACAGAAGCATTAATGAAGCAAGCTGGAGACCAAGGGTTTCTCTGTGTTGGCATTCCGGAAACCTATGGTGGATTAGGTATGAATTTTGTTTCTACTATGCTGGTTTGTGATTATGTTTCAGGAGCTTCGGGTTCTTTCTCCACCGCCTTCGGAGCCCACACGGGCATTGGCACCCTGCCCATTTTATTGTATGGAACAGAGCAACAAAAACAATACTACATTCCCAAATTAGCTACTGGTGAATGGATTGGAGCCTATTGTTTAACCGAACCCGGAGCCGGCTCTGACGCCAATTCCGGAAAGACAAAAGCCTTGCTTTCTAAAGACGGAACGCACTATACCATTTCGGGACAAAAAATGTGGATTTCAAATGCCGGATATGCAGATGTTTTTACTGTTTTTGCACGAATTGAAGACGACAAAAACATAACTGGATTTATTGTGCCAAATGATCCAGAGAATGGAATTACACTAGGAGAAGAAGAACACAAACTGGGCATACATGCCTCCTCCACTCGACAAGTTTTTTTTAATGAAACCAAAGTGCCCGTTGAAAATATGCTGGCCAATCGTGGTGAAGGATTTAAAATTGCCATTAACGCTTTAAACGTAGGTCGGATTAAATTAGGCGTTGCTTGTTTGGAAGCACAACGAAGAACTATCACCGTTTCGGTGCAATATGCCAAAGAACGAATTCAGTTTAAAACGCCTATTGCTGAATTTGGTGCCATTAAAGAAAAAATAGCCCGCATGGCCACTACCTGCTTCACGGGTGAATCGGCTTGCTACAGAGCGGCCCACACGATTGATCAAGCAATTGCGCTCAATGAAACAGAAGGCTTAACTCTTTTTGAAGCAGAATTGAAAGCTTTTGAAGAATTTGCAGTTGAGAGTTCTATCATTAAAGTGGCTTGCTCAGAAGCCGTGCAAAACTGTGCCGATGATGGCATCCAGATTTTTGGTGGCATGGGCTTTTCTGCCGATACCCCCATGGAATCAGCTTGGCGTGATGCTCGCATTGGAAGAATATATGAAGGCACCAACGAAATTAACAGTATGTTAGCCGTGGGCATGGTCATGAAAAAAGGTCTTAAAGGGCAATTGCCTTTGATGGAAGCCATCATGCAGGCAGCGGCTCTTATGGGAGAAAAATCTGAACCTCAAACTTTTAAGGAAGATTTAGATCAAGAACGTCAACTCCTAAAAAACTGTAAAACCATTTTTTTAATGCTCTTAGGTAATGCTATGCAGACTTATCAAAAAGAACTTGAAAAGCAACAACAATTGCTACTGGCCATGGCCACTATTTTAATTGAAATTTATATGACCGAGTCAATGCTTTTAAGAACATTAAAAATTAAAGCTAAAGAGGGTATGAAGGAAAAAGTCTTGACCGCTATGGCGCAATTACAAGTTTTTGAAGCTACTGAACAAATCAGAACACAAGCTAAAAAAATTGTGGCTTCTTTGTGTCAAGGCGACTCCCAAAAACAATTGTATGCTGCAGTGGAACAGCAACTCACCTATGCAGAGGTGCCCAATACGATGGCCCTAAAAACAATTATTGCCGATGAGGTTATTGCAGCCAATGGCTATTGTTTTTAGAAATAATTGTCAATGCTTATTCGGCGATAGTCTCCTCGTTTATTTCGTAAATAGGGACTAAAATCAAAGGTTAAGAAAAGTTCAATGGTACTGGGAGAATAGACCGTTATATTGGCTGGATTTTGAAAAGGGAAATTATAGAGTGCCCCAAATTCAAAGTTTTCATAAGCCAAGGCCACCGAAAGTCCTATGTTGGTAAAACCAAAACTTTGTGTCTTTTTAAATTGTTGATTCACCCCAATGGAAAATTCTCCAAATTGGGCTTCTTGTGAGACATAGACATCAATGAAATCTCCCATTTTAGAAATGTTTACAAAAGATAAAATGGTAGAATATCGCGGTAAAATAGAACGGTCATAGGGGTTAATATCAAATTCATAGGCACCTTGAAGAGCCATTCGTATGGGGAGCTTAATGTTGTAGTTTTCTTTGTTAAAGGAAATATTGGGCTGATTGAGGTGTTTGAGACTAAACCCAATTAAAAAATCGGAAGAATGAAGCAATAAAGAAGCTCCGAGATCCATATAATTGGAATTGCCAATTTGTTTGGACAAAGGATCGTTGGATTCCGTTTGCAAATAGCCTGAAACTAGAGAGAGTTGATCTTCATAAATTAATTTGTTTCGGTCTACCCTAGAGTTTCCTACCCCAAGACTTAGGGAGGGCAAGAAATAGAGTTCGTTGTCTAGTTGAACTTTGTAGATATAACTCAACGAAGGTTTGGTGTTGACCAAACCGGTGTTGTCCATAGTCAACGAATAAATATCAAATCCTAAGCTAAAGTTGCTTTGGTCAAATGAGATAGCTCCGAAAAAATATTTACTCTCAATGCTATTGTTATAAATTAAACTGGCAGAATTATAGAGCACCCCAGTTTTATTAATGTTGTTCATGCCATAAGCGCTTGGATTAACTTTTTGCATAAAACGCGAATGACTGATAATAATATCTTCTTGTGCCTTGAGAAAAGCAGCAGCAAATAGAATCAATACTAAGGTTACTAACTTTTTCATCATTCTAATAAAATAAAGGTTCCATCTCTAAATACCTCTTCGTCATCAACCGTAATGCCGGTCACGGTGTAGATGTAATAGGGTGTTACAAGAGAATTATTGGGTCCCTCCCACCCTTTGAGTGATATACCTGTTTTTGTGGGGTCGTTGCCTATGCCACCAATCTCTTCATAAACCAAACTTCCTTGAGCGTCATAAATTCTAAGTATAATTTCTTTTAATCCATTAAACACCGGACGGAAGGTGTCATTCACCTCATCACCATTGGGCGTAAACACATTGGGAGAAAGAATACTATAGCCCTTGCCTATCTTGATCTTCTTAGACAATTCTTCCATACAACCTAAATCGTTATAAATTCTTAGGTTGACATAATAAGTGCCCGAAATAGCATATTCATGTAAAACGGGTTGTGGGGTGTTTCGTTCAAGTAATTCTGTTTGGGTACCATCACCAAAAACAAACTCAAAGGTGTCATATTCACCTTCTGAAAGGTCATTAAAGGTAACGTCTTCACGAGCTAAGAACGTGCCAGCTTGTTGGTAATTAGTGGAGGTAAAATCAAATAGAGGCGTTCCATTACCTATTTTAATTTGTCTGGCAATACTACAATCTATGGCGTTTACAATTTCGAGTATGGCAGATTCAACCGGTGCGTCTATGTTGATGATATATTGTCCATTGCCTATTTGCTCATGGGTTACATCGCTTCCATTGTATTTAAAGTTTAGCGGTCCTGTATTGCCGTCAAACACATCTAAGAATAAGGTTCCGGGTTTTCCGTTACACAAGTAGTCATCTACTATGGGTCCTTCTCTAATTTCTAATACACTTTCATTCTCCACCCGAATAATTCCTTGAATTGATTGATTCTCGGCATTATTGGCACATTGGGCCACATCAATGGAACTAATGGTATAACGATAAATTCCCTCTGCTAAACCAGATAGGTTGAGATAGCCCGTATAATTTGGATTGCCATTGGTTCCGTTTAAGCGAGTCCAGGCGGCTTCTCCGGAGGAAGAGTTTACCATTGCCAAGCGAGTGTTTTTGGTTACTATTTCTAATTCCAAGCTCGCTAATGAAAGGGTTCTAATGATGATTTCAAATTCATTTCCAGCCGAATCTATAAAGGCCTCATAAAGCGTACTTTGATCAATTACACGTGTCAATTCACTAACCACTGTTGCTTTTGGTTCGTTGTTATCTGCTGTGGTATAGGTAAAGACTTGATCGTTTAAACGTATGGAATAGACCTCTAAACTATCGGCAGCGGCAACCCCTTCAAACAACAATCGTTGCTCATAAATCACTTCATTTGTAGCCTGTTTTTCCCAGGTTATTTCATAAGGGGGTAGGGGTTCATTGGGATCACTATTGACCACATCAATATTGATTTCACCATCTTGCACATTGGCACCACAACTTACAGGGGTGGTCAATTCGTTGCCTGTTACACCCCCGGTGCCCACCACTTGCAATTCGTTAAACGATTTGGTGAAGGTAAATTCTATGGGCACAGCATTGCCATTTTCATCTAAAACTTCACAACCATTTCGGTCTCTGATGGTCAATTCATAGCGTCCCGGATAGGGGGCAAAATTGACATTGGTGCTGAGTGAATTGATGGTGATCACATTGGCAGCAGTGTCTTCTGGATAATATACCCATTTTAAACTGTAATAAGCTTCTCCATTAATGTTTTCATAGGGCTCTCCTCCTTCAATTAAGGTTTGATCAAAGAACTGATCCTGATAAGCATCATAACACGGACCAATTTCAAAACTGGTTTCTCCGGTGTAGGTAATAGAACTGGCTTCCTCAATGGTGAAGTTAAGTACCGTTAAACACTGGGTTTGAATGTTTTGGACTACTAATTCATAATCATCGGGAGGCAAACTTTCTATGGTGACTAAATTGGTTCTTAAATTGGGGGTATAGGTATTCCCAACCGTTGTGGCAGCTGTAGAACTACCGGTGGTTGTGGAGGCTGTAGCAGCTGCAGTGGCACTTGCAGTTGTTGAGGTGCTGGTGCCTGTTGAGAAACTAACCGTTCCATTTACGGTGCTTTTGAGTTCGATAGAATTTAAGGTCAATTCAAAAGCACTTGGATCTGGCACTAATTCGTAAGTTCCATTAGACAGCTTAAAGGTTAAGGTTGACGCAGGGTTTGAACAGGTAATTTCCTCAAATTGAATGTTGCTAAACTGCAATCCTTGTGGATTGTCAATTTTAAAGATGGAACCTCCTTGGGTAGCATTTTGCACTAAGGTTCCGCCGCAACCTGATCCATCTCGAATAATGGCTCGATAGTAGCCGGCTTGAAGGTCTTGAACCACTTCTTGGCCTGCTAGACCGGGTACTTCTATCCAAGCAGACTCTGAAATTTGCGTAATGGTTGACACTGAAATATTTAAGGTTGAAGGGGTAGCGGTGGTAGAGCTAGCGGTTGTTGAACTAGAAGAACTACTCAGGGTAACAGCACTATCTAAAATAGTAGCCTTTACTTGAATGCTAGTGCCATTAAGCGTGGCTGTATAGGCTGGGCTAGCATTTATTTTGGCGGCTAAATTAGCGGCCACATCTTGGGCAGAAGTAGCAGAAACTGTTGCGGTTGCATCAAAAGTGTTGCCGTCTATCACAACGCCAATGGTGCTTAAATCTACTCCTGTTACAAATCCATTGAGCGCAATGGTCACTGCGTTTAAATCTATTGCCGTTTGTCTTTGCCATAGCGGATAGCCTGCGATGTCGCCATCACCTCTGTTAAAGCTCGTGATTTTAATGCTGGCTCCAGTATTACCATCATTGAAACTGTTGGCCGTACAATCTGTAGCTTCTTCAATGCTAGCAGTAGCACTTAAATTATCGGGAGCTGAAGTAGGTAAATTAACGGTGAGAGATGTTCCACAATCATTGGCATCACTTACAGAAATAACATAATCTCCTACTACATTTAAATTTTCGATAAGAAGGCTAGGTTCACTGCTGGTATGACTAATATTTAATCGATTCCCATCCGGATAGAAAACGTTTACCTGGAAAACAGTATCTGGATTATCGCTGCCATTGACTTGCTCAAGTGCTCCTCCAGAAATATTAACTTCAATAGAGCCAATGCCACCAGTACAAGGTATTGGAATTACTTCACCCTCAGAGAGCTCCAATTCGGCAGGCTCTGCTATGGTTACGGTGCCTAGATTTAAGAGGATTTCATTACCTAAATCATCCACACATAAATTAACTCCACCCCGGTCTCTAATTCGAACACTATAATCACCAGCTTCCAAACTTTCTATTGCCAATATTCTAATGGTGCTTGAAACAATCGTAGTAGAATTTAATCCTGAAGTTACTGAAACTGTTCGGGTACTAAAATTATCGGCTGACCAATTAGCGTCATTGATGCTGTATTCATAGGGGGGGTATCCACCCGTAAATTCTACACTAAATTTTCCGTTAGCAGCACCAAAGCAGGTCACATCTGTAACGTTAAAATTGGCTTGGTTTTCTGCCAAGGGGTCTAGCATTTGAAGGGGTCCTGTAGAGCCTTCTATAGTGACATAAGAATATTTTTCACAATTGGTGGTTTCGTCTGTAACAATGATGGTATAGTCTCCGCCATCAAGGTTTTCTACTCTGAAATTAAATACCCCTCCAATTAGTCCATTGTCTTCTATATCAGCAACACTCACTCCAAAGCGATTAAGAATTTCTATCGAAAATCCATCTCCACTACCGCCTTCAATGTCAACGTCAATAAAACCATCTGAACAATAAACTGGATCGTCTGGTATTTCGGGGGAGATGACAATATCTGTATTGTCATTTAGCGTAACCACTTCAACGGCTTCCAAGGTTTCACAAGCGCTATCTCTAACCGTCAAGACATATTCTCCCGGACCAAGGTTATAAATATTGGGGTTGTTTGGATTTTCTGGATTACCATTTGACCCGGTCCAAGAAAAAGTTAAATTAGAATAGTCACCGGGGTCACCACTTCCTCCTACAATAGAAAATGCATTATTATTGATTTCAATTGAACCATTGTTAGAACAAGTGGGCTGCACAATATCAAAAGAATCTGAATCTATGGACAATTGCGTTGGCGTATCGGCACTTAAAAAGACAGGGATTCCGTCATCATTGGTAAACTCACATCCATTAGCATCCACTACTTGAATATTGTAGGTTCTTCCTGCTTGAACCCCATCAGTCAAATCAAAATTTACCGAAACGCCGATATTGCCTTTAACCACACTACTAGTATAGTTTTGATTCCATAAGGTAACGGTGTAGGGTCCTGTTCCACCTGATACACCTACAGTAATTTCTGTAGGACAAATGGATGTAGTTTCTAAAGCTATGGGGTCTGGTTGTGTTATGGTAACTTCAGGAGAGTCAATTTCACAACCTCCATCGCTAACTATGGTTAGTATATAAGTGCCCGCTTGGAGGTCTGTAACATTCAAGTTATTGCTAATAGCGTCATCTAACTCTCCATTTGGAGAACCGTCTGTTGATGTTCTCCAATAAAACTCATAAGTAAGTGTTTCATTGGCAGTAACCTCATTTACAGCAAAATGATCATCTCCATCATCAACAGTAAAGTTTAACTCAAAACCTACTCCTTCATTTAGGGCCGTAAAGCGAATTAAACCATTTGTAGCATTAAAATTAGGGGTGATAAGAACAAAGTTTGAACCTCTCACAATTCCTTCTCCTTCGTTGATAAGATCCGCTAGCACTTGAGAGATTTCACCTTTATCCATATCTCTAACCCCAGCCCCATGCGCCACATAGTTGCCATCTGCATCAACGTCTCCAACGGTATATGTAAAGGTTTCAATGGTTCCATTATCGGCTGTGATTGTAATGGTTATCAAATCATTGGACTCCAATGCATTGTCCATGGTGACATCAACGATTTGTGTTGTTGAAAACTTCCCTCCGCTTATAGCATTTTCTTGAACGGATATACTTCCATCATTAGAATAGGCACAAGTTTCGTTAGTAACCGTTATTCTATCTAACCAATCTGTGATAGCTAGTGGAGGATAAACCGTAATTTTTCCAGTTCGTTCAATTTCTGGTTCACAATCGTTTTCATTTACGGAGGTAATGGTGTAGATATATTCTGTAATTGCGAGAACTGGTTCAGGTGTTCCGCTAATGGTGGCCACTCCTGATTCTGCCTCTGCATTAAATTCTAAGCCTGGAGGTAAGCCCGCAGCAACAGCCGAATTGGCACCCCCTCCAAAGTCAAATGTGATGTCTTCAATGGTTTCACCCGAGCAAATATGCTGATCTAATAGAGCTGTATTAGCCCCGCTATACACAAGGGTTGAAAGGGGATATACGGTTAGGGTTATGGTTTCTTCAACATCGTCACAAATTGAGGTCACATCCCCACCCGTGGTAATCACAAATGAATACGTTGTAGTGACCGCAACTTGGTCTGTAGGGGTTCCGTTTATTCTGAGTTCCCCTCCCATATTGTCATCACTAGGCACAAAACTAACATTTACGCCATTGGGTAAATCTGCTGGAATTAGCACTTCTCCAAAAGTAGCATCGCCAACAACATCAAAAACAATTTCTGATATATCTTCTCCTAAACAAACCTGTTGGTTTAGTGCCCCTTGGGCTCCGTCATGAATTAATTGTTCTTCAGGATAAATGGTAATAACACCGCTTACAGAAGCTTCATCACAGTCATTTGTATTGGCATCTGTTTCTATGAGATAGTTGTAGATTTGAGTTTCGGTATTTCCTAAAGCAGGTGTTCCATGAATTTTGGCAACACCGTTTTCGTAGGAAAATTCCAAATTAGCAGGTTGAACAACTCCATTTCCTTCTGCATCTGTCCAGCTAATGACAGCATTTAGGGCTTCATTGGAAACGTTATAATCAATATCAACTAAGGCAGAACTATCACAAATTTCTTGGTTTACAGCACCCGAACCAGCATCGTGTTCAATGGTCGAGTTGGGATGTATATTGATTATACCTTCAAATTCTGCAATAGGTTCGCAGGAGATTGACTCAGCTTGAATTAGGTATGTAAATTCAGTAGAGACTGCTACGTCATTAGTAGGTGCCCCTTGAATGGTAAAGATTCCCGTGTTGACATCAAAATCTCCTTCTAATCCATCAGGCAATCCAGTATAATCATCATTATCTGTATTGATGTAGGCATTAATAATTCCATCGGTGTTATTGAATACGATGGGAACAATAGGATCTAATTCACAAAGTTCTGTAACAGACTGCCCATCTGCGTTCAGTGCTCCATTGCTAGCTTCATCAAAGCTTATGGTATCTCTTGAAAGGACAAGGGTGAAACTTCCTTCAAAACTAGCAACGGTAGAACAAGAATATAGATTGTCTGTAGATTCAATGGTGAAGTTATAAACATTTCCTTCTAGGGCTATATCATCTACTGCTAGATTAGGTGTTCCCTCAATAATAATCTGATTTCCTACTCTATTGGCTTGAATTCCATTGGGTAAAATGGCATTGACTTCATCTTCATTCCAATCTACAACGTTGGTAAGATCAAAAATGATATCGTCAATTTGAGTTCCATTACAGACATTGGTGGGATAGTCAGCGTTGCCTGAAGGATTTGTGATGACAGGGATCGGATTGACTGTAATTTCTCCGGTATAGGAGGCTTCGCCACAAAAAGGGCCTGAAGTCGTAATCACATAAGTAAAGAGGGTAGGCTCTTCAACCACTTCCGTTGGTGCACCACTTAGGGTTAAAAATTTCCCTCCGGTTTGTGTATTGGCAACTTCAAAAGATTCAGCAACGTCATCACCCCCATCGGTTGTGCTTAGGGCTATCGTGTAAAGTAGACCAGGAGTAGAAGTTAAGGTTAAGGTACCTGCAACTGCATCGGCTACTGGAGTTATGCCAATATCGGCCGCTGTAATTCTGATGACAAAAAGGTTTAAAATTTCTTCTAAAGTATCAACATCGTCGGCTCCTCCTTCTGCTGTTGCGTCTTCTCCTATGGTGACATCATAGTCAACTCCGTTTATGGTAATAGTATATTTGTCAACAGTGTCATTGGTTAACAAATCGCCACCAATAGTAACAACCTCTATTTGAGATTCGGCATCATAACTTTGAGCTATTCCTGCTGGCAATCCGCTGTAGGTAGCGCTTTCTTCTATATTTTCATTATCATTATCATCTGGATCGGATGCACTAACTGCTAGCTGAAAACTTTCGTTATTGTTTGAAACTAGTGTTATTGTTGCCCCATCACCATTGTCGGTAGCTATAACGTTGATGGCAGCGTCGTTAATTTTTAGTGCTAGCAGGCTAAGCACTTCGTCTATGGTGGCCACGGGGTTTGCTCCGCCTAATCCTGAACCATCTTCTCCGATAGCAACTTCAAAGGTGTTTTCATCAATTAAAACAGAATAAGTATCATCTGCATCTGATAATACATCTTGGTCAATAGTAACAATAGAAGTCTGAACCAAACTTGCTATAGTAGCTAAATTTGCTGTTCCTGTGATTTCATAAACAACGTTTGTTATGCTTTCTTCAAAACAGACTTCAAGTGGATCT